>MAAC01005926.1_pt1 | contig 259045 bp, 219 predicted proteins | sample 1115981 | NCBI WGS metagenome assembly MAAC01 (sample SAMN04961126, study PRJNA320927) | seawater metagenome | isolation source: sample BD02T64 sea water enriched with oil for 64 days | place: USA:Gulf of Mexico | collected 2013-07-27 | reverse complement strand
TCAAAACTGTCCTCGGAAAATCATTAACTCTTTGTTAGAAGAAGTGCCTTGGAAGTGGATGCGCATTTTAGGGGTTTTTGCGCTGGGGTCAACTGCTTTTTGCAAATAAATTAAAATAAATGGTCAACTGTTCATTAATCATGCAAAACCGGCTAATTGTCGGTATATTTTAGTCAGTTTTAATCGATATAGGCGATTGCTTGGTTGATATCTTCGATACGATGTGCCCCAATAGCGCCGTAATCTGGGTATTTTCCACTCACTAAAATACGATTATGAATGCCCGCATCTTGCGCGGCGGTCATATCTGAGGTTTTATCGCCAATGAAAATGCTTTGTTTTAAATCGATGTTATGTTTTTTTGCGGCAGATAAAATCATTCCCGGTTTCGGTTTGCGACAATCGCAGGCTATTTTATAAGCATCTAAACCTTTGGTTGGGTGATGCGGGCAAAAATAAACATCGGTTATGATTACTTGTTCTTTGATAAATTCGGCTTTCATCCACTTGCTTAGCTTTAAAAAGTCTTGCTCTGAATACATGCCGCGAGCAATTCCGGATTGATTGGTGATAACAATTATTTGCAAGCCCAATTTTTGGGCATAACGGCAAACCTCAAAAATGCCATCGACAAATTCAAACTCTTCCGGCTTATACACATAACCATGATCGACATTAATGATACCGTCGCGGTCTAAAAATAATGTTCTGTTCATTTTTTTGCTCTTATAAAGTGGGGGTTAAAGACTGCTAGCTAATGGATACGAGCAAAAAATGCTACTGGCTAAAAAAAGCTACGAGCTGCGGGCAGTTGGCGGGGTGTTCAACCTCGCGTAATTATACGATATATAATTTAACACAGTCTGCTCAAAGCTAGTAGCCCGAAGCTAAGAACTAAGGACGATAAGAGCCGGTTGGCGGGGCTTCAGCCTCGCGTTATACCGCAGAGCGGTACCTATCTTCCTTGACGCCTAAATCACTATCCCCTAATACCGCGCAGCGGTACCTAAAGCTTACCTTCGGTAATTACGCGAGAATAAATTCCCGCCAACCAAGGGCCAAATTAACGCAATCTGCCTGTACCCTGTACTTCGTACCCCGCACCCGGGCCCTACATACACAACCCGCCGTCACATTCGACAACGCGACCAGTGAAGAAATCATTTTCAAAAATGTATTGCGCAGTATGCGCGATTTCTTCTGCGGTGCCTAAGCGGCCTACCGGTTTCATTTTTTCTAGACGCTCACGCATTTCTGGTTTCATCGCATCGGTCATTGCCGTTTTAATCACACCAGGGGCAATTGCACCAACACGAATACCTTGTCTGCCTAACTCACGCGCCCAGGTAACTGTCATCGCGACTACACCCGCTTTCGCCGCGGCGTAGTTAGTTTGACCCATGTTACCACCACGGGCAATTGAAGACATGTTGATGATCACACCTTTGCAGTCATGCTTGATCATCTGCACCGCCGCTTCACGGCCACATAAAAATACGCCGGTTAAGTTCACATCAATTACTGACTGGAACTGAGCCAGTGACATTTTTTTAATCACTTCGCCGTCTTTTGCTTTTACAAACATGCCATCACGTAAAATTCCGGCATTATTGACTAAACCATCAATACCATTGAAGTCGCCAGCGATTTGTTCAAAGGTTTGCTCTATTTGCTCTTCGTTAGTGACATTGGCTAAATAGAACTTTGCCGTGCTGCCTGCTTGTTCTACTAAAGCTACCGTTTCTGCCAACAGGTCTTCGCCTAAATCGATCAGTGCCAGTTTTGCGCCTTTTTTGGCAAATTCAACCGCCATAGTGCGACCTAAACCCTGGCCGCCGCCGGTAATTACAATTACTTTATCTTGTAAATTCATTATTTTGCCTTTTCAAACATTTTAATAATACTGCTGAAATCTTTAGTGCCATTGCCTTTACCTGCATGTAACGCAAATAAACTGCGAGCCAAAGTGCCCATCGGGGTAGCTGATTGGCTTTGTACGGCAGTATCCATCGCCAAACCTAAATCTTTGGCCATTAGATTAGTCATAAAACCACCGTTATAATCATTCGACGATGGTACATTTTCCATCACACCCGGGCATGGGTTGTACACTTCTAAGGTCCAGTTTCTACCAGAGCTTTGTAACATGATTTCCGATAATACTTTTGGATCTAAGCCATTATCTATGCCCAATTGTAACGCTTCTGAGGTACCCGACATTAAAATAGCCAATAACATGTTATTACATACTTTCGCTACTTGCCCGGCACCATGGTCTCCGGCATGGAAGATGTTTTTGCCCATGTTATCTAATACCGGTTTGGCGGTATTAAAATCGCTGGCGCTACCGCCAACCATAAAGCTTAAGGTGCCGGCTTGTGCGCCACCAACACCACCAGACACTGGTGCATCGATAAAGTTAATGCCTTGTTCCGCGAGTGCGGTTGCCACTTTCACTACGGTCGTTTTATCGATAGTCGAAGAGTCGATAACTAAAGCGCCGGCTTTAATATGGTTAATTAAACCATCATCACCTAAAAATAATCCTTCAACATGTTTGCCCGCTGGCAACATAGAGATAATAAACTCGGCATCAATCACCGTGCCGGCAACCGTATCGGCCGTAGTGGCACCTTCGGCGACTAACGTTGCCACCGCTTGTGGAAACAAATCAAACACAGCCACTTTATGACCAGCCTTTAACAGGTTAGACGCCATTGGGCCGCCCATATTACCTAGTCCTATAAATGTAACGTTTGCCATGGGTTTACTCCTAAGTTTTGTGAAATTGTTATATTTTTTAAGGTCGGCTTTAACCTGCCAACCCTCTGTACTGTAATAGGCTTCGAGCTTCGAGCAGCCTGCGTTAAGTTCAATATCGTATACGGCTAAAACTATAATTATGCGAGGTTAAAACCCCGCCAACCGGTTTCGTTACCGCGTTGCGGTAATTACGCGAGGCTGAAGCCCCGCCAACCTGCCCGTAGCTTTCTTTTGCTTTTACCCTAAACTTGCTAATGGGTGTTCGGCTTCACTCCACGGTGAAGTGAAGAACCAGTCGATAACCTCTTGATCAACGCTGGCGACATCGGCAAAGGTCCAGTTCGGCTTATTGTCTTTCTCAATCAATAATGCGCGTACGCCTTCTTTAAACTCTCCATATTCACCACATTTGGTGGAAATGGTCAATTCGAGACGAAAACAATCGGCCAATGACAAATTTTTACCCGCCTGAATTTGACGGTAGGTTAACTGCGCACTTAAGGCACTGCCATGGGCAAGTGACTTTTGTGCGCGGTTAAACCATTTATCTTCAACGTCGATGGCGGCAATATTATCAACAATGGCGGTCAATGAATCGTGTGCGGTAACGGTATCAATTAACTCCTGATGCTGTTGCACGTTCGATAATGCCATGCTGACAATGGATGCTTGCTCGCATTCCACCAATACGGCAGATAACTTTTCATGGTTAAGGGCAATGGTATCGCCCCACTTCACCGTCACTAACTTATCAATAACGTCGCCTTTCTTATCATTCTTGACGAAATGATCGGCTAATTGGGTATATTTGGCATCGGCAGCATTGATAGAAGCACCGGTTAAGCCTAAAAACAAACCACAGTTGTTCGGCATTTTATTTAAAAAGTACGTACCACCAACATCAGGGTACAAGCCGATGCTGATTTCCGGCATGGCTATGCGGGTATTCTCGGTAACCACACGGTGCGAGCCACCGGCCATTAAGCCCAGGCCACCGCCCATGACAATACCATTGCCCCAGATCACAATCGGCTTTTGGTAGGCGTGAATTAAATGATCTAATTGGTACTCGTCTTTGAAAAACGCTTCAATAGCCGGCGCTTTGTCACCGTTATTTGCCGGTAAATTATTGTATAAATAAACAATATCGCCACCGGCACAAAAGGCTTTTTCACCGGCACCCTGTAAAAACACCAGGGCTATATTGTTATCTGCTTGCCAAGCCACTAATTGTGGATACAGGGCTTGCACCATGTCGTGACTTAACGCATTTAATGAGCGTTCAGAATTTAATGTGGCAAGACCAATACTCTTACCATTCGCGCAATTGATCTCTTCAAATAATACAACTTCAGACATAATCAATGTTTACCTTATCTGTTATTCGTTTAACCACTATTCATTTAGCCAAAGGGGCTTACGTTTTTCTAAAAATGCGTTCACCCCTTCGCTTTGATCTTTTGAATCAAACAAATCAACAAAGGCGGCGCGCTCAATTGGCAATGCTTTGCTAATCGGCATAAAGCGGTTCATCTGGATCAGCTCTTTACAGGCTGCTACCGCAACCGGGCTTTGGCGAGCCACTTTGCCAGCCAAGGCAATCGCTGCATCTTTCGCTGCGCCTTTGGCCACGACTTCTTCGACTAAACCAATGCGCAATGCCGTTGCCGCGTCCACTCGTTCACCACATAAAATCATCCGCTTGGTCCAGCCTTCGCCAACCAGTATATGCAAGTTTTGCGTACCACCGGCACATGGCAATAAGCCAACCGAGGCTTCCGGCAATGCCATATTGGCGTGCTCTTCGGCAATACGCAGATCGCAAGCCAGTGCCACTTCTAAACCGCCGCCCATCGACCAGCCGTTAATGGCCGCAATCGACACACCACGAAACGATGATAATGCTTCAAACGCCTGACCAAATAAATTAGACATTAGTGTAGCAGTCTCTTTATCGCCACCGGCAAACAGGTTCAAATCGGCCCCCGCGGAAAAGAACTTTTCACCACCGCCAGTAACCACTAGCGCGTATATGTCTTTATCCTGATTCAGCTGTTCAACCATAGTGGTTAACGCCGACAAGCTTTCTACCGTCCAGGTATGCGCCGGTGGGTTATTGAAGGTAATTACCGCAGTATTACCGGTTTTTTCAAGTTGTAATAAATCTGTCATAGTGTTCTCTAAATATCTAATGAGTCACGGGATTGTTGTGCACCACTGACCGCGTTTGCCCTGCTGGCTAATAAAAGTTGACTTATAAAATTTATTTTATAAGCTTATTTTATAAACGTAGTTTATAAAATCTGGCCAGCACCTTCGGCTAACAACCGACGTGAAACAATAAGCCGCATGATCTCATTGGTGCCTTCTAAAATTTGGTGTACCCGCACATCTCTAAAATGGCGCTCAAGCGGATATTCTTTGATGTAACCGTAACCGCCATGAATTTGCAGGGCGGCATCACACACTTTAAAACCAACATCGGTGGCAAATTGCTTGGCCATGGCACAATAGGCGGTTTTTTCCGGATCGTTATTGTCTAATTTAAACGCCGCTAAGCGTACCAGTTGACGCGCCGCGACTAATTCAGTCGCCATATCGGCAAGTTTAAACTGCATGCCCTGAAAAGCAGCAATTGGCTTACCAAATTGCTCACGTTCTTTCATATAAGTCATCGCAGTATTTAATGCTTGTTGCGCGGTACCGATAGAACAAGTGGCGATATTAATACGACCGCCATCTAAGCCTTTCATCGCAATGGCAAAACCTTCGCCTTCGCTACCCAGTAAGTTGGCAACCGGAATGCGAACATCTTCAAAGGTAATTTGTCGTGTCGGCTGCGCGTTCCAGCCTAATTTCTCTTCGGCTTTGCCGTAAATAACACCGGCGCTATTGGCCGGAATAACCACTGCGGAGATGCCTTTAGCACCAGGACCACCGGTGCGCACCATAGCAATTAATACATCGGTCTCGCCCGCGCCCGAGATAAACACTTTCGAGCCGTTGATCACGTACTCATCACCATCTTTTTTACAGGAGGTGCGAAGTGCTGCCGCATCTGAGCCGGCGCCTGGCTCGGTCAAGCAATAAGAAGCCAGTTGTTGCCCTGAGACTAAGCCTTCACACCACTGAGCTTTCACTTCTTCAGTGCCCCAGGTGGCGACCATCCAGGTGGCCATGTTATGAATGGTGATCATTGCCGTGGTGGCGGTGCAACCCATAGCAAGCTGTTCGAAAATAATGGAAGAATCGAGGCGTGACAATCCTAAACCACCGGCATCTTCAGGGCTGTATAAACCACAAAAACCCAGCTCTCCGGCTTTGGCAATGACGTCTTTGGGAAATATGTGTTCGCTGTCCCATTTAGCCGCATGAGGGGCAAATTCAGCTTGCGCAAATTGGCTGGCCATCTCGGCAAACATTTGTTGATCTTCAGATAAGTTGAAATTCATCGTTAATTCCTGAAATAAATCTTAAAACTAGGTACAGGGTACAAGCAACCAGGTTGCTAGGTATTAAGTACGAGGTAAATCTAGTATTAAATTTTATGTAATGTAAAAAACAAAAACCGCAGCCCTTGCTACGGTTTTTAAATAATATGTTTTACAGCATCTCTACGGCAATGGCTGTGGCTTCACCACCACCAATACAAAGCGAGGCGACGCCTTTCGATAAACCGCGCTGTTTTAACGCGTGAATAAGAGTCACCATAATACGCGCACCACTGGCACCAATTGGATGGCCCAAGGCACATGCACCACCGTGTACGTTTACTTTTTCGCCATCAAGCCCTAACTCTTTAATAGCCAGCATAGTCACCATGGCAAACGCTTCGTTGATTTCAAATAAATCAACGTCGGCCTTGCTCCAGCCAATGCGGGCGAACAGTTTATTCACCGCACCAACTGGCGCTACGGTAAAATCGGCTGGTTTTTGTGCATGGCTGGTATGGCCAACCACTTTACACAAAGGTGTTAAACCACGTTTTTCAGCTTCGGATGCGCGCATCATCACCATTGCTGCAGCACCATCTGAAATAGAACTTGAATTCGCCGCGGTAATCGTACCGTCGCGCTTAAACGCAGCACGTAATGAAGGGATTTTTTCTGGGCGAGCATTGCCAGGCTGTTCATCGGTATCGACCGTGACATCGCCACGACGAGTGTTATACGTTACCGGAGTGATTTCGTCTTTAAAATGACCATTGTCAATCGCGGCATTGGCCTTGTTTAAAGAGGCAATAGCAAACGCATCCATGTCTTCGCGGGTAAACGCCACATCATCGGCCGTTTCCTGGGCAAAACAGCCCATGGCAATGCCATCATAGGCATTTTCTAAACCGTCAAGCATCATGTGATCTTGTACCTGACCATGGCCCATGCGCATACCGCCACGAGCTTTTGGTAACATATATGGCGCTTGTGACATGCTTTCAAAACCACCGGCAACGGCAACATCAATAGAGCCTGCCGCTAATGAATCGTAAGCGTTCATGGTGGCTTTCATGCCTGAGCCACACACTTTCGATACCGTTGAACATACCGTAGATAAGGCTAAATCGGCACCTAACGCCGCTTGTCTTGCTGGCGCCTGTTTTAAACCGGCGGCCAATACACAGCCCATAACCACTTCATCAATTTGATCGTTGGCAAGGTTTGCCTGACTCACGGCTGCGCGAATAGCTTGTGCCCCTAACGTTGGTGACGCTACGTCGCTAAGCGCGCCCATAAACCCACCCATAGGTGTTCTGACTGCGGATACAATTACGATAGGATCTGATAATGACATGCGATTTGCCCTTTTGTTGATAGCACAACTACTATTAATCTGCCCGGTAGATTAGATAAATACTCAGCGCGTTAGATAAATATTGGTGCCATTACTATAATTAATTGCGTTTAGAGTACACCACTTTGCTGCCTTACGCCAACGTAAACTTTGCACATAATTTGGTGGTGAAACCACAATAGTGTGCATAAATATAAACAAAACTAAGGGGATCACAAGCTTAAACAGACATTACTGACGGTAAAGAACTCATACTTCACCATGAAAAACTTTACCTTTACGTAAACTTCACCTTTAGTTATACTCAATGCAAATTTTATCAATATCGATGCTATGGTTACTTCTAAAACAGCAACATTTTCCATTGGCGATTTGGCCAGAGAGTTTGACATTACCACGCGCAGCATACGTTTCTATGAAGACGAAGGGCTATTATTGCCGATGCGCAAAGGCCAAACGCGCATTTATAACCGTAGAGATCGGGTGCGTTTAAAGCTGATTTTACGCGGTAAACGCTTAGGCTTTACCTTAGCCGAAACCGGTCGCTTGTTTGAGCTTTATGATGTGGATAAAACCAACACCAGTCAGTTAGCAACCATCAAGCAATTAATCTCAGATAAAAAAAACGCATTAAAACAACAGTTAGACGACATCAAAGTCGTATTGATGGAGTTAGATACATTAGAAAAACACTGTGAAACAGCACACCAAGAATTAAACCAATAGCTAGATAAACAAATTACATTTAAGGATCAGACAATGATTTCAAGCTTCTCAAGTTTAAACTTTAATTTAGGCGAAACCGTAGACATGATCCGCGATCAAGTTAACGCCTTTGCCCGTGACGAAATAGCGCCACGGGCCGCACAAATTGATATCGATAACGAATTTCCCAATGACTTATGGCGCAAGTTTGGCGACATGGGCTTATTAGGCATGACCGTAGAAGAACAATACGGCGGCTCTGATCTGGGTTACCTGGAGCACATGGTAACGATGCAAGAAATCAGCCGTGCCTCAGCCTCGGTTGGTTTGAGTTATGGCGCTATGTCGAACCTGTGTTTGAATCAATTAAGCAAAAACGGCTCACATCAGCAAAAATTAAAATACTTGCCAAAGCTGTGTACCGGTGAACACATTGGCGCGTTAGCCATGAGTGAGCCAAATGCCGGTTCTGACGTGGTAAGCATGAAACTTAGAGCCGACAAAAAAGGCGACAAGTACATTCTTAATGGCAACAAAATGTGGATCACTAACGGCCCAGATGCCCACGTTTTCATTATTTATGCCAAAACAGATACCAGTGCCGGTTCAAAAGGCATTACCGCTTTTATCGTTGAGCGTGATTACCCGGGCTTTTCTCGCCATCAAAAACTCGATAAATTAGGCATGCGCGGTTCCAACACCTGTGAATTGGTGTTCCAGGATTGTGAAGTACCGGCCGAAAATATTTTAGGCGAAGAAGGCAAAGGCGTACGGGTATTAATGTCAGGCTTAGACTACGAACGCTTAGTACTTTCTGGCGGCCCATTAGGCATTATGGATGCCTGTATGGATTTAGTCGTGCCGTATATTCACGACAGAAAGCAATTTGGCCAATCCATTGGTGAGTTTCAGTTAGTGCAAGGCAAAATTGCCGACATGTACACCCAAATGAATGCGGCTAAATCGTACGCTTATATGTGTGCACTGGCAGCCGATCGTGGCGAAGCGACACGTAAAGATGCGGCCGCGGTAATTTTGTACTCAGCCGAGCTGGCAACCAAAATGGCCCTGGATGCTATCCAGTTGTTAGGTGGTAACGGTTACATCAATGAATTCCCGGCGGGCCGTTTATTACGAGATGCTAAACTTTATGAAATTGGTGCCGGAACCTCAGAAATTCGCCGCATGTTGATTGGCCGCGAGTTATTTAACGAGTCGGTATAGAGACGGGGAACGGGGAACTAGGAACGGGGAACGGGGAACGAGGAACGGGGAACGGGGAACGAGGAACGGGGAACGAGGAACTAGCAGACTATTTGATGGTAAGAGAAGGTTTTAAATTCTTTAACCGACGTTAATAAAAATCTGCTTGTTATCGTTTTCGTTCCATAGAACTTGAACAAGACCAGAGTGACGAGGTTAGGAAATGTATCAGGAACCAATTAGCAGAATGACGAGGTTAGGAAATGTATCAGGAACCAATTAGTTCCCCGTTCCCAGTTCCCCGTTCCCTGTACCTTGAACAAGACCAGAATGACGAGGTTAGGAAATGTATCAGGAACCAAGTACATAAAAATCGAAGATTTTAAAATTTAAGGAAAAACCGTGGCAAAATTAATCAGTAAAATAAACACCCGCAGCCAGGAATTTGCCGACAACACTGCGCACATGCAAGCGCAGGTTAACGAGTTAACCGCAACGCTTGAAACCATTAAACAAGGTGGTGGTGAAAAATCTCGGACAAGACATTTAAGTCGTGGCAAGTTATTACCCAGAGACAGGGTTTATCACCTGCTTGATCCCGGCTCGCCTTTTTTAGAGTTTTCACAGCTGGCGGCAATGGATGTGTACAGTGCTAACGTACCCGCAGCCGGTATCATCACAGGTATTGGCCGGGTAAGTGGCCAGGAATGTGTGATCATCGTTAACGATGCGACGGTAAAAGGCGGCACTTATTTTCCGCTGACCGTAAAAAAACACATTCGCGCGCAAACCATAGCGCAAGAAAATAACCTGCCGTGTATTTCTCTGGTCGACTCTGGTGGCGCCAACCTGCCGAATCAGGATGAAGTATTTCCAGATCGGGAGCACTTTGGTCGTATCTTCTTTAACCAGGCCAATATGTCGGCGCAAAACATTCCGCAAATTGCCGCGGTAATGGGCTCTTGTACCGCCGGTGGTGCCTATGTGCCGGCGATGGCCGATGAATCGATAATCGTCAAAGAGCAAGGCACTATTTTCCTTGCCGGACCGCCTCTGGTAAAAGCGGCCACCGGTGAAGTGGTAAGTGCGGAAGACTTAGGTGGTGCCGATGTGCATTGTCGCACCTCAGGGGTTGCCGATCATTACGCCCAAAACGATCACCACGCCTTACAACTGGTGCGCCAGTCGGTCGCTAATTTAAACCGCATTAAGCCACAACAAATGGCGATAAAAGACGTGGTAGAGCCAGATTATGAGGTCGAAGAAATTTACGGCATCATTCCCAAAGATGCGCGCCAGCCCTACGATGTGCGCGAAATAATCGCCCGCATTGTCGATGGCAGTAACTTTGATGAATTTAAAGAGCTCTACGGCACCACGTTAGTCTGTGGTTTTGCCAATATCTTTGGCTACCCGGTTGGCATAGTTGCCAATAACGGTATTTTATTTGCCGAGTCGGCGCAAAAAGGCGCGCACTTTATCGAGCTTTGCGCGCAACGCAAAATTCCCTTGGTGTTTTTGCAGAACATCACCGGTTTTATGGTGGGTAAGCAATACGAAGAAGGCGGCATCGCCAAGCACGGCGCCAAAATGGTGACTGCAGTTGCCACCGCCCAAGTGCCAAAATTTACCATCCTGATTGGTGGTAGCTTTGGTGCCGGTAATTACGGCATGTGTGGTCGAGCCTACGATCCACGTTTCTTGTTCATGTGGCCAAATTCCCGCATCTCGGTGATGGGTGGCGAGCAGGCTGCCGGCGTATTGGCGCAAGTGAAGCGCGATCAAAAAGACAAGGCGGGCGAGCAATGGTCACCAGAGCAGGAAAGCAGCTTCAAGCAACCGATCATTGACGAATACGAAAAGCAAGGTCACCCCTATTATGCCTCGGCCCGATTGTGGGATGATGGCGTTATTGACCCGGCGCAAACTCGTCAGGTATTAGGCTTATCAATTTCTGCCGCCTTGAATAAAACCATTGAAGAGACACGCTTTGGCGTGTTCAGAATGTAAGGGTACGCGGATGGAAACTAGCAATATGAAAAATAGTAATGCTGAAAATAACGGTGCACAAAAGAGCAATGCCCTAAATACCGGTGCACAAAATACCAATGCACGACAGACTGAGAAAGTGCAGGTCAGTATCGACCACCGTGGTGTTGCCACCGTAACCTTGAACAATCCAGATAAACACAATGCTTTTGATGACAGTATTATCGAACGCTTAACGCAAGCGTTTACCGATATCGACAACAACGATAACGTCCGGGTAATGGTACTGGCGTCGAATGGCAAAAGCTTTTCTGCCGGTGCCGACTTAGGCTGGATGAAACGCATGGCGAGTTACAGTTATGAAGAAAACCTGAAAGATGCCAACGCGTTGGCCATTATGCTGAAAACGTTAAACTTTTTAGACAAGCCAACCATCGCCAGAGTACAAGGTGCTGCCTTTGGCGGTGCCGTAGGTTTGGTCAGTTGTTGCGACATTGCCATTGCCAGTAACAAAGCCAGCTTTTGTTTATCGGAAGTGAAACTGGGATTAATTCCCGCCACCATTAGTCCGTATGTGGTAAATGCCATGGGCTTAAAAGCCTGCAGGCGTTACTTTCAAACGGCCGAACGATTCTTTGCCGACAAAGCCTTACAGCTTGGTTTGGTGGATGAAGTGACCGACGTGGATGATTTAAGCGCTGAGGTGGAAAAAGTGATATCAGCCCTACTCGCCAATAGCCCGGCGGCGGTAAAACAAGCCAAACAATTGGCCTTCGATGTCGCGTATAAGCCGGTAGATGATGAGCTATTAGAAGAAACCAGCGAACTCATTGCCGCCATTCGCGTATCACCTGAGGGTCAGGATGGTCTGACCAGCTTTTTTGAAAAACGCCCGGCCGCCTGGATCACCAGCACCACAAACGATAGCAGCGCAAACGATAGCAGCGCAACCGATAGCAGCGATAAGGAATAATAAATGTTTACTAAAATTTTAATAGCGAATCGTGGTGAAATTGCCTGCCGAGTGATCAAAACGGCGCGTGCCATGGGCATTTTAACCGTGGCGGTATACTCAGATGCCGATGCCGACTCGTTACATGTGACCATGGCCGATGAAGCCGTTTACATTGGCCCGTCACCCTCGCGCGAAAGTTATTTATTGGCCGATAAAGTGATTGCCGCGGCCATTCGCACCGGCGCGCAAGCCATTCATCCGGGTTACGGATTTTTATCGGAAAACGCCGACTTTTGTAATCAATGTGCCGACAGCAATATTACCTTTATTGGTCCGCCAGTGCCGGCCATTGAAGCGATGGGCTCGAAGTCTGCTGCAAAAAACATCATGGAACGAGCCAATGTGCCATTAGTGCCGGGCTACCACGGTGACGATCAATCTCCGGCCATCATTAAACAAGCGGCCGATGATATGGGCTACCCGGTATTATTAAAAGCCACCGCCGGTGGTGGTGGTAAAGGCATGCGCCAGGTATGGTCCGAAGCCGAATTTGATGAAGCGCTAGCCGCGGCCAAGCGTGAGTCGTTATCGTCGTTTGGTGATGACACTATGCTGGTAGAAAAATACCTTACCCAACCGCGTCATGTCGAAATACAGGTATTTTGTGATAACCATGACAACGCCGTGTATTTGTTTGAACGTGATTGTTCGGTACAGCGTCGTCATCAAAAAGTGATTGAAGAAGCCCCCGCCTTTGACATGAGCGAAGAGTTACGCCAACAAATGGGGGAATCGGCCATCATGTCGGCCAAAGCCATAGGGTATCAAGGCGCCGGGACGGTTGAGTTCTTATTAGACGTTGACGGGTCATTCTACTTCATGGAAATGAACACTCGCTTGCAAGTAGAGCATCCGGTGACGGAAATGATCACCGGCCAAGATTTGGTCGAATGGCAATTACGCGTTGCCGCTGGCGAAACCTTACCGCTGAGCCAGGAGCAGCTAAAAATTCACGGTCATGCCTTTGAGGCGCGAATTTATGCCGAAGATCCCAATAATGATTTCTTACCGGCTACCGGTAAACTGGCGTTCTTGCAACCTCCGGTGGAAAGTGAGCATGTACGCATCGACACCGGCGTAAGACAAGGCGATGAAGTGAGCGTGTTTTACGATCCGATGATCGCCAAATTAATCGTTTGGGATGAAAGCCGTGATAAAGCGCTACAACGCTTAAGCAAAGCGTTAATGGAATATCGCATCAAAGGCGTGACCACCAATATCGATTTTCTTTATAACCTGGCTACCTCAAAACCCTTCATCAATGAGGACATAGATACCGGCTTTATCGAAAAACATCATGATTTGATCTTTCACGATGACGAGCTGTCCTTGCTCAATGATTTGCCCATTGCTGCGCTTTATTTAGTACTTGCGCAAACCGTTAATGCCAATGCCAGTAGCAACCGCAACGACCCACATTCACCGTGGAATGCCAGTAACGCCTGGCGGTTAAATGAAGCGCACGTGCACAGCTTTGGTATTGATTACAATGAGCAAACTTACCCGGTATGCGTAGAAGAGCGTCGCCAGGGCAGCGCCATTCATTATTTGATCACCATCGATGGCAACACCGTTGATTGTCAGGGCCGTATTGACGACAACACCTTATTTACCAACATCAATGGCTACATGTCAAAGGCGATGATCGGGATAAACAACGGCCAGTTCAGTTTATTCAAACAAGATGGTGTCATTCATTTCTGTCGTACCGAAATTGATCTGGGCGAGCAAGATACCGACAGCGCTGCCGGTGGCTTAAACGCGCCAATGAACGGCACTATGGTCACCTTGCTGGTTGCGTTAAATGAAATGGTAGAAAAAGATCAACCGCTGCTGATCATGGAAGCGATGAAAATGGAGCACTCCATCAGAGCGCCAGCGAACGGCAAAGTCACCGAGTTCTATTTTGGAGCCGGTGATATGGTTGACGGCGGTGCAGAATTGTTAGCGTTTGTCGCTGAAACGGGTACTGATACTGATACTGATACTGATAGTGAGGCTGAATCATAATGACCATAGTAAGCGCAACTGCTGAGTGTTTATTACCCCAAGACGTCAAAATTGTCGAAGTGGGCCCCAGAGATGGCCTGCAAAACGAAGCCACCTTGATCAGCGCGATTGATAAAATAGCGCTGATCGAGCAGCTAGCCGATGCGGGTGTCAGTTACATTGAAAGTGGCAGTTTTGTCTCGCCGAAATGGGTACCACAAATGGCAACCTCGTCCGAGGTGTTCAATGGTATCAAGCGTCAGGAAAACGTCACATACGCCGCATTGACGCCAAATTTACAAGGCTTCGAAGCCGCGGTTGCGGTAAACGCCGATGAGGTCGCCATCTTTGGCGCCGCCTCAGAAAGCTTTAGCCAAAAAAACATTAACTGCTCAATCGATGAATCGTTAGCGCGGTTTGTGCCGGTGATCGAAGCGGCAAAAGCGCAAGGGTTAAAGGTACGCGGTTACGTGTCTTGTGTGGTGGGTTGCCCGTACGAAGGTGACATTGCCCCCGAGCAAGTGGCCAAAGTTGCGAAAAAACTGTTTGCGATGGGCTGCTATGAGATATCGCTCGGCGATACCATTGGCGTCGGCACACCTGAAAGCGTAAAGCAGATGCTAGGGGCGGTAAACAAATACGTGCCGATGAATAAACTGGCGGTGCATTTTCATGACACCTATGGGCAAGCACTTACTAACATTTATACCGCGTTAAACCAGGGTATTAGTGTGATCGACAGCGCCGTGGCCGGCCTTGGCGGTTGCCCGTATGCCAAAGGCGCATCAGGCAATGTCGCCACCGAAGACGTGGTTTACCTGCTAAACGGTTTAGGCATAAACCACGGCATAAATTTTGACAAACTGCTACACGCCGGCTGGTTCATCAGCGACAAACTCGGCAAAGCCCCCATCTCAAAAGTCTCCAACGCAATGCGCGCCAAACAAGAATAACCAACCTTCCCCGCGAAACCAAAACCGGTTAATACCCACCGCGGTACCACCCCCGGTTGGCGGGGTTTCAACCTCGCGTAATTTCCGCAGGAAACAAAACCTCTACTGGCTAAACACCGCCATAACGCGAGAATGAATTCCCGCCAACCAAAACCAAGCCCGGTTGGCGGGGTTTCAACCTCGCGTAATTTCCGCAGGAAACAAACCTCCTACTGGCTAAACATCGCCATAACGCGAGAATGAATTCCCGCCAACCAAACCACCAACCAAACCGGTTGGCGGGGCTTCAGCCTCGCGCAATACCGCGCAGCGGTACCTTGACTCCTTTCCACCTAAATCCAGCCCCCTATTAACGCCATTCCAAAACTAATCTATACTTACAAATCAGCCATTAGTTAAAAGGATTTAACAATGCCAACTCAAGACCTATCAAAAAACCGTTCTTCCGCTGAAAATCAGATCTACCATTTAGTCGCAACAACCCATAAACGCGTGCCAGTATTTGACAACTTTCTTGCCGCAAGGATCATCATTAACGAAATGAGGGCGCTGAATGAGCAAAATATCCTGTCATCCCTCGCCTGGGTGGTAATGCCAGATCATCTACATTGGTTGATTCAATTAAACGGCAATCATCAATTAAATGACATAATGAAAAAATTAAAAGGCAGTTCCGCGTGCAAAATTAACAAAACCTTAAAGCAAAAAGGAAAGTTATGGCAGCAAGGTTTTTATGAACATGCGATCAGGCATGATGAAAGCTTAAAAAGAACGGCAAGATACATAGTTGCCAACCCGTTAAGAGCTAAGCTGGTCACCAGCGTAACCGAGTATCCGCACTGGGATGCTATTTGGTTATAACGATTCCAACTAACCCCGGTTGGCGGGGTTTTTAACCTCGCGTTATACCGCACAGCGGTACCAAAACCTTACCTTACGGTAATAACGCGAGAATGAATTCCCGCCAACCAAAACCTGATCCTCTTCGATCGCAAATAATTTCTCTTATCTCCTTTACAGCTCAGCGTTTATCAAACATTATTAAATCATAAGATCAATAACTCTCATGCTGTATTGTTGTATGCCTATGAGTCCGAAGAAAAGTTACAAGGGATGTAAGACTGCCCTGCTGCTAACGGGTGGTGGTGCCAGTGCTGCCTATCAAGTTGGGGTGTTAAAAGCCATCTCCAAATTTATGCCGCGTAATCATGGTATCCCGTTTCCCATTATTTCCGGTACATCCGCGGGTGCGATAAATGCGACTACCATAGCCTGTTACGCCTCCTGTTATCACTTGGGGATCAGGCGATTAGAGTACATCTACAACCATATGCACACCGGGCACATTTATCACAGTAGCGCCAGTAAAGTATTCGGCCATATCGCTCGCGGGTTATTAGGCTCTTATCGCGCCGGTTATGCGCCGAAACAGGCGATGAGCCTGTTAAACAACGACCCGTTAAGACAACTATTGAACCGGGTGGTCGATTTTCGCCGAATTGATGGCAACATCAATAATGGTTATTTATCTTCCATTGCCATCACTGCGTCGAGTTATACCTCAGGAGACTCCATCAGCTTTTATCAAGCCGATAAATCCATCACCCCATGGCAGCGAGCGAAACGCCGCGGGGTACAAACCACGCTGCATACCGACCACTTGATGGCATCATCGGCAATACCGTTAATTTTTCCATCGGTAAAAATTAAAAGAGAACACTTTGGTGATGGTTCGGTAAGCCAGTTATCTCCGTTGAGTACGCCGATACATTTAGGCGCTGAAAAAATATTTATTGTGGGTATAAAACAGCCGCAACAAGATATTCATCACGCGGTAGATTTTCATCAACCACCAAGCTCCGCCACCATTGCCGGCCATTTAATGGATACCGTATTTAGTGAAGCGCTAAGCAGTGACTTGGAGCGGATGCAGCGGATCAATAAAACCGTCAACCTGATCGATAAAAACAAACGCAACTTACAATCAAGCCTGAAACCAATAGAAAGCTTTTTAATTAACCCCAGTAAAAATTTCCACGTGCTCGCCCATGAACATTATGACGAACTACAGTGGGCACTTAGGTTTATCTTACGTTTGATGGGTAGTGGCAAAGACTCCGACTCCTCTCTTACCTCTTATATTTTATTTCAGCAAAACTATTGCAAACAATTAATTCAAGTAGGCTTTCATGATGCCATGGAAAAAGAAGCTGAAATTCGAGAATTTCTCAATTTGTAACCCTGCAAAAAAGTCGTTTATTAATGCGTAGTGCTCGAGATCAATATCTAGACTATATATTAACCGATACGGGTTAATATATAACATAAACAGCATCCCCTCATATTTAATCACCATTATCGGTTAATTTTATTGAGAATTACAAAATATCACCTATAATCACAGTTATTGGTGATTAAAAAGGTCAAAAGATGGCAAAGCAAGTGGTTGCAACCAAAATGCCTGACACAGTGTCGATAGAGAGTTCCGAAGTTTTAGGCCAGATCATTCGGGCAAAAAGAACGGCGATGAAAATGAAACTGGCCGAATGCGCGGCTTTGTGTGGGGTTGGCGTGAATACGTTATCCCGGATAGAAAATGGTAATCCAAACAGCACTATTGCGGCAATATTTAAAGTATTGCATGGACTAGGGATCAAATTAGTGAATGGCGAACGTACATCTACTAGTGATGAACAAAGTGAATGGGTATAACCATGGCCTATTCATTAAGCGTAAACTGGGCGAATAAAAAAGTTGGCGTACTCGTTGTTAATAAAGACACCGGTTTGTTATCGCTCAAATACAATGATGAATGGCGTAATAATGGATTTGCCATTTCACCTGCGCTTTCCCTCGACAACAAACATACTCCAGCAAGTGTTTATAACTATCTGGATAACGCTTTGCCTGAAGGCGACGCAAGACGTTTATTGGCTCAAGATCTTGGCGTATCTGAAAAAAACGTTTATTCGCAAGTAAACGCTCTTGGCCGTGACTTATCGGGAGCGATAACCTTTGGTGAAAACTACACTCAAACAGGGCAACAGCCAAAGTTTCGATTAATCACCGAAGATGAGCTTATCCAAAGGTTGAACCGTAAAGACGAGTTTGGTCTTTTACATTGGGATGAAAAGCCCAGACTAAGCGTAGCTGGGGTTCAAGATAAGCTGAATGTTTTTATCAATAACAAAGGACAAATGGGATTCGGCGATGGTTCCCTCTGTTCTACCCATATTTTAAAATTTGAAAAAAACACCTGCCCTAACCTGGTCATCAATGAATATTTTTGCATGAAGCTGTCTGCGGCCATAGGTTTACCTACAGCAGAAGTTGAGTTTAGGCGTTTTGAGCTACACCCGGCACTCATTGTTAGGCGTTTTGATCGTAAGTTTGTTGCTCAATCTCAACGGGTATTAAGAAGGCATGTCATTGACGGTTGCCAAGCGTTGAATTTACCTAGAGATTTTAAATATGAACGTAACTTTGGTGATTCCCGAGACGTAAAACACATTCGAGATGGCGCCAGTTTGATCAAGTTGTTTGAATTTTGCCAGCAAACATCGGCGCCGGTAGCAGCGATGCAATGGTTAATAAACTGGCAGCTGTTTAACCTAATGATCAATAACTTCGACAGCCATGGTAAAAATGTGTCTTTTTATTATGGTAACAGCTCTGCTCAGTTCACGCCTGCTTACGATCTGGTAAACGTAGCTATGTTTAACCAGTTTAAGCAGGTTTTGGCAATGGCGATGGGGGATGAATTTGAACCCCATGACATTCACGCCTATCAACTGGCCGACTTCGCCGAATCATGCAAACTGGATAAAAAGCTGGTGTCCTCCATGCTAATCCGTTTGGCCGATAAGGTGCTCAAGCAATTACACAAAAATCAAATAATTGCGACCTTTGCGGCAACGCATACACTGAACTCTGCAGAAATGGACTATCTGGATGCTTTGTCTGCCAATATTAAACAACGAACAAGGTATTTACGATCACAAGCAAAAGACATGCTCACCATTGCTGTTTAACAGCAATGGTACGGAATAAAATGAGCAAGGTGGAAGCCGTTATCATTGAGCTCAACTCTGCAATACACCCATAAAAACCATACAACAAAAAAGTGATCTACTTTTTCATGAGGAAAAACGGATAAATACAATGCATACAGAATTTATATCATCCATGATAATTCTAAGTTCATTCATCCCTGAATTAAAAATTTAGTAAGTAGTTATTCGTACTTATCAATTTTATAAAGCCGTAGTTATTCGTTTTAACCATTAAAAATGAGCAGATATTTAATCAACTTGGTATTTATGCAACTGTTAATATTTCTGCTACGCTTTACTTACAATACTAATAAATGGATGTTAATTATATGAAAATAATAATAACTTCACTCTTGCTGGTAATCATTTGCCTGCTCAATTGCTCTCAGGCACAAGCGCAAGAGTACGACACCGACTCGAACAGAGTAAGGCCTAATCAGGAGTACTATTGGGGGGTAATGGCCGGCTCTAGCGTGTTTGGTGGTGAATCATTCGATAGTGTAGAATTATCCGCCGCTATCGCAAAATTTGGCTATAACTTAAATAAACGAGTAGGGTTTGAAATTAGAGTCGGCACCGGGACAACAAAAGTAGAGTTTCGTGACTTTGAAAAAGAGCTAGATTCGTTAGTTGGCCTATACGCCAGATTGTCATACCCCCTGCATCGCAGCATTAATTTCTATGGGCTGCTTGGTTATACGCAAGTGAAAGTGATGAATACTGAGATTGCTGAAGAGGAGCGAACCCTATCCGACTCAGGAGGCTCAATTGGTGGCGGATTTGAATTTATCGTCAACCCGAGAGCCCGTTGGTCCATCGAATTTACCGGCTATGTCGATAAAGATGTGGACTACGGGGTGGCCAGCGTTGGCTTTGAAGTGAGTTTTTAATGGGTTGTGCGAGATAGCCGGTAAGATCGATGTTAACATGTGGCAACTCGCCTATAGGTAGTTTAAAAATATGAGTTGTCGGTGTCACACCTTGAGGTCGATGCCAGCTGTTACCTTGTTTGAGTAGCGCGGTTTTTTCTTGCGCACCGGCAATTGATATCCGAAATTCATCGTCGCTATCAACCATACCAAGAGGCGCATCTTTATAAGAAGATAAAAGCGTACCAATATCACTTTCACTCAAAGCCTTAGAATTGACCTGCTTAATATCTTTTGGGGCGTCTTTACTCAACTGAATGGCGCCAACACAATCATTACCAATAGCCGACAGTAAATCAAAGGCATGATTTGATGAGGCCTGAAATCGAGTCTGCACTTTATCTCTTATTCGCTGATTATCGGGTAATAAATTATCAAAGAAGTTGTACACTTTCTCCCCCGAATAAGGGATATTGGATAACGGTAATGACAAAGAGATAGGGCGGCTACCAGGCAATGCCAACCATTTTTTATCATAATAAAAGTGCAGGCCGCCATGCACATCTTTTGTTAATGTACCAACGACGATGCCATTTAGACTAACGATAAGATCCATTTACCACTCCTCAGTCCATTCAGGGTTATCTTTATCGACATCATTATTTGAGGATAAGTGAAGTTCAAGTCCTAACTCATGAACAATTTTAAATAGGGTATCTATGCGAGATTGTGCTGATTGTTTTTCAAACGCAGATAACGTTGGTTGTTTAATACCAATATTTGAGGACACTTCAGCTTGAGTTCGTTGCTGTTGTTTTCTTTCGTTTTTAAGAAATAACGATAATTCACTGGCAGTATTGATTTTCAAAATTATTTCCTCAAGCCGATCCCAAACACATTATACCCTACAAAGGATAAAATCAAATTTATACCCTGAAGGGGATAATGTCAAATTTATACGCTAAAGGGGATATTATGTGCGGTTCAAACCGCCCCTACAACAGAAGCTATCCCATCCATGGAGATTCTAAGTTAATTCATCCTTGAATTAAACCCACTCTAAAGACTTCCTGCCTGTCGTGGATAAGTACATCCATATACAAAAAATCCGCGAAGCCGCGGATTTATGCAAAGAGAAAATAATCAACCATCTACAAACTGTATTGCACATTAAAATACAACGTAGGCTCTGTTTTGTCATCTTCATTTTCATTTTCAAAACGAGAATGGTTAATACTGCCGCCTAAGGTGTATTTAAACTTACCCTGGTGTAATTGATATTTTAAACTTAACACCAACATTTCTTCGGCAATTTTGGTTACCGTATTGCCTTTATTCGGGTCATCCGGGTACTTATCTGAATTATCATTGTTCAAATCTAAATACTTGGCTTTAAATTCCCAGCTTTCAAGGCCATTTAATTGCGACACCATGCCAAAAACTATGGTTTCAGCATCGCTCTCGTATAAATTTCCTAAGTTACGGCCATAATGGCGCATTCCCGTCTGATAAATATGGTGCTCATACAAACAATCGCCTAAACCAACCTCAGGCACATCGCCGGCACTCCCTTTGGTACAGTCGGTAAAGCTATCGGTATACTCTAAATAAACTCGCCAAAAATTATCAAAAGCGTGCAAGGATGAATCTAGGCCATACGTCCACACTTTTTGAGCAACCAAATCAGCATTTTTACTATTGCCATCTTCCGCCAGCATTTGTGTGTATAAGCTAACGGGTTGAGGAAACAAGTTCATGGTAAATCGTGCATCTACAGCTACTTGTTGATTACCTGGTTCTTCATCACAATCAACGTTCACGCCACATAAATCTTTCCCGGTTAATACATCAGAAAAGGTATCAAACCCGCCAGGTCGACCATCACCATTCCACTGTGCTAAACGTACCAATCCAAGCTCTAGGTTTTGCGTGGGTTTAAAGTTAAAGCGAAAGCCCCATAACCAGGCATTGGGTACAGAACGGTCTTGTTCAAACTGGCCCATAAAAGTAGTCACTGTCCACGGGATCTCCACCGACTCAAAGAAAGGTAGTTTTAATGGCATTGATGATTTACGAGTAAGGGCAATTGCCGGTAACGGACGGGCATTATTGGTTAATGCTAAGTTCGTATCCCAGCCAGGGCCATACCATCTATCTTGCATACCAAAACTTATCACCCAATTTCCTAAAAAGTAAGCGGCATAGCTACCATCTAAACGGACGTTTTTACTTCTGCGGGTATCTTCACTCACACTGGGGGCTAGCTTAACCGCCCAAGAATCGCCCATATAGCTAAAATGGCCCTTGGCAAAATTGGCATCACGATACTCTTCACCAAAACTGGTAAATCGCTTTTCATCTGAGGCAAAATTTAACTCAATAATGTTATTATTGCGTTTTGAATAATTTAATTTTTGCTTTATGTGCCAATAAGCGTTTTGGCTTTCGACATCTAATTTGTACTCATATACTTTAGCAAGGGCAGCGCCCACATCAGCCCACATTAAAGGATAGGTAGTTAATGGTATATTAATGTGGCCTTTATCGGCTAATAACTGAATATCGGCTCGTAGAAATACATTTGAGGTATCTACCCATGGCTCCGCCACAACCTGAAATGAAAACAGTTCAGCAATTAAAAATAAAGTTAGGGGTAATTTAATAATTTTGGTAACAATAGTGAATGACATATATTTTATGGAAAAATTCTATTAATAAAGGAAAGAAATCATTTAGACTGATTGGATAAATAAACCAAGTCACAAATATCATCAACCGGTGAAAAACCGGTCGGAGCATCTATTAAAATACTACGAATGGTTTGATGATCATAACCTTTACAGGCTTGTTTCAAATCACTAAGCACAATCTCAAGTTCATCCCATGACAAAAATACTTCTGAAGCCGTCATGATTCGCTCATTGCCAGTTTTACCTACATCATCACCAATTAACAGTTCTTCGTATAATTTTTCACCCGGGCGCAGACCTGTTTCCATTATTTCAATATCGCCGTTAGGGTTTGCTTCATTTTTAAGATGAAAACCAGATAAATGAATGAGCTTATAGGCCAAATCGTAAATTTTGACAGGTTTGCCCATATCCAGTACAAACACATCCCCGCCCATGCCTAACGCACCGGCTTGTATTACCAGTTGGGCCGCCTCTGGAATGGTCATAAAATAGCGGGTAATATCTTTATGGGTAAGAGTAATTGGCCCGCCATTTTGAATTTGTTTCTTAAATAACGGTACTACCGAACCCGATGAACCTAAAACGTTACCAAAACGCACCATACAAAAACGGGTTTTGTGATTATCTAACTCGGCAAGCGCTTGTAAGCAAAGCTCGGCCATACGTTTAGTGGTGCCCATCACGTTGGTAGGTCTCACCGCTTTATCGGTGGAGATAAGCACAAAGGTTTCAACCCCTGCAGCAACTGCAGATTGAGCGCAATGTAAGGTACCAAAGATGTTATTGCTTACCCCTTCAATAACATTGTGTTCAACTAAGGGCACATGTTTATAGGCAGCAGCATGGTAAACCGTTTGTACCGAAAACGACTGCATAATGGTTTGCATTCTTTTTTTCTTGATCACCGAGCCCATTAACGGATAAAGCTGAATATCTAAGCCTTTGCTGGCAATATACAGTTCAAGCTCTTTATGTATTGAATACAAAGCAAATTCGGTTAATTCAAATAACACTAAGCCTTTAGGGTGCTGGTTAATGATTTGTCGGCAAAGCTCGGAGCCAATAGAGCCACCCGCGCCAGTCACCATAACCACCTTACCTTTTATATCGGCGTGCATTAAGCCAGGGCTAGGTGGTACTTGATCTCGCCCTAACAAATCATCGATAGAGACTTCGACAAATTCGTCAATTCTGGCTTTGCCGGATACAATATCAGCCAGCCCAGGCACCGCTAATACCTCAATAGATAAATGTTCAAGCTTGTTCAGTATTTTACTGCGCTGAGTTTTCCCGGCACTTGGCACGGCCAATAAAATTCGCGTTATATCATATTTTTCAATTAACGACTCAATTTGTTTGGGGTTAAATACTTTAATATTATTAATGCTGAGTTTATGTAAGCCCTTATCGTCATCAACAAAGGCTACAGGATTGTATTCTGCACCATTTTTCAACGCATTTACCAGCTGTATGCCGGAAGAGCCAGCACCATAAATTAGCACGTTAATGTTAGAACGGTTCAACCTACTGCTCGCCCAACTACGAATAACTAACCGACTGCCACCAACAAAAATCAATAAAAAAGCGCCATAAATGATCGGGATAGAGCGAGGAATTTCGACTTCTACAATCATAGAAGCAACAACTAACACCCCAGCTGAAATAATCACGCTTAGTGAAACCGCAACAATGGCCATAGAATTTAAATAGCGAATAACGGCCCGGTACAAGCCTAATTTAATGTTAACGATAATTGAAAAAAGCACGACCCAGGCAATAACCGACCAATACTCACTTTTGTGGATATCTACGCCATCTTCCAGACGTAAAAACATGGCAAACCAAAAGGCTAAAACAATGAAGAATGAGTCGATAAAAACGCTGACCGAGCGCTTAGTGGTACGGGATAATTGAAAAAGTCTATCCATTAAAAATTTTAACCTTTAGGCGTTATAATTATAATTAGCTGCCATAGTATGAACAACACTAATTCAAGATCAAAAAAAAAGTGTTTCGACAAATCAAAACACTTCCTTTAGATTGAAAAACATTCTCATAATAGCAAAAGCAGCGTCGATATAATATCAAAAATGATATTATATAATAGATACACAACCTAATGGAAATCCAGCAACTTGGTGAGAAACCTACTTATAATACTCACGATACCAATTAACAAACTCAGCGACACCATCTTTCACACTAACTTGAGGTTTATGACCAGTTACTGAAAATAAATCTTCAACTTCGGCATAGGTGTGATAGACATCGCCCATTTGCATTGGCATAAAATTCTTTTTCGCTTCAATGCCCAAAGATTGTTCTAATGATTGAATAAAGTCTAATAACTTAACCGGATTACCATTACCAATATTAAAGACTCGGTAAGGCGCAGAACTTGTGGCGGCAGAAGCTGACTCTACTTTCCAGTCAGCATTACAAGCTGGGATAACATCTTGAATTCTAATGATGCCTTCAACAATATCATCAATGTAGGTAAAGTCACGACGCATATCACCGTGGTTATACACATCGATAGAATCCCCAGCAATGATCTTCTTGGTAAACTTAAATAATGCCATATCAGGACGGCCCCACGGGCCGTAAACCGTAAAGAAGCGAAGCCCCGTGGTTGGTACACCATATAAATGCGAATAGGTATGTGCCATTAACTCATTGGCCTTTTTTGTCGCAGCATAGAGTGAAATAGGATGATCTACACTGTCTGATGTTGCAAACGGTACTTTTGAATTTAATCCATAAACAGAAGACGATGATGCATACACTAAATGTTCAACATTATTATGCCTGCACCCTTCTAAAATGGTTAAATGCCCCACTAGATTGGAATCGGCATAGGCCATTGGGTTATCGATAGAATAGCGAACCCCAGCTTGCGCCGCTAAGTGAATAACCCGATCAAATTTTTCATCGACAAATAACTTAGCAACACCATCGCGGTCGGCTAAATCCATTTCTTTAAATGTAAACAACCCTTGTTCCGCAAAACCGTTTAAATTTGCTAAGCGGGCCTGTTTTAAACTGACTTCATAATAATCATTTAAATTATCAAGACCAATAACACTGTGGCCTTGTTCACATAAGCGTTGCGCCACAAAGTGGCCGATAAAACCGGCAGCGCCAGTCACTAAATATTTCATAATAAACTTTCTTATTAGGTCAAATTTATCCGACCGCTTTTTAATATTGTTAAACTTGACTATAGTCAACGTTCTATTTAATTGGTAGGTTTGACTTCAGTAGAACGTTATCTGCGTAGTAACACCAGATATCTGCGAAATAACACAGGTTCGCTTCGAAACTCTACGGTCTAGTCACTACCAAATAAATCACGAGTATACACTTTATCAACAACATCTAATAATTCGTTAACCATTCGGTTAGAAACAATCACATCAGACATAGCTTTAAATTCGGCTAAATCTTTAATCACTTTAGAGTGGAAAAACTCCTCATCTTCCATCACAGGTTCATAGATAACTACTTCAATGCCTTTGGCTTTAATCCGTTTCATGATCCCCTGAATACTCGATGCTCTGAAGTTATCTGAACCAGCTTTCATAATTAACCGGTAAACACCTACCACTTTAGGGGCTTTAGCGATAATAGAATCAGCAATAAAGTCTTTACGAGTGCTATTGGCATCAACAATGGCACTAATTATATTATTAGGAACATCCTTATAATTAGCGCGTAGTTGCTTGGTATCTTTCGGTAAGCAATAACCACCATAGCCAAAGGATGGGTTATTGTAATGAGAACCTATTCTAGGATCTAAGCTAACGCCTTCAATAATATGACGAGAGTCTAAATCATGAGCTTCTGCATATGAATCTAATTCATTAAAGTAGGCTACCCGCATCGCCAAATACGTATTAGAGAATAACTTTACCGCTTCCGCTTCGGTAGAACGAACAAATAACACATCAATATCTTCTTTAATCGCACCTTGTACAAGTAAATTGGCAAAAATACGTGCACGCTCAGATTGCTCACCAACAATAATGCGCGAAGGATACAAATTGTCGTGCAAAGCCTTACCTTCACGTAGAAACTCAGGAGAAAATATTAATCCATCGCAGCCTAGATCTTTACGAATTCGTTCTGTATAGCCAACAGGCACAGTAGATTTTATAACCATACAAGCGGATGGATTAATTTCCATCACATCTTTAATAACCGCTTCAACAGAAGATGTATTAAAATAATTTGTTACCGGGTCATAATCAGTCGGTGTTGCAATAATTACATAATCAGCATCCCGGTAAGCTAATTCTTTATCTAAAGTAGCGGAAAAATTAATATCACGATTTTCTAAAAAATCCGAAATTTCATCATCAGCAATCGGAGATTTGCCCGAGTTTAACAGTTCAATTTTTTCAGCAATAATATCAACAGCAACCACTTCATTATGCTGTGATAGCAGCATCGCATTAGATAAGCCAACATAGCCAGTTCCGGCAATAGCAATTTTCATTTAAAATCCCTTAAAAAGTTAATCTTTTGTTACTCGATCACCGCTACCTTTGCCAGTAACCGTTTGTAAAATATATTTAAAATAAGTAGCTAAGGTTAATGACTGGATCATTTTTTGATCTGTTTCAGCCAATAACTGAGGTGTTGACATATCTATGTCATTCACCTGCGCTAACCCGGTAATGCCAGGGCGTACCTGATAAATACCTAAAGTCTCACGTTCAACAATTAATTCATCTTGATTAAACAAGTTTGGACGAGGCCCAACTAAACTCATCTCCCCCTTTAATACATTCCAAAGCTGAGGTAGTTCGTCTATCTTAGTGCGACGCAAAAACTTACCTAAAGGGGTAATTGAAGAAGTACTGGCCAAGTGGCTGCCAACAGATGCGGTATTTAAATGCATAGTTCTAAATTTAACAAGAACAAAAGCCTTTTTAGATTTTCCTACCCGCTCTTGCCTAAATAATGGCGAACCTGTATCGAAATAGCCTAACAATGAAATAATGAGTAAAAATGGTAACGCAAATAGCAAGCCGAACAATGCGAAAAAAAAGTCTAAAAAGCGGATGATTAAATGTGTCATGGTGTAATGTAATGTACCTAATATATTATGTGAAATTTAAACAGTTAGCTAGAATCTAAGTTTTGAGTTTTATTAATGCTTGATCAATTGTTTCAACTGGGGTCCAATTTAGCAACCTTTTCGCTTTCGAATTATCCACTTCCAAATTATCTAATAATTGAGTAGTCATATTCCGCTTGCCAATAATATTGAACAAAAAGGCTAAGATGACTTTAGGAACTGGTAATAATATCGATTTAACACCCAAAGCAACATTTAATTTTTTCATCAATTCGGTTGTTGATATTGGTGAACCATCGGAGATTAAAAAAGTTTCATTTGCCGCTTTGGGGTGAGTAGCACAAGTAGAGATAAAAGAGGCTAAATTGCTAACCGAAACATAACTACGCTTATTGTTAATAAAGCCTAGTGGTAGCGGCAACCCTTTGCTGACCAATTTAACTAGTTTACCAAAATTACCCGGAGCTTTAGCCCCATAAACTAAGGGAGGTCTAACAATAACCAATTCAAATCCCAATTGTTTAGAAAGCTTGCTTAATTCAACTTCTGCTTCATGCTTTGAAATAGCATAATCTGAATGGGGAGCGACAACGGAATCTTCTGTGAAGGGTAGTTTATTTTCAGTACTCGCACCATTTACTCCAATTGAACTAACAAATACAAATCGCTTTAATTTATTAGCAGCAAGTTGCTTAGCAAGTTCAATGGTAATGTCGGTATTAATTTTTCTAAACTCAGCTAAAGGCTCTTCACACTTATCATTTAAAACATGCGCACGCCCAGCTAAATGAATAACAACATCATAACTATCAGATATAGTTTGAGCTGTAAGCAAACTTTCCAATGAAAAGTGTTTCCATTCAATGCTATCTATTTGGCTGTTTTTTGATCTCGATATGGCAGTAAGCTCTGCAAAGTCAAGGTGATTTAATAGCTCTTTGCCAATAAAGCCAGTTGCACCGGTAATTAAAATTTTCATGAACTAATTACTACCTCTATTTTAGCAAGACTTTACATTTATTTTTGAAGCGCTTAATGCTGGCCGTTAATAAATGACTACTTATATATCGAAATGAGCGCACAAAACTAAGGCCTTCAACCTTCCGATAAAGATCCCAAGTGTAAAGCATGGTATTAAACTTTGCATGAGAAATACTGCCGGTTCTTAAACGATACTTTGCCAACGGCTTTTGCAACCCATATCCAGTTACACCCAACTTTGTTATTTTTAACCACAGGCCAAAATCTTGGCGTTTTAATATATCGGGCATGAACACTTTGCCTAATTTATCCATGTCATAAATAGCGGTTAAACAAGCAATCACATTGCCTTTTAATAATTGGTTATAGGTGATTGAAGCAGGTGCTGTTACAGAACCTGTTATCTGCCCCTGCTCGCTTAAAAACTTATAAGAAGAATAGCTAAAGGCTATGTCTTTTTCTTTCATAAACGCAATTTGCTCAGCCAGCTTTTCAGGAAGCCAAACATCGTCACTGTCTAAAAATGCTATAAAACGTCCACTTGCTTGTTCAATTCCAGCATTTCGTGCCTTTGCTGCCCCACCACTCTCGGTTTTATTGATGATTTTAAATCGTGGATCTAACTGTACAAACTTATTTGCAATTTCAAGGGACTTATCAGTTGAATTATCATTGATAAGAATTGACTCCCAGTCAGTGTAAGTTTGATCAAGTATTGACTGCAAAGTTTCTTCTAAAAAACCTTCCGCATTATAAATAGGAGTAATAATCGATGTTTCAATAATCATTTTTTCGTTCCAAAGAGGGCGGGTTAGTTTCTTAATTCTAAAATCAGTTGTGTACGATCTGAATTATGCGAAGTATCAATTGTCATATAATTTTTACAGAGTGAAAGCCTAGGATGGAAATCAACTCGACCTACGCCACGAAATTTAATTGGACTGTATACTGACAATATAGTTTTCACCCTTTTTTCAGGTAAATTTACATAGAACAAATGCTGGCGACGCTCTTTGTCAGGGTAAGTATCAGTATAAAATATATCGGCGCTACAGGCATGAGGATGACCGTCTTTACCTAATCCCTTAATATCGCCATTTACAACTGAATTATCTAATAAGTTAAAAACATAGTAAGCAAAAGACTTATCATGTTTAGCATTACAGAAAGCAATTATACTATCATCCGTTAACCAGCTTAAATGGGAAACCATGCCCCCTGATGGTAGTGCCGTTAACTGCTTTTCATTCAAGTCATAACTAAACAATTGCGAAGTGTTATATAGGCTGTTCGATGATCTCAGCAAAAAGTAAACTTTGTTCGAGGATGGAGAAAAACAAGAATGAGAAAAATAATAATAGCCTTCATCAATTAGCCCAATAGATAGCTCTTTTGCTTGTTGAATTGATAAACGGTACACCGTCTCATTCTCATCTATATCAAAGATCACAAAGTCACTTATCTCAGCATCAGATAAATTATTTTCACCGTCTTCAATATATTGTTCAGGAAAATTGATGTCATAGCCATAACCTTCTAGGCCTTTACCAAATCGGAGAAAATTTACTGAAGAGACAAATTTTGAATTGGCCGACACAGAGAAGAAATGAAACGGCAAGGTCTTTATCACACCGGAACTCAAGTCTTTTATGATAGTCAAGGGACCCTGCTCATTTGCGTCATTATAAATGATTTCAGACGGCGAGAACCAAGTTAACAGTGACCCTTGCTGATAGTTACAACAGTTAGTATTTGCAACCACACTTGTTTCACCGGTGTTAATATCCTTTACGGTAATATCAGCACGTCCAATGCCATTCTGAAAGTTCCCCTTAGCAACATGTGAAAGTACTTTACCCTGCTCATTCATCGACGCTCTATCGTGAAAGCCAAAGAAAGAATTTCTAATTTCAGTGTAGTTATTATCGGTGACGATTTTACCTTTGATCAACCCGAAAAAACAGAACACAAACTGATAAACAATAACCAGTATATTTTTAATGAATGAATTATTTTTGACTAAATTATAAATAAATTTTTCTAAACGTTGCATTGACAAACCCTTGGCTAAACTTTTGCGTTCCAATATCTACTATAAAGGTAATTAATGGCTTTCAAATTATGCTTTCTGATAAAACTCTCATTTTCTTTACCCGTTGAGGCATGGTCTGAATCAATGACTTTTATTTCTCGATGATACTTAACGGGAATATCGTGTGAACGCGCTTGTTCCCCTATATAAATTTCTTCACCAAATAAAAAAATTGGATATTCAAGTAAGTCTCGCCAATACTTGGCACCGCCAAGGAACACAATAAATGAGCCGTGCGGGGCATATATAGTACTGCCATTAGCCAATGTTGTTGTAGTCGGCTTTGATTTGTAAAAAGTTTTCTTGTACAGCGAATGTAAATAGGGAATCGCATATAAAACCAAATATTTTTGCATTTGTTTTCTAGAGAATCGGGTTTTTACTTTAGGGTTACGATCTTTATTTTCTGATAGCGAAACTATAGATGGTGCTATAATGGTTGGCTCTTGTTTATAAGTAGAATTTAATAAAACTAATTGATTAAAAAAGTCATCCGCTACTTCAAGATCAACATTTGACACCAACATCGCATCATATTGTTTTTTATTTGCTACTGACTGCTCAAATCCAGTTAAACAGCCTGGAAAATAGCCATTATTTGTTTGATTTTCAACAACAATCACCTCAAACAAATCTGGTGTAGAAATTTCAGCAATTTGCTCTGCGGTAAAAACAGCACCATTATTTACCAGATAAAGATCGACAGTTTTTACACTGGCCGCTGTAGCTAATGACCTAGATAGACTAGCTATATATCCAAGTGCATCAGAAAAATTATTATAACAAACGCATGTTATGAGAATTTTCATTAATTATTATCCTCTTAAATTATAATTATTGAAGGGTGTTTGTGCTACAACCACCCAGATTTAGATGAAAAAATAAAACTGACTAAGCGGATAAAGATGAATTGGGTTCACTATTTTTCCAAAAAAATTGGGTATGCTCGATAATCATTAATTTTGTTTAATAATGTATTTTAAATTTATGAAAAAGTATTTCTTTGAAAAAAAGAATCTCTACGCCAAGACGGCAATGGATTCAAAATAATTGCAAATAATACAAAATCTAGGATACCAAAAAAAGCCAAAGTATCGATATATATACGAATGACGATAACATTAAGAACAACTAGCATAAAAATTGATTTTTTAAACCAATAGTAAGATGAAAATAAATATAATGACAAAAAAGAAATTACCCCAAAAATGCCAGTATATAAATGAAGTCTAATATAAGAATTGTGGGGGTTAAAATCCCATTTCATAAAATATCGATCTTCAGTATAATTAAACCCCAAAAATACATTAATCAAATCAAGCTTACTTAAATAATGATCCAACATATTGTTACGATGATCATTTGCAAACCCATACCGCTCTAATCTATCTAGCCTCATATAAAATTGTTCAAAAATATATGCTACTTCCTCTGAAAAGATAAAAAGTGCAGAGACTATTACAAATATAATAAATGATATTTTTTTTATTGATAATTTCACATTGATTAATGATATAGACCAAGCAAAAAATAAAACTGCTGATAATACTATACCTGTTCGCCCAATAGCTAACAAACATATAATAAGTACACAAAGTATTGGAATCATTTGTATTTTTTTATGATTTATATATGACAACAAACAATAAAATGAAAAAATAAATAAAGCAAAATAGGATAATAAATTTCTAGAGCCAGAACTAAACATTCTATTTACGGATAAGCCTTGAAATAAAGAAAAATATATAACGTACAATGTTAAAGCATATAGCAGTATTGCTATCGGTCCCCTGCTTATTTTCATCACACGCAAATAACAGGACAACCAAAGCGAAAACATAATAAAATACATGAATTTAATGTATAAGGCATGGTGTATAATTGAATAAGTAGTTAATACCATAAATATAGCAATTAACAATATAAACCTATCTATCGACTTTAACACCTGCCATATAAATAGAAAAACACCTGGGGATAGTAATAACAACAATAAGATTGAAATATATGTGTTATCAAATACAGCGTCTAAAAATGCTAATAAGAATATGCATGAAATGTAAAGAGATACCCCGCCTCCCTCACAAAAGGCTCCCTTCCTAATTGAAGAGGTCATTGCAATCATAATTTGGAACTAATTATACTTTGAATGTTTTCAATACAGTCCACTGTATGTAGATTAGGTAAAAAATCCATTTTTGCGGTTAGCTGCTTTATAAAAACTTTATTGTAAGGCTTTAAAGAAAGCTCATTCAAATATAATGGGCAAAACGCTACTATTGGTGCATCTACCAAATAAGGCAAATGATACGTTACACTTGACCATCCTCCGAATATTATTTTTGGATTTAGCATTATGGCCAATTCCTCTCCATTAATGCTTCCCTCAACCAGAATAACGTCTTCTTTGCTTGATATATATTTATGAATCTCGGAGTTAGGATGGGGTTTAATATAAATGGTCCTGTTTTCGTCATGATAACGTATTTCAGCAATAATTTTTTCTATTAATCCAGCCATTATCTTTTCATCGGTGACATTGAAATCAACAAAAACAAGTGCCGCTTTACCAATATCTGATTTATTTATATTTGATTTTTTTAATGTAACTCGTTCACTAAGAATACATTTTAATGCAGTACAAAATATTGGATTAACCGTCAATTCAGCACTCTTATCCTCACACCTAAAAAAATCCCATTTATTTACATTTACTTTCATTAAATCAACAGCCAAATTTTTAATAAATTTAACTATTACGCTTCTGTATGTATATATGTAAGTTCTAATATTATGAGAGCCAAATTTAAGAGCAGATTTTCGGTATGAAAACTCTTTGAAGGAAAAGTAACTCCCGTTTCCTTCATCAAGGACTACGTAATCTACTTTAAAAAGATGAGAGATTTTAGCTAATAGAGATAAATTTACATCCATTGCAGATAGTAAAAATATATTCTTATCGGCACAAGGCTTTTGTATTATTCTAGATAATAGACTTTTAATAAAATTTTTCTTTGAGGATTTAAAATGATTATTATACTTAATGACAGTGCATTCTTTCATTAAATTTATTGATAAAACATCTTCAATTTGTAAACGGTAAAAATCACCATTTCCTATATTGCTTTGCGGCATAATTATGACAAGTCCCACAAGATTTTTATCGTATAACCAAGTAGTCAATGAGTCTAAATGCCAAGAAGAATGTACTAAAGCTATAAAGTCATAACCATTTGGTTTTAAGATACTATTTGAGTCAATCATGAATATTCCTATTATATATATTCAATATATTTGATTATGATTTTTAAAGGGTGATATAAAACTAATTAGTAAAATTAATTACTTAAATGAAAACCAAGGCATAGAATGGACTTTTGATGCTAAATACCAAGTTAATATAAATTGATAAAACTTAGCAATACAAAATGCTATACCAACACCAACAAGCCCCCAATACTCGATAAGAATGAGCATTAATAAAATATTAATGCCGCCTGACGATATTGTGACAAGTGATAACCAGCCTGTTTTCTTGGAATAAAATATATAATTTGTAACCATCAAATACATTCCACCAAATATTTGCCCTAAACATAAATAACCGATAACGGCCCCTGCAGCTTTAAATTTTTCACCAACAATGAAGGCAACTACATCGGCACCAAATAAGAAAGCTAACGTACCAACTAATATCAATATTAAATAATATTTAAACGTATTTTTAACAATCACAATTTTTTGGTTTTTATCATCGATTTTTAATTGATTATAAAGCCATGGAACATAAGCCTTGTTTATTGAACTAAACACGATTGTAAATGCAGAGCTAATTTGAACCGCAACCATATAAACCCCAGCTTCACCTAAACCAAGTTCATCACTTATCACGAATCGGTCTATAGAAGTAAGTAGAAAAACACCAAATACGTGAGGTATTAATGGGATTCCATAGCTAAGAGATTCTTTTAAATAATCTTTGCGAAGACAAAAAAACGTTAAAAGACCTTCTTTGTATAAAAAAACAATAGAGAGTAAAGCCATAGAAATAGAAACAAGTGATATAGCCCATACCCTACCAAACGCTCCTAACCCAAGAATAAGAACGAAAGCCAAAGACAACAGTAAGTTTAACAAGGAGCTTGAAACTTGTAAGCATCCAAAGCTTGTTGCCTTACCACGAATTTGCCACTGACCTAAGCGCAATGAAATAACTAATGTCGCAGCGGTAGAAATAATGGCTATAAAGAGCCATTCTTGCGGAATGGGGATAACTTTCAAGATACTTTCTTTTAAGAAAAAGCAGATAAAAAGAAGGAATATAGTGGTAAAACAAATAATTTGTAAACAAGTTCCATTAAACTCACTTAATGATTTTTTACTAACACCTCCATCATAATACTTCCTATCAGCAGCACCAATAACACAGAGGCCAACAAGTCCAATCAAGCCAGATGTCAATGATATAAAAATAGCGATTAATCCATATTCATCAGTACTTAAATTTCTAGTTAATATAGGAAGAAGCAAAAAAGGAATTGCGGCTGAAAACATATTGGAAATAAAGTAAACAAATGTACTTTTCAAAAAACTTGACACTAACTACGCCTTAAATATTCCACAAGTATCAGGAGCCTGTTTATTAAATTTAATCATATCCCTATTTAATTGCTCTTGCTTGTGGCTAAAATTCACTTCTTGAAAGATAATTTCATTAAGTTTAATTCAAATGTTGATGATTTATCGGTAAGGGTTTAGAACTGTTAAAATGGAAATGGACGCATTAGAAAAAACAATGAACACACCATATGAAAACAGTGTACCAATATAAAAAAGTCTACCTTAAGGAATTAATCACTTGGATTTCAATGGCTGAGATCCAAGTGTCAAAATTAATTTATAAACCTCCCGATAGAAGGTTAGACTAAAAATAATCTACTAATACTTATAATATAAGTTTTTTTATTTCATTATGGAAAACTGATAATTTATTTTCCCAATCATCTAATATAGACGAATCGATTGTTATATCGTTGTTCAAAAATTTCATTGTCAAACTATGAAGTTTTGAGCTAAAAAGTTCATTTACTCTAACCTTAAAGTCTTCTAATCCTAGTTCATTATATAGTTCATCAATTTGACGGTAATTAACTAAGCCAATACAATTAACATTTTGACCAATTGCACATACACTAGAATGAAATCTCATTCCCAAGACTAAATCAACTTTTTTATATAAATCAAAAATATAATCCTGCCCTTCTTGTCCGGTCAAATACGGAGCAACTGTAAGTCTTGAACGTCTAATGTCATCAGGTAACAAATCAATCAGGGAATGTATAACATCAAGATCTCTAAATATATGAGGAACCAAAATAAAATTTGCATTACACTGATTTGCAATACCTTGAATATATGAAGACATCTCATTCAAAAATTCTTTATATGATATGGAACAATCACTACTTTTAGAAAACCTTACATCGATCATGTCACCAGCAAGTTGGATCAATATATTTTTATTCTCAGCTTTTATTTCTGGATGAAAATTATTAACTACCTTGGTAAAAAATCCAGCATCCGGCACATGAAAAAAAGAATCTGCATACTTTATCCCGACCAACTCCGTTAAAGTTTTCATAGACCCATCATTTCGACAGGAAAGGAGAATTTTAGGATTAGCTATTGCGTAATCAAGAAACGATCTAAACTTGTTTAACGAAACTTCGCTTGCGCCCTGAGCGGGATCTACCCCTAGCGCATTAAAAACGATAGGTGTTTCTATTTTTCTTAAATCATCAAGTGAAATTGAGATTGAGGTACCTGTAGGGGAGTCTTCAACCCAAAGTTCAAAATAGTTTCCACCTCCGATTACGACAAGATCATATGAATTAGCTAAATTAACAAAATCCTCTCCAAAGTCTTTTTGTCCCCAAAAGACTTTACGAATTTCAAATTCATCATATTCAATATGGCCAGATTCCCCAATACATTTTGCCAATTTATCCCTGAAACCGGTGTGGTTAGCATTATCACCAATATTCCCCGTAAAACTTGCAACATGCAGTACTTTTATTGTTTTCACTTTGTAGCCTTACTTATAAGCAATCGGGAGTAATCCTCCCGAGTATTTAACACATTTTAATCATCGCAACCGGTCAAACTAGCCGTATGTCTTAATTTCCACTCATTGTCTAGCTTTTCCCAGATATGAGGAGAGCGATGCTTATTGACCGTATCCCAGAATTCATTTTCTGTGGAGTCAATATATCTTAGGAACTCTTTAAAGTATTTATGCGGAAATTCAGTATCATATTTCTCAACGAGGTATGCAGCTTCTTCTCTAGTTATTTTATCATTTCTAACTTCTTGAGCTGCATCATAGGTACAACGACCAATTCCAAATTTGATTAAAGTGGTAAAATAATGAAAAGGATCAATTTTGTCATCAATACTACTATATTTAGAATAAGTGCCTTCCGTTCTTTCTGGGTTCGCCTCAAAACCGGTATTATCTACTGAGTAATAATAACACTCCTGAGGATCCCATTTAACGTAATAACCTAAGTAATGAACTTCCACACCCGCGTCAATTAATTCTTGCTTGTTTGGTGGGATGTAAGGGGCGAAATCAGCTTTTGTATAAAGACCTTTATCTATATATTCTTGCATGGTGACACCACCAAACTTCATGTTAAGTGCATCATCAGAAGAAAAGAAATCCATATTCATAATTGGGTTTGAATTTTCTTCTACTGCATTGCCGTATTCGGCTTGATTTTCGCCGTACATTACTAGCTTAACACCAAATTTTTTGGCCAGAGCAGGCCCTATAATCCGTTGACCTACTATAAATGGTTGGAAAGGATGCAGAAGATTATGAAAAGCATTTTTAGTCATTTCTCGATGCAGTTTACCATTAGGGGTGTAAAGAATATTGTCTAATCCCCCTGTGTGCATCCACTCATGAAAGTTTTTGATACCAATATCTGTATATAAATGAGGAGCCCAAGTCACTGTTAATGGATTCATACCGTATTTATATTTTAACAAGTGAGCTGTAAATGCACTATCCTTCCCGCCACTGCCAGGGACAATTACATCATACGAACCATCATTACTTTTGAATTTAGCTAATAATTCAACTAGTTTTTCATCACGAGCAATCCAATCAATTCCCTTCTCTTTTTCTTCATGGTAAGCACAAGCTGAACAAACGCAATTTTCATCGAAATTAATAACTTTCTTTTTTTCGCCTTTTTCATTTTTAAACTCAATAGTTGAACTAGGGCGCTGATTTGAAATCACACACTTTTTACAGAATTTCACTACCTCAGGAAGCCCATAAAATGCTTCTAATTTTTCACTCATATTTACCTCTACAAATTTCAATAAAATTATTTACTATTTTCAATCCAACAACACCACTTTTTTCAGGGTGAAATTGACATCCATATACATTTTTAAACTGTACAGCCGAGCAAAACTTATTCTTAGAATAATCCGTCTCGGAAAGAACATTTTCAGATGAAGTTGGATAAACCGCATAAGAGTGGACAAAATAAACATCCGATCCTGCATCTATACCTTTTAGAATTGAATCTTTCCATGTTATACCAGCAGTATTTATTGGGCTCCAGTTAACGTGAGGCAATTTAAATTCATAGTCACAATTTAGCGGTAATTTTTTTACCTCTCCAGGAATGAAGTTCAAACCTTTCGTTTCCCCAAACTCATAGCTTTTAGTAAATAATAACTGCATCCCTAAACAGATGCCGAGCAGCGGCTTTTGCGTCTTTATATAATCTTCAAGAATTTCATTTAAGTTTGACTCTTGTAGCCTTTCCATTCCGTGCTTAAATGAACCTACACCGGGCAAGACAACACCGTCGGCTGAGAATAACTTGTCTTTATCTTTAGTTACTATGACTTTTGCACCTTGAGAAATAAATGCATTTTGAATACTTCGAATATTGCCGATATCATAATCGACTATCGCAATGACCGTCATACTCGTACCTCTATATTCTTATCAACTAAATTCTTCTTTAAAGTATCAAGCTGGAGTAAGTCATAATGCAAAACAGAAGCCAAAGCGACTGCATCTACATTTTGATTTGATAATACACTTTCGATATGAGAAGAGTTTCCTGCTCCCCCACAAACAATTAGTGGAACTGAGATTTTAGAAGATACAGCACTTATTAAACATTCATCAAAACCTTTTTTCGTACCTTCCATATCTATAGATGTAAGCATTATCTCGCCTGCACCTAATTTTTCTAATTTTTCAGCCCATTCAACAACATCGAGTCCCATTGGTTCTCTACCATTTTCGACATAGACTTCCCATTTAGCGTCTGCAACTCTTTTCGCTTCAATCGAGGCAACGATACATTGTGCCCCAAAAATAGACGCGGCCTTGCTTATAAATTCAGGATTTCTGACTGCTTGTGTATTAATTGCAACCTTATCTGCCCCTGATTTTAACGCTTTACTAATATCGTCAATAGTACGAATGCCTCCGCCTACCGTGATAGGGACATATACATTTTCGGTAGCCTGTTCAATTAAGTCTGAAAGACTATTTCTATCGTAGTATGCCGCCACTGCGTCCATAAACACGATCTCATCTACACCTTGTAAATAGTATTTAGTCGCCATGGTATTGGGATCGCCGACTTTTCTTAATCCCTCTAAATGGATCCCTTTAATTGCAAATTCATTTTTCACATCAATTCTTGCTATGATTCTTTTTTTGTTCATTTTATATTTCTTTAAATTGCTTTTGCTTATTAATAGACCACATTAAATCAGATTGAAGTACATCTAGAAATTTCTCATCACTATCCCCAACACCAAACTCCATGCTAGCATCAAAAATAGTGGTAATAGTTTGAGTTTGAATAATAGCGTTTTGTATCTCAGCTTTACTGTTACCGCATGAATAAATGGATTTCAATTTTACTCTATTATTTTGCCTACTACCAACATCGATCGTTGGGACACCATAAAATGGAGCTTCTCGAATGCCAGCACTTGAATTACCAATAATATATTCTGCATTTTTCAATAAACATAAAAAATATTCAAATCTCGTAGAAGGGTATATTTTAAAGTTATTTAAACCTTCTAACCTCTTATATTCTTGTAATATTTCGGCACTGCCTAAATCATTATTTGGATAAATCACTAGATACTTATCACCACTTGCTATCAGTGCATCTACAAAATTTCGGGCGTGTTCGATAACATCACCATACTCCGTTGTGACTGGGTGAAACATTGCTATAGCGTACTTATCAAAGTTAATTTCATAATATTCTTTGACGTGTTTTAACTCAGGTAGTGCATCTTTCTTCATAACATCTAGATCAGGAGAGCCAATCGTAAATATAGATTTTTTGCATTCTCCTAATTGAATTAATCTGCCCTTCGCTTCCTTGTTAGCTACAAAATGAATATGCGACATTTTACTTACGGCATGTCGAATTAACTCATCAATCGTGCCTGAGATCTCACCTCCTTCGATATGGGCAACTAAAGTGTTATTTAAACTCCCTACAATTGCGCCGGCTAACGCCTCGGATCTATCTCCATGAACCACAATTAAATCTGGTTTTATTTCTGCAATATAATGTGAGAAACCATCAATGGTTTTAGCAAGAGTTCGATCCATATTGTCTATTGTATCGTGATTAATATATGGATAAACATTAATAAATCCCGATTTATACACTTCGTCAATAGTTTTGCCATATTTGGAATTTAGATGCATTCCGGTTGCAAAAATGAACGTTTCAAAATCTGAATTTTTTTGGGTAATATCAATAAGTGACTTCAGTTTTCCAAAATCAGCTCGTGTACCTGTCAAGTATACTATTTTTTTCATTAGTACTACTCCACATCAACAGACCGTAAAAGCACATCCCTAGGAATTAAATTTTTTGCCTTTTTTCCTAATAGTGATTCATATTCATCGGCTAAGAAATCACCTGTCCCAGGTCGTTTCACCCAAAGATTATCTTTAGTAAACTCCTCACCTTGTCGAATATCTTGAATCGTTACTACACTTGCATAAGCAAAGTCGATAGTTACTTGTTCTTCTTTGACCGCTTCCTTTTTACCACCGCGCATTTTTGCCATTCTTGCAGATTGAATTATTAAGTCCGCACACTCTTTTGCATCCATAGAACAACAAATATCAGGTCCGGGTCTATCTTTGCAATCTGTAAAGTGACGCTCCAAAACTGAAGCTCCTGCAGCTACAGCACCTAAGCAGGCCAGGTTGTCGATACTATGATCAGATAAACCCACAACCGAATCTGGAAACGTTTTCTGAAGTTGTTCCATAGCACCGATTCGAATCAAGTGGTCTGGTGTAGGATATAAATTTGTAGTATGAAGTAAACAGAAAGGTGTTTTATGCTTTCTGAATATTTTAACCGCTTTTTCTATTGCCGGAATACCATTCATACCTGTACTTAATATTACAGGTTTACCATAGCCAGCAATTAAATCAAGAAGAGGATAGTTGTTGCATTCACCTGAACCAATTTTATATGCGGTTACCCCCATTCTTTCTAGTCGTTCAGCTGCTGCTCGTGAAAAAGGAGTACTAATAAAAATGGCCCCTTTCGATTCAACGTATTCTTTAAGCTTGGTTTCATCTTCTTCATTCAATGAACAACGATCCATGATTTCGTAGATAGAAACATCGGCATTGCCAGGGATTACTTTCTTGGCTTCACCACTCATTTCATCTTCTACGACATGAGTTTGATGCTTTATAACCTCTGCACCACCTTCAATAGCAGCATCCACCATCTCAAATGCCACTTTAAGAGAGCCCTCATGGTTTATACCAATCTCTGCTATCACTAATGGGGCATAATCCAAACCAACTTTACGTCCTGATATTTCAATCACTGCATTTGTCATTACTTTCTACTCTCTAATAATTGTTCAACATTAATCAGATCTTCTTTAGTATCAATATCAGCTGATTCAAGTTCAGACATTATGTATGGAAACACATTGTCTCGTGGGATTTTATTCTCTAGTTTAAATTTATCGACAGAAAAAGCATATATCGCTCCATTAGGTTGATAACTTTTAGGTAAATCTTGTCTTCTAGTATAGGGAGCACTTGGGCTATATAAACCAGTAATAGACCCCCCGTCCTGTTCTATGTAAGCTTTAATTGGTGTATGAGATGGTTCAAATACACTAATTACACAATCTGCACTTTGGTGTGCATAAATGTTGAGTGCCTCATCAATGTGTTGCGCTGTTCTTAAAGGAGAGGTTGGCTGAAGCAAGACAATAGTATCAAACCTAACTCCTTGAGCGTCTAACTGCGTAATTGTGTGTTCAATAACATCTTCACTACTTGATGAATCTGCAGCAAGCTCTGCAGGTCTATGTATAATTTCTGCACCAAACAATTTACTGATATTAGCTATTTCCTCATCTTCAGTAGAAACGTATACTTTATCAATATTTTTCGAATTTAATGCAGCCTCGATAGACCAAGCAATTAAAGGCTTATCATCTAATTTCAAAATATTTTTTCTTGGTAAGCCTTTTGAGCCACCGCGCGCTGTTATTAAGCCAATATTCATAACTATTGTAAAACCTTATTTTGTTGAATTATTTCAACACTCAAACTCTGATTTATTTAGGGGATGAGACAAAAGCGGTGGTGCATGAGAACCTTTAGATCCTAAATCAAGTTTAGGATGACGTTCCCAGTCTCAATAAGATTAAAGCCTTCGTCACAATAACGATTAAAAACCGCCATTAGGTTGGCCTATTTTTGTTTTTTCAAAACATGCCTAATTAGCACAAAGGCAACAGAGAACATACCACCAAGTAGGGTACCTAACACCGAAATTAACGCGCGTTTAGGTTTGGCTTTTTCATCTGGTGCATTTGCCGGTTCGATTGTTTTTAATACGTATTCTTTTGACACTTCTGTCAACATTAATATTTTTGTTTGCTCTTCAATAAGCTGATAAAAAACTGACTGCATGGTCGATGCTAACTGATTACTCTGAAGTTTTTCGTTAAGAAAGTCTATGCTGCCTTGTGCTTCTTGTTGATCGGTAGCTCGCATTTGCTCATTTATGTCTTTTACTAACCATACAAGCCATTGTTTGGCAATTTCAGGTGAATAGTGTTCAATACTGATGGCAACCATACCAGTTTCTTTATCTTGTGAAACAGAAGTCTTCTTATAGAATGCTTCAAAGGCTTCCCAAGGCGATGGTATCACTGTTCTCGGAAAGCTTACCTCACGAACCCATTCATTAGATTGTAAGTTAAAAAGTTCTTCGTCTAAGATCAGTTTATTGTTTTTTTGATCCCAATCTGTAGCTGCTATTAAAGGAACAAGCAATTGATGTTTTTCAATAAACGCTTCAGTGAATACTCGAGACTTCAGTACTTCCAAGGCAATACCCGTTTTGTCAACAGAGCCGCCACCTAAGTTTATTCCTGCTAAGCTGGCAAGGCCACCAAATTGCCCTGCTAGTTTGCTTAGGCCTCCGCTAGCACCATCTCCTGCGGGAGCTAGTACTGTAGTCGCTTTATATATGTTGGGCTGGTTAATTGCGTATATCACTGATGCTGTTGCAAATAAAAAAGTGATGGCAATTATTAACCATTTACCAGCCCAAATAGCATTCCAAATTTCTAATAAATCAGTTCCATCATCTTGATTTCGAAATTGAGATTGCATATTTTCAGGCATTACAATGTATTGAGGTTGTTGTAGTTTATTGTTTTGTTGTTCTGTCATGTCGAGTTCCTGGTTTCCCGGATAGTCTCATGTTAGTGTTCAGTCCCTGTTTGATACAGGAATGACGTATTTATAATTTGACTCTCACGCTCGTAGGAATCTCATTTTGTAACTCACGTTTTAAATACCGTTAATTGCTGCTACTGCCACAGCGGTGTTATACAGTATTTGTGTTGCCGTTGACCAAAGCGTCAGGCTGTTAGTGTAATCACTGTCTAGCGGCACTACAATGGTGTCACCTGGCTGTAAATCGGCCTTCGTTCCCGTTGAAAACCAATTTGAGCTGTTAATAATCTTGATATCACCATTGGCAGCAATTACGTAAATATCGTCGGTTTCAGCACGCTGTTTCACCCCGCCGCTTTTTAAGATGTAATCGTCTACACTAATACTTGCATCATACATGTGTGAGGTAGAGACGTGCACCTGACCTATAACGTTGATTGAAGTTTTAGTACTCGGCACATATAAGGCATCGCCGTTTTCAAGCAATACATCGTAGCTTGCGTCATTCACCAGTTTTGGCAGGTTTATTACCAAGCGGCCTACCGGTTTAACTTCGGTTAAATCGGCCAATAAGCTTTGCGCTTCTGCATAGGCAATATTAGAGCCTTCGGTTAATGATTTAGACGCGATTTCCATGCGCAGATCAGAAGCCAGTTTTTTCAGATTTTGCACTTCTAACCGTTTTAATTTAGCTCGGGTAAAAACACCGCCTTGCGGGAACGCATATTCGGTAAAGCCACCGGCTTTTTTAATGACATCGTCTAAGGTTTCACCACGGCGAATGGTATACTTGCCAGGGAACACAAATTCACCTAGCAAGCTAACCACATGGTTTTCCGTCCACGATGGAATTTGATGAACGTTTAATCTGTCTTTACTTTGTAAGGCAATATCGGCATCGAGGGTATTCGCTAATGCATCTTTTAAGTTAACATTAATTGATACTTTACCCGCCTTTTCATAATCTACAGTGTTACGAGTAATTTCAGCCCGCGCTAAATAAGCCGACTCGGTAATGCCGCCAGCGGCGGCAATTAGGTATGATACTTTCGAGTTTTTCGCCAGCGGGTAAACGCCTGGGTATTTCACTTGACCATCGACTTCTATGAGTTGCATTGGCTTGCCCGAGGCACCTTGTTGTTTTAACTTTTGGATCACCGGGGCCAGTAAGCGAAAACGAGCGTTGTCTTTGAGCTTTTCAATAATTATCGGCTTGCTATCTTTCTCATCGTCTAATTGTTCAACGCCTTTACCTTTTAATTGTGCTAATAATTCGGCATCAATTTCATCACCTTTTTGATTAAGGCTTAACGCCATTTCGGTATTGGCAAAGATAATGATTCTATCACGGGCTTGTATTTCAATGTTATCAGTTGATTCCGGGTTATTAGCGGCGTTACTCAACTTAAATTGCAACACTTCAATATTTCTGGCGCGGTCAACTTCACGCACGATTAAACTGTAGTTTAAATCGGCTTCGGCCAATAAATAGGCGTTAAAATTTGGAAAGATGTCGTTAATGGTTTGACCTTGCACCCATTGGTAAGTACCTGGGCGAGTCACTGCGCCAATCACTTCAATGGACTGGTCGAACAAATCAGAGGTTTTTAACACATGAATGGCGTCACCATTTTTAACCAGGCCGGCTAAATCGGCTTTATTGGCCAAGTCTACGTTTTTTACACTGCGTAAATTATTGTCGTTATAACGTTCAACCCGTGTTGCTTTTGGAAACGACGAAGGCAATAAACCACCGGCCATTTTTATCACGTCGGCAAATGTCTCTTTGTTGCTGATTTCATAGATGCCAGCACGTCGTACTTCACCATCGACACTGACACGATTACCTACTGCCGCAACAAAAACCACGTCGCCAGCGTGCAACAATATATCGTTGCTTGAGTCACCTTGAATCAGTAAGTCGTATAAATCAAAAGATTGAATTAGTTTACCGGCACGCTTTACTTGAATGTTACGTAATGAGCCGATATCACTGATGCCGCCTGCGGCAAATAACGCGTGAGTCACACTGGACAATGAATTGATAATGTAAGGGCCAGGTTTATACGCATCGCCCAGAACAAATACTCGCATTGAGCGTAGTGAGGCAATGCTTACCACAACGTTTACGCCTAAAATGCGTTGCTGTATTTTAGCCCCTAAAAACAGCTTCATTTCCGCATAGGTGAGCCCGACTACGTTAAATGGACCTAAATTAGGGATAACCACTTGCCCTTCTCGGGTAACCGGTAATTGGTAATCTAAATTTTCTTTACCAAAAATTTGTACCGAGACGTTATCGCCAGGGCCCACCACATAACTTTCGGGCACGGCTATATCTAAATTTGGCGTAAATGTAGAAGGCGCATTGGCAAATACATCATAACCGAAGGCTTTTAATTCGGTGATTTCGCCGTCAATGCTTTCAATCACTTGCAGTTCTGGTTCGCGTGCCACTACCGGCGTAACAATTTCAGTCTCTTGCGTTTGCTGTTGCATAGCACCGGCCTGCATTTTCAATGCGCTCAAATCAACGCCCATGCTTTTGGCTAATGCTTGTTGCTGCGCGGCAGGTAAACGCTTAAATTGTTCTATTTGCGCGGCGGTAGGGCTGGCAGCAAATACTGCGGAGCTTAGCAAAGTACTTGTTAAAAACAATTTCGTTAGCAAGTTTTTCAACGACATTTTTTTATTTCTCATAATATCTACTGGTTATGGAGGTAATGTTATAATTTTTAAAATCCGGTGCTATCTAGGGTTAGCAAAACCTTCGTATCTAGATAGTAATACGTTTTGTTTGGTGAAGACAAATGTTCGCGTTTCTAGTTGGTCGAATTAAGTTGGCTACAAGGTATTATGGGCACGCTTCCGCCCATTGGTTTGGCTCCAAAAGGCATGTTTATCTATTTGTCCCTCTGAAGCCAATGGCGACAAAGGTGAAATCTTATTTTGCTTACGGCTTGAATCAACTTGTTCCTGCAGCCGTTAAATCGCATTAGCTTGATTTATCAATAAATTGATTTTCTACGGCGACTTCATTTTCTTGGCCCAACATATGAATTAATAATATGCTGCGCTCTAAACCATCTTTGGTTTTGTATATTGCGCCAAGGCCTTTAAATGGTCCTTGATTTATCTCAACTTTATCGCCAGTGTTATAATTTAACAGCTGGGCAAGGCTCTTATTAGTGTCTTCACCTTGTAAATCAGATTTGATTTTATCAATTAACGTATTGCTAATGGTGGCGTGGTTTAAACCAAAACGGACAAAACTGCCCACACCTCGAGTTGAACGAATCGCATTAAAATTTGCGTGTTCAGGCTCAAGGTTGATAAATAAATAATTCGGAAATAATGGTGCTAGAGAGACAGACTTTTTTCCTTGTCTTTTGCTTATCTTAGATATTTTCGGTAAAAACACCTCGTATCCTTGCGAGGTTAAATTGTCATGTGCACGTTGTTCTTCTCTCGGTTTACTGGTTAACACAAACCAAGTGGAAGTGGATGTATTAACCATACTACTTCGAGTCCCTTTATCCCGGCTGATATGTTATGATAAAAAGCCTGATACATATATACAATGTGCATTTAATTGGCGGCCATTATAGGGAAATACAGCATGAATTACTACGGTTTTGTGAACCTTATTTTACAGTTTAGAGCGTCAACATTTTAAATTATGACATCGGTATTCAAGCTCTTCACTCAGCTTATACGACGATAAAATATTAAACCCAACCAGTTAAAGCAAGCCTAATTTAACCTTTTTATCGACTTACGTTTTGTTTTCTTGCTTTAAATACCAGTTAATGGCGAGCAACATGCCTTGCTCAATGTTAAATTCTGGCTGATAGCCTAATTTATCTTTGGCCTTACTGATGTCGGCTTGCGAATGTTTTACATCGCCCACTCTAAAATCTCGATAGGTCAGTTTCGACTCTGCCAACACCCCCTTTGCCTTTAGGGCGTTTTTTATCGTCGTCACTAAGGTGGTTAATGAGGTTCTATCGCCTACCGCGACATTGTAGACTTCGGCTTTCGCCTCATCGTTCGCGGTTGCCGCTAAAATGTTCATTTGCACGGTGTTGTCAATAAAACAAAAATCACGACTGGTTTCGCCGTCGCCATTAATGAACACCTCGTCATTATTGAGCAATGCGGCGGCCCACTTGGGAATTACCGCGGCATAGGCGCCGTTTGGGTCTTGGCGTTTACCAAACACATTAAAGTAACGTAAGCCTATGGTATTAAAATTGTAGGTTTTAGCAAACACGTCGGCATAGAGCTCATTCACGTATTTGGTGACGGCGTAGGGCGATAACGGCTTACCAATATGCTGTTCCACTTTTGGCAGCGCCGGATGATCGCCATAAGTAGAGCTGGACGCCGCATAGGTAAAACTTTGCACCTTTTCGTCACGCGCGGCGAGTAGCATGTTCAAAAAACCGGAAATGTTGACATCATTAGTGGTAATGGGGTCGTCAACGGAGCGAGGTACCGAGCCTAATGCGGCCTGATGGAGGACATAATCAACGGCTAACACCGCTTCTCTGCAAAGGTCCAAATTTCGAATGTCGCCTTCCATAAAGCGAAAGCGCCGCCATTGCGCCTGGCTTACTTCGCCTTGTACCTCAGCCAAGTTGTGTTTATGGCCAGTTGCAAAATTATCTAAACCGACCACTGTTTGGTTTAACGTTAATAATTGCTCTAATAAATTAGAGCCAATAAACCCCGCCACCCCGGTGACTAACCACCTTTTCGGGTGTTCAAGCAGTTGTTGTTTTATTTGTTGATAGGTTGTCATCGCAATTGCCTATAAAATATGACCAATAGAGTCGGACCAGAGTTAAAAGTAGTAAGTTGTAAGCTATAAGCTATAAACGAATGTCGACGATTTCTTTGGCTAGCACATACTTCAAATCGTAGATCACACAATTCTCCTTTCCTAACGCATACACCGCCGCAGCGCTCATTTGTTTAAACTCGTTATGGGCCACGGTAAGAATAATGGCATCGTATTTACCGACTTCTGCCTCGGTTACAATCTTCAATCCATATTCATGATCGGCTTCTTCGGCGCTGCACCAGGGATCGAGAATATCGACATTAGCATCGTATTCTTTCAACTCGGCAATAATATCTACCACCTTAGTGTTTCTCAAATCGGGGCAATTTTCTTTAAAGGTTAAGCCCATTACCAACACGTTGGCGTCTTTTACCTGTATGCCTTTATGCAGCATGCATTTGATCAGTTGCGATACTGTATACGAGCCCATGTTGTCGTTTAACCGTCGCCCGGCCAAGATCATCTCTGGATGATGGCCGGCTTCTTCGGCTTTATAGGTTAAATAATAGGGATCTACGCCAATACAGTGACCACCAACAAGACCGGGGCGAAACGGTAAGAAGTTCCATTTACTGCCCGCCGCCTCTAACACTTCCAGGGTATCAATATTGAGTTTATTGAAGATGATCGATAACTCATTAATTAACGCGATATTGACGTCGCGTTGGGTGTTTTCAATCACTTTTGCCGCTTCCGCCACTTTAATCGAGCTGGCCCGATGGGTGCCGGCGGTAATGATGGATAGGTACAATTGATCGACAAACTCGGCAATTTCCGGCGTTGAGCCTGAGGTCACTTTTAAGATATCGGTAATGCGATGTTCAACATCGCCGGGGTTAATGCGCTCGGGGCTGTAACCGGCATAAAAGTCTTGATTAAAGGTTAAGCCAGACACTTGTTCGAGCACCGGAATACACACTTCTTCGGTCGCCCCCGGATACACGGTAGACTCATAAATTACCGTATCGCCTTTGGCAATCACGCCACCGAGCAATTCACTGGCTTTGATCAAAGGTTTTAAATTTGGCTGGTTATGATCATCAATGGGGGTGGGCACCGTCACTATGTAGACATTACAGGCGGTTAAATCTTCAGCGTTATAACTGTATTGCAACAGACTTGCCTGTTGCAGCTCTTCGGCGCTGCACTCCAGGGTGAAGTCTTTACCCGTGCGCAACTCTTGCACCCGCGCTTGCTTAATATCGAAGCCAATGGTTTTATACTTTTTGCCAAACTCCACCGCCAACGGCAGCCCGACATAGCCTAAACCGATAACGCCAATGTTTACGTGTTCTAGTGAAAAGCTCATTTAGTTTTCTTTTTATTAGTTTTAATCCATTACTCTAAAAGTAGCTGAATTTTTCACAATTACGACTTTCGCTATTATTTTTATCCCAAAAAACAAAAAACCAGTGCCATGCTGGGCTAATAACACATTAGCGCTCGCTAATATCCCCTTTTAATGGGTAAAACTATGATTAGCACACCTCAATATTATCTGGCTTTTTTGCCACAAAACTACAACTTTGTAGTTTATATTGATAACCCACCACACGCGGAGTATGTTTATCAGTATGAATTACATATGGGTGCCAAACAATGTCTACAATAGAGAAAGCTGTGCTACAGCAAAATCCAGAAAAAACAGCTCAAGTTGCGCTTTCTGTGTTTTTTAACATTATGAATGCGTGGCATGTTAGAGCGAAAGATCAGATAGTGTTGCTTGGCAAGCCTGCTGAATCGACCTTTTATAACTGGAAAAAAGGTAAAGTCTCTAACTTATCGGCAGACACACTAGAGCGCATCTCATATGTAATGGGTACCTACAAAGCACTTGGCATTTTGTTTCCAACGCGAGAGCAAGCTGACCTCTGGCCGCAAAAACCAAATAAAGCTTTTAACAATGAGTCTGCTTTAGAGTTTATGCTTAAGGGTAGCATGATCCATTTAAGTGACATGCGCAGATACCTTGATGCACAACGAGGTTAATATATGTCTTCCAAACTGGGAAAAGCTGCATCGGCTTGTTGCCAGTCACTTTCCCCCAATAGATTTGTTCGAAAATGTTGCAAACCGAGTTTGCGACTGTATTTGTGCAGAGTATCGAGTCTGCGGTTTTTGATTTTTGCGTGGATAGCGTTGACGCGTTTTTTGTTGTTAGCGCGTTGTGCAATCCCAAGTTTTCTCTCAAGTTTGCGATATTCACGACCGATAATTTTGTGGCCGTTGCTGTCTGTTGCCGCTTCTTTACACCCCAGATCTATCCCTGTTGAACTGGTTCCAGTTCCACGTTCAGCCTGTATTTCAACAACAATATTAAAATACCAGCGTCCTCTGCCGTCCTCGTTGAATCAACCAGATTTAAACTTGAACTTCGACAAGCCGTAGCTATCCCAAACCTTGTAATGCTTCCCATTGAAAAAGACAGTGCCATTTCTCCATTTGGCGGCACCTGTTTTAACAGGAACCCATCCAAGAGAACGTTTCGAGCCGAATGATTTGCGCCACTTTAGTTTGGCCTTCTTGAATTGCTTGCGGCGAGTGACATATTCTTTGCCGACTTCTTGGACTGTGTGGCTGTGCAAGCCTAATGGTTTTCCAGCGCCATCTGTAAATTTTTGAAGGTCGAAAGCAGACATAAAAACATTTCGTTCTTTGATTGAGCGGTGGCTGAGATCATTTAGGAAATTCCACACGTAATTCACATTCCTAGCTTGTTGGCATAGGTTGAACGCATGGTTATCTCGCACTCGAACTTTAAGTGTTTTTGTTACTAGCATGTAATTTATTATAGGAACCACTGTATAAATACCAAGTAGTTTAAAAATAAACTTCTACGAAGTTTCAGCTATCCTTCCTCGCCCTGAAGGACGGGGCTTGTCGCTAATTTTGGTCATTCCCGAACTGCTTCAATGTTGTCGCGTTACTTGCAGGCAAGTATCACACCAATGCATTAATACACCTCACATCTTAAATTCAACTTCCGCTTCCAATTTATTTTTATCGTATAGTTGAGATTTGACTTCCTGTAAAAGATTCACAACTGTCATTTTGATGTATTGCTTAAACTTATCTTGACCTAAGGTTCTATCAAAAACATCGGTTGGTGTGAATCGTTTCATTTCATTGCTAAAGCCGTCGCCTTCAATAATATCAGGGATAGAGGCAATCCTTTGGTCTAGCATTTGGGAGAATTGCTCTATTTTATAATCTGCGATCTTTTGCTGCACTAGCTCGGCTTGAACCATTGCTCCTTGTTGTTTCAGCCAGGTTAAATCCCAAATATCCCGATTACGTACATATTTTTGAGTAGCAGGAAGAGAAACTAATTTATCAGCCATAATTTCATCTAATGTTTCTGTTAAAATTAACGTGTCACTGTAACCGTCGGGTAAAAAATCATAGTTTAATTGCAGTGGTAATGGCTCTTTTGTATACGCGGGAATATTTGCAACTTCAACTTTAATTTTTTGCTTTGGTAAGTCTTTATGACCAGGTGCGGTCACTACTGCAATTTGCCATTTATCAATTTTTAATTCTGAATACTTAGGATCTTCTCGTAATTGTGTAGGCTCTTTTACCGTCACCTCTAACCCGTATCGAGTACCGACATAATGCTCTATGCAATCTTTCATTTTTTCTAAAATTGAAGATGAAAACTCCTTGCCCCCTGCAAAGTCTAAATCTTCACTAAAACGGTTTGCACCATGACAAAGTCGAAGTGAGGTTCCGCCTTGAAAAACAAGACTATCTAAACACCCTCCTTTTTCTAATGCAAACAAAATATCGTAGTGCAGTAGCTCTTTTTCGACAACGGCTCTCATGTGAGTAACATTGCCATTAGTCATTGCTCTATTAACTAATTGTGCAAAGTTTTCTTGATCAATCTTCATTCAATACATTCTCTTCAACTAAGTGGGTGTTTCTTCCTACTCGTTTCAAATCTCGATATGCGGACATTTTACTTGCGAACCTTAAAGGACGTCCAATATTATTAGCATGGTCCAAAATATTATTTGGGCTCCGCTTTGTGTGGGTAAATTCAATGGTACCAAAAGGTGTTTTATATTCGCCTTTTCTCCCTGTTGTCATAACGGTAAGTCGATCAATAGGGATCTGGGAAATAGCACCATATTCTGATAATGCCGACTCCAAACTCACATAGTTATATTCACCACGTCTAATTGTTTTTGCGATAGTCTCCAATAAATGACTATCTTTACTTTGAGCCAGATTGTTTACATAAACACCATTGCTCACTCTCACTAAAATACTTGTATCAACCAAACGTTTAATACCTGCTCGAATAGCTCTTTGACTATCTTCATAAAAAATTTTGTTTAGATCCGCATTAGTAAAAACATATCGGCCTTGCTTATCGTATTTTGCTAACCTTTGAATCGCTGTGGTTTTATTCATACATACTCCAAGTAAAAGATAATGACATGTTTTGGTGTCATAAGTGTATACATAATATAGCACATATAAATAAGTGAACATAAGCGACACAATAAAGAGTCGTTTGCGTTCACTTAATTGGGTAGGAAGAAAAAAATTAATGATAGTTTTGTATATTCCGAAGCATGGTGAACAGTCATTCCGGCCTATCCTGATACAGGGGGTGATGGTAGCGCCTTTGACGCTGTTAGTGTCGGAGCATTTCCGCAGTTATTTGCCGCAGAATAATTCCCCCTGATTGGCCCATTCCATAATTTGATTAACCCAACTAGAACGGCAAATCATCGTCAAGCGTACGTTCCGATTTTAGACTCTCTCTTTCTACGGCGATTTCTCTATGCATTTCGACAATGTCGTCACCATATTGCATTTCTCATAAACCTTGTTGTTAAAAACAAATTTAGAATTCACGATGTCCTTAATATCGTCAGGATTTCTTCAGTTTTCTTTTTCATTAAAACCGCATTACCACGCGATTCAACATTTAAGCGGACAACAGGTTCAGTATTTGATGAGCGTAAGTTAAAACGCCATTGACCTTCATCACTAGCAAATTCTAATGAAATACCATCGGTTTCATCAACCACAACAGCATTGGCTTCAAAAGCCGCACGCACCGCCGCAATAGATGCAACAGGATCGACAAGTTTAGAGTTGATCTCTCCTGAAGATGGGTAGGCAGAAATTCTATCGCTTACCATTGAAGACAAAGTAACACCTTTAACCGATAATAATTCTGCCACCAATAACCAAGGGATCATACCCGAGTCACAATACGAAAAATCGCGAAAATAATGGTGAGCACTCATCTCGCCACCATAAATGGCATTTTCACTACGCATCCGCTCTTTGATAAAAGCATGACCCGTTTTACTCATCACAGGGATACCACCAGCAGCATTGACAATATCAACAGTATTCCAACTTAACCTGGGGTCATGTATGATTTTTTCTTTAGATCCCGTATCAAATACGGGACGACTAAAATCGCTTTCGAACTTTGTCCTTCCTAACTCACCACTTTCCAACTTTCCACTTTCTAACTTTGTCCTTCCAACTTTTTCCTGATTCAAAAACGCCTCAGCAAGTAAGCCAACAATATAATAGCCTTCAATAAAATCGCCGTTTTGATCAAATAGAAAACAACGATCAAAATCTCCGTCCCAGGCGATACCCATATCGGCTTTATGTTGTTTCACGGCATTGGCAGTATCCGCACGACATTCCGGCAACAGCGGATTGGGGATACCGTTAGGGAAATCACCATCCGGGTTATGGTGCACTTTAATGAATTCAATGTTTACACCATTGGCAATCAGCCGTTTCTCTATGGCATCAAGTGCAGGACCGGCAGCACCATTACCCGAATTAACCACAAGCTTTAATGGTTTTAATTTCGTAACATCCACAAAACTCAACATGCACTTGGCATATTCAGTTTTTAAATCACGGATTTCATACGTTCCTGGTTGGCACTCTACTGGTTGGCGGGGTTTTAACCTCGCATTATTCTTCCTACTTTCTAACTCACCACTTTCTAACCCACAACTTTCTAATCCACCAACCATACTCGCCGCAACAACCTCACCCGGTTGGCGGGGTTTTAACCTCGCGTTATGCAGCGAAGCTGCACCTTCAATCTTCACGTCATTTAAAACTCTTTCGGCAACCGCCTTAATGTCATCCAACCCGCTATCACCAGATACAGGTTTAGAATCTTCACGAACCAACTTCATGCCGTTATAATCCATAGGATTATGAGAGGCCGTCACTTCAACGCCACCGCATACGCCAAGGTAAGAGGTAGCAAAATAAATCTCTTCGGTTCCGGTCATCCCCAAATCGATCACATTTACCCCTTCATCTTGCAAACCACGAGCAAGAGCAAGTTTTAATGGTTCTGAGGTTAAACGAATATCGCCACCCACAACAATGGTTTTGGGTTTTAATTCAAGAGCAAAAGCGCGACCAATGGCATAGGCAACCTCTTCGTTTAATTCACTGCCTAACTGACCTCGAATGTCATAGGCTGTAAAACAAGTTAACGACTTAGCAGTCAAGGATTCAGGTATTGAGATATTAGGGGTGCTTGATTCAGACATAATCTTATTTACTTAATAGTTAATTAAATTTCCTGTGAATTTTTAGCGTAAAGATTTTATTAAACCTTGAAGCATTTTGGATACTTGAGTTGTTTCACTAATTAAAAATGCACGCTCAGAATTGGAGATATAACCTTCAGCGATATTAGATGGCACTGAAAGTGCCGAGCGAGTTATTTGATCTTTGAATCCGAAATCAGTGCTAGTACAAAACACTTTATACACAAAAACAGCAAGACAATGAGAACGTTTCCATACAGTTAAATCTTCAAATTGCACACCAACCTCCATGTTGGAACTAAAAGTTACCTAATCAGTATAAAACATCATTGGCAACTTTCAACCTTCAAACTTTCAACCTTTCCACTTTCAAACTTTCCAACTTTCCAACTTTCCAACTTCCAAACTTTCCAACTTACAGTAGATTTATCTCTATAAAAGTACCAATTAGCGATCAAATAAACCTCCAAAAAGTACCAACCAACCATCAAAACACCTACAAAAAGTACCAATCAACCTTGAAATCCACTTTAAAAAAGTACCAATTTAGTTTGTTGTCACCTATAACACTCTGATACATATAGATATTATAAAGTATTCCTTTACGACGATCTGAGCATGATGGAACAAAGTGCATTCATACGGCCAATCAAGCCGTGGGATCTGGACAGTGGTTCGTTTGAAGGTAAAGATGCAGAGTATTATATCTCCGATCCATACCTGCGATTCTATTACAAGGGCATTTTACCCCAAGATGAGGCCATAAAACTGGGGGCTGCTAAATTACCCGAAAATTTAGTTTCCTTGTTAGGTTATCAGTTTGAATATGTTCTGCGAGAAAATCTGGACTTAGTTTATAAAGCATTGTCGATTAACAATGAGGATGTTTTAATGGCTGCCCCTTATCAAAACAAGGGCATGCAAATAGATTTATTGATCGAAACTCGGCGATATTTTTACATAGTTGAGATGAAGTTTCACCTAAACCCGCTTACTTCGGATGTAGTGAAAAGCATGAAGCAAAAGGTTGAGAGGTTTATCTGCCCTCCAAATAAGAGCGTGCGAACAGCGATTATTAACGTTAATGGAGCGGTAGAAAAAGTGAAAAACAGCGACTATATAGATATTTGTGTCAATATTTCTGATTACCTTTAACTGTGTCTCCGTTGTTAATGCGATGGCGGTAACTTCCAACGTTCTAACTTTCTATAAAGAGTGTGATCCTTGTTGCGTCACTTGTTTTTCCTGATTTTAATTAGCTAGTTACACTATGACGCAGCGTGCGTGACGCAATCTGCGTCATTTGGTTTTTACTGGTAAAATAACTGCTACAAGCAACTATTTGGAAACAACACGATGAATAGAGATCCGTTCACTCGGCATATCGTTTCGGGCGATTCGTTCTAACTTCCAACTTCCAACTTTCCACTTTCTAACTTTCTAACTTTCTAACTTTCAACTCATACTCTCCCATACCTATCCTCAAACCGAATAATATCATCCTCCCCCAAATACCCCCCAGTTTGCACTTCGATTAAGTGAATGGCTATTTTCCCCGGGTTTTCCAAGGCATGCACGGTACCTGCAGGAATGTAAGTGGACTCATTCTCAGTAAGCAAAAAAGTTTTTTTACCATTGGTCACATTCGCCGCCCCCGAAACCACAATCCAATGCTCGGCTCTATGGTGATGCATTTGAATCGACAACTTTTCGCCCGGGTTTACGATGATGTGTTTCACTTGGTGGCGCACACCATAATCTAAGCCATCATAACTACCCCAGGGACGATATACCTGCCGGTGTAAATTCGCTTCGGGCCGCTCTAACGCCCTTATCTGCTCTACTATGTGCTTAACGTCTTGTACTTTGTCTTTGGCCGCCACCAATACCGCATCTTTGGTTTGAATCACTATGGTATTTTCAATGCCAACGGTAGTGACCAAGGTATTCTCTGCCATTACCAAGTTATTATGCGAATTATGGCTAAGCACATCGCCTCGCTCTACGTTATTATCTTCATCTTTTGCTAGTACATCCCAAATAGCGGCAAAGCTGCCGATATCGTTCCAGTTGGCATCTAGCGGCACTACCACCGAATCCTTGGTTTTTTCCATCACCGCATAATCGATTGACTGACTGGGGCATTTGATAAATTGTTGCTCATCAACGCGAATAAAATCTAAGTCGGGAGAGGTCTGCGCCATCGCTTGATCGCAACAAGTTAAAATTTCTGGATAAAACGTTTTTAACTCAGCCAAATAACGGCTGGCCTTAAACATAAACATGCCAGAGTTCCAGTAATACTCACCAGAAACTAAGTATTCTTCAGCAGTAGCAAGATCAGGTTTTTCAACAAACGAATCAACAGCAAAAGCCTCAAGCTCACCACTTTCAAACTCACTACTTCCTAACTCACCACTTCCTAACTTACTACTTCCTAACTTTCTAACTTCAAGCTTTCCACTTTCTACTCGCGCGCCAGCGCGAATATACCCATAACCCGTTTCCGCATGGGTTGGCACGATGCCAAAAGTGACTAGCTTACCTTGTTCAGCCAGAGCAACCGAGCGATTAACCACCCGCTCAAATTCTGCCACATTTTCAATCACGTGATCGGCGGCAAGCACTAACAAGATAGGGTCTTGCCCTTTACTCATTGCACTCAATGCTGCCAGCGCTATCGCGGGTGCGGTATTTCTGCCAACCGGCTCTAAGATAATCGGCCCAAGTTTATCTATGGCTCTTAATTGCTCCGCCACAATAAAACGATGGTCTTCATTACAAATGGTAAGGGGTAGATCACAAGGAAGAGACTTCAAACGGGTTACCGTTTCTTGAATCAGCGTTTGCGTGGAGGTTATTTTTAAGAATTGCTTGGGGTATAACGCCCGGGATAACGGCCATAACCGGGTGCCGCTACCACCGGCAAGAATCACTGGTTTGATCATGTTGGTTTCTTTTTGTTAGTTTTATCTATTACTCTAAAAATAGCTTAATTTCTCACAATTACGACTTTATTGACCTTTTTTAGCCCTTAAAAGCAAAAAACCCAGTGCAAGGCACTGGGTTTTTATAACAACAGTAAAACAACCGTTAATTCAAATTAACCGCCAGTACCACCGGTGCCACCGGTACCACCAGTGCCCGTAGGATCTGTCTCTTTTGACTTATCATTAGTTTCTTCAATCTCTTCCAAGTCAACGCCTTCGTTGGCAGCATCTTCAATTTCATCAACCGCTTCTTCCGCTTCTGCTGACAAGGTGATCTCTGGGTTTTGCGATACCGTAACGGCTTCGTCCATTAACTCGTCTTGTACCTCAATCCACACATTGGCGGCGGCTTCATAGCCATCATCTGTTGAATCGGTTGCCGCTATGGTCACCGCCGCATTAACGATGGTTGCGATTGACTCGGCAATGTTATCATCTGCCGCGGTAGTGACTGCCGCGTTGATAATGGCAAAGCCAGATTCTACCGCTCCGGCTGCGGTCGTTTCGGTATTATCATTTAAATTGGGTAATTCTAAGGTAAATACATTGGTATCGTTTGATACCTCAATACCAAACACGGAAGCTACCACTTGGCTTGTTGAGATTTGTAAGCTGGCAAAACCTGCTGCGGTAGTGTTGGCTAAATCAGGGCTAGTCGCTTCAAAGTTAGCTATCATGATATCGGTCGCAATTGACGTTATCGCATTCACTTGCGTATCAATCGTTACTTCTTCTTCGGTATCAGCAACAAAGGTTACGTTACTCAATTCAACACCGACTAAAGCGCTACTTGGTACCGTGGCACCAAAGGCGATAGGGTTGTCATCAGTACCACAGTTTTCCACATCACAAATCATCGTAGTGTTATCATTGGCGGTGATGGTGATCAGATAAATACCCGCATCGTCAAGTTCACCAGACAGTTCATAATCACCGTTTTCATCGGTAGTGGTGGTTAACACCGCAGTGGAAATATCGGTGTAATGAAATAAGCTCACCGTCGCATTGGCCAGTACACCTTTTAAGGCACTACCGGTAAACGACACTTCGGGACCCGAAGAGTTAGAGTCATTGTCAAAAAAATCACACCCAGTTAGCGTTACACTGGCCCCTAATAGCATTAAGCCGGAAAGTTTTTTTAATTTTGTATTAAACATTTTTTTTATTTCTTTAGTAAGTAAAGTTAAGTGAGTAAATCCATTTCACACTTGGATTTAAGTGTTTTTTTATTTTCGCTCTGGGTGGCGGCTGTGAATAACCATTTACAGCCGATAGACATCATATAAAACAATGGCATAGACAACAACCCCCAGATCAAAGTTATTCGCACTTTAATCATCATTAATGATCAAAACATTAATTCCGGTCGCGGTTAAAATAGGCCTGGTTTAAGTTATGATACAGTCTGGGCTCTTTGCCAAACCCGGTTTTAATGGTGTTGCCGGTATTTTTGTCGGTAAGTGAGGTTTCAATGTAGTAATCCCATTGCTCAATACCACGCACTTGTGCGCCGTAATTTGAGCTCATCGATTTGCCAAAAGTAAGCGGAATAGAGAAGCCAAAGGCAATAAAGTCTTCTTCTTCCCCACCATCGGCGTCATCAAATTTGGTTTTTTTATAGCGAATACCCACTTGGGTGTTACCAAACCAGTGCAGAGAGCGCAAGGTAAAGCCCTTATCGCCGCCCCAGTACTCACCCGCCGTTAATTCGATATCCCAATTTAATGGCTGATAACGATAACGATATTTGAATAACAGCGGCTTGTGGTAGGTTTTTCTTCCATTCCAGCCACGAGTAGTATCTTCAAAATCCCCCGCCAATACACTCAGCCGGTGAATGTTATCACTAGTGGCCCAGCGAGTTTCGTTCAACAAACCATCGCTCACCCCGTAAATTCGACCATAACTGAACTTGGTGAACACGTTATAGGGCAACGCCAGCGTTTGATGGAACAAGCGACGATCGATACCTTCACGAATGCCGTGTTTACGATAAAAGAAAGCACCATCGTTAAAATCATCGGAATTGGCGATGGTATCCGAGTAATGACGAATATCCACTACCGCGCCATCCCACAACGACATTTGCAGGTTCGAGCTTAACACCAACTGATAATCATACGCCCCGTACTCGGTACCCACTAGCGAGGCAAGCTCAGGCGCCAAGATCAACCGCGGCACAAAATGCGCAGAGCTAGCATCATCAACCACCCACTCAACCGAATCACCCCCAAACCAATCAGAGTACAACTCACTAATGTCATCATTCCAGGCACCTGTTTCCTCGTCCCCAGTTTCATCTTCCCTACGCCCAGCCAATACTTCCTTATTGCCAATTCCACTTACAGCGTTCGTAGTTCCTCGTTCCTCGTTCCCCGTTCCTCGTTCCTCGTTCCACGTTCCCCGCTCCCCGCTCCCCGTTCCTAAAACGTAGTTACTTGAAACAATTAACCCATAATTAGTCAACTCAACAACCGCATCAACGCCTAATCTAGCACGCACTAAATCAGCAACAACCGCAACCGCTTCCCGCTCATCCCGATTAAACAAATTATTCTCAAACCGAACAACAACCTTAGTTCCCAGTTCCGCGTTCCGCGTTCCAACCGATACCGACTCAAAACCATAATCAACAAGATAATCACCGAATTCTGTCAAAGCTTCGCGACTAGGTTGGCGGGGTTTCAACCTCGCACTATTCTCTCTCGCGCCTGGTTGGCGGGGTTTTAACCTCGCGTTATTCTGCGCAGCAGAACCACGACCAGAATCCACATAGTTCCCAGTTCCTAGTTCCCCGTTCCTCGTTCCCCGTTCCTCGTTCCCCGTTCCTCGTTCCACATTCCGAACAGCACTTCTACCCGAATAAGAACTCCCCCCCAACGGAACACTAACCCCAAAATTAAACCACTGATCCCGCTCATTATGCTCATCATCAGATGAATACAACTGCGCAGAAACATAAACATCCCAACCATTAGGCAACCAACTTTCCGGTGCAAATGCCTTAACGCCAACATTCACCGCGTTCGCATCATACTCAGCTGCTACTTGAAAATATTCTACTGGCTGATATTCAACCGAGCCTATAACCCCATCCATATAGCCAATCGCATTATCAGAGGTTGCCACCCCAAAACTGGTCCGCACAGCCCCCCAGTTAGCAAAAGAGAACTCTTTGGAAGCCGTAACATAATAAGCTTCCGATTTTACCACCGAACCACCTACATCTTGGCCACCAACAGCCAAACTAAACCAGTCTTTTGGAATAAACGGGATTTGCCATTTAATCGACCCAGAAAGATCACGAAAGCCGAAATCTGATTTATTGGGATCTGTATAGCCATTCATATCCCAATGTCTAGTCCCTAACCTGCCAACTATTTCAACATTAGGTAAAATGCCAACGCCAAATTTTAAGTCCGTCGCTCTTTGAAAGCCTTCAGTTTTTGCAGATATATGACCTTGATCAAAATAGTTATCACTGTAACTAAAACCAAACACACCATAATCAATAACCTCAGCGTTAGGTGTATTGAACACTCCGGTAAACGCCTGCATTGAATAACTGTTTTTTACTGCATTATTCGTATTTTTATCTTCTTCTTTTGCATTAATGTTGCAGGCAAAAAAAGAAAGCACCATAATGGCGCTTAATTTATATTTATTCATAACCCTGAAATTTTTATTAATTGAGTTCGAAGTTTATTTTTATTATCAAGCACTAGACACCCGATATCATTTTCTATTGTCTACTTTCAGCTTTCTACTTTCTAACTTTCTACTTTCTAACTTACTACTTTCTAACTTACTAACTTTCTAACTTTCTACTTATTATTAATACGCATTCTTATTAACAAACCCCTTAAAGATGGTTAAAAAGATAATTTTGATATCCCAATACAATGACCAGCCAGAAATATACTCTAAGTCAAACTCGATGCGTTTTTCCATTTTCTCTAAGGTATCGGTTTCACCACGCCAGCCATTAATTTGTGCCCAGCCGGTAATGCCTGGTTTTACTTTGTGGCGCAGCATATAGCCACCAATCAGTTTTCGGTATTCTTCGTTATGGGTAACTGCATGCGGCCTTGGCCCGACAATCGACATTTCACCTTTCAGCGAATTAAAAAACTGCGGCAGTTCATCGAGTGACGTTTTCCGCAAAAAACCACCTAAAGGGGTAATGCGAGTATCTCCTTTGGTCGCTTGCACAACTTTGCTGCCATTATCAGCTGTGGTCATTGAGCGAAACTTCCAGACCTTGATGGGTTTACCATCAATGCCATAACGGTGTTGTTTGAAAAAAACCGGTCCGGGAGACGTCACTTTTATCAATACGGCAATCACCAATAAAATAGGGCTTATTAACAGTAATATAAGTGCCGATAACACCATATCTTCAATACGCTTAACGAAACGATTCGCCCCTTCCATTGGGGTGTCGTAAATAGAAATGGTTGGAATACCATTTAAATGCCCCATTCTCGAATTTAATAAATCGAATGAAAACATATCGGGCACAAACACTACCGAACAGGTAGTATCCGATAACGCACCAACCAGTTGCTTAACATAAGCGATATGACGCATAGACAAAGTAATATAAATGCGGTCAATATTCATGAATTTGGCATCTTGTATTAAATCGTTTAAATTGCCAACCACTTCCAAATTTTCTTGATCGGTTGCAATCAGCACTTCAACGTTGTCATCATAAAAACCGGCAACCGATAAACCCAACTCTGCTGAATGATAAATATTATTGGCCAGTTTAATGCCAACGTCCCCTGCACCAACAATTACCACGTTACGTTGGTTATATCCTTTCTTGCGTATTGCCTGTAAGAATAAACGTAAGAAAGTACGATAGATAAAAAAATAGGCACTTACGGCGACATACCAAGTAAAAAATGCATAACTTAGCTGTTTATCATCTTCTATGACCGCATAAAGTACAAAGCTCGCTAATAAAAACGCGACTGTCCAATATTTACAGCATTTCATAATTTCTGTATTAATATTTTCTCCACGCATACTTAAATACAAGCCGCGTACACTGGCCATAAACTGGAAGAAGATACTGGCAATAAAGCCGCCTAACACTAAAAATACAGGAGAAAGCTCTGAGCCTAAGGATTGCACCGCTATCCACAAAAACAGTGGGATCACCAATAAATCGATAAATTGATTAAAAAAGGAGATGAGTGATGCGTGTGTTTGTAATATTCCGTATTTCATAATTTGTATGTTTTTTATTCTTCTGGATCTAAGATACTACTTAAACCAAGAAAAGAGAATGGTTAATTAGTTTAATACCGTTTATCTGTACTAATGATTAATAAACTGATTGGCATGGTTTCGTTCGAGTTCGCGGTTAGCGAGGATTCTTTCTCGCATAATTCTGAGCTCTTGGTTGGCGGGAATTCTTTCTCGCATAATTCTGAGCTCTTGGTTGGCGGGAATTCATTCTCGCGTTATTCTGCAAAGCAGAACTTTGAATCAGGTAAATTGTTATTCTGAACACTTGGTTGGCGAGGATTCTTTCTCGCATAATTCTGAGCTCTTGGTTGGCGGGAATTCATTCTCGCGTTATTCTGAGCTCTTGGTTGGCGGGAATTCATTCTCGCGTTATTCTGCAAAGCAGAACTTTTAATTTGATAAATTGTTATTCTGAGCACTTGGTTGGCGAGGATTCTTTCTCGCATAATTCTGAGCTCTTGGTTGGCGGGAATTCATTCTCGCGTTATTCTGCAAAGCAGAACTACTGATATTGTGAGGGAAAATTAATTACAACACTCATACCTTATACATACAGGCCTCTTAAATTGCTTAAAATAAACCTAATAAACATACTTTCTAATTAACCGACAAACAACAATACCAGCCATTATCCCTATCGCATCGGCCAATAAATCAAACATAGAAAAAACTCTATATTCGGTAAGCCCCTGTATTACCTCCAGCAAAAATCCATAACCAAACAAAGGTAAAATAATTAAAGTAAATATTTTGATTTTTTCAAAACTAAAATAAAGCAAACCAGTTAACACAACAAAGGCAATAAAATGATTCGCTTTATCCCAAACCATAAAACCTGGTATTTCTGTAATGGGTAACAGCGCCAATGTAGTAACACAAAGTAAACAAACTACAAGACCAAGACGAGCCAAAGTTAATTGATTAAATAACATTCTCATAATTATATTAAGGAGCAAAACAGATAGTTTATTTTACACTGCAGATAACTACAAACAAGAGACTTAACACAGTGCCAAAGCTATTTGCTCTTATAATTCCTAGTCCTTAGTACCTAGTTCCTTTCTTTTTTACTGCTTCCACAAATTAAGCGTATTAAACCCTAAACGCTTTTTAACCATATAAACTGCGATTAAATTTTGACTTGCCAATGCAATAGCCGTAGCGACAGCAGCACCAGTTGTACCGTATATTGGCGTTAATAAAAAACCTAAACTAATTGCTAATGGCCCTGAAAAAAACACAACATTTCGCATATCTTTTTCATAACCAGACATATTAAGTAAAAAGCCTACAGAACCGGTAACCACATTGATAAATTGCCCAATAACTAATATTCGCAATAAATGAGCTGCTTGTTTGTATTCTTCGCCAAAGAGGCCCATTAAGAATTCAGGAAAAACCAACATAAAAATAAGAACAGGAGTTGCCAAAGTTACCATTACTCTGCTGGCAATAAGTGAAGTAGCTCTTAATTCTTCCTTGTTTCCTTGTTTTGCACTTGCCGCAAAACGAGGCGCTGAAACCATGTTTACAGCAATGAGTACAAAACTAGTTAACATTGCTAAACGTTGAGCAACTGAGAAAAAAGCAACTTGTTCCGCAGAAGCATAAATCCCCGTAATAAATTGCCCAGAATATTGAACAAGAGATGCTAACATCATCATTACCCAAAGAGGTTTTGCACTAGCAATTAGTTCCGCGTTAATAGAATAATCCGCTTTAACATTATTCTCTGGTCGTGATAACCAGGCATAAACTCCAATGCAGAATGTAATAAAAGCAGCAACGGTTAACACTATGACAAGATGTTTAGCAGAAATATCGAAACTGAAGAACCAAACATATGCTAAAGCCAAAATAATAATAAATTGAGTTGAAATATTTTGTAAGAAAATAGAAAAAACGGCTTTATGTAGTCCTTGAAACGCAAAACTCAACAATTGATATAAGCAAAAAAAAGGAATCGTAAGTGCAACAACCGATAATACAGGCGATAATTCTGGTTTGTTGAACAACTGTATACTTAAAAAATCACTGAAAAAGAAAAATATCCCCCCTACAATTACAGATGTGATAAACGCATATTTTATCCCTTTATTATATACGCCTTTGACTATAGCCCAGTTTTTGTCGGCTGAGTAAGCACCTATAAAACGGATAAACACATTGGTAAATCCTAAAGTACAAAAAGTGCCAATAAAGGTGCAAATTGCAAACCCTAAAAAAAACAATCCCGATTCCTCAACGGATAAATTGCGAGTAATAAATAAACTCATCAAAAAACCAGAGAGTGCACCAACTAAACGTACGATAAAAGCTATTAAAGTGCTTTTTATAAATTCTTTTTTTTGTTTCAACAGTTAGGCCTGTTCAAGTTTGTTCAATACATTTTGTAATGCCGCTTGCCAATTACATTCATCAACATGCCAGTGTTGTAATATTTTACCGTTATCCATAACGGAATATGCAGGCCTTTTTGCTGGAGTTGGGAATGCATCCGACGAAATAGCATTGGCATTTGGCTGCTTAGCTAAAAGGCCATTGGTTTTACCTAATGAAAAAATCTCACATGCAAAGCCATGCCAAGTAGTTTCATTATTGCCACAATAGTGATATATCCCCCAATGAGTGTTGCCCAGCTTTATTTGTAGAGTAATATCTAAAATCGCCATGGCTAAATCGCCAGCGTACGTCGGGCAACCTTTTTGATCAACAACAATCCCTAGCTCATCTCGTTCATTGGCAAGACGAAGCATGGTTTTGACAAAGTTGTTCCCATATTCACTAAATACCCAGGCTGTACGAATTATCACGTGCTTTTCTATTTGCTGTTTTATTGCCTCTTCACCTTCTAACTTACTTTCACCATATACGCCTTGAGGGTTAGTAAGAGAGTTTACTTGGTAAGGTTGTGTAGCTTCACCATCAAATACATAGTCAGTAGAAACGTGAATAAATGGAATATCATGTTTTGCACAAACTTTTGCTATATTTTCAGGTCCCTTTGCATTTACGGCAAAAGCGTTTTCAATATCCGTTTCAGCTTTATCAACCGCAGTGTAAGCTGCAGCATTTATTACGATATCCGCAGAAAAATTAGATACCACTTGTTGAACCAATTGGTCATTTGAAATATCACCAGTTTTGCTGTCTAAAAATTCAAAACAAAAACCATGCTTTCTCTCAAAATTTATTGCCAAATCTTGCAAACATTTACCTAATTGACCATTACAGCCAAAAACTAATACATTCATTACTTATCATTTACCAATTTTATATTTATTGCAGATATTTACTTTAAGAATAAAGCACTGTTGGTTTGAATTTATTAAAAACCAAGAACCCAAATTAGCTTGGTCCGAATTCATTCGGACGTTATCTTCGAAGGGAAATTTATTTGTTCTCTTTTAAAGATCTTTAAATAACGTAGCAACTTTATCTTTTTCAGATAATTGTAGGTTAGCCAAATCATCAGCAGTTAGAGGCCATTCAATGCCAATATCGCTGTCATTCCACATTAAGCTACCTTCATCATTAGGGTCGTAATAATCGGTGCATTTATATTCAAAATCAGCAAAATCCGACAACACCACAAAGCCATGGGCAAAACCAGGAGGTACCCAAAATTGACGTTTGTTTTCTTCCGATAATATCACCCCTTCCCATTGTCCATAGGTAGGTGAGTCTTTTCTCACATCTACGGCTACATCAAAGACTTCACCACGTACCACACGCACAAGTTTGCCTTGGGGTTTAGTTTTTTGAAAATGCAGACCACGGAGCACACCTTTAGACGATCTAGAATGGTTGTCTTGAACAAATTCAAGATTTATCCCTGCGAGCTCTTTATAACGGTCTAACTGAAACGTTTCTAAAAAGAAGCCACGTTCATCACCAAACACTTTTGGTTGGATGATTTTTACATCAGCTATTTTGGTAGTTATTATTTCCACAATTTTTCTCTTACTTTATCTTTTAACAATCGGCTTTACTATTTAGCTACTAACTTATTTGACTAAACTAGCCAAGTACTGGCCATAACCGGTTTTATGCAAGGCATTGGCAGATTCTTGTATCTGTTCAGCACTTAACCAGCCTTGGTGAAAACCAATTTCTTCTAAACAAGCCACTTTTAAGCCCTGGCGTTTCTCAATAGTTTGTACAAAGTGCCCGGCTTCCATTAAAGAATCGTGTGTACCGGTATCTAGCCAAGCAAAACCACGGCCTAATAAATTCACATGTAAATCACCACGTTTCAGGTACTCATTATTCACATCGGTAATTTCAAGTTCACCACGAGGTGATGGTTTAATATTTTTGGCAATTTCTATTACATCGTTATCATAAAAATATAAGCCTGTAACTGCATAATTAGACTTAGGCACTTCAGGCTTTTCTTCAATGCTAGTGGCTAAACCGCTATCATCAAAGGCGACTACGCCAAAGCGCTCGGGATCTGTTACGTGATAACCAAAAACAGTAGCGCCAGCATTTAATTCAGTGGCGGTAATTAAGTTTTCTGAAAAGTGTTGGCCATAAAAAATATTATCGCCAAGTACTAAACATACATTGTCTTCACCGATAAACTCTTCCCCGATAATAAACGCTTGTGCCAGTCCGTCTGGAGAAGGTTGTTCAGCATAACTTATTTCAATGCCATAACGGCTACCATCGCCGAGAAGGCGTTGAAAGCCGGGCAAATCATCGGGTGTAGAAATGACTAACACCTCTTTAATTCCGGCTAACATTAGTACTGACAACGGATAATAAATCATTGGTTTGTCGTATATCGGTAAAAGCTGTTTAGACACGCCCATAGTGATTGGGTGTAAACGCGAACCAGAGCCACCCGCTAAAATAATTCCTTTAAACTTACTCATTTTAATATATTCCTTATTTACTATCGCCTAGACGATTTAATTGATATTCACCCGATAACACTCGTGCCCACCAGTGTTCATTGTTTAAATACCATAGTACCGTTTTACGAATACCGGTTTCAAATGACTCTTCGGGTACCCACCCAAGTTCACGCTCAATTTTTGAAGCATCTATGGCATAACGTACATCGTGCCCAGGTCGGTCTTTTACAAAAGTAATCAAATCTCGATAAAATTCTAATCCTTCTGGCTTTTCTGGTGCTAACTCTTCGAGTAATTCACAAATAGCTTTCACTACTTCAATATTTTTCTTTTCGTTATGACCACCAATGTTATAGGTTTCACCGACAACACCTGTAGTAACCACCTTGTATAACGCTTTAGCGTGATCTTCTACATACAACCAATCACGAATTTGACTGCCATCACCATATACAGGTAAAGCCTTGCCATGTAAGGCATTTAAGATAATATGTGGAACAAGTTTTTCAGGGAAATGATACGGGCCGTAATTATTTGAACAATTAGTCACGACTACCGGGAAGCCATAAGTTCTGCCCCAGGCGCGTACTAAATGGTCTGAGCCAGCTTTACTCGCAGAATATGGGCTACTAGGTGCATAAGATGTTTCTTCGGTAAATAAATCATCTGTGCCTTCCAAATCACCATATACTTCATCGGTAGAAATGTGATGAAAACGGAACGATTCTTTAGCCGAAACAGATAACTCGTTCCAATACTGGCGAGCACATTCAAGCATATTAAATGTACCAACCACATTGGTATTGATAAACTCTGCGGGGCCATCTATCGATCTGTCAACATGAGATTCTGCCGCCAAGTGCATAACCGCATCTGGTTTATGCTCTGCAAACACACGAGCTACATCGCTAAAGTTACAAATATCCACTTGTTCGAAGGCATAGCGCGAACTGATCAAATCGGCTGGGATTGATTCAAGGTTACCTGCATACGTTAATGCATCAAGATTAACCACCGAATCATTGGTATTTTCAAGAATATGGCGAACAACTGCACTTCCGATAAAGCCAGCGCCACCGGTTACTAAAATTTTCATAATAAATGTCTTTTTAAACTAACTAGGATGTGTACCTAGTTCCTTGTGTATTTTAAAAGCAGCGTTTCGTATTGGGCTAAAATATCATCCCATTGAAAACGTTCCATGAATTGTTGTTTAGACTGTTCTTTTCTTTTTGATACAAATTCATCATCAAGATAATCAGTTTCAAAAAAGGCAGAAAGTGCGTCAATGTCAGAGAAATAATGAGCGCCATTAGCGGCAACCCAACGGTTAAATTGATTATCATGGGCAATTACGGCACAACCAGCCCCTAGAGCCTCAACAAGAGACGGATTAGTACCACCGACTTGATGACCATGAATATAAAAACGCGAAAACAAACGTAGTGCGCCTACCTTTTCAAAATCGTATATCGCACCTGGAAATAACACTTCATCGCTTGCAGCGTCCATTACCGCTTTATGATAAGGATGAGACTCAGGAGTAAATGTACCTAACACAACCAGTTTTTGATCACGTTTCTTCTTTGAAAAGGCGCTTACTATTTCTAAAAATGAATTTTCAGGCTCAGGTCGGGCAATAACAATAGAGTACTTATTTTTTTCTAAGCCATATACTGCCAGTATTGACTCATCACCTGAAGCAACATTGGGAGCCCCGTAAGGGATCATAGTAATTTTATTTCTTGAAACTCGAGTTGCTAAATGATCTTCAATTCGAGGATGATCTGCCACTAAATGATTGCCAAACCAACAACCAAAGCGCTCATTTAACCAAAACCAAGTTTTAGCTACCATGCCCCATTTTTGGCGTTTCCATTCAATACCATCCATGTTGATAACATTTGTTTTACCAAACAAGCGATGCAATATGTTAAAACAAGCGGTGTTATAACCAAGAGTTAGATACACACCATTTTGCTTTAAAGAATGAATAATAGATTTAAAGTCGAAAATAATTGTGCCCAATGGACCTTGATTCGCGACAGGAATATGAATACGTTTAATACCTTCCCATTCACTTTCATAAATACTGCCTTTACCATCTTCTTGGCAATAAACAGTAATATTCCAATCTCGTTTTTCTAAATACTTACAAAGATATTCTGCGAAGGTTTCAAAGCCACCATGTTTAGCGGGGATGCCTCTAATACCAAGTATGATTAAGTCTTTTTTCATAGTGTTATAAGGAAATTCCGTTTCAAGTATTAATTTCTTAATATTGTTAATATTTGTTTGGTTTTTTGAAGCATCAAATTGGAATTAGATTTTGATTCTACATTTAATCTAACAACAGGCTCAGTATTAGAAGAACGTAGATTAAAGCGCCATTCACCTTGAGATGTTACAAACTCAAGAGAGATGCCATCAGTTTCATCAATAACCGATGCTTCTTTTTCAAAAGCAGCTCTTACTTTCTCAATTGATTTTTTTGGATTTTCTAATTTAGAGTTAATTTCACCCGAAGAAGGAAAAGCAGCAATACGCTCTTCCACTAAAGAGGATAAAGGAACATTCTTAACAGATAATAACTCGGCAACCAATAGCCAAGGGATCATACCTGAGTCACAATATGCAAAATCTCTGAAATAATGATGAGCACTCATTTCACCACCATAAATAGCATCTTCAGATCTCATTCGCTCTTTAATGAACGCATGCCCCGTTTTACTCATGATAGGTTTACCACCAGCACGCTTAACGATATCAATAGTATTCCAGCTTAAACGGGGATCATGAATGATTTTTTCCCCTTTACTGTGATTTAAAAATGCTTCCGCTAGCAAACCGACAATATAATAGCCTTCGATGAATTTACCTTGCTCATCAAACAAGAAACAACGATCAAAGTCACCATCCCATGCAATCCCCATATCGGCTTTATGGTCAATAACCGCATTTGACGTATCTTTACGGCATTCTGGTAATAATGGATTAGGAATACCATTTGGAAAATTACCATCACAATCATGATGAACTTTTATAAAATCAATATGTATACCTTGTGCAATAAGCTGCTTTTCAATTTCATCAAGAGCAGGACCAGCAGCACCATTTCCACTATTAACAACAAGTTTAAGCGTCTTTAAATTCTTGGGCTTAATAAAGTCAAGCATGTGCTTAGCATAAGCAGCCTTTAAATTTTTATTGGTTAAACTGCCGTGTACCTTAACTTTTGGATAATTAACTTTCTTATAATAAATGTTTTCTGCAAGCTTTTGAATGTCTCGCAAGCCAGTATCTCCAGATATTGGCTTACTATCTTCACGTACTAGCTTCATTCCATTGTAATTCATAGGATTATGTGAAGCTGTCACCTCTACACCACCATCAACATCTAAAAACTTAGTAGCAAAATATATCTCTTCGGTACCTGTCATACCAAGATCAATAACATCAACCCCTTGCTCTTGCAAGCCTGCTGCAAATGCAAGTTTCAACTCAGCAGATGTTAATCGTATATCACCACCAACTACAACTCGTGTAGGCTTTTGCACGATGGCAAATGCTCGACCAATTGCATAAGCAATATCAGTATTTAATTCGGTTTCTAATTGCCCGCGAATATCATAGGCTTTGAAACAAGTTAACTTACTCATTAAGCCCTACCGTACCTATCTTCAAATCGAACAATATCGTCTTCTCCTAAATAACTACCCGATTGAACTTCAATCAGTTCAAGCGGAAGTACACCCGGATTTTCAAGCGCATGAACTGTACCTGCTGGAATATAAGTAGATTGGTTTTCAGTTAATAAAAATGTTTTTTCACCATTGGTCACTTTTGCTGTGCCCGAAACCACAATCCAATGTTCTGCTCGATGATGATGCATTTGTAAAGAAAGTTTTTCACCTGCGTTTACAGTAATACGTTTAACTTGATCGCGCTTGCCTACATCAATCGAGTCATAATGGCCCCAAGGGCGATATACTTGACGATGAATATCTGCTTCAGTTCTTCCAAGAGATTTTATTTGTTCAACTATTTTTTTAACATCTTGTACATTATCTTTGTTAGCTACTAAAACCGCATCTTTGGTTTCTATCACGATACAGTTTTGTAAACCAACAGTGGCAACCAATTTTTGCTCAGCAATAACAAGGTTTTGGTTAGAACCATAGCTTAGTACATCACCTTGATGAACATTGCCATTTACGTCTTTTTCTTTAATATCCCAAATAGCCGAAAAGCTGCCAATATCATTCCAGGCGGCATCAAGAGGTACAACAACGGCAGATGCAGTTTTTTCCATAACAGCGTAATCAATTGAATCATCAGGACATGCAGAAAACGCATCCGCATCTACCCGGATAAAATCAAGATCTGAAGATGTATGTTTAAGAGAAGCCTGGCAAGCGGTCAAAATATCAGGACTAAATTTCCCAAGCTCTTCAATATAACAACTCGCTTTAAACATAAACATACCTGAGTTCCAGTAAAACTCACCTGAAGCTAAGTATTTTTCAGCAGTCGCAAGGTCAGGTTTTTCTACAAATGAATCAACGTCAAAAGCTTCAAGCTCATTATTAGAGCTAAGCTCGTCATCCTGATGAAAATCAGGATCTTCTTTTAGCTTTGAGCTTTCTACCTGAGCTCCTTTATCAAGTACGGGACGACCAAGGTCGCTTTCTACCCGCGTGCCAGCGCGAATATAACCATAACCAGTTTCAGGGTGAGTTGGCACAATTCCAAATGTGACTAATTTACCAGACTCAGCTAATTGTATTGAATTAGATACAACTTTTTGAAACTCATCGACATTTTCAATGACATGATCAGCAGCTAAAACCAATAAAACAGGATCATTGCCTTTAGCAATTTCAGACAATGCAGCAAGTGCTATTGCAGGAGCGGTATTACGACCAACAGGCTCTAAAACAATTGCGCCTAAAGTATCAATTTCACGCAGCTGTTCAGCTATAATAAACCGATGTTCTTCGTTACAAATAGTTAAAGGATTGGCTATATTTAAGCCGTTTAATCTTAAAACAGTTTCTTGAATCATTGAATTTTTAGATGCTATTTTCAAAAACTGTTTTGGAAACAATTTTCTAGATAGCGGCCATAATCTAGAACCGTTACCTCCAGCCATTATTACAGGCAATATCATGAATGTTCCTTTATAAATTTAAATATTTAGAATGCGTAAAATTGATAATACATATTAAAGAATCGAGCTATAAACTTTAGCTGTACTTTTACCTATTTCATTCCAGCTATAGTTTTGTTGCATATGTTGAAAGCCACTTTCAGCGACTTTGTCTAAATTATTTTGATCAGACAAAGCACCATTAATTTGCTTAGCAAGATCTAACGAGTTATTTTTCTCAAAAACGAACCCATTTTCATTATGTTTGATAACTTCGGTCATACCTTGAATATTCGATACAACAACAGGGGTTTTATAACTCATAGCCATAAGTAAAACGCCACTTTGGTATATTTCCGTATATGGCAGTGCAATTACATTTGCTGCACAGTAATAATTTGATACATCTTCATCAGCAATATAACGGATATGTTCAATGATAGAAGATTCTAACTGATGATTTTTAATAATTTCATCATAAAAGCCCCAATCATCCTTCCACATTTTCCCGGCGATTATCAACTTAGCCGTTGGATGTTGCTTTAGAATATTTGGCATCGCTTCAAGTAGGCAAGCTAAACCTTTTACTTTCTTTATTTGACCAAAAAATAAAATCACTTTGTCACTATCAATCCCTATAGCTTTTTTAGCGTCTAATTTATTCGGTCGAGTATCAATTAAGTCAATATAGTTGCCGTGTGGTATCACCGATATTAAATTTTCAGGCAGGTCAATTTTGTTGATAAGTGCATTCTTACTAACAACGTTATGAGCAATTACAACGTCAGCTTTCATTAAAATAGTCTTTGCTTCTGCTGAGTCTCGCTTACCGTGAAAACTTTCTACATCGTGAGCAGTAATAACTATTTTAAAACCAAACGCTTTGGCAAGACTTATAGTAAGCTTTTCTTGCAAACCATAATGAAAAAAATGAAAGTGAGTTAAATTTACATCATTATATTTAGCATCAAGTAAGGACTTAATTAAACCGTTTACAAAGTTGAGCGCACGTTTAAGTTTATGTGCTTTACCCCAAACACCTTTAAATATTTTCTTAATTTCAAATGGGTAATTTTTATCAATAATTGTTTCTGCTGATGTATATAAAGTAACTTTATCACAACTTTCTGCGATTCCCGAAGCAAGACCCAAGTCATAATAGTTCATGCCACCATGACCGCCTACTGGTTCTATAATAGCTATTTTCATTCTTCTATTCCCTTAAAAAAAACCATTAAAAATCCCCTTTAAATGTACATATAACAATTTGGGTTTCCTAAACCACACCCACCTTAATGATTGGATAAAAATAACGTTCACGAAGGCTAAAATGTTCATAGGAACAAGGCAATGTTCATTAATGAATTTTATATAGTTTTTGGCTGACCAATAAACGGAAAACTCAGACTCATGCCCGCCACTAGAGCTGCCGGCTTTATGGTATATTTGGCTGGCTTCACAAACCTTCAATGTGTATCCTTTTTTTAATACCCTATGACAATATTCCAAATCTTCAACATACATAAAATAATCTTCGTTTATATAGCCAACATCCAAGAATACTTTACGAGGAATTAACCACAAACAACCGCTTATAAAAGTACTATCTTTTTTCTTAACTTGTCCATCATCTTTTTCATTAAAGTTAAAATGGACTACTTTAGAAAAGAAAGGAGTTAATTCTCCGCCATGGAACCAAATACGATCGGGGTTATCATGAAAATTTATTTTACAACTTGCGATCCCAATGGCAGGGTTACCTTCACACATTTCAACCATTGGTATTAAAAAGTCAGGTTCGACAATAGTGTCGTTATTTAGAACCAAAACATAATCTGCATCAGTATCTAAGGCATATTTAATTCCAATGTTATTGCCATGCCCATAGCCATTATTAGTATCTGATTGAATCAGAGTTACATATTTTCTCACTCTAGCGTTAGCTGCATCTTTGATCGATTGAAAATACTGATAGGACATGCCTTCCGTTAAAATATACTTTTCAATTTGTTGCAATGAATTATCTGGCGATGCGTTATCTACAATAATTATATTTAGAGAAGGATAATTGACTTTTTGTAAGCTATTCAAACATGCAATCGTATCTTCAGCACCTTTGTAATTAAGCAAAACTACAGAAATTTTTTTGGTATACATTATTTATTATTAATTCCTTGTAATTCTTTGTATCGTAAATTGATAAGGGCTAAAAGTGGAAAAAGAATCAAATTCGCTCTTGCGATAGACAATATAAAATAAAATAAAAGAATGGCTGCACACGAGCATAGCAAACAAATGAGTAATGGGTCTTTGTAATGCTTAATCCCTTTTATTCCTAGACTTATCCTCCGGTATAAAAGAAATAATAAAATACCAAAACCCACAATACCTGTTTCAATAAATATACTTAAATAGTAATTATCTACTGAGTTCCTAGATATGGCTTGGCCTGCATTGGTCAACCCGACACCTAAAATAGGCCGATTTTTAATTGCTTCCCATCCTTTGTCCAACTGAACGACTCGCGCTAAAGTACTAGTTTCTTCCACCGAAATCTCACCGGCAATAAATAATGATTCTATGTTCCTTGCATCATCCAATGAATTAGAGATCAGGTAAAAAGAACCGATTAACACAATCGGAATACTTATTAAATTAAACCCTTTCAAAAATAAATTAAATTTAGAGACTGTGTATAACTTGAAATAGAAATAGATAAAAGGAATAAGTATCGACAAATAAAATCCAGCTCTCGAGCCTGTGTTGAATAAAAGAATGTAACTGGCTATCAGATATAATATGCACAATATTTTCAATTTAACATCTGATAAATTAAAATAATAATAATAATTTATACAAACTCCAACTAAAATAAATTGAGCAAATACTAGTGGGTGCCAAAATACAGATTTCACCCTATATATACCACTGCGTATAAATTCTACCCCCTGATTTTTATTAAATTCGGTAGTTGTAATTATAAAGTCACCAAAAAGAGGTTTTTGCAGAATCAGCTCTAAAAACCCAATCATATTAGCCAAAAGAATTGCAATAAATATGTATTTAATTACTTTTGATGAATCATTTTTCATAAATGTATGGATATACAGCCCCAATAAAGGTCCGATGAAGAACCAATTTATTGATGCAAACAAAGGTCTTAATAATTCAAATGGGGTAAAAACTGCAGTTAAACAAAACCAGCACAATAAGAACAAGTATAAAAAGCCGTCAATATTGAATTTTGGAATACTATTGTTTTTTTGCGTATAAGATGCAAATAAGATAAATCCTAAGCAAAGTGTAATAAGTCTATCAATCCCAATACTAGGCAAAGAAGATAATTTAAAGCCAATATATTCAGGCCAAAGTATAATTAACACCAGTGAATATAAAAAAAATATTTTTGGTTTTCTTAAACCAAAAAATAGGACAGAAAAAGACAAAAGTCCGAATGCACAGACAAGTGCTAAAGCGATAAAAATATTCATAGAATTTTATTCTTCACCTGTAAAAATATAACTTGACATCTAAAAACGTCTCATGAAAAAATAAAATAAAGTGAAAGTTATCAAATAGGTGATATCTAACCTTAAGAAGATATAAAAGTAATAAATATCAAACCGGGATAGCGAATTTAAAATCTGCCTTTTAGTTTACTTGATTAGACCAGAATATTAAGGAACTATTTTCAAGTTACGACATGACTCTATTTCTGATTTATTTTTTTTCCGTTCAATAAAAGGAAGATGGCTGTTAGCCGGGCTATATTTTAGGTTTTTCAAGTTTACGTATCACTTTTGTTTGTAATTTTCCATTTTTAACATGGCCCCCTGATAATTAAGATATGCTCTAGCAAGGATAATCCATTCATTTTGACTTTTCTGGCACGTAAAGGGTAGTATGAGATCATAGGTAAATGCGACCTGCTATAAGATCGTTTTCACGTAAATGATCTTGTGATATTTGTCACTGTATATAAACAAACTAACTGTTCATTTTACTAGCGTCACGTGTTTCCCACTGTTTCACCCACATTACTAACAACTTCAATATGTTAGCTCTTACTCATTCTAGCTCATTTTTCATGTTGAAGTTTTGTTGAAGCTCTTTATTGCATTTTTTAAATGCGGCATGTATTTTAGATTTTTGATTTTCGCTCATCAACCTACTTTTTCCTTTAAATATTATTTTTATCATAAACATCATAACTTTTCTTATTTGATACCGTACAAAATAAACATCACCTTTAGCTGAAAATGTTGGTAAATATTTATTCAAACTAAGCCCTAATGATAACCCTGTATTATTTAATGACTCGTTTTTCAAATTTAAATTTGTATTAAGTTTACCTATCAACTCCTTTGACAAAAAAGATGTAAAATCGTCAAGAAGATTATTGTTCAATAATTCTACTTTATTAAAAGGTCTGACAGTTATGTCTTCATTAAATATCTGCCTCCAATTTAAAAGCATTTCACAGTAGTTATAATAAATATTGTTAACCTCACATAAAGATAAAAATTCAGGAAATGAGTAAGGGTGACCAAATTTAATAGCTGTTGAATATAATGATTCACAAACTAAGGATTGATGCCTTACGTAACAAACAATTTCAAAGCTTTCAAAGTAACATTTCAGTAAATTTCTAAGTACCTTTATCTCATTTACGCTAGTTACCCTTGAATGGAAATGTTCACTTGAAAAAATTACTGTATGAACACTCGAAGGTAGTGAATTCATTTCAAGTTTAAAATCATTGAGAAATGCCTCATTAAAGGCTAGTCTTTGCTTTTTGCTTTTTATGCCTTGCAGTTGAAAATATTCATCTTCTTTCTCGATATCAATGCAATATGCGGGTATTTTTCTGTTGTTTTTTTTCCCGGGGCTTTGTATGAAATGGAAACCGTTTTCGTTTAATGAAGTTCTATTTTTGTATAAAAACTCTTGAATGGAAGTAGTTCCTGTCTTTTCAGTGCCTATATGTATAATTGCTTTCATATTGATATCTTCCGTTTTTTATCTTTACATATATTAATTGGGAAAAAACTCAGAGTCACCCATTATTTCGTTCTGGCTATTGTAGTCCAGGGTCAAGTCTTTCATTTTGCTATGCATTAGTAAACTGTTTCTACAGGGCGAAATCATGAAGCACTAAGGGCAGATTACGAACCGTTCTAGATCACACTTCTCGCCCAGATTGACACATTTATCATGGATAAATCATGAAGCCCCTTGCCCTGTAAGGTCTTGCTCTAAGTAGCAGGTACTTCGATTCGCCCGTTTTTATTTCTTTGTTAACCTATTAAGTGTTTTTAGGTTAAGCACAGTATTGCGTAATCTTAAGCTGAATTTCGACAAGCATCTACATTCAATGCAGTATCAAGCTTCCTGTACAATTTGACTACTATGACACATAAAGATGAGTATGAGATCACATATAAAGAAGATCTGTCACAGCTAATTTTTAAGGAAATTATTATCTCTGCTAGTTGTGTATTTAGATAAGAGGGTTGCCATGATTATCCTTTTTGGTTACTCTGTTCAAGTCCAATCGGATACTTGACTTTGTAAATTTCTAGAGCCATTCGACGTTAAATCAGCGAGTGTTGTATGTAGTCGTTCATGCTTGTAACAATGGGTATTTTTATTCAACATCCAACTTCATAGTTTTACGAATTAAATAGACAATATTTAATAACCATTCATTATTTAAATTCTACCTTTTAATTTTCTTAATACCGTACCAGCAAAGGTTCTAATAAGGTTATTAAAGCCACTACCCAACATATTACTGTATAATTTATAACCTATAAATTTAGGAACCCCACCACCTAAGACTAAAAGAGCTAACTTTCTAATTGCTGCTGTTTGTTTCCGGTTTTTCTGGAATGGTTGTATGGCATCAAGATTATCGACATTGTAACTCTCCACTTTAAGTGCATTTGACTGCACAGCTTCATCGAGTAATTTTTGACCAATCATGGTTCTTGCGATGGTCAAACTTCTACCATTTTTCTCTTCAAATGTTGGATATCCATTTTCTGAATTATACCAAGCATCACCACAAACTATATCTGCAGCCTCTCCAATTCCGTCAGCACAAACTTTACATCGCGGTTGAAGGTGACGATTGAGAACCTTCCCCCACGACTCGTTGTAAGTCATTGTAAATTCTTTATTATTAGTGGTTTTTGCACGCGTTAGACCTGGCCAACCATCACCCCTATATTGAAAAGATATTAAATTTTCTTCTTTGACATTTAACTTCTCTAATAATTTTTTTGTTGCATGTTCACTAGGAATACCTGCACACATAAATGATAGAAGGTAAGGGAACTGCTCTTTATATTCTGGATTTTTTACTACTAGACTTCTTAAAGCTGATATATCACATGGTTTTCCAATGACAGCATATTTTTTCCCGTTGTTAAGTACTTGCCGAATATCAGACAATGGAGAAGAGGGGCAATACCTAGAGCCCGAGTTGGCTATCAATTCTTCAACGGATGTTACAAAATATGTTTTATTACGGATAGGGTTTTGGTGATCAACTCCCACCTGTATTATTTCATCAATTAGTCCTTTTTTAAGCAAGATGGTTGCAAGTGCGGTGATGACCCCACCCGACGACCCTTTTTTTCTTATGGTTTCTGAGGTCGAAAATGCTGTATTGCAACTTATAATTGGCCCCCATAACTTATTATAATCGGCATCAGTATTGAAATGCTGCACATTAACACTAGGACATGATTTACTTATCCTATCTTGTATTGGGTTAGATGGTCGTAAATACCCATCAGAATTAATAACCATTTCTTCAGACGATGACGCACAGAGGCCACAACCTGCACACATATTTTGGGCCAAGACTTCATTTACATTATTCACTTGTCAATATTTCCATGAGTCTGTTCACATAATTTGCATTTCTTTCCTTTGCAATTTTCAACGCATTTCCCATCGAAACTTGCATTTTATCAAAGTGATTATCGAAATATTCAAATAGTTTTGCAATAAGTTCAGCTGTACTCATATCGTAGGCATCAAGTGAGTAGTTGTAATCTAAAGTACCAAATACACCTGAAAACTTTCTACTATAAGCGATAGGAACTGTAACGACGCCAGCAGATAAAGCGCCTATTGTCGCGTGCATTCTTGAACCTGTGAAAAACTGTAATTGTGACATGTAAGATTTTGCTTTTAAGGGTGAACTAAACTTTGGAGCCAATATGACCTTATCATTATCTAAGTAATTTTCTTTTATAAGCTGACAAATTTTATAGTCATCTTCCACAGAAAAATTAGCAGTGATAACATGACCAACAAGGTGAACAGTTTTCCCTCTTTTTAAAAAACCATCTATAATTTGTTTAATCATTTCTTGGTAATCAATAGTCAAATCAAATTGATTTTTTTGCGTATACCCACCATTCCAGAGCAAACCAGAGACATTAATACCTATAGCATTATCTAAACATTCCAGACGTTCAAATGGTAACTTAAAGGCAACATCCGAAACTTCGGTACATTTTAAGCCCATAGAATTTAAAATGTCAGTAGATTTATAATCTCTAGAAAACACCATTTCAGATTTATTCGTAAGCCAAGATGCTATTTTTCGGTTAAATATATTTTTAAATGGACCATAAGTTTGTGGTGAAAGTATCAGTCTTTTATTGAATAATATTGCACTAAATTTAGTTGCACACACAGTAACAAACCGTTTAAAGCCGTAAATATCAGTAAAACTATCCCCCTCCCCTATATCCATAATAATATCATATTTTTTAAATATGTTGATCTCACTAAAGTTCAACTTTAATACCGAAATTAAAAAAGACTTTAACGAAAATGCAGTATGATTTATTTTAATATTATATAAATCTTCTACTTCTTTTTTAATATTAAGGTGTTTTTTAGAAGGCGTTCCTAGGGTTTCGATAACAATTTTCACATCGGCCGCTTCAGCAGCTTTTATAAGCAACTCTATTTGAGCTATAGCTAGAGCAGATACGCCAAAATTATTTGAATCAATATTATGCCAGGCTAGGCAAATGTTTTTTGAATTTTTCATTTTATACTTTATATGTTCTTTATTGTGATTTTTAAAAATTATTAAAGACAACCACTATCCAAACCTGGAATTAAATTACCAAGACGTTTGCTATTTTTGTGGGTTCTATCGTCAGCGATGTTTTTATTATTTTTGGTTGAGATCAATTTAACAAAAACTCTAAATATTTTATGAGAAGTAAAATTTATAGAACAAAGAAAACAAGAATCATTCAAGCCCGATTCTTATTTTGGACCAACCAATGTTAGAGAATAACCTCTGTATTAATATTCTATTGATTCATTTTTCATTTTTCATTTTTCATTTTAATATATTATGTTCCTTCATCGAAATAACATTTTTTTAGTTATAAATTTCTGTGAAAAATAGATTCTAAGAATGCAGGAACACATGTCGGCAATCAGAATGCATAAAACCGCAAAAAATAAATCAAACTCAAAAAACAGGTAACCAAACCCAAACATAATAAAGTATGCGATTGAACCAAAAAACACACCATAATGAGCGTACCTTTCTCTTTCTATGGCAACCATAACGGGGTATCCCCAAAAGGAAGCAACTGTCACAAACATTAAAGAGATATAAAAAACACTGGCAGCCTGAGCCACCTCAATACTACTAACATTCAGAATAAAACCAATTAAATCCTCTCCCCAATAATATACAACAGGAAAACAAACAAATTGAAGTATGAGAACAATGATTGTGATCTTTAAAACCAGCTTTAAGTTTTTGCTTTTTACTGTTCTCGTGTAAAGAACCTGTGCTATAGCAGCAATAAGGGATTGACCGACTTTATACAATTGAATTCCAATAGCATAGGCGGCAACTAGTTCACTTTTTAAAACTAAAGATACTAAATAAGTACTTGATTGATTGTAAACATTTGCAAATAATCTAGCTGAGTAAAAGCCAAATGACGATTTAATGATTTTTATAATGATTTTTATAATGATTTCTTTACTTACTACAGTAAATTGCAATTTTGATTTTTTTATTAAAAAATACAATAAAAAACAATTAATGAATGCAGCACTAACAATTTGAACAGCAATGGCTTTTTCAAAGCCATATTCACTAAAATCAAGTAACAGAACCAATACAATTAATATAACTTTCCCACTTATATCGACCTTACTTAGTAAGGTATATTTTTCTAGACCATTGTAAAACGGCACTGGTTTAATACTAAGATTTATATACAGCAGCCAAAGTAAAAATAATATAATATATTTATTTGTATCAATAATATCCGGTAATAATAGATATAACACAAACAAAAAAAACAGTGACATCACTGTCTTGACAATGATATAGGCTGTAAAGAATATTGAAATTTTCCCTAAGTCATCTCCTTGAATTGAAACCTCTTTTGAAAGATACATACCGAAGCCTAAATCAGTCAATACGACACATAGGGCGACCAATCCCATCATGGCCATATAATTACCATAACTATCCAGACCTAACGTACTGGTTAAAATTGGAATCAGCACTAATGGGGCTATAATATTGATTGTAAGAGTTAATATATTTGCAAAAATGTCTTTATATATTTTTATATTCAATTTATGTGTAATCATTTTAAATGATGAGTAGAAAACGTAAACATGGGGTCACCCATTAGTTAGTTCCGGCCAAGCTGGTATACAAGTTTCCTTGGATGTTTTTTAACCAAGTTTAAATCGTACATGAACCGCTAATTTTTTGCTTATTAATGCACACCTAAAAATCACAATATTGGTGTCAATATGCACCGGTCACCCATCTGAATTAAAGCGGTGTAGCCATGCAAATCTGTATGACTACGGCTCTTGGCTTTATAAGCCTCCGTAATGATTTAGTACCAACATTAATCCAGCCCTTTGCAGACATTCGCTTAACCTATTATTTATACTCATAGTTGTAATAACCATAATCCGCATACCCTGCAGCCTTCTTCTCAACCGCATTGAAGATAACCCCTTTGATATCAACCCCGTTTAAATCAAACCGTTCAGCTGCATTGGCTATTTCTTTTAAAGAACTTTCAGCAAACCTTGCTAGCATTAATGAGGTACCAGCGTGATGCCCTACAATCGCAGGATCGGTTACCGCAAGTATTGGTGGGGTATCAATAATTACTAAATCAAAGCCTTTTTGTGCTTGTTCTATAAAATCAGTAAACGCTTGGCTCATCAAAAGTTCTGAAGGGTTTGGAGGCACTGCGCCGCGTGATACTAAGGTTAGATTATCAACAGCAGTAGCTTTTAATATTTCAGGGAAGTTTTTCTTACCACTTAAAAAGTCTGAAAGACCAATATCCCATTTTAAGTCGAACAACTTTTGTAAGTAGCCTTTGCGCATGTCCGCATCGACTATTAGAACCTTTTGTCCTGCTTGGGCAAGTACTGTTGCAAGGTTGGCGGAAACAAAAGATTTACCCACTTCTGGGCTTGCACCTGAGATCATCACTACATTATTTTTAGCCTCTAACATGGCAAAATGTAACGAGGTTCTTAATGATCTAATCGCTTCCACCGCTAAATCTGTTGGATTGTCTTTAGCAACCAACAATTCGTGATTTTTTTGCTTTTTACGGCCGACTTTTTGCTGCAGTTTATCTCTCAGCTTTTGTTTGTCGTTAAACTTGGTTTGAGTGTCTGATACCGGAATAGTGGCGTAAACGGTTAAGCCAATGTCTTCAAAATCTTGCTGGTTGGTAACGCCACGACTAAAAGCTGACTTGATCAGAACGAATGCCACACTTAACATACCGCCCAAAAGCATAGCGACAATGACGATGAGTGGCTTTTTCGGTTTTTCGGCTTTTGGAAATACTTCAGCGGTGTCAAGAATACGAACATTCCCCACGGTACTGGCTTTTACAATGGCCAGCTCTTGGCTTTTGTTTTGCAGCGCCAGGAAAATGGCTTGGTTAACTTCAAAGTCGCGCATTAGTCGCAGTATTTTTTGTTGGGTTTCAGGCAAGTTACCCGACTTTTCCACGATGCGATCACGTTGCTTGACGATATCGGCTTGTTGTTTTTTAAACGAGATATAGTTGGGATGCTCTTTGGTGAAACGGCGTGATATTTCAGCCTCCTGAATTCCCATTTCACTAATTTTTGCTTCAAGCGTTACGATATTTTCCAGCAAAGATTGGGTTTCTAAGGTTAAATCTACCGAGTCGCGCTCATTTCGGTAAGCGTTTAGCGCATCTTCAGAGGCATTTAATTTAGCTTGTACTTCGGGGATTTGTTTGTTTAAAAAATCGAGTGAGTTTTGTGCTTCGGCAGCGAGGCGTTGAATGTTTTGTAAGAAATAGACTTTGCTAACCGAATCTAGGGTTTTGGCGATTAGGTCTTTATCTTCACCGAATAAGTTTAAAGTGATGATACCGGTATCTTTACCTTGCTCACTAACCGCCAACTCTTCTTGTAAGTCCATTATCGCTTGTAAACGCGACTTTTTAACTAAGGTAAATTCGGTGCCTTTATTGGCGATAATATCGGCCAATTTAATCGAAACCTTATATAAGGTATTTTCAGCAAACAATCCTACCTTTGAAGATAATAGTTTTTCGCCTTCATACCACAGGCTATACGCGTTATTGCCTTCAGAGATCAGGGTGAACTCTTCCATTAATAAGCCATCTGGTACTTCAAGCGATGAAATAAGAATGTCTTCACCGCCCCAGGCATATGAGCTGCCAAATACCGGGGCCGCTAGGCCTTCAGCTAGATGACGACGCGCAAAAAAACCACCAATTAATGGGAAGTGATTCGGGTTGCTAACTATGTCCAGTTTTAATGCATCTACGGTTTGCCCTAAGACAAAACGCGATTTGATAATTTGTATCTCGGTATCTGATGAGCTTTCCGCTGAAAACATTTCCGTCATGTCAGCTAGGCCGGGAATACCTGGAGCGCTATCTTCTACTTGCAGTACGGCATTGGCTTTATAAATGGGTGTAGCTGTTAACGCATAGAAAATACCCAAGAAAGTAAATAAGCCAGTGGTGATGATTATTTTCCATTTGGCATCTAACAGTGTGCCTATGAGTTTTCCCAAGTCAATTTCATCGGAAGAAGTGTCGTTCGGCATGTGGATTTTTTTTGGTTTTGTTTGTTCAGACATATTTAATAAAGGAGTTGGGAACGAGGAACTGGGAACGAGGAACTATAATTAGCCTTGTTTGCGGTTTCGGGTTCTGTTTTTACTCTTACCTTTGTGATGTTATTTAATAAACCGGGTTCGGTGGATGATACGGATTTTATTTAGTTTTTAGTATTTGTGACTAAGGAACTAGGAACTAGGAACTAGGAACTAGGAACTATAAGAGTTTAGTCTGGGTTTTATTAATAGCCGCCAGTTAAATTCAAATGGTTTGGAATATCAATAGTTACTGGTTATCTAGGTAATCACTGGTATCTGCTAAGTGGCGGATACTGGTGAATGTTGGCAATAGTTGAGTTATTACTCTGTTCCAACGGGCTACTGGAGCAGAAGTTACGTACACTATATCCATTGGTTGCAATTGAAACTGAGTACTTAGTATTAACATAGCGCCAGTTGATGCATCTAGTTGGTATACGTCTACCAACTTGCCTTGTTCTTTTGAAGCACGTAAGACGAAGATGCCACTGGCATCGCCGGTTGCTTCGTTCATGCCGCCAGTGTTGTTTAACGCTTCGGCTAGCGTTAAACCGCTACGGTCAATTTTTTGGGTAGAGGCTTGTTGTACATCGCCCATGACAAATACTTTTAAGGCATCGTTTCTTGGCACGTGGATGATATCGTTATGGCTTAACAAGCGGTTTTGACTCATGTCGCCTTTTTGGTACAGGGCATATAAGTCTAACGTTTCTTCCGTTGCACCCGCGTCTGTAGTACGAGTTAAGCTAACCGAACGCCAGTCGGCATCGGGGCCTAGGCCACCGGATGTATTTAACGCATCTAGTAGTGTCATTGGCACGTTGGTAATTGGCAATACCGCAGGTACTTTGACTTCACCGGTGACAAAGGTGCGCTTTGAACGATATGCGGCAACCGACACATCAATTTGCGGCGATTCAATATAACGGCTTAAACGTTTTTCGATTAAATCTCGAACCGCAGATACGCTTTGGTTTGCCACGTTGATTTTCCCTACGTACGGGTAAAATATTGTGCCGTCGGCGTGTACTACGTTACCAGACTCCCCCGCGCTTCGGAACTGGCCAGCAGGTATGGTAAGTTCTGGGTGATCCCAAACGGTTATGTTTAATACATCGCCTTTACCAATAATGTAGCTGTAAGAATCAATTTTTTTGTTTAATTCATGGTTAGTTTGGGCTACCGGCTCTGAAGACTTTAGTTGTGCAAGAACCGTTGGGGTGATGTACTTTGCGTTTACCTGAGGTGAAATATCGAAGGCTTGTTCGTTATCTTTTAGCTCTACGTCATCTACGTGGCCGCCGGGGACTAGGGTGCAGGCGGAGAGGGTTGTGATTAAAATGGATGCGGTTAGTAGTTTTAATTTGGTTTTTGTTGTCATAGGTTTTGGGGAACGAGGAACTGGGAACTGGGAACTAAGTTGTTTTCAAAATTTAGTTTACTGTTCGGGTTCTGTGTTTTTTATCCGTTATGTATTATTAATTCTTTTTTAAAGGGTAAAGGGCTTGGAACGTGGAACTGGGAACTAGGAACTAGGAACTAAGTTGTTTTCAAAATTTAGTTTACTGTTCGGGTTCTTTGTTTTTTTCCGTTATTTTTTGTTAAATTCTTTTTTAAAGGGTAAAGAGCTTGGAACGTGGAACTGGGAACTGGGAACTAAGTTGTTTAGAAATTAGTTGGCTGTTCGGGTTCTGTGTTTTTTATCCGTTATGTATTATTAATTCTTTTTTAAAGGGTAAAGGGCTTGGAACGTGGAACTGGGAACTGGGAACTAAGTTGTTTTCAAAATTTAGTTTACTGTTCGGGTTCTGTGTTTTTTATCCGTTATTTTTTGTTAAATTCTTTTTTAAAGGGTAAAGGGCTTGGAACGTGGAACTGGGAACGAGGAACTAAGTTGTTTTCAAAATTTAGTTTACTGTTCGGGTTCTGTGTTTTTTATCCGTTATGCTTTATTAATTCTTTTTTTAAAGGGTAAAGAGCTTGGAACTGGGAACTAGGAACGTGGAACTATGTTGTTTCTCAGTTCGTTTGTCTGTTCGGTTCGGGGTTCTTTATCTTGTTTATATTTAAAATTTTTTCTTTAATGGTTGGCCGGTTCGTTTCTTTATCATTTGACCAAGCATTGATGCGATTATTTTGGTTTCTTTTACTAATTCTAGACCTAGTTGAGAGTCGATAATACCAACTTTGATGCCTATATAAAGTTGTGTCACTAATTCGCCTGCTGAGCCTTTGGCGTAATAGAGGAATCTTGCTGATTCTTTCGGTGTTTCTCTTTCTTCGCCTTCGGCTATGTTTGAAGGGATTGAAAGGGAACATCGAGTAATTTGATCTTTAAAGCCGTAGTTTTTAGTTGTTTCTACTAATTTGTAAACTCGACAAGTTAGATTTGAAGCGCGTTTCCATACGTTTAATTGTTCGAATTTCATGTTTTTATCCTTAAATACACGGTTTTAGTGATTTAAGGATAGTTGAATATTTGGAACGTGGAACTGGGAACTAGGAACTAAGTTATTTAGCGTTTAGTTTACTGTTCTGGTTCTGCGCTCTTTATCTGTTATATTTTGTTAAATTCTTTTTTAAAGGGTAAAGGGCTTGGAACGTGGAACTGGGAACTGGGAACTAAGTTGTTTAGCGTTTAGTTTACTGTTCTGGTTCTGCGCTCTTTATCTGTTATTTTTTGTTAAATTCTTTTTTAAAGGGTAAAGGGCTTGGAACGTGGAACTGGGAACGAGGAACTAAGTTGTTTAGAAATTAGTTTACTGTTCGGGTTCTTTGTTTTTTATCCGTTATGTATTATTAATTCTTTTTTCACGGACGTTGGCACGTGGAACTGATGCCTAAATCCATTTAATCCCAAACGTCTCGATATGCTTATGCAATTCCGGGCTGGTGATTGTCTGCTTTATCACCAAATCGACGTGATATGGCAGTGTTGTTTGTTCTAATTCGACCTGAATGTTTGCAATATCGGTTAATGTTAATTTTTCACCAATTAAAGCAATATCAATATCTGAGCTATTCTTATATGTTCCAATAGCTCTTGAGCCAAATAATAAAGCAGATTCTATATGCTGATTCATCTGCAAAATGGTGATAACCAACTGCTTATGTTTATTTGACAGACCTGTTTTTAACATGAAATTAGCCAACTTTAGCATTTAGGTTGTTAACGACCTGAGTAATGGTAGGCTGGTACTCTTTGATAATTAACCTTTTAGCTTCTTGGGCTGTGGCATCATCATAGGTATGAGTGAATAAATTTCGTTTATTGAGCATATCTAATAAATTTTCACACGCATTCACACTAAGGTACTCAGCTGTTAATGACGTTCTAATGGTACTTCGCGGAGACGCAACGTTGGTATAACCTTCAAATTCCAAAAGATCTTTTAATGTTTTCCAAGTTAGTTCGAAGGTAAATTCAAATGTTTGAATTAAACCAGCAAGTTCAAGTTCATTATATTGTCCTAATGAACAGGCACTAATTAAACGCTTATGTGCTTTAAGCAGGTTATCTAGTCGTTGTTCCCAACGTAAAGGATTTATTTTCATTCTTCAATCTTATAAATTAAACTGTTAGTTCCATGGAAAGATTACGAAACAGCCTGCCCTGTAAAGACTTGTGCTAAATAGCTTGCACTTCTTCCTGCACGTTTTTGCTTTCTTTTGATCCCGGCTTTAAAAGTTTTGTCACTATTGAGTACGTTTAAGGCTATGTGTCGAACCTTAGAAAAGTTTTCGTTGAATTACCTCGTCTGATTCTACGAGCATCTTCTCTTATGTTTTATTAATTCTTTTTTTAAGGTTATAAAGGAACGGGGAACTATGTTGTTTCTCAGTTCGTTTGTCTGTTCGGTTCGGTGTTCTTTATCTAGTTTCTATTTAAAATTTTTTCTTTAATGGTTGGCCGGTACGTTTCTTTATCATTTGGCCAAGCATTGATGCGATTATTTTGGTTTCTTTTACTAATTCTAAACCGGGTTCAGAATCGACGATTCCAACTTTAATGCCGATATAAAGTTGGGTAACTAATTCTCCGGCTGAGCCTTTAGCATAATAAAGAAATCTTGCCGATTCTTTCGCCGTTTCTCGTTCTTCGCCTTCGGCTATGTTTGAAGGGATTGATAGGGAACATCGGGTTATTTGATCTTTAAAACCGTAGTTTTTGGTTGTTCCTACTAATTTGTAAACTCGGCAAGTTAAGTTTGAAGCGCGTTTCCATACGTTTAGTTGTTCGAATTTCATGTTTTTATCCTTAAATACACGGTTTTAGTGATTTAAGGATAGTTGAATATTAGGAACTTGGAACTGGGAACGAGGAACTAAGTTGTTTCGGGTTTAGTTGTGTTGTTCGGGTTCTGTTTAATTTATCTGATATATTTTATTAATTCTTTTTAAAGGACGTTGGAACTGGGAACGAGGAACTAAGTTGTTTCAGGTTTAGTTGTGTTGTTCGGGTTCTGTGTTTTTTATCCGTTATGTATTATTAATTTTTTTAAAATCTAGGCGCTAAAGCTGCTATTAACTCATGTGGTTGATAAATGTTTATTTTAGCGGCTTTAAAGTCTTTTACATTATGAGTAACTATACCATTGGCATTAACATGTAATGCCGAGTTGTAAATAATAGCATCTTCAAAGTCAGTAAAATTCGAGGTTAAAGAGTCTTGAATAGTAATTCGATTTACCGGGGCTATTTCAAACATTTCTAATAGCAAGGCTATATTTTTAGCCGCAAACTTTTTATCTTTATGGCGTTGTAATAAATACGCTATGGTTGATATTGAATTTGCGCATATGTAGCCATTAATCGTAGACTCTTCAACGGCATTAAAAAGTTGAACGGCATTATCTACAAAATCACTACGCTGCTGCAATACATCAAGAAGAACATTTGTATCAAATAAAATATTCATTTGTATTTACTTAACAAATACTCTTTATAATCGTTTTCATCAATATTCGACGTAGCCATGCAGCCTAACAACTTTTCAGTTACTGGTTTTGCTTTCACTTTAAGGTTTTCGGTTGACGTTGACGATATAACGGTAAAAAACTCTGCCACAAGTTGAGACACTGACTTGCCATTGGCCTTGGCATAACTTTTAGCTTGTTGGATTAGTGTTTCTTCTACACTCAAGGTTAATTTTGTTTGCATGTTTATCTCGCCCTAATCACTGCACGTATACATCAATTAAAAGTATACGTGGATATTGTGCTATGTCAAATCTATGCTCGATTTTATACTTAGGGACTAAGGACGCAGTTTCCAATTTTGTAGGTTTTTGTATACGTCGTTATTTCAGTTTTTCGGCCCAGCATTGGCAGTTTTGTTCTATTTGTTTGAATGAATGCTGGAATGCTTCTTGGCTTTTACGATATGGATCAGGAATTTCTTCATCTTTATTCCATTTCCCCAACATCATTATTTTACCCGATGCCGATGGGTACATTTTCATAATGGCGGTTTGATGCCTTTTTTCCATTACTAACACTAAATCGGCATTGGCGATTATGGTTTCATTTAACTGGCGTGCTTGGTGATCATCGGCGTTGTAGTTGTGTTCAACTAATAAGTTTGCCGCTTTTTCTTCAATGCCTTTATCTACTAATGCCCCTAAGCCTGCCGAGGCGATACTTTTTAGCGGCAGTAATTCTTGTAGAATTCTTTCGGCGCTGGGGCTGCGGCAGATGTTGCCGATGCAGACTGTTAAAATGTTATGGAACATAAGAGCTAGGAACGAGGAACGAGGAACTAAGAGCTAAGAGCTAGGCTTGTTTTTTCTAGTGTCGTTGTGCTCGTTTTTATCCTTTCCTTTTTTATTATTTTATTATTTTATTTGGTTTAGTTGTAAAATTTTGATTAATATCAAGAATTAAGGTTTAGGTAAAAATTAGAATAAGCTCTAGTTTTTTTGGTTACCGCGTTGCGGTAATTATGCGAGGTTGAAACCCCGCCAACCGTTTGGTTACCGCGTTGCGGTAATTATGCGAGGTTGAAACCCCGCCAACCGTTTTGGTTACCGCGTTGCGGTAATTGCGCGAGGTTGAAACCCCGCCAACCGGTTTTGTTACCGCGTTGCGGTAATTGCGCTAGGTTGAAACCCTGCCAACCGTTTCGTTACCGCGTTGCGGTAATTATGCGAGGTTGAAACCCCGCCAACCGTTTCGTTACCGCACCGCGTTGCGGTAATTGCGCGAGGTTGAAACCCCGCCAACCGGTTTGGTTACCGCGTTGCGGTAATTGCGCGAGGTTGAAACCCCGCCAACCGGTTTGGTTACCGCGTTGCGGTAATTACGCGAGGTTGAAACCCCGCCAACCGTCTGGGTTAGTTTCTTTGATAAAACACTTTACCAACTCTGTTTATGTGTTCAATCAAATTGTGATTGTCTATTTGATTAAATATTGACAGATCAATGGTATAAGGTAGCAACAGTTCATCTAAGTCGTATGACAGTTTAGCTAAATCGGTAAGGTCTAAATTTTTCCCTTTAAGGGTTAAATCTATATCAGACCCGTGTTTATAATTCCCTTTAGCACGAGAGCCATAGACTACTACTTGTTCAACCTTTTCGCACTAAATGAAAACATTGTTTATTTGGCTAATTACTGACGCAGTTAAGCCAAAGCTGTCTTTATTATTTGCCATCTTTTCTTTTTTGTAAGTTAAGCTCTGCGCTTAATTGGACAAATTCTGGGTAATAGTCTTTTTTGATCTGTGCTAATACTTGTTCTGCGGTTGCCCGGTTATACGTATGGGACGTTAGCATTCTACTTTTAATCATGTTCATCCACACTTCACCTAACGTTATTAGACCACGATTAAATGCCATTCGAAAAGCATCTCGGCTGCCTTGAATATCCGTTTCACCTTGAGCTTGATAAAAATCTTTTATTAAATTCCAAGACAATTCGTAGTTATATTCGAATGCTTGGATCAGGCCTTGCTCTTCTAGTGCAGAAAGTTCTCGTTGCTCAGCTAACTCAACAGCTTCGCTTAATTGAGTAAGTACGGTATCAAAATTATTTAGCCGTTGGTGCCAGCGAATATCGAAATTGGACATAGAATTGTTGCGTTAAGTTTATAATGATTAATTGATAATACTATTAAATAGGCTGTTGTCTATTTTTTGGTTGCTCGCGTTTCTTTGTGGCTTGAATCGCCATAACGCGAGGTTGAAACCCCGCCAACCAGTTTGGTTACCGCGTTGCGGTAATTATGCGAGGTTGAAACCCTGTCAACCGGTTTGGTTACCGTGTTGCGGTAATTGCGCGAGGTTGAAACCCCGTCAGCCGGTTTCGGTATTTAGGCACGCTTCCGCCCATTGGTTTGGCTCCAAAAGGCATAGTTTTCAAATTTTATGGTTTAAAAAATAAAGCGCAATTTACCAGAAACGAATACCTTAGGTTTCGTTTCTGGTGAATTTAAAGTTAAAGGCTAGTTTTTAGGCTTTGGTTTTAACTTCTTATTTTTCTTTTTACAAAGCCGTTTGTTGAGAACGGATTTTGTTTTAATGCGAGGTTGAAACCCCGCCAACCTTTTGGGTTGCATCTTTTACGCGAGGTTGAAACCCCGCCAACCTTTTGGGTTGCATCTTTAGTGCTAGGTTGAAACCCCGCCAACCTTTTGGTTGAAACCTCGCCAACAGCTATAAAGATCAAGGCGTATAGTTTAATGATTATGTTGTGCCTTTACTACTCTTTTCGACCTGAATTTGTTGTTTTTCTCTGCTTTTGTCAGCATTTTTAATGCCTATGGTTTACTTAGGCAAAACCTACAAAACGCGGCTTTTAGCACGTTCAGCATTAATGTTTGCATTGTTGCTCATAGGGTTGAGAATAACTGATTGGGATATAAAGGTTTTTTCGATATCGACCTAATTCCCTGTCATTTTTGCCATTGAGATTTTTGCTAAATCTATTTTTCTTCCTTGCCAGGTTTCGTGGTTAAACCCGTTATGCATTTTTTAGGTTTACTGGTTAGTAAAGCCCTAAGTTTGGTTTCGCTATTTGCAGGCTTTGCTTAATGTTAGCGTTAAATAACATTAACTTTACCTACGGTTTGCTTAGTAGCTAAATGCATTCTGCTATATCCATTGGGCATTGCCGTGTTAAAACGATACAGTGCATATATAATAGCTGCCATTTCATGGCAGCTATTATATATGAGCGAGTTAGTAATTACTAGTGCATGTACTTTTCAAAAACATACGTTAACAGCTGACTTGCCAAAACAGAATTGAAACCGTCCATGGCAATTCTAAGTTAATTCATCCCTGAATTGTAAAACGCCGCAATGCGGCGTTTTGGTTTTTTAGCTGTTGTCGCTAACCGTTAACTAGGGCTTAACCACCCGAACTTGAGCCACCGGTACCACCTGTTGGGGCGAAAAGCAGGGTATAGTCGATAGTGACATCGCTGGTAGACTGGGTGATCAGCCATTGCACATCCAAGGCTTTCAATCTATCGACACTGGCCTGGCTTAAACGCACTTTGACGCCAAAGTTTACCGCATTATGCGTGTTTGCTTCGCTCACACCGGCATCCGCATTACTCACTGGCGGGGTATCAACATTAATGGTTAAGGTATTGCTGCCCGCGGCAAGCGTAGCCGTTTGCTCCGGTGCGGTATAATGCACCCCAGCTTGGGCCGTATCGTCAATCGCGGTTACACTAAAGGTTAAATCTTCGGCAAAACTCTCTAACCCTAACATCTCCAGGGTAAGCGCCACGCCACTTGCGGCAAAGCCCGCTTCGTTGGTTTCTAATTGTAACGTAGTGGCTGAGGTGATGAAGAATCGCGCCAAATCGTCATTGGTGATGGTGAGTTGCTGCATAAAAAACAGATCATTATCTAAGCTATCACTGGCGGAATTTAAGTAATCCCAATCGTCACCAAAGCTCACGACCGTTTTACCCGAGGTTTGGATGTTCGTGGCGGTAAACATCAAGTTAAGTAACTCTGTCGGTTCGGCGACGTCGTCGTTAACGAGCACAATGTCTGATTCTCTATACTCGCTCAAGCCGGTAAAACTTTCGCCACCCAGAGTCGCCGTATAGTCTTCACCCACGGTTGCCGTTGTGCCTGGCGCGACACTGGATTGCATCGACAAGGTGATATTGTCATCGGTAGAGGTATAGCTATACCGTAAGACAACATTGTCATCTATGCCCTCTACTGCCACATGTTGGCTTAAATAGGCATCTAAGCGAACGTAATAGTTGTCGTTATCAAGCAATTTGAAGGTGTGTGAAAAATCGCCATCGATAGCAGAGCTGATGGTTATCGTTAAATCACGATCGAAGTTCACAATAGTATCATTGTCAATGCCTACCGGGATAAGCTGGCTACTTTGCCCGGGGGTAAAGGTTAAGGTTTTCTCTTCAATAATGCCTGTAGCTTCAAGCTCTAAAGTATAGCTAACACTAACATCGGCATTCGTAGCCGTATCTAACGAGACTAATAAATAGTTTGTTTGCCCTTCAGAAAACTCATCGGCACCAATCACCTCGACGTTAACCGCAGTAGGCGTTTGGTTATCAATATCCGCGTCATTGTCTTTGATCACAACCGCAGTGGTTCGATGCGCGGTAACATCCACTATATTATTCGACCACAGGCTAACGGCAAAGGCTTCATCACCTTCCACGTCTAAATCGTCGCGAAGGGGAATGCTAAATTCTACCTCGGTCATACCCGCGGCTAATAAGATAGGGCTGTAATAACCATATTCAGAAGGATTGTTAAAATCTAAGTAAAGCTGTGCATCGTCACCATTGACTGCCATCGGCCGATAATACAAATACGGATGTTGCGCCGCAGCCAATTCGGTTACCGGTTCTTCAAACGTCACGGTAATGTGCGCGGCTGCGTCCGCTTCATTGGCACTATTAACAATGACTGCCGTTACGGTGAGTTTGTCGTTATCAATAATTCGAGCGTAACTCTCAACACTATTTACGGCTTTTTCAAACGAGGCGCCAACCGCATTGGTTAAGGTCAGTTTAAACCACTCGTATCTTGATTCAATAATGGTATCGGCAATGATCTCAACGTTGATCACTTTTTCGGTTTCGCCAACGGCAAAGGTGACGGTTTGCGCATTGACGGCGACAAAGTCTTCACCCGCAACGGCAGATACGGTATTGCTTTCGCTTACCGTATAGTCAAAACTTACCGCTTTGGTCGGTGGATCAAGCAACTGTACGACAAACTGGGCGATGGTGTTGCCATCGTCACCTTCGCGCACATAGTTATAATTGTTCACTAAATCGATAACCGGCGTTGGTTGTTCTTGTTGTTGCAGGGTGATGATACCGTCTTGGGTATTACATAAATCGATACCACTGATCACCGCCAAATCGTTACTGATGGCGCCGTTTTCCGTTAGACTAAGTTCAGTTTTATCGTGGATCACCAAGGCGGTGCCATTTTCGGAGTAAAAGCTGAAGGTAGTGGGTTCGTTTGGTAGCCCGTCAAAGGTAAGAATTCCGTCAATGCTGCCATTATAATTATCGGTTAAGCGGTTGCGTTCACTGGTTAATTCAATTTGCCCGGCAAGGTCAAAGGCATCGCCATTCACGTCTCTAATTTTGAACGAGCCGGAACAGGTATCTGCTACGTCGGCCCAGGCTAAATTGAAATAAGACAAGTGACGTACGTCAATATTTACTACCAGCGCGTTTTGATTATTTAGCGCCACTTCGCCTTCGCCCTCAAATAACCAGGCAACATCACCCGATGATAAACTCCATACCGGAATAATATCGCCAACCTTGGTCAACTCATTGGTTTCAGGGTTTAGCACACCATTAGCAAGCGGTATTTGAATGGAAATGGGGGAAACAGAACTGATGTTTGACGCGTGATTGGTGCCGTCACTAATTTCAATGGCAGCAAAACCGGCAGAAATTAACCGCACGGTGGCGCTATCGCTTACCGACACTTGCGTATTTTCATCCGACAAGGCGGCGGCCAAATCGGCGGCATTGCTTACTTCGGCATTCAATCCACCGGGCAATAAAGCCAGGGCCTGTTCTGAATCGGCATTGAATGAGGTTACCGAAATTTCTAATTTGCTATTGTCTAACGCCACACCGTCGTTGCTTTGAAACACCACATCGGTTGGAATTTGCAAGCTAACCACGGCCAAATCACTGTCGGCACTGTCGCTGTCTTGGGTGCTCACTTCAATGACTTCAACGCCGCTGTCATTAACGATTGTCGCTGTGCTGTCAAAGTCTACTAGTTCTACTACACTGGTGACCCCTTGTGGCGCGTTATCGCCGAGCAGGCTAACCATATTTGTGGTGGCGTAATTGTCACCATACACATCCACAATAATATCGCTATTGGTGGTTAAAAAACCTGACGCATTGACGCCTACGGTTAATTTTGCGGCAAAATCTGGATAACCATTGGCATCATCATCGGTTAAAATTTCTTGGGCAATGCTTAGCGTAGCCTGGCCATTTACAATGTCGCTGGCTGCAAGGACAACATTTAAGGTATCGCTGAGTACCGTTAAAGAACCCGCGTTAACCGGCGTGCCGTCGGCAGCGTTTACTATGGTTAGATTTACTTGGGTACTGTCTGGTAAAACCGGAACCTCTGGTTCTACTTGAATAGGCGGTTTTGGCTCCGGTAGCACGACATCGTCGACTGGACTCTCATTATCAAAAAAATCACACCCCGATAAAAGCACAGAAAAAGACATCAGCATTACCGGTAATGCTTTAGAACGTTTGGTAAAGCGCATAGTAGTTATTCCCTCAACAACGAACAGAATTCGTATATTAATTATTATTAAAGTTCATATATTATGCACATCCTGTATTAATTACAAGCGCTTATGGCACATAAATCAACCATTGCAAAACAACGAATTAACATTTTAAATTTGGAGGTAAAGGTACTAACGGCGTTACTGTTATCAGCTTATAATCTCGGTTGGCGGGGTTAATTGCCCGGTTGGCGGGGTACGGTTTGGTTGGCGGGGTTTTTAACCTCGCGTAATTGCGTAGCAACTAAAACTAAGGCTAACGTCGCCTTAACGCGAGACTGAAGTCCCGCCAACCAAAAGCAACCTCGATTGGCGGGGTTGATTGCCTGGTTGGCGGGGTTAATTGTCTGGTTGGCGGGGTTTTTAACCTCGCGTAATTGCGTAGCAACGAAACTAAGGCTAACGTCGCCTTAACGCGAGACTGAAGTCCCGCCAACCAAAAGCAAACTCGATTGGCGGGGTTAATTGTCTGGTTGGCGGGGTTAATTGTCTGGTCCGGTTGGCGGGGTACGGTTTGGTTGGCGGGGTTTTTAACCTCGCGTAATTGCGTAGCAACGAAACCTTAGGCTAACGTCGCCTTAACGCGAGACTGAAGTCCCGCCAACCAAAAGCAACCTCGGTTGGCGGGGTTGATTGCCCGGTTGGCGGGGTACGGTTTGGTTGGCGGGGTTTTTAACCTCGCGTAATTGCGTAGCAACTAAAACTAAGGCTAACGTCGCCTTAATGCGAGACTGAAGTCCCGCCAATCAAAAGCCACGAAAATAACCACTCTTTTTGAATGTGACCTGATCTTTTACAAAAGAGGGGGCTACAAAACCACAGGCCTATTGTGGCGGAGGATTCAGTTTGAAATTTCGGATGACTCTATTAAAGGTGGTTACGCCGTCATCCGGCAATAGGTGCGCTTTGTGCCCCTCTAAAACGTCACGAGCATCACCATAAACAATCCAGTCTATCGATGCGGAGTAGTGCTGTAGTTGATAAAAGACTTTTGCTATGGTTGCGAATTTGCCCTCTCTTGTGGCTTGCCTTAGCCCATTTAAATAGCTGTCTCGGTGAACGGTTGGCACTATGATTTTGTGTAAGTCTGCTGAGTGCAGTTCTCGATTCATCATTATTCGTGATAGTCGACCATTGCCGTCGTCAAACGGATGACATTCGGAAATCATGAATTGCATAAAAATGGCGCTCTCAAGCCCTTTGGGTAGCGCTTCGTATATTTCAAAGGCTTTTGTGAGCGTGCCTACCAGTTCGTTAGGTTTTACAAAGACACTGCTGCCCGCTTTGTTGACACGCTCTTTAAGTTTGCCTGGGCGCTTATCTTTTCTTTCCCTCATAATATCGAAGTGCGTTTGTTGAAGCGCCTCAATCAATTCGTCAGCCGAAGAAGGGGTTTCACTCATAGCTTGCAGATCGCTGACCTGGCGGTAGACAGCCACTACATCGTGGGTGTCCTCGCGCCTGCCATTGATAGTGCAACCATTGAATACTATTTCTTCTGCCTCATCTATTTCAAATTCGGTGCCTTCGATAAAGTTAGAGAAGTAGCTTTCAAAAAAAGCTAAATTTCTCCATCCGCTCTTATTGTAGGTGTATGACGCTGCTTCTAAATTGCATCGTTGTAAATAATCGGCAAGAGATTGAAAGAGATCTATTCGACCTATATCGAAAGGCACTTTTTGTGACGTTGCTATAGCGATCTCACTTACCAAGCATCCTCCTTCAGAGTGTGTGGAAAGTAGTGAGCTAATGATATCGTTTAGTTTCGAGAATTCACTTTCGAATCCGTATTTCGATGCAAAAGTGCGAGCTTGATCTCTTATTTTATTGAGTTCATTTTCGCCATTTTCTCGTCTAAGTTCTGTGCTCAACCGTTGCTCAACCCACTCTTTCCCTAAAGACTTTTTGGTTTTAGAGCGACTTATTGATAGGTTTTCAAGGTATTGCCGAGCTGGAGATGAGCGAGAGAGAGTTGGTAAAAAGGGCTCTGTTAGTTCAGTTGTGTTGCCCTCTAAAAGTTCTATTGTTAAAGCGCCGCCAATGGAAATTTTTCTTCGCGACACGTCATCTTTAACAATGTAAATACGTCCATCTACAGGCCTTAGCTCATGCGCGGTCCTGTAGGCGGCAATAGCATTGGGGAAAAGATAGTGAACGATTTCATGCCAATTTGAAGCTGCTATCTTTTCTATTTCTGCATAATTGGCGTCTGTATATATTCCTCGATATATTCTTTTCAGTTCGCCTTTCTTTACTCTGGACGTTAGCGCCCGACTTACATCGTCAGAAGTAGAAAAATAGAGTTTGGCCATTGTTTGTCCCTTGTATGGAGTGTTAAGTACGACACCGCCCTATCAGGGCGACATCACTGACGAATACAACCGAGCTATTAACATAACGCTCACGCTAACGTATACTTTACGTATAACACTCGAAATAAGCAACTATTTACACATAACATTCGAATTAGATTGTATTTCATACATAACATTCGAATTATTGAGGTTTTATTTGCACTCTATAAAGGGGAACTGGCTAAAACAACTCGGTTGGCGGGGTTCAACGCAATACGGTTGGCGGGGTTTCTAACCTCGCGTAATTGCGTTAGCAACTAAACCTAAGGCGAATTTAGCCTTAACGCGAGACTGAAGTCCCGCCAACCAAAAGCAAACTCGATTGGCGGGGTTAATTGCCTGGTTGGCGGGGTTTTTAACCTCGCGTAATTGCGTAGCAACTAAAGCTAAGGCGAATTTCGCCTTAATGCGAGAATGAATTCTCGCCAACTACGTATTACTTACGGCGTACGATATGTGCCGGACACCCTACTACGGTTACTTCTGGTGGTACGTCGTTTAATATTACCGCGCCGGCACCGGCAATTACGGTGTGGCCAATATTGATTTGGTGGATCAGATTTGAACCTATGCCTATCCAACAGTAGTTGCCTACGGTTACTTCGGCGGCCAAGTTCACGCCAGGTGAAATGTGCACAAAGGCATCAATCGTACAGCCGTGATCTATGTTGGCGCCGGTGTTAATAATAGAGCCTTCGCCAATTTTGGTACCGTAGTTGATACAGGCATTGGCAACTATCATTACTCCTTGGCCTATTTCAGAGTAGGGGCTTACGGTGGCGTCTTTTGAAATTAGGGTAGCAATGTCAAAACCCAGCTTTTTAAATTGGGTAAGTTTTAAGTCTCTGATCTTGTTGTGACTTAGGGCGATAAAAATAGCATCGTAGCTACTGCCGTGTTCAATTAAGTCTTGCTCGTTACCAACCACTTGCCAAAGACCACAGCTTTTTCGTTGCGGGTACTTGGCATCAAAAAAATACACTTCATAACCGTTTTGCTGGGCGATTTCGGCGGCGACTTTGCCGTGGTCTTCAGTACCTAAAATGGCTAAGGTTTTTGGTTGCAGGGGCATAATTGAGATCTCTAATATTTAAAATGGGAAGCAAAACCAAGTTGATTAAATATCTGCTCATTTTTATCAACTTGATATAAGAATGAATTAATACTAAAGATTCGTGTTAGTCAGTGCAATAGGCTTAGTGATAATAAAGGCCGAGATCCTTAAACTAGATCAAGATGGTGGTCATTATTTTTCGTTAGCGGGGCTTCAGCCTCGCGCTAGGGCGAAATTTGCCTTGGTTTTTGGTTACCGCGCTGCGGTAATTACGCGAGGTTGGAAACCCCGCCAACCGAGAGGTGTTTTGTTGGCGGGAATTTATTCTCGCATTAGGGCGTAGCCTGGGTTTGGGTTACCGCGCTGCGGTAATTGCGCGAGATTAAAATTTCGCCAACCGGGGTGGTTAATTTTTGGTTTTTGTTGGCGGGGCTTCAGCCTCGCGTTAGGGCGAAGTTAGCCCTGACTTAGGTTTCAACTTCAGCCGATCTTTTATGCCAATCAGTTTAATGAAATAACTATTGGTGCACCTACGGCAACCGAAAATATAAACAGAACCGCGCCTGTAATTAATAAACCACTTTCTTTTGCTGATAAAGAACTATTGTATTCTTGCAAATTTTCTTTGGTTAGTGGTTTGGTTAAATCAAGTTTGCTTATGCCGACTCCTAGCAGTAGCAAGCTAATCATGAAGGTTATTTGAATGAATGTGCTTAGCATGTTTTTGTGTTAAATCCTCGATTCAATGGAATTAAGAGTACTTTATGTCAAGTTGTAGCCGAGCTTTATGTCAAGCAGTTTAATGAATAACTATGGGCGATCCTATGGCAATAGAAGATACAAACAGGATAGCGCCAATAATTAATAATCGATTCTCTTTTGGCGTTATAGAACGATTATATTCATCGATGTTTTTCTTTGTTATTGGTTTGGTTAAGTCGAACCTGCTTATGCCAGCTCCTAGCAGTAGCAAGCTAATCATGAAGGTTATTTGAATGATTGTTTCTAGCATGTTCTCCTCCTTAAAGAACCGTTTCTATAAAATAGAAACGGTATTTATTCTAATTGGCTTCACACTGCCCGATTAATTCATTGATATATACACCGGAATTCCAGCCAAAAACGAAGGAAGCTCCTAATGCAGACCCTAAAATTCCGCCCCCAATGCCAGCTAAAGCAGTGCCAATTGCTGCTCCTCCCATTATTGCATCTTCTGCTCCAATAGTTTCACAGCCGCTTAAAGCGCCATTGATTTGGTTTGTTTCGTTAAAAGTTAATTCACGCATAGTTCAATTTCCTTTTGATTGCGTTAGGTATTAATAAGGCGTTAAGCCTAGTTCTGCATACTCTGGATGGTTGGGTGATTTTTGGATGGTTTATTTGTCTAAATAAAACCTGGGAAAACTCACAAATCCGTTTGTATGAACGTAGACCAAGTTGATTAAAAAATGAACAGTCATTTGATCAACTTGATATTGCTAATTGTGGCTGATATTTGTTTGTTGTCAAATTCACGGGAAAATTTGAGAGTTTTGGTTGGCGGGACTTTAGTCTCGCGTTAGGGCGTTAGCCTTGGTTTTGGTTGCCGCGCGGCGGTAATTGCGCGAGGTTAAAACCCCGCCAACCGTAGAGTTGGAAAGCTGAGCGTTTTGGTTGGCGGGACTTTAGTCTCGCATTAGGGCGTTAGCCCTGGTTTTGGTTACCGCGTTGCGGTAATTGCGAGGTTGAAACCCCGCCAACCTGGGGGGGTAAACCTAAGCGGTTTGGTTGGCGGGACTTTAGTCTCGCGTTAGGGCGTTAGCCCTGGTTTTAGTTACCGCGTTGCGGTAATTGCGAGGTTAAAACCCCGCCAACCGTAGAGTTGAAACCTGGGCGGGTGAAACCTGGGCGGTTTGGTTGGCGGGACTTTAGTCTCGCGTTAGGGCGTTAGCTCTGGTTTTGGTTACCGCGTTGCGGTAATTGCGAGGTTGAAACCCCGCCAACCTGGGGGTGAAAGCTGGGCGGTTTGGTTGGCGGGACTTTAGTCTCGCGTTAGGGCGTTAGCTCTGGTTTTGGTTACCGCGTTGCGGTAATTGCTAGGTTGAACCCCCGCCAACCTGGGGGTGAAAGCTGGGCGGTTTGGTTGGCGGGACTTTAGTCTCGCGTTGGGGCGTTAGCTCTGGTTTTGATTACCGCGTTGCGGTAATTGCTAGGTTGAAACCCCGCCAACCTATTTGTGAAGTAGTCTCCATTTGCCCTCAATTGTTGAGGTGATGGAGTTTGTTATGCTCGATGAAACGCCTGCGCCTTTTAAGATTGCGCTTGCGTTAGAAATATTTTCCATAATTTCATCAGCCATTCGCAGTGGTTCTTTTGGATTGATGCCTGCATGCTTAGCCATTAATTCTAGCGCTTGTTTGTTTGGTCTGCTTCCGTCTCCGTTAAAGGCAGTCATGTGTTCGCCATAAGGAGAAGGTGAGTATACGACATCGTAAAAAGGCGACAGAGTCCAGTTATCTTTATCGTCACAGAGAAAGGCAAAGTTCTTTGCGTGATCATCTTGATTGCAAATAAGGAAGTTAAATAGCGCCCTTTGAATAACCTTTTTTGCCTCAGTTGCGCCGCACATGACGTGTGTAGCTTTAACCAGGTCAACATAGTCTAATGATGGTTCTCGAAATGATGCATCAAGTAAACCGCTGGCTGAAATCATATGCAGCCTACCATTATCACCTACACAATCGAATCTATCCTGCCGCAGCCAGTACCGGTTATTGCTGGCATTTAACAAGTCAAAACTGGCGGTTTCAATGCCGCACTGATTCGCTAGCGTCATACAGCAAAACTCTACTAAACTCTCATCGTGTTTAAGGTCGAACTTGTCTGATGTAAGCTTTATCAAACAGTGTTTTCCAGATGCGTGGCGATCTGTTGTGTATGAACCGTCGGGTAAAACAATGGCGTTGATTTTAGGTCTCGCACCGCCAGAGCCTGCTGTATCCATTAACTGTTCAACGAGCTCCGTTTCCGTTCCTTCAAATTCATCAATTGCTTTTTTGCCCAGTTCTTGAATGGATATATCTTTTTTTTGTTGCTCACCTGCTAGCGTCATAGTTGGTTCGAAATAGAGTGCGCCTAAGCAGTTGTCGCCAATAAAGGCGAGTCTTTCCAGTTGTGTTATTGTTTTGTGGTTGTAGCCGTTTTTTCTGAAAATTCTATCCATCAAGTAAAGCCCCCATCCATCAGGCAAGCTATCGGCGAATACTCCGTGTAGTTTCTTATGGGGTGTGGCGGGACCCGCTTGGATACCTGTGGAGGTCTCTAAAGCGAACGGGGAAATGCTTGTGTGTTGGTTTAAGTAGTCTTCGTCATACTGGAAATAAATGCCTGAATTGTTTTCGGCCAACTCCCCTACTCTAATACTGCTGCCGTTAGATAGACGCCGGTTCACAATGAGTTTGTAATTAAGCATTATTGATCACCTCATCAAGGCTTTTAGGGGATTCGGCCTGTCGAGTCAGTTGTTGAATGTCAGTCAGTTTTCCGACTTCAGCGTAAATCATTAAAAACTGTCGTAAGGAGATCTCACCTGTTTTTTCAAACCTGCGGATAGTACTATCGGGCACGCCTGTTTTTACAGAAAATGCTTCACAGCTATAACCTTTTTTCTTGCGGGCTTTTTTTACAAAGCTCGCAAGTTCTATTTGTGTGTCAAATGGTGTCAGTAGTGAAAACATTGGCATACCTCAATCAACCAAACTGCTAATATAGTAGCAATAAAAGCTAAATAGCACAATAACTGCTACCATATTAGCAATTAGTTACCGCGCTGCGGTAATTACGCGAGGTTGGAAACCCCGCCAACCGGGGAGGTGAAAACTTAACGGTTTGGTTGGCGGACTTTAGTCTCGCATTAGGGTGTTAGCCCTGGTTTTGGTTACCGCGTTGCGGTAATTGCGAGGTTGAAACCCCGCCAACCGGAGCTGAACTTATTTACGGTCTTCTTTATCGTGCCAAAGCCTTAGGATATAAATATTATTATCTTTAAACAGATAACGAATCGTATATTTATTAATAAATAAGTCTCGAAGGCACTCAGGATTTGGCGCTTCCCGTACAGGTAAGCCTATTTGTGGAAACGTTTTTAATCTATTTATCGCCACTAACAGCTGTTGCGCTATTTGCTTTGCGGCTGCTGGATTTTTAATTTCAATAAACTCACGTAAACGCTGCAGGTCTTCTATGGCCTGTGGTGTGTAGCTTATTTTCATTTAGTGGGTTTATTCAGTTCTTTCTCTGAGCCCCAACTTTCTAACCAGGAAGTTACTGAAGACTCATCAATAACATCGTTGTCTTTTACTGCCGTTAATGCCGGAATTGTTTGTTGCCAGCGATATTCTGCCATCGACTCTTTGATAACAAACTCTTTAATTGCCTGGTTAATCAAATAGTTTTTACTTCTGTCTAATTTTTTTGCCAAGGCTTCTAATGGTTCTTCAATTTCTGCTTTTAACCTGATGCTTGTTACGGTCATATTATCACCAATGACTACACTGTATTAACTTGTACTACAGTGTATTACAAGTTAGTGATTAAAGCCAAATAGGATGCTGTGTTTGGTTACCGCGTTGCGGTAATTACGCGAGGTTAAAAACCCCGCCAACCGAAGGAGTGAAATCTAAGCGTTTTGGTTGGCGGGACTTTAGTCTCGCGTTAGGGCGTTAGCCCTGGCTTTGGTTACCGCGTTGCGGTAATTGCGAGGTTGAAACCCCGCCAACCGTAGAGTTGAAAGCTAAGCGGTTTGGTTGGCGGGACTTTAGTCTCGCGTTAGGGCGTTAGCCCTGGCTTGGTTACCGCGTTGCGGTAATTGCGAGGTTGAAACCCCGCCAACCTGGGGGTGAAACCTGAGCGGTTTGGTTGGCGGGACTTTAGTCTCGCGTTGGTTGGCGTTGCCATTAAAACGGCAGGAAGTTGAAGGTATAGTTCAGTTCCGTTTCGCTTACGTCTTTGGCGCCAAAGTTAATTAGCCTGATTCGTGCCAACAGCTTTTTGATAAACTCTGCATAGTCTAAATCGCTGTTAATAATGTTCACCGCTTGCACGCCACCATTTGGCAATATAATTAAGCTCACCGTAACTTTCCCTTGCAAACTAGCGTCCTGGCGTAAAGCGCGACGATAAATGGAGAATAATGCACCTTTGTTTTTATCGAAGATTTTGCGAATCGATTCGGTAGTACGGTTACCACTGGCAACTTCGCTAGCCGATACTGGTGTCGTCTCTTCGGCTTCACCGCCGACAGTACCCGTAGTAGCCACACGTGCAGTAAACTCGGTGGTTTTACGACCAGCCAGTTCTGTGCCTGAGCCCACGTCTGCTGATAACGACCCCGCGTTCACGCCGCCACTGGTGCCGGTAGTGACTCTGCCCAGTAATACCCGCTCGGTTTCTTCTGCGTCTCCTGCACCGGCAACCAAATCGTTACTGGCCAGGCTATCCACGTCTACGGTTTCGCGCATTGCACTTAGTTCATCCGCTAACGCCAACAGCCCCGAGTTTTGCGCTTTTTCTTTTGCCCGCTGCTGTTGCTCCTGCTGTTGCTCTTGTCGGCTTGGTTCTGGCTCTGGTTCTGGCTCTGGTTCTGGCTCTGGTTCTGGTACTGCGACAATTTCAGGCTCTGGCTCCGGTTCAACTTCTGGCTCTGGCTCAGGCTCTGCCTTTGCCATTGGCTCAGGTTCGGGCTCAGGTTCTATGATCACCCTGCGCTCTTGGATCTTAACCAGCTGCGGCGGCAGTTTTTCTTTTTCTGCCCGACTTTGCTCTGGCAAGTCAACCATTTTTACCAGCAAAGTAAACGCCACGGTTGCCGCTAAAAAACCAAGCGCAATGCGATGAAATAAACCATTATCACCGTTTTGCTGCCAGCCAGGCAGGTCTTGTTGTTCAATCAAAGTCACAATGATTTTGCCTCCGTATTCACGGCAGATACGGCATTTTCGGCGGCACTGTCTGCGCTTGCCGTTGCCGTTTGGCTGGCCCTTTGGCTGGCCCTTGGGGTCGCCTCAAGCAGCTCGGCATCGCTTAGCCCTTGCAGTTGCGCTACCGCCAATGAAATATTGGTGTAGCCGGCGGTAGCCGAGGTTTGCATGATCTTTTTCAGCTGTTCATAAGGGACCGACTTATCGGCCATAATATTAATGCTGCGACCACGTTCCAGCTCGGCTTCGGTTAACTGTCGTTTCGCTGCCTGGTAGGCAAGTTCATCACTAAGCTCTTTGACAATAACGCCAGGGCGCGTTGCTAGCTCAGTGACTGAAATGATCTTTCTGCCTTGCAAAATGACATCTTTGCGATTAATGGTGATGATTAAATTATCTTGCGCGCTTTGCTTCGACAGCGATTCGGGTAACTCAATCTCTTTATTGTTTTGCAGCACTTGCACATCTGAGGCGTTTACCATTAAAAAGAATACCAAAATGGTAAAAATATCCATTAATGACACTAACGATAACTTCGATGTTTTACTCGAGCGCAGGTGATGGCGTTGCATGCGCTTAGCTCTTGCCGACTGTTTCATTGGCTATCTCCTTGCGCATTGCTTAACTCGGCCAAAACGTCTGCATTCGTTACGGTTAAGGCATCGCCTAAAGAAATGTCAGGGAATAACTCAGCATCTACCACCGAGGCCACTACCACGGCTTTATAAGATCGCGATTTGTCCATTAACGTCACTATGGTTTGATAATCAATTTGTGGCTCTAGCAATAAAGACAAGTCTTTTTTATCTATGCCCTGCTCTTGCAATAAATGCTTAACCTGCTTTAAGGTTTGTACTAAGCTGTCGTAATCGTAGCCCTGGTCTGTGGAAACAATGGTTTTTAACAAATAGCTTTGCGGGTAATACACTTCAATTTGGTTATCTCTAACCATCAGCTCGAGTTGCTTTTCTGCTTCGCTATCCGATTCGTTTTGGATACTCGGGTCGGCTAAGTCCGGTAACTTAAGATCTAAAACGGTAATATGTGAAAATACCATCATCATCAAAAGCACTGGCACTAACACGATCATCAAGTTCATAAACGAGGTGATATCGAGTTCAGCTTCCTGACGCTTGATCCTGGGTTTTCTTAACATAATGTCAGCCCGTATTAATCAGTGGTACGAGATTTTGTTGAAATCGCATCGTCACGGCTGAGCAGGTTTAAAAACTTAATGCCAGCCATTTCCAGGTTATCGACAATTTCCGTGGTTTTGGTTTGCAATACCGAATGACAAAGCAATAACGGAATGGCGACAATCAGACCAAACGCGGTGGTGTTCATTGCCACTGAAATTGAATCGGATAACAACGACGCTTTTTCTGCCGGGTCGGCACTGGCAACGGCAGAGAAGGCGGCGATTAAACCAATAATGGTACCCAGTAAGCCAAGCAAGGTCGAGATGTTGGCTAACGTGGCCAAATAGGCGGTACGTTTTTCTAAATGCGGTAATGCTTCCATTACGCCTTCTTCCATGGCAGATTCAATTTCATCACGACGTGGCGATTGGCTCATTCGTGTCACCCCGGCTTTAAAAATATTGGCAATGGCCGAGTCACTATCAATCTTGGTAATACTGTCAAAATCGGCTTGCTTAAGCAAAGGCGTAATGGCATTCATCGCACTACCATTGGCTTTTGAAGTTTTGAATAAATACAGCGCCCGCTCGATGGCAATGGCTAAACCTATTGCCAGCACGATGGCGATTGGGAACATGAAGGTACCCCCTTCCTGGAAAAAACGAATAATGGTGTCAAACATAGGATTCTCTGCCTTTTTGTGTTGTATTGCTTATTTTGCCAAGGGCGTAACAAGCGTTAAATTTTAAAATTCTAAATAATAAATGCTACTGCTTCGATTTTTGGTAATAGTGAAGTTCACGCTTCAGGCTGTCCACCTCAAGCGCAGTAAACTTCATTCCGATTTGCCGGGAAACCGGTTTCGACATTACACTTTCGTGCTCTGGCTTTTGCCATGGCACTAGGGTTAACACCGTTGGCTGCTCTTTATCACCGACTATGGTTGATTCAAGCGTGATCAGCGAACGTTTTTGCATTGTTGACGCAACTTGCTCAGCATCGGGCTCATTGGCCTTAGCCTTAGCCTTAGCCTGTTGCCCAGTATTATGGTTAACTCCGGCCGTTTCTAGCACTGGTTCACGGCTTGCTTCCTGCTCAGATAACATTGGTGCTGCTACCACAAAACCAGACAAAAGCAACGAGCCAAGTAGGCCATATACGCCAGGAGCAACCGTTGCGGCGGCGTTATTTACCGTATGATTAACTACCGTATGATTAACCATTACCAGCTGCCCTCAGTTGCATTGAAATATCGGCTATCCAGCCCTTAACTTTGCGGTTTTTCTCATCGGTAAGAAGTTGATAGCTTTGGTAGTAAGCCAGGGCTTGTTGTTTCTGCCCTAAATAAATGTCTAATAAAATGCCCAAGTTTAAATGCGCCTCGGCAAATCCGCCCCAACTGGCAAGTGCCGCCTGGTAGCTCATTTTTGCCTGCATAAATTGACCTTGCCGGCGATACACACTGCCTAAGCGGTTATGGGCAAAATAATTATTGCTATTGCCATGAATGGCTTGTAGGTAATAGCGAGTGGCTTGCTCAATATCGCCAGCATCGAGGGCAATATCGCCCAAGTGCAGTGCGACCCCAGACAAGCTGCGATTAGTCGCACTTATGGCCGTTAACCGTGCCGTTGCACCATCAATATCACCATTGGCTTTTAATGCTAACGCCGCGTTAACGCTAGCCTTTATTTCGGCCGACACTGGCACCGCACCTTGCTTGTACAGGTTGGGTAACGCCAACAGCCGCCGGCGTTCGACGTCTTTGTTATCTATTTTTTTGGCGTCAAGGGTTTTAGCGTCAGCTGTTTTGCCGTCGCCGGCTTGGGCTTGTTCGCCCCCCTGAGATGCGGCTTCGTTGGCTAACTCAACCACCACGGCTGAGCTGCTACAACCGGCAATCACTAGCGCCAGGGCAAATGCAATAAATCCCTTCGGGGCTAGCCGCCAGGTCTCTTTCCGGGTTGGCGTGCAACAAGCATTAATAAATTTCATTTACCACCTCAACAATTTGTTCTTCTTTGTTATAGCGGCCAGGCAATAGTTGGGCTAAATCGTGAAAGCTCTTTTGCACCCAGTGATCATAGGTACCATCCACGCTGCGCCGTGCATTCGCTTCATGCACGGCGATGGCTTTATCTTCAAACGGAAACGATTGCTCTTCGAGTAATATGTCGTATTGCTCAAGCTCTAATTCATTCAAGTTATCCGGCCGCTCTGATGCCATTAAATCTTTCGCCAACTGGCTGTAAACCTCGCCAATACGATAAGTGGCCACGGTAGTAAATTCTGCCACCTGATATTTTACCGTGTTGTTGTATGCCGTTAACGTTTGCTCGAGCAAGTCGCGTTTTTTGCTCAGGCTTGTGTTTAACGGCAGGGTCAGTTTACGGCGTTTAAATTTGGTCATGGTTTCGTCGGCAAAATATAGCGATGCCTGCGCCGCCAAATAGCGCGAACGCTCACTGCGCTGCTCGCCGGCGTATCGATCGATGTCAATCATTTTTCGTAACCAAAATTTATACTTTCGCGCTTCGCCATTGCTGGTGATACTGTGTTCGCTGCCTTGACGATAAAATTCACTCATCATAAATTGCGCTTCCACTAAGGTCGCAAAGGGTGTTGCGTAGGTGTGTGCATACGTACGGTAGGCGTTCAGTGCTTCAGCTTTATTGCCGGCCTTAACATAGGTTTGTGCTGCTAACCATAACAGCGGTCTGGTTTCAGCCGATTTTGGTTGCCCTGCCCAGCTCATTTTTAACTGCGTTGCGGCTTGCTGCCATTGCTCGCTTTGCTGATAAGCATAGGCCAGTTTCGGCGCTAGGGTATGGCTCAGTGTATGCTCTGGGTAACGTTGCTTGAAATCCAGCAGTTGCGCTATCGCTGGTTGATAACGTCCTAAGGTTAACAAATGCGTCGCCATATCGTACTGCGCATTGAGGCGAATTTTTGAGTCTGGGGTTTCGCTTAACACTCGGGCAAATTGTGTTACCGCCAAGGGTAAATCTGCCGGTTCGGCGTTGGCGGCTAATTCACCCTGGCGGTAAATTGCCGCGGCCAAGCGGTCTTGCATATCGGCATAACGAGGGTCACTCGTTGCTAACGTTGCCAATACTCTTTGGTAACTTTGCTCGGCTCGCTGGTATTCTTGTTCGGCAAATTCACTGTGGGCAATAACCAACAGTGCCGATAACTCCTGCTCCGCCGTTAAGCCACTATTACTGTTAAGGGCTTGTTGCGCATGAGTGATGGCGTGTTGATGATCGCCCGCTTTAAAGTATTGCTGAAACAGATCTTTTTGTACGGCAGCAGTTCGTTGATCGGCAGGGAAAGTAGCAATGAACTGGGCTTTAACTCCCTGCTGTAACATTGTTAAATCGGCTTTAACAGCGCGTCTTTTGGCACCACTAAGTAGCTTGTCATAAGTTAAAATAAGCGCATAAGCGGCTTCACTGCGATAATCAATCAGTTCAACATCGCTCTCGTCGAAAGCCGGTGGCTGGCTATTTTCATTCGCATCAGCGGCCATTGCCACAGTATCATTACCCGTATCCTTATCAGTAGCCATGGCCACGTTGGCATAGGCGACTTGCTGAAAAAATTCAGCCGCTTTTTGGTATTGCCCGGTTTCATAAAAACTCTCGGCCAGATAAAACTTTATGTTACTGGCGGCAATGGTGCGGGGAAAGCTTGTCAAGAATGCCTGATACCAATGGGCCGTTTCGCTGTACGCCGTTTTTACTAAAGCCTGTTGTTCAGTTTTGCTTACCGTATGCTCACCACTTACCAATAAGCGACGCTGCTGTTGGGCATTAGCATGGGCATTTTGCGACAACTCGCGCAAAATGTCGGCGAGCACAACGGTAACTTGCGCTTGCAGGGTTTCTTTGGCTTTCGGCTTTATGTGTTGCCAATAAGTGTGGCTAAATTGGTATTGCTCAGCAAAACGCTGTTTTGCCTCAACCAGTTCGCCGGGAAACCCGCCTTGCTCAAGCACGGCCATTTGGTTCATCGACGCCAGCACGGCAACCTGATGGTTCGGATATAAATTAACAAATCGCTTGTATACCGCCACCGAGTCGCTATAGCGTTGCTTATCTAAATAAAAATCGGCCAATAATTGGTAATTAATGTACTCGTATGGACGAGACCCCAATTGCTGATAATGGCGACTAATGGCCTGGCCATCATAGTCATTATCCTTGCTGGAAAAAATCAAGGTCATGATCTTGAATGTTTCGGCCACAAGCTGCCGATCTTTACGGTTTAACTGCGTTAATAATTCAGCGAAGCTGTTCGCGTTTACCATCACTTTATGAGGCATAAGCTCATCCAAAATGGCACTGAATGAGTGTAATGCCTGTTGATGCTGCTCAAGTTTAAAATAACTCCAGCCCTGCATGTATCTGGCAATGTTGTAATACGGGTTTTGCGTACTGGCAATGTTGTAATACGGGTTTAGCGTACCAGCAACAGTGTCATCAACCACCACGTTATGGTTTAGCACATACTCATAGCTGCTCAACGCGGCAACATATTGCTGCTTTGAAAACAAAATTTCGGCGCGCCTGAATTGCAGTTCCAACATAAACCCATTATTTGGGTGTTCTGCAATTAAGCGTTCAAGCACAACTAAACTTTTATCCTGCTCGCCTTGCAAGTCATAGGCCTTGGCCAGTTGGTACAATAATTTTTCATTGCCTTCGCCTTGCGGATTTTGCCCAATAAAACCTTCTAAAGCGGCAATCGCATTGCGGTAATAATCGCTGTTTTCAATGCTACCGTACATTTGCGCCTGTTCACCTTGCAGTACTTCTAATACCGCAATGCGTTGCATGATTTGTGCGCTTATTACCGGATCGTTAACATTGGCGAGTAATTCTTTATAGGCCGCATTTAACTCAGTCAGACTAAGTTCGGGTAATTCAATTTGCACTCGTGCTGCCGGTTTTAAATCAAGACTGGCCAATGTGGCACTACGCTGTCTTGCTGGTGCTTGCTGGTGTTCTTCATCCAATAAACTACAACCATTTAGCAAGGTTGTCGTTAATAGGGCACTGAACGAAATTGCCAATAGCTTATCATTCATTATTCGCCCTCGCCCTGGTAGTATGCGCTTGGTAGTTCTGCATCAGGGCTTATTGATAGCGGCTGTTCACTCATTTTGCGTTGCTGAATATACAATTCATCGTTCAAATGGACGATTGCCGTTTTCGCTTTTTCCAGATAAGTCGCTAAATCATTGCGTTGCTCAGCCAAAGACTGCCCTAAGCTGGTTTGCAAGTTACTCAGTAACCGTTGTTGCAAGCTACTGGCGATGACCAATCTACTATTCACTTGATACCGCATATCGGCCACCGGCGATAACCCCAGTTGTTGCGATTGCAGTAGCTTTGTTTTGGCATTATTGGCCAACAATTTATTATGCTGACCATCGGCGTCTAAATAGTAATCGCCAATTTGCCATAGCAATAGCCCGGCAAGTCGGTCTAAACGGGCTTTTAGTGCCGGGTAGTTGTCATCTTGTTGTTGCTTAACAAGTTTGCGGCTTAACGCCTGATACTGAAGATATGAATGCTGTAATTGCTGACGTTGACCGATAACAGGGTCGGCTTTAAACAATTTGCCAACCATGGCAATTGCTTGTTGATTTAATTTGGCCGAGTTAGCGTGGTAATTACGCGCTAACTCGGCCAATTGAGCTTCGCGCAGCTTGCTTTCGTCGGCTTTGCTGAATGGCGAGTTTGCCGTTAATGCTGATGTCGCAATGCCGGTTGCAGCCGCTGGAGTTTGCCGATAAAACTTGTCAGCCAGTTGCGACAGTTGCTGTTGCCAGGCATTCAACAAAGTGATGCTGGCAGTAACATTGTTTAAATCGTCGAGCCCCTGCTGAAATTGATTACTGGCAACTACCGCAAAGGTGTTAACTGCTGGTGGTAACACCAGTTCAACTTTTGCTCCTCTTAGGCCGTCAGGCAAGGAGTTGGTTAAGGCGGTTTTTGAGCTTGTTGCATTATCGGTTACAGGGCGTAACAGAGACAAAATATAATCGTTTTTTGCTTCGCTCTTGCTTACACTACCGTTATTGGCCGTTGCGCGGCCATAAATATTTTCCAGCTCGGCATCGAGCAGCTGTTGCTGTTGGTGGAATTTATCAACGGCAAGATGATAAGCGGCATAGGCGCTTTTGCTATCGTGCATTTTCTCATACGCATAACCGATAGCAACATTCGCTTCAAGTACATATAGGGTAAGTAACTTGTGGTTGCTTAATTGCTGCCACACCATTAATGCCGTTTGATAATCATAGCTATTGGCTGCCGCCCAGCCATAACCTAGCATCGCCGCTTCACTGTCAATGCTATCTAACCTAACGCGCTTAAAAGCGTCAATGGCCTGGTCGTTTTGACCTTGTTCCAGCGATAAATAAGCCATCGCCAAATTGGCTCTGTCAAGCAAGGCTTCGAGTTCGTCGGTAATGACTACCTCAGTAACCGCTTGTTGTTCATTTTCATCGTCATCGGCTTTGCTTAGCACCAACGGCTGTAAATCAGTCACCTTGGCTAAGGCGCTTATTGCTTGTTTGGTTTGCTTGTTGGCAATTAACCCCATGGCCTGATTAATGGCTAAATATCTATGGAATATCGAGACCGCACTGATCTGCTGTTGTGCGGCACTGGCGCCATTAATGTCACCAAGTTTTAACAATAATTGCGCGTTTAAAAAATGATAATCGTCTTGATGCTCGCTGGCTAAATGATTGCCCAGGTGAGCCAGCGCTTGTTTGGCTTGTTGGTACTGTTGTTTTTTATACAGGGCTTTGGCAAAGCTGAGGTAAACCAAATCACGGTACGCTAAGTTGCTGCCAGCGTTCGCTTGTTGTAACAGTTGTTGGGCAAAGATATCGCCGGCCGCCGCATCCATTTGAAAGTGCAATTGCAGGCCAGCTTTGAATAACTCGCTGTTGCCGGTAAGATCAATAATGGCTTTTTTGTCATTTAGCGCCAGCTGCGTTAACGCAGCAAAATTATTGCCTTGATAATATTGATAAATTGCCATGCCTTTGCTGACTCTGGCAATGTTTTCTGCTGTCGTAGCCTTGTCAGTTTCCGCGTTAAGGGCACCGCTATTGGCAAAGGCGGTGGTTAGCGGCAACAAGGTGCTCAAGGCTAAACCGGCAACAAAAATCTGTGCGTTACGCATCACAACTCTCATCCGTACTCTCATCGGTACTACAGCTCTACTGCAACAAACTGTGGTTGCAGGGCGGTATCGTTAAAGCCTATTTTTAACTCCAGCGCATTGGCCGCACCGGTTTTACGCACCGTTGTGCTCAACCCACGTTTTACCTTATTGCCCTGGCTGTCGGTGCCGCTAAAAAATGCGGTAACAATATGCTCGCCAACATCGATGTCGCCAATAAATATCCTGTCAACACCACCACGCTGCAAGGCGTTTATCTGGATGCCATCATACTGGCTGTTCGCCACGGTTTCGCCATCAATGACTAACGTAACCGCACTAAGGGTAAAACTGTTGCCCGCATCTACCGATACATACACCGCCAGTTGTTCCGTTTCCGGGTATAACATTTGCTCTTCCAGCAACCGCATCTCGCCGGCAAGATCAACCACATCGGCTTTTAACTGTTGTATTTTCTGGTCGATATTTTCGACCGCCGCGCTGCGGGAAAAAGAGGCGCTGGAAAAACCCGCCATCAAAAGAATGATAAGAGTACATTTGACCATCATAAGTTGTTTCATGCTATTACCTGTTAATTCAACCGGCTTAGAAAAAATACGCGACCCCGGCGGTTGCTTCGGTATCTACCACCCACTCATCATCATTGCCAAATTCGTGATGAACATGACCACGTAAATCAAACCGCAGCGAAAAAGAGTCATTCATCATTAGCCGATAACCGGCACCGGCAACCATGCCATTTATATTGCTGTCTTCCATTTCGATTTCACCCACACCGGCAACGAAAAATATTGATGATTTTGCACTCAGGGTTGAGGCAATAAAGGTGATTTGATGAACGTTATAGCCGAGTACGCCATTGAAATATTTTACTTCCACAGAGTGGTCAGTGACGGAATAAGAAAGCTCGGCAAAAAAATTCTCATTAAAATGGTATGCAAAACGGCCGCCGGTCACGGCATTATTGGTGCCGCCATCTAAATTTACGCCTCCAGCAAAGACGCCAATTTCCCAATCGGCCGAATGCAAATCAACCTCTATCGCTTGCCGAGCAATTACCGGCTCAATCATATCGGCTTCGCTGCCTTGCGATGCCGCTATTACACCTTGACTAAAAGCCAGTATCACCGTCAACAAACACACCTTAGTTATCACATTTACCACGTATAGCTCCTTTACTGCCTGTTTCAGGCGATAATTTATTCTTATTCCTGAGTGTCCGCATGCTGCCAACACTGATAATTTACCCTTGTCTTTGACTGAGCTCTGGCTCAGCCAAATGTAGCTAAAATTCCGGTGAACCCAGCTGGGGTTATCACCACTTTATTGCCATCAACGTCTAGGGTATTGGCCATATCGGCTTCGCTTATCCAACCGGCGGTGCCGTCGCTACTAATAATTTTAAAATAACCGGTACGGCGAGAGTCAACCGTTATCCATTCGCCGTGCTCGGCAACATAAAATATCGGTTGCTCGGCACTGGGGCCGGTATGCATGTTAATAAATGCCGTTGCAACCTGTACCTTGGGATTGCTGGCGGCACTGACCGAGAAAACCATTGAGAAAAGACAAATAGCGGTTAATAACGAAGATTTGAAGGATTGCAGCAATAAATGCATATGATGTTAGCGCCTTAAGTTTTTGTTTTTATCCGGGAAATAAACCGGTTAGCTAACTTGCGGTTACTACCTAATTAAATACCTCTCTCGAACAGGGCTAAGCATATAAGGCGAACACACAATCTAACTGAAATATTAAATGGGTTATGAAACTTTCAGCTTAGACATTAAAACAATAAAAAACCAATTACTAAGCGATCTTTTGTCGTTTGGATCCCCCTACAAGCCTAAAAGTATTGCCATAGCGATCTTTTTACTTGCTAAATACTTAGCCCTTGGCAAAGCTTAAAATTTGCCAAACAGGCAAGCATCTTAAAAAATTGTTACCCTTTAATTACTTTAAGGCGAAACTTAAGCGGCTTGGTTGGCTTGGTTGGCTTGGTTGGCGGGACTTCAGTCTCGCGTTAGGGCGTGGTTAGCCCTGGTTTGGTTGGCGGGATTGGTTAATTGCCGAAGATGGTTTTGAAGGTTTCCTGGTCGGCTTTAATTCTGAAGCGCAGGAAGGCGCCTTTGGCGGTGTATTCGCTGCCGCTGAAGTCGTCGTCTTCAAAGCCGTCGATGTTAAAACCCAGGCTGACCCATACGTTTTTCTCCGGGCTGTAGCCTATTGAAGCGCCGTAAGAGTAGTCAAGAATATCGGCATCCCAGGAATGAAGCATATTGGCGTGGATGCCAAAGTCCCAATTTGGGTTGATGTTGTGGCGAATTTCGCTACCAATCAAGTCGGTAAAGCCATCGTATTCTTCCTCATCGATGGTTTCTAACACGTACTTAAAGCTGTATTGCAGCGCTATTTGAGTGTCGTTATCGAGCAAATAGTTGACATTGGTGTTGTTGACTAAGCGACGACTTTTTAAGCGGTTAAATTCCGTTTGATCTTCGTCATATTTTATTTCTAGCCGATCAAGCACTATCCAACGACTGACAATTGGCCGGTAGGCTAAAGCTAAGCTGATGCTACTGGTTAAGCTGTTATTATCATCGATGTTTGAATCTAAGGTCATCAATTCAACTTTACCGGCCAGGACTATGCCTTCGGCTAAATCGTGTACGGTTGAGCTGATCAGGTTCCACTTATCGTCCACGTCACTGGTGCGATATTCCAATAAGCTGTCCCAACCCCAGGCGTCCTGACTGTAATTGGCCCCCAAAGATACCGCGGTAAAGTCTTCGGAATTGATATTGTCCTGGTTAAAGTCGGTGTCGTCATCCGGACTTTCCTGGGTGTTCGCCGGGGTATCCGCCGGCTTGCTGTCATCACTCAATAACTGGGCACGGTCTAAACCAAAGTTGACGTCCCAGCTCGGCGATAACTCAATAGTTTGGAATAAACCGTAATTGGCAAACACTCGGTCGCCATCTTCGCTTTGATCTTGTTGCACGCTACTGCCAATGTTCATCCCGGTCCAGGGTCTTGCCGATACGCCTAACAATGTCATTTGCTCATTGCCTGCATCGCCCCGGGCAAACTCCTGATCGGCATTTAAGCTGATGGCGTCGGTGATATCATAATCGGCGCCAACACGAATGCGCGTTGGGTAATCCTGATTTTCATCATCCGAGAAGGTGTTCTCAAAATCTGTGGTTAGCGTTAAATCGTTATCAAGGAAATTTTGCCGAGTCCCAAAAATGATTTGATCAGACTTTTGCTCTTCTTGAGTACTGCTGCCGCCACTGTCTTTGGCCGTGCGCAAGCCGGCATAGTAATTGGAGTCTTTTTCATCGTATTCAATGCGGGTTTCGGCCACATCTCGTTTGCGGGTGGTGGCTAAGTCTTTTTGTTGGAACAGCTCTACGTCAAGCTCCCACTCGTCGGTAAAGTTGTAACGACCTTCGGTGCCCACTTTGCGCATCGCTTCTTCGCTTTGGCTTTGCTGGCCCAAGCCAAAGTTTGCTCGCTGCTCGCGCACATAGACTTTGCCGTCTAATTGCTCGCCCTGGTGCTCAACTTCGACAATGTAGGCTTCACCACTGTGCTCTTCACCTTCAAAGTCGGTTTCGCTGCTTGCCACTTCGGCGCTAATTCGCAGTTGCTCGCTCAGATTATATTTAACATCGACACCGGTTAAGGTACCACTGCGGCCAGAATCGCCTTCGGAGATATGAGTAATGCCCACTTCGCCGGCCTCGGCTTCACCATTGAAGCCCGGCAGAATAATGCCGACTCGACCACCAGCCACTAAATCGTCCTTGCCGGTATCACTTTGTGTTTCATACTCGGCGACGATGTAAATCGGGTTATTTTCTCGGTCGCGACTAAAGATCGGTTGCTTAAAGAATAACGTACCGGCCACGTAGTCGATGTTGTAGTCAACAAAGCGCGACAATTGTTTCTCTTCAATAATTTCCTGACTTTGGAAGCGATCACGGGTTTCTATGGTGATGGTTTCAGAGTTAACCAAGACATCGTTATTGCTTAAGTGATATAGCCCGGAAACGCCTTCGCCTTGTATTTCATCGCGCACATAGGCTTGCTCGGTTTCGGCAGCAAACATGGTGACATTGTAATGCGCACCATTATATTCGGCCTTAACCCCGGTTAAGTTACGATTATAATTGGTAAGCTCTGCCGCACTCAAACCGGTGTTAAAATCACCAAACAAGGCGTAGTACTGATCTTTTTCAATACGCAAGTACAGCTTCTTACGACTCGCCGCGTCGTGCTCCTGGGTAGAGGCATCGCCATATAAGGTGTAATAAGCGCCCGGGGTAATGGTTTGGTTTAAGATCTCTTCGTCTTCACGCTTGGTGGTGTCATAGGCCATGGTCAATAACCAGTCGCCTTTGACTTTACCTTTGGCGTAAAACTTCACTTGCCCGTCCTGGTACAAGTCGTCTTCAAAATCGTTGGCCGTTAATGCTTGTTGATTGCCACTTAAATTGTTGTAGCCGAGGGTGCCCTCGGCAAAACCGATCAAGATCCAGTCGCGCAAATGCGGTTTCACGTAAAATTTAATTTTTTCAGAAACCTTTTCATCGTAAATAATTTCGGCGTTGTACATGCCCGCCTTGGCGACCGGGTTAAACAACACGGTGCCGTCTGGCAACATGGTAATTTGATCGGTTTTCTTCTCCAGTACGGCCCGATCGTATTCGCTTTCGTACGGGCTTAATTCCGAGTTTTCCAGGGTTAATTTCACCTCTGCCGGAATGTGGTTACCCTGGTTATCGAGTAAGCCTAACTGAATTTTTATCGGCGTTTTGCCATCGGCAAAGTTGCCATCGCTGGACAATAAGCGCACTTTTTGCACTTCACCGGTACGGATCACGGCAATTTCCTGAGTAAAGCGGGCGTTGCCAAACGGGCCCATGCCTTCCAGTTTTATTTTATGTTCACCCTGTTCACCAATTTCTACGCCAATATAGTTATAGGTAGTAATGCCATTTTCACTGTCTACCGCTTTAAACGCCTGTCTGTCTTCTGATACTTGTTTACCATCCACGCTTAATACTGGCGCTAAGCGTGAATCTAATTGAAAGCGGATAGCGGTATGGCTACGTGATACATACTGGCCATCACTAAGCGATAGTATTCCCGGGGTCAAATCAACTTTTACTTGTGCGCTTTCCAATACTTGCTGGCGACTTACCTGGTAACCATAGGCGGTGCCACTGGCAGAGGTCGAACTGGATTTCGATAACATTTCGCCACGATAGGTGTTGCTGGCATTGGCTTCGCCAAATTGCACCTGGTTGCTTTTTGCCAATAATAACTTAGCGATTGCAAGGTCACTGCTGCCGGTGGTGTGACTAGCGTTGCCATCATCGCTGTTTTGCAGTTGATAACTCAGCTGGGCTCGGGCAACACCACTATAGTCGATACTTTGATCAAGCGCTGTGGTTGGCGTCAAGGTAAACGCTACCGTTTGTTGTTGCTGCTTGGTTAACGGCCAAAGGATACTGTCAGTGTGGCTGCTCTTTTGGCTATTAGACTGGCTGTTATCGGCGCGGCTCTGTTGTGGCGGAATTTGCTTACCATTTACCCGGCCAGTGCCTGGCATAAGTTTCCAACCCATTGGCGGTTGATAGGAGGCCATTACATTGTCTAGATTATCGCGTGAATTAGGATCAAGGTCCAAATTCACCGCCAATTCAACGTTCAGTTTTTTCGGGGCATACTGGCTATTTGGGTTGTGGCGAATAATGGCAATTATGCGGCGATTTTCGGCATGGGCCTGTTCGTCATCACTCAAATTTATTGGCCGGGTTTCACCATAGCCTTTGGTGGCTATACGCGTTGACGCTATAGCAAACTCTGTCGCTAACACCTTAGCAATAGATGTGGCACGACGATGCGATAACCTAAAGTTGTATTTTGACGTGCCTAAGGTTGAGGTATGGCCGGCAATGATCACGTTAGAGTCGGGATTGGCAATTAAATAATCGGCGAGTTTTTGCACTTCATCGTAATACTGCTGTTTTACTTTCGATTTGTCATGATCAAAGTTTACCTGCAATTCTACTTTCCAGGTTTGTTGTGTGCTGATGCTTTGCTCAATAGTCATTTGCCCAACCGCGGCAATTTTTTGGCGCAAGTGGAAATCGGTGCGCCACAATGTGCCGCCTTGCACTTCGACAAATTCCGAAAATGGCGTGCCGGCTCGGCGGCTGGTCTGGCTACATTCCACCACTTCTAAGTAATCCGGCAGGCTGTCAACGTCTAGCTGTACTACGTGGCTTCCCGGTTTCACCCCTTCGATGTGCCATTGGCCGTTACTGTCGGTATTGACAAAGGTGCCGTCTTCCATATAGATACGTACGCCTTGAACGCCTGGGCGTTGCTCTATGGGCGAGTCGAAGTCGGCCTTACAGTCATCCCAGATAACCCGGCCCATTAAAATCGATTTAGAGCTGAATAAATCTTCCACTATGGTTAATGACGCCAATGCGCTGGCATCACGGCTTTGCTGTGACAATAACTCGGCAACATTCACCGCTTGCCCTAACGGCGTGCCGGCGCTGACTTGCGTTACGTATTTCACCGTTACGGTGGCTTCAACATCCACCGCAGCAATGGCAATTTGCATGGTGCGGCCATCGTCACTAATTTCTGGGTTGTCTACCACTTGCTCATTAATGGTTAAGCTGTCTTTGACGTAGCGAAAGCCAATCGGTAAGGTATCAATTATGATGTCGGCATCACTAGGGCGTAATACCGACGGGTTACTGATCTCAACCGTAAACTGAACAAAATCCCCCAGTGCAGCAGAGCTTTTATTGCTGCGCTTGCTGATAAATGGGTCGGTGGCAATCGGGTCAATGGGCAGGTCTATCTCTAGTGCCGGGCCAGGCACTACGGCAAACGTTTCAAAACGCGAACCAACCACCAGGGTGAGCTCATCGCCATTGCTCAATTGTGCTAGTTCTTCATCGGTTTTACTCGTTGGCCCTTGCATGTAGCCGTCAGGTGTCTCAATTTGTAAGCGGTAATTGCCCGGCGCCACCAACGGGAAATAATAAGCGCCCTGGCCCAACTGATAAATGTTGCCGGCACTATCGCTCACCTCTTGCCCGGAAACGATGCTTGCGGGGTAAGCAGTAACGCCATCAGGAGCAAACACTTCGGCCGGCTGTTCGGTGTCGGCATTGATTAAGGTGATGGCAATGTCGTTAACACCCTCGCCTGTGGCCGAGTTGAAGATAAACCCGAACGGGTCAATTAACGCCGCGGTCGCCGACACATCCGATTGATCGAACCGGTCGGTATAGCTGGCTTCAATTTTGCTGTTGGGTAATACGCTTAAACGGCCATCAATATCATCACTACTGCTATAGATAGAAGCAATATAACCAATGAACACGCCAGTGTTAACACCGGTTTCGGTGAGTATGATCACTTCTTCATCGCTGCCCAGATCGGTAGAGACAGTGATCACTATGGTTTCTTTAACAGCGTCATTGCGGTTTTGATCTAAATCGCTAACCTTAATAAAAATGGGATCGGCCGGGGCGTAACTGCGGGTTTCATTTAGCTCAATTGTTAATGGAAAAATTAAATCAGCAAAGTCGATGGCTCTGGAGCCAGCAGACACTGGCGCATTTTCTGCAATGTAGGGCCCAAGTTTTCCGCCGTTAGAAGAGTATTGCGAAGCTTCAATATTAAACGTTGTGTTATCGCGATTAACACTACTGTTAAATTGATAAAACTCAATAATTGACGGGGTTTTATTCGGGTTGTCTTCAAACACCACTTTTATGGTGGTTTCTGCCGTTAACTCTCCGCCATCAAAGCTTAAAGTGGCCTGATTAGTGACTTGCTCGCCATTTTGCGCCAGGCGATCAGCAGCGCTTGCTGGCATAGCGCTTAATATAAATGTGAGCAATAGAATTTGAGGAAAAACGGCAGCAAGGGTTACCGATTTTGTTGCACACAACAGCGTTTCACCAGCATTTACGCCAGCGAAATTTTTCATTGCGGTTAACAAAATCTGTAACAACTTCATACCGTTTCTAACGTATCGCGATCATCAGTGGGCTAGCACTAATTGATCGTTACCTGGTAAGTCACCACGGCAGTTTCGTTGGCGAGAATGTCGCCACCGTTTACCGCACTGGCACTTTTTACCGGCATGGTGTTTACCGACCAGGGTAAGTCACCGGTATAAGCTGCATCGTTTAATTTAATCGAGTCGGCAATATAAATGGTGAAGTTAGGGATCACATCCATCACTTTGGCACCGGTTACTATTGCCGCTGAATTATTCGATACGGTAATACGATAGGTTAGAGCATCGCCAGGGCTTGCTTCCATGAAAGACACATAAGTGCTATCCGTTGCCGACGATAATTTCACTTCTTTGGTAAAAACCAAGGTTGACGGCACGGTGACACTGATCACTATCTCATTGTTGCCAGCGTCTGATGATGTGCTTTTTGCATTCGCATCGGTGCTAGAGGTAACCGAGAAATTGATGGTATGTTCTGGATTTGCGGCACCACCATTGACGGTACCTGTAGTTACGGTTACCACTACCTCTTTCACCTCACCAATTTGCACCCCTGCCGGGACGTTGGCCAGATCCGATCCGGTGACCGTTTGCAGGGTAATTAGCGCCGGTGATTCCGGAATGGTATTACCGTTAGTGTCGGTAGTGGCTACACTACCGGCAGTTCGAGATATCACCCGGTACGTACCTGGGTAAGTACCGTTACCATCCGATACACGCACAATGTCGTTATCATCAAACATATCTTGGGTGGCGGCCGGAATTTTCAACACATTGTTGGTATCCATTGGCGTACTCATAATACTGGCACCAAGCTCTACCGAGTTGCCACCGGAAAAACTGATGGTAGGGGTATCTACACCATCGTTTTGCAGGTTTTCTGTGGCTAAGGTATAGGTGTCTTTACCGTTGGCATTGGCGGCAAAGGTGTAGGTAAACTGCACATTTTGCCCGGCCTCAACCGTAGCGGTGGTGGTGTTGACACTGATATCTACCGCTGCCGCAACCAGCTTGACTTTTACCGTGGCAGAGGCATACGCCGAACCACCGTTATAAGTCAGTTTTGCACTCGAATGTATCGTAGCCTGGGCACCGGTACTTGCGTTTGCTGTGTCCATAAAAAGCAGCGTAAGCACAAGCAGGGCACAAAGTGTCAGCCATTTATTGACTTTTAATAATTCCATGATCTACTCCTTGTTGTCATTAACGTGAAATAGATTTGGATTAGTCTACGGTTACTGAGTAAGTGATGGTTACAGTATCATCAGGGGCCACTTCACCACCGGTAGATGCCGTTGCACCTTCACCTAACCAGACGCTAAGATCACCAGTAGTACTTACGGTGGCAAACACATCCGCAGTATTGCTGTCATCACTGAAAGAGGTTGCTGTACCGAAAGCGAATGCAGGGCTGTTTACGGTAATCACCACAGGGTTCCCTGTAGCTGCAGAATCATCAGCATCGTTATAGGTGATGGTGATACTGTTTATCGTAGTAACAAGAGTGGTATAGTCAGGTAATGTATCGGTAACGATTACATTGTCAACATCACTTCTGTCGATTGCAGGGATGGTTAGTTGATAATGTAAAACGCCTCCAGGATCTACTGTGCCCAATGATAGATCACCCGTTACGTAATAGGTAGCACCGCCATCGGTATTCACCAGTTTTGTCACGGTTAGGTATGCTGCTTTAAATGTTGGCTCTTTATCGTTGTTTGAATCACCATCAGTGTCGGTATTACTGTCATCATTGGTACCACCATCACTATCATCATCATCACCATCGATAAGCACATCAATTGGCACATCAAGAGCCGTGCCGGTTGGGCTGTTATTGGTTCCGGTTACGACAACTTCGATGTACATACGCTCCTGAATTAATGTACCAGCAGCAACACCCGATACATCGACCGGTGTAAGCGTACCAGGAACAACAAGCACAATGGTGCCTTTCACTTCTGCGGTAACAACACCGTTGGCATCGGCAAACGGTGCCGTGCCCGCAGTGGTAGCAGTGACTTCATATACAGTCACCCCGATTTTAACATAAGCCCCGACGATAAAACCGTGATCTGAGGCTCCTGGGAAGTATATGGTATCGTTGCTTGGCCCAGCAGGAAGAGGAGCGGCAATACCGCCACCTAAAGTTTGCTGCACACCCGTAATTACAGAATTAAACGTGCCATCATAATTTAATAAGTTAATCACTTCAGAGCTAATGGTTACATCCGCTGGTGGCGTAGTCGTTACACTCGGAGTGTATTGGTCACTACCGTTAGCGTTGGTATCAATCGCGTATTCAAGTTTTACCGTACCAGTACTGGTTGAGCTATCACCACTAATGTAGGTTATCGATGCCGGTGCTTCAAGCAATGTCACCAGGACGGCAACATCATCATAAGCATATTTAGCAGTGGCATCTGTTGTCGATGTGTATTCGACAACAACCTGGTTAAAGATGGTAGCGTCGGCAGTAACCGAATCGTTAAGCGCGGCAAAGGCGTTGCCTGAACCTACCGTTAATGCAACTAATGCTGCGATTTTTGTTAGTTTAGTTTTTAAGTTATTGTTTTTCATAACCTTACCCTCTATATTTAAAATAAATTTCTGTTGTTTTTGTTAAGTTTTAACGTTTATTTTGCCTTTGATAACAATAAAGGCAGGTTAGCTAGTTTGTTTTCTTGTGGTGAGTTATTGATTAACCACAACCTGAAAACTTACCTGGCCAGTGCTAGTTGCTGGAATATCTTTAACCACCCAGCGCAATGCACTGATATCACTAGCTTGTGCAGATATTGTTTCCCCTCCTTTTATGGTTATCTTGGCAGAGTCAGCAGCTTGATATTCCGTATCCTTGCTCACTTTGACTAAAACTTGCATACCGTCTCCTGCGGCACTCCCTAAAACGTAGGTGGTTCCTTGCGGAACCGGTGAATCGATGGCCACATTGGTGGCGGCTTCGTCACCGGAATTTTGATAAGACAAGGTGAAAAATAAGGTTTCACCGGCGGCAATTTCGGTAGCCGCTACGCGCTGTGTGATTTGCTGGCCGTTTTGCTCAATCAGCAGGTCTTTTTCTACGACTTGTTGAATTTCAACTTGAGGCGCAGCCATTAATAGGCATGGCATTAAGGCCAGATTAAAGGCGATTATTTTTTTCAATGTATTCATTTTTGCTCCTGTGTATTATCTATTTCACAACTACCTGATAGGTAAAAGTAATGCTATCGCCAGCGATAAAGGTGCCGGTTAAATCTAGTTTAAAATTGGTGATATTTGAGTCGATATTATTGTTATTACCATCTTGGCTAATTACCACCGGGTGAGTAAAACTGCTGCCATCATCGGCTGAATAACTAGGTTCAACATAAGTTAAACCCGCAGCGCCGCAATCGAGACAACTAAGGCTATCGTCGAGGCTATTGTTGCTATTGAAAATAAACGCGCTGTACTGGCTAATGTTGTCAGTCACACTGACGGTTCCAGCATCGCCTGCGCTGTTGTTTTCGATTAAAATTTGATATTGCAATAAGTCACCAATTTTTGCCTGAGTGATTGGTGAACCTGGATTTGAGAATAAAAATACGTCTTTAGTAACGGTAAGCTCTGGCGGCACGTAAACGCTAAAGTTGGCAATCTCAATGTGGTAAATATCTCTATTATCAACAGGCCCTTCAAATCCTTCTTCCGCTTTAAATGAATTTTGCCAAGTACCCGTTGCCGAGTCTTTGTCAATAGAATAGTTAAATTCAACCAGTACTTGCCCGGCGGTTAAGTCGGTAACGCAGGTATTATCAAGCATGATCAGGTTTGTCGCGGTATCGTCTGTATATATCAGGCTGGTACTTGGATCCGACAGCGTTGCAAAAACTTGGGTGATATCAAAGGCACCAAACGGATCGCTGATTACCGCACGGCCAAAAATCGTGGTGATATCAGCATCTTCAGGGAGTTCGATACTGCTAATTTCATTGCCAGTATTACTTGGGTTGCTGCAGGCATGAGCACTGTCATAAAACTTAATAGAATCTACGTTGATAACATCATCGGTATCGATAAGCAGTTGCGATAGATTAGAATTCTGATAAGAGCGTATTATAAAACGGTCAGTATTATGAGGGTCATTATTTTGCACAAGTAATGTTAAAGACTCACCTGGGGAGAACCCTTGCGGCTGACTCACTGAAAGGCCAAATTGTTCAATACTCCAATTGTCATCAATGGTACGTGAGAACGTGCCATCAGCGATAATGGAATTGCCGTTGCCAAGCAAGGCGATATAGAGATTAATATTTGATGTTGAGCCTCCGCCACGCTCTTTCATTAATAAATCAATATTGACAGAATTCACATTGAGCTTAGAGATTAACGCAGGATCCAATGTCCACACTTTACAAAATCCGTTACTAAGATCATCTACGCATTGCTCATTATTCTGGTTTTTAGCAAAAGCAAAATTACCATCGTTCGAGCTAGGCGCTACCCGGGAAAGGTGAGGTCTTGTACTTGCGCCACTTGCATGAGGAGCATTTAAATTCGCTGAATATAAATACAGTTTTTTTACGGTATCTTGCGGGTTTAATGAAGCAACAGTAATAGTTCGCTGTACTACTACATCGGCTCCGCCGGGGAAACTGATGGTAGCGCTGTTAAGAATTGCATCACCCACATTTGCACTCCCAATAATATCTACCTTGTACTCGAATGTTAACGTTTGATTGGCGCCAATAGAAATGTCATCTACATTAAAAACACTGCCGGTCGAGTTATCTGTTCCAGAAGGTAGGCTAATAACATTTAAATTAGTGAGTTGTGCATCGAGCGGGTCACTGATGCTGATACCATGAGTGGCCACACCGTTGCTTTCAATAACATTAATTTGATAGGTTATGGTATCTCCGGCTTCAGTAAGATTGCCGTTATTGTCAAGGTAGGTTTTCGTTGAGCTAGCTAAATCACCTGTTTGCAGAATGTAATTAAACGTGTTGCTGTTGTTACTGGTGACGTTATCAAATTCACCGCCGACAACCGGGTAAGGGTCGGCAACCGTCCCCGGAATGAAGACATCGACAGAGATATTAGTAGGAGCGGTGGCACTAACCGTAACCGGAATATCAAAATAATCTTGTGCGCCATTGGCGTAATTGACCGCTTTGCTACATTCGATGGTACTTGGCGCAATGGTTAATACACAGCTCCAGCCATTGCTAGTAAATGGGGCTGTGCCGTTCAAGGTTAACTCGGTTTTCAAATCGATGGTTGCGGTTAAACTTCCCGCCGTAGAAAAAGGCCCGTTATTATCGATAACCACTCGAATCTCGGCGTTGCTGGCGCGTGAGGTAATTGGGTTGGCAGAAACGCCTTCGCCAATGGCTACGTCGGCAACTTCTACGTTCAAGATACTGAGCACCTCAGCACTTAACAGCACCATGTCATCACCCGATTTATATACCGTGGTTACCTGCATGGCATCTGCGCTTACTAACGGCGTAATATCGTAAGTATCGAGATCCACGCCATAGACATTGGTTTGCCAGGTTGCGGCAGGCAAGGTTTCATCGGCGATGGTTGAGTTGAACTGATTATTAATCGGGTTAGAACTAAAACTTAGTGTTTGCCCTTCAAAGATTAAATTTTCATTCACATCGGTTCTGTTTTCGTCACCTTCCCAGGTAATGTGCGCATGTTTGCCGCGATTGACCCCAGCGCCAGGTAAATCCGCATTCGCCGGTACCCGGAAGTTTTTTGGCGTTAAGGTCAGCGACTCGTTCCAAAATTCGTCGAAGCCCTCAAATACGTTGATCAGCCTTAATGGTTCGTTTGGCTCTTCGTAGACAACAATGAGTGACCAGCCCGCCATCAAAAGATATTCACATAAGCCTGGCGGTTGCTGGATATTTAAAGCGGATAAGGTAAACGTGTACGAGCCACCACTGGCAACTCCTATCATGCTTTGCACCAGGGTCGTAACGTCGGCGGCCCCCGAATAATAGGGATAATTGTAAGTTTGAATCACTTCGGTGTATCGGCGGTCAATAGCTGCCGTTACCGCAGAGGTAACCGTGCCGTTGGAAAAGGTTACCGTATGGTCGGCGGTTTGGCCCGATGATGCCCAGTAGAGGTGGGCTTTGGCCACGGTGGCGCCGATAGGTATGCCATGCAGTTGCCCGGTGGCCGAGGTGGTAGTTCCACATTGAGTGGCAGAGGTACGAAATGAGGCCGCCGTACCGACAAAATTACCATGGCCGGCCCAGCCAAGTTCGTCTCTTAATTCTACTGGAGTGCCGGCAAGGGCAGAGAAAGAAGATATCGTAAAGAGCAGAAAAAAAGGTGCCGAAATCCGACAACCAAAATGTGAAAATTTTTGCAGTAAATTTAATGTTATTTTTATAATTACTAAATTTTTCTTCAATCCATTACTTTCTACCGCTAAGCAGTAGAATAACTCCATCAATTTAATAACATTAGTTAAATGTGAAATAGCGTGCGAATTCGCCGTACAGACTTCACCGATAAACAGCTCTAAGTTCAATTAAAATGGGGACTTAATAGAAAGGTCGTTGATTTTCGAACGAGTCTTTTTATTATTATTTTTTTAGTTAAACTGCACATCTGCATAGTAACTGGTAAAACCAGATTGCAGATACACTTCAATATAGCACAAAACGCCATCTTTGTAACAGTATAGTAACAGAAATATTTGATTAAACATTTGTGACAAAGAGTATATAAGCTACTAATAAAGTTGATGTTTTACTTAGCAGTCAGAGTTTATCGGGGCAGCAATCACATCGCTGCCGAATTTCATCGCTGAAGTATTGGAATTATTGCCCGCGCATTGCGTTGTTCGATTATTATTATGCCAGCACACACTCGGTTGCGATTTGCCGAACACTGTTACAGTTCAGCTACAGAGCTGTTACGTTCCGTAAATTTAGCATAGAAAAAAAGCGAGTTTGTAATAGCTTGGTAAGCAAAGTTTAAATGGCCGAAAATAAATGAAGCCGCATCAGCTCGTGTTGAAGTGAAAAATCCGGATTAGGATAGAGATTATTTTTCGGATGATTTTCAACCGTTTTAAATAATTACCCAGAACAATCGCATAGCAAACTAGTTACGTTGCCGTTACGAAAACGGTTATTTTTGCAATGATTTTAGTGTTAGGATCGAGTGAAAGTGAATTACGTATCGTAAACTCTGTTCTCAATACTCGCTTAAGGCTTAATCTTAGTGATAAAATATAGTTAATAATTATGCAGTACTGAATCGCTTAACCTGTAACCAAAAGAATCCTGATTATGACGAATGACAACGACAATACCTTAGCCGGATTTTGGGCAATATTTGCCGAAGATACTGAAACCGCAAAAGAAGTTGTCCGCATGTTCGCCGATTACGCGCCAAGCTTGCTTGAAGAAATAGAAAGCTCGCTGGTTGAGCAGAATACCGAAACCGCCTTATTAAAATTGCACAGGCTTAAAGGTACCATAGCTTATCTGGGCTTTAGCAAGATAACCGCGTTGCTCAAGGTAATTGAAGAGAACATCAAGGAGCTAGGCTTGCCAGAGGGTGCCGATATGTTTCAGCAGTTAAAGCAAAAAATAGTGTCTCTTAATCATTTGTTAACGGCTGAAGTATTAACGACTTAAATTTCATCAAGTTAATTATCAAAGAAGTTAACCCCTGTTTATCAAAGTTGATGAAAATCAAGACTTGACTTCAGGATATTAAATAAACTCTGAGCAATTAAATCTTAATCCTGATTAATAAGCGAATGTCTGGTGAAACTAAAAAGATACATTTATACCATGTACAGCATTATCTTTGTTTTGTTGATCAGCAATTTAATCGTCTTTTTTTATTACGTAGATACCGTTGAAGATATTTCAACGTTATATGATAAACGCCGAACATTCCAAAATATCGCCAGCCATTATCAGCAAAACAACGATAACTTAACTCACTTAGCGCGAAGTTATGTGGTCACGGCTAACCCCAAAGATTTAGTGAGTTTTAAAGAGTTGCTCGCGGTGCAGCTTGGCGAACAAGAACGGGCGCTTGCAGATTTGATCCCTTACGCGCAAAATTTGCAAATTAAACTGCAATTTATGCAGTTAACCGGCAAAAAAATATCGCAAATTGATTTGTTAGAATCGCAAAACTTTGGTGAAAGTGAAACCTTGTTTCTTAAAAAGGCGATCGTGGCAACCAATGAACTCGCCAAATTAGAACAGCAGGCGTTCGACTTGATAGCACAGCGAAGCCTTCGCCCAGACTCTGCAAGTTTTCAAAATGATCCGGCAATCAATTTATTGTTCAAAAAAGAATACAAAGTGCACAAACACAAAATAAATTCACACCTTTCAAGTTTTATTCGGTTGGTCAAAAATAGTATCGATGAAGAGTATACAGTAGCCGCAGATAAACTCTCCATTTACACTTTTTTACTGGTATTACAAACTGTGTTTATTATCATAGTGCTGATATTCAGTGTCATTACCATTCTCAAACATGTCGCTCAGCCGCTGGTTAGTTTAAGTGAAAAAGTGGCATCGTTCACCCACCGGGATCTGGTGGATCAGATCGATATCAGAAGTCCCATTTTGGAAGTAGCCAGTTTAGCGAACAATTTCAGGTCGCTATTTTCGCGCATGGGACAGTACATCAATGAACTCAATAAGCAAGTGGAAAAGTCCAGCATTTTGATCGAAGAAGCGAAAGTGGCAAATCAGGCTAAATCTGACTTTTTAGCGAATATGAGTCATGAAATTCGAACCCCTCTCAATGGCTTAATTGGTTTACAGCATTTATTAAAAGCTTCACCGTTAGATGATATTCAACACAGCTATGTCGACAAGCTCATTGGCTCATCGAATTCATTGCTTTATGTGATCAATGATATTTTGGACTTCTCGAAAATAGAAGCAGGTAAACTTAAACTTGAATATCTGGATAACAACACCGAAAAATTGCTTGAACAGGTGATTGATCTAATGGTGTTACAGGCTTTTAACAAGCAGCTTGATTTTTTCTGTGAAATAGATGACAAGGTGCCATTACAAATTAAACTTGATGGTAACCGGGTTAAGCAAATCTTATTAAATTTGCTCAGTAATGCGATTAAGTTTACCGACCATGGCTTCGTAAAAATACACCTTGGCGTTGCTCAAAAATACGATGGCCAGCACTTGGTATTCACCGTAACAGACTCTGGCATGGGTTTTGAAGAAAGCTTTTTGCCGAATGTGTTCACCCCCTTCGATCAAGGTGATAACTCAACCACCCGCAAGTTTGGCGGCACAGGCCTTGGTCTGGCAATTTCCAAAAAATTAGCAAGCAGCATGAATGGCGAGTTGTTGATATCCAGCAAAAAGCAAGTCGGTACCAACTGTACGTTATCATTGCCCATTATTGCAGCAAGCGAACAACTATTTGCAAATATAAAGGGCGAAACAACCGTTACTGTTGAAGTGATCGATGGTGCCCAAGTACAGAGCTACAAGGTTAGCAAGTTGCTTAGTGATTTAGCCATTGAACATCAAATGATCAGCCTTGAACAGGCATTAGCCAAGAGTAGCAGCATCGCCATTTGGCCAAAACCCGAACTGCTGCTCTATATCAACAATACCTACATTATCGATGAGAGCTGTATCGTACAATTAAAAAAACACTACAACATTCACTTTATTGTGGCGCAGCCATTGAGTAGTAAAGAACCAATGAAACAGTTAGCCTTGCCGCAAATCTCATTACCCTTGTTGCCCACCAGGTTATTAACATTACTTGCTCCGAAAACAGCCGATATTAATTTATTGGCTGTCGATAATGATAACTGGACCAGATATGACTTAACCCAGGTATCTATTTTATTAGTAGAAGATGTGCCATTAAATCAGTTGGTGGCAAAGAAAATGATAGCAAAATGTAATGGCTCGGTGGCTATTGCCAATAACGGATTAGAAGCAATCTCAATGCTGGCAACGGCTCATTACGATGTGATCCTGATGGACTTGCACATGCCGGTAATGGATGGCTACGAGGCCACAAGCGAAATCAGAAAAGATCATAACTACGACAAGATTACCATTATTGGTTTAACCGCAGATATTAACGAGTCGAGAAAAGAGTTATGTCTGGCTATTGGGATGAATGGCTTTTTAGCCAAACCATTTAAGCCGCAAGAACTTATGCAAGTGATCAGTGAACATTCCGTACTGTCGTCAACAGAAAATGAATTAAGGTATTAAAAATGCTAGCTCAACCATTAACCCAAGCACAAGGGAAAAAAATATTAGTTGTCGAAGATGATAAAATAATATCTTTTAGTATCAAGCATCAGCTAGAAACCAAGGGCTTTATCGTGCACCAGGCTTTTAAAGGTGATGCCGCCAACAGAATGGTTATTCGTCATACGCCTGACTGCATATTACTCGATATTGGCTTACCCAATGTAAATGGCTATCAAGTGTGTGCCACCATAAGAGAATTTTATCATGGACCGATTATCTTCTTAACCGGTAATGATACGGTAGAAGCGGAATTAAAATGTTTGCAGCTTGGAGCTGACGATTTCATCAACAAAGACCGCCCTTTTACTGTGATCTTAGCTAGAGTTTTGCGTTTACTGGAAAAGAAAGAAGCTCCAATTGCAAATAATAGCTTTGCAATTGGCTTGTTTATATTTGATAAATACAACCATATATGTCAATTCAATAACCAGAACATATCTCTGACCAACGACGAATATCAGTTATTGTATTATTTATTGATCTACCAAGACACTGTGGTAACGCGAGAGCAAACCTATCAAACGCTAAAAGGCATTAGCTATAATGGCGTGAGTAGAAGCATGGACATCAGTATTTCCAGGTTAAAGTCCAAGTTGGTGGCTGCCGGCATGAATGCTGAAATAATCCAAACCATACGTTCTCAGGGTTACCGTTTTTCAACCTTGTCTTTACTGACAACAAAAACAAGCCATCTGGCCAACGGAGCTTCAGAAAAACCGGAGTTAGCCAATACCCCGACTCCAAACTGATATGATATCAAGTTGATTAAATATCTGCTCATTTTTAATCAAATTGGTATAACTCAAGAAACTAGCTGGTAGTGATCAGCATAAATAAATGCTTATGCTGATTACTATAATTTCTCTTCAATCCTTTCTTCTAAAAATACCATTTATTTAATTGCCTGGTGGTTTTATACCCGGTTGGCGGGGTTTTAACCTCGCGTAATTATCGCAGATAAACTGGGCTAATTCATCGCTCAAAAGCGAGAATGAATTCTCGCCAACCCAAAAAAATTGAAATTAAAGTGAAAGGATTATTTACTGTGGTCGCTACTCCTATTAACACGGCAATTAATTTAAATAATTTTAAGAAAAACCAGGAGCAATATCATGGGTCTAGTCATTAACACTAACGTATCAGCAATTAATACCGCAGCAGCGTTAAACAAGTCAGGCGATAGCTTAAAAACATCGATGGAACGTTTATCTACCGGTAAGGAGATCAATTCGGCCGCCGATAACGCCGCCGGTAAAGCCATTGCTACCAACATGACCAAGCAGTTAAATGAATTGGAACAAGGCATCAATAACGCCAAAGATGGTGAAAACCTGTTATCCACAATGGACGGTGCAGCCAGTGCCATTGAAGATATGACACAACGTATGCGTACTCTGGCGGTTCAGGCATTGAACGGTACTTATCAAGATAGTGACAGGGCCTTGCTTGATGTTGAATTTGCCGCGTTATCGGATGAAATCACCCGAGTTGCGGATTCCACAGAGTTTAACGGTATCAGCCTTATCGATTCCACAACAGGTCTTAATATCCAGGTTGGTTCAGATACTATCGCCCTTACTGCGACCGATTTAACAGCCGGTACCTTAGCTATTGATAAAGCAACTATCGACATAAAGACTTCCGGTGGTGCTGGCACGGCCCTAACGGCCATTGATGCCGCATTAACAAAAATCATTGATGCACGTACCAACTTCGGTGCCGAGTCGAATCGTTTGTCTTACACCACCACAGCACTAGAGTCGACAGCAACCAATACTGCAGCGGCTCGTTCGCAAATTGAAGATGCCGATTTCGCCAAGGAAACGACTAACCTGGCGCGTGCCAAAGTATTGCAAAATGCCGGTATTGCCATGTTACAACAAGCCAACGCGCAAACGTCTAACGTAGAGCAGTTGTTGCGTTAATCGGATAGAAGCTAAGGGACTAGGGACTAGGGACTACATTATGTTTGGACATCTTATATAGACGGCAACGATTTTATTGTTTGAGCTAAACTTACTATGAGGTTCCGCCAACTGCCAGTAGCTATCTGCCCGAAGCCAGTCGCATAACAAAACCGTACTCCGTTGAGTACGGTTTTTTAGAATACTGCATTACATTTTTTTTAGCGAAAATTTGATTAATTTGAAATTAATTTTGTGGTTTGCCGCTATAAGCATTATCAGCAGAAAAACTTTGAAAATTTCAACGATTTAATATCGAAAGCAAAGTGGTTCTAACGTATACTACGTTTAAAATAAATAAGTGAGTGGCACATGATTATTAACAACAACCTGACTAGCATTGGCAAAACCTCTCAGGCCAGTCCGGTTAAGCTTGATAAAGAGTCAGAACAAAAGCAATCGACACAGATTGAGCAACAAACAAGCCACAATACGGCCAAAGGTGTGGATATTTCCTTATCCGAAAATATTACCACGGCGTTCGAGAAAATCAGCGAGCATGCCAATTCGGTTAACATGTCACGAGTGGAGGAATTGCGCCAACAAATAGCCAATGGCAACCTGACCATGGATGTTGATAAAATCAGTGAAAACATCATCAACACCGAGCTGAGCTAACCAGGCTTTGGCCGGTTTAACCCAAAACCCAAGATAAAATGAATACTACGCAGTTAAACGATAACTTAGACACTTACTTACAGCAATTATATCAATGGAAACGATTATTAACGGTCGTCCCTGTCGATCCTGGCGAGCTGGAGTCGATATTGTTAGCATTGCATAATTCTTTAGATGTCATTAACGCCTATAACCCAGCAGATTTTAGCCAACAACATTTTCCAACCCTGGAACAGATCGATAAAACCCTGACCAAGATAGCGGCATTAAACTCGCTATTAGAACAAGATGTTGGCGCAACACAAGCCAAGCCATTAACCGCAAAATTCAGCTTATATCAACAATTTGAGTGCAAAACGTGAACAGCAAACGGCTCGAAATAATACAGCGCTCAGTGCTTTTGTTATTGTTATTGACTCTACTGGTTACCCTCGGCCAGCAATATAGTAATTACAGCCTACCAGTCGCCACAAAAAGCGAAACCAAACCGCAATCCTTGCAACTGCAAAATACTGTTAACCAGTTACACAATGCGGCAACCCAGGCTCAGGCATTATTAACAGAGCTGAGCGAGTCAGCGCAGCTCAAGGCGAAAAACCTGGATGCACAGCAAGCCCAGATCAAGCAACTGTTAGCCGCAGTTAAATCATATCAGCAGGTATTTATCGAAAGTGATTTCGATAGCTGTTTTGAAGATCAAGCCAGCTTTATCGAATAACCCCTTATCGCAAACTATTCCTAATCTAATCGGTTGGCGGGGTTTCAACCTCGCGTAATTACCGCAACGCGGTAACCAAAATCAGGGCTGACCACGCCATAACCCTGGGTTGGCGGGGTTTCAACCTCGCGTCATACCGCAACGCGGTACTTAAAGCCTTACCTTAGGTAATCGCGCGAGAATAAATTCCCGCCAACCAAATAAAAAAAATGATATTAACCTGAAAGATTTCTTTACTGTGGTCGCTACTCCTATTAACACGGCAATTAATATAAATAATTTTAATAAAAATCAGGAGCAATATCATGGGCCTAGTAATTAACACCAACGTATCAGCAATCAACACCGCAGCAGCATTAAACAAATCAGGCGACAGTTTAAAAACATCGATGGAACGGTTATCGACCGGTAAAGAAATTAACTCAGCAGCTGACAACGCCGCCGGCAAAGCCATTGCCACCAACATGACCAAGCAGTTAAATGAATTAGAGCAAGGCATCAATAACGCCAAAGACGGGGAAAATCTGCTATCGACTATGGATGGCGCCGCCAGTGCCATTGAAGATATGGCACAACGTATGCGTACTCTCGCCGTTCAGGCATTAAACGGCACGTATCAAGACAGTGACCGTGCCTTGCTTGATGTGGAATTTTCTGCATTATCGAATGAAATCACTCGTGTTGCCGATTCCACCGAGTTTAACGGTATCACCCTTATCGATGCGGCCGCTACCAATCTTAATATCCAGGTGGGTTCAGATACTATCGCCCTAACCGCGAATGATTTAACGGCAACCGGATTAGGTGTTAATGCTTCAACGATTGCGACTTCCGCTGGCGCTACCACTGCCCTTGCAGCCATTGATGGCGCATTAACAGATATCATCGATGCACGTACCAACTTTGGTGCTGAATCGAATCGTTTGTCTTATACCACGACTGCATTGGAATCGACAGCAACCAATACCGCAGCGGCGCGTTCACAAATCGAAGATGCCGATTTTGCCAAGGAAACTACGAATCTGGCGCGCGCCAAAGTATTGCAAAATGCCGGTATTGCCATGCTCCAACAAGCGAACGCGCAAACCTCAAACGTCGAACAATTATTACGTTAATCATTAGTTTATTCAGATTAACATTAACAGAAAATAGCAGGGCAATTGGCAGTAATGATTGCCAAGTAATTAAAACATCAGGGATTAAATCATGGGTCTAGTAATCAACACTAACGTATCGGCAATTAATACCGCAGCCGCGTTAAACAAATCAGGCGACAGCTTAAAGATGTCGATGGAACGGTTATCAACCGGTAAAGAGATCAACTCTGCCGCTGATAACGCTGCCGGTAAAGCGATTGCCACTAACATGACGAAACAGTTAAATGAGTTAGAGCAAGGCATTAATAACGCCAAAGACGGGGAAAACCTGTTATCGACTATGGATGGCGCTGCCAGTGCCATTGAAGATATGACACAACGTATGCGTACTCTTACCGTTCAGGCATTAAACGGCACGTATCAAGACAGTGACCGGGCCTTGCTGGATGTGGAATTTGCCGCGTTATCGGATGAAATCACTCGTGTTGCCGATTCCACTTCTTTTAACGGCATCAACCTGATCGGTGACGATGCTGCTGCTGTTCCAGCGGCTAATATTAATATCCAGGTGGGATCAGATACCATTGCTCTTACCGCCACGGATTTAGCGGCTGATGCACTAGGTATTAACTCTACAGGTGCTGGCGCAATAGATATTCAAGATTCGACCAACGCTGCTGCAGCCCTGATTAAAATTGATCTCGCATTAACGTCTATTATCGATGCACGTACCAATTTTGGTGCCGAATCGAATCGCTTGTCTTACACCACGACCGCATTAGAGTCGACAGCAACCAATACCGCAGCGGCTCGTTCGCAAATCGAAGATGCCGACTTTGCCAAGGAAACCACGAACCTGGCGCGTGCCAAAGTCTTGCAAAATGCCGGTATTGCCATGCTACAACAAGCCAACGCGCAAACTGCGAACGTAGAGCAGTTGTTACGTTAATAGTAAACTAGAAACGAGAAACGAAGAGCAGTGGGAGTTAAGTAGAATAGTTTTATATTCACGCTCTGTTGCTTTTTTCTTTACCGAGTTAAGTCTCTTTTTTTACGACATGGAAGTGTAAATTTACGATGAGTTGCCACGAGCTGCCAGTAGCTAAATGCCAGTAGCTAAATGCCAGAAGCCCGTTGCCTAGCGAAGCAATAGAAACAAAACCGTACTCCTTTGGGTGCGGTTTTTTTATAACAGTTTCATGATGCTTAGTCGCCGTTAATACCAAGTCTTATCAGCCGATATTTATCAAAGTGATATCCATGGCAATATTGAAGAGCACAATAAGGTTATCGCATACATTTCCCGCCCTAGCCCCCTTAGCACTTAGCACTTAGTCCTTAGTCCTTAGTCCTTAGTCCTTAATGTTTAACATTTAACGTTTAACTACCAAGAACTTGCTGGTTGTGGCGTAGTAGCACAGAGGATTTAATTTCTTCCTCGTCTAACAGTTCAATTTGTTGTAAGTACAAACGTTGTTGTTTTTCACCGAGCTTGTTCAACACCGATGTATGTTGTAGCTGTTGCTGCAGCTGTTGATCTTCATTGCGTATTTGTTTGCGCTGCTTGGAAATATCCAGCCGTTGGGTCACTAGCAAGGTGTTTAAATTTTCCCGGTAGTACATTGCTTGTTTGAATTCAATCGCGGCAACGTCTTGCTCGGGACTGAAGCTGACAATTTTCTGACTGTGCTGATTGAGCACTTCCACTTGCGCCAGTTGCGCTTTCAATTGTTCATCTTTTTTGCTCAACTGCACAATTTCGGCTTGATGTTTTTTTTTCAGCAAGCCGGCAATGCGAATTAATTTATTACTCATTATCTGTCCCTCATGCCTTTCGGTATGTCTACATCGACATAACTTAGCGTCTGGTTTTTTTGTTGAATTTTGCTCAGTGAGCGAATAAAGCTGAAAATTCTGGCCACGGCCGGAAATAACTCTGCCGGGATCACCCGGTCTAACTCACTGTGAAAGTACAAGGTTCGGGCCAATTTAGGCGACTGGATCACCACGAGTTGATGTTCGAAGGCAATATCTTTAATTTTATCGGCCAGTAAATCTGTGCCCATGGCAACAACCACCGGCGCCGCCATAGAGTTTTTATTGTATTTTAAACAAATTGCATAATGATCCGGGTTGGTAATGACGATGTCGGCATCGGGAATGCTACTCATCATTCGCGCATTTGCCCGTTGCCGTTGTAATTGCTTGAGTTTGCCCTTAATTTCCGGGTTACCCTGAGTTTCCTTCATTTCATCCTTGATCTCTTTCAAGGTCATCTTTAATTTGTCTTTTGCCGATTTTATTTGAAAAGGAATGTCGATGCCGGCAACAATGATCAAGGTAAAAATGGCGGCAATAACAATCAGCACCATATCACCAGACAGTTGGTGCAGTTGCAGTTGTAACTCGCTATAGCGAATGCGCAAAAACCCCGGAGAATAGCTAAATAGGGCATACAAACTGCCGCCCATGAAGGTGACAATTATCAGTGACTTGATAAATTCTACCAAAGATTCTTTACCAAACAGATTTTTCAAGCCGCTAACCGGGTTAATATTACTCGCTTTGGGCTGAATACGTTTGCTCGAAAATATCCAACCGCCAATGCCAATATTGCCCAAAATGGCGAACACCACAGGGATAATTAACACCAGCATAATATTGAGGAAGGCATCAAAAAAGATCTCGCTTATCATCCCCATTAGCCCGTTGAGATCGGCGCGAGTATCGCTATTTTGTAAATGCCGGCTGGCGTTGCTGGCGATATTGGTAAATACCTGACGAAAAATAAACCAGGAAAACAGCAACAAGGACACCATACCGAGAAGATTGGTAAAATCTTTGGAGCGTGCCACTTGGCCATCTTCTTTGGCTTTTTGCAGTTTTCGCTCCGTCGGTTCCTCGGTGCGATCTTCCTTATCCGGCTGTTCAGACACGCAAGCCCCTTAAGGTTTCAAAAATAAGCAATTGCATTGACTCAAATAACTCAAGCGCGTCTTTGCTTCGGTCGATGTTGGTCAGCCACAGGAAGTAAAGACTGCAAAGGATATACAGCGGAAAGCCGACAGAGATAACTTGTAACGCCGGGGCGGCTTTGTTTAACACCGACAGCATCAAGTTACAGCCATAAACCGCACCGACCACAGGTAGCGCCAGCATCATGCCATGGACAAACATCGCCCCCATCCAGCTGATCACATCGGGGTAAATGCTGGCCAATGATGCTCCCCAGGGAATAGTGATTAAATAAAAGCTTTCCAGTACCGTACTGACAAACATGTTGATGCCATCGGAGGCAATAAACACCAGGCCAATAAAAATATACAACAGCGAGCCAATCATCGAGTTTTTCTGGTTAGAGGCAAAGCCGGGTTGGTCAGCAAAACCGAATCCAACGGCCATCGAAATTAAGCGGCCGGCAAATTCAAACATTTCAAACACCAGGCGAAACATAAAGGCCATCAGGAAGCCTATCAACAACTGCGAAGCCACCAGGGAAAATAACGAATGTTGGGCAAGAACATCGTCAATCTCTGGATAGATCAGCATGCCACCGACTATGCTAAGCACAATGATCAATAATATTTTAACTTGCCCGGGCAGGCTTTTACTGCCGATTAATGGCAGAGAGACGATAAAAATGGAGCAACGGATCAGCGCTAAAAAAAACGCATATAACAAGGATTCTATGGTGTCAGGGTTTAGCTCAATGACCATGTTCGGTATGAGATTGCATTTTGGCGGCGAGGTTGATTAACACCCGGCCATGAATACGACTTACCGATGCCTCTGAGCAATCGAGGATCAGGGCGATCTCTTTCTGGCTCATTAACTCTTGGTAAAACAGGGTGACGAATATTTGCTGTTTTTCGTTCAAGCTTAAAATGGCACTCTTGATAAGCTCGCTCAGTTGCTGCTGCTCTAACATACTTTCCGGCAATTGCTGAACCGTATCCGCCGGCGATCCGCCCATATCGGTGAGCAATTCATCCAGAGAAAACAAACTGGTTTGGCTTAGCTCCATTTCTTGCAGATGATATTCCGCTAAGGGTATGTCTAAAGCATTGGCCATTTCTTCAGCGCCAGGCTCTCTTAATAACTGCTGTGATAATTGTTGAAAGGTTTTTACTATCCGTGTCTTATTAGCGATAGCTCTGCGTGGTACCCAGTCATTGTTGCGCATCGCATCGATAATGGCACCACGTACTCTCAGCACCACAGTGCCTTCGTTTAATGGTTGTTGCTGTTGTTGGTATTTTTGCTGCAACTCCAGTAACGCCAAGGTGGCAATTTGCACCACATCTTCACGGTCAATCTGGCTTGGCAAGCGATGAAAAAACTGTGCGGCAATGCGTCCGGCAAGTTCAAAATAGTGGCTCATATCCGCTTCACCATGTGAGTGCGTGGATTGTACTTCCCTGCCGTATTGTTGATATTGCCGTTGGCTCATTATGCTTCTTCACCCTGGGCAAACACGCTGGCAAGAATATCTTCGTCGTACTCTATGTTTTGTCGGCGTGCGGCCATTTCTGTCATTAACTCGTTTAAATAACTCACCCGGGCTATTTTTAAATCTTCCGGCACTCGTTGCCCATTGGAAATGTAGCGTAACGGGATTTTATGTTCAATAAGGGCGGCTATTGCTTGCCCCAGTGATGAGGTTTCGTCGGTTTTGGTTAAAATACAGCCGTGAATGTCAATATCTTTCAGCGCCGCAAAGGTATCGTCGATGACGAAACGTTGTGAAGCGGCAGACACGGTAAGCAGGGTTTTCACCCCTTTAATATTGGCACTCAAGGTACGTACCTGACGCACCAATTCAATGTCTTTTTGGCTCATCCCGGCGGTATCTACCAATACCATTTTGCGATCGGCCAAATGCTCTACCAATTCTGCGATTTGCTCTGGCGTTTTACTTACGTAATAATCTACCCCTAAGGTTTTCATATAAATACGCAGTTGCTCTATGGCGCCAACCCGGTAGTTATCGGTGGAGATAACGGCGACACCGTCGGCCGAATGTTCGAGCACATAATGGTAGGCAATTTTCGCCAACGTGGTGGTCTTGCCCACGCCGGTTGGGCCAATAAGCATTAGCCAACTGCCGTTACTTTGTAAATTCCAGGGGGCGGTGATCACCTGGTCGAGAATGATTTTTTCGGCAACCTCAAAACTAAACTCACTGCGCGACTGCTTTAAATCGGCCAGCGTTTGTTTTACCAATTTGATCGGAAAACCTTGCTTTAACAGATGTTTAAGTACTGCCAGTTGCTTTGGATCAGAAGTATAGCGTTTACTCCAGCCATGCACATTGTTTTGCGTTTCCAGTAACTGCTTAAGATCACTCATCTGCTCATGCAAGCTGCTCAGCTGTTTTGGCATTTCATCGAGATCATCGCTGGGCGAATGCGTTTTAGTGTTAGCACTGTTGGTTGCGGCAACCACCTCATAGCCTTCGTCGGTCAGGTGTTGCGATAAAATAATCCCTTTCGCGCCTAACTGCTCAGTCGCTTGTGCTAACGCTGCTTTTTTTGAATCTGATACTATTCGAATAATTTGCACGGTTGTACTCTCAATTAACGCTTAACCTGAGCGGCCATCGCAAACGCAGATTCGGCAAACTCGGTGATAAAAAATAATAATGTGGAGCCCCACAGGCTTAATGCAATGGTCATAAATATCAACTTAGGCACAAAGCCCAGCACCGGATCATTGATATGGGTTGCCGCCTGCATGATTCCGACCACCAAACCCGCGATCAATATGCCACCAAGTAATGGTCCGGCGACGGCGATAGCAACACTTAACGCTTCATTAGTCAGCTCAAAAACCTTGGGCAATAAACTCACGTGATGAAACCTCTTACCAAAGTATCCGAGATTAAGGTCCAGCCATCGATGGCAATAAAGACTAATAATTTCAACGGCAGCGATACCATCGCTGGTGGCATCATCATCATCCCTAAGCCCATCAGGATACTGGCCACCAGTAAATCGATAATTAAGAACGGGATAAAGATCATCAAACCGGTGACAAAACCTATTTTTAACTCGCTGGTTAAAAAGGCAGGCATCAAAATTGAGAATGGGATCTGCTCACCGTCTTTTAAGGTAATGTCTTTTTCTAAAAAAGAGGCAAAGGTTTCAATGTCTTCCACATAAACTTGCGACAGCATAAACTCTCGTACCGGCTCCAACGCCAAGGTAAATGCCTCAGTATCACTAATTTGTTCTGCTTGCAGGGGTTGCCAGGCTTGCCGCTCAATTTTTTCAATGACCGGGGTCATCACAAAAAATGTCAGGATTAACGCCAACCCCAGTAAGATTTGATTGGACGGTGTCTGTTGAGTCCCTAAGGCCTGACGTAGCAGCGCTAACACTATGATAATACGGGTAAATGGTGACATTACCATCAACAGCGCCGGTAACGCCATCAGCATCGTCATCAAGGCCAATATTTTAATATTGACACTATAATTTTGGGTGCCACTGGCATCGGTAACTGTCATTATCGACATGCTATCGTTAGCCAGCGCTATAGACGGCACCAGCAATGAGAGTAGTAGCAAAAACCTAAGCATTGGTTAAGATTTAAGTTCTAGTATTCGTGCGGCATATTGATTATCTACCACCACTAATTCTGCCGTTGCCACTAAGGTATTGTTTACCAATACATTCAATGGCTCCGAAAGCGGTTTGTCCAACTTAACCACGGAATCTACCGATAAATTACTGATTTCAGTTAAGCTCAATCGACTCTTGCCCAACTCTACAGAGAGTGAAACCGGCAGCTCCATAAACAGCTGATTTCTTAAGTTGCTGACATCCGCCTGGCTGGAGATATTTTCTAACGCTGCATTATCAGCGGTTGGGGAATTGCTATCTAACATTAATTAACCTTCAACTTGTTGTTTTGCTTTATATTCAACTTTTGCGATTTGTCCGGCATGGTAGGCGCCATCTTTGCCTAACGAAGCTTTAAAAATAAGCTCATCGAGCACCTTGAGCTGTAAATGCTGGAAATTAGGTAACGGCAATAAATCGCCTACTTTTAACGCAGTAATGGTCTTCAGCGGCACTTGTTCTTCGGGCGTCGACGCCACTAAATCCAAGACAATATTAGGTAATGCATCACTGATGTTTTTCACGTTAGTCGGTTCTTCCAATTGGCCGGCCAGGACATTCGACAGTCGGTCCAATTCTGGCAGGAAAGGGCCCAGGGCCGACCATGGAAAGACAATATTCATCGGCCGGGTAAGGTGCTCGCCAAACAGCACATCGATGGTGCAAATGAGTACTTTTTCACGACCGTCGACTAATACCGCTTTATCCACATTGTGTTCGACATAACGGGTAAGCATATTCAATGATAAATGCTTGTTTAATATTTGATTGATGCTGGCGAAACAACAAAGGGCAACCGATTGCGCAAATTGCTCGCCCATACGCGATAAAGGTTTAACGGCACGGCTGGTGCTGCTGCTTTTACCAGGTTGCGAGCTGCGCGGAGTTAAATATTCGTTTAATCCCTGATTGATCGCCTTACGTGAAAAGGTGACTAAGAAATTGCTGTTCCAGGTCAGGCATTGTGATTGCACAACGAAGGTATCATCCGCCAGGTTTTGAGTGAAATCACGGTATTTCATCACCCGGCTCTTCAGTGATTCGGCTTCGATATGGATATTGAAGCGCTCTTTCATTTGCTGTGGAAACACTACCGATAACAAGTCGCTTAAGCGATTAAAGAACGGGATATCAATAGCAGAAACTTTCGGCAAGGCTGAAAAATCGAAATTTTGGTAGCCAGGCACAAGCGGACGGCCATATTGTTCAGGGTTTACAGGGGCGGCCGGCTTGCCGGTATCTGCCGATCGCTCGGCAGCAGAGCCAACCTCGGTATCTTCTGAGAAAAATATATTATCGCTAACCTGTTGTTTTGCATTGCTAAGTTGCATAGGTGTTGTGCCTAACAAATGCTTGCCCTTTGGACCACGAAACCATTGAACAAGGCGTTTATAACTATTGTCTGATATTAACAATATCAGCGAGCAATGACTGTCACTCTGGGTAACATAGATCCAAGTTCCAAGCTGAAAGTTAGAAAGCTGAAAGTTAGAAAGCTGTAAGCTGTAAGTTGTAAGTTGTAAGCTGAAAGTTGTAAGCTGTAAGCTGAAAGTTGTAAGCTGTAAGCTGAAAGTTGTAAGCTGAAAGTTGTAAGCTGAAAGTTGTAAGCTGAAAGTTGTAAGCTGCAAGCTGTAAGCTGTAAGCTGCAAGCTGTAAGCTGAAAGCTGTAAGCTGAAAGCTGAAAGCTGTAAGCTGTAAGTTGTAAGCTGAAAGCTGAAAGCTGAAAGCTGAAAGCTGAAAGTTGAAAGTTTCTCACTTTCTCACTTTCTAACTTCTACCTTCTACCTTCTACCTTCTACCTTCTTTCTCGCCAGTGCCGTGTGCGGTTACGACACTATCAATTCACTAAGGTTGCTCAGTACGCTCCTCGATTGATAGCTATCGCAGGCAAAGCTCCTTAAGGTATCTATTTCAGCGTCTCGTTCGACCCCGTCGGCAATCGATTTTATCGACTCAATTTTCGCCATGCGGATTAATGACGCGATCAACACTTTATTGCCGATGATTTCATGGCAATTAATCACTAACGACGGGTCTAATTTAATTGCCGAAATAGGCAATTCACGGATCATCAATAATGATTGATAGCCTGTTTTAATGTTGCCAATGGCCACCCCATAACCATGGATCCGGGTTCGGGTCAGACCGGGTAAAATGGCGCGATAACCCTGCTGCAATTCGTGTTCATTGATTTCAAAAGTGATGCAAGACTTATGGATCCGTTGTTGCTGCAGGTAACCATTGAGGCCTTCAAAAAACGCCGACTGATTAAGCTGCTCAACCGAAACTTTAAACGACAAGATGGGAAAGTCTTCGACCTTAAAATGGCTTTGTAGTTGTTCGATGGCGAATTGAATTAACTTCAAAGCAATTAAACTCAGCGATTTACTTTGCTCCTTCTCGGCCTGAATTTCTGAGCCATCAAAGCTAATGTTTTTTTGCTGCCAAGAAAACTTGACCGCCAGTGATTCCAGTCTGCGGCTTTTCACTTGCTTAACCGATGAAAACAACAGCTGCAACTCATTATTCGCTAGCGCAATTTCTAATTCATTTAGCTTTAGCAGGGTAGTAATTTGTTTATTTGATGGGCTTACTTTCGGCAACAAATTCAACAACAAAGGTTGTAATACTGGCAAGGTCAGTGGTTTTGCCAGCGTCCCTAAGATCGGCAATTGGAATTGCTGTGCCATATCGCGGATAAATTCTAACGATTCAGCGTTGATCGCCGAGGTGATATAAAATGGGATATAAATTTCACGATTGTGCAGCTCATTGAGTAATTCGATGCCATCCATGCCATCCATCAAAACATCAATTAACAGCAGATCGAAATGTTGTTCGGCAAGTTTGGTTAACGCTTGTTGACCATCAATTGCAATCTCAACGGTTAACACCCCGCATTGACGCAGACGAGTTTCGACAATTTTACTCTGGATTTGATCATCTTCAACAATTAAAACGGTCAGTCTATTCATCTTCATCTACCAATTTCCCTTCGTTACTTGTTCTTTGATGCTGAGGCACTTGATTCACTTGAATCTGATTTAACTTGATATATTCTTGTTGTAACTGCAATAAAATGGCCTGGATTTTTAGCTGCTGTGACTTGATACCGGCAACTTCACCCGGGCTTTGCTCTACTGTATTGGCACTGTTACCATTGATACTCTCTGGTGCGACTTTATTTTCATCCACCGGGGATTCTACTGCCGGCTGTGGCTGGCCAGAGCCTGCAGTTTGTTGTGTTATCTGCGCCATTGTCGGGTCGAGTTCAGCGCTTTCATGGTCATTGTCCGCTGCCGTTAAATAGTCGCGTACCTGTTGTTGTTTCACCCTATTATCTTGTTGAAGGTGAGTCAGAACTTGCAACTCATCGATAATGCTACTCATGGTCTGTTGCAACTGGCCAATTTCAGTTTTCAAATTGGCTAACTCTAAGACATACTTATCGCTATTTTCGGTTTGACTATTTTCGGTTTGACTAATTGCGTCTGCTGCAGATTGCTGGTATATGTTCAGCCAGAACAGTGCCAGTATCAGCAACAAACTACTTACCATTAATAGTATATTGGCGTAGCCAATAGGTGCTGTCGCCATTTTCTCAGTAGTGCTATCTTGCGTTAGTGGCGCCGTTTCGACAGATTTCTCATCTACCGTATCGTTGCCGACCGGAGCCGGGGCTGCCAGGCTTTCACGGCGGCTGTTAGGTTGTTGTATTTTAAATTTTGCGATCGAGTCGATCACATTTTTTCGTTCATCTAACATCTGACATTACCTAAATTAGTCTCCTGCAACGCTGTGCGGTGACGGCTCGCTAGCGGATTGCTGAGTTTGTTTTTTTAACTGTATCTGGGCGGTGTTTTCAGCATTGTGTTGTAATTGCTGCTTTATTTGCCCTAACAATGCGTGGATCCTGGGGTCTGTCTGCAGGTCTCCGGTTATTGTTAGTGAAATTACCATATCCTGTTGTTCAGCAATGCTTTGCAACAACACTTCCATGGCAAAATAATCGATTGCCGGCCCACTGACATTACTCGCCCATAAACGTAATAAGTAGTGATATTCGCGTAAAATCAACATCGCCTGAGCAGACCCGGTAAGCTCGGCCATTATGGTTTGCTCGGGCTGGTTAATTCACCGACATTGATTAAGTTTTTCACGTGCGAAATCAGCTCTTTTTGCGCCGATTCAATGGTTTCTTTACTCGCTTCAATGGCAATCAATTCCAGTTCTTCTCTAAACGCCAGCTGCGCTCTCGAACTCATCGAACTGACAAAACATGCGATCAATTGCTCATCTTCCTGGGCACAAGCCAAGGCCAGCTTTTCCCGGTCAAAATCCTTTAAGATCAATAATGTTTCTTTACTGGAAAATTGTGAGCATTGCTCAAAACTGAGGAAGTACTGGCCAATCTTCGCTTTCATTTGCGGTGATTGGTCCAAGCCAGCCATGACCGAGTGTTCCGCATCTCTTGGCATATTCATGATGATATCGGCCATTTTCTCGGCGCCAGAGAAGGCGACCGAGTTATTCGCCGCATCGTTTACCACCGAACCTAAGGATTCGTTTATTTCTTCCAACAGTTGTGGCTGTAAATTATTCAGGGCAGACACCCGTAACACCAGATCGTCACGAACTTCCATCGGGAACTGTAACAAACAATCCGCGGCGTGTTGGGCATCAAAGTAGGCCAGAATAACGGCTATCACTTGCTCATGTTCGTGTTCGAGAATTTCAACGACCTTATCCGCCGGCAAGGTAGAAAGCATATCTAACGCATCCACTTGTACCCCTTGACGCCCTCGACCACTGAGCAAAGACGCTCCTAACGCCATGCCATCGCCCGGTAACGCCAACTCTTCAACCCGGGTCAGGTAATCATTCATCACCGCGATTGCTTGCGCCTTACTCAAACTGCCGACATTCGCCATCGCTTTGCTGATTTTAGAGATTTCAGCTTCATCAAAACCAAGCAATATTTGCTCCGCTTTCTCTTTGCCTAGCAGCATTAATAACACCGCGGCTTTTTTCGCACCGTCTAGATTAACCATAGATTAACTCCTTTGGCCAGCAGCATCGGCATCATTCATTGGTGCATCGAACAATAAACTGTCATCATTTATCAGCACATCAATCACTTCGCTGTTGAGCCATTCTTTGACCACTGCCGCGGTTAAATTAGTATCCTTAGCGACTGCCGACATCAGCTCACCATGTAAATCTTCATAACTCTTTACCGGACTAATGTCATCGTCTACGGTTACCCTGTTATGCGCCGTGTTATCAGTAATGGTTGATGTTTGTTCGGCTTGGGTTGATGCTTCGGCCAGCGCTGCTGTGGGCGTGGCTTTTGAAATATCGCGAATGAGTGGTCTTAACATAAACAAATAGGTGGCCAGCAACAGCAAAAATGCCAACAAATACTTAATATACGGGGTCGCTAAATCGAGCCAGTCATCAGGCGTTGCCACCGGCATATCAATGGCGAAGCTCGGTCGTTCAAAACTGGTGTTTATCAGCACTATTTGATCTCCGCGGGCTTGATCAAAGCCGACACTGGCTTTTGCCAGTTCGGTAAATCGGCTAACTTCATCAACAGAAAGCGGCTGGTATTCCATGGCGTTGGTTTCTTCATTAAACACCTGGTGATCGTTTACCACGATAGAAACCGTCAAGCGCTCAATCACCCCGCCGCCATATTCACGGGTGGAGATTAATTTATCGACTTCGTAATTGATCACACTGGTTTGTTTTTCAGACTTGCTTTTACTGCCACCAGTCGCGGACCCTTCGAGATTGTTTGCCGCGCCTCCGGCGGCACTGCCACCGCCAGATTGATTGGTCTGTTCCGTTTGCTGGCTGCGAACGACCTGACTGGCAGGATCATAACTTTCCGCTTTTTCGGTGCGCCGACTAAAGTCAATACTGGCATGAACTTGCGCCTTAACATTTTCGACGCCCATGACCACGCCTAAGATATCTTCGACCCGTTTGGTCAGTATCTGTTCCAGTTTTTGTTTGTAATTCAGGTTCTTATTAGCAAGATGCTTTTCACTCGATTGATTTAACGACAGCAACCTGCCCTTATGATCGATGACCGAGATCTTGTCGGCATCCAGGCCTTGCACACTGGTAGCCACCATATGAATAATGGCCACGACTTGTTCCTGGCTCAGGGTAAAACTGTGTTGTGACTTGATCACCACACTCGCTTTTGATTCGACCTTATCACGCAATAAACCATTCTTTGCGCCGATCACTAAATGTACCCTCGCGTTTTCAATACCCTGAATGGTCAAAATGGAACGAGCCAATTCCCCTTCAAGTATTCGCCGACGCATTAAATCGTCATCTTTGCGAGATAACACCCCGCCGCTTTGTTGCTGGTCAAACAAACCATAACCTTCAACCGGTTTTTTCGGATAGCCGGCGGCGGCAATCTTTAAGCGCATTTCATAAACGGCATCGGGTGGCACCATAATAGAACCTGAGCTCGGTTCTATTTGTGGGGAAATTGCGTTTCTTTCGATTATCGCGGTGACTTCAGCAAGTTCGCTACCACTTAGGCCTGAGATCAGCAGCGCAGATTCGGTTTTATTTAGCCACAGCAACACGGTAACCGCCAAGGAAAGGCTCAACCCAAGTACTACCGCCATTTTGAACAAATGTGGCTGACTTAAGTTGGTAAACCAAATTTTTAAATTTTCTAAGTTCATTGCGATCGAAAAAATGCCAGGGGATTTAGATAGGCTGTCATCTTATTAAAAAGCCGGCGATAAATATGTAACCCAGTGTTACATTAACGCCTTATTTTAAGAATTAGTCGAATTATCCCGAGTTCAGGTTAAACAGCGCTTTTAACTGTGTCAGCGAGTCTTCACTACTCACGCCTTGCTCGAAGCTTTGGTTAACGAATAATTGTAATTGTTCAATCAGCACAAACGCTTTATCGAGTTCAGCATCATTGCCTTGCTGGTAGGCGCCTATGCTAAGTAACTCCTTGTTTTGTTCATACAAGGCCCAGTATTTTTTGAACTGCTGCGCATAGTGTAAATGCTCTGGTGAGATCAGATGATTCATTAACCGACTGGCCGAATAATTGAGATTTATCGCCGGATAAATACCTTTCGACGCCATGTCTCGGGATAATAAAATATGACCATCGACAATAGAGCGGACATTATCGATCAGTGGGTCGTTAACATCTTCCCCTTCCGATAATACAGTGTAGAAGGCGGTGATGTCGCCCTGCTCTGCACGACCCGGACCGGTGCGTTCCAATAAGTTATTGACTTTGCTTAATACCGAGGGTGGGTAGCCTTTAGCTCCAGGCGCCTCACCAATGCTTAAGGCAAGGTCACGCAACGCTTGCGCATAGCGAGTCAAAGAATCGATAAATAGCAGTACCTGCTTGCCTTGATCGCGAAAGTATTCGGCCACACTCGTCGCCGCCTGTGCTGCCTGAATTTTCATTAACGGGGTTTGATCGGCCGGAGAGGCGATTACTACCGATTTTTTTAACCCCTGAGCCCCCAGACAATCTTCAATAAACTCCTTTATTTCACGGCCACGCTCACCGACCAGGCCAATAACAATGACCTCTGCCTGTGAAAACTTGGCGATCATCCCCATCAGTACACTCTTGCCAACACCACTACCCGCCATGATGCCAACGCGCTGACCTTGACCTATGGTCAGTAAACTGTCGATGACCTTAACGCCGACACTGAATGACTTGTCGATGCGAGTGCGTAACATCGGGTTGACAGGTTTGGCTTCTAACGGTTGGTTATGACTATTCCCAACTATCTCACCTTTGCCATCAATAGGGACCATAAGTGGCGAGAATACCCGGCCTAAACAAGCAGCACTCACTTGAATATTATTGGCATTATCATCGGGTTCGACCGTTAAGCCATTGCACAGCCCTTCTACCGGATGCAGCGGCGCGAGGTAACAGTCATCGCCATGAAAGCCAATGACCACGCATTTGATTTCACTGTTATCGACGTGGGTAATGGTACAGTGCTGGCCAATTTTAACCGACAAGCCGGAAGCTTCGAGGATACTGCCCACCACTTTTTGCAATTTTCCGATAGGGCGGTAGGTCTGCTCCAAGCTGTGGAGCTGCTTGATCGACTGCGCCGCCAAGTGCTTAAACTTTTGATTAGTTGCCGCTAAGCTGGTCATTGCCAATGGTCTCCATAACCTGCTGGATGCGTTCGCTAAACAGGCCACTCATGACCGCCAAATCGGAGGAAATTTTCACATCCCCGGATTGCAGCGCGGCACTCATTTTGACGGTGATATTTTGCCCTTGCCATATTGACGCCAGTAATCTGCCATCTTCAGGGTTTAGCTCCACGGTTAGCGGCAATGAGTTCAACGACTGCTTCTCGATGCTGTCGATTAAGGCCTTGCGCACCACATCCAGTTTAATGGCACTGTCATCGGTGGTGATGAGATTAATAATGGTGGTGGCCAATTCGGTGCTATGTTCCAGGGTATTGAGCATCAACTGCTCATAGGCCGCTTCAATGTTACGGATATTACTGGTTAAAATATCACAGCGCTGTAACAGCGAGGATTCCACCCGCTGTTCAATTTGCTCATTGAATAGCTGCTCTAGTTGCACCTTTTGTTCAGCCAGGGCGGCTTGTTGCAATTGTTGGTTGTGCTCTCGACTGTCACTCAGCGTTTGCTCTCGAATGACATCGGCTTGTTCGCTTAACTGCAGTTCAAGCGAGCTCACTTTTGCCGTTAATTGGGCAAGTTGCTGTTTATGGTGTTGCTGTAAAGAGGCGATGGAGACAAAGTTATTCACGAGATGTTCTCTTAATGGTTTATACCAAGTTGATTAAATACATAATCAACTTGGTATAGTATCAACGGTAACTATTACTACCTAGAAATAACGTCAAATAAAGATTTATTATTCATTTCGGCAGTGATCCGCAGATAAGTGGTATACAAGGTTTGTTGTTCTTGAAACTTGGCAACCGCTTCGATTTGATCGATACCGGCAATGTCACTTAGTTGCAACTCCAAACTTACCGTTAATTCTTCATAGTTGGTCGATAATCGGTCCAGAAGTTGCGTATTTCGGCCAGACTCTATGATAATCGAGCTCATGCTATTATTGATGAAATCAAGACCAGCCCTGGCGTCATCATGTAGGGTAGAGTCAACACTAGTGACGCTTTCATCTTGTAAGTGATTGGCCAAATCGAACAGTTTATTGAGCTCGGATAATGAAATTTTCGCGCTGCCACCAGGCGCTGTCGCAGGCACCGAAACACCACCGAGCAAATCGGCGATAGGGACATCGGTTTTCACATTTAAGCCACCACCAACGTCGGCATATAATGGGTTTTTGCCGCCAATGTAATTTGCCGCAATGATGTTACCATCACTGTCGTGTTCCAGTTCGATTGCCGATATAGCACCACCAGAAAAATAGCCGTCGCCAAACACCCCTTGCTGATTCACCATGTTAACAAACTGATTAAGATCATTTGCCAGCAACAGGCCAATATCCTTGCGCGATTCTACTGAGGCGCCAGTTGCACTATTCACCCGCAACAGCTGCGATTGTATGTTTAACAGCAGTTCATTGATGCCATCGACTTTGCTTTCAATCTCAGTAAGTCTGATTTTCGCTATTTCGGTTTGCGACTCGGCATTTTGATAATACTCAATTTGGCTTTCAACGGCACGTGCCCGTGCCGACATTTCGGGTGCATCGGAGGCCCTGCTGTACTTTTTTCCAGACATGACTTGCTGCGAAGATTCAAAAATCTGCGTCTTTAAATTCTGCAAGTGTTGACTCGACTGGCGAGCGATATTGGCATCGGCGATTCTCATATTGGCTCCTCATAATTCCCACTGAGTGGGAAAACACTTAGTAGACTTGGTATTTATCATCTCAGCGCGTCCATCAAGGTAGAAAACATCTTTTGACTGGTTTTCACCAGTTGCGCTGACACTTCATATAACTCTTGATAGCGTAATTGATTGGCGGCTTCTTCATCTAACGACACACCTTTGCCGGAGATGATTTGCTGATTAATAAGCTCCAGACTGGTCTGGTCAAATTCCAGTGCCGTCTTGGTTCGTCTTGACAAGGCGATCAGTTCGTTATCGACAAATGGGTTATTCGTTTTTAACGATTCCTGGCCATTATTTAAAATTTTGCCATCCGCCATTTCGGCGATTTTATTGGCAAGTTCAACGGTTTGCTCAACGTCTCCCCATGACATGCCAAAACCGCTATTAAAAACCGGTTTAAACTCGCTGTTGGCATTGACGAACGGCAGTATGGTGACGCTTTCGCCTTCTTGCATTTCCACACCCGAGGGTAATGAAGACAACGCTATGCCGTTAACCGTGATCGGTGTGGCAAAGGTATTGGCGCTGCCAATTAACTCGCCAGTGCGCTTATTTATCACATCGTAACCAGCCGCTGTTTTTTTAATCAATATTTCTTGCGGCAAGGCGCCTAAATCTGCCGGCGGATAAGAATTTGTGTCCACCGTTGCACTAAACACTATTGCTGCGCCGTTGCCATTGTCATCAATGCCGGCGACTTCACGGGAAACACTGACAGTGGAAAATGCCGGTAAGGGTGACTGACCAAGTTGATTGCCATCGTCATCTACCCAACCACGGTAAACTTCATTTAACGATGCGGTTAAAGCAAATGCGTGCTGACCACTTTTATTCACCGCCGGTTGCACAAACTGGTTAAATGCGGAAATAATGCCGTCAATTTTCCCACCCGATATTTTATCACTGATATCGCGCTCACCAAGGAGAATATTGAAACTATTATTTTCATTGTTTGGCTGTATCGATAACGTTTGCTGATAACTGCGCGCGACCAGCGAAATGCCGTCACCGAGATAGACATCCACTTCGCCATTATTGAGTTCCACTGAACGAACATCGGCAATTTCAGCCAGTTGCTTTAGCAGACCGTCTCTTTCATTGATTAAATTTAACTTCTGCTCGGCACTTTGACTGGCGCGGATCTGCTCATTACTCGAGGCAATGTTGTGCGCCAAATTATTGACACTGTCAATTTCTACCGCTAATAACTCAGCGGTTGCGGATTTCTTGTTTTGAAAATGGTCCGCCACACTTTGCGTGGATAACGCCATCGCCTCGAGCGCTGCATAGCTGGCGCTCTTCGCTTCAGTGTCATTTGGCGAGGACGCAAGATTGTCAAAACTGGTATAGAAGTTATTGCTGGCATCCTTAAAACCAAGACTGGCCAGTGCCATATAATCTTCGGTATCATTGGCCATATCGGCCCACAACTGGCCATAGTTATAGTTTGAGGTCGAATCCAGCTGTCGCACCTGCAAGCTGCGGTCGGCAAAATGGGTTACTTCACCCACCTGAACACCGCCGCCTTCCGCCGTCGATAGATTTAACTGCCGGCGGCTATAATTTTCATCGGTTGAATTAGCCACATTATTACTGGTGATCAGCATACCCTTTTGGGCGGCACGCATGCCACTTATGGCAACATCAATGACATTAGACATGATTGTTTTTCACCTTTATCATCCGCTTCATATATTTTTTAGGAACATTTCCATCAGCACGCCTTTGCTCTGGTTATGCAGTTCATCTTTAAATAAATCATTTACTAAGGAATTTTTTTGACTCAAACCCAGTTTACTGTCCTGTTCATTTATCAACGGGGTAAACGAAAACACCTGATCAAATACCATTTTCTCAAAAGCGCTGGCGACCACTTCGAATGACTGCTCAGGATCGACTCGCGGCGTGTTGTGTTGTCCAGTGCTACTGGCCGGCAACGTCATGGTGCCCATGCCTAAGTTAATGCCTAAGTTAACGGCTAAGTCCATTGGTAATTCCTTCTTTCAGATTAATAAGCGACAAACACGGCAATTTCTTGCAGCACATTATAAAATAATCAATTCGGCTTGCAATGAACCGGCACGGGCCAAGGCTTCGAGCAAGCCCACCAGTTCGTCTGGCACCAGTCCCATCGCATTAATGACGGTAACCAATTGCTGTAAATCTCTCGATTTTGGGATGCTATGCATTAAGCCCCCCGTTTGTTCAATATTGATCGCACTGTTAACGACTTCTTTGCTGCGCCCCTCAGAAAACGGTCCGGGTTGCGACACTTGGGTATTATTGGAAATACTGATCATGGTACGGCCAAACGTTACTGCCGCCGGGGATAATTCAACATTACCGGTTATCACTACGCTGCCGGAACGACTGTTTACCACCACGCGAGCTTTTGCCGGGGTTAATTCAATATCCAGCTCTTCCAGCGCCGCCATAAATGCGGCATGGTGGCTTGACTGTTGTGCCGGTGCCATAATTTTAATACTGGTATTATCCAACCCCATGGCAACACCATCACCAAAGTTTACATTCACTTGTTTTATTATCGCACTGACGTTGGCATAACTGGGATGGCGTAAATTGACATAGACAAAGCCATCACTGGCAACATCACTGTTAATCACACCTTCAACGACAGCACCATTGGCGATACTACCGGAAGTTTTTACGCCTATGGTCACTTCGCTGCCATCATCACCACTCGCGCCCAGGCCGGTAATAAGAGTGCCCTGCGCCATGGCATAAACCTGACCATCGATAGCCTGCAAAGGCGTGTTGATCAGTTGGCCACCATACAGGCTTTTGGCATTGCCCACCGAAGAGACTACTACGTCGAGCTTTTGTCCTGGCTTGGCAAAGCTGGGTAACTCGGCGGTTACCATGACTGCGGCGACATTGCGGCTGTCGATCGACTGCAAAGACAAACCGTGAAAATCTAATAGGTTTCGTAGGGTATCGGTGCCAAGGCGGCCGCGATCGCCACTGCCATCTAAACCAATCACCAAACCGTATCCGGACAGTGAGTTGGTGCGAACGCCGGTGAGACTGGAGATGTCTTTTAACTTGGCACTCAGACAAGGAAAACTGATTGCGGCTAAGAGCATAAAGGTGGTGATCGGTTTCATGACAAATCTCTTCAATTTTGGCAGCCTAAACGTGGTGATCGGTTTCATGACAAATCTCTTCAATTTTGGCAGCCTAAACGTGGTGATCGGTTTCATGACAAATCTCTTCAATGTAGCGGTCTAAATAGGGAAGTAACGGTAAATAAATTCCATCAGCCAGCCCGGTTGACTGACAGCATCCATCATGCCCTGACTGACATAACTGATATGAGCATCGGCAATATTGGTTGACAGTATGGTGTTATTGCTTTGTATATCTTTGGCCCGAACCACACCTTCAATGATCACAGCTTCGCCACCTTCATTTACTTGCAAATGACGTTCGCCTTTGATTTTAAACAAATTATTGTCGAGCACTTGCGTGATTCGCACCGCAATGTTGCCATTTAACGCATTACTTTTCGAACTGTTGCCCTTACCGACAAACTTATTTTTGCTGTCAACATCAATGCCAATAATATTGGTTGTGCCGGCTTTGATATCGGCAAGCGCCAAGCCTTGCGATTTATCATAGCTAACACTGGATGATTTTTTGGCATTAATGTTTTCCACCAGCACCACAGTAATGATGTCTCCGGTACGCCTGGGTTTACGCGATTGCAGCCAGTTACCGTGGTAGGTCTGTTGAAATAAACTGCCTTGGCTAAAGACATTTTGTTGCGGCTCTGGCGCGGCGGCGGTTGCGGAGTTTGTTGCGCCGATTGAGGCAGTGTTGGCTGACTCGCTGTTCGCGCCTGTGGCCACATTGGTTTCACTGACGCTACTGCAGGCGGTTAGCAACAACACAGTTAACAACACCATAAGTCGACTCATGCTTATGCCTTTAATGCCTGGTTGGCATTTTTTTGCATATCATCAACCGCACGCACGGCGTTGATGCTTACCTCAAACGCTCGCTGAGCATCCATCATCGCGATCATTTCATTCATTACACTGACATTGGAACCTTCGAGAATACCTTGCAAAATTCCACCGGCGCCATCTTCGCCAGCAATGCTTAATTGTGCCGTACCACTGCCTTCACTCTCTAAGTAAATGCCGCGACCGACCGGACGCAATCCTTCTGGGCTGGTAAACGTGGCCAGTTCGAGCTGGCCAAGCTCTTCATATTGGCTGTTGTCGGCAAGCTCCGCATAAATACGGCCATCGTTGGCAATATTTATTTTGCTTGCCTCAATTGGGATCTCGATTAACGGGAACACCTGATACCCTTGCGCAGTGACTAATTCACCCAGTTCATTTCGTTGCAATGCACCATTGCGGGTATAGCCAGTTTCACCGGATGGCATGGTGACTTGGATAAAGCCTTTGCCTTCGATGGCAATATCAAGCTCACGGTCGGTGGCAACCAATTGACCCATACTAAAATCGGTCGTCGTCGCCGCAACTCGTACCCCGGTACCATGGTAAACCCCGGAAGCTTGCCGTTGTTCATCGCCGGAAACATTTCCGGCTGAGCGTTCGGTTTGATACATCAGTTCTTCAAATTCAACCCGCTTGCGCTGAAAACCAAAGGTATTGACGTTGGCTAAATTATTGGCAATATTGCCCAGTTGTTTCTCTTGGGCAATAAGTCCGGTTTTTGCAATATAAATCGACATAACAGTTGTTTAATTCCTTAACCTAGATCGAGCAATTTGGTTGCTAATGATGCGGCTTCTTTGATATCTTTCATCACCGCCATTTGGTTTTCAAAATAACGATTCAAATCCATCATTTCAGTCATCGTTGCCATCGAGCTAACATTACTGCCTTCTTGATAACCGACCAGAACAGCTGGATTGGATTCGATGCGAACGTCGGCGTTTGCATCGGCGATAAATGTGCCATCAAAGCGTTTCGTGATGCCGCCATTTACCGAAACCACCTGCAATTTCGCAACTTCGACAAATTCATTGCCATTATCCGCAGGTATCAAGGACACCCGACCATCATCCGAGATTTCCAATTTTTTGAAGTTGTTCACGGTGATCGACTCGCCACTGGCGCTGAGCAAGTTTCGTCCTGTCCTATCGGTTAGCTCCCCCTGGGATGACACTTGCCATCGAACATTACGAGTTAACACTTCTCCAGTGGCAGTTTTTAACACAAACCATTGCTTTGGATCGGTTAAACTCAGATCTCTAACATCATTGGTTTGCTCCATCGCCCCGGCTTTCGCGGATATTCTTGTTGCCTGGGTTATCGGGTACAGCTTATGGTCAGCCTGCTCGCTCGCTTGCGCAAACAGCACATCCGCCTTAAAACCCGGCACATTGATGTTGGCCAAATTATTGGTATGAACTTTTTGTGCCTTTAAGGCGTGCTGGGCGCCGTGCATGGCGAGATAAATGCTATTGTCCATAAGGGTTCAACCTTCCTTTACAGTTCCAGGATTTTTCGATCCAATTGCTTGGTCAACTGCAATACTTTGGTGTTCGCTTCAAAGGCTCGCTCTACTTCGACCATATGGATCAACTCTGAGCCCATATCAACATTTGAGCCCTCAAGCATGCCGGAAGATAATGAGCCAAAGCTATTACTTCCGGCCGTGCCGTAGATTGCTGAGCCACTGGCCAGAGTTTCCTGATACAGCATACCGCTGTTTTGCTCAAGGCCATCATGAGAGGCAAATTTGCCTAACGCCAGTTTATATTGATTGATGATTTTGCCGTTGCTGTAACTGGAAAACACGTTGCCTCTGTCATCAATTTGAATATCAACCAGATTGCCGGTGGCAAAGCCATCGCCTTCGTTGCTCCATAAGGTAAATTCTGAAACGGTTTGTGTGGTTGAGCCAAACTCAATGGCGACAGTGCCGGGTGCTGAGCCATTACCGGAAAAATCAAAGTTGAACGATTGTGGGCTGCCACCAATTAAATTGCCCTGGACATCGAATGTCATTGCTGTTGCCAATGTCTGCGGGGCAATATTTTCATCGGGAAACGCATAACTGACTTGCCATTCATTGTTGGCCGTTTTCTGGTAAGTAGTTTCCAGGCGATGTTCAAAGCCGAGAGAATCAAATACCGTACTGGTCACTTCAACTTGATCGCCTACTCTGGTATTGGCATTTAAGGTCATTTCCAAAGCGATGGAGGTACTCGGTTGTGGGTTTGGGAAGTTTCTCGGGATCACCATGCTTTGCGCGATTTGCGAAACCACACCGGTTTGTTCATCGACACCAAAGCCTTGCACTTTCCAGCCTTGCGGGGTAACCATATTGCCATTTTTATCAATATCAAAGTTGCCAATTTTACTAAAATAATTTTGTTCGCCAGAACCATCTTTTTTGACGATGAAGAAGCTGTCATCCTGAATCGCGACATCGGTGCTGCGGCCGGTGGACACCATGGTGCCAGAAGAATAATCGGTATGTACACCATTTACGGCAACACCAAGTCCGGCGCCTTGCACGTACAACTCATAAAAGTCGACATTACTTTTTTTAAAGCCCATGGTCTGGCTGTTGGCCAGGTTATTGGCGGTAACCGATAAATCTTTGGTTATAGACTGTATCGCCGTTTGCGCAATTCTTGCTGGATCACTCATAAGTATCTCCTATCCTTTGATTCGGTTAATGTCGTTGTAGTTAATGATTCCCAGATCTTGTAATTCTAAAAAGAAGCTGCCGTCGGGTTGTGGGAAGACACCGATCACTTTATCGGTAATATTGACCGACAAAGGCGTACCATTGATGCTTGCTTCGAAACGATATTTGCCGGCCTCGATGCCATCGTCCCCTTGCCAGTTTAACTGTCCTAACCCATTTTGATCTGTGGTTAATGCCTGTTGTTCGACTAGCTCGCCACTCTCATCATAGACTTTCAATATGACTTGTGAATTTGGCGTCGATTGCCAATGCAAGTCGAGCGATTCCCGCTCTGCCTTGAGCTCAATAGTGTCGGTTGTTATCGCGACATTACGACCTAAATAATCCGTGCCTTGCTGGCTTGACAGTTGAAACGTTTGCAACGCTTCGGTAAGTGCATCAAGGGAATCATTGGTTTCGGTTTGCATCAAGGTATCCAGTGAATAATCAGAATCCTTACCGAGTACTAACGCGCTCTGCATGCTGGCTGACCAGAGTTTCATGTTATCTTCCTGGCTAAGCTCACGAGTACGATACTCTTCTAAGGTCATTATTTTTGGCGTGTTTGCGGCAACATAGGTCATTATATTTTCCCTATGATTTGCATGGTTTGTTGCATTAATTTCTTTAATGAGCCGAGCATTTCAATGTTTGCCTGATAACTGTCGGTGCTGGTCATCACATCCGCTAACTCAACCATGCGATTGACGTTAGAATGGAAAATAAAACCATCTTTGTCGGCCAGAGGATGATCCGGCGCATATTCTTTTTCAATTGGCGCATTACTGTGCACCACCCCCGTCACCGCCACTTTGCTATTCAGTGCGGATGAAGAATTGACCATGGTTTCAAATACCGCGTGTTTGGCTTTGTATGCCTCAGCGCTGCTACTGGCAACGGTATTGGCATTGGCCAGATTACTGGCGGATAATTGTAACCGGCTCGCTTGCGCTTTGGCACCACTACCGGCCACATGTATTGCGTCAATCAATGACATTAGTCACGCCCCTTAAATGCAGTTTTTATTCCTGACATATGTGCTGCAAAAAACTCTTGCACCATTTGATATTGCGTTGATACTTCGACAAAATTCATTCGCTCTTGTAACCCATCAACCGTATTGGCGTCCAAGCCACCGGACTCATTGCTGAGCACTTCGCTGCTGATACTTGAAACCGTAATATGCTTACTTTGGGTCGTCTTAACGCCACCTTGTTGGGTGATCATCGACTCGAACGACACTTGTTTGGCTTTATACCCTGGGGTATGTTCATTGGCGATATTAGAAGTTATCGCTTCAATTTGCTCGCTGCGCACCGTAAGTGCTTGCCGATATAATGCGATATTACCCTGTTCAAATATATCCATTGTGATTCATTCCATCTCTATATTTTGTGATTGTTCCGCACTGGCTGTTGCACTCATTTCTGCCGCGGGTTCTGCTTGTTTAGTGTCAACAACTTTGGCTTCAGCAACATCGGTTTCCACAACATTGGTTTCATCATAAATCGTTGTTTTATCATCAATAGTTGTTTCCGTAGAGACTTGTTCGTCCTCAGTGGAGCTGCTCACTGCCTCGCTGGATTCTGCACCGTCGCTTGGCTGTTCAGCGTTGTCACTCGACAAATCGACCTCTTCAGGCATCATAAACAACATCAATTCTACCCGGCGATTTTTCGCCCTACTGTCGTCGTTTTCATTCAGTGCAACCGGCTTGGTGTCAGCATAGCCAATCACTCGTATCTTGTTTCGAATGGGAAAGTCAGTGGTGGCAAAACGGGCAACAGAGGCTGCTCGTGCCGCCGACAATTCCCAATTCGAGGGGTAAAGCGTGCTGTTGATCGGATAATTGTCGGTATGACCAACGATATCTAAAAACATTTTGGGGGTAGTGACAAAGTCTGAATTAATCAACTGTTCAAAGATCAACTTGAGTACGGGTTTCGCAGCATCGAGTAATGCCGCTTGCCCGGAGTTAAACGCCAGGTCGGCCGATAACATCACCCGCACCTTATCAGTGTCATAGCTGACCTTGACCAAGTCACCGTTATCAATTTCCACCAGGACCTTCACCAGTCCTTCGGCGATATGTTTCATTTGCTGTTGCGGAGTGTCGCCTTTGCGGAACATTTTTTCATCATAATCGGCGCTCATTTCCGCCAGCGCATCACCGATACCGCGGTATTTGGAAGCATCAATGGTACTGGTTGACCATAACATCACGAATACCGCAAACATCAAGGTCATAAAATCGGCATAAGACACCAGCCAGCGTTCACTCGACATTATGTCTCTTCCTGTGGGCTTGGCTCTGCATTTAACTGTTTTACCGTGGCAGCATCACAAGCGGGGATAAAGCTTGCCATCGATGCTTCCAAATGATCCATCGGCGCTTTATTGATGATGCCCAATACCCCGTCCAAGATCATCTCCCGATAGGCGGTGACGGTCACCGCCCGGATTTTAAAGTGATTACCCAAGGGTAAGAACACCGTATTGGCGAAGAACACACCATAAATAGTGGCGACAAATGCCGAAGCGATGCCCGAGCCAAGTTGTGTCGGATCGTCCATATTCGACATCACTTTCATCAAGCCAAGTACAGCCCCTAAAATCCCCATGGTCGGGGCATACCCGCCCAAGGCATCATAGACACTCGATGTTGTCATCAAGCGTTTCTTTTGATTTTCAATTTGTCGTTTGGTGATAGGTTCGATAAGTTCGGGTTTATAACCGTCAGCCGCCATCATTAATAACTTTTTTACCACTTCATCGTCTTCGGCATCTGCCATCGTTTCGAAATGCAACAAGCCTGATTGACGTACGTCTTTCGAATGGCCGCGAAAATTATCGATGGTTTCATTAAACTGGGTTGAGCTTGGCTTGAACACTTCTTTGAGTAGCTTCAACGCGTCGAGACAATGGGCACCAGTATGGTGTAACATTACCGCAGTAATGGACAAGCCAATAACCATCATCGCGGCATGGCCCTGGATCAATTGGCCGAGCGCAATACCATCGAGGTATGCGCCAAAAAACAAAATAAAAAAGCTTGCTAACAAGCTGATAATACCGGCTTTATTCATTGCTTAAATCGCCATATTCATGATTTCTTTGTACGCTTCCTGTACTTTATTTCTGACTTCGACCAATCCGGTAAATGCCACCGAAGCCGAACTTGAGGCGACCATCACATCCAGCATGTCAACATTGTTAACCCCGGCAACGTAATCTGCTTTCACTTGACCTGAATTCAATTGCAACCCATTTACCTGATTGACTCCCTCAACCAATTGTTCAAACACGCCAGGTTGCACTTTACTAACATTTAAGCCGGAGCCAAGCCCCTCAAGCGGTTGCACTGTTGATATTGCTTCTATCATTTATTGGTTCTCAAGCCATTGTAATTATTGTCAATATATAAAAACCAACAAGGCGATTATGTCTCCTAAGGTGACAAGCCGATAATGCTGGTCTGCAATTGCCGATTTTTTCGCCAGCAGTTTGCGATAAAAACCACATCCATTCGGTTTTAAGAAAACTAGCCAACACTGACAAAAAATAAAATTATACCTTTAAAACAACAACTTGATTGAGTAAGGTATTTTTCAAATCAATGATTTTCAAGACAAACAACATGGTAACAACTCCGTTACATTCATGTTACAAAATCGCAGCTATTTGGCTGCAAGAAATGAGAAGATACGTCGGTAGGAAGTTACAGTTCAGATACGTTAAAGGATATTAATGCACGCCCAGTTACTAAAAAATTGGCCTTTTAATGCAACCAATCAAACGGTTCAGCAGCGAATTTTAAAACATGCCAGTACTATCTCTTTAGATAAGCATCAGCAATTACTGATCTCTAAAGACAAGAATAGTGGCATCTATGGAATAAAAACCGGGTTGAGCATAGTTGTGGTTGATGATTTACAACAAACCCGAAAAATGAATTTTCTGCGCGGTGCCGATGAGTGGTTTGGTGCCAGCTCAATTCCTTTTGAAGGTGAAATTCAATACGGCGTCGATTTGCTGATTGAAGCGATTGAACCGTGCGAATTATTTTATCTATCGAGTACGCAAGTACTGGATATGCTGGTGGATATTAAACATATCGATTTGTTTATCTACCAATACTTTGCCCAGAAAGCACGGGAAACATTAATCCCGGCAACCATTATCGGTACCTCGTCTTTACAGGCCAGAATTTGTTACTTTTTATTGAGCGTCCGCCAATATTACAAGGCAGCGCATAATGATAAAATACCGCTTACCCAACAAGGAATTGCTGAATTAATTAATGTATCCAGACAAAAGGTTAATCAGAGTTTGCAACAACTGGTGAGCGAGCAAGCTATTGCCTTGCATCGTGGTTGTATTGAAGTGCTGGATGCGCCGTTATTGTATAAGAAATTATTAGCCGTGTTGCCTTGCGAGCTACCAAAACACTTTTTAAATTAACTGACGAAATGTCGTCATAGGTGACATATTTATCCGCGGCTTTTTACGTATACTGGCAACAAGTGATATTGGCATTTAACTGCCTTTAGTTAGGAAAGTAGTCTTGTGATCAATGCTGTGACAATAAAAACCTTAAGCCTGAAGAACGTGGCAGACGGTCAGCCTGGAGATGTCGATCTGCAGCAAACGAATGCTGACAAACAAGCCGAATTTGAGACCTTGATTGCAGAGCAGCAAGGGGAATTGCCGCTGCCGACTGATAATTTTAGTCCAGGTTCTGCAGCCGATAGTCAGCAGGTCTTGCTCAGCGAACAATCAATAACGCCAGAAAATCCAGCACAGATGCACACTCAAAATGAAAACTCTGAGTTGCAATATGATGCGGTTAAACTCGACAATCCACTACTGCTGCAGAGTAAAATGCTGGCGCTGGCAAAGACGGATTCTTTGAGCACGACCCACACCTTAACAATGGGGGCCGCAGCCAAGGTGGCGCCGCCTGGCTTAGGCCAAGCCCAAGCTACTGGTACTGGTAACGTGGCATCGATATTAGATGCTGACGCCTTGCCTGCAACACACAAAGTTCAGCCCTTGTTGTCTACCGAGCTAGGCGCAAACCAGCTTAACGAAAGATATAGCAGTCCTCCTGCCGCGAATATAAGTATTACCCCTGCTGGCCCGTCTCAATGGCTTAACAATATTTCTCAACTGACCTTTGCCCCAGCGGCGCAGTCGTTTTCGCCATTAAAATATAGCGTACCTACTGAGCCAGGCAGAGAGCAGCCGATTAGCAGTTTTACTACCAATTGGGCTGCTACTTTGTCCTCAGGTTTAGAATTAGTACGCTACACGTCTGCTGGTGAGGGTTTTGAGATCAAGTTAATTCCTCAATCATTTAGCGTCGCAGAATTGGTGGCACCACCATCTGGGGCACTATCACCTGCGACACTTTCACCTGAGACATTAATGCTAGGGCAGAACTTGCCGAAAGAAAGTGAGCATATCTTCGCAGCAGTAACAGTTGCCGATAAAATAACGGCTAATCCGGGAAATAACTTAAGCCGAAATGCCGCCTTCAATGAAAGGCAGATAGCCAATCAACAGTCTGCGCAGTTATTGCACCTTAGCAATAACGGCCAATTTAACGAAGTGAAAATCAAAGATAACAACTTAGGAGAAATGCACTTTAGTGTCTCCGGAAAACAAGCTGAGCACTTAAGTGTTTTTGCCGTGCAACAACAATCGCAAATGATGATGCAACAACATTTATTCGAATTAAAAGCGGATCTTGCCAGCGAGGGGGTGACTGAACTCGAGCTGTTTTCATCCACAGAACAACAGCAGCAACACAAGCAACAACACCTTGTCCAGAAAACGCAAAATTATGCCGATGTTGAAGACAGTTTAAATCAACAAGAGCAGCAAACAACCAGTAGCGAGCGCAATCGCTCAACCACTTCGACATCAAGTCTGGACATAATCGTTTAAGATGAATTCAACCTCAATTTTACAGGGCAAAAGCTTCGCCGAAGTTTTTCCCCTCAATGGCATCGGCAGTGCAGCAATTATTTTTGTCACGCTGGCAATGTTTACCTTACCCTTACCGCCGGCAATATTGGATTTACTGTTTACCTTTAATATCATCATCGCGATATTGATCATGATGGTATGTATCAATGTGGAACGACCGTTTGATTTTGCCGCTTTTCCTTCGATCTTGTTAGTGATCACTCTGCTCAGATTATCATTGAATGTTGCCTCGACCCGACTGATTTTGCTTGAAGGCCATCAACCCAATGCCACCGGTTATGTTATCGAATCTTTCGGCCAGTTTGTGATGGGCGGTGACATTGTCGTTGGCATGATAGTATTTATCATTTTTATCGTGATCAACTTTGTCGTGGTCACTAAAGGTGCTGGCCGGGTATCGGAAGTGAGCGCCCGCTTTGTGCTTGACGCCATGCCGGGTAAGCAGATGGCCATTGATGCCGATTTAGGCGCGGGCGCAATCGATCAAGCGCAAGCGCAACAACGACGTGAATCATTATCGACGGAAATGAATTTTTATGGTGCGATGGATGGCGCCAGTAAGTTTGTCCGCGGTGATGCCATTGCCGGCATCATTATTATTTTTATTAATGTTATTGGCGGTATTTTAATCGGTACTCTGCGCCATGGTATGTCCGGTGGCGATGCCCTGGAAAACTATATGATTTTAACCTTGGGTGACGGTCTGGCGGGACAAATTCCAGCGCTGATATTATCGGTAGCGACTGCGGTGATCATCACCCGAAACTCCAATCAAACGCCGCTGGGCAGCCAGATTAAACAACAAATTTTGGGCAATAAGTCGCCATTGCTGATAAGTTTGGCTATGGTCTCAGTATTGGGCCTGGTACCGGGCTTACCGAGTATTTTCACCATAGTGGGCATCATTGGCTTTGGCCTTTATCTGTATAGCCTCAAGCGCGCCAATGCAACACTTGATAGCGCTGAAACAATAAAGCCGAGCACGGATGTTTCCCAGAAAAGCCAAACCAAAGAGTTCTCCATCGATGAACTGGAATTTAGTGTGCCGATTGTTTTATCCGTTGGCTTTCGCTTGATCCCCCTAATTGATGAGCGCCGAAACGGTGAATTGATCCCCAAGATTAAAGGCTTAAGAAAACAACTGTCGCAACAATTCGGTATGCTGATCCCCGCCATTAATATCCGCAACAATAGTGAACAGGATGTCAGTAGTTATCATATCGACATTTTCAATGACAATGTCGGCAAAGGTGTGCTCTATACCGACCGTTTACTGGCGCTGGGCAATGACGAGGTACTTGCCCTGCCCCATGGCATTAAGACCAATGAACCTGCCTTTGGTTTTCCGGCGATCTGGATCCAGAAAAAAGACAAACAGCAGGCAGAATCCGTTGGCGGTTTCCTCAATGATCCGTCAACGGTGTTGTTAACCCACCTCAACAAACTGTTGCAGGAAAATGCTTATAAATTTATTGGCCATGAGAGCGTACAACAATTACTCGATAAACTGAAAGTGACTCACAAGGTACTGGTGGAAACCGTGGTACCGGATGTTATTTCATTAGCAACTTTAGTGAAAGTGTTACGCAACCTGATTAAGGAACAGGTACCGATCAGAAATTTAGCCGAAATTCTGGAAGTATTGGCGGAAAGCGCCGCCAAAACCAATGATTCAGAGATGTTAACGCTGTTGATCAGAGAAGCATTGGCAGCAACTATTATTGCACCATTATTGTCTGACAAAAAAGAATTGAATGTGATCAGTTTTGGTAGCGAAATGGAGCAAGTGGTAATGCAAGCGAAGCAAAATTCCAATGCCGCCGATAAATTACTGCTAGAACCAACATTAATGCAGAATATCGTTTCATCGATCAACGACTATGATAAACAATTTGAAGCGCATGGCTTATCTTTAGTGCTATTAGTGGCGCCATTATTACGGGCGAGCTTAAGTCGTTTACTGAAAGCGTCGGTGCCGAAGCTGGTGGTAATTTCTTATAATGAAGTACCTGATCACACCACCCTAAAAGTTGTTGCCCGTGTTGGCCGTTAACTGCATTATACCAATCCGTAGAATGATCTGCTCATTGAGTAACTCATATAAACAACACATGATTTCCCCTTCGGGAATGTATAAAAATCTTGATAACTTCCTTAAATTTCAAAAAGATATGAATAACTATCTATTCAAAATTTCAGTTGTTCTAAAGCTTTTTATATCATTCTCAATTGTTCACATCATTACGCGAACTGGCATTAAACTCACGGTTTGGGTTTTACTGGTGGCGACTTCAGCTATGGTGCAAGCCAGTACGCTGAGTCAACAGATCATCACCGCGGCAACAGCAACTCTGGGCCATCATTACAGCGCGATACAACTCGAACATTCACCACTGGACGTTAAGTTCACAAACTGCAACGAGTTGCAATTCCATAGCATCGAGCCGTTGAACCTTGGCCGACAATACATAAAGTTAAGCGGTTGTGGTTACCACAACCGCATCGCCATTACGCTTTCCGCCCTGGTTGCCATGCCTATTGCCAGCAGTACTATTAGCAAAAACACCGTATTGAGTGCCGAGCACTTTAGCGTGCAACAAATAAAAATTGACAAAAAATTGAAATATTTTGTCGCTTTTGACGCTGTTATAGGACGAACAACCAGTAAACAAACTCGTAAAGGTAAGTGGATAACGGAAAAATCGTTGCAAAAAGATTATTTGGTGGCTCGCGGCAGTTTAGTCAGTTATCGCATCGAACAACATGGCTTTATCGTCACCACCGAAATGCTTGCCCTGGACAATGGCCTGTTTGGCCAGGTCATTAGAGTTCGTCATCCTATTTCCAGGAAAAAATTAACTGCGGTTGTCCGCGGACATAACCAGGTTACCGCGCTTAACCGCTAAAGGGACTCCATGAGCATTGATATAGACAGCAGAACCCGGTCGGCAGAAATTGGCCAGAAAATAGTAACCGACTCAGGCATAGGTTCGGACATGGACTTTGGTGCGATTCTTGAGGCCCAGCTTGCGGCTGAGTTTGATCACAAATACAACGCCTTAGACAACCGTAAAAGCCGTGCTGAAACACAACTAAACAACCTTGATTTACTACAATCGAGTGCGGCAAAATTCGAACAGGCGATCACCGACTTAGCCGACTTTGATCCGTTTAAAAACAAAGCCTACTCGATATCAGATGACTGGAACATTAATGCTGAAATAGGCGTTGATGCACTGGTTGGTAACCACAACATAACGATAGAACAATTAGCCAGCAGTCATACGTTATCTTCAAATCAAACCTATAACTCCCGGTTTGCCAGTCTTGGTAGCGGCCAGCTTACTATTGCCATCGGCAGTTTTGAATACGATAACAGCGACAAGGTTATCGATTTTCAGGCGAAAGCCGGCCATCAGTCGTTAACCCTGAACCTGGATGCCAGTAACAATACTCTGGATGCGGTAGCAACACAAATTAACGAGGCAAGCGTTGGCGTGACGGCACTGGTTATTGATACCGGTGACGGTTTCAAATTGAGTTTTACCAGCCAGGACACCGGCAGGGCCAATGAAATAAACATTACCGCTAGCAATGAGCTGGCTGCCGCTTTTAATTACAATGCCAGTAGCCAGACGCTAATTAACAACCAACAAGCGCAAAATGCGGTATTAACCCTTAACGGCGTAACCGTAGAAAAACAAAGCAATAACGTCGATGACCTGATTGCCGGGGTAAAGCTTGATTTATATATCGCCGAACCCGGTAAAGTTATCTCCCTCGATATCGAAATGGCCAATGATTTTTCTCTCGATATGGTCGCTACCTTCGTCGACGATTATAATTTACTTGTTGATAACCTTGATTATTATCAAGGCACTGGTGAGGAGGAGGACGATAAACAAGGTTTCGGAGAGCTTGCTTTGGATACCTTCACCAGAGAATTGCGGATGCAAATGCAGAGAATTTTAGCCAGCAATACCGGCGGTTATGGCGTTATTGATGCAGGTATAGAATTTGACGAAGATTTAAAGCATTTAACCTTTAATCGCGAGCAGGCAATGGAGCTACTCACCAATCAGAGTGATGATTTCAACAACATATTTGCCAGTTTTGGTCAAACCAGCGATCCCTTGATCCAATTTGATCATATAAACAGCCTGGCCACACCAGGGGAATATAATGTTGAAGTTACTCAGTTAGCCTCTCAGCCGCAGTTATCTGTGGCATTAGCAAATGCAGCCAATGTGATAATTAATGATGATGGCTCTGGCTCTAACTCGCTGACCTTAAAAATAAACGGCGGTAGCGATGTCATCATCAATCTCGATGCACAAACTTACGTCGATACTCAGCAACTGGTAACTGAGTTAACCACGAAATTAAATTTGGCCTTTAAGGGCAGTGATGAAAAAGTTTCGGTCGAATATGATGGCAGCAATTTAAGCATAACTCTGGATCAATATGGCTCGGCAAAATCGATAGAAATAGTTGCCGTCGGTGCTAGCCTTGCTGATGCTTTAAACCTTAGTCCAGACATCGCCAACGGTGAGGATGTGCGTGGCTACATTGGCGGGGGCTTAGCCCTGGGTGAAGGCCAAACTTTGACCGGCTTTACTGGCGATGGTCGTGACATCGCGCTCAAGGTGTTAGGTGGCAGCTTTGGCGCACAGGGCTCAGGTGATGAATTACGTGGCACTATCAATTATGGTATCGGCATCGCCGGACAATTGTCTGATTTTATCGCCCAACTTGATGGTCGTATGACTGATGAAAAAGACAAGTTAGATGAAAACATTAGCAGTATCGATGAGGAGCAAGAAGACCTTGATGTACGCAAAGAAAACCGTTATTTAATCCTATCCAGACAATACGCGAAAATGCAAAGTGCTATTGCTGAGTCTGAACGAACCCTAGAGTATCTGGATGCCATGTTTAACAGTAAGGAAAACAATTAATGTTCAGTATCGCAAACCCCTATAAAGCGTATCAAGCACAACAACAAAGCAGAAGTGAGGTCGAGTTTTTATCGCCGCAACAACAAATTAGCGCCTTGTATAATCGCTGCCTGGAATTGATTGATGACAGCTATGAGTTGCTTGGCGAGTTAAGCAAAAGTAGTGAAAAAGTTCAGCAACTCAACAAAGCAATAAGCATTATCAACTACTTGCAGGGTATTTTAACTAATGATGGCGATCTGGAATTGTATAATATGTATGTCGATTTATACGATTTTATTATCGCTAAACTGCGCCTGGCCGCAGTAGAAAATGAAGCCATTCATTTGGACGAGGGAAGAACACAAGTGCAGGCATTAGCTGATATCTGGCAAAATATCTCCAGCGCCTAAAATCAAAAAAGGAGCTTAGGCTCCTGTTTGATTTTAGGCGCTAGGTTAGTCTTGGTTGGGGTTACCGCGTTGCGGTAATTACGCGAGGTTGAAACCCCGCCAACATAAAAATGCGAGGTTAAAACCCCGCCAACCCGCCGACCTATTTCTTACCAGATTTTTACGCGCTTTTCTGGGGCGATGTACATTTTGTCGCCTTCTTTAATGCCGTAGGCATCGTAGAACTCGTTCATGTTTGACAATGAACCCAAAGCACGGAAGTGACCTGGCGAATGCGAGTCAGTGGCGATGCGTTCGCGCTGCGCTTTCTCGGTGTGCTTTTGCCGCCAGATTTGCGCGTAGCCCATGAAGAAGCGTTGATCACCAGTTAAACCATCAATTACTGGCGCTTCTGCGCCGTTAAGCGAGTTTTGGTAAGCACGGTAGGCAATGGTTAAGCCCGATAAATCACCGATGTTCTCACCTAAGGTAAGTTCACCATTAATCTGTGCGTCGCCAAACATTGAGTAGCCATTGTATTGCTCAACCAGTTGCGCTGAACGCTTTTTAAATTCAGCCAAATCTTGCTCAGTCCACCAGTTTTTCATGTTACCTTCGGCATCGTACTTGCTGCCCTGGTCATCAAAACCGTGGCCCATTTCATGGCCAATAACGGCGCCAATACCACCGTAGTTTACCGCTTCATCGGCTTCTAGGTTGAAGAATGGCGGTTGTAAAATGGCGGCAGGGAATACAATTTCATTTACCGTTGGGTTGTAGTAAGCATTAACCGTTTGTGGTGTCATGCCCCATTCCCAGCTGTGAATTGGGCCACCTAATTTAGCCACGCCTTTGGCAAAATCGTCAGCGTCGGCACTGATCAAGTTAGCAATCAGATCATCTGCAGAAATTTCAATTGCCGAGTAATCTTCCCAGCGGTCCGGGTAGCCAATTTTAGGCGTAAATGCGGCTAATTTTATCCTTGCTGCTTTTTTGGTGTCGCTTGACATCCATTCTAGCGAATCAATTGACTCGCCGTAGGCGTTACGTAAATTTTCAACCAACGTCGTCATACGGCCTTTCGCTTCAGTAGGAAAGTGACGTTTCACATACACTTTACCAATAACTTCACCTAAGTTGCCGTTGACTAAGCTTACGCCACGTTTCCAGCGAGGTTTTTGCTCTTGTTGGCCGTTAATGGTTTTTCCGTAGAAATCAAAGCTTTGGGCGGCAATATCTTCACTTAAGTTATTTGCAAAACCACCAATAACTTGCCAGTTAAGGAAGGTTTTCCAGGTAGCCATGTCGGTATTGGCAACAATATCACCAAAACCGGTAACAAAATCGGGTTGGTTAATAATGATTCTTTCCTGGTCGCTAACGCCTAACGTTTCTAACCAGACATTCCAGTTGAAGTTGTTGGTGACTGTGGTTAAATCGCTTGTGGCAAATTTATTGTAGCGTTTTTCACTGTCACGGGTTTGTACCCGAGTCCAATGTAATTTAGCCATCTTGGTCTCTAGGGCCATGATAGTTTGAGCAGCGGCTTGTGGGTTTTCTTGACCGGCTAATTGAAACATTTTAGCGATGTGAGCAACATATGCCGCGCGCATTTCAACAAAGCGATCATCTTCTTTGAAGTAATAATCTCTGTCGGGAAGGCCTAAACCTGAATGCCATACATGACCGGCGTAGGTGCTTGAGTTTTTCGCATCCACACTTACGTAGTAGTACAGTGGTGAATCTAAACCAATTTTTTGCGCCTTGGCAAAAAATCTGGCCAAGTCATCTTTCGAGGCAAGTGCGGCAACTTCCGCTAAAAAAGGTTCTATTGGCTTGGTACCCAAGGCATTGAGTTTTTCGGTATCCATAAACGCACTGAATAAGTCGGCAACTTTTTGCTCATCTGTGCCAACCGTTAAGTTTTCAGCCGCGGCTAACTCTTCAATGATGGCTTTTACATCATCGTCTGATTTATCACGCAAGTCGTAGAAAGAACCAATCGATGTTTTGTCGGCTGGGATTGCATTGGCGTCTAACCAACCGCCATTGATGTGCATGTAAAAATCGTCTTGTGGACGAATTTCAGTGTTCATATTAGCGCGTTCGATACCTGAGGCTAAAACGGTTTTTGAAGCTTCTACAGCCGCAGTTGACGCTGTAGTGGTAGCCGAATCATTACAACCGGCTAATAAAAGTAGTGACGAGCATACAACGCCCGTTAATAAAGATTTCATAGATTGTTCCTGGAATAAACCGCTACACGTGCTGCGAGACGATTTACCTTGATAATATTTTAATACTTTTTGGGTATTTTTCACATTTGATAGTACGGGGATTTAAAAGCAAGATCTAGTCATTAGCGGCAAGGTAAATGTTTTGTTACATGTTTTTGACAAATAGGCGTAAAGAATAATTGTCAAGAAAGGCGGTAGGCAGCGGGCAGTGAAAAGAAAGCTACGGGCTACGGGCTTCGGCAATTGGCTACGAACTTCGGGCAGCGTGTTTGAATTCATCGGCAAAAGTATAAATTATGGATTTTTGTGCGGAACGGGGAACGGGGAACGGGGAGTATGATTGAACATATAGCTGAGATAGCACGGATTTGATTGTTTGAATTATAACATTGCTAAGAGTTAACGCGGACAAGTAGCCCTTAGTACCTCGTTCCCTTTTCTTAGCCCGTAGCTATTTGCCCGTTGCCCGTAGCTGTCTTTGCTAAATTTCAGGCGAAAAAAAGACGCCAGGCGGCGTCCAAAACCTTTTTCTAAATGTGCGAGCATTTGAAAATTCGCGCTTGAAGTGGAACGAGTATAGATAACTAAGCACATATTAGGCCAATATTATTTAGCCTTATCTTTCAAATAGTTAAGGATTTGCCATTTTCGTGGTGTAAATTTTTTCGACAAAAACTATGCTTGTCGGCGATGGTTAACGCCGATTGTGATGGCCCTAACTGATATAACCGTTTTGCTGTAAATAATTGACGATTTTCATCGCACATTGCTCAATGCTGAGATCTGCAGTTTGCACATGGATCTCAGGTTTTTGCGGAATGTCGTATGCCGAATCAATGCCGGTAAAATCTTTTATTTCGCCCGCCCGAGCCATTTTGTACAAGCCTTTTGGGTCGCGTTGCTCACAAATTTCAATTGGGGTGTCGATGAATACTTCGATATACTCCCCTTGTTCCAGCATTTCTCTAGCCACATCCCGGTCAGATTGAAACGGGGAAATAAATGCGGTACTACAAATTAAGCCTGAATCGACAAACAATTTTCCTACTTGGCTAATGCGGCGAATGTTTTCCACTCGATCTTCGTCAGAAAAACCTAAATCGCCATTTAAGCCATGGCGTACGTTGTCACCGTCGAGCAGGTAGGTGTGACATTTACGTTGAAACAAAATATCATCGACGGCATTGGCCACGGTAGATTTTCCTGAGCCGCTTAAGCCGGTGTACCAAAGTAAACAAGGCTTTTGCCCTTTTAAATCGGCTCTTTCTGTTTTGGTTACTTGATGAGCATGCCAAACGGTGTTTTCTGTTTTCATTGTTTCTGATTTCATAATTTTCCGGTGTATAATTATTTGTGCTTCGGGCCATGGGCAAACTGCACGTAGCTCGTAGCCTTTAGCCCGCGGCTTTCATTTCTCACAAATCTTATCTTTTCTTTTCTTTTTCTGAGATTCTTTCGAACCCTTCAGCAATGTTACTGGGGTTAGATAATGAGCTTCTGGTTATTTGATCTTTAAAGCCCCAGTCTTTGCTGTTCATAAAGCATTGCTAAACTTCAACGCAAAGAGCATAACTTCTCTGCCAAATCTTTAATACCAAGTTGATTAAATATCTGCTCATTGTTAATGGTTAAAACGAATAACTACTTCTTTATAAAATTGATAAGTAGAAAAACTACTTACTAAATTTTATGCATTGTATTTATCCGTTTTCCCTCATGAAAAAGTAGATCACATACTTAACCAAATTGGTATTAGCTTTGGTATTTCATAAAACAATCCTTGTTTTAAGGCGATTTACAATCGCGCGTCGCTAGCCACATTATAGATAAAAATTTAAGCTATCTCCATCAAGTCAAACATACTGCCCGTAGCTCGTAGCCAACAGCCCCTTGCTTCCTCCCTAAAACGGAAATACCCGTGGGATCATATACAGCACCACGGCACTGTAGGTTATTGATACCGGAATGCCAACTTTGACAAAATCTTTCAGTCGATAGTTGCCGGCGTTAAACACCATGACATTGGTTTGATAGCCATAAGGACTGATAAAGCTGCCGCTGGCGCCAAACGCTACCGCCATAATAAAGGGCAATGGATTTGCATCTAAACCTATCGCGATGTTATACGCGATAGGAAATATTAAGGCTGCGGCGGCATTGTTGGTGATAACTTCGGTGAGTATCAAGGTGATAAGGAAAACCGCAACAAAGGCGATCATCACACTTTTATCCTGCAAGAAACTATGAACCAAATCCGCGATCACGACCGAGATCCCGGTGCTTTCTAACGCCGTGGCCAAGGTTAAGGCACTGACCACAATTAACCATATTTCTAGCGGAAAACGACGTTTGATTTCGTTAATCGATAAACAGTTAAAGGCAAATAAGGCGGCCATGTAAAACATTAAACATTTTAATAAAGCAATTTCAAAAAACACCGACGAACCAATGGCGGACAGGAAGCCGATAAGGGTAAATTTGTCGCGCCAGCCTGAAAGCATATCTTCGGGCTCAACACCGGTTAAGATAAAGAAGTTTTTGGTTAAGTTAGTCCGGCTAGCAAAGTCATTACCCACCGCTAATACCAGGAAATCACCTGATTGGATCACCAGATCACCGAGTTTGCCTGACAAGGTAGAACCTTCGCGCCTAATGGCCACCACGGCAGCGTCAAAGCGCGCCCGAAAGCCGGCTTTCTTTAACGTTAAGCCGATAATGGCAGAGCCCGGTTTGATCAACACTTCGGTTAAGTTGTCGCGCAACAAACCGTCTTGTTCGGCAAACAATTGCAAGCCATCAAACTGTTGCAAGACAAATACTTTGGAAATATCGCCGGTAAAAATAAGCTTGTCGCCCGGCTGAATGTATTCTTCTGGCGTTACCGGTGAGATTAAATGGCCATGACGAATAATTTCAATCAGAAATAATGAGTCCATTGAGCGTAAGCCATTTTCTTCAATGGAACTGCCAATCAACTTAGAGTTGGCAGTCACTTCTGCTTCAACAAAATAATGCTTGTCATCTTTTGTATCGGCTGCCGTTTTCGGCAAGGTACGAATACGAATCAACAACACCAATAAACAGGCGCTCATCGCCGCTAAACCAACCAGGGTGAAATCAAAGAACTTTAAACTTGGCAGGCCGCGTTCAATCAACATCGAGTTGACAATAAGGTTGGTTGACGTGCCAACAAGCGTAAGCGTACCGCCTAATATTGCCGCATAAGACAGTGGTAAGAGTAAGCGCCCTGGGTTAATAAATTTATTATTTTTTATCGGTGATATTAAGGTCGCAACCACCGCGGTGTTATTTAAAATTGCCGAGGCAAATGCGGTAGTTAGTAAGGTTCTCAGATAAGAGCGAACGGGAGATTTATTAATTAACTTACTGGCTAACAGCCGTAAAAAACTGGTGCGCTCAAACGCAAATGAGCAATTAATCAATAGAATTAAGGTTAATAACCCCGGGTTAATGGCATTATTGAAGATTTGCTCGGTGGTCACAAAGGATAAAACCAAACATGCCATGGTCGCGGCCGCAAAGACACGTTCAGGGCTATGTTGATACTTCACCAATCCGATTAATGTGCAGGCAAATATTGCGAGCATCATCCATTGATCAATGTTGAGCATTGAAAACCTTTTATTGAGCTACAAGCTTCGAGCTACGAGCTACAGGCAGACAGTGAATAACCGCCAGGCCATTGACCAACTTAAACGTTAATTTACGTTTATGAATTGATTAAACTGGTCGCTCGTGCTGCAAAGCTCGTCGCTGATAACTTATTATTATTAAATAAACATATACCAAGCTGTTTTTTCTAGCAAGGAGGTATTAAAAAAAGTCGGGCATGCCCGACTTTTAATTAGCGTTGGCGATTAAGCCACAAGCTAGAGGTAGAAAGATTCTATAATTTATATTTCTACAACCAATCTGCCCGCAGCTCGTAGCTATTGCATTTAGCCCGTAGCCATTTAGCCCGTTGCTTTATACCGTTTTACAGTTCCACTCAGGAAAGTTTTTACGAATAAAGGCATTTAGCTCAACTTCGGTTGCGCTGTATTGTCTTAATTCTTCTGCGGCATTTTCACCATCGACTTGAGTCTTGGTGATCATCCCGGCACCAACAGTAATGTTGGTTAAACGGTCGATAATGACGAATGAGCCGGTGCCTTGAACACTTTTATAACCATCAACAACCACTGGGTGAGTGGTGGCAATATTACAAGATGCAATTTCGTTTAACTTCATCTCGTCTTCTTGCACATGATCTAACGTATTTACATTCACCCGATAATTAATCTGCTCAATACGGGCATAGGTATTTTTGCTACCAATTTTAAGCTCGTACTCTTTACCCGGCTGCAGTGCAGCTTCACTCATCCACACGATAGTGGCTTCAAACTTGTCGGTAACGGTTGCCAGTTTATTTGAACGAACAATAACGTCACCACGAGAAATATCAATTTCATCGTTAAGGGTTAAGGTCACCGCCTGGCCAACAAACGCTGACTCTAACTCGCCATCGGCGGTTACTATGCTTTTCACTGAAGACGTTTTGCCTGAAGGTAAAGCGGTGATCACATCGCCAATGTTAATTACGCCGCCAGCAACGGTGCCACAAAAACCGCGAAAATCGAGGTTAGGACGAGTTACGTATTGCACCGGAAAACGAAAGTCTTCCAGGTTTTTGTCATCATCAATCTTAACGGTATCCAAAAGCCCCATTAACGTGGCACCTGGGTACCAGTCCATCGCTTCTGACTTGTTTACTACGTTGTCACCTTTTAATGCCGAAATCGGCACAAAACGTACATCGGGAATATTCAAATCGTTCGCAAAGCTGCGGTATTCGTCTTTGATTTTACGGTATTCGTCCTGGCTAAAGTCGACCAAATCCATTTTATTTACCGCAACAATTAAGTGCTTGATACCAAGTAATGAGGCAATGTAACTGTGACGTTTGGTTTGAGTTTGTACGCCGTAACGGGCATCGATCATCACGATGGCCAAATCACAATTTGATGCACCGGTGGCCATGTTACGAGTGTATTGCTCGTGACCTGGACAATCGGCAATAATGAATTTGCGTTTTTCGGTGGCAAAATAACGATAAGCCACATCAATGGTGATGCCTTGCTCTCGTTCCGATTGCAAACCATCAACCAGTAGCGCTAAGTCGAACTCTTCGTTGGTGGTATTATATTTTTTCGAATCAGCCTTGATCGCCGCCATATGATCTTCAAAAATTAATTTTGAGTCATGTAACAATCGACCAATTAAGGTAGATTTACCATCATCAACATTGCCGCAGGTTAAAAAACGCAGCATGTCTTTGTTTTCATGTACTTTTAGATATTCTTCGATATCGTTTTCTAATAAAGCTTGTTCAGAAGACATTGTAATTCCTTCGTCATGGCATCGGGTTGCGGGCTTCGAGCTACGAGCGGCCTGTGTATCTACTCACCCAATGCTGTAAATTCTATAAATGATCTATTTTCTAATCGTATGCGCATACTGCCAATGGCTCGATGCCATTAGCTAGCAGCCATGTTAGAAATAACCTTCCATTTTCTTCTTCTCCATCGAGCCTGATGAGTCGTGATCGATCATTCGGCCCTGGCGTTCAGAAGTTTTGGTTAACAGCATTTCCTGAATAACTTCTGGTAATGTCGTCGCCATGGACTCTACTGCACCGGTAAGCGGGTAATCACCTAAGGTTCGAAAACGCACCATTTTCATCATTGGTGTTTCGCCTTCTTTTAATGGCATGCGGTCATCATCTACCATGATCAAGGTGCCATCACGATCAACTACCGGCCGCTCTGCTGATAAATATAGCGGCACAATGTCGATATTTTCTAAATGGATGTATTGCCAGATATCAAGTTCGGTCCAGTTTGATAACGGGAAAACACGAATGCTTTCGCCTTTGTTTACTTTGCCGTTGTAAGTATTCCACAATTCTGGACGCTGGCATTTAGGATCCCAACGATGGTTTTTATCGCGGAATGAATACACCCGCTCTTTCGCCCGAGATTTTTCTTCATCGCGACGAGCACCACCAAAGGCGGCATCAAACTGGTGTTTGTTCATGGCTTGTTTTAAGCCTTGGGTTTTCATCACATCGGTAAATTTAGAACTACCGTGATCAAATGGGTTAATACCGGCGGCACGACCTTCTTCGTTAGTATGTACGATTAAGTCCATACCGTATTTTTCCGCCGCTTTATCGCGAAAGGCGATCATCTCTTTAAATTTCCACGTAGTGTCTACGTGCATTAAGGGAAAAGGCGGTTTCGCCGGGAAAAAGGCTTTCATCGCTAAATGCAACATTACGGCAGAGTCTTTACCTACCGAATAAAGCATTACCGGGTTATCGAACTCTGCGGCCACTTCCCTGATGATGTGGATTGATTCAGCTTCCAGCTGTTTTAAATGTGTTAAATTCATTGGTAACCATTGACTTAAAGTGAATGAAAAGATTGTAAGATTTTTATATGCGGGATTATCCCACAATTACGCGGCTGTTGCCACACCAACTTATAACTAAAATACATTATATCGTTATTTGATAGAGAGAAAGGATATAGAGAAAGCTAAGGGGTACAAGGTACCTCACAGTTTTTTAAAACACCCTCCCTTTTCCCCATTCATGGTTCGGGAGGATAAGCACATCCCTTCTGTTACAAACCTTATACCATAATTTACAGGATGTGATGAATGCCGCGATCACATGGATAATGTGAGAGAGTGGTCCATGGTGGTTTGCATTCCATCATCCATGAAGTAAAAAAAAGGGAAGCATTTCTGCTTCCCTTGTTATTTGTTTTAACCTTTGCGCTTAGTGTTGACGATCGGCACGCTCTTTGCGAGGCTTACGAGCAATATCGGCAACAGGAGCGTCAGATACTGTGATATCAAGTTGCTGACGACGTACACGTACGGTACGCAGTTTGTTGAACGCGTCTTTTGGCATGCCTTTTGGTAACTGTACGATGGTGTGGTTATCGTTTAAGTTAATTTGACCAATGTAGGCGCTGTCTAATGAGATCTCATTAGCAATGGCACCAACGATATCGCCTGGGCGTGCGCCGTGCTCTTTACCGACTTCAATGCGGTATGATTGCCAATCTACATCTGGGCGTGCTTGTGAACGACGACGATCGTTATTGCGCTCGCTACGCTCACCACGCTCACCACGGTTGCCACGGTTGTCTCTGTCATCACGACCACGGCCACGACGCTCATCACGTCCGCCCCGGTCATTACGATCGTTACGGCCACGAGCATCACGGTCTGAACGCTCACGACGAGGACGTACGTCTTCTTTTGGTTGTAGCGGTTGCTTTAATTGTTTATCAAACAATAACGCGGCGGCTAAATCTGTCATTGAAAGTTCAGAATCGGCGGCCATTTTCTCTAAGATTTCACGCATTGCGGTTAAATCTTTATCACCAACAGAGCTCACTAACGATTGACGACAACGTTCAATACGGCTTAAACCAATTTCTTGAATGGTTGGCAATTCAAACGTATTAACAGTACCTTGGGTGGCACGCTCGTAATGACGTAAGTTATACATTTCACGAGGACGGACAAATGAAATTGCCGTACCTTCACGACCCGCACGACCGGTACGGCCAATACGATGTACATACGATTCGGTTTCACCTGGTAAGTCATAGTTCACGACCAAATCAATCCGTTGAATATCTAAACCACGGGCGACAACGTCAGTGGCTACCATGATTGACAGCTTACCGTTTTTCAATTGCTCAACGGTACGTTCACGTTGTGCCTGGTTCATGTCACCGTTTAATGCAGCACTCGAATAACCTAAACGCTCTAATTGCTCAGAGATGGTTACTGTGTCGTTACGAGTACGAACGAAAACAAGCATGGCTTGGTAGTCATAGGTTTCAACGATACGCTCAATCGCAGTATTTTTGCTGATACCCGATACTTTCCACGCCAATTGGGTGATGTTCTTTTTCGATTCTTTTTTCGCGGCAATTTTAACGTGTACCGGGTTGGTTAAGAAACGATCGGCAATTTTCTTGATTTGTGCTGGCATAGTGGCAGAGAACAATGCCATTTGCGTTTGCTCTGGCAAGTGATCAAGGATCCACTCGATGTCTTCTAAGAAACCCATGTTCAGCATTTCATCGGCTTCATCTAACGCACAAAAGGATAATTCGTTAAGCTTTAGAGTTTTACGGCGTAAATGGTCCATTAATCGACCCGGAGTACCAACAACCACTTGTGCACCTTTTTCAAGTTGCGATAATTGTGGACCGTAAGATTGACCACCGTAAAGGGTAGCAACACGTAAACCTTTAATGCCTTTACCAAACTCTTCAATAGCTTCGGCTACCTGAATGGCTAATTCACGAGTTGGTGCTAATACCATCATTTGTGGTTTGCGTAATTTAACGTCTATTTTAGCAAGTGCTGGTAAACCGAAAGCGGCGGTTTTACCGGTACCGGTTTGGGCTTCACCTAATACATCGCGGCCTTCTAATAAAGGACCAATGGTTTTTTCTTGGATAGGGGTAGGGTTTTCAAAGCCCATGCCGGTAAGTGTTGTTAATAAAACTTCAGGCAAACCTAAGTCGGCAAAGCTAACAGTAGCGTTGTTTAATTCAGTCATTAATTGTGTCTTCTAAAAAAGCAGATTAATAACCAATAGGGAATATCAGGCATTGGCGCCTAAGTAAGTTCCATACGGTAATAACTGCAAAAAATTCAAAGTTAAACCGCGGAAGACTTATGGCGAGATCGTGGCGCTATGTAGATATGCTCAATACACAGGCTGATGGTGATCTATAGCTAATTCGATTCTGTTCTAGAGATATTCTCTTTAACGAACATTGCGTGCTAGCTCTTGGCAAGTCAGGTGGCGGAAATAACCACTCTTTAGTGTCAATAACGCAAACTCTCAATACGTTTGCGAATTGTAATTCTTAAATGCTGGTTAAACAGCTGTTCTAAGAAAGTTGGCGCATCATACCGGTTTATAAAATTAATGCAAGTAATATTGTGTGCTAAATAATCTAAACAAAGCGAGGTCATTAATTTTTTCTAATTAAATCAGTGTATTGCTGAAGTTGTATGTTTTTTAAGGTTTGCTAACTGGCGGCGGGCTACGAGCACCGGGCAGCATATTTGAGCAGCTTAGAATATTTTAAATATTTTAAGCTGCTGGCTACGGGCAGAAAGCAATTGGCGACTAGAGACGGGAAACGAGCTACGGGCATCCACTCTCTGCCCGTAGCTCGTAGCTCGTAGCCAAAAGCTTAGCTTTTATTCATTCTGAGATTGTATACGTAATAGTCGAGGTGAAAAACCTGCTGCTAGTTGCCTGTAGCCCGCTGCCAGTAGCTTAATCTTTTAATCCTCACCCGCCCTATCGTATTCGCATCCGTGCCGAACCAAACTTCATCACTTTGGCGATGATAATACATATAACGAATAGACCCGGCTCCGCTGGGGACATCAACACTGCCAATAAACTGCTCAATCTTGCTATCGAATACTTTGATTTTATTGGGTTTAGTGCCCGTTAACGCCAGCCAGATTCTGTTTTTACTATCTATGGCGGAGCCATATAGCTTCGCTTTGTGTCCTTCAGGCAAGCGCCATCGTTCGAGGTTTTGTGTTTTAGGATCATGACGGCCTAGGTAGCCGAGTTTATGATCAAGGTAATAGACATCATTAGTTTCACTGATCTCTAACCGCCTTGGCCGCTCTGCCGCATCACGTAGCTCAACAATGCTGGTGCGAAAATTTTCAGGATTAATGCTCAGTAATTTATTGCTGCCAAATAGCACCACCCAGGGCACATCTTGATGATCGACTTTAATGCCATATGGCCTGCTGCTGGCAAATGGCATATCAACTAGGGTGATATGTTTTGTTTTTCGGTTTAAAAAGCCGACCTTATTGCCCCATTGCGCAGTAAACCAAATGTTTTGCTGTGAATTAAATACTAAGGTGTGCGGATCAATGGCGGTATCACCGGGCATGATAAATTTCTTAATGTCGCCGGTTTTCGGGTTTAGTTTACCAATGTGACTGTTACGATTACCGGCGTACCAAACATTATCATTACTGTCGATGATCAGATTGTGCGGGTGAGTATTTTCACTAAGTTTGAAGCGTTTGAATTTTTTGCTATTGGGGTTGAACACGGCAATGTAATTGCCGCCTTGGCCGCAAAACCAAACATTACCCGTTGAATCTACTGCCGGATCACGCGGACGCGTATTTGGCCAAGGCACTAGCCATTCTTGGATATCAATATTTGCCTGGGTGGTATCGCCTGGCTCACTTAGCACATTGGCAAAACACACAGAACAAAACAAACTGAGAATAAGGATAAAGGGTTTCATCATGACTATGAATCGAGTCGTTTCACCTCCCTCAAATATAGTTGAAGATGGGCAAAAAGCGATGGGCGGGTACGAGGTACAGGGTACAGGGTACAGCATATTTGAGTAATTTATAATATTTTTAATATTCAAAGCTGCTGGCAACGAGCTACGGGCAGCATATTTGCTCAATTAATCGCATTTTACATATTCTGATATTATATTAGTGATGGTCGAAACGAAAAAGTCATAGTCAGTAGAAAGTAGCTCGCAGCATGTCGGCATCCTCTCACTGCCCGTAGCTCGTTGCCCGCGACCTTAATCTTCAAAGTCTTCTGAGACTATATCTTGAAGAGCGAAACCGAAAACAAAGGTTAATATATATTACCTTTTATAGCTAAAACGCTACAATAGTTAACATATACTAACCTTTTGGATTGTTTTTTATTTATTGTTAATATATATTAACTTTTACTAGGTTAAAACAGTCGGAATATGAACATGCCTTGGTATGATGGTAAGACTCTAGCGCTACGTCGCAAAGAAAAAAAATTAACCCAAAAAGACATTGCTAATATAAGTGGTTTAAGCCGCAACCAAATTATCGCCATGGAAAAGGGGCTTTTTACCGGGGGGATCAAATACCTGTTTAAGTACCTTGAAATTTTAGATCTTGAAATAACAATAACAGCTAAACCAAGTCACCGACCTCAATTACATCAGCTGGCAAGTATGTTTTCAGAGGATGACGAATGAGCGAACTACCAGAAAGAATCAAACACATCAGCGTGAGCGCCTTCAACAAAGAAGCGGGTACACTTACCCAACCTGCTTATTTGGATTTTACTTATACTTGTGACAATCCTGTTTCTATCACTATGGACTATCAAAGCGAGCCTCTAACTTATGGTGCCATGCACCCCATATTTGAACAGAACTTGCCGGAAGGATACGTACGCCGTTACATCACCCAGAAGCTGATGAAACATGCCACCGTCAATGATATGTTTTTGCTTGCTCTCCAAAACAATAAAGGGATAGGTCACCTTTCATACACCAGTGCGATTGAACGCAATGAGGTGGAGCAACTCAATCTCAATGACATCCTTACGTGGAAAGGCAAAGATAGCTTGTTTGGCACTCTATTAGACAAATATTACCTAAACGGACTTGTCTCTGGTGTACAACCCAAAGTGCTAGTAAGCGCCAATAATGACACTGACAAACCGATGGAAAAATCGGTATTTCATCAAAATGATTTTATCGTCAAAACCTTTGACGAAGAGTTTCCTTTACTCACCGTCAATGAATACGTCTGTATGGAGGGGGCTCGTGCGTGTGGCTTAAAGCCTGCACAATGCTGGGTAGCCGACGACTTCAACACATTTATCACTGAGCGCTTTGATGACACCATAAACAAAACACTTGCCGTAGAAGACTTTACGGTACTCATGGGGAAAGCGGGAGATGACAAATATAAGTCGAGTTATGAAAATGCATTGAGAGCAACCAGGATTTTTACCAAATCTCAAGTAGAGGTAGAGCGCATGTATGAATACATCGTATTCAACTGCCTTATAGGCAATGGCGACGCTCATCTCAAGAATTTTGCCATCCAATACGATAACTCAAGAACAAACATACAATTGACCCCGCCATATGACATAACCCACACCATGATCTATGAAACTGTAGACGACAAAATGGCACTAAAAATGGAAGGGGTTAAAACTTTCCCTGATCGCAAACGCCTCGCAAAATTAGGACTCAATGAGCGAATCGATAAGCCAGAACAAATCATTGAGCGTATCGCCGACACCATCGTCGATTTCCTGGGCCAATCCGAACATGTTGGCATAATTCCCGAACTAAAAGCCTCCATGCTTAACTCTGTCCATACAGGAACTTCACTACACTACTCTACGCAAGCATTTGTTCATGACAAAAAGCGTAAGTTTAAATAGCTAAGGTACTAGCTACGGGCAGCATATTTGCGCAATTAATAACATTTTAAAGATTCTGATATTATTTTAGTGATAGTCGAAACGAAAACTCACAGCCGATAGAAAGTAGCTCTCAGCCTGTCGCCATCCACTCGCTGCCCGTAGCTAGATGCCCGCAGCCCGCGACTTAAATCAAACCCTCCCTTTTCCCCATCCATGGTTCGGGAGGATAAGCACGTCCCCGGCAATTGCTCCCTGCATTGCTCTAATACACAACATCCATGTTGAAAATGTGCAAAGAAGCCCCGCGGGAGTAGCAAGGCTTTATCATTGACAGATCATGGTTTGCGTTATCGTTTACGAATCGATATTAAACTCGCCCTTAACCGCTTTAACGTTCAAACCACCCGAGCCACTTTCGGTGATGGTTAAACCGCCGGCATCTTTTACTTTAATATCGCCTGAGCCATCATCAATCGTTAAGGCCAAATGTTGCGGTACGGTAATTTGCAGATTAATTTCCGGTGAATTGCCATTCCAGAAACCACTGGTTGATCCGTGTTTGCGACAAGCACCGCTTTTGAGCCAACTTGTTGCAGGGTTAATTCATAGTTACGTTTTTTGCTGGTTTCAATATCGGCTTGTACCGAAATTTCGGTTACCCCGGCTTTACCGGCAATGATCAACACCCCAGAGCCAGACTCCACTTCTAAGCGGGTTAAGTCACTGGCATTAAGTGACAGTGATTCTTGCAAATGCACGTCGGCGCTTTGTGCACCAACATGAATAACACAACCGGGTAAAACTAACGCCATGAACAATAGTGCGGCGACTTTGGTTATTTTCATTATGTATTCCCTGAGTTTCTGAATTAATTAGATTCATTACATTTTAATATTAGGCTAATACAATCAACATTCGGGCCAACTTTATAAGTTATTGTTATTAAATAAATTAGTTAATTTAGGTGAAAGAATTTTTCAGCCAATTTGGTGATAATTACCAAATAGTGGGGATAGTGACGACAATCACCCTCCAAAGGCGTGCTGCCTGCCGGGTATAAGTACAATTAATAGCTTATGGCTACGGGCAGACTCGGTATTGTTACACCATAGGTCAATTGATCAAACTACGCGAGGTTAAAACCCCGCCAACCAGTTACAAAAGTTGATTGGCGGCAGCCTAAACAATCACCCTCAATTTACCCAAAGTTTGATAGCGCAAACAAACGCACTTCGGCGCTGATAATATCGGGCAAGATACCAAACACTAAGATGATCAGACTTAGGCTGACGATCAATGCGTGTGATACACGAGTTAAGGGTAATGGTTGTTGCTCGCTGACGTTGGCAAACATCACAAAAATGATGCGTAAATAATAATACAAGCCAATACCACTGCCCGCCACCAGGCTTGCCAATAACCACCAGGAGCCATTATCTACCGCCGTAGTTAACAGATAAAACTTACCGATAAAGCCTGCGGTTAACGGGATACCGGCAAGAGAGAGCAAGGCGCAAATGAGGGCGGAAGCTTGCACCGGCGATTGCCAAAACAAACCACGCCACTGTTGCCAGTCATCATTATCAACACTGGCATTGGCTTTTGAAGTTTGGCAGATAAAGGTAAAAATAAGCAAATTGGCAAGACAATAGGTTAACAAGTAAAACAGCGCCGACTCCCAGGCAAGTTGCGTTGAGCTTGCAGCCAGCACTTTTAAGGTGACTAACAAGTAGCCCATATGTGCTATCGATGAATACGCCAATAAACGTTTGATATTGGTTTGTTGCAAGGCCAGTAAATTACCCGCCAGCATCGAAGCAAAGGCGATCACGGTAATAATCAGCATTAACTGCACATTGGCGTATAACTGGGCGAAGAACCAAAATTTCACCAATACCGCAAACATCGCGGTTTTCGACACGGTGGCCAGTAACATACTTACCGGAGCGGGTGCCCCCTGGTATACATCAGGCGTCCAAAAATGAAACGGCACCAAGGATAATTTAAAGGCAATGCCGGCAATTAATAACACCGAGCCGGCGCTAAACAACAACTGCAGCTGTTCATTTACCACGCCCGTATAACTTAGTGATAAGTAATTAAAGTTCATATCGCCACTAAAGCCGTAAATCATCGCCATGCCAAACAATAAGACACTGGACGCGGTAGCGCTTAAGATCAAGTATTTAAATCCCGCTTCAAGCGATTGCGTTCGGTTGCGTAAATAGCCCACCATGCCAATTAAGGCAATACTCAGTAATTCCAGGCCGAGAAATACACTGGCAAAATGATTGGCAATACTGACTAAACTGGCGCCTAGCACCACCAGCAACAACAACACGTAATATTCGTCGTGCACTTCCTGGCTGATGGCGAGATAGCGGCCACTGATCAAACAGACAATAAACGAAGACAGGAAAATCAGCAGGTTAACGCCAATGGAAAAGCCGTCAAGATAAAATAAAATGGTCGATTGGGTATTAATCGCCTGCAATGCCAATGGGGTGGCACCGGCGGCAAACACTATGCTGATGGCCGTAAAATATTGGATCAACGCCGTGCTACGTTTAATTGCAATTAACAATAATTGCAATACGATAGCCAGCGACAATACCAGCTGTGGGGCAATGGCGAATAACTCTAAGCTGCTCATAAATTTACTCCTAAGTCGATGACACTGACACTGTCAGCCGCGACGCTGTATTGCTCGGGAAAATGCATTAACAAGGTTTCCGGAAATAAGCCTAAGGAAATCAATAACGCCAGTAGTGACATACAGATAATGATTTCACGTTTGCTCAAGTCAACAATCACTTGTTTGCTTGGCCCCTGAAAACTTTGTTGAAACAGGTACATGCCATAAATGGCCGAGCCAACAAGACCAATGGCGGCAAAGACCACTGCCGTTGGCTGAACCTTAAAACTGCCGGTTAAAATCATAAATTCGCCAACAAAATTTAACAGCCCGGGCAGACCAAAAGCGGCGGCGACAAACGCCAGTAACATGCCACCCATGCGTGGTGCACTGCTAAACATACCGCCCATTTGCGATAAGTCGCGGCTGTGCAAGCGGCTATAAAGCATGCCTGCCATCGAGAATAGCGCGGCGCTGCTCAGCCCATGCGCCACTATGGTTAATAAGGCGCCGTGGTAGGCAATTTGCTGAAAGGAAAATAATGCCAACATCACAAAACCCATATGCGAGATAGAGCTGTAGGCAACCAAACGCTTAAAATCGGTTTGGGCAAAGGCCATTTTGGCACCGTATAAAATACTGATCACACCAAGCAATATCGCAACATTGGCAAATTCAGCACTCGCGCGTGGAAACAGCTCTAAGACAAAGCGAATTAAACCATAGGCACCGGTTTTTAATAACACCCCGGCGAGTAACACACTGCCGGCAGTTGGCGCTTGGGTGTGAGCATCGGGTAACCAGGTATGCACCGGAAAAGACGGCAATTTCACCGCAAAAGCGATGAAGAATGCCAGCATTAAATAAAACTCAACGTCATTGCTGAGCACCATTTGCTTAAGCGCAAAATAATCGAAACTGTAATTGCCGGTTTGTTGTTGATGGATCAATGCCAGGCTGATAATGGCGATCAACATGAGTAAACTGCTCACCTGGGTGAAAATGAAGAACTTGATCGCCGCATAATGACGGTTTTCATGACCCCAAATGGCAATTAATGCGGTCATCGGCAACAGCATGGCTTCCCAGAAAAAGAAGAACAGGAATAAGTCGGTGGCGATAAAAACGCCAACAATGCCGGCAATGGATGCCATCAGGTTGAAGTAATAAAACCCAGTGTTGTCCGTAATTTCTTGCCATGACACCAGCACACAAATAATACCAAGCAATAAGGTAAGGGCAATAAGGATAAAGCTTAAGCTGTCTATGCCGGTGGCGTAGTGAATGTTAAACGTGGTTATCCAGGGGATATTGGCCATGGTGATATAGTGGTGAAACAACTCATCGTTGTTATGGGCAAAATCGAGCAATAAGGCAAAGGCAAAAAATATCGCCATTAAGCTGATCCAGCGGCCCATATTAGGGCGATGATTTTCTGTGACCCAGGCAAGTATACCGCCAACAAATAGCACCAGTAACATCTGCGTTAATATCATCCTTGCGCTCCCTCATTCATCACCTGAAGAGCAGTATCACTGGCACCGCTAAAAATTAATAACGCTAACAAGATGACCACTCCCACCCCTATTACCGCGCCATACCAGCGCAGTTGACCATTTTGACTGGCTCTTAACACCTCATGCCAGGCTTGTACATTCCAGCTAATGCCGCTTACCAGTTGCTCAATGACATCGCGGCGATTTACTTTGGCAATAAAGACAAACGGTTTAACTAACAGCAAATCGTATAAGGTATCAAAGCCTAGTCCGCCGTGCGCAAATTTAGTCAATGCCGAATCTTCAGCAACAACTCCTTGCCCAGTTTTAGGGAAGTAACGTAAATAGGCGATCACTATCCCGACAAATGGCGTGGCAATGGCGACGGTATGTAACCAGGAGGGATCACTATGCCCGGTTGCCATATTGAGTTCGGTTGGCGGCGCCGGAAAAAGTGCGGTTAAATTTAAGCCGATTAAGCCGCCCGCTAGCGCCAACAGCGCCAAGATAACCAGCGGCAACAGTTGCAGTTTATCGGTTACCTGATGCACCTTAACTGCACCGCGATAGTCGCCAAAAAAAGTGATGAACAACAAGCGGAAACTGTAAATACTGGTGATTAAGGCGCCGGCAATCGCCATCCACCAAAATACAGGCCCGGCAGTGTTCGAGGAATACAGTTCAGCCAGTATTGCTTCTTTTGAAACAAAGCCCGACGTACCGGGAAAGGCAATAAGTGCGGCGATGCCAATAAAAAATAAGATGCTAACCAGCGGCAACTTTTTAAATAAGCCGCCCATTTTAAAAATGTTCTGTTGATGATGCAGCGCCAATATAATTGAGCCTGCGGTTAAAAACAGCAAGGCCTTAAAAAATGCATGCGTCATTAAATGCATCACTCCGGCACTAAAGGCTCCGGCCCCCAATGCCAGCATCATGTAACCAATTTGGCTCATGGTAGAGTATGCCAGCACGCGCTTAATGTCGGATTGTGCCAGCGCGGCAAGACCGGCCAATAACAAGGTTAACGCGCCAATCCAGGAAACTAATGTCATCACCTCTGGTGTAAGTACGAATAAGCCCTGCATTCTGGCGATCAGATAGACACCGGCGGTAACCATAGTTGCCGCGTGGATCAAAGCACTAACCGGCGTTGGCCCGGCCATGGCATCGGGCAGCCAGGTTTGCAGTGGCAGTTGCGCCGATTTACCCACGGCACCGCCAACGAGCAACAAGCAAACCCAAAACGCCACCTCATTGGCAATGTCACCACTGCCTGCCAGCGCCGTAATATCCTTGATGGCTAAACTGCCGGTTTCGGTAAAGAGTAAAAATAAGCCGATGGCCAAAAAGGTATCGCCGACCCGCGTCACAATGAAGGCTTTTTTGGCCGCCATGGCATTGTCATGATCCTGATACCAAAAACCGATCAACAAGAAACTGCACAAGCCTACGCCTTCCCAACCCAAATAGATCAACACCAAATTGTCGGCTAGCACCAGTAACAACATGGCAACAATGAACAAATTCATATAGGCCATAAACCGGGAAAAGTTTTCGTCGTCTTTCATGTAAGCGGCAGCGTAGGCGTGAATTAACAAGCCAACGCCACTGACCACCAAGCTCATCACCATAGATAAACTGTCTAAACGAAAGGCAAAATTAACCGCCATGCCGCCTAATTTGAACCATTGCCAAAGATGAACATCAACAACACTGTTTGGCGTTACCATTGCCACTTGCAGTAAGTAAGCACTACTTAACGCACTTAACAACACCGCACCCACCGAGAGGATGCTGGCGGTAAGCCAAGACAAACGTTTGGCGAACAGCACCAACAAGATAAAGCTGAGCAAAGGATAAAACGGTAAATACGCGAGCACTTGCATGTGGTCCATTGTTGCCTCGATAGTTGCTTGCATGGTTACCCCCTCATATCACTAAGCTCGTCGATATCAAGCGATTGTCGCTGTTGCTGTAAACGAATGAGCAGGGCTAACCCCACCGCCACTTCGGCAGCTGCCAGGGTTAAAATTAAGATAAACATGATTTGTCCGTCGGCCTCTTGCCAGGCTGAACCTGCGGCAATAAAGGCGATGCCCACAGAATTTAGCATCACTTCTAAACTCATCAACATAAATAACGTATTGCGTCGGGCGATAACGCCGATAAAACCAATAACAAATAAGATGCCCGCCAAAATAAAGGCGTGGCTTAAGGGGATATGACTCATAAATTTCTCCCGGGAACGTCTTGGCCTTTGGCAAAATGGTAACCGGCAATTAATCCGGCAAGCAGCAAGAAAGAGGCAATTTCTACGGCGAGTAAATAAGGGCCGTAGAGCAGGATGCCGACTTGTTTGGCACTGACAATGGTTGAGGTGCTTTGTTCGCTATTACTGGAATTGATGATTAAATAAATGACTTCAATTAACAACACCGTCGCTAACAATACCGGGCCAAACCAGCGACTAAACCAACTGCTGTGACTGGCTCCATGAAAATGCTCCGGATCTTTATCGCCTTGCAAATCAAACATCATCACCGCAAACACAAACAGCACTAAAATGGCGCCGGCATAAACGATAACTTCCAAACCGGCCGCAAACGGTGCCCCCATAAAATAAAAACATACCGCCACCGCCAACAGCGATACCACTAAATACAATAAGGCATGAATGGCATTGGCGCCGGTCACTACCCTGATTGAGGCAATGATGGCAATGCTAGCGGCAAGATAAAATGGTATTTCGATAGTCATTTATCATTCTCTTTTTTGTTATTGTGGTAAAAACTTTCTTACGGCATCAACTCTTTTATATCTACCGGTGGTTGCTCATGCTCGCCCGTGCCTTTCGCTTTTACCCCGGCGGCAACGCCAGATTGTTTATAAAAATTATAATCCGGGTACTTACCGGGGCCGGAGATCAATAAGTTTTCTTTTTCGTACACCAGATTTTGTCTATCGTATTCGGCCAATTCGATATCGGGTGTTAATTGAATGGCGTAAGTTGGGCACGCTTCTTCGCAAAAACCACATAAAATACAGCGAGAAAAATTGATCCTAAAGAATTCAGCTCGCTTGCGGCCATCAGCATCTATGGTTTGCTGTAAGGCGATGCAGTCTACCGGACAGGCGGCAGCACATAAGTTACAGGCCACACAACGCTCTTCCCCGTCGGGATCACGGGTTAACACGATTCGGCCGCGATAACGCGGTGCCAAATACGGTTTTTGTTCTGGGTATTCCACCGTATCGGCTTTGGTGAAGGTATGTTTTAACACCAGCCACATCGTGCGAAATTGCGTGTAAAATAGCTTAACCACTAATACCTCCCATACCACCGCCACTCATACCGCCAATAACGCCGGTGAGTTTTAATACCGCGGTGAGCAATAAATTAAACAACGCCAGCGGCAGCATTACCTTCCAGCCAAATTCGAGTAATTGATCAAATCGTGGCCGTGGCAACGACGTGCGTAACAAAATAAAGAACATGATCAATACAAACACTTTGCCAATAAACCACACCATTGACGGGATCATCTGGCCAATCTCTGCCGGCAAAAATGCCGGCGCTAAATAGCCACCAAAGAACAAGGTTACCGACATTGCCGAAATTAAGGTGACGCCTAAATACTCACCTAAAAAAAACAAGGCAAATTTTAAGCCGGAATACTCGGTGTGAAAACCGCCGGTAAGTTCGGTTTCGGCCTCAGGTAAATCGAATGGCAACCGGTGGCTTTCGGCAATGCCCGCCACTAAAAACACAATAAAGCCCAGTAATTGTGAGCCAATAAACCAACCATCTTGTTGGGCATTAACAATATCGCGTAAATTAAAACTGCCGCTCAGCATCACCACCCCCATGACCGATAAGCCCATAAATACTTCATAACTCACGGTTTGGGCGGCGGCACGCATACTGCCTAACAAGGCATATTTATTTTTCGATGCCCAGCCTGCCAGTACCACGCCATATACCGCAAGCGAGGTCATTGCTAAAAAGAACAACACGCCGATATTAAGATCAGAGATACCGATAGTGTCGGAAAAGGGCACCACCACAAAGCTCATCAACACAGTGGCCGCAGCAATAATAGGGGCCGCGATAAAGATGAAGGTGTCGGCAAATTTTGGCGTAAATTCGTCTTTTCCTAAAATTTTTAATAAATCGGCCAACGATTGTAATACCCCAAACGGGCCAACCCGGTTTGGCCCTTTACGGTCTTGCCAAATGCCTATCATCCGCCGCTCTACCCACACCAACATGGCGGCAATAGGAATTAACAAGCCTAAAATAACGGCAATTTCGATCAGCTTAAAGATCATCCAAACCTCCGGCGACTAAACGAATGGGAATAAATTGATCATTTTGTTGCAGCCGGTACAAACGCTGCTGTTTGTCTATTTCAGCCTGCTGCAATTGCGCGCTTAAGCCTTGCTTGAACTGTTGAATTTGTTCAGTACTTGCTGCCGTAATGCTGGCTTCTGACAAGCTATCCAGATCAAATTGCTGCGCTGTGCTTTCCGGCAGATAGACAATCGCGCAATTAACGGCTTGACTATTTGCGGTTTTTAACTGGCAAACGTATTGCTTTAGATCTACAGTTAAGCAAATATGCGAGCATTCAGTTAATTGTAACGCCGCCGATTTTTTCGGATGTAAGGCCAAGAAAGGGATGGGTGATAACAGTTTAAATTCGCTGCCTTTTAATCCTAAATAATCATTACCGTAGATATGAGCGGCAACCACAAAGGTTAAGCCGGGATCACCCGTTGGCGCGTGGTTGGCATTTGCTATATTGCTATTGTGCTCCGCCCCCATTTGCTTTTTATCTGCCGTTTCCAAGGTTTGCTTAAAGGTATCCGGAGCCGCGGGATCAAATATTTGCACTATCGGCGATGTATTGGTTAATTCACCGCCAACCTGTTGTTGGTGCTTACTCACCGATTGATTCGAATTCCAACCTGGCGCCCAGGTGTATGGCATGGCGCGACTTCCCCCCTGGCCACGATCCTCGCTGTTGTTGCTAATACTTGCGCCTTCCATGGAGAATTTATAGGGCGAATTATTATCGATAGTGGCTTTGCTTTCATGTACCGATTGATTGGCCATCATCGCAGTTCGTCCCGAAGCTCGATGCGTTTGCCTTGCGGTTTTTAGCAAAAACTGTTCGGCAATAAACACCGAAGTATCTGGAAATTTCGGTTCAATGCTTTGTAATAGTTGCCAAAAATCGTTGATATTGGCTGTGCCTGACTGTTGCTTTTTCTCTGGGATCTGGTTTTGGCTTTGAGCACTGCTTGCACTCAGCGCCTGAAGTTTATGCAGCTTTGCTTGCAATAGCCCCTGCCCTAAAATGGCATCCACCATACTCAACATTCGCCAAGCCGGTAATATTGGCAATTTAGGGGTAAATGCCGGATAAAAGCATTGCGCTTTGCCCTGATAATTTACCAATAAGCCTTGCGATTCACTGAAACTCGCTGCCGGTAAAATGACATCGGCACGTTTGGTCACTGCGGTGTGATTATGCTCAATGGCAATCACGGTTTGCACACTGGCAAACAATTGCTCTCTTTGTGAAACGCTTAAGTTTGCCAATTCATTTTCCGCGATCACCAAGCCATCAATTTTTTTAAACGACTCTTTGCTGTTTGCCCCTGGTTGCATATTATCGCTTTGATCACTTACTTGCTGACTCTGTTGTTTGCTCGCTTGCTGGCATACTTGCTCAAGGGTTAAGCTTTGCTGGTCGAGTAAACTTGCCAGGCCCAGGCTATTGGCTTTGGCTGGCAGTATGGCAAAGTTGATATTGAGCTTGGGTTCGTGCTCTGAACTTGCGTCCAAATTCTCGCCTGAATTCTCGCCTGAATTCTTACCTAAGTTCTTACCTAAATCATTACCTAAGTTCTCGTCCAAGCTTGCGCTTAAACTGTTACTCAAATTGGCGATTTGTTGCAGCAGTTCAACACATTGTAAGCTGTGTCCGGAGACAATTAATGGTCGTTTTGCCATTTTTATCGCCGAGCAAACTTGCTCAACAAAGCTGAGTTGCTCAGCACTTAGTGGTGTTGTAGTTGATGTCGTTTTAGTTGATGACGGTTCGGCGGCAATATTATCGCTTAGTAACCTTTGCTCTATCGATTGCGTAATTCGCACTATCTCATCTGGACTTGCATAGTTAATCCCGGTGGCCACGTCATCGAGCTTGGTGGCGCTAACATCACAAATAAATAACGGTGACAACGTTTTGCCCGCGGCGGTTCTCACCGCTTCGTCTTGCCAGCTTGGAATGTTTAATTGTTTGGCAATAGCCAAACCGGCATTACGCACCGATTGACGCAAAGCTAATGCAATTCGTGGTGAGGTTTGGGTGACATCTTCACCCAATATCAGCACACAATCGGCCTGTTCAATTTGTTTAATGCTTAACATTCGCTGCTGCTGCAACAGTTGAGTATTCAGTGTTAGCATTTGGCTTTGTTTTGTGGTTAAACCCGAGCAGAAATTGTCACTGCCAAATAGGTGCTTTAACGCGGCATTGGTTTCTAAGGATGCTCGTTCTGAGCCTATGGCGACAAATCGTTGGCCTTTGAATTTGGCCAGGGAAATTTGCACGTCTTTACTGCAAATGGTGTCATTGATCGCTTCAGGCGCTGAGGATTGTGGGTTAATGCCGAAAGATTCGGTAATTCGGTCATTGGCATTGACATAACCAAAGCCAAAGCGTCCTCGGTCACATAAAAAGTAGCCATTAATCTCGTCGTTATATCGATTGACGACTCGGCGCACACTGCAGTAGCGTTCGCCAACACTAATGTTGCAGCCCACCGAGCAGCCTTTACATACCGAGGGCGCCGATTGTAAATCCCATTTTCGTGAAAAGTGTGCTGAAAAAGGTTTGTCGGTAAACACTCCAGTAGGACATACCTCAACCAAATTTCCGGAAAACTCTGACTCTAATACGCCGTCTTGTTGGCGGCCAAAACACACTTTATTGCGCGAACCATAAACACCAAAGTCGGTGCCGCCGGCATAATCCTTGTAATAACGGACACAACGATAACAGGTAATACAGCGGTTCATTTCGTGGCCTATGTGCGGCCCTAAGTCTTGATTGCTAAAGGTGCGTTTGTCACCAACATAGTCGCGCCGGTTATGGCCAGTCATTACTGTCATGTCTTGCAGGTGGCATTCTCCACCTTCAGCACATACCGGGCAATCATGCGGATGGTTGGTCATCATTGCGCTGATCACCTGCTCACGGAAATGGCTGGAATAATTATCGCCTAAGCCAATGTGCATACCCTCGGTTACTGGCGTCATACAGGCCATGGCCAGGCGACCTTGCTGTTGGCTTTCATCGTTAAACACGGTGACCGCACATTGCCGACAAGCACCTACCGACCCCATGGATGGATGCCAACAAAAATAAGGCAGATTTAATTTGCTCGATAGCACCCCGGCGAGTAAATTGTCGCTGGCATCCACTTGATAAGGCGTGCCATCAACATGAATGGTAACTAAATTCGAGTTAGCATCTGGTTCAGTGTTATTCGGCGTTTGCACGTTATCACTCATTAGTTACCTCCCTGCACTTGTTTGGTTTTTGCCGTACCCTGTTGTATTGGGCAACAGCCTTGCTCGATGTGTTCGATGAAATCATCGTGAAAATATTTCAATGCACTTCTTAATGGCTCAACCGCACCCGGCGCCAGCGCACAATGGGTTTTTCCTATCCACATAAAATCACAAAGCTGGTGCAAACGATCGATATCATTCAAGCTGCCCTGACCCTGTTCAATGCGGGTTAATATTTCGACTACCCACGGCGTACCATCACGACAAGGGGTGCAATAGCCACACGATTCCTGGGCAAAAAACTGCAATAAATTAAGCACCATGCCGACCGGGCAATTGTGATCATCGAGGACGATTATGCCAGCGGTACCTAAGCGACTACCGGCTTTGGCAATATTGTCGTAATCCATTGGCACATCAAGATGTTGTTCGGTTAAAAAATCGGTAGACGCACCACCGGGTAACAAGCCACGAAGTTTTAAGCCATCTTGCAAACCACCGGCTTTGCCATATAACACTTCTCGAATGGTTTTGCCCATTGGCATTTCCCAAAGCCCAGGGTTTTTCACCCGGCCACTGGCACCGTAAATTTTTGTGCCCGGATCTGAGTTTGGTGACAGGGCTTTAAACCACTCGCCGCCATGTTTAAAAATGTGCGGCAGACTCGATAAGGTTTCGACATTATTGACGATAGTGGGTTTACCAAATAAACCACTGACTTGTGGAAAAGGCGGTTTCGCTCTGGGGTTGGCCCGCTTGCCTTCAAGGGCATTGATTAATGCGGTTTCTTCACCACAAATATAACGCCCGGCACTGGTATGTAAGTATAAATCTAACTGATATCCACTGCCTTGGATGTTACTGCCCAACCAGTTCGCCTGATACGCTTGATCAATCGCAGTTTGCAAACGCTGCGCCGCGAGAAAGTATTCACCGCGCAGGAAAATATAGGCTTTGTTGGCGCCTATGGTATAGGCGCCAATGATCATCGATTCCACCAGTTGATGAGGCACACCTTCGAGCAATAAACGGTCTTTAAATGTGCCCGGCTCCATTTCATCGGCGTTACATACCAGGTATTTATTGTCAGGTGCCGCACTGTTATTAGCGCCATCGTCTTCGGTAAACATCGGCACAAAGCTCCACTTCATGCCGGTAGGAAAACCCGCGCCACCGCGACCTTTTAAACCCGAGTCTTTCACCAGTTCAAGACACTGGTTCGGGCTCATTTCACACACGGCTTTTTTCGCACCGGTATAACCGCCGGCGGCGATATAACCATGAATATCTAAAGGTTGGGCAATATTTACCAAAGCGGTTAATGGCATACTGGCATCAACGACAAAACTACTCATTATCGTCTCCGCTCACCGGTTTTACATTGGCAGCAGGCATTTTAGTCGCCAAAGGCTCTGTAGTAGCTGAAGGCTCAGCTTTACTGCGCAGCTGTTGCAGTAGTTGTTTTATCTTCTCATTATCCAGGTTTTGATAATGTTGCTCGGCAACCATCAGCACCGGCCCCTTGTCGCAACCACCAAGGCAAGCATTGGTGAGTAAGGTAAACAGGCCGTCACTACTCGTTTGGCCATAGTCTATGCCCAGTTCGGTTTTCAGGGTGTCGCTGATGTTTTCATAGCCGGTTAAATAGCAGCTTATTGAGTTGCATACATGGATCACATATTTGCCTACGGGCTGGCGATAAATCAAATTGTAAAAGGTGGCGACGCCTTCGAGTTGAGCAACGCCCATTTGCAGAAAATCGGCAATGGCATATAAGCTGTCATCGCTGATCCAACCACGATTTTTTTGTACTATTTTCAAGGCTTCAATGCCGGCGGCTTCACGATATTCCAGAATCGTGGTTTCATGCTCAATTTCCGCAATTTCTGCCGCAGTTAAATAGCTTTTATAATCCACTTGCTGAACGTCGATTAACCCAGCTTTGCTGCCTTGTTCTGTTTGTTTGATCGAGAGTAATGTCATATTTTCTGTTTCCATAAGCTCCTACCTGTCACGTCTCTATCTATCTACATCGGCCATGACGTAATCGATGCTGCCGAGTGTCGCGATTAAGTCTGCCACCATTTGGCCTTGTGAGATCAACGGGATCATTTGCAAATGGGCAAATGATGGCGTGCGAATGCGGGTGCGATAACTCATCGTGCTGCCATCGCTAACTAAGTGATACGCCATAATACCTTTGGTCGCCTCCACGCTCACCGAGACTTCGCCGGCCGGGATCACCGGGCCCCAAGACACGTTGACAAAATGCGGGATCAAGCTGTCGATATCTTTCATGGTGCGCGATTTATCGGGCGGTGTGGTTTGTGGGTGATCGGCTTTGTAAGGGCCAGACGGCATGTTATTTAAGCATTGCTCAATGATGCGTATGCTTTGTCGCATTTCTTCAACCCGTACCATACAGCGATCGTAGCAATCGCCTTTGTGGCCAAGGGGCACTTCAAAATCAAATTGATCGTATCCGCCATAGGGACGTTGTTTGCGTAAATCCCAGGAATAGCCGGTAGCTCGTAAACCCGGACCGGTGACGCCCCACTCGATTGCCTCTTTGGTGTTGTAGGCGCCCACATCGACAGTGCGGCGTTTTAACAGTTCATTTTGCATCACCATTTTGTCATACTCATCGAGACGTTTCGGCAGGTAATTAACAAAGTCACGCACCAAGGTGTCCCAACCTTTGGGCAAATCGGCAGCAACGCCACCAATGCGGAAATAACTCGGGTGCATGCGTGCCCCGGTAAACGCTTCAATAATGCCAAACAGCTTTTCGCGGTCAACAAACATATAAAAAATGGGTGACATGGCACCAATATCTTGGGCAAAGGTGCCGTAGAACAGTAAATGCGACAAAATTCGAAACATCTCTGCGGTCATGATGCGGATCACTTTCGCCCGATCAGGCACGGTAATGCCGGCAAGTTGTTCCACCGCCATCACATAGGGAAAGTTATTCATCACGCCGCCAAGATAATCGATGCGGTCGGTATATGGAATGTAGCTGTGCCAGGACTGGCGCTCGCCCATTTTTTCTGCGCCGCGATGGTGATAACCAATGTCGGGCACCGAATCGACTATCTCTTCACCTTCCATTTGCAACACAATGCGAAATGCACCATGTACGCTGGGGTGATTAGGGCCGAGGTTTAAAAAGGTAAAATCACTGGTTTTACTATTGCGTTTCATCCCCCAGTCGTCAGGATTAAATTTTAACGCTTCTTGCTCAATGTCTTGTTGCTCATCGGATAAGGTAAAGGGATCCATTTCGGTGGCACGCGCCGGGTGATCTTTTAACAGTGGGTGACCAATCCAGGTCAGCGGCATCAAAATACGCGCCAGGTGCGGATGATTATCAAAGCGAATGCCAAACATGTCCCACACTTCGCGCTCATACCAATTGGCGTTTGGCCAAATATTACTGACACTGTCGAGGCGCTTATCATTAGCGGTTAACGCCACTTTAATGCGCACATCCCTATTACGGGCATAAGAACGTAAATGATAAACCAGGGTAAAACTTTTCACCTGTGGCGCTAATTTTTGTTCCCTTAAACGCTCGTCGATGGCGGTAAGATCGAAACAAAAGTCAAAGCCGTCTTCAAGTTGCTCTGCCAATATATACATTAATTGCGACAAGTGCGCTTTATCTATCCAATAGGTTTCGATATTGTCGATTAAGAACTGTTTCTCAAGCTTAAGATCGGCATTAATGCTGGCCACCTCTTCGCTCAACGGTAACCTTTCCGGTTCTTGCCAGTCTGTTGATCTTGCTAAAAATGACTCATTCATTAAATACTGTCCGGCTCATTTAGATGGGAAACTTCAATCCGACTTTGCTGCTTAATATCACGCAACGAGGGTTTGGCAATTTCAGTGCAACCTTGCTCACCTACGACCCAGCTCAGTGGCCGCGGCTGATTGGCAATTTTGGTTTGCAGCAATAACAAGCCCTCCAACAGCGCTTCTGGCCGTGGCGGGCAACCGGGTACATAAACATCTACCGGGATAAATTTATCGACGCCCTGCACCACCGAATAAATGTCATACATACCGCCAGAATTGGCGCACGAGCCCATGGAAATTATCCAGCGCGGCTCCATCAACTGATCGTATAAATGCCGGATCACTGGTGCCATTTTGCGAAAGCAGGTGCCGGAGATCACCATTAAATCGGCTTGCCTTGGGGTGGCTCGTATCACTTCGGCGCCAAAGCGGGCGATGTCATGACGAGAAGTAAAACCGGTCGCCATTTCCACATAACAACAGGACAAACCAAAGTTGAACGGCCAAATTGAATTTTTACGGCCCCAGTTGATCATGTCATCGAGCTTGGCAAACATCACATTGCGTTTTAAATCTTGCTCTGAAATATTGCGCGAGTCGAGCATCTGCTTATCAATGGCGGCTTTGGTTAATGACCATTCCATATTAATGCCCTGCCTTATTCTTTAGTGGTTGTTGATTATATGCTGGTTGATTGTCGTTATTATTCACCCCAGCGTTTGCTTGTTCAGCACTAATCCTTAACTGCTCTCTGGCCGGTAAGTGTTTGTGCTTTAATTGCAATGCGCCAATGCGCCATACATAAATGAGTGCCACCAGTAAAATGGCAATAAAGATAGTCGCTTCAATAAAGCCGGCAATGCCAACCTCATCAAAGGCGATAACCCAGGCGAATAAGAAGATGGTTTCTAAATCGAAAATAACGAAGAAAATAGCGTATAAGAAAAAATGATTGGTGAAACGACTTTTCGGCGCATCAACGGCAATGATGCCAGACTCATAAGGAGTATGAGTGTGGCGTCGCCGCGTTTTTGGGCCAAGTACATAAGACAAGCCCAGCATGACCGCTAATAACACCATCAATAAAATAAAATAGACGGCGATAGGCCAAAGTTGCTCAATTAATTGTTGAGTATTGGCTTGTTCACTAGTCAGTGGTTTAACTGCCGCTGCTAATGCTTCAAATGTTACTGATTTTGCAGATGATACTGCCTGCCCAAAAGACAAAACGATCGCGCTCACGCAAACCCCCAAAGTTCACGATAGACATCAATGCGTTGTCTATGCCAAGTTGAATCATTATCTGATCAACTTGGCATCGGCGGAGCATACTTATCGACTTCTCTGAACTCAAAAAAGAGCACACTCAGAGAGGAAATTATTATTATTTAGTTACTAATGTTTCTAATCTATACAGATTTATTAATACACTAATATAGATAATAGTCAACATTTAAAAAAAGTGGAAAATTTCTTTTGATTCAATAGTTAATCACAGCAAAAAGGCATTCTCTGCAGACACCAAATTTACTCTTCTTGCTTGAATGTGAATGATAATTGTTACCAGTCCTTGGCTGTGAAAGTTTTCGAGAAATCCTACTTTTTAATTTCATTCTTTAGCCACTGTGCAAAGCTCCCGAGTATAGGTAACCTGTACTCGGGATAGGCACACTTATCCCAAGTTCAGGTTGAGTACGGGCATTTATAGTAACTCTCTAACGAGAGCCGCGATTAACAGTACAAACACTAAGATCACCAATATTTTGGAATATTTCTGTTGATCCTTTTGCTCTAGCGGTTTGCCGTACCGTTCACCGAATAAAACCATCAACGCGACACCGCCAAATACGGCAGCAAGAATAATGAATAATGTCATAGTTAATCTTCGCTTGAGCCGTTGATCATTTCTGAAAAGTAAGACAACTTATCCATTGCCATACCATGAATGGATTTACGCGGGTAAGTACCGTCTCGTTTCACCGTTCCTGCCACCTGTCCGAGTAAAATTTCTAGTGCCTGATCGACATTTTCCACGGCATAAATATTAAACTCACCGTTTGCAACGGCGGCGATCACTTCAGCATCCAGCATCAGGTTAATTTTGTTGGTTTTCGGGATAATAACCCCTTGTTTACCGGTGAGACCTTTGTCACGACAGAGATGGAAGAAACCTTCAATTTTTTCATTTGCACCACCAATCGATTGCACTTCTCCGTGTTGGTTCATCGAACCCGTGATGGCAATTTGCTGATTAATTGGCATTTTGGTAATGGCCGAAATTAATGCACAAAGCTCAGCCATTGAGGCACTGTCACCATCGATATGGCCGTAGGATTGTTCAATGGCAATGTTCGCCGAAATCGATAACGGAAAACGTTGACCATATTTATGACCCAGGTAACCAATCAACAATAACACCCCTTTGGAGTGGATTGATTTGCCTAACTCGGCTTCACGCTCGATATCGGTTACCCCCTGACTGCCGGCATAGACTGTGGCCGAAATACGGGCAGGGGTACCAAACACACTGTCACCGATTTCCAGCACGGTTAAGCCGTTTACCTTACCAACGGCTTCGCCCTCGGTGGAGATCAGTACTTGCTCTTCTTTAATTTCTTGTAGCCAGGTTTCACTTAATCTGCCGGTTCGTCGGGCTTTTGCGGCTAACGCAGCTTCCACGTGACTGCCATCAATCACACCTTGTGAGCCTTGCTTATGCCAAATAAAACGTGCCTCATCCAAGAGATCATTAATTTGCACAATATTGGCCGACAGGCGTTGTTGATGTTCGGCTTTGCGCAGTGAATACCCCACCAGCAGACTTACCGCTTTATCACTGACTTGCGGGTAATCATGCTTTTGTGCATGTTGGCGGATCAAGATTGCGTACGCTTTTAGATTATCTTGATCTTTATCTACATGGCGATCAAAGTCGGCGAGCACGCGAAACAGTTCGGTGAATTCTTGATCGTACTCTTGCAAGGTATAGTAAATTTCCGAATTACCGAGCAAGATCACTTTGACATTTAATGGGATCTTTTCTGGCTGCAAACTGACGCTGCTGCCCATGGCCATGTCGGCATAAGGGTGATCTATGGTAGCCTCGCCGGTTTTCAACGCTAATTTTAACCGAGACCAGATCATCGGCTGGGTTAACAACTTGTCGGCATCAAGCAGCAAATAACCGCCATTAGCACGATGAATGGCGCCACTGCGAATTAATCGATAGTTGGTATACACCGCCCCTTGCAGTGATGAATAATCGATAGAGCCAAACAAGTTCGAATAGGTAGGATTTTGTTCGTAAACCACAGGGGCACCTTCGTTCGGCTTGCGCGCGATTAACAGGTTGGGCAAAAACCGTTCGACCATCATTTTTCGGCAGGCTTTATCATCGCGCGGATTGTCTGAGCTTTCATCGACTAAAATATCTAATACCGCTTCGGTGATTGAGCCCTTTACCTGGCGAATGTATTTCAGCACACCAAGGTTGGCGGAAAATTCTCGCTCTAATTCTTTTAATAACGGCCGAATGCTTTGCTCGGCGGTTTCAAGCTTCAACTTCCGCTTCGCCAGGCTTGACTCGCGCTTCCACAATGGCAATTCTAATAACGAGTCACTGAGTAAGGTTTCCAGTTCACCCAATAGCTGGTAAAAATCGGTGCGGGTTTTTTCATCCTGGCTGGAAAACTCTTTGTCGCTTAATGGCTTGCCATCAACCAAGGGGGAAAAGCTGATCTCGCCATTTTCTTCATACAACACCACGTCTTTAGAGAATGCGAACTCTTCCACTTTTTCAATGGCTTGGTCGTAATGCTTGTTGTAATTACGATCGATGGCGGCTTTTTGTCTCTGGTAACTGTGGTTATCGAAAATTTCCGGGAACAGGTCCATCAAATCATCGATAAGTGTGTTGATTTTGCCCTGCAGTTGTTTGCCTTCACCGGCATTTAAATACAATTTATGCGGCGCTTGATGATCATCAAAATTATTGATGTAACACCACTCTTCGGCGGTGTCTTGCTGGCTGGCAAATTCGTTCAGCATTTGGATGATCAAGGTTTGCCTGCCGCTGCCCGGTTCACCTTTGGCAAACACATTAAAACCTTTGGCGGACATCGACAAGCCAAATTCTAACGCTTCTTTGGCCCGTTCGTGGCCGATAAATTTTTGTTTAACATTAATATCTACCTGAGATTGGGAGAAAAGGCTTTCAGGTAATTCAGCACATAATTGCTTAACTGGCACCTTGAGTGCGTCGCTGCATACTGTCATCAGTATTTAGATCCTTTAATGGCGAGAAGAGTTGTTATTATTGTATAAAACCAGTGTATACCTAGAAAAATCAAAATCAAAGGAAAAAATTGGGGCTACGAGGTGCAGGGTACAAGGTACAAGCAGTAGGGCTGTGGGCTACAAGCTACGGGTAGAAACATGAAAGCTACGGGCAGCATGTTTGAATTTTGGACAATGTGTAAATTTATCTATTGGTACATGCAATGGGAACTGAGATTAGAGAAACGAAGAGCCATTGTTTCTCTGCACGTTTTGAATTTATGGGGTCCCGTGGCAAGCACGGGATGACGGCGTAAGTTAACAATAACCGTTTGTATTTACACTCTTTATCGTCAGTTCAAACACGCTGCTTGTACCTTGTACCCTGTACCCTGTACCCTGTACCCATTATTTGTACCTTGTACCTGCTCTTAACCCTTTTCTTCTTCACTAAACGCCTGGCGACTGTAATCAATGCCTCCACAGTCAGGGCATTGTACTACCGTGCTGGCGTGGGTGATATCAACCGTTCTGCCACAGTTCTGACATTGAATGCGACCAAAGCCAATAGTATCTCCCGCCAGGTAAGTACCGTCATGTTCAAAATCATCGACGAGTTCTGACCACTCAATCTGGGTTTGATCTGTCATCTTCGCCAAATGCTGCCACATGCCTTCGCTGATCGAGGTTAAGTACAGCGAATTTTCCGCATCGTCTTTGTTATGCTGGTAAAAGCCAAGTAAGTCTTGCTTGAAACTGGTCACCGATAACTGATATTCATTGATCGACACCTGCTGCGCCGCATTAATGAATTCATCAGCTTTATCAACCCATTGCATGATCGATTGCATTTCATTGTTTTTAGCATCTTTTAGCCAGACATAAATCTTGTCAAAAACGCTTTGGTATTCTTTGTTTTTTGCACTCATTAGCAAGCTCTTACTGATTAATTATTAGGGATATATAAAAAGTATAGTAAATCTGTGATGAATAGTTGTTGGTATAGTGATATATGCGTTATGATTCGAGCAATATTTTAAATTCATATCTTGTGTTAGCGTCCACCATTGATTACAGGTTGGCGAACACGACCAACGTTTGAGAAAACCGTTAATGGAATCCATTTATAATCCCCAGTCTATTGAACAAAAAATTCAACAAAGCTGGACTGAAAACAAAACTTTTGAAGCGGTAGAAAAACCGGGGAAAGAGAAATTTTATTGCCTGAGTATGTTCCCATATCCAAGTGGTCGTTTACACATGGGTCACGTACGAAACTACACTTTAGGTGATGTGATCAGTCGTTACCAACGCTTGCAAGGTAAAAACGTAATGCAACCTATGGGTTGGGATGCGTTTGGTTTACCGGCGGAAAACGCTGCCATTAAAAACAAAGCAGCACCGGCTAAATGGACTTATGAAAACATTGACTACATGCGTAACCAGCTCAAATCTTTAGGCTTTGGTTATGACTGGAATCGTGAACTTGCCACCTGTAAAAAAGATTACTACAAATGGGAGCAATGGTTTTTCACTAAACTTTTTGAAAAAGGTCTGGTCTATAAGAAAAATGCCACGGTTAACTGGGATCCGGTAGATCACACCGTCCTTGCCAATGAGCAAGTGATTGATGGTCGCGGCTGGCGCAGTGGCGCCAAAGTTGAGCGCAAAGAAATTCCACAATGGTTTATCAAGATCACCGATTACGCCGAAGAGTTATTAAACGACTTAGACCAATTAGAAGGTTGGCCTGAGCAAGTTAAAACCATGCAACGTAACTGGATTGGTCGCTCAGAGGGCGTTGAAATGACCTTCAATGTGGTGGATTCAAGCGACAGCTTCGATATTTACACCACGCGCCCCGACACACTCATGGGTGTTACTTACGTTGCTCTTGCACCACAACATCCTTTAGCGTTACAAGCGAGCGAAAACAACGCTGCACTTGCGGCATTTATTGCCAGCTGCAAAAATAACAAAATATCGGAAGCCGATATGGCGACGATGGAAAAATTGGGTATTGATACCGGTCTTAAAGCCATTCATCCAATCACTGGTGAGCATGTGCCGGTATGGGCTGCGAACTTTGTCTTGATGGATTACGGCTCAGGAGCGGTGATGTCGGTACCGGGTCATGATCAACGCGATTATGAATTTGCCACTAAATACGGTTTAAACATTAGCCAAGTTATCACCAGCGCCGAAGGCGGTGATATTAACACTGCTGCGATTACTGAAAAAGGTACCTTGATCAATTCTGGTGAATTTGATGGCATTAGCTCAGACCAGGCGTTTACCGCGATAAGCTCCCACCTTACCGCTGCCGGTAAAGGTAAAGTTACGGTAAATTACCGTTTACGCGACTGGGGTGTGTCTCGTCAGCGTTACTGGGGCACGCCAATTCCAATGTTAACCCTGGAAAATGGTGAATCGGTGCCAGTACCAGAAGAGCAATTACCGGTGGTATTACCCGAAGATGTGGTAATGGACGGTGTTACCTCACCAATTAAAGCCGATTTAGAGTGGGCAAAAACCACTTACAACGGTGAACCGGCATTACACGAAACCGATACCTTTGATACCTTTATGGAATCGTCTTGGTACTACGCCCGTTATTGTTCACCAAATCATGATAGCGGCATGCTCGATCCGGAAAAAGCCAATTACTGGTTACCGGTGGATCAATACGTGGGCGGTATTGAACACGCCATTTTGCATTTATTGTACTCGCGTTTTTTCCACAAATTATTACGCGATGTCGGCTTGGTCAATTCGGATGAGCCGTTTAAAAGCTTGCTATGTCAAGGCATGGTACTCGCCGAGACCTACTACCGCGAAGAAAGCAACGGTGCGCAAACCTGGATTGCGCCTACTGATGTAGAGGTTGAACGTGATGATAAAGGCGCGGTAACGAAAGCGACTTCTAAAGCCGATGGCCAGCCAGTATTGTCGGCGGGCATGAGCAAAATGAGTAAATCGAAGAATAACGGTATTGACCCGCAAGAGGTTATCGACCTGTTTGGTGCGGATACTGTGCGTTTATTTATTATGTTTACCTCACCACCTGAGCAAACCCTGGAATGGTCAGATACGGGTGTGGAAGGTGCACACCGTTTCTTAAAACGAGTGTGGAAGTTAGTGTATGACTTTACCCAAGCGGGTGTTGCGCCTGACTTGAATGATGTTGAATTAACCAGTGTTCATAAAAATTTACGTCGTGAGCTACACAAAACTATCGCCAAAGTAAGCGATGACATTGGTCGTCGTCATACCTTCAACACCGCCATTGCCGCCATTATGGAATTGATGAACTATTTAGCGAAAGCAAAATTAGCGTCAGCGGCCGATAAAGCAGTAATGCAAGAAGCGGTGCGAGCGATTGTGTTAATGTTAACCCCAATTACCCCGCATTTGGGCCATGAATTATGGGCCACTATTGGCGATGGCAGTGCGGTTGAAGATGCAGCATGGCCAGAGGTTGATCAATCCGCCTTGGTCGAAGATGAAAAATTGGTGATTGTGCAGGTAAACGGCAAGTTACGGTCGAAATTGACAGTGCCGGCAACAATCTCACAAGAAGAAGTTGAAAAGGTTGCCTTTTCAGAAGAGAATGTTGTTAAATTTACGGAAGGAAAAACGGTACGTAAAATCATTTATGTGCCAGGAAAACTCCTTAATATCGTGGCCAATTAATGATAAAAACTGCCGGACAAACAAGATGGTTAAAGTTGCAACACTCACTCAACATTAAAGTCATTTTTAGTGCGGTGCTAAGTGTTGCAATATTAACTGGCTGTGGCTTTAAAATGCGTGGTGATTACTTAATCCCTGAACCGTTGCACGTGTTGTACGTAAGCTCGCAAGATCCCCATGGTGAACTTACCCGTTTGGTTAAGAAAAATTTATCGTTAAACGACGTAAAAATCGTTGCCAGCCGGACGGCGGCGATCCCTGAATTGCGTATTTTAAAAGATACATTAGATCGCCGGACTCTGTCGCTGTTTGAAAATGGTCAGGTGGCAGAATACGAACTTACCTACACCGTGAGGTACGAAGTACGTTTTGATGATCAAGACAAACAATCGTTCGACTTTGATGTTACCCGCAACTACCAGGATAACCCTGACCGGGCGCTGGCAAAAACTCGGGAGCTGAATCTGCTCCGCCAGGAAATGCGCATTGAAGCCGCCGCTCTGATTTTAACAACCCTTGCCACTACTACCCTTTAGAATCAAGTTATCGAGATAGAATGCGAATTTATCATAGCCAACTACAAAACCAGCTAACAAAGCCATTGCTTAGTGTCTGGCTGGTGTTTGGCGATGAGCCCTGGCAAAAGAATGATGCTTTAGATAACATTCAGCTGTGCGCCAAAAAACAGGGCTATGATGAACTCATCCGCTTTAGTTCTGATGACAGGTTTGACTGGCACCAGGTATATAATGAATATCAAAGTTTAAGCTTATTTAGTGCCCGGCGCATCATTGAAATTGATTTGGTCAATAACAAAGTCGATGACAGCGGCGTAAAAACCTTAGTCGAGATTGGCGAATTAATCAGCCAGCAAGGCGACAGTGATGTGCTGCTTATTTTGCATGGGCCCAAGCTCGATGCCAATGCCAGCAAAAAGAAATGGTTTAAAGCACTGGATAAAATTGGCTGTTATATTCCGTTATATGAGTTAGAAGGCAAAGGTCTGAGCATTTGGCTCAACCAGCAATGCCAGCAGCTAAATTTGAAAATGGACTCACAGGCACAAATGATGCTGAGCGATTTTTTTATTGGCAACACTCCGGCACTGCACCAAGAATTGCAAAAGCTGGTACTGTTGTTTAAGCAAAACTTCATTCGCAGAGAAGATTTAGAACAACTGTTAATCAAGCAATCCAAATTCACCCCGTTCCAATTAATTGATGGCTTGCTTGCCGGCAACCTGTCGCAATGCATGAACATGCTCACCCAAATGAAACATGAAGGTGTGGCTGCTGGGCAATTAGTTTGGGTCTTGCATAAAGAGATTGTGCAATTAGAAATGATGCTTACTCGCATGGCAAAAGGTGAAGAGAGACAAGCTTTATTTAAAGAGTTGCGGATTTGGGATAAAAAGAAGCCATTGTACAATCACGCATTAACCAACATCACTGTAGCGAATATCAAACAAGCAAAAACCCGCCTGGCCAAAACCGATTTGATCGGCAAAACCAGCAGCGACTTTGATCAATATATTTTGTTAGCCGATGTCTGTTTGAGTTTGTATCATGGGGAAGTCACCAAGCATTTGCCACTGAATTATGAGTATTCGTAAAAGAGCAGCGGGCTAAAAAGAAAGCGACGAGCTACTAGCAGCGTGTTTGACTGCTTCAACTATTGTGTAAATTAGGTACAGGGTACATGTTTGATTGCCTCAGCTAATGTGTAAATAAATAATTTGGTTCATGCTTCTGGGAACTTGGAACTTGGAACTTGGATGATGCTTAACCATATTATCTACACGGTAATGATTTAATTGCTTAAATTTAAACTTCACGATTAATTAACGCGGACTGCCCGTAGCTAGAAGCCCGCTGCCCGCAGCCATAACACATAGTTCGAAATTAACAGCACATTAGAGACCCATGCCAAATACTGAACTTGCCAGCCAGACAAAGCTTACTACCAACATCGGCATTTTTGGCGGTACCTTTGATCCTATTCACTTAGGGCATATACATAGCAGTATGGATGCCGCGAGGCAGCTGGATTTTGACAGGATTTTATTAATCCCTGCGCATATCCCCCCCCATAAAGCGGGAACTCACGCCAGTGCAGGTCAGCGCAAACAGATGGTAGAGTTAGTGTGTGCTCACTTTGACATATTTAAATTGGACAGCCGCGAGTTAGAGCGAACCACCCCATCGTATACCATAGACTCGGTTAAAGAGCTTAAGCGGCAACATCCAAATAGCAAATTGTTCTTTTTCATCGGTACTGACTCATTAATCAACTTACCCAGCTGGCATCAAATTAAAGAATTGGTTGAGCTTTGTCATTTTGTCGTTAGCACTCGCCCAGGTTATTGCCCAACCACGTTGCAGGATGAATTTTTCAGAAATAGATTAACCCATGATATTGCTCTGGTTCAACGGCAAAAGGCTGGTTGTATTTTGTTACTGGAAACTTGTCAGCTAGATATCTCTTCCACTCAAATCCGTGCGATGCTAAAAAATGGTGACACAACGGCTCCGTACTTATCTAATGAAGTCGCACAATTCATCTCTGAAAATAGCCTTTATCAGGGTTAAAATATCAAAAAAATAATTTAATTTTCACTCGCTAAGAAAAAATCCCGTGAATAAGCTTTGATCCTCCCCTGTTAACTATTCCCGGTTCAGGTTAGAATAACGTCATCAGCCGATAAAATACCAAACTACATACGCACTGAGTTAACGATATACTTAATGCAAATTGATATTTAGGCCCACATTTGCTCTTGAGGAAACGTTTTGCAAGCAGATAAATTAGTAGAATTTGTTGAACAACAGTTAGAAGACATTAAAGCCCGAGACATCGTCGTTATTGATGTGAGAGAAAAAGCCAGCTTTACCGATTATATGGTAGTTTGTTCAGGTAACTCCTCTCGCCATGTGAAATCGATTGCCGATAACTTAAATAAAGAAGCGAAAGCGCACAACTTAAAACCATTAGGTATTGAGGGTACTGACGTTGGCGAATGGGCGTTACTCGATTTAGACGATGTCATCGTGCATGTGATGACCGATGATATTCGCGACCTATATCAATTAGAAAAGCTTTGGACTGAAGAATAACTCGCGATGCGACTTACTTTGATTGCCGTAGGCAATAAAATGCCCAGTTGGATTGCGCAAGGGTTTAACGAATATTCCCGTCGTTTTCCCCGCGATTTAAGTTTTGATTTAATTGAGATCAGTCCAGGGAAACGTGGTAAAAATGCCGACATTGCCCGCATCCTGGAAAAAGAAGGCGAGCAAACCTTAGCGGCTGTGCCGAAAAGCAGCCGCATCGTCACACTGGAAGTTGAAGGCAAGCCATGGACCACTCCCGACTTGGCGATACAGTTGGAAAAGTGGCAAATGGATGGCCGTGATGTGGCGTTACTTGTTGGCGGTCCAGAAGGACTTGCGCCTGCTTGTATAAAAGCGTCGGAACAAAAGTGGTCTTTATCCCCTCTAACCTTACCACACCCTATGGTAAGAATTATGATCGCAGAAAGTTTATATCGTGCCTGGAGCATCAATAACAATCACCCCTACCATCGCGAGTAATTGCGGATGGTAGTAAAACGGGTTTCGATTAAAAATCATAGTGCCGAAGCAAACTTGTTTGCTCGCCGCATCTTTATCACCTTTTTAGGTGTTCTAGCTATGCTGTTGATTTTATTCAACAACATTTATGATTTAGAAATAAACTCGTATGAGAAATACCAAACCAGATCCAATAAAAACCGAATAAAACTGCTACCTGTGGCTCCTAACCGTGGCCTGATTTACGATCGGAATGGGGTGTTGTTGGCCGAGAACAAACCGGTGTATTCATTGGCGATTATCCCTGAAGAAGTAAAAGACATTGAACAAACCTTAACCCTATTAAGTGGCATTGTTGAGATTAGTGACGAGCAAAAGCAAAATTTTTTAAAATCGATGCGTTACAAACGTCGGTTCAAACCGCTGGAATTATTGTCACGGCTAAGCGATGAGCAAGTGGCGAAAATATCGGTGAGTCAGCATTTATTCCCCGGGGTTATCATTGAAGCCCGATTAAAACGATATTACCCCTTTGGCGATTTAACCACTCACTCGCTCGGCTATGTCGCCAAGATTAATCGTAATGATTTACTCAAGCTCGAACAACAAGGCAAGAGTGATGGTTATAAGGCCACTCGCGATATTGGTAAATTAGGTCTGGAAAAATATTACCAAGATTTACTTCATGGCAGCATGGGCTATCAGGAAGTGGAAGTAAACAATCAGGGCCGAATTTTAAGAACGCTAAGTTTTACCCCGCCAGTGTCTGGTAAAGATCTGACTTTGAGTCTGGATATAGAATTGCAAATGATCGCCAAACGCGCGTTATCTGGCAGTCGTGGCGCGGTGGTAGCAATTGACCCACGCGATGGTGGCATATTGGCGTTTTATTCAAACCCAAGTTATGACGGCAATTTGTTTGTCCATGGCATCTCCAGCAAAAACTATAAAAAATTGCAGAACCGTAACCGGCCCCTGATCAATCGTGTCACTAAGGGCACGTACCCGCCGGCATCCACCATAAAGCCATTTTTGGCTCTGTCGGGTCTTGAAAATCAGGTGATCACCACGTCATCGAAAATTTGGGATCCGGGTTTTTTCAAACTGAAAAATGGTAAACGTAAATATCGCGATCACTTAAAATGGGGCCATGGCTGGGTAACCTTAGAAGAAGCCGTAATGCGCTCTTGTAACACTTACTTTTACAAACTGTCGTATGAATTAGGTATCGACAACATTTCAGCAACGATGGTCCAATTTGGCTTTGGCGAACGAACCGGTATCGACATTTTCGAAGAAACGGCAGCAATACTACCAAGCCGAGGTTGGAAGCGCGCCCGCTATAATGAACCTTGGTATCATGGCGATACGGTAAACATTGGCATTGGCCAGGGTTTTTGGACCGTAACACCATTACAACTGGCGCAAGCAACGTCAATTTTGGTCAATAAAGGTGAAATTAAAGAGCCACACTTTTTATCCACTATTCACAGTCCGTTGCCGTTAACTGCCGAGTTGAGCAATAACGGCACGGTTGCTGCATCTGTATTCAATGGTGCCGACAGACTTAATCCGCAAGGTAATTCGAACAATGGTATTGCTCGGGAAATTAGCGCATTTGAGATCAACGAAAAACCACCGATAGAACTCAATAATGACCATAATTGGGACATTATTTTAGAAGCCATGCACAAAACCGTAAAAAAACCTTCGGGTACCGGTTATCGGGCATTTTTAGGCAGCAAGTATGATGCCGCCGGCAAATCGGGTACCGGGGAAGTTGTTGGCCGTGCGCAAGATACCGATTACGATGCCAGTAAAATTTCAGAAAATAAACGCGATAACGCCATGTTCATCGCCTTTGCACCTTTTAATGAACCGGAAATCGTTGTCGCCATTGCCATTGAAAACGTTGCCATAGGTGGCGGTGGTTCGAATGCCGGACCGGTGGCACGACAAATCATGGATCAATATTTTGCGAATAAGACATTAGTAAGTAGCAACTAGCTTCGGGCAACGAGCTACGAGCTACGGGCAGCATGCTTGAGTTCATCGACATAGTGTAAATTATGAACTAGGTACCAGCAGTATGGCTGCGAGCGACGAGATTCGAGCACTATATTGAATTCAGCAGCAATAGTATGAATTTAATAGTTGCTATGAGCTCACGCGGACTGCCAGTAGCTAGTTGCCAAAAGCTCGCAGCCTAATAGAAACGAGAAACCAACAGAATCGTTTAACCATATTACTGAGACAGCATCGTTTAATTGCTTAAATTTAACCTTGCTATTAATTGACACGGACTGCCCGTAGCTAGTTGCCAGCAGCCCGTAGCTAAACTTTTTATCCGAGACACAGATGCGATATGTAGGTAGAGACGAAGCGAAGAAAAAAACGCTGTTACAGCGGATCCATATCGACTTGCCGTTGTTGTTTGCCCTGTTGATTTTGATGTCTGTCGGCCTGTGCGTAATTTACAGTGCCGGCGGTCAGGATACCGATCTGGTAATTCGCCAAGTGATCCGCTTAGGCATCGGTCTGGGGGTGATGTTTGTGGTCGCGCAAATTCCCCCTTCGGTATATCAACGCTGGGCCGTTATCGTTTTCATCTTGGGCTTGCTGCTGCTGCTGGCAGTGTTGTTATTTGGCCATGTTGGCAAAGGCGCGCAACGCTGGCTAGATTTGGGCTTTATGAAGTTTCAACCCTCAGAGGTGATGAAACTTGTGGTGCCAATGACCTTAGCCTGGTTTATTAGTCGCTACGACTTGCCCAGTAAAACCAGACACATAGTGATCGCCTTTGCTCTGGTTATGCTGCCAACGCTGATGATTGCCAAGCAACCGGATTTAGGCACCTCGTTATTAATCGCCTCTTCCGGTCTTTTTGTGCTGTTTTTAGCCGGTGCCAGCTGGAAGTTAATTGTTGTTTCTATCGGCCTGGTGTCTGCTTTTATGCCGGTTTTGTGGATGTTTTTGATGCGAGATTATCAAAAGCAACGGGTATTAACGTTTTTAAATCCAGAGCAAGACCCCCTCGGCTCTGGCTACCATATCATTCAGTCCAAAATTGCCATTGGCTCGGGCGGGCTTTCAGGTAAGGGCTGGCTACAGGGCACACAATCGCAACTGGAGTTTTTACCAGAGCGGCACACCGATTTTATTTTTGCCGTATTCAGCGAAGAATTTGGCTTACTCGGCGTGATCGGTTTGTTGTGTATTTACTTATTAATCGTAATGCGTGGTCTATGGATTGCCGTGAATGCGCAAGAAGCATTTACCAAGTTGTTGGCCGGCAGTTTAACCTTAACGTTTTTCGTTTATGTGTTTGTGAATATTGGCATGGTTTCCGGGATATTGCCGGTAGTTGGTGTGCCTTTGCCTTTAGTCAGTTATGGCGGTACATCGATGGTGACCCTGATGGCGGGATTTGGGGTAATTATGGCGATCAGTACCCATCGAAGGTTAATTTCTTAAAAAAACCTGGACTCGGGATAAGCCGCACTTGCTCAATACGCCACTTTTCCCGGTTTTCGGCGTTACATATACGAAAAAGTGCAAATAAATTGCGGATCTCAAGCTTTTACTCTTGAGTCTGCATTTATAACTTATTACACTGAAATACGCTTAAAAAATAACAAGACTACCGTGCACGCATTTAAATATATCTTCCTCGCCTTCACCCTACTATTACTCAGTGCCTGTAATACTACTTCTCGCTATTCACAAAAGCACGACAGCATTCCCGATCGTCTGCCCACCAGGCAAGAGTTACAAGAGCCGACACCACAAGCATTGTCCCCGAGCAGAGGCGGTAATAAAGACTATCAGGTATTTGGTAAATTTTACCAGGTATTACCCTCTGCTGATGGCTATGAAGCCACAGGCACGGCATCTTGGTATGGCAAAAAGTTTCATGGTCATTTAACTTCAAACGGTGAAGTCTATGATATGTATGCGTTTAGCGCGGCGCATAAAGCCTTGCCATTGCCGACTTACTTACAAGTGACTAATGTTGCCAACAACAAATCGGTGATCGTACGGGTCAACGATAGAGGGCCATTTCACCAAGACCGTTTAATTGATTTATCTTACAGTGCAGCCTATAAATTGGGGATGTTAAGTCAAGGCACCGCTAAGGTAAAAATTGAAGCGATCACCCAGACAAATATTGTTAAATTTACCAATCCCAAATTAGAACACGATGTGGTCACGGTATCGGTTGCGCAACCATTACCCAATTTCAGCAGTTTAGCGGCGGTTAAACAGGCGACTCCGATGCTTAACAAGCAAACGATAAAGAAAAACGCAGCATTAGCAAAATCGCCAATAACGACCAGCACTAAACCGGCAGTAAAACCGGTGAACAATTTTCATCGCTTTATTCATGTACTGGTGACTCGCGATAAGCTAACAGCAAAAAATACCGCCAGAGGCATTCAATTTTTACTGCAAATTCCGGTAAGACTTTCCGAAAAAAATGAACTTTTTCGCGTGCAAGTAGGACCAATAGATAATGCCGAACAGGCAAAAACGCTATTGGCGAGTATTCGAAAGCAAGGGTATAGTGAAGCATACTCACTAAAATGGCCTAAATAAGCCCGGTCATTCAACACGAACAATATCAATTTAACCGGCTAAAGTTACTGTTTCAGCGTTATTTTCGACATTAATGCTGATATACTAATCGGCAATTTTTTGTGCAGTAACCCCTGGTTTCTAGGGTTTGCAGCCAGATGGGGATGCTAATAGCAGCACCAAAACAAACATAGATACACCATATAATTATTACTTAATAGCAATTTGATATAAAACATTACAGGTAAATGATGAGCAACTCAGCACGCAAATTTCTTAACATAATCGGTGGCCTTGTTCTTGCCACGACCGCGATTTCTGTATCCGCAAAAACAATTATCCCGGCGCCGCCACAAATTAATGCTGAAGGATATATTTTACTTGATCATGCCACCGGCAAAGTGATCGCCGAAGGCAATGCCGATGTACAACTGGAGCCAGCGTCTTTAACCAAAATGATGACAAGTTACATCATCGGCAAAGAAATTGAGTCGGGTAATATCAGCAATGACGATTTAGTCTCCATCAGTGAAAACGCCTGGGCGAAAAACTTTCCAGATTCATCGAAAATGTTTATTGAAGTGGGCACCGAAGTCTCGGTGAAATTATTGAATCAGGGAATTATTGTTGCCTCTGGTAACGATGCCTGTGTCGCCATGGCAGAATACATTGCCGGCAGTGAATCTGCCTTTGCCGATTTGATGAACGCCCATGCCGAACAATTAGAGATGTATGGCAGCCACTTTCAAAACTCACACGGTTTAAGTGGTAATGAGCATTACTCGACGCCACGTGATATGGCAATTTTGGCCAACGCCTTAATTACCGATGTGCCTAATGAGTATGCGATTTATAAGCAGAAATCATTTACCTATAACAACATCAAGCAATATAACCGCAATAGCTTATTGTGGGATAAAAGCATGAATGTTGACGGTTTAAAAACCGGCCATCATTCAAAAGCTGGCTATAACCTGGTAACGAGTGCAACCAAAGGCGGCATGCGTTTAGTCACGGTTGTTATGGGCGCCAAAAGCGAGCAAGCTCGTAAAATTGAAAGCAAAAAATTATTAAACTACGGTTTCCGTTTCTTTGAATCCATCACCCCATACAAAGCCGGAGAGAGCTTTGCCACTAACCGCGTATGGATGGGCGATATTAAAGAAGTGAATTTAGGTATTCTAACCGATACCGCCATTACCATTCCTCGTGGTCAACGTAAAAACCTGGAAGCAAATTTCACATTAGACCGCCAATTAGTAGCCCCGCTTGCTAAAGGTGAAGTGGTGGGTACAGTATTTTTAAAACTAGACGGTGAGAACGTTGGCGAATATCCGCTAGTGACCCTAGAGGAAGTGAATGAAGGCAGCATGTTTTCTCGTTTAGTGGATTATGTGAAACTGCAATTCTTATAAAAGAAGGCTACGAGCTAGAAAAGAAAGCTTCGGGCTACTGGCTAAAAGAAGCTACTGGCAGCATGTTTGGACTGGCGCCTAATGGGTATAGTTTTACTTTAGGTTTATGTTAGATGCTCAAGGTTAAGGCATAAATCATACTGCCCGATGCTCGCGGCCTGCGGCTTTTAGCTTTAGCTAGTGATAAACCCCATGACAGATATCGTGTATTTAAATGGTGACCTGGTTGCCAAACATTCAGCAAAAATCTCGGTTCTCGACCGAGGCTTTTTGTTTGCTGATGGCGTTTACGAAGTCATTCCAGTATACAATTCAACTCCGTTTCGTTTAAAGCAGCACCTTACCCGGTTAAATCATTGCTTAGAGCAATTAGAGATCCCCCGTCCGCACTCGGATATTGAGTGGAAAAACATCATTTGCACGCTAATTGAGCGCAATGGTGGTGGCAATTTAGCCATTTATTTGCAAATTACCCGCGGTATCAGTAAAGAAAGGAATCATTTACTTGATGCGGATATGACACCCACAGTGTTATTGATGGCGTCCAAGCTAACCGTAGCAGAAGAGAACATTCATAGTATTACCGCCACTTTGCTTAGCGATATTCGTTGGCACCATTGTGATATAAAATCTATCGCCTTGTTAGGCAATATTATGCTCAGCAATAAAGCCAGGCAGTTAGGGCATGATGAAGCCATTTTGCATCGCGACGGCTTAGTCACCGAAGGCGCAGCTTCAAACGTGTTTATGGTCAAACACCGGGAGGTGTTTACCCCGCCACAAAATCAACTAATTTTAGGTGGCATCACTCGCGATGTTATCATTGAACTGGCCGAAGGCTCGGGCTTAAAAGTGCATCAACAAGACATCCATATTGATCAGCTGCTATCGGCAGATGAAGTGTGGATATCCTCCTCATCGAGAGAAATTTCACCTATCAGTCAAATTGATGATAAAATAATAGGCTCCGGCACTATTGGCCCGGTAGCAAATGCACTCCATAGTGAGTTTCAGGCATTTAAGAAAACCCTTATCAATTAGCTAAATTTTTAGCGGTTAAAAGAGAAAAATATGAAAACCAAGTTTAATGAACTACTTGAATTTCCTTGCGTGTTAAATTTTAAAGTGATGGGCTTAGCCGTGCCAAACTTGCCTGATTTAATTATCGCAGTGTTACAAAAAGATACACCCGCAGATTATGCACCTAAAATTAAACCTAGCAGTAAAGGTACCTACCATTCGGTGTCAATCGCAGTCACGGTCACGAGCCAAGAGCATATTGAGAAGTTATACAAAGACTTATCGGCAATTGACGAAGTGCGTTACGTACTTTAGGACATTTCAACGCGCCCTTTTTCAAGGGCTTAAAAAGTTAAGTTTACAAATCCCCCTTATTAGTGGCGCAGACAAAAGCTGGTAATGGTGGATTTTCTCTTTGATAAAGCTATAATATCGCCATTATTTTCTACCACTAACCTAAATGCAGGTTAGATAACGACGAGATAGACATTTGACCTTCCCACTGGTTATTCGGCAATTAGGTAATATGGATTACGAAAAAGTTTGGCATGCGATGCAAGACTTTACCGATAGTCGTGATGATTCTGTTGAAGACGAACTTTGGTTAGTGGAGCACCCGCCAGTATTTACTCAAGGGCAGGCCGGTAAAGAAGAGCATTTATTGATGCCAGGTGATATTCCTGTGGTTAAAGTTGATCGCGGTGGGCAAGTGACCTATCACGGCCCAGGGCAGCAAGTGATCTACTTTATGATCAATTTGCGTCGTCGCAAAATGGGCGTTAGAGAATTAGTAACATTAATCGAAAACGGTATCGTTAACATGCTGGCCAAGCACAACATTGTGGCGGCAGCAAAACCAGATGCACCTGGGGTATATGTTGATGGCAAAAAAATTGCGTCTCTTGGATTGCGTGTGCGTAAAGGCTGCTCATTTCACGGTTTGGCAATTAATGTGAATATGGATTTGTCCCCGTTTTTACGCATTAACCCATGCGGTTATGCCGGATTAGAAATGATCCAGACGCAAGACATTGGTGGTCCTGACAACGTAGCAGAGACTGGCAATAACTTAGTGGCTGAATTGCAACAATTATTGAATGCTAACACCGTTAGCCATCAAACAGGTTTATAGACGTATGACAAACACCACCGAAAAAGTGAGAACTACCCGCGTAGCACCCGGCACCAAAATGCGTGATGCCGACAAAATGGCTCATATCCCCATTCAGGTGATCCCCTCTGAACGGGAAACCATGTTACGTAAACCTGACTGGTTAAAAATCAAATTACCCAGAAGCACGGAAAACATTGATAAAGTCAAAAAAGGCTTGCGTAAAGGCGGCTTGCACTCGGTATGTGAAGAAGCGTCGTGTCCAAACTTGGCCGAATGTTTTAACCACGGTACCGCAACGTTTATGATTTTAGGCGACATTTGTACCCGTCGTTGTCCATTTTGTGATGTTGGCCATGGTCGCCCTCTAGCCGCCGATAAAGATGAGCCGAAAAAACTGGCGCTTACTCTAAAAGATATGGCGTTAAAATATGTGGTCATTACCTCGGTTGACCGTGATGATTTACGCGATGGTGGTGCCCAGCAATTTGCCGATTGTATCACTGAAATTGCTGAGCATGCGCCACATACCAAAGTAGAAATTTTAGTGCCGGATTTTCGTGGTCGTATGGACCGTGCATTAGATATTTTAAATGCCGCGCCACCACATGTGTTTAACCACAATTTAGAAACTGCGCCACGACTTTATACCAAAGCTCGTCCCGGGGCTAATTACCAATGGTCATTAGACTTGTTGAAGAATTTTGGTGAAGCCAACCCAACAGTGCCGACGAAATCTGGCTTAATGCTAGGGTTAGGCGAAACTAACGAAGAAATTTTAGCAGTCATGCGCGACTTGCGTGCCCATGGTGTCAAGATGTTAACCATAGGCCAGTACTTACAACCGAGTAAGCATCACTTGCCGGTTGAACGTTACGTGCACCCTGATGACTTTGCTATGTTCAAGCGTGAAGCCGATAACATGGGCTTCGAACATGCTGCCTGTGGTCCACTAGTTCGTTCAAGTTACCATGCCGACAAACAAGCTGCTGGCGAAGAAGTTAAGTAATACTAAGTTGTTCAAAAAAGGCGCTGGCGCGCCTTTTTTGATCATGGATGAACTTATACAGAATTACCATGGATGGTATAAATTCTGATTTGATCAACTAGGTATTAATTCAATTGAGCAAGTGCAATCACTTGTTGATCAATGCGCACGCTCTGTCCATCTTGTAAGCGCTCACCGCCCCGTACGATAACGCTATCACCGGCGTCAATAGCTCCTGAGACAGATACCCAATGTCCTTCCCCCTGCCCTACGGTTACGCTAACTCTTTTAACCACTAAATCTTCATCAACGGTTAATACAAAAGTATCGGTTTGTCGTAGTAATAATGCATCTCGTGGCACCAGTAGCGCTTCTGCAGGGTTTTGTTTTGGCAGAGACACATTAACCGCGGTCCCAGATAACAAGGCTAAATTTGTTGCCGCTAACCTTACATTGAACGTACGCGATGATTGATCACCACTTCGGCTCCAGGTTCTGATCGGCAATAGGATCAATTGATCTTGCCATTTCACTGCCACCTTGGCACCCGATTGTAAAAACGGCGCTATCGCGATAGGCGCGGCGACGGTAATATCAAGATCGTTCGGATCCACTAATACCACCATAGGCCGGCCTATGGTAATTAATTCCCCGACATAGGCAAAGCGTTCACTGATAAAACCAGAAAATGGTGCTTTTATTTCAGTTTTTTCGATGGCCAATTGCGTTTGTTGCACTTGCATTTGTTTGGCGATGACTTCATTTTCGGCAACGATCAAATCTTTTTCGGTACGTTCTAACTCGCTTAATGCGGTATTATTGGTTTCACTCAGGGTTAACAAACGTTGTTTTTGTTTGCTTAAATATTCAACGTTTGCCTGATATTGTTTCGATTGCGCTTGTTGTTGTGCCATCAACAGTTTTAAATTGCGATTATCGATACGAGCAATAACATCACCTTGCTGAACTTCACTGCCAATATCGACAATCCATAACAATTGTCCGGTTTGCTCGGCAGAAATAGGCGCATTCATTCGGCTAACCACATTGCCCGGTAACCAGACCCGCGCCTGTACTCGTTCCATTTTAGCGGTTTCAACACTCACTAATTGCGCGTCGTTCGGTGCGGCAACCGCAATATTGCCTGCCAAGCAGGCAGTGGAAAGCATAGTCAAAATAGTTTTTTTCATCATTTTTCCTTAAATTTTTGGTTGTGGTTCAGCCGTTAAAGCGATTCGCTCTGGCGCGGCATCCATTGCTGATTTTTTAAAACCAAAATCAGCGCGTTGTAGCAGTAACAAACAAGGCAGTAAAATAATGGTAAACAAGGTGCTTACCGCTAAGCCACCGACAATAACAGCCGCCAAACCGCGATAGATCACACTTCCGGCGCCAGGAATAAGTAACAGTGGCAACATGCCAAAAAAGCTGGTGCAGGTACTCATAAAGATGGGACGCAATCTTAACGACAACGCTTGTTGTACGGCATTCATTCTGCTTTCGCCCTGCAACTGCGCCAAACGAGTTTGGTGCACCAGTAAGATGGCATTATTGACCACCAGACCAAGCAAAATAATAAAACCTATCATGGTCAATAAATCTAAAGGTTGAAACACAAACAGGTTGAGCAACTGCAGCGCAAGAATTCCGCCAACCGTCGCCAATGGAATGGTAATAATCACCAAAGCGCTGTCTTTCAGCGAGCGGAACAAGGCCGCCATCAATAAAAACAGGATCACCAGAGCAAACAAGAAATTTTCACTCATAATGGTAATGGCCTTTTCTAACTGGTCAGCACTGCCGCCATAAACAATTGAGCTGTTTTGCGGTAGTGCCGCCTTTAATTTCGGCTCCACTTCGCTTTTTAATACCGCAATAGTTTGCTCTAACGACCAGCCTTGCGGTGGGTTAACATTTAACGTGATAGTGCGATTGCCATCGATACGGGTTAAGCGGCTTGGGCCAACGGTGCGGCTAATATCCACCAACTCCGATAAGGGGGTAATATTACCGGTACCCGTTACCAGTGGTACATCACCCAAATTATCCGGATCATCCCAACCTTCAGAACGAACGATGATGTTTAAGCGCTTACTGCCATTAAAGTACTCTCCGGCATATACGCCATCGCCCAAGGTTCTTACTACCCGGCCGACATCTCGGCGCGACCAGCCCTGTTCAAGAATGTTGCGGTCTTTCGGGGTTAATCTTAATTCTGGCGCCGACATTTCGGGGCTTGGGTTGGCGCGTACATTCGCACCTTCAATGGCTTCATTTATCCATTCAACACCTTGCCTGGCCGCACTTTGTAACGCCTGTGTGTCTCGGCTTTGTAAATGAATTTGCACTTGTCTGCCACCACCAAAGCCGCCAAACAAATTACCTTGCATGGCAAACGCTCGGGTGTCAGGCAAATCAACCAATATTTTATCGCGAACCACTTTTAATAGCTCGTCCACCTGCGATTGATCTTTGGCTCTTACCCCTAAATTACCACCAAAAGGTCCGGAAAATAGATAATAATTTTTCAGCGCCGGCTGCTTCTCGCCATTCATATAAGGCTTTAATCGTTCAATGATCGGGTTTACCACTTCACGCTCAATGGTTTGCAAATTGGCGCCCGGTGGAAATTGTAAATTGGCATCAACAGCATCGCGTTTTACTGGTGGTAAATAATCCAGGTTAGGCATGGTAAATACCGTCACCATCACCGGGATCACTAACAGGCTGGCAGATACCAATAAGCGTTTTTTGCCGCTACTGGTGATTTTCATTACCCAGGCAGTAATGCTTTGCCAAAGCGATTGATTGGGATCGCTAATTTGTTGCTCTTTGATAAAATATTTCGCCAATACCGGTAGCAGTACCACCGCCACAATTAAGGAAACCGAAACCGCGATGGCTATGGTTAAGGCCAGATCACCAAATAATTGCCCTTCAATGCCTTTTAAGAAAAACACCGGTAAGAAAATTGCCACTGTCGTCGCGGTAGACGCTAATAATGCGCCCCAAACCTGTTTGGCGCCCTGTTCGGCGCTGTCATGAACATTTAAGCCCTTATCACGCATGCGCAAGATATTCTCTAGCACCACTATCGCCGCATCGAGAACCATGCCAACGGCAAACGCTAAACCGGCCAGTGATATGACATTGAGTGAACGACCGGTGAGTTGTAATACAATGAAAGTGCTTAATAAGCTGATGGGAATGGCGGTGGCAATAATGAAGGTTGCCCGGGCCCTGCGGATAAAAAACCAGAGCACTAACAAGGACAATACCACACCAATAAACAAGTTACTGGTCACTAAATTGATTGCCCGGTAAATGAAAACCGAGGCATCAAACGACTGGATCATCACCAGCCGTTTTTCGGCTAACAGTTCTTTATTGATCAGCTCTACTTCAGTCTTCACTCGGTTGAGGGTATCAAGAACATTAGCACCACTGACTCTGTCGATTCGCATTGAAAACGCCGGGTTACCATTTTGTACCGCTAAGCCCTGCTTGTCAGCGCGACTCACGGCTACGGTGGCAATATCGGCTAAGCGGATGTTACGGCCATTACGAGACTCAAGAATGAGTTGCGACAACTGATCCACTTCATACTTACCATTAAACCGCAACGTATATTGTCGGCGGCCAACATCAATGAAACCACCAGAGATATCATTAGTGCCAGAGACTAGGGAGATAAGCTGCGGAATTTCAATACCAAATTCCGCGGCCTTTAAGGGGTCAAAGCGAATTTGTAACTCTTCACGATTCTCGCCACTGAACATTTGTACACTGGCTACTCCTTCAATCGCTTCAATACGAGGACGAATCGAATCTTGGGCAAAATCGATATAATCATCAATGTCATGCTGATTGCCAGGCAGCGCTTGTAAGAAGAAAAACGTTAGCGCTGGATTACCGCCGCCAAAACCGCCAAGCATTACCCTTGGAGGCGTAGCATCACGGGGCTGTGATTGCACCCGGGTCATCCGGCTTATCACTTCCATTAACGTTTGTTGCATGTCGGTGTCGATGCCAAATTCAAGGTTAATGAAGGCACTGCCACGATTGGCAAACGCGTTCATCGATTGTAAACCCGGAATGCCCCGTAATACTTGTTCTTGCGGTTCAAGAATTTCCGATTCGATTTCTTGCGGTGATGCCGCGCGCCAGGAGGTTTGAATGGCGATTCGAGGGTTTTCAATATCGGGAAACAGTTGCACTGGCAGTTTGCTTAAGCTAAGCAAGCCAACCAATAAGATTAACGCCACGGCAACCGCGACAGCCGCAGGAGAGTTTAACGCATTAGAGGTGAGTTTCATTGTTATACCATTAATCTGATGACGCTGAATTGATTAACAATAATTTAACAACTATTTGAGATTTCGATAATGTGATCAGCTTAACTGAGCATTATTTGCGGTGAGTTACTTAGCAGAAATAATTTGTAATGCGCAGACACATTTTGACATAATTAAATAGAAAGTTAACAATTAACTTTCTATTTAATGGTCATATTAAGCTGAATTTAGCTTAATTTATTCAATAATTGGCGTAGGACATTTTACATCGCCGTTTTGGGCAATATGACGCAAGTAGTGATCCATAATGGTGATCGCCATCATCGCTTCCGCAATGGGGACGGCTCTGATGCCGACACAAGGATCGTGTCTGCCACGGGTTATGATGTCGACAGGCTCGCCTTTGATGTTTATGGTTTTGCCACTAACACCAATGCTGGATGTTGGTTTTAACGCGATATTGGCAATAATGTCTTGCCCTGATGAAATGCCACCAAGTACGCCGCCAGCAGAATTGCTTAAAAAGCCATCGGGTGTCATTTCGTCACGATGCTCTGAACCGCGTTGATTGACACAGGCAAAACCATCGCCAATTTCTACGCCTTTAACCGCATTGATACTCATCAGTGAATGCGCCAGCTCGGCATCGAGACGATCAAATACTGGCTCACCCAAACCCACAGGAACATTTTCGGCAACCACTTTTACCGCCGCGCCAATCGAGTCTTTTTCTTTTAAGATGTTTTTCAGTAGCTGTTCAAGCTGTTCCACTTTACTCGCTTGCGGAAAGAAAAAAGGATTATTTCTGACCTCATTCCAGTCATAGTTTTCGGCAACAACATCACCAATTTGGCTGACACAACCTTTAATGTTCATGCCCAGTTTTTGCTTAAGGTATTTCTTGGCGATTGCGCCAGCGGCAACTCGCATTGCCGTTTCGCGGGCTGAAGAGCGGCCACCACCACGGTAATCACGAATACCATGCTTTTGCCAGTAAGTATAATCGGCATGGCCTGGGCGAAACATTTGCGCAATGTCACCATAATCTTTCGAGCGTTGGTCGGTATTTTCTATCATTAAGCCAATCGGTGTACCTGTGGTTTTGCCTTCGAATACACCGGACAAAATTTTCACCACGTCGGCTTCCCGGCGTGCGGTAGTAAAGCGTGAAGTACCTGGCTTGCGCCGATCAAGGTCAAATTGTAAATCTGCCTCGCACAATTCAATGCCAGGAGGACAACCGTCGACAATGGCGCCAAGGGCTAAACCATGGCTTTCGCCAAATGAGGTTACGGTAAAAAGTTTTCCAATTGTATTGCCGGCCATAATCTAGTTTTTCACTCGCTCTAAAAATAATTGTTTATGTTGCTCTAATTGCGGCTTGGTCATGGCAAACACGCCAAAACCGCCGCGTTCAAATTCTATCCAGGTAAAATCCACTTCCGGATACAGGGCATCAACATGAAGCATAGAATTGCCTACCTCACAAATCAACACGCCATTCTCGGTTAAATGTTCACTTGCTTGTGCCAGTATGGTACGCACAATATCCAGGCCATCATCACCACAGGCCAGGCCCATTTCTGGTTCATGATGGAACTCATCCGGCATATCGCCAATATCCATTGCATCCACATAAGGCGGATTGGTTACGATCAAATCATATTTTACCCCATGTACGCCAGAGAAAACATCAGATTTAATTGGAATAACTTGTTCTGTAAGTTCATGATTATGAATATTTATACTGGCCACATCAAGCGCATCAATCGATAAGTCCAATGCATCGATTTCTGCTTGCGGAAATGCATAAGCACAGGCAATAGCAATACAACCGCTGCCGGTGCATAAATCCAGAATGCGTTTCGGCTCAGCAGTTATTTGCTGATTAAAGCCTTGTTCAATTAATTCTGCAATGGGTGAACGTGGCACCAACACTCGTTCATCGACATAAAACGGTAGGCGGGAGAAGTAAGCAAGATTGGTTAAATAGGCTGCCGGAATGCGTTCATCAATACGGCGTAAGACCAAATTAATCACATCGATTTTTTCAGTTTTAGTCAACCGGCTTTGCATAATGGCATCGTCCATGTTGTCTGGCAGATGCAGGGCAAATAAGGCTAAACTTACCGCTTCATCCCAAGCGTTATTAGTACCATGGCCATAATATAAGTCTGCTTCATTAAATCGGCTAACACTCCAACGTAAAAAATCGGCGATGGTATGCAAGTCGGTGGTGACTTCTTCTATATTTAACTCAAGCAAAGCTTTCTCCTAAGCGAAAATCGGTGTTGTATATCAAATTGGTATGAATTTCATCTGCTATAAATTACAATTAACGGATGAAATTAAAAAATCTCATTTTTGACAACGATAAAAAGTTATTCAAACAGGCGATAGGCAAGGTGAAGCCTATTAAGCACGACACCATACACCCGCGTACCCGCGTCAGCAAGAAGAAAACCTTACAACAAAAAGAAAAACAACAATTTGAAAAACAACAGTTTTTCTTTTCTGATGAATTTGAGCCCAATCTAGAATCTAAGGGGCCAATGAAATACGTCAGGGATGATGTGGACAGCTTTGAAGCTAAGCTCCTGCGCCGGGGCGAATACTCTCCTGAACTTATTTTAGACTTGCATGGCCTGAAACAACAAGAATCAAAACAAGAAATTGCTGCGTTACTGGCCGCTTGTCCCAAACAACACGTAAATTGTGTCTGTATTATTCATGGCATTGGTAATCGAATTTTAAAAAACAAAGTCCCACACTGGTTAGTGCAGCACCCTGATGTCATGGCCTTTCACCAGGCACCGCTTGAATATGGTGGTGATGGTGCGTTATTGGTTTTGATCGATTTGAAAGACGATTTCTTCTGCAAGTAACAACGGATACCAGGGTTTAAACAAAATCATCCGGGCAAACATGATTAATAATATGCCCCGCCATTAACTGCTTGTTGTAATCGATTTGGGCAATGGCGGCGGTGGCAAAAATAGGTGCGCTTTTCTCTATTGACAATTCCGCCAGTAAATAGCTTACCAGCGGCATGTGCGACACCAGTAGCACATTCTCATAACGTTCAAGCGATATCATCCCATCCAAATAATCGTGCACTTCACCGGCTTTACCTGCGGGGGTGATTAACTCGAGTGTTTGTAATGGAATGCTCAGCTTTAAATCGTCATAAAGCGTTTGCGCCGTTTGTTGCGCACGCAGGTAGGGACTGACAAAAATGGCATCAAGTTCGATGTTTGTTGATTTCAGCCATTTGGCCATTACCTTAGCTTCCAATTTGCCAAGTTCGGTCAATGGCCGTTGCGCATCTTCACGGATTTGCGTACAGGCCTCGCCATGTCGCATTATTAGTAAATTCATTATTGTTGTAAAATCACTTGCACCAGAAACGGCTTATTTGGGTTAATAATAGAGAATTACGCCCTATAGATAAACAAAAGTTGGCAATTAATTTGTTATCGGGGAAATAATTACTGTATTTTTCGCAAATTCTATGTATTTATATGAATATCAAGACTATTATCGGGTATCGGAATTGGTATTAACTCTTGCCCGCACAAATTTTCTCATTAGTTCCACTGGAGCCTTCTTTGAAGCAAAGCCCAAACGATACAAAACACTATAAAACATTAACCTTAAGCAATGGTTTACGGGTGGTGTTGATTGAAAATAGTGAGTCTAATCGTAGTGCAGCGGCTTTAGCCATTAATGCAGGTCATTTTGACGATCCTGAAGATAGGCAAGGTTTAGCGCATTTTCTTGAGCACATGCTGTTTTTAGGCACCGAGAAATATCCACAAAGCGGCGAATATCAACAATACCTATCACAACATAACGGCAGCAATAACGCCTGGACAGGTACCGAACACACCTGCTTTTACTTCGACATTAACTCTCAACACTTTAGCGATGCCCTCGATCGTTTCAGTCAATTTTTTATCGCGCCGTTATTATCCTTAGAGTTTATTGAAAAAGAACGGCAAAATATTGATGCTGAATTTAAACTTAAACTAAAAGACGATATGCGCCGCATCTACGATGTGCACAAAGAAACCATCAACCCGGCTCATCCGTTCAGTAAATTTTCAGTGGGCAATATTGATACCCTAAATGATAGAGACAACGGCTGTTTAAAAGATGAAGTGACTCGCTTTTATGATCAGCATTATCGAGCCGGGCGGATGACGCTTGCGGTGGAAGGCCCGCAGCCCTTAAGTGAGCTTGCCGAACTTGTGCAAGAAAAGTTTTCTGCCATTAAAAGTGAACACAAAACAAAAGCAAAAGTGCTAGAGCCTTTATACCGCAAAGAAAATCTTGGCTTAATGATAAACATCAAACCAGAAAAAAATGATCGTAAACTGATCCTGAGTTTTGCCATGCCTGGTATTGATGACAGTTATTTGTTTAAACCGCTAAGCTATCTCAGCTACTTATTAGGTCATGAAGGCGCCGGCAGTATTTTGGCCTATTTAAAGAATAAGCAATGGGCTATGGCCCTCACTGCTGGTGGCGGGGTTAATGGCTCAAACTTTAAAGATTTTAATATTAATTTGCGCCTAACCGAAGACGGTGAAAAGCATCAAGATGAGATCATTGAATTGGTGTTCGCCTATATCCGTATGCTCAAAAAAAATGGCTTCAATCAAACTTACTTTGATGAAAAGAAAGCCATTTCTGAATTCTCCTTCCAATATCAGGAGAAATTAAAACCGATAGACTCGGTAAATCAATTAGTGATAAACATGCAGCATTACCCCGAAGATGATTACATTTACGGCGATTATGTGATGCAACAGTTAAAGCCAGAATTGATCGAAGAATTTAGCGGCTATTTGACCCCTAATAACTTGCGAATTATTTGCATCAATCCGCATGTTAATACCGATAAAACCAGTTATTGGTACAAGGTCCCCTATAAAACAGAAAAAATTACCGATGAACTGCTCAGCAAACTTGCAGCCAATAAAGAATTTTCAGCATTAAGCTTACCCACTGCCAACCCCTATATTGTGGCTAATCCCACCTTAGTACCGCCTAAGAGTGAGGTTTCGGTGCCTAAGCTGATCAAAGAGAAACCGGGCTTAAAGGTATGGTTTAAACAAGACAGTTCGTTTTTTGTGCCGAAAGGGCAAGTATTTATTGGCATAGACTCTACTGTATCAATAGAAAGCAAAGCGACAATTGCGATGACTCGTTTATTTGTCGAGTTATTTAGTGATTCAGTATTAGAGCAAAACTACCATGCCGAGCTTGCGGGTATTCACTATCATTTATACCCACATCAAGGCGGTATGACCTTGCAACTTTCGGGCATCAACGAGAAGCAACCTTTGCTGCTAGAGAACTTGCTCAATAGTATTAAAGATCATTCATTGGCACCAGACAGGTTTGAACTCTTCAAAAATCAGCTGGTAACCAATTGGAAAAATGCAGAAAAAAGTAAGTCTATTTCACAACTGTTTGCCAAACTCAGTGCATTGATGAAGCCTTACAGCCCAAGCGGTAAAGATTTGGGGCAAGCGCTTGAGCGAGTGAGTTATCAAAACTTTACCAATTTTTGCGAAGCTTACTTTAATAAATTATGTGTCGAAGTCTTTATCTACGGTAACTGGTTAGAGCCGCAAGCAGTAAGCATGGCCGAATTGGTAAGTGATAAACTCAGTGAACACCTTGATGAAAATGAAGGGGTAAGCTGTAAGGTGCTCGATTACAAAAAACTTGGCTCCAATTTATTACCTCAGCACTTACCCGAGCACGATTATGCCGGGGTGATTTATTTCCCACTAGAAAACAGTGATGTTACCAGCATGGCGCTGGCCATGGTTGCCAGCCATTTAATTTCACCGCACTTCTTCCATCAAATGCGCACCGAGCGTCAATATGGTTACTTGGTCGGTGTGGGTTTTGTGCCGATGAACAGTTTTCCTGGTATTGCTTTTTACATTCAGTCACCAGACACAACCACAGATACGCTGTTTGCTGCGATGAGTGAATTTATTGATGACTTTGACAGTGAAATTAGTGCGGCCGATTGGCAACATTTACAACAGGGGTTGATTGGCCAATTACAAGAAAAAGATACCAGTCCAAGAATAAAAAGTCAACGCTACTGGATGAGCATTTGCAATAAAGATTACAGCTTTAGCCAGAAGGAACAGCTTATCGCTGCGATTGCAAAATTAACGCCGGCAGATATTGGCAACTTTATAAAAAATACACTCACCAGCGACAGCAATCCGGATAAGGTTTGTTTGGCGTCGGTGAAACACGCAGATGAAATGGCTTACTTAGGGAGAAATTTAAATATTATCAGAGATATAGACGACTTCCACCGCCAAAACCCGCATAAGTCTTAAGGCTGTTCCTACAAAATTTTCACCTTTAAATTCCTTGCTAATTGCATTAAGATATCTATAAAATGATAACCAGCTTGAGCCTTATACGGGCTGGCTACCAATAATCATTCCCAGATAAGAAAGCAAGGGATACGCAAAAGGTTTTGTGTGCAGTTTAATAACAATAATAACAAGTTTAATACTGTAAACTTTCAGTTTATCAATTTCCTAAAAGTGCTTTGGGTAATTCTGCTTGTCACATTCTCATTTTCTGCAAACTCTTCAAGCCAGACTCCAATAAAATTTCAGCAGCTTTCAGTAGAACAGGGCCTATCCCAAAGTACCGTTTATTCTATCGCCCAAGATCAAGATGGATTTATTTGGCTTGCCACGCAAGACGGTTTGAATAAGTACGATGGCTATGAATTTTCTTATTACCGAAATGAATTAAACAACCCAAATTCGTTAATAAACAACCTGGTTCGTGTGGTGTTTGTCGACAGCGCAAATACTCTTTGGGTTGGCACACAAGAAGGTTTAAGTAGGTACGAACCAAAAACAGGACAATTTTATAATGATTTTCCAGAATTAAATGGTCTCGCCATATGGAGCATCTACGAGGACAAACATAAAAATATACTCATAGCTAGCGCTGAAGGTTTATATGTTTTTGATAAAAACACCGAAAACGTTACTCGCATCAATTTCAGAGAACACTCTAAAAACATAAAAGAAATAAAGGCAATTTATCAAGACAATAATGGTGAATATTGGCTAGGTACCTATGAAAATGGGTTATACATGATAAATGAAGACTTAAATTTTATTTCCCCTATAAACGGTAAAAACAAATGGCGCTTGAATATTGATGCTGATGGTATTTATGAAATTAAAGAAATAGATGGAAATTATTGGTTAGCCACCGACAATGGAATTTTCATTGTAAATAAATACTATAAACTGATAAAACATATCCTTGCTAGCGATTATGGTGCAGACCAATTAGCGGTTAAAACCAGAAGTATCAACCAAATAAACAATTATGAAGTTTTGGTTGGAACTGAGAGTGGACTCTATAGCTATAACTTAGTGGAAGATAGCTTTTCAATCAAAGAAACGGTAAAGCTTGATTCATCATCCTTAGAGATCAAATTTGTTTTTTCGACCTTTACAGATACAGCAAATACGGTGTGGTTGGGCACCATGTATAGCGGGGTCAATAAGTACAATTCAATTTACTCCATTTTTCCCCATTACTTATCCAATGATCATAAAAACAAAAAAAATGTGCTAGGTTTTACCGAATTACCGAATGGCAACATTTGGATTTATACGCAATTTAACGGTTTATATTTTATTGACTCTTTAACCAATAAAATAAGTAAAATTCCAGTGGAAATAAATGATCAATTAATTGAAATTTTCCCCGTGGATGATGATAACCTCTGGCTGTTAACGTTTAAAAATGAACTTTTTCATTTTAATATCAGTTCTAATACGTTAACCAATCAAGAATCATTCAATTCATTAGATAAAGTGCTTCACGATAGAATTGAATTTCTATATTTAAACAATGATATTTGGTTCGGCTCTAAAGACTCAACGATTTACCAATATTCCCTTAAAGAAAAAACGTTAACGTCATTCAACATAAGTAACTTAAAGGAGAATCTTTATACCATTTCAACATCTTCCAAAGATGAAATTTGGATAAGTAGTAACCTGGGTAATATATATAAATTTAATTCGTTAACGGAACATATAGATAAGATAGAGCTCCCATATAATAGTATATTGCAAGAAAATACGGTTACCCACATCAAAGAAACCAGTGAAAATATATGGTTTGGTTTCTGGGATAAAGGAATTTTATTATTAGATAAAGATGACAATGTTTATCATCACTTCAATGAAGCAACAGGATTAGCGAACAATTTTGTCGCCAGCGTATTACTCGATAATAACGGCGATGCCTGGGTTAGCTCGAATAAGGGGATTAGTAAAATAAGCCAAAAGTCTAAATTAATATCAAATTATGATTCAAGCTATGGCCTACAATCTGAAGAATTTCTAGCGGGTTCATCCATAAAAAGTAGCCAAGACAAACTATTTTTTGGCGGCGTAAATGGTTTTAATAGTTTTTTTCCTGAGGATATCAAACCGCATTCACAAGTTTTTAAAAAACCAATAATTACCAAACTTAGGGTAGCGAATAAAGAAATTAATGCCATTGCAAAGGATAGTACTAAACCTGGTCTACCCGCTCAGCTGGTGACACTGTCAGAAATCACCTTAAAACATGATCAATCTCCGTTTTCGCTAGAATTTTTATCGCCAAACCCCAGTATCCCAGAGCAGATAAACTATAGGTATAAATTAATTGGTTTAGATCAACAATGGATTGAAACCAATTATAAAAATAAGAGGGCTACCTACACCAATTTAGCTTCAGGAAATTACCCGTTTTTATTAGAGGCGTTTGACTCAACCACGAATAGCTATATTCCTGCAAATCAACTTACCGTAAACATCCTTCCTCCTTGGTGGTTAACCAAAAGTGCCTGGTTTGTGTATTCTTTATTATGCTTAATGATTATTTATTACTTTGTAAGGCAAGCACAGCACAAAGCAATGACAAATATCCAAATCAAAGAATCTGAAGAGCGGTTAAAACTTGCCTTATGGGGCTCTGGCGATGAAATGTGGGATTGGAACTTAGTCACTAACCAAATGTACCGCTCAAACATTTGGGGCATATTAGATTTTCCCACTGACGGTAGTGAACTGAACGATGATGGTGAAAAACGTCGCAATATACACCCACAAGACTATCCCAGAGTTAAGCGGCTACTTGCAGAGCATAAGGAAGGCAAGTCTGAGCATTATGAAGCCGCTTACCGGGTAAAAGATAAAAGCAATAATTGGTTATGGGTGCTCGATAGAGGAAAAGTGGTAGAGCGTGATGCTAATGATGCACCTGTTCGTATGACGGGTACGCTAAAAGATATTAACCAAATTAAAGCCAATGAAGAAAGTTTAAAGTTGTTTGCCAAGTGTATCGAAACCATTTCTGATGCCGTTGTGGTCTATGATCATCAATTTAACTTAGTTGATTGCAATATTTCTTATCAAACCATTACCGGCCAAAGTCGCTCGCAAGCGTTAGGGCAAGCGTTGGCGTTTAACTCTTATCCGGACAGTTTCTTGCAAAACTTGAAGAAAAATTTACTTCTACATGGAACCTGGCAAGGTGAGATAGAGAGTAAACGTTCTACCGGTGAATTTTACTTAGTCGATATCACCCTAGATATCATTCGAGATGAAAACGATAATATTTCCCATTTTGTCGGGGTTTTCTCCGACATTACCAGACGCAAAGAAACCGAGGCTGAACTGAGAAAACTTGCCAACTCTGATACATTAACCGGTTTACCGAACCGTTCATTTTTTCAGGCAACACATACCAAGCTGGTAGACCAAGCTATTGACCATGCTCTGCTTGTATTTGATTTAGATAACTTTAAAAAAATTAATGACTCGCTTGGTCATCAAGTTGGTGATGTTTTATTATGCAAAGTTACCGAGCGCATTGCCACCATAGGCAATATTAAAGATACTTGCTACCGCTTAGGTGGTGATGAGTTTGCCTTAATTCTGGAAGGCACAAACGATATTCACAATATCACTTCCATTGCCGATGAAGTATTAAATACCGTGGTGGAACCCTACTCTATACGTCAACAAGAGATCTCTTTATCTTGTAGTATTGGTATTGTGTTATTCCCAGATGACGGTTCCAACTCTCATGAGTTATTAAAGAACGCCGATACTGCTATGTATCACGCCAAAGGCAAGGGTGGACATACCTACCAATTCTTTAATGATTCGATGAACAAACAAGCGGTGAAACGTTTGCAAATTGAAAATTTGATCCGCTTTGGGTTGAAAGAAGATCTGTTCTCAGTGTTCTATCAACCGAAAATTGACGTTACCAGCGGTAAAATAAAAGGCATGGAAGCGTTAGTTCGTTTTGAAGCGGGTGAAAAAGGCCTTATTCGCCCAGATATTTTTATTCCTATCTCTGAAGAAACCGGACAAATCATTGAGATAGGTGAAATTGTTCTACGCAAAGCCTGTTTGGCAACCAAAGCCTGGTTAGATAATGGTATGTTTACCGGGCGCATTGCCGTTAACTTATCTGCCGTACAGTTTAGGCAACATAACTTAGTACAAATGATCAGTGAAATACTGGAAGAAACAAAATTACCGGCCAAACACCTTGAACTTGAGATCACCGAAGGGACAGTGATGAACTCGCCGCAAGAAGCGATTGAAACCATGCTGCAAATTAGAAAAATGGGCATACATTTATCGCTGGATGATTTTGGCACCGGTTATTCATCGCTTGCTTATTTAAAAAAATTCCCACTCAATACATTAAAAATTGATAAAGCTTTTGTTGATGATATCGAACTTTCTGAAGAAGGTCGAAACATGGTGGCGACTATTGTCACTATTGCCCATAATTTAGGAATGGATGTGGTTGCCGAAGGTGTGGAAACTGAAAGTCAGTTAACCTATTTGAAAGCAGTAAACTGTGAACAAATGCAGGGCTATTTATATTCTCGCCCACTGACAGAAGAAGACTTTGGCAGATATTTGATTTCTCATATTATTACCAATAAATCGACTCCTTATCAAAACATTTAAACGACAAGTCCTTTTCTGTTAGTGTAAAACCTTGATGTTTTATCAAGTTTTTTGTTTTTACCTTTTAAAAAAACAACACTTCACTATTTAAAAACCCGGCAAAAATGGCTCAAAATAAAGCCAGCAAATCCTATTAAAACAACCCATTAAACTATTTTCTATAACATATTAAAACTGGCATGGTATTCGCTTAAGTTAAATTAGAATTAATAATTTAATAATAATAGGAAATACCATGCTTAGTTCAATAATTTTATCCGTATTACTTTCAACCACCACTCCAGCAGTAGAACCTGTAACCATAGAAACTGGCAGCGCTAAAATCCGCATCCAGCCAGCTGGCAGCGCTAAAATCCGCATCCAGCCTACTGGCAGCGCTAAAATCCGCATTCAGCCTACTGGCAGCGCTAAAATCCGCATCCAGCCTACTGGCAGCGCTAAAATCCGCATCCAGCCTACTGGCAGCGCTAAAATCCGCATCCAGCCTACTGGCAGCGCTAAAATCCGCATCTAGGAGATCGACATGTTAGCACTAATTAAAACAATTTTTTCTTCAAAAACGACTGCGAAACAAGTAGCAGACAGTATTGAAATTCGTGAAATGTCAGCGAATAGCTGGTGGTCATAAGCCTTATAAATAAAGGCCTTGGGGTGATATATGCGCAAACTATTTAATGCAATTTTTGGTTCAAAGAAAACAACTAAAGTGCCTGCAAGAATTGAGGTGCATGAAATGTCTGCATCTAGCTGGTGGTCGTAACTAGCCGCGAAATGAACTAAGCCGCTTCAACGTATAGCCAAGCAATTGGTTATGCGTTGAGTACGCTAAATTTAATACCAAATCTTTTCAATGTTTTCATTCTCTTCTCCATGCAGAACATTGGCCATACTAATGGCCCAAGCACAAATCCCGCGGTAGCCCAACGTTTACGCCCCATACCTGACTGTAAAGCATGGCAGTAAAAGAAAACAGCGCATAATAGGGATACAAGGGCAAATAACATTTCTGACTCTATACAACATGGAAAACGACTTTGGGCGGGCAGTATAGCAAATAGAACAATTACACTAAAGAAAAAAGAGGCAATAAATTGCCTCTTTTTTTGTAAAAGCGGCAATTGATCACCGCCTTTTGAACCGTATTTATCCTTTACTTATAACAACTCGTTTGCTGTTCTGCCATTTCCAGCAAAGCATCACACGGCTGGAAGTGTTGACCATACTTTTCTTTATAAGCATTCAACTTATCAACGACATTGCTAGCGCCTAGACTGTCAAGGTATCTGAATGGTCCTCCAATAAATGGCGGGAAACCAATACCGAAAATGGTACCAAGATCTCCGTCACGGGCGTTACGGATGATGCCTTCAGCTAAACAGCTTACCGCTTCGTTCACCATTAATAACACACAACGTTCAACAATCTCTTGCTCCGAAAGTTTACTGGCAACTTTCAGGTTAAGTAAGGTGTAGACCGTTTCATCCACTTTTTTGCCCTTGCTCTTTTTGTCATAAGCGTAGAAACCTTTATTGGTTTTACGGCCTTTGCGGTTGTCGTCAATCAGTTTATTAAAGGCATCTGGTGCTTTAAAACGTTCACCCAATTCGGCCTCCAGAATAGGGCTAATTTTAGCGCCAATGTCTATCCCTACTTCATCCAATAATTTAATTGGGCCTACAGGGAAGCCAAACTTAACCAGAGCTCTGTCAATTTTTTCAATGGGTTCGCCTGAGAGCAAAATTTTAGCGGCTTCGTTTACGTACGGAGATAATATACGATTTACATAAAAACCGGCTTTATCTTTCACCACAATTGGCGTTTTGCCCTGGCGTTTGGCATAGGCGACTGTAGTAGAAATGGTTCCATCGGAAGTTTTGTCATGAGCAATGATCTCTACTAATGGCATTTTATCCACCGGAGAAAAATAATGTAAGCCGATGACGTTTTCTGGCTTGGCCGCTTTCGCAGCAATTTGGCTAATCGGCAATGACGAAGTATTACTGGCAAAGATAACACCCGGTTTACCGTGACGCTCAATATCACTGACCATCTGCTGTTTTAATGTTAAGTCTTCAAATACCGCCTCTATCACCATGTCGACATCGCTAAAGCCGGTGTAATCGACAGTACCGGTGACCATATTCAGCTGCTTTTGCATGACAGTTTTTGCGATGAAACGACGCTGCACTTTTTTATTTAACAGATCAAAGCTATATTTTAATGCGTGAGAAATGCCCGTATGGTTAATGTCTTTAATGCGCACCGGAGTTTTCGCATTATTGGCCGATACATAAGCAATGCCGCCGCCCATTAAACCACCGCCTAACACCCCTACTTTCGTCACTTTTTCCGGCTCTACCCCTGCGACCCCTTGCTCTTTCTTCATTTCGGTAGTGGCAAAAAACAAATTACGTAATTGTTTCGACTCGCTCGTTTGCGTTAGCACACCAAAATGCTCGGCTTCTACCGCCAAGCCACGAGTAATACCTTTCTCATAACCGGTACGAATACAATCAATGATTTTTAACGGTGCCGGATAATTACCTTTGGTTTTGGCCAGCACGGTTTTGCTTGCCTGATCAAAGACAATTTTTCTGCCCAATGGATTCGACTCAAGTGCTTTTTCAACCAAGCCAACCTTGCGCTTGGTTTTACTTTTACCGGCTTGAGCGAATTTAATCGCCACATCCAACAACACTGAATTTGGCACCACATCGTCAATTAATCCGGCCTTTAGTGCTTGTTTGGCACGAAGTTGCTTGCCGGTTAGCATCATATCTAATGACTTTTGCAGGCCCACCAATTTTGGCAAACGCTGTGTGCCGCCACTACCCGGTAACAAACCCAGTTGCACTTCCGGTAAACCGAAAACCGTTTTGTTCGAGTCGCTAGCTACGCGCAGATGACAAGCCATTGCCAACTCTAGTCCGCCACCTAGACATGGACCATTTATGGCCGCAACTACGGGAATTGACAGCTGTTCAATTTGATTCAAAATCATTTGCCCGCCGGTGGCAATTTCAGTTGCCTGCTCGGCAGTTTCACAGTTATCAAGCATGCTAATATCGGCGCCAGCAACAAAAGAATTGTCTTTGCCACTGTATATCACCAAACCTTTGATGGAACTGTCGCTTCTAACTTGCTGCAATACCTGTTGGACTTGCTCAGTAAATTCCGCTTTTAATACATTCATGGTTTCATTGACCACGTCAATTTTTAACAGTGCAATACCGCTATCTTGTTTGGTTAGAGTAAATGATGATTGCACTTCGGTATTTATCGTATCCATAATATTTACTCCGTTTCCAAGATCATGGCGGCGCCAAGACCACCGGCGGCACAGGCGGTGGTTAAGCCAATGCCACCACCGCGGCGTTTTAATTCATTTAATGTTTGCGTAATTAACCGCGTACCCGTAGCCGCAAAAGGATGACCATAGGCAAGAGAGCCGCCCATAACATTAAATTTATCCATATCGATTTCACCAATGGCTTTATCTAAACCAAGCTTTTCTTTGGCAAATTTTGTGCTTGCGAACATTTTTACGTTGGCTAACGTTTGCGCCGCAAAAGCTTCATGCATTTCAATTAAGTCAAGATCGGCAAGGGTTAGGCCGGCGCGTTGCAATGCCAGAGGGGTGGCATAAGATGGCCCCATCAACATATCTTCCCAAACATCAATGGCGGTAAAGACATAAGAGCGGATATACCCTAAGATGTTATAACCCAATTCTTTCGCCCGGCCTTCACGCATTAAAATAACGGCAGAAGCACCATCGGTTAATGCGGTAGAATTGGCGGCAGTTACCGTACCATGCTTTCGGTCAAACACCGGCCGCAGACGAGCGTAACCGGCTAATTCGGAATTATTTCTAAAACAATTATCTTTATCAACGACGGTTTTATAGGGTTCAGGATGAGCGGCCATCACTTCACCGTCAAGCTTGCCCTCGGCCCAGCATTGAGTGGCTAAGGTATGAGAGCGATGTGCCAATGCATCCTGCTCTTCTCTGCTAATGCCATGGGTTTTTGCCATTTGTTCGGCAGTTTGCCCCATAGATAAACCGGTAGAGTATTCGGCTACCGAAGGAGATTGTGGCAATAAGTCTTTGAATTTTAAGCTGGTGATTAATTTAGCCCGTTGCGAGAAGGTTTTTGCTTTTGAAAGATCCAATAATGTACGAGCGAATTTTTTGGTCACTGTTATCGGCGGCACCGACATAGAATCGGCACCACCGGCAATACCGACCTCAATGTTGCCAAGTAAAATTGATTCGGCAACGTTAACGGTAGACTGAAAACTGGTCGCACAGGCACGAGAAACACTGTATGCATCAGTATTTACGTGCATTTGTGTGCCGAGCACAATTTCACGCGCAATGTTTGGCGCTTCTGGCATTTGTACCACTTGGCCAAATACCAGTTGCTCAACCAGAGCTGGATCAAGATCGTTTTTGGCGATAAGTTCATTGACCACCATTTTACCTAAATCAACTGCCGGTACGCCGTGAAATGATGTGGCCTGTTTAACAAACGGTGTTCGTAAACCCGCAACAATTGCGATCCTTTCACCAGTGCCAGTTTTTAAATTTTGCAAGATTCCCATGAGTTTTCCTATGTTGTCTCGGTATACCCGGTTGTTTTTCTTCCTTATTCGATGACTTACTGCTTAATCACTAATAGATAAATTAATAAAACACCACAAAGAGGTCCGACCTGATCGTTTTGATTGATTCTATATGCAATTGCATCTTTTTAAAAGTGTTGATTTCGAATAAGATACATAGGTATCTTTCCATATGGCTTTATAGGCGCTAAAATCTGCGTTAACAGGACAATAATAATTATTATGGCAATCGAACAATTTTCTAAATTACAAGAACACTTAAGTGAACGAATCGTTGGTCAACACGCCCTGGTTGAAAATTTATTAATCGCCTTACTTGCCGATGGCCATTTAATTGTAGAAGGCCCTCCGGGCTTGGCCAAAACCCGTGCGGTAAACTCGTTGGCCGAAGGCATCGATGCCGACTTTCATCGCATCCAATTTACCCCGGATTTACTGCCGGCCGATCTAACTGGTACCGATATCTATCGCCCAGAAGATGGCACGTTTGTATTCCAGCAAGGCCCGTTGTTTCGAAATTTAATTTTGGCCGATGAAATTAACCGTGCCCCGGCGAAAGTTCAATCGGCACTATTAGAAGCGATGGGTGAGGGACAGGTTACGGTAGGCAAAACGACCTATCAATTGCCTGAGCTGTTTTTAGTGATGGCAACGCAAAACCCGTTAGAGCAAGAAGGGACTTACCCGCTGCCAGAAGCGCAACTTGACCGATTTTTAATGCATTTAGAAATTGATTATCCCAATGCGGCATCCGAGTTAGAAATATTGCGCTTAAACCGTGGTGAAGCATTAACCAAGAAAAAAGCGCCAATAACCACCATTAGCCAGCAAGAAATATTTACTGCCCGCAAGGAAACATTAGAAATTTACTTAGCACCTGTACTAGAGCAATACATAGTGGATTTGATCATGGCCACTCGCCAGGGCGAAAAATATGATGACAACCTGGGAAAATGGCTAGCCTATGGCGCCAGCCCGCGCGCCACCATTGCCCTCGACCGATGTTCTAGAGCCAGAGCCTGGCTCAATGGTCGTGACTTTGTAAGCCCAGAAGATATTCAGGCGGTTTTCCATAACGCCTTACGTCATCGCTTAATGCTTACTTACCAGGCAGAAGCAGAAGGCATTACCACCAATCAGGTACTTGATCGTATATTGTCTTTAGTTGCCGTAGGCTAATTTGAGTATTTAACATTATGTGGTGGAACAAACAGCAAAGCAATGATGCAAATTTAAATAGTGCAGCACAGCTAAGCGCCTTACAAAGTAATGGGATTAATTTAACCATTGATGAGTTATTGCCGTATCAGGGTAAAACTTCACTGCTTAATCTCGCGCCCAAAAATGCCGTACATGGCCATTTGTCGGGCAATTATCTTGCCCGCACAAAAGGTCGGGGCATGGAGTTTGACGAAGTAAGGCATTATCAAACTGGCGATGATATTCGTGCCATCGACTGGCGCGTAACAGCACGTACCGGTAAAACCCATACCAAGTTGTTCAAAGAAGAAGTTGAGCGCCCGGTACTGGTGGCTACCGATCTGGGTCAGTCGATGTTTTTTGGCTCAAAGCTGTTATTTAAATCGGTGCAGGCATGCCATATTGCCGCTCTTGTTGCCTGGCATGCCAAACAGCGTGGCGACAGAATTGGTGGTTTGGTATTTAATGAAATTGAACATCAAGAATTAAAGCCGCGAAGTCGCCAACACGGTGTGTTGCATTACTTGCATGCACTGGAAGAATTGCACAATGCGGGCCTAGCCCACTGGCAACAAGAACATGCAACCAATAATGATTACTTTATTGAAAATTGTAATCGCTTACGGCAATTGGCCCGTCCGGGTTCTTTGGTATATTTAATTACCGACGGTAATCATTTTGATGAAGCCGCATTATTGCCTTTGTCACAAATTTCCCGGGTTTGCGAATTAGTCATTTGCCAAATATCCGATCCTTTGGAACTTGAACTGCCAGATAGCAAGCATAAAACGTCGGTTGCCTTTACCGACGGCGAGTTAAAACAGCAAATTACCTTAGGTGATAGGAAAACGGCCGAGCGATACCAACAAAAGGCACAACTGTTGAGCCAGCTTAAACAACATATGTATCAGAAAGCTGGTGCCCGCTTTATTAATTTCTCTGCCGGTAGCAGCATTGAACAACAATTAAAATCAGGAGTAGAATCTTGGATCCGCTAGCGAATTTACAAGATATCCACTTACCAAACGATATCCATAATTGGCCATTAGCCCCGGGCTGGTGGTTGTTAGTTACTGTCATTATTGCCATTACGTTTCTTTTTTGGAAAAAATTTGCAGCCAAACGTCAACAGAGTTTGCTGAAGCGGCAGGCGATTGCGCAGTTAAAAGCAGATGATAATTTAACCACCGAGCAATCAATAGCCATCATCAAATGGGTTGGCATGCACTATTTCAAGCGCAGCGATATCGCCGCTTTGCATGGCGATAAATTATTGGTATTTTTAACCGACAAATTGCCCGCTGAACAACAAGCTGGCTTTGTACAATTAGCAGAAAATGCCTTAATGCAGCAATATCGCAAGTCTGTTCATTCTCTATATGCCGATGAATTGCAACAAGCGGCTCTGCACTGGGTTAATCATGCGATGTTCAATGAGGCAAAAGCTAAGATAGCAAAAAGCGCGAACAACCTTGGTATTACGCCGGCAAAAACGGAGGTAGCTGGCAATGATTAGTTTTATTTGGCCATGGCTCGCGGTGTTATTGCCACTGCCACTATTGGTTTATTTTTTGTCACCCAAAAAAGTCGCATCCTCTGCAGCGTTAAAGGTACCCGTTTTATTACCCGGAGTAAGCTCTAAAGCTTCGGCATTAGGTGAGCAACGATTACCTGTGTGGTTAGCGGCAGGAGTATGGTGTTTGCTGATATTGGCCGTTACTCGGCCACAGTGGTTGGGCGATGCCATTGAGATCCCAACCCAGGGTCGGGAAATGATCATTGCTGTCGATTTATCCGGCAGTATGCAAATTGAAGACATGCGTGTTGATGGCAAGACTGTAGACCGCTTAGTGATGTTAAAGGCCTTGCTTGGCGAATTTATTGAACGCCGGGCCGGCGATCGCCTTGGCTTAATTTTATTTGGCGATGATGCTTATATGCAAACCCCAATGACTTATGACAGAGCAACCGTGCAGCAAATGCTTGATGAGTCGGTTATTGGCCTGGTGGGCCAGAAAACCGCCATTGGTGATGCGATGGCATTGGCGGTGAAACGTTTTGTTAATAAGAAAGAGTCAAACCGGGTATTGTTGCTGGTGACCGATGGGCAAAACACGTCAGGAAAAATATCTCCGCAGCAGGCTCTTCAATTAGCCGTAGCCAAAGATGTCACCATTTATACTATCGGTATTGGCGCAGAGGTGATGTTAGAGCGCTCATTATTTGGCACCCGTAAAGTAAACCCATCAAGAGATTTAGATGAAGGCACATTAAGCGAAATCGCCAAACAAACTGGCGGTAGCTACTTTAGAGCCACCGATGGCGAGACGATGAGCCGTATCTATCAAATGCTTGATCAGTTAGAGCCGGTAGAGCAAGACCAGCAGCAAATGCGTCCGTTAACGGCGTTATTTTTTTACCCGTTAGCCTTGGCAATGATGTTGATTATAGTGCAAATGTTATTAATGCAAACACGCTTTAACTGGCATAAAACACCCAAGGAAATGCAATAATGACTGATTTTCATTTTATCCGTCCTTTCTGGTTGTTGGCTGTGTTCGTTTTGATTTGGTTAATTTGGCAATTGCGAAAAATTCGTATTTCCAGCAGTGCCTGGCATCAGGTGATCCCCAAACATTTAACCACTATGTTATTAAGTAGTGATGAAAACAAAAAACCAGCGTCACTCATTCCAGCCTCAGTCATCGGCCTATTGTTCATTGTTGCGATGGCCGGGCCAACCTGGCAAAAACTGCCGCAGCCGGTGTTTGACGTAGAACGTGGCTCGGTGCTGATCATGGATATGTCATTTTCAATGCTGGCAACCGACATTAAGCCCAATCGCTTAACTATGGCCCGATATAAGGCAATGGATTTGATTGAAAAAATTGATGAAGGTGAAATCGGCTTAGTAGCCTATGCCGGTGATGCATTTATCATTAGCCCACTGACAGCAGATATCGAAAATATCAAATTACTATTACCATCACTATCGCCAAATATCATGCCTGAGCTTGGCTCTAATCCTTACCCGTCATTAATTTTAGCCAATGAAATGTTACAAAATGCTGGCCATATTGAAGGAGACATATACTGGCTCACTGATGGTATCAGCAGCGATGAATTAACCGATATTAACGATTTCGCCAGCAGCCATCCACATCGAATTAACATTTTGGCGGTAGGCACAGAACAAGGTGCGCCGATAACATTAGCCAATGGCGAGTTAATGAAAGACCGAGGCGGCAATATTGTTATCCCTAAACTGAATGCCCGGCGCCTGGCTGGCATCAGTAGTAATAGTGGCGGGGTTTTTAGTCAAATTTCTGCCGATGACAGCGACATTGTGCGTTTGAGTGAGCTCAAATCAATGGATGCGAAAAAAGAGTTGGCCGCCGAACAAGAAAACATGGGAGATCAATGGCAAGAAGTTGGCCCTTATCTGTTATTACTTGCCCTGCCCTTAATGCTTACTTACTTCCGTCGGGGTATTTTATTTACTCCTGTGCTGTTAAGCCTGTTGATTGCAACCAGCATGCACTCTACGCCTGTTCAGGCCAATATCTGGGATGATTTATGGAAAACGTCAGACCAACAGGGCCAGAAAAGCTTTAACAAGCAAGAATACACGCAAGCGGCAACTCAGTTTAATGACCCCCTATGGCAAGGCAGCAGTTTTTATAAAGCGGGTGAATATGACAAAGCATTAGAAGCCTATAAACAAGTGGATTCGGTAGAGTCCTGGTACAACCAAGGCAACAGCCTGGCCAAATTGCAACAACTTGATGATGCCATAAGTGCTTACGACAAAGTACTTGCCAAACAACCTGAACATGCGGATGCGGCTACCAATAAAGCTTTATTAGAGCAATTTCAAGAGCAGCAAGAGCAAGAACAAGAGCAATCGGACCAGCAGCAATCAAGCGAACAACAAGATCAGAACGAGCAACAGCAAGAACAAAATGGTCAAGATGGAGAAAACCAGGATCCGTCTGAACAGCAACAGTCGGATCAGCAAAGCGCAGATCAACAAAATAATGATCAGCAAGAGCAGGAGCAAGATTCATCAAGCCAGGAAAGTCCCCAAGGGGATCAAAACCCGAATGAAAACGAGTCTGAGCAGCAAAGCCGCGACAATGAGCAGCATAACGCGGAACAAAATGAATCAGAGCAAGAGCAAAACGCCGCCGCCCAAGCTGAAAATAGCGAGCAAAGTGATGAACAACAGTCACAAGATCAACAAAATGCGGCGCTAAGTGATACCCCATCGGCTGAAGAGTTGGAAGAAAACCAAAAACACGAGCAATTATTAAGAAAAGTCACCGACAATCCACAATTATTATTAAGAAACAAAATGAAGCTTGAGTATCAAAAACGTCGTCAAAATAGAAGCAGTATTGGAGTAAAAGAGAAATGGTAAGAATTACCAGTTATAGCCTTATCATCATTGCCCTATTTGCCAGTTTAGGGGCAAATGCATTAACCAATGTAAGCGCTAGCATTGATAGAAATCCAGCCATTGTTAATGAGTCATTGGTACTCACTGTGATAGCCGATGATTCAGTTTCTGCCGATGCCTTTGATCCTTCCATACTGCGGAAAGATTTTGTGGTCGGCGGCACCTCGGTAAGCAGCAAAACCAATATGGTCAATTTTGATATGACCAGAACCACCCAATGGACCACCCTGCTGATCCCGAGAAAACAAGGCACGGTGGTGATCCCAGAATTAACGGTAGATGGTTTAAAAACTAACGCGATAACGTTAACCGTTTTGGCCGCTGGTAGTGACAGTGCCCAGAGCCAAAACGATGTCTATATCACCGCAGAAGTCAGTGAGCAAGAGGTCTATGTACAGCAACAATTTACCCTGAAGGTAAAGCTGCATGTGGCTGCCGATTTAAAACGTGGCGCCTTGTCAGAGCCGAAAATGACCGGAGCTGACATTAAACAGCTTGGCCAGGATCAAGAAAGTAACCAAATAATTAATGGTAAACGGGTGCGAGTATTTGAACGCATTTATGCGGTAAAACCGGAAACCAGTGGCAAGTTTGTGTTGCACAGCTCCACTTTCGATGGCGAAATTGTAAAAGGCAATAAACGCGCATTATTTTCAGGCTTTGACCGTGGTAAACCGATCAGTATTCGTGGTAAAGAAATTGATATCAATGTGAACCCTGTGCCAGATGGCTATCAGGGCGAGTGGTTGCCCAGCGAATTGATCACTATTGAAGATCAATGGCCAAGCGATAATGCCGAATTTGAACTGGGTGAGCCAATCACACGGAAAATTATTATCACCGCGGCAGCCCTGACGGCAGAGCAATTGCCTGAATTAAACTTTGCCACACCCGATGGCTTAAAGATTTATCCCGATCAGGCGGAAAGTACCAGTACCGTGCAACAAGGCTTGTTGATTAGCCGTAAAGTACAAGAATTTGCCATCGTACCAACAAAACCAGGGACCTTTACTTTACCGGAACTGTTAGTGCCTTGGTGGAACACTAAGTTAAATAAACTTGAGCAAGCCGTTATCGCTGAAAAAATTGTCACGATAAAAGGTATTGCCGCAACTACTCCGGTTTACAGCCAGGCGAGCGATGTACCTGTAACCGTGATCACAGAGCAAAACACCAGCTTACAATGGCTGTTTTTAACCGGCTGGCTACTTACCGCTTTCGCCTGGTTTTATGTCGCCAGGATAAAAGACAAAATTCGCTTCGACAAGCATGCCTTTGTTAGTGCAGACAAACAAAGTTATCTACAATTAATGGCCGCCTGTAAACAAAACAATGGCGAACAAGTACTGGCACTATTACCCCGTTGGGCCGGTGATTTATATACTGCTGAGCATTTTTCAAACTTGGAACAAGTAAGTAATCGCATCAATAACACTGAATTTTCCAGAGCTTTGGCTGATTTGCAGAAGAGTTATTACTCGGCCAACAAGGGTGACTGGCAAGGTGTTACAATGTTGAAAGTAATTTCAAGTCTACAAACCAAAAACAAGCAAAATCAACAAATTCAAATCGCGATTAATCCGTAATAATTAATATGAATGGAAAAATAATTCGAAATAAAAAACAACGTACTAAGGTCCTTAAGGATATGGCGAGTAAACAAGTACGATACGAGGCGCTGGTTAACGCTCTGCATGCAGACTTATACCGATATGCCTACTGGTTGGTTCACGACAAACACGTGGCCGAAGATCTGGTTCAAGAAACATTTCTTAGAGCCTGGCGCGCGCTCGACTCTTTGAAAGATCAAAAGGCGGCTAAGTCGTGGCTGATCACCATTTTACGCAGAGAAAATGCTCGTCGTTTTGAACGCAAGCAATTTGAAATGAGTGAATACGACGAAGGCGCTACCGTTGATAATTGGTCAACCAGTACCGAACAGCAGCTTGAAGATCATTGGCTAAGAGAAAAAATAGCTAAGCTTCCCGCAGAATACCGAGAACCCTTAGTGCTGCAAGTGATCGGTGGATTTAGTGGCGAAGAGATAGCCAGCATGTTGGATTTAAACAAAAATACCGTAATGACTCGCTTGTTCAGAGCAAGAAACCAGTTACGAGACGCAGTGGAACAAGATAAAGCCATTAAGGGGCGCTACAATGGATGATTTAGAATTCAGAAAACGACTGTATTCAGATCCGGCTAGCCAAGATCAAGATATGATCGATGCCATTAAGCAGGACAGCGCAAGAAAAAATTTGGCTGATGAATTAAACGCTTTTGATGACAAGATTTTGACGGCAATGAAAGTTGAAGTACCAGAAAATTTGGCGAGTCAGTTGATCCTTCGTCAAAGCTTACATGCCCACCAGCAAACTAAGAAAAAGTCACGCATACATTTGGCTATGGCTGCCTCTGTTGCTTTTGCTGTCGGTATAACGGTTAATTTTTTAACCGCAAGCCCGGTGTATACTAATGTAGCCGATTATTCGTTAGCCCATTACCACCACGAGGCTGCTAATTTTGATAATACTGGCGATATTCAGTATTCATTAGCCAATTTTAATTCTGAAATGAATGATTTAAACGTTAGTTTTAGCGACAAACTCGGCAAACTAATTTCAATTGATGGTTGTTACTTCGATGGCATGGATTCTGTTCACTTGGTATTTGAAGGAAAATACGACAACGTTACCGTATTTATTGTTCCTAAATCTGAACACCTAAAGTTTAGCCAGCAGTTCAACGATGAAACCGTGCAAGGCGTAGCTCGTCAGTACCAACAAGGTGATGTGATCATCATGGGCGATAGAAAAGAAACGTTAGAGTTATGGCAACAAAAAATAGATGAGACTATCGAATGGTCAATTTAATTTTTAATCGCGTTTTTATGTGCTAGGGTAGGTATGATAAAAGGACTATTCAGAGCACACAATTATATTGTGTAGAGATCATAAATAAGACAGGATATTAAAAAAGCGATGCCACGCTTTGCCGCCAGACAATCAATCGTTGATAAAGACAATAATGTATTTGCGTATGAACTGCTGTTCAGAGACAGCCTGATCAATGTTTTTCCTAATATAGATGCCGACACGGCTACCATAAAGCTGATTGAAACCGCACTGGAAAGTAGACAGAGCCAAACCTTTACCAACTGTAAGCCCGCTTTTATCAATTTTACCTTGGAAACCTTGAGCAAAGGTTACCCACTGCAATTTGATAAAGAACATATCATTGTGGAAATACTGGAAACAGAGAAGCCGGATCAAGAGTTATTGGCTATTTGTAAAAACCTTTATCGCAAAGGCTATGAGATAGCCTTAGATGATTTTATTCATCATCAGCAATGGCATGTTTTTTTCCCTTACATCAAAATCATCAAAGTAGATTTTCGGCAGACTAGCCCGAATGAGGTGATCGAGTTACTCTATCACCTTACCGATCATCCGCACATTCAATTACTGGCAGAAAAAATAGAATGCCAGCAGGAATTCAACCTTGCCAAGAATTTAGGCTTTGAACTTTTCCAGGGCTACTTTTTTGATAAGCCTGAAGTGATTCAAGCAAAAGTCCCCATTCTCGACACCATCGAATTATCATTTTCAAATCTGCGAATTCACAAGGCTGTTTGAACAACTTTTAGCTTCTTTTCGCCAAATACTTGTTAATTAAGCCCTGAGTTGAGCTCGATAACGAATCATTATCTTCCCCTCCCATGACTGCCAATATTGACGTACCCAATTCTTTGCCTAACTCAACGCCCCATTGATCAAAGGAGTTAAGTTGCCACATAACCCCCTGGACAAATATTTTATGTTCATACAAGGCCAATAATGAGCCAAGGGTTTTCGGGGTCAGGCTCTCGATGATTAGAGTATTACTGGGAGAGTTACCGGGCATTACTTTATGAGGAGCGATACGCTCTACTTCCTCATTTTCTAACCCTTGCGCCGTTAGCTCTTGTTTTGCCTGAACAAGCGGCTTACCAACCATTAAAGCTTCACTTTGGGCAAAACAATTTGCCACCAACATAGTATGGTGATGATGATAATCACTGTTTGAGGTTAATGAGACAATAAAATCTGCCGGCACAATGTCATTACTTTGATGCATTAACTGCATAAAAGCATGTTGACCATTAGTGCCTTCCTGACCAAAAACAATGGGCGCAGTGGTTAATTCAATTTCATCGCCGGCATGATCGACTCGCTTACCATTACTCTCCATGTCCACTTGCTGAAGGTAGCCCGGCAGTGCTCGTAAGGAATGATCATAGGGTAAAATTGCTAAAGATTTATGCCCTAAGAAACTGGCATTCCAAATGCCAATCAGTGCCATGATTATTGGCATGTTGTCACTAAATTGCGCGCTTTGAAAGTGCTGGTCCATCTCATATGCGCCAGACTTTAATTGTTGAAAGTTTTCATAACCAATGGCAATGGCCAGTGGCAGGCCAACAGCAGACCATAAAGAAAATCGACCACCCACCCAGTCCCACATAGGCAAAATATTTTCTAATTTCAAGCCAAAGGAAAGTGCTTTTTTAACATTAGAACTTACCGCAACAAAATGATTAGTAATATCGTAGTTGGGCAAATAACTTTCAATCCAACTTTTTGCACTTTGCGCATTAAGCAAGGTTTCCTGAGTGCTAAAGGTTTTAGAGATAATCAGTATTAACGTGGTTTCCGGATTTAAAATAGCCAGCTTTTCTGCAATCGCCCCGCCATCAATATTGGCAAGGTAATGTACTTTTACTTTGCGTTGGTGAAATGGTTTCAATGCTTCTTGCGCAACCTTGCCGCCATAATATGAACCACCGATACCAATTGCGATCACATCGCTAATCGCTTTCCCGGTTGCGCCTAAATATTCACCTTTATGTAGCCGTGAACAAAGCGATTGCATTTGTTTATTCGCTTCTTCAATTTCCGCACACTCTGTTGGCGTTAGTATAGTAGCCTGTATTTCTTTGGGTGCGCGCAAGGCTGAGTGTAATACAGCTCTGCCCTCTGTATGATTTATTTTATCCCCGGCAAACATGCGGTTAATGGCCCGCTTAAGATCAATATCTTCAGCCCATGAATTTAGCCTTTGAAGTACATCCTCATCCACATTTTGCTTGGAATAATCAAAAAATAAATTGCCGCAATTAAGTGAAAATTGTTCAAAACGATTGTTGTTATTAAAATAATCTGAGATCGAATTTTGTTGATATTGTTTCGCCATAGCTTGCAGCGCAAGTACTTGTTCTGATTGAACAACAGATGGTGGAGTCTCGTCGAATTCTTGAGACATAATTATTCAAAACCGTTAGGGTTATCTGACTGCCAGCGCCATGTGTCTCTAATCATCTCATCTAAGCCAAGTTCGGCTTGCCAGCCGAGTAGTTGATAAGCCAATTTAGCCTCGGCAAACACAGTGGCAATATCACCAGGGCGACGAGGGCTGATGTTAAATGGGATATCTACACCACTGACTTCTTTAAACTTATCAACAATCTGTAATACTGAAGTGCCGTTACCTGTGCCAATATTAATCGCAGTACAGCCGTTCAAATCAGCAAGCGCGTTGACTGCTTGTAAATGTGCTTTGGCCAAATCAACAACGTGAATGTAATCTCGAACTCCGGTACCATCAACCGTATCGTAATCATCGCCAAAGACATTTAATTTAGCCAATCTACCAACGGCTACTTGCGATACGAATGGCAAAAGGTTATTTGGAATACCGTTTGGATTCTCACCGATTAAGCCAGATTTATGAGCACCAATTGGATTAAAATAGCGCAGTAAAATAATTGACCATTGCGGGTCACTTTTGGCTAAATCAAAGAGAATATTTTCAACCATTAATTTAGTTTGACCATAGGGATTGGTGGCCGAAGTCGGCATGGTTTCGACCAATGGTGATTCATTTTTATCACCATAAACCGTTGCGGAAGAACTAAACACCAATTTCTTAACATTAAATTGGCTCATAACCTCTAATAGAGTTACCGTTCCGGCAACATTGTTATGGTAATAACTTAATGGAATTCGGCTTGACTCGCCCACAGCTTTTAAGCCGGCGAAATGAATAATTGCACTAATATCATGGCTGGAAAAAATATTTTCCATCGCCGCTTTATCGCAAATGTCAGCCTCGATAAAAATCGGCTTTTTACCCGTGATTTGTTCAATTCTCTCTAACGATTTGGTTGACGAATTGGCGAGGTTATCAACAACAACAACGTCTTGGCCAACCTCAAATAGCTCAACAACAGTATGGCTGCCAATATAGCCACTACCACCGGTAATTAATAAACTCATAGTAAATCCCTTTTCTCTTTTTAATCGTAATAATTATTCAGCACTGAAATAAACTGCTCTATCTGCTCTTCTGGTAAGGCGTTAATGCCCGCGGCTCCCGCGCGACCACCACCAGTTGGAAATTGAATACAGACTTCATCGGCACCCTGTTTGTTATTTAATGGCGCTCGCACACTTACGGTATATGAGCCATCAAGGTTTTTAGTTAGTACGCCATGTGCTTTATCGGGTGACAGGTTGGCTAAGTCATTGCCAAACACCCCACTTACGCGACGAGACCATTTTGCATCTTCCAGGCAAACGACTTTGCAAACGTTATTGTTGAATACAACTTCCGCACTGTTTGCCATGCTCATATCTTGCTGATAAGCAGACTCAAGATCATAAAATAAAGACGACTTTTGCGAAAATAAATTTTCCGGATGCTGGTAGGCTAACAGCTGTTGATAAAGTTCAGCCGGGTGAAAATGCAAATCGTCAGTAGTACGGCCGTAGCCATTGTAATTAACAAAAGTACCAAGGGCTTCGAGTTGCTTTGATAGAGATTCATTTAATCCGTTTAACAGGCAATGGCGTGCTGCTACGGTTTTTAAATTATCGCCAAAGGCTGCGGCGATGGCCCACAAATGGTGTTTGCCTTTTAAATAATCATTAACTAATAAACTGGTACAGACATCAGCAGAAGTATTTACTAAAGACGTTAATAAAGGAGATTCGGGAACATCGCCGGTTCTATGGTGATCAACATAAAACACAGGAATGTTATCATTGAGTAAAGTTGTTAATGACTCTGTATTTTTTTCCATCGAGACATCGAGTACAGTAACACTTTTTGCTAATTCAACTTTCACTTGTTTTAGCAGTGCGATATCTCTTTTTACGCCGGTGATCAATGTTGACTGTTTGGGCTCAGCTAAACGCAATTGCAATAATGCTAAAATACCATCTGCATCGCCGTTAAATACATCGTAATGCATAGAAAATCCTTATTATTTTATATTTTGAACACTGTTCATAACAGCCTAATACCAATGTATTAATTAAGAGCCAATTAATACATTGGTATAATATCATAGCCAAGTCAGGCTTTATAAAAAAACTGTTAATGAAGCATAATTTATTTTATCCGGTATTGAACATCGAGAGCATAATGTATCAGTAAATCTACCTTGCCAAAAACTATATAAAGAATTGTTACAGATTGATCAACTTCCCTTGCAATTAGCGCACCTGATAGGTATAAACAATGGGTTTTTAAAATTATAAGATATAATAATAGGAAGTTTTCAATGACAAATTCTAATCAGGGTACCAAAACAGGCGAACTGTTAGGTCATCCGAAAGGATTGTTCTTACTTTTCGGTACCGAAATGTGGGAACGTATGAGTTACTACGGTATGCGTGGTATTTTCGTACTTTATTTAGTGGCATTTGCCGCAAATTTCGGCTGGGATATGGCCTATTTTGGTATCGACCCTACGGCGTCTGATGCCGAAAAACTGTTTCAAACGGCATTACAATCTAAAGCACTAGGTATACTTGGTATCTACGCATTCTTTGTATACGTGACACCTGTATTAGGTGGTTGGATGGCCGATAACGTTTGGGGCCAACGTAAATCTATTATCATTGGTGGTTTGCTGATGATGTTAGGTCAACTTACCCTTGGTACACCACACAGCTTTATTTCAGGAATGGAAACTTCATTCTTATGGGTGGGTCTTTGTCTATTAATCGTAGGTAACGGTTTCTTCAAGCCAAACATTTCAACTATGGTTGGTGATTTATATAAAGAAGGCGATAAACGTCGCGATGCAGCCTTTACTATCTTCTATATGGGTATCAATTTAGGCTCAATCTTGGGTTACCTGGTTGTCGGTACCATTGGTGAGAAAATTAATTATCAATACGGTTTCTTGGTTGCTGGTGTAGGTATGCTTGTTGGTGTGTTATTACAACTTGCACTATCAAACAAATATCTAGGCAACGTAGGTGTTGAGCCATCCGCTAAACAAATTAAAGGCGATGGAGCAACGCCTAATGCGCCACTAACCCCGGAAGAACGTGACCGTGTAAAAGTGATTTTAATCATGTCTTTCTTCACCATTATTTTTTGGTTAGGTTTTGAGCAAGCAGCAGGGTCAATGAACCTTTTCGCGAAATATCGAACTGACTTAGTATTTTTCGGTTGGGAAATGCCAGCATCATGGTTACAAACTGTGAATCCTATTTTCGTGATAATCCTGGCGCCAATATTTGCCGCAACCTTTTTAAAGATGGGTGCTGCCGAGCCTAATTCTCCGAAAAAGTTTGCCCTTGGTATGTTTTTCCTCGGCCTTGGCTTTATTTCAATGGTAATGGCTGCGTTACAAATTGGCGACTCAGAAACTGTGAAAGCACATGTGATTTGGTTGGTACTCGCTTACATGTTCCATACTATGGGTGAGTTATGCTTATCTCCAATTGGTCTTTCAATGGTTACCAAGCTTGCGCCACTAAAATATACATCATTACTTATGGGGATGTGGTTCTTCTTCTCTGGAGTTGGTAACTATTTAGCCGCATGGGTTGGACAAATGGTTGGCGAAACAGGTCCTCTACAAGCCTTTTCAGGAGTTGCAATTATGGCTTTTCTTGCTGGTATCATGCTTTGGTTACTAAGCGACAAGCTTGTAGATTGGATGCACGGTGCAGAAGATCGTCATCCGCAAGATATGGAAGAGATGCTAGAGGAAGAGATATCGGTTATCGGCACTCATGAAGGTATTGCTGAAAAGCATTAATACCAGCTTCTACCTCTAATGAAAAACCGGAAATCATGTTCCGGTTTTTTATGCCTGCTCGATTTAAATCCTATAATACCAATCCTCTTAATTATACCAATCGGATTAAATATGTGATCTAATACACTATTATTTTTCAACGTGAATCTACCGTGTTAAAAGAAATTGATTTCATCGCTTTATCGCAACAGAAACAAATGCAAGGAAGAGAATGCGCTATATAGCGTTAGCGCATTTTAAAGAAGGAGCATCCAGGACAGCCATCGCGGATGCACTTAAAATGAGTCGAACCAGCATTAACAAATGGGTTAGCTTGTTTTTAAATAATGGTCTCGAAGGCTTAAATGATGCAAGTCCACCTGGTCGTCCATCAGGCTTAACGTTGAAACAGAAAAACAAGCTCGGCCGTTATATTGAAAAGCATAGCGAGTTAAACCAAGGTGGTCGTTTACAAGCCGTAGACATTCAAAATTATATCGCCATTCATTTCTCTATCGAGTATGAAGTCTCTAATATTTATCGGCTATTACGAGAGTTAGGTTTTTCGTGGATAACCAGCCGTTCAAAGCATCCGAAGCAATCACAAGAAGCGCAGGATGTTTTTAAAAAACTTCCTAATGGAAACGATCCTTCACATTCCCGGCCACGTCACTCTAAATAAAGTGGATGTATGGTTTCAGGATGAAGCACGCTTTGGTCAGCAAAATACCACCACTCGAGTATGGACTCGAAAAGGCTCAAGGCCACGGGTAGTACAACAGCAACAGTTTGAATATGCTTATCTGTTTGTTCATCGAATGGAGCAACAGAAGCTTTGATAAGCCCTGTAGTAAATAAAGAAGTCATGAAGCTTCACCTTCAACAAATATCAAAAGCTACGCCAAAAGGTAGATATGCAGTTGTAGTGATGGATGGGGCTGGTTGGCACACTCAAGAACTAGCAGATGAA
>MAAC01009579.1_pt1 | contig 263027 bp, 261 predicted proteins | sample 1115981 | NCBI WGS metagenome assembly MAAC01 (sample SAMN04961126, study PRJNA320927) | seawater metagenome | isolation source: sample BD02T64 sea water enriched with oil for 64 days | place: USA:Gulf of Mexico | collected 2013-07-27 | reverse complement strand
CTCGGAAGTGAAACCGCTTAGCGCCGATGATAGTGTGGCAGTAGCCATGTGAAAGTAGGGAACCGCCAGGCTTTTACACCAAAAACCCGCTCAATGAGCGGGTTTTTTTTTGACTGAAAGATATACCTATTTATTAATGGTAGAATCTGCGGACTGAATGGATGTTCATTTTCTATTCATTCAAAAATTTTATAATCAATACCTTAGTTAATTTAGGAGTTCACACCATGAAGAAATTTTTAGCTGTTTTGTGTTTAAGTCTTTTTGTTTTTAGTTCGAATCTACTTGCTCATGGTGATGCGCAGCCTCAGCCTATCGACGTCAGTTCATTGCCAGCTTTAGGTGAAGAATGGTTAGAATCTAACCCGTATCGAGAAAATTCTGAGGCGATTAAAATTGGTAAGGCTGGATATAATTCTAATTGTGCTCGTTGCCACGGTCTAGGGGCTGTATCAGGTGGCATCGCGCCAGACTTGAGAGAGCTAGAAGAGGGTGACGAAGGTGATGAATGGTTCATTTATCGAATTAGAAATGGTGCAACCCGTAATGGAATCACTTATATGCCGGCTTTTGAAGGAATCATTGCTCAAGAAGCGATGTGGGCTATTCGTGCTTGGTTAGAAACAGTACCTGCGGACTGATCTTAATAATGAGACATCTACTGATAATGATCCTGCTGAGTATTATTACTCAGCAGGTTTTTGCATTTCCAGAGGTTGTGGAAAAAGGTTACTTAAGAGTCGCCGTCTATAAAGACTACGCGCCATTTTCTTTTCGGAATAATTCAAAACTTGTTGGTATCGAGGTCGAGTTAGCTAAATTATTGGCAAAAAAACTTCATGTCGATCCCTTGGTCTGGTCGATTGGCGCTGATGAAACGATGGGCGATGACCTGAGGAATGCTATTTGGAAAGGCCATTATTTAGGTGGAGGGACGGCCGATGTAATGTTACATGTACCGGTCAATGAAAGTTTCTCAAAGGCAAATGACCAAGTGATTATTGGGAATGTATATTTTAGAGAAGAAGTGGTCGTCGTACGCCATCAAGCGAACAGCTCTACAGGATTGACAAGGTTATTTTCAGATAAGTTAGTCGGTGTAGAGTTAGATACCTTGTCTGATTTTTATATGCTCGGGTCTATGGGTGGTCGCTTCCGTGAGAATGTTCGTCACTTCAGCAGTATTAAGCTGGCGGTTCAGGCGTTAAAACAGGAAGAAATTTCTGCCGTAGTTGGACCGCGGAGCCAGATTGAATCGGCACTATCTGATACGGTCGATGAGTACTTATTATCAGCTGTGAAAATGCCAGCTAACTACCAGTCATCATGGGTGGTGGGTATGGCCGTTAAAGAAGGCCGTGTTGAGTTATTAGCTAAGTTGAATCAGGCAATGAAGGAACTTAAGTCATCGGGTGAATTGGCCGAGTTGTTTGCTAAATATAATACGACATATATTGAGCCTTGATTTACGATAGGTAAATAATTTGTAGCAAGGAGTATTAAATGAAATATTTCTTTATATTAAGTATGCTTTTCGCGAGCTCAGTTCTATCGGAGCCACTTAGCGGACAGAAAAATGTTTACCTTCAGCGTGAGTCCGGAGAGCTTCTTCTCATCGCTGAGATTAGCTTTCAGCCTGTTGATTATAAAATTTATTATCAATTAACGATTGTCGATGAGGGGTTTTCTAACCAGTTTCTCTCGATGCGACCTTTTCAATGCCTGATGGGGGCGGAGCAAGTGATGTGTCACGTACCCTACCCCTATTCAAAAAAAGGCTTTGTGGTTAAATCTGATCTCCGTGATTTATCATACGACTTGCTTTTTTTGCACAAAAAACCATCTGAATACGGCATTAACTTATGGAACGGGATGTTCTATAAATTAGAGTTGCTTGACGATACGGTGGTTGGTTCGGTGTTTGACGTGGATATGAATATTATTGCCTCACCGCCCGATAATGCCGAGGAACCATTTCCCGCAGATGAAATATTTTCAGCCGATAAGGCTAATTATGTTTACCCTAAGATACTCATAAAATAGGCCGAATATTACTATTTTGGAAACCTTGGGTTTTGCTATGACTCACCTCGGTGACATTATGTATATGGGTGTATTTCCTACTGTATCCAGTTGCATTAATTGCGTACTATTATCTTCATCGTATATGGTGGCTTATCTTTTTTGAAGATTTAATAAACGTTGCCGTAAATCGGCTGTAAGCTTCAGTTGGTTTGATTGGTTATTTATAAAGCTCAGGCAGTCTATGCAGGATTTCTATCAAAGAATTCCGGTAAGTAGTCGTTAGTAGGCCTTCTTGAGTTGAGTAAACGAGCTCACCGTCGTTTATATTAAAAATAAAATATTGTATTCAATACAGTTTGATCTGTTGGATGGCTGCCTAAACAATGTTTAGAAAGAACCAGCATTAAGTCGATGGTTAATACGAGCAGGCCGTGACGGCCCGCTCGTGACTTGAGCTTGGCTGTTTTATTTAAAAAGTGTCGCCCGGTATACGCACCCAGCCTTCCATTAGAACTCTAGCGCTGCGGCTCATGGTCGCTTTTGAAACGGCCCATTCACCCTTGACGATTGCTGCTTCTGCGCCAACTTTTAACGTGCCCGATGGGTGACCAAAAGTAACGTCTGCACGTTCTCCGCCACCCGCAGCCAAGTTAACCAGTGTTCCTGGCACGGCTGCTGCTGCACCAATGGCTACAGCTGCGGTTCCCATCATCGCGTGGTGCAATTTACCCATGGATAATGCACGAACATGCAGGTCAATATCAGCCGCGGCAATCTCTTTATTGCTTGAAGTTGTATAGGCTTGTGGTTTGGCGACAAATGCTACTTTGGGTGTGTGTTGTCGAGATACGGCTTCTTTAATATCATCGATAAGCCCCATTTTAACGGCACCGTAGGCACGAATGGTTTCAAACATATCGAGTGCTTTTTGATCGCTATTGATAGCGTCTTGAAGTTCGGTACCTTGGTAGTTAATGTCTTCAGCTTTAATGAAGATGGTTGGGATTCCCGCGCTGATCATCGTTGCTTGAAATGTGCCTACACCGGGGACTTCAAGTTCATCTACCAGATTGCCGGTAGGGAACATAGATTCTCCGTCAGCCGATGGGCTTATAAATTCCACCCCAATTTCAGCGGCTGGGAAGGTGACGCCGTCTAACTCGAAATCACCGGTCTCTTGTACTTCGCCATTAGTAATAGGTACTTGAGCAATAATGGTTTTACTGATATTGGCTTGCCAAATGCGTACAGTCGCAATGCCATTTTCAGGAATACGGCTAGAGTCAACTAAGCCGCTAGTGATCGCAAAAGAACCAACAGCAGCGGATAGGTTTCCGCAGTTTCCACTCCAATCGACAAAGGGTTTATCAATGGATACTTGGCCGAAAAGGTAGTCGACATCGTGGTCTGCTTTTGTTGCCTTGGAAACAATAACTGTTTTGCTGGTACTGGACGTTGCGCCGCCCATGCCATCGGTTTGTTTGCCGTAAGGGTCAGGACTGCCTATAACACGTAATAACAGGGCGTCCCGTGCAGCACCAGCGACTTGAGCGGGTTTTGGTAAATCGAGTAGGCTGAAAAACACGCCTTTGCTGGTACCGCCACGAATATAGGTGGCTGGAATTTTAATTTGAGCAACGTGAGTCATGATTGATGATCCTCTTGTTAGTTTTAAAGCTGAGTTAAGTGACAAACTGGTGGTTCCTGCTTGTACGAAACGTCTGCCCTTTGGGTATAAAAAGGAAATGACAGGCATCGATAACGATACCTGCCATTCTGTATGCTGGAGCTTGTTAATATAGCCTCGCCCGTATAGCTATCTTGGGCGAGGCTCTTTATTAGCTCGCGTTAGACTCTAGGAAGTCTTGCGCGAAGCGTTGTAATACACCACCGGCTTCATATACGAGTACTTCATCGGCTGTATCTAAACGACAAGTAACAGGCACTTCAACAGATTCACCGTTTTTACGGTTAATGATCAGCGTTAACGTTGCGCGAGGGGTAATGTCACCAACAACATCAAATGTTTCTGTGCCGTCGATCGCGTAAGTGTTACGGTTTTCACCGGCTTTGAATTCAACCGGCATTACGCCCATGCCTACCAAGTTGGTACGGTGAATACGCTCAAATCCTTCGGCTACGATGGCTTCAACACCGGCTAATCGAACCCCTTTTGCTGCCCAGTCACGTGATGAACCTTGGCCGTAATCGGCACCGGCAACAATGATAAGTGGCTGTTTACGTTCCATATAGGTTTCAATCGCTTCCCACATGCGTGTCACTTCGCCTTCTGGTTCAATACGCGCTAATGAACCTTGCTTAGTTTCACCATTGTCCTGAACCATTTCATTTAACAGTTTAGGGTTGGCAAAGGTTGCACGTTGTGCCGTTAGGTGATCTCCACGGTGTGTTGCGTAGGAGTTAAAGTCAACTTCCGGCAAACCCATTTTGTGAAGGTAAGCACCCGCAGCACTGTCTAGCATGATGGCATTAGACGGTGATAAATGATCGGTAGTGATGTTGTCACCTAGCACCGCTAATGGACGCATACCTTTCATAGTACGTTCACCTGCTAACGCACCTTCCCAATAAGGAGGGCGGCGAATGTAGGTGGTTTGCGGACGCCAATCATATTGTGGGTCTACTAATTCTTCTTGTTCTACAGATTCTGGGAACATTGGAATATAGACTTTGCGGAATTGCTCAGGTTTTACGCTTTGTTTAACAATTTCATCAATTTCTTCATCACTCGGCCAGATATCTTTTAAGGTGACCGGATTGCCATCTTTATCGTTACCGAGGACGTCTTTTTCAATATCAAAACGAATCGTACCGGCAATCGCGTAAGCAACCACAAGCGGTGGTGATGCTAAGAAAGCTTGTTTTGCATGCGGGTGAATACGCCCGTCGAAGTTACGATTGCCCGATAATACAGCGGTTGAATACAAGTCGCGGTCGATGATTTCTTGTTGAATAACCGGGTCTAATGCGCCGCTCATGCCGTTACAGGTTGTACACGCAAAGCCAACAATACCAAAGCCCATTTGTTCAAGCTCAGGCAATAGGTTCGAATCTTCTAAGTACAGCTGAGCAACTTTTGAACCCGGTGCAAATGATGTTTTAACCCAAGGTTTGCGTTCCAAGCCTAGTTTATTAGCATTACGGGCAACTAAGGCTGCAGCAATCACATTACGTGGGTTACTGGTGTTGGTACAACTGGTGATGGCAGCAATGATAACCGCACCATCTGGCATTAAGCCTTCTTCATTTTCAACTACGCCCGCAATTCCGCGTTCGGCAAGTTCCGAGGTTGGCACGCGACGGTGTGGGTTAGAAGGGCCGGCAATATTACGCACAACAGAGGATAAATCAAAGCTTAATACGCGCTCGTATTCAGCGGTTTTTAGGTCGTCTGCCCATAGGCCTGTTTCTTTGGCATAGGTTTCTACTAATTTGACTTGCTCTGCATCACGACCGGTTAATTTTAAGTAATCGATGGTTTGCTCATCAATAAAGAACAAGCCAGCTGAAGCACCAAACTCAGGTGTCATATTAGAAATAGTGGCTCTATCACCTAAGGTTAAATCTGCAGCGCCTTCGCCATAAAATTCTAGGTAGGCTGATACAACTTTCTGATTACGTAGGAATTCTGTAATAGCGAGTACGATATCGGTGGCGGTAATACCTGGTTGGCGTTTGCCTGTTAGCTCTACACCGATAATATTAGGCAGACGCATATAAGATGGACGGCCAAGCATCACGGTTTCAGCTTCTAGTCCACCAACACCAATAGCGATAACACCCAGTGCATCCACATGCGGTGTGTGGCTATCGGTACCGACTAATGTATCAGGGAAAGCAACGCCATCACGGTTATGGATAACCGGTGACATTTTTTCAAGGTTAATTTGATGCATGATGCCGTTACCAGGCTGAATCACATCAACATTTTTGAATGCTTTTTTAGTCCAGTTAATAAAGTGAAAACGGTCATCGTTACGACGGTCTTCAATCGCACGGTTTTTCTCAAAGGCATCTTTTTCAAAACCAGCGTGTTCGACTGCCAGTGAGTGATCAACAATTAGCTGTGTTGGTACTACTGGGTTTACTTTAGATGGGTCTCCGCCCATGTCGGCAATTGCATCACGAAGGCCGGCAAGGTCAACCAAGGCTGTTTGGCCTAAAATATCATGACAAACCACACGTGCTGGGTACCAAGGAAAATCAAGGTCTTGTTTACGCTCAATAAGCTGTTTAAGTGAGTCGGTTAGGGTCGCGGGGTCACAGCGACGTACCAAGTTCTCAGCATGAACACGCGAGGTGTATGGCAGTTTTGCATAAGCACCGGGTTGAATCGCTTCAACGGCTTCGCGCGTATCGAAATAATCTATATTTGAGCCAGGGAGGGCTTTACGGTAATTTGTGTTCATAAGTGTATCCAGAGATCAGTGAAAGGAGGCTACTAAATTAAACGGTTAATGTAGTAAAAGTAGTCGTTTTCAAGTTTTTTGCTGCGTGAATTACACGCCTTGGGTGCTACTTTTTGGTCTTTATAGAGGTAAAAAAATGGCTGGGCAATTATTCATTGCCCAGCCATGGTATTGCTTATCGCTCGCTGATAGCGATGACTTTACGTGGTTCTGAACCGGTGTAATCTGCACTTGGGCGGATAATGCGGTTGTTTGTACGTTGTTCCATCACGTGAGCGGCCCAACCTGTTAAACGTGAACACACAAAAATCGGCGTGAACAATTTAGTTGGAATACCCATGAAGTGGTAAGCAGATGCGTGGAAGAAATCAGCATTACAGAATAATTTTTTGCTGTCCCACATGAACTCTTCACAAGCCACAGATATGTCATATAAAGACGTATCGCCATTTTCTGCGGCTAGTTTTTCGGACCATTTTTTGATGATGACGTTTCGTGGGTCAGATGTGCGGTAAATCGCGTGGCCAAAGCCCATGATTTTTTCTTTACGTTCTAACATGCCTGCCATTTGTTCCTTAGCATCAGCAGGTGAGGTGAATTTTTGAATCATGTCCATCGCTGCTTCGTTCGCGCCACCGTGTAATGGGCCACGTAAAGTACCGATAGCGCCAGTGATACAAGAATACATATCAGACAAGGTTGATGCACAAACACGTGCGGTAAAGGTTGATGCGTTAAATTCATGCTCAGCATAAAGAATTAACGACACATCCATCACGCGGCGGTGCTGTTCTGACGGAGTTGAGCCGTTCAGTAAGCGTAGGAAGTGACCACCAATTGATTCTTCGTCACTGGTGCAATCGATCTCAACACCATCGTGGGAGAATTTGTACCAGTAAACCATAATCGCAGGGAAAGCCGCTAATAAACGGTTAGCTGCTTGGTTTTGCTCAGAAAAATCATTCTCAGGCTCTAAGTTGCCTAGGAAAGAAGCACCTGTACGCATCACATCCATCGGGTGCGCATCCGCAGGGATTAATTTTAAGACCGCTTTCAGCGCTTCTGGTAGGTCACGCATGGCGAATAGCTCGGCTTTGTAAGCGGCTAGCTGTTCAACAGTTGGTAATTCACCATTGAATAAAAGGTAGGCAACTTCTTCAAACGTCGCATTGTCCGCAAGGTCAGATACATCGTAACCACAATACGTTAGGCCACTGCCAGATTTGCCAACCGTACATAGAGATGTATCGCCAGCGCTTTGACCACGTAGGCCAGCACCACTTAGTTTCTTTTCAGCCATGATTATTTCTCCTTTGAAAATAGGGCGTCTAATTTTTGTTCGTATTCGTGATAACCCAATACGTCATAAAGTTCCATACGTGTTTGCATGGTGTCAACGACGTTGACCTGCGTGCCTTCTTTGCGAATGCTGTCGTATACGTTGATCGCGGCATTACTCATCGCGCGGAAAGCTGATAGTGGGTATAGCACCATGCTCGCACCGGCGTCACCTAATTCGGTGGTGGTGAAATAAGGTGTTTTACCAAACTCGGTAATATTCGCTAAAACAGGTACGTCAACGGCTTTAGTAAACGCACGGTAGTCATCTAATTCGTAAACGGCTTCAGCAAAAATCATATCGGCACCGGCTTCTACATAAGCACAAGCACGGTCGATAGCCGCTTGTTGGCCTTCGCTGTTATAAGCATCGGTACGTGCCATGATAACGAAGTCAGAATCTGTTTTAGCATCGGCTGCTGCTTTAACGCGGTCAGACATTTCTTCTTTGCTTACCAATTCTTTGTTTGGACGGTGACCGCAACGTTTCGCAGCAACTTGGTCTTCGATATGGACAGCAGCAACGCCGGCACGTTCAAATTCTTTAATGGTGCGAGCAATGCTAAATGCGCTGCCCCAGCCAGTATCAATATCCACTAATAGAGGTACGTCTGTTGCAGCAGTAATACGGCTGGCATCAGTGAGTACGTCATTTAAGGTGGTAACGCCTAAGTCTGGAAGTCCAAAAGAGGTGTTAGCAACGCCGCCGCCTGATAAATAAATGGCTTTGAAGCCAGCTCGTTCAGCTAATAATGCGCAATAGGCATTAATGGTGCCCATGATTTGTAGAGGTTGTTCCTCTGCCATTGCTTCACGGAAGCGTAAGCCTGCTGATTTAATTTTACTCATCTTGATTAAAACTCCTTAACTAAAAGATGTTGATTTAAGTGCTTTTTGGATAACCAAGCACTTTAAGGTCTTCGGCAATTTCGCCTAAGGTTGTTGGATCGTCAATGGTTGCCGGTACTTTGTGAGTAGCCCCGTCGGCCATGCTACGCATAGTGCCGCGTAAGATTTTACCTGAACGTGTTTTTGGCAAACGATGAACGATGGTGGCCATTTTAAAGGCGGCTACCGGACCTATTTTTTCACGAACTAGGGCAATAAGCTCAGTGACGACGACTGCTTTCTCACGGTTTGCGCCCGACTGAAGTACCGCAAAGCCCATCGGTGCTTGGCCTTTAAGTTTATCGGCCACACCGATAACGGCGCACTCGGCAACGTCAGGGTGAGTGGCAATCACTTCTTCCATCGCACCGGTTGATAAGCGATGACCGGCGACGTTAATCACATCATCGGTGCGGCCCATGATGTAAACATAACCGTCTTCATCTTGGTAACCGGCATCCCCTGTTTCATAGTAGCCGGGGAAGGTTTCTAGGTAAGAGCTAAAAAAACGCTCTTCATTTTGCCAAAGGGTTGGGAATGTGCCGGGAGGTAGCGGTAGTTTAATCGCAATCGCACCCATTTCACCGGCAGCTACTTGTTGCCCAGCGTCATCTAGGAATTGAACATCATAACCGGGTGCAGGTTTAGTCGGTGAGCCCGCTTTTACGGGGAATGTTTCAAGTCCTAAGCAGTTTGCGGCAATTGCCCAGCCGGTTTCTGTTTGCCACCAATGGTCGACGACGGGGACTTGTAATTTGGCTTGCGCCCAGTAGAGGGTGTCGGGGTCGCAGCGTTCGCCGGCAAGGAATAAAGCACGCATGGAAGACATATCGTATTGCTTAATATAATCGCAATGTGGGTCTTCTTTACGGATGGCACGCAGCGCGGTTGGCGCGGTAAATAAAGAAGCGACTTTGTGTTCTGAAATGACCCGCCAGAAAGCACCTGGGTCCGGCGTTCCGACAGGCTTGCCTTCATAAATCAGCGTTGTTGAGCCATTGAGTAAAGGCCCGTAACAAATGTAGGAGTGGCCTACCACCCAGCCAATATCAGAGGCGGCCCAAAAGACTTCGCCTGGCTGGATATTGTATAGATACTTCATGGTCCACATCATCGCCACGGCGTGTCCGCCATTGTCACGTACGACACCTTTCGGTTGGCCGGTTGTGCCAGAGGTATACAGGATGTAGAGCGGGTCAGTGGCTGCGACTGATACACAATCGGCTGGCGCGGCTTTCGCAACGGCGCTGCTCCAATCAATATCGCGGCCCTCTTGCATAGCCGCTACGGCCTGTGGGCGTTGTAAAATAAGGTTATGTGCAGGTTTGTGCGTTGATAACTCACAAGCGTTATCGAGCAACGGTTTGTATTCAATGACACGAGCCCCTTCAATACCGCAGGACGCCGACATGATGGCCTTGGGTTTGGCGTGATCAATACGGGTGGCTAGTTCATTGGCGGCAAAACCACCAAAGACCACCGAGTGAATAGCACCAATTCTTGCGCAGGCGAGCATAGCCATCACACCTTCGGGGATCATCGGCATATAAATTAGTACACGGTCGCCTTTGCTCACGCCTAATTCAACTAAGACCCCAGCGAGTCTAGCCACTTCATCGAGTAGTTCTTGGTAGCTATAGGTTTTTTGCTGTTGAGTGACAGGGCTGTCGTAAATGAGCGCGGCTTGCTCGGCGCGGCCGTTGGCAACGTGGCGGTCGAGCGCGTTGTAACAGGTATTTAATTGCGCGCCTGTGAACCAACGATAGCTGGGTGCTTTTGATGAGTCTAAAACCTTGTCCCAAGATTTGTCCCAGTCGATGCTCTTGGCAGCTGCAGCCCAGAAGGCTTCAGGGTCTTGGAGGGCTTGTGTATATTGTTCTAAATATTGACTCATTTATACCCTGATGGTGTTTGGTTATCGTTCACTAACAGCCGCGCAATATACTCTTTTTACTGGTTTTTTTCAAGCCAGACGAGTAAACCCTGTACCAGGATGCCGAGGTCTAGCGAGAGTACTTCGGTGATTTCTTGTTTACTCAATAGGCTGCCATTGGCGCTCACTTGGTCGATACAATAGTCGCTGATAACTTGGTGGAGAGCAGCGTTGTTAGGGTGTTTTTGGCATAGCTCAGCGAAGAGGCTAATCCGCTGGCGCAGTGTGTCAGCTAGTGGGGCCAGCTGCTGAATCATACTAAAATGAGCAAGGTACACGCGGTCACAGCCGGTGGCCATTATTTTGTCGATTGATGCGTGCCAATCGCCTGGGTCAAAGTCAACAGGGGTGGTTGGGGGGAAAATGAACGGCTGCTCATTGGCGGTGAGTTCTGGGTAGACAACACCGAAAGTGTCCCCAGTGAAAACGCCATTACTGGTTTTGTCGACGATGCAAAAGTGGTGTTTTGCGTGCCCTGGCGTGTGGATGAATTCTAGGCTGCGGCCTTGGAAGTCGATGATGTCACCATCGTTGGCTTGCTGCACTCGTTGTTCGTCAATCGCGACTAAACTGCCGTATTGCTTGCTGAACTCTTCTTCACCATAGACCGCCGTTGCCCCCGCTTGTAAACGACTCGGATCAATCATATGGCGAGCGCCGCGTGGGTGAATAATCAGTTTGGCTTTCGGGAGTTGTTGCATCAGGCTGCCCGCACCGCCCGCGTGGTCAAGATGGACGTGGGTTGGGATCACATAATCGACCTTCTCCAGCGGAATATTTTTCTTTTTTAGTAGTTCGATCAATAACGGCGTGGTGTGATTAGTGCCGACGTCGATGAAGGCGGCATGGCCATTCTGTTCTATTAAATAGCAGCTGGCCAAGCCGGTGCGTACGTGTTGGGAATCGATGCAAGTAATGCCGTGTCCAAGGTCGATGCTGATGAGTTTGTCCATATTGTTTTAAGTATTAAATGAAAGGGGCTTTATGTTAGACTCATCGGTCGGAGTTTGGAATTATAATCCGGCCTTAAATGGCGGTTTTATAGCGATGTTTTGTTAATCGAAAAAAAATATACAGGGGATTTAACATGGGACTATATCGATTGAAGTCGGCCATTAAAGTTTGTCTTGCGGGTGGTGCACTGCTGATGGGTGCGGCTACGGCTGGGGTCACCGATGAAGATATTCTGAATGACGCAGAAAATACAGAAAATGTAGTGTCCTACGGGATTGGTACCAAGGCGCAGCGTTACAGCCCATTAGATAAAGTGAATGTGGATACCGTTAAGGACTTGGTGCCGGCGTGGTCTTTTTCTTATGGTGGCGAAAAACAGCGTGGGCAAGAAGCCCAGCCAGTTATCTACAACGGACGAATCTTTGTAACGGCCTCTTATTCGCGTTTATTTGCGGTTGATGCTAGAACTGGGCAAGAAATTTGGGAATACAACCACCGTCTACCGGATGGGATTTTGCCTTGTTGTGACGTGATTAACCGTGGCGCGGCGTTGTATGGCGATTTAGTCATTTTCGCTACCTTGGACGCTAAAATTGTTGCGCTGAGCCAAGAAACTGGCAAGGTTGTTTGGAAAAAGAAGGTCGATGACTATAAAGCAGGTTATTCATTAACCGCCGCGCCTATTATTGTGAAAGGCATGGTGATTACCGGTGTTTCTGGTGGTGAGTTTGGTATTGTTGGTCGGGTAGAAGCACGTGATGCATTGACCGGTGCGATGGTGTGGTCTCGTCCAGTGGTCGAAGGCCATATGGGCTATACCTATAAAGCAGGCGTGAAGCAGAAAAACGGCAAATACAAAGACGGCGAGAAAGTTGAAAATGGTATTTCTGGAACACGTGGTGCGACATGGCCGGGTGATATGTGGAAAACCGGTGGTTCAGCGACTTGGTTAGGTGGAACCTATGATGCGGAAGTCGATTTACTTTTCTTCGGTACGGGTAACCCTGCTCCTTGGAACGCGCACTTACGTCCGGGTGATAACTTATTCTCTGCTTCAACCGTAGCGATTAATCCCGATACCGGTAAAATTGTTTGGCATTACCAATCAACACCGAATGAGTCTTGGGATTTTGATGGGGTGAATGAATTTATTTCTTTCGATTTAGAGAAGGACGGCGAAGTGATTAAGGCCGGTGCTAAAGCGGATAGAAATGGTTTCTTCTACGTCATTAACCGGACTAACGGTAAGTTGATTTCAGCGAATCCATTTATTACCCGCCAAGACTGGGCAACCGGTGTGGACCTTAAAACAGGTCGACCCATTGAAACGGCTAATGCTCGTCCTGGTGACCCTGCTAAGGCAGATGGCAAAAAAGGTTCTTCAGTATTTGCAGTGCCTTCATTCCTAGGCGGTAAAAATTGGATGCCAATGGCATATAACCCCAATACGGACTTGTTCTATGTGCCTGCTAACGAATGGGGAATGAACCTATGGAATGAGCCGGCTACCTATAAAAAGGGTGCGGCGTTTATGGGAGCGGGTTTCACGATTAAACCCCTTTATGACGATTATATCGGTGCGTTACGAGCGATTGATCCTAAAACGGGTAAATGGATTTGGGAATATAAAAACTATGCCCCTCTATGGGGTGGCGTGTTAACCACCGGTGGCAACTTGGTTTTCTTCGGAACACCTGAAGGTTACTTAAACGCTTTAGACGCTAAAACAGGCGAGTTGCTTTGGAGATTCCAAACGGGCTCAGGTATTGTTGGCATTCCTGTTACTTGGGAAATGGATGGCGAACAGTACATCGCCGTTCCTTCTGGCTGGGGTGGTGCGGTACCTCTTTGGGGTGGCGACGTTGCAAAGCGTATTAAAACGCTGAACCAAGGTGGTTCTTTATGGGTGTTTAAACTTCATAAAAGCTAAGCTATTGCAAAATAGTGTGTCAAGAAGGCCGGTTATCCGGCCTTCTTTTTTGCTAGGGTAGGGATTATGGCTAGGCAAACCGGTAAAACAGCAGAACAAACACGTCGGCATATTATTGATACGGCGTATGCCTTATTTGGGCATAAGGGTTTTGATGGTGTATCCATTCAAGAAATTGCGCAGAGATCAAAGTTAAGTAAGGGCGCTTTGTATTGGCACTTTAAAAATAAAGAAGAACTGTATTTTGAATGCCTGAAAGAGTTTCGTCATTTACTGCGCAAAAAAATATTTATTCCGATGCTGCAAGAAGTAAAACCTGCGCTGCAGTTGTCATTATTTTTTAGCGGAACCCGCGACGTGCTAACGGACCCGTTAATGGTAGATTTTGCGGCGGGTTATTTATTCGGCATGGGGCGGAGCGACAAAGAGGTGGTTAACTACTTTAGAGAGCGTACCTTCAGCGAGTCAGAGAAGTTTTTATCGAGTGTGTTGGAAAAAGGACGTGAAATTGGACGTTTCAGTTTCGACGGTGATGCCTTACCTATTGCGCGTTCTTTATGGGCGTTGATGGAAGGTTGCATCTTGCAAATGCGGCGGCAGCCAGCCGATGAGATCGAGGAAACGATGGTCGCGTTATGGGATGTGTTTGCAAAAGGTATCGGTTTGCAGTTGAAAAAATAGGGGATGTTTTTTTTATTGCGATAAATTGAACGATCGTTTAATATATTTTTTTGTTACAGTTTGATGAAAACAGAGCGGAAGTTCCCACTTGTTTTTTTAAACGCTAAATAAATTACGAGGAAATACTATGGCTTCATATAAAGCACCGACTCGCGATATGGACTTCGTCCTGAACGAGATTATTAATGTTGGCTCTTTAACAGAGATTGAAAAGTTTGCCGATGCAACAGCAGATATCGTTGCTGGAGTGCTAGATGAAGCGGCCAAGCAAATTGACAATACGATTGGGGTATTGAATGAGTCTGGTGACGCGGAAGGCGCGCAATTAAATAACGGCGAAGTAACCGTACCTACTGGTTTTAAAGAAGCCTATAAAGCCTATGCGGAAAGTGGCTGGATTGGCCTTGATAAAGACGTTGAGTTTGATGGCCAAGGCCTACCTTATGCGTTGGCGACGGCGGTAACGGATATGTTGTCGGGCGCTAATGCGGCTTTCTCTTTATACCCTGGCTTGAGTAATGGGGCTTATGAAGCGTTGAGAGCACATGGTTCTCAGGAGCAGAAAGAGAAGTATATGAGTCACCTAAGCCAAGGTGACTGGAGTGGCACGATGTGTTTGACCGAGCCCGGTGCGGGTAGTGACTTGGGTCAGGTGAGAACCAAGGCAGAACCTCAAGACGACGGCAGTTACCTGATTGAAGGTAATAAAATCTTCATCACCGCCGGCGAACACGATATGACCGACAATATCCTGCATTTGGTATTGGCGCGAACTCCTGGTGCACCTGAGGGCATTCGTGGTATCAGCATGTTTATTGCACCGAAATTCCTCATTAATGAAGACGGTTCATTAGGCGAGCGTAATGCCGTTGAGTGTGCGAGCATCGAAGAAAAAATGGGTATCCACGGTTCGTGCACCTGTGTGCTGAACTTCAATGGTGCCAAAGCGCACTTAGTGGGTGAGCTCAATAAAGGCATCCAAAATATGTTTGTGATGATGAACTCTGCTCGTTTGATGGTCGGTTTACAAGGTTTAGGTGTTGCTGAACGAGCGACTCAAAATGCAATTACCTATGCTAAAGAACGTAAACAAGGTCGTCCATTAACGCGTAAAGCGGAATCATCATTCGATAGCGATACGATTATTGTTCATCCTGACGTACGTCGTATGTTATTGAACATGAAGGCGTTAACTGAAGGTTGCCGGATGATGGCCTATGATACGGCTAAACACGTGGATTTATCAGAGCACCACCCTGATGAGGCCGTGCGAGCTAGCTCTAAAGCACGAGTCGATTTAATGACACCGGTTTGTAAGGCTTTTACTACCGACGCCGGTGTAGAAGTCACCAGTATGGGTATTCAGGTTTATGGTGGGCATGGTTTCATTACCGAAAATGGTATGGAACAGAATATGCGCGATAGCAAAATATTCTGTCTATATGAAGGAACCAACGGCATTCAAGCGATGGATTTAATCGGCCGTAAATTATCGATGGCGAATGGTCAGTTACCGCGTGACTTTTTTGCTGAAGTGAAAGCCGAACTAGCATCAGCTAGCGACGAGGTGGCTTTCATTGCTGAGCCACTAAGCGTCGCCTTAGCAGATTTAGAAGAGGTGACCAATTGGTTGGTCGAGTCGAAAGCGGCAAACCCAAATGACTCGGCTGCGAGTGCGGTTGATTACTTGCAAGCCTTTGGTTTGGTCTCATTAGGTTATTACTGGTTGCGTGCGGCAAAAGTGTCTGCGGCGAAAGACGGTGTGTTCTATCAAGGAAAACTAGCCACGGCTCGTTTCTTTGCCACTAAGTTATTGCCGAAAGTACACGGTCTGGTGCCGGTTATTTTGGCCGGTGGTGATTGTGTGATGGAGCCTGCGGAAGAGTTGATCGTTTAGTCGCTTCATAAAACTCGTTTTAACTTAAAAACCCACTCATTGAGTGGGTTTTTTTATGTCTCAAGCCGAGCAGTATTGACGATAGTGCTAAAATTTAATTGAGTGCCCGTTAGCGGAAATATATTTGTATGGACCGGAGATAGAGAGGGATTTATGGCAGATATACTGCCTTTTAAAAGGAAAAGTTTAGCCGAGAAACATCGCGGGAATACGCTCTGTCGAAACGGTCATCACCGTTGGCGGATTGATAAAAACAAAGTGTTTGATGTGAAGCAGGGACGTTTAGTTAGCGTTTATCAATGCACGCGCTGTGGTCTCAAAAAGAATACCTTGGATTAACGGGGCAGTTGAGAATGACGGGTTCGCTTGCCGCTACGCTAAATAATATTGCTTGAGGAAGGGCTTTCGTTGACGTTTTAAATGAATACGCTAGAATTAGCGGTTAAGGGTATGCGTATTTAATAAAAAATGGAGATGAAAATGAGAGTTTACAAAAAAATCACGGCAATGTTTGCTGTTGCGATGTTGTCAGTGGGTTGTACATCGGTTGAAACCGAGAGTTGGCAGAACTGTGCGATTGCTGGCGGTTTATTAGGCGGCGCAGCGGGTGCCTTTGTTGAAGGTGCAACTGAAGTTGCCGTAGGAACAGTTGTTGGGGTAACGGTGGGTGGTGCAATTTGTGGAAGTGAAGCACCGCGAGTCGCTGCAGCTGAGCCAGACACTGATGCTGATGGTATTGTCGATAGTCGTGACGAGTGCCCAGCAACACCGGCCGGAGCAGTTGTTGATAGTAAGGGTTGTACAATCGATGGTGATGCTGATGGCGTTGCTGATTATAAAGATCAGTGCCTGAATTCAGCGCCGGGTGCAAAGGTTAATAGCTTAGGCTGCGTAGACGCCTTAGTTTTAGATGGGGTCAACTTCCATACAGGGTCTGCCAAGCTAACTGCGTCGGCAAAAGAAATTCTCCTGCCATTGGCGATGTCTCACCATAAATACCATTCAGATGTAAACCTAGTCATTACTGGGCATACTGACTCACAGGGTTCAGATGCATCTAACCAAGCCTTATCTGAGAATCGTGCGCAAGCGGTGAAAGCCTTTATGGTACTTCATGGTTGTGATGCTAATAAACTATCAACGATGGGTTATGGCGAAAGCAAGGCGATTGCTGATAATGCGAGTTCTGCAGGACGAGCTAAGAATCGTCGTGTTGAGTTAAGCGTACAGCAATAGCTCCACGCTAAATAAAGGAAAACGGGGCCATTGGCCCCGTTTTTTTGTGCTGAATTTATGTTTATGGTACTTGTTCGACTAGATTTTCGGCGGCGTGCTGAACCGACTGACAGCCGCTTATATCGTTAGTTATTTTTTTGTTGATAAGCGCCATTGCTGAGCGATGCCGCCTGAGGTCTCGCTGAAAAAGGAACGGCCATCAGCAGCAAATTCTAAGGCGATAATCGCGGCGGTATCGGGTCTCCAGATACTGCGTTTTTTTGGTAACCAGGTCTGTAGTAGTTTGCCTGTTTTTACTGACCATAAATCAATCCGTTGATTAGGTCGCCCCGTTAATAAGGTTTTCGAGTCGGGTGAAAAGCTGGCGGCAGACACCGTCATATAACGCATTGGTAATTGACTGATCATCTTGCCTGTTTTGGTATTCCAAATGCGTGACTTACCTAAGGATGCGTTGCTCATGGCGTATGCGCCATTCGCCGATAGGGCTACCTGATAAATTTTAAAGGTATGCGACCATTGTTGTTTTAGCTCGCCGCTGGTTAAATCCCATAGTTTTGCTTGGTGCTCGTTACCGCCGGTCATCGCGTACTGACCGTTGGCCGATAACGCGACGCTATTGATGCTGCCGTCGTGCTCAAAGGTATGGACGATCTTTCCATAATAAAGGTCGAAGTAGTAAGCTTGGTTGTTTTCCATGCCGATGATAGCGTGTGAGCCGTCGGCGGATATCGCCAGGTCGCTGATTCTAGGGAAATCCCAATAACCAATGATTTTGCCGCTGTCTATTTCCCATAGTGCTAACGAAGCTCTTTCGGCAGTTAGGGCAAATTGATTGTTTGCCGATAGCGCAGAGGCAATGATGCCGTCGTTACTGTCGGTGTGTTGCCATTGCTGCTTGGTTTTATTGCTGGCGACGTCAATTAGGCGGGCTGGGCCACCGGTCGCGGCGACTAGAGCATATTTGGCATCACTCGAAAAGCTGGCAGTAAATAAACCCTTTTCATCGTGTACCCAGGTTTTACTGGCTTTTTCGGAGTCTCCGCAGGCCGCTAGTTGCAGGCAAATCAGGATGGTGTAACAGAGTTTTAATAACCATTTCATGGGGTAAGTTTAGTTGTTATTGTGTAGAAGTCGCTTAAATATGAGCTGCAGCTTGGTGAGTAGTCCGAGCCGTTTTGCATGGATGATTTGCTCCGTATTCAGCTCCATTTCGTTGCCGCAGATAAATGCAGACAGTAGCTTGTTAAACTCCCTAGGCTGTTCTAGTTGAGGTGAGTGACCAATATTGCGCATGATATGTAAGCGGCAGTGACTGATTTTTTGCTGCATGTCTTTCAATGCTTGCAGTGGGATCACGCTGTCTAAGTCACCGTAGATGATCAGTACGGGAAAGTTGAAGTGTTTTAATAACTCGGCCCCAGTCCATGACTTAAGTGTGGCTAAGAAACCGCTGAATGCCTTAGGGTCCATTTTTAGCGCGTCGTCGACCGCTTGGTTTAAGTAGTTGTGGCGTTTGACTAGGCCCGGCATCGATTTTTTTATCGAGGCACTAATGATTTGTCTTTTGATGTTGATCTGGCCTAAGAACTGAAAAATATTTTCTGCCGAGAACCAAGAATCAGCTGCTGGAAGTTGCTGTACTCTCATTAAGCCGCCGGCAGGGGCTGGTGCGACCAGTGTTAGGCTGATAATACGTTCAGGTATATGGCCTGCGAGCTGTTGGGCGACGGCTCCACCCAAGGAGTGTCCGACGAGGTGAAAGGTATCGAGTTGCAAGTGGTTAACAAATTGAAGAATATCTTCGCTGAGGGTTTCAATATCATAACCGGCGGCAGGTGCTTCGCTATCCCCGCAGCCGCGAAAATCTGGGGCGTAAGCGCGGTAACCCTGGGGTAGGTGTTGTAAAAAATCTTGCCAATAATGCCAGCTGCCAAAATTCCCATGCAAAAAAACGATCGGCGTGTCGCCGTGGCCTTGTTGCTCGTAGTGGGTATTGCACGCGGGCAGCTGGATGAATGGCATCGCGCTAATGCACCCAGTTTAGTTTTTTATGCAGTGACACCACGCTGCCAATGATAATCAGGGTGGGTGGTTTGGGTTTTAATTGGTCAACTTTATCGGCAATGTTTAATAAGTCGGAGATGATCACGCGGTGATCGGGGGTGGTGCCTTTTTGCACGAGTGCTATCGGGGTGTCGCCAGCCAGTCCACGTTGCACCAGCTTCTCACAAATTTGTCGTAAGCCGAGTAGCCCCATGTAAATGACGATGGTTTGGTTGGGCTTGGCGAGGTGGTCCCAATCTAGGTTGACGGTATCATTTTTTAAGTGGCCGGTGACAAATAAGCACGATTGGGCGTGGTCACGGTGGGTCAGCGGTATGCCTGAGTAACTAGCACAACCGGAAGCCGCGGTAATACCGGGGACGACCTCAAAGGCAATATTTTGATCAATGAGCGTTTCAATTTCTTCGCCACCACGGCCAAACATGAAGGGGTCGCCGCCTTTTAGCCGCACGACACGTTTTCCTTGTTTAGCCAGCTTGCTGAGAAGGCTGTTGATGTCCTCTTGTGGTAGGCTGTGATTGCTGCGTTGTTTGCCGACGTAGACACGGTCGGCATCGCGACGTGCGAGGTTTAATACCTCTGCAGACACTAGGCGGTCGTATACTATCACATCCGCCTGTTGCAGAATACGCAGTGCTTTGAGGGTTAATAACTCAGGGTCACCCGGTCCACCGCCGACTAAGTAAACCTTGCCTTCGGCTGGGCTATCGTCGGTGTTGCTGAGTTGCTTACGGAGTGCGCTTTCGGCTTCGCTGTGCTGGCCTTGGTAGCTCAAGTCGGCAATCGGGCCGTTGAAGGTTTGCTCCCAGAACATGCGGCGTAGTTCAGGGTTGCTAAAGTGATCTTTAACGGTTTGGCGAAATTTTGCTGCTAGCGCAGCGAGATTGCCTAAGCGATGTGGTAATAAGGTTTCAAGCTTGGCACGTAGCAGGCGTGAGAGTACCGGAGCAACCCCGCCGCTGGAAATACCGATGGTGATGGGCGCGCGGTCAATAATCGCTGGGAAGATAAAACTGCATAACCCGGGTTGGTCGACAACATTGACTGGGATGTTGTGCTGTTGAGCATCGGTAGACGCCAGCTGGTTGATCATCTCGTCATCACTGGCGGACACGACGAGACAAAATGCCTGGCTATCGCCGGCACTGAATTGGCGTTTGATATGTTTTATTTTTTTCTCGGCGGCGAGCCCGGCGAGTTCCTCGCTGAGCTCTATGGCCATCACGCTGACGCTTGCGTTGGCTTCGAGTAGTAGGCGAACTTTACGGGTGGCCACGGAGCCGCCGCCAATGACGAGGCAGTCCTGCTCGGTTAATTTATGAAAAAGTGGTAAATAGTCCATGGTTTATTGTACTTCTGAGTGTCTAAAACAGCTAATAAGGTGGTCGTTAACAAGTCCGCTTGCCTGCATAAATGCATAACAAATCGTGGGCCCGACAAAGCTAAACCCTTTTGTTTTAAGGTCGCTGCTGAGGCGAGAAGAGAGCTTTGTTTGAGAAGGTATCTGTTGTGAGCTTGCCCAATGGTTAATGATAGGTTGCTTGTCGACAAAACGCCAAAGGTAATTGGAAAAACTGCCAAACTCTTTTTGTACGCGGTTAAATGCCTGTGCATTTTTGACGCTGGCCCGTATTTTTAATGTATTCCGTATCAACCGAGGGTTGGCTAATAAGTCGTCTATTTTTTGCGCAGTATAAGTGGCGACAACAGCGGGATCAAAATTATCATATAATTCTTGATATGCCGCTCGGCGTTTCAGCACGGTTGACCAGCTCAGTCCGGCTTGGACTCCTTCTAAAATAAGCAACTCAAATAAGCGCTGGTCCTCATATAGAGGAACGCCCCATTCTTCGTCATGGTATTGGGTGTCTAGTGTATTAGTTGGCCAGGCGCAGCGACTGAGCGGTTGCACTTTTAGCGTAAGCTGATGATTGACCAGCCCTTGTCGTTTGCATGTTGCCTGAGTTGGCTGTCTGGGTCAACGGCTACCGGTTGACTGACCCGTTCGAGTAGTGGAATGTCATTATGCGAGTCGCTATAAAAACAGCTGTCGGTTAAGTTTTGCTGGTTTTCATTGAGCCATGTGTTTAGGCGAGTGACTTTCCCATGTTGATAACATGGTTCTTCAATATAGCGTCCGGTGTAAAGCCCGTTTTGTAATTCAGGTTCGGTGGCTAACATATGAGGGATGCCAAACAGCTCGACAATAGGCTCGGTGACAAAACGGTTGGTGGCGGTGATAACAATTAATTGATCGCCACGCTGACGGTGTTTTTCAACCAATTGTAGGGCGGCGGGTAACACCAAGGGGCGAATCTTCTCATCGATGAATTGTTGACGCCATTGCTGTAGTTTTTCTAGCGGGTGTTCGGCTAAAAAAGATAACGCAAACTTAAGGTATTCGTCGATGTCGAGTTTACCTTGGCAATAATCATCGTAAAACTGGCTGTTGGCCCGTGCGTAGTCGTCGCCATCGACGAGTTTTTGTTCTACTAAAAATTGTCCCCAAAGGTGATCGCTATCATCACTAATTAGGGTGTTGTCTAAATCAAAAATTGTTAAGCTCATGGGGTTGGGTTGTGCGATAAAAAAGCAAGTCTGACATAAAACACAGAGATTCCCAATCATTTTGTTATCGGTGCTCGCTAGGCCTTAAAACGTGGCTATAATGAGGCTCAATAAACGTTATTTGAATGAAGGGACGATGATCGACGAGAATGGATATCGACACAATGTGGGTATCATTTTATGCAATCAGCAAAATCAATTATTTTGGGCGAGGCGTGCAAACCAAAGCGGTTGGCAGTTTCCTCAAGGTGGGATTGATGAGGGTGAGACGCCCGAACAAGCCATGTATCGAGAGCTGTATGAGGAAGTCGGCCTGAGTATTGGGCAGGTGGAGTTAATTGGTCGAACGAATGAGTGGGTTTATTATGATTTGCCGAAACGTTTTGTGCGCAAGGATGCATTCCGCAGCTGTATTGGTCAAAAGCAGATTTGGTTTATGTTACGTCTGTTAGAGGATGACAATAAGATTTCATTCGATACGGGCAGCGTGCCCGAGTTTGATAGTTGGCGCTGGACCGATTATTGGGAACCGGCATTTGATGTGGTGCACTTTAAACGCAATGTTTATTTGAGCGCGTTAACCGAGATGTGGTCATCTTTGTTTCCAGGGGTCACGCCAAATCTGCACGAAGAATAGTTGTTTTATTGCGGTAATCTTTGACAAAGTTTGGGGCTATTTCAGCCCGTTTAAAACAATCATGGCTTGATCAGGGGGTCCTTAGTAGCCGCTAGAGCTTTGCTCAAGGGTCTCGGGAGCGCTGGCTAGACGAATGACGCTAGTTTGGATCGAGCCATCGGGGCTTAAGCGTAACCAACGATACCCCGGCGCTATATTGTCGATGGCAAATTCTTTACTCAGCGGAGTAAATTGAAAACAGGTGGATGGGCTGGCATAAATTGGCCTACCTTCGACCATACCCTCGAACTCTTGGTGGACGTGACCATGAATGAGCCCCGCAACCTTTGGGGTACTGCGAATAAGTTTGAGCAGTGATTCAGGGTTTATCACGGTCATCGTATCGAGCCATTCACTGGCTACGGGAATGAGTTGGTGATGTAGGCAGATAAGTACCTGTTTGTCGGGGTGTCGATCGATTTCTTGGCGTAAATTTATGACCTCTTGTTCTTTTAGAGTCCCGCCCTCTTCGCCAGCTGTTTCGGTGTCGAGAAAGGCGAATAACCACTGTTGATATTGTACAAAAGGTTGGTATAAGACGGAGCCCGTGTTGAATAAATGACCGAGCTTTTCCGGGGTGTCATGGTTGCCGGGCAACACGTAACAAGGGATATTTAGGGTAGATAAGTGTTTGATGAGGCGTAAATAAGAGGCCTCGGAACCATCTTGGCTTAAATCGCCAGTCAGAAAAATTAAGTCGGGTGGCCAACTCGCTTGTTGTGCGAGTTCGAGTACGGCTAGGAAGCTGTCTTCGGTATTGACCCCAACCAATTGTTGCTCGGTGGCGGCGAACAAGTGCATGTCAGATATTTGTAATATCTTGATATCCGTATCATTACTTTTTTCTGACGAAAAAACGTTCATAGTTATTATTTTTTGCCCACAGGCAATGGATGCGTCACCATAGTATAGCGCCTGTTTGTCAAAATGGCTGAAAAATACGTGCGCTGTTTTATGCCGGGTTCGATGCGTTTGTTATCGGTGGCGCTGAGGTCTGTTTGCGGGATTTAATCCAGTAACTTTATCAGCACGCTGGAGCGTCGAGTTTGATTGTAACGGCGTTGTTTCTCTGCGGGTAAATCGGTGAGTTCGGCGGCTTTGAAGCCTTTTTCTGCAAACCAATGGCTACTTTGTGTAGTCAGGACGAATAAGCGTTTTAGTCCGTTTTCCCGCGCCTTATTTTCCATCATGTTTAACAGGTGTTCGCCGCGCTCACCATTGCGGTAACGAGGGTGCACGGCGACACACGCTAGTTCACCGATATTATCATCAGGGTATTCATACAGGGCGGCGCAAGTGGTGATGAGGCCATCTTGCTCGATCACATGGAATTTATTAATATCCATTTCGAGGGTTTCGGTGGCGCGGTAGCTGAGTAAGCCGCGTTGCTCTAATGGGCGTATTAACTCAATAATACCGTGGATATCGTTAATGGTTGCGGGTCTTGCATCGTCGAAGGGTTGGATGCTGATGAGTGTTCCAGAGCCTTGTCGGGTGAAAAGTTCGAGTTGTAGGCCGCCATTTATTTTACGGTTAATGAGGTGGATGCGTGGTACGCCTAATTTGCTCGCGCGAATGGCCTCTTCTAAGTGTAGATAGGCGTCATCGAGTTTGTCTTCATTGGCATCAAGGATCACCTGTGCTTGCTCGGTGGTTAATTGGCCAATAAGCTGCTGATCCTCACTGAGTAACTCGGTTCGTTCGGTTAATAAGATCAGTTTGTCGGCGGTGATCGCGGTGGCAATAGCGGTAGCGATTTCTTCACTGCGCAGGTTGAATACTTCGCCGGTGGGTGAATAACCCAAGGGTGAGATGAGGATAATCTGCTCGGAATCAAGACAGCTTGCGATGGCTTCGGCGTCAACGCGGCGCACTTCACCGGTAAATTGATAATCAACGCCATCGATGATACCTAATGGCTTGGCGACAATGAAGTTACCCGAGGTTACACGAATGCTAGCACCGGCCATCGGCGTGTTAGCGAGGCTGATTGATAATTGCGCTTCGATATTGGTACGCACGGTTCCGGTCGCTTCTTTGGCTAATTCCAGGGTGTTTTTGTCGGTGACTCTGAGGTGCTGGAATACTCGGCTTGAACGATGGTTGTTGCTCAGTTTTTTTTCTAGTTGAGGGCGAATGCCGTGAACGAGAATCAGGCGGATTCCGAGGCTGTTGAGCAGCGCAAAGTCTTCAATTAGACTGGCAAAAAGCTCGTCTTCGACCGCTTCGCCGCTGATATTAATAACAAATGTTTTGCCGCGATGGGCATGGATATAGGGTGCGGTGCTTCTAAACCAATGAATAAACTGCTTGGCTTGGATTGAGGCGGGGGTGGTTTGTGCTTGTTTGACTGCGGGGGGCTGAATATCGATATTGAGTCGGCGAGCAGCCTCGCAGATTCTATTGTTAGCCGAGGTCGGGATGAGCCCGCCGGTGCCGCCTTTGTGTTTTGCATAGGTCCAGCGGTAAATAGTGGCTGGGTCTTTGTTGATTGCCTTGGCGAGGGCTTTGATCCCACCAAATTGCTCGATAATAAATTTGGCATCGTTTGACATGGGTCTATCTTAGTGGTTTCTTGCGAAAAACGCAAAGAGATGGTATTACTTGCGTTTCTTTGCGTTAAGGGCTTAATTTATGCAAATGTGCTGGATCAGGCGGTGCAGGAAGTGACAGTAGGGTTCTATTTGTTCGCCGGGGATGAATTCATTGGCTTGGTGGGCTTGGTCGATACTGCCTGGGCCGATGACGATGGTGTCTAAACCTAGTTTGTTTAAGTAAGGTGCTTCGGTGCCAAAGGCAACCGCCTCGGCAGGTTTGCCGCTGATTGATTCGACTAAGCGGGTGAAACCCGCGTCAGCAGGGGTTTCGAATGGTGGTACACCGCAAAATATCGGTCGATAGGCGAGTTTGAGTTTACCGTCATCGGGCAGTACCTTGAACAGACGCTGTTGTAAGTCGGCGCGCAAATAATCGATATCCATGCCGGGTAGTGGGCGGATATCTATTTGGGTTTCACAGTGTGAGCAAATTCGATTGGGGTTGTCGCCGCCGTGAATGGAGCCAATGTTCAGGGTCGGTGAGGATACTTCAAATGACGGGTGTTGATGCCGTGCCTGTAGTTCTTCCCGCCAGCTCAATAGTTCGTTGATAATCTGGTGCATGCCCTCGGTTGCGCTAGCGCCCAGGCTGGGGTTGCTAGAGTGACCAGCGTGGCCAGTGACGATCAGCGATTCCATCATCACCCCTTTATGCATACGAACGGGCGTTAAATTGGTTGGTTCACCGATGATCGCGTATTGGGCGTGCTGTAGTTGTTCGCGGCTGAGCGATTGGGCGCCGCTCATCGCGCTTTCTTCATCGGCGGTTGCGAGGATGGTTAGCGGGCGTTTAAAGTCGCTGGTTTTGAATTTTGCCGCCGTATCAATGGCTAAGGCAAAAAATGACTTCATGTCGGTGCTGCCTAGGCCGTAGAACTTGTTGTCGCGTTCGGTCAGTTTGAAGGGGTCTTGTTGCCACCGGCTATCGTCATATGGCACGGTGTCGGTGTGCCCTGACAGCACCAAGCCGTTGGCGCCTTTGTGTTGCGGGCCGATGGTGGCGATTAAGTTGGCCTTGCCATTTTGTTCTGCTAGTGGCTGGATGGAAACCTGAAAACCTAGGTTTCCTAACCACTCCGCCAGTAAATTAATAACCGGTAAATTACTTTGGTCGTGCTGACGATTAGTGCTACTGACCGACGGGGTGCCAATTAAGGCACGCATCATCTCTAGGCGGGTTAAGGACTTAATCAAGGTGGCAAACTAAAATGATGAGTTCCATGAGGATTTTTTACGCCAAGATAGTTTGGGTAGAATAAAACCAAGGAAAATGCCAAATAATAACACCCCAGAGCCGGCTAAAAACCAATCTAAAGCCTCGCTGTTTTTCAACGTATCGGTTTCTCTTTTGAGGCTTTCAAATTCGCGTTCAATACTCACGACTCGCTGCTGTAACTGATTGCGTTCGCCTAAGATTTCTACCGCATTGCTAGATACCTTTTGCAGCTCACTCAATTCACGAGATAACTCGCTGTTGGATTTTTTGAGTTCGCTGGTTTCGCTGTCTAAGCCGCTTTTCTGTTTACCCAGTAGGTTGAGCTGTTCACTGGAGGCGCTGAATTTTGTTTTCAGCGCGGCGAGTGTTTTTTCGGCTTTATTGAGGCGAGATTTTGCCGAGGGTGTGTTGCGCAGTAATCGGCTCAGTACCCAGCCATTTTTGGTTGCACTTAAGGCGATTTTCGAATAACCGGAAGCTTGATCTTGCTCAAGTACAGTGATTCGTTTTCCGCTCTTCAAGGTGGCAATAATACGGTGGCTAGCGCTTTTTCCTGAGCGAACCATGATTTCAAGCTCGTCGGAGACATAAGCGGTTTGGGCGATGCTGGAGCTGCATATGAGCATGCAGAGGGCGAAGGTGATTTTTTTCACGAAGGGTCCTTTCAGGGTGATGTTAAAAGAGCTGATTTATTTCATTAAAAGTTCTAGTAGGGCTTTTTGAGCGTGTAGGCGGTTTTCGGCCTCATCCCAAATAACACTTTGTTGGCCGTCGAGCACCTCAGCGCTGACTTCCTCTCCACGGTGTGCAGGTAGGCAATGCATAAATAAAGCGTCTGAATTGGCCAGAGCCATGATGCTCGCGTCGACGCAGAAGCCTTCGAAGGCCTTTTCGCGGTCTTGCTGCTCTTGTTCTTGTCCCATGCTAGCCCAAACGTCGGTGACGATTAAGTCGGCGCCCTGGGCGGCTAGTTTTGGATCGTTGAATAAGCGTACATGGCTCGCCGTGCTATCCAGTAACGGTTGCTCTGGTTCATAGCCGGTCGGGCAGGCGATGCTCAGTTGGAAGTCGAGCAGTTTGGCGGCATTCATATAGGATTGGCACATATTATTGCCATCGCCAATCCAACAGACTTGTTTGCCCTTAATGTCGCCGCGTTGCTCAAACCAGGTTTGTAGGTCGGCGAGTAATTGACAGGGGTGGAAACGATCGGTTAGGCCGTTGATAACCGGCACCTTGGAGTGCTTAGCAAAAGTGCTTACCGTGCTGTGGTCGTTGGTGCGTAACATAATCCCATCGACCATGCTCGATATAACACGAGCCGAGTCGGCCAGTGGTTCGCCACGACCTAATTGGGTGTCGCGAGGCGATAAAAATAATGCGCTACCACCGAAGTGAGTCATGCCTGCTTCAAATGATATGCGGGTGCGGGTGGACGATTTTTCAAAAATCATTCCGAGCACCTTGTTTTTAAGTGGCTGGTGAATTTGACCTGCTGCGCGCATCTTTTTTAATTCGATGGCGCGTTGAATAAGTGCGCGTAATTCGTCGGCGCTAAGGTCGTTAAGGGTAATAAAGTGACGTGGTTTCATGCGAATACTGTACGAAAGAATGGGTTAATGGGCAATAATTAAGTCGCTAACGATATCAATAATGCTGGTGGCTTCGGCATCGGTGATGGTGAGCGGGGGTAATAAACGGACGTTATTGCCGCCGGCAACGTTGATCAGTAATTTTTGTTCGAGTGCTTTTGCGACGAGTTCAGTACAAGGTGTTTTGAGCTCAATTGCGATCATTAAACCCTTGTTACGCACCTCGACGACGTGTTCACAGTGTTGCAGTTTTTGCTTAAAGCCGGCGTTCATTTTTGCGCCAAGTTGTAAGGCGCGTTGGCTGAGTTGGTCACGCTGTAATACTTCGATGACGCTCAGAGCAGCGGCGCAAGCGAGCGGGTTACCGCCAAAGGTGGAGCCATGTGAGCCGGCAGTTAATAAGCCGGTGGCCTTGCCGCTACTGAGGCATGCGCCAATGGGTACGCCGTTGCCGAGTGCTTTGGCCATGGTCACAACATCGGCTTTAATGCCGTTTTGCTGACTGGCGAGGAAGCTGCCGGTGCGGCCGACGCCGGTTTGGATTTCATCGAGCATTAATAAACAATCATGTTGCTCGGATAAATCGCGTAATTTATTTAAGTAGTCGTCGGCGGGAATGTTGACCCCGCTTTCACCTTGAATGGGCTCAACCAAAATGGCGGCAATATTATTGTGCTGTTCGAAGAGCGATTCAATGGCGGGAATATCGTTATAGTTGGCGTGAATGAATCCGGCGGGTAATGGCGCAAAGCCTTCTTTAACTTTATCGTTTCCGGTGGCGGTTAAGGTGGCTAAGGTACGGCCATGGAAGCTGTTGTGCATGCAGATAATTAAGGGTTCGTCGATGCCCTTGTTGTGACCAAATCGACGGGCAATTTTAATGGCGGCTTCATTCGCTTCGGCACCTGAATTGGCAAAAAACACATCATTCATACCACTGAGTTCGCATAGCTTATTAGCGAGCTTCTCTTGCTTGTCGATATAATACAAGTTCGAGGTGTGGGTTAAGGTGTTAGCTTGTTCGCTGATTGCGGCCGCTACTTCTGGGTGGCTATGACCTAAACTGCAGACGGCGATACCGGCTAAGGCATCGAGGTACTGTTGCCCCTCGTCATCCCATAAATAAGCGCCTTTGCCTTTCACGAAGCGTACGGGTAGTGATGCGTAGGTTGGCATTATGTGTTTGTGCATGACGAGCCTTTTAGTCAGTTTTCAGTAAAACAAAAGGCAGCCTATATAAGGCCGCCTATTCTGTGGACTAATCATTATAATTAGCTCTCTCTAAATCAGCAACTAATCAACTATGGATGCCATCGAGTTAAGTATTTTTTCCAGCCGAATTGAATCGGTGTGTGATGAAATGGGCGCGGTATTACGGCGTGCGGCATTTTCACCGAATATTAAGGATCGCTTGGATTTTTCTTGTGCGGTGTTCGATTTGAACGGGCGTTTATGCGCGCAAGCGGCGCATATTCCGGTACACCTGGGCAGTATGGCGTATGCCATGCAAGGTGTCGTGGAGCGGTTTGTTTGGGGTGAGGGTGACATGGTGGTGTTTAATGACCCGTACCTTGGCGGAACCCACCTGCCGGATATCACCGTGGTGTGTCCGGTGCACTTGCAAAATAAATTAGTTGGTTTTGTCGTTAATCGTGCGCACCATGCCGATATTGGCTCAGACACCCCAGGTTCCATGCCTTTAGCTCGGAGTTTAGCGGAGGAGGGGCTGGTGATCGAGCCACAAAAAATTATGCGAGCTCATCAAACCAGCGCTGAATTTGATGAAATAATGCAAGCTCTAAAACATACGGTTGAATCGACCGGTGATTTTAATGCGCAAATGAGCGCCAATCAGCGTGGTGCGGAGAGTTTGCTGGCGATGATTAAAGAGTGCGGCGCGGGTGTTTACCAGGCCGGGCTCAGTCAACTCAATGAATATGGCGACCGCTTGATGCAGCAATTGTTAACGCAATTGCCGGATGGTGAGTACTGCTTTGACGATAAAATGGATGATGACGGTCTAGGTACGACGGATATTAATATTCGTCTGCGTTTGCGACTGCAAGATGGCGAAGTGTTGGCCGATTTTGCCGGCACTTCCGCGCAAGTGGCCGGTAATATTAACTGCCCTCTATCGGTGGTCGCAGCAGCGGTGTATTACGTCTTTAGGTGTTTGATGCCGAATAACACGCCGGCGTGTTTTGGGGTGTACCAGCGAATAAACATAACCGCCCCATTAGGCTGTTTGGTGAATGCGATTAAACCGGCTGCGGTGGCGGCGGGTAACGTGGAAACCAGTTCGCGTTTAGTTGATGTGGTGATGGGCGCTTTAGCGCAGGCAGTGCCAGGGCGCATTCCGGCGGCGAGTCATGGCAGTATGAATAACTTGGCGATGGGCGCGAACACGGAATCTGACCGGTGGAATTATTACGAAACAATTGGTGGTGGGATGGGGGCTGGGCTCAAGCACCCGGGTTTGTCGGCGCGGCAGACGCATATGACTAATACCCTGAATACGCCGATTGAATCCTTAGAAATGCACTACCCCTTGCGTTTGCGTCGCTATCAGGTTCGTCGTGGTTCGGGCGGCGCTGGACGTCACCGAGGTGGCGACGGGATTGTACGGGAAATTGAGTTTTTACGAGCGGCAACGGTGACCTTATTAACGGAACGCAGAATACATCAGCCGTGGGGGCTTGCTGGTGGTGCGGCGGCGGCCTGTGGTGAAAATAGCTTAAACGGAATACGGTTGGCCGGCAAAGTGAGTACTGAGGTGATCGCCGGTGATGTTTTAACGGTCAATACGCCGGGTGGGGGTGGATATGGCGTGGCTGAGGAAGAATGAGCGTATAATGCTCTTTATTTATTAGAAGGTTGAGTTATGAGTGTTAATGAACGAATTGAAGAGCAATTAAACAGTCACGCGGTTTTGTTGTACATGAAAGGTACACCTTATTTCCCGCAGTGTGGTTTTTCGAGTAAAGCTGTGCAAATATTGCAAGCCTGTGAAGTTGAGTTCGGTTATGTGAATATTTTTGAAGATAACGAAGTGAGAGAAGGTCTTAAAGTGTATTCAAACTGGCCAACCTTTCCGCAACTGTATGTGAATGGCGAATTGGTTGGCGGTGCCGATATCTTGATCGAAATGTTTGAAAATGGCGAGCTGAAAACCATGTTGGATGCGGTTAAGCCTGCCGAGTAAAGGCGTCCCACTGGTTGACGATTTTACAAAATAAGATCGCGGTTTGCTCGGCGTCGTATAACGCCGAGTGAGCCTGCTCGCTATCCCATGTCATGCCAGCGGCTTTAGCGGCTTTAGCGAGTACCGTTTGGCCATAGGCTAGGCCGCCGAGGGTGGCGGTATCGAAGGTGCTGAACGGGTGGAATGGGTTACGTTTGAACTTAGTGCGCTCCACGGCGGCATTCATAAACGCAATGTCGAAGGCTGGATTGTGACCCACGAGAATCGCGCGCGTGCAATTTTGGGCCTTCACTGCCTCTCTAACGGGGGCGAATAGTTTTCGCAGCGCCTCTTTTTCATCGATGGCTAGGCGAAATGGGTGGTAAGGGTCAATGCCATTAAACTTGAGTGCGGCGGGTTCTAGGTTGGCGCCTTCAAACGGGATGACGTGTTCGCGGTGAGATGATTGAATGCTGATCCGCCCTTCTTCGTCCATAGCGGGAATGACGACCGCCATTTCTAATAAGGCATCGGTGTTGGCGTTAAATCCAGCTGTTTCAATATCAACGATAATGGGTAGGTAGCTACGAAAGCGGGTGGACATGCAGTTGGTGTCTGACTTGGGCATTTGATTTTGTGATGGTTTGAAAGTTATTCGGCTATAATAAATCAACGATCAGCAGACGGCTTGATAAAGTTGCCTTAAATTATTTGGAGATAAGCTCGATGGAATTAGTTGTTGGTATCAAAAAAGGCTTGGTGTGTATGGCGATTGCGACGGCTGCGACGCTGTCTGGTTGTGCGTCACTAAGCTCTCAGCAAGAAAATGACCCGTTTGAATCGGTTAATCGCGGGGTTTATTTGTTTAACGAAAAAGCCGATGAGTATGTATTAGAACCGGTTGCAAAAGGTTATCAAGCGGTTACTCCTGATGTGGTTGATACTGGGGTGACAAATTTTTTCAGTAATATCGACGATGTGGTCGTCGTTGTTAATGATGTATTGCAGTTGAAGTTTAATCAGGCGCTTTCCGATCTAGGGCGTGTGGTCGTTAATTCAACGATTGGTGTGCTGGGTTTTATGGATGTAGCAACGGATATGGGGATGCCCAAGCATCATGAAGACTTTGGTCAAACGCTAGGGGTGTATGGTGTCGGTACGGGGCCATATGTGGTCTTACCGCTGTTAGGGCCGAGTACGCTACGTGATACTTTGGGTTTGTTTGCTGACTCGTTTGTTGATCCCGTTGCGCAAATTAATGACTCTGATGTTATGTGGTCGGCGATCGTGCTAGAAGGGGTCGATCTGCGTGCTGATTTGATCAGTTCTAAGCGAATTCTGGATCAGGCATCACTCGATCCGTATGAGTTCTTACGCAGTGGTTACTTTCAACGCCGAGAGTACTTGGTTTTTGATGGTAACCCGCCGATGGACGAGGACGAGTTTTTCGATGAAGATGACGAATAACGGTTAATAAAAAAGCCCCTTAATTGGGGCTTTTTTGTATGTGCTAGTTTTGCAGGGTTGTTGCTTATATTATTTTCCACTGTAATGGGGTGTCTTGTCTGAACGGGCGTATGGCCTGATCGGCAAATGGGTAGCTTTCTGGGGCCGACCATTCTTCTTTGACTAGGGTGATGACGTCGGTGTTTCTTTCGAGACCATAAAAGTCAGCACCATAAAAGCTACTAAAAGCCTCAAACTTGTTGAGTGCACCTGCTTGCTCGAAAATTTCACAATATAGTTCGATGGCGGCATGAGCGCTAAAACAGCCAGCGCAACCGCAATTGGCTTCTTTTGCGTTAATCGCGTGAGGGGCGCTATCGGTGCCGAGGAAGAACTTTGGGCTGCCGCTGGTGGCCGCCTTTAGTAAAGCTTGGCGGTGTTCTTCACGTTTGAGAATGGGCAGGCAGTAGTTGTGTGGGCGAATGCCACCCGCCAGCAGGTCGTTGCGGTTATATAATAAGTGCTGCGGAGTTAGGGTGGCGCCGGTATTGTCATTCGCCTCAACGAAGTCGATGGCTTGTTTGGTGGTGGCGTGTTCCAGCACGATACGCAGCTCAGGGAATTGTTGGCGGATCTCGTTTAGGTAGCGGTCGATGAACACTTCCTCACGATCAAAAATATCAACCTCCTGTTCGGTCACCTCAGCGTGTACCAGTAAGGGGAGTTTGCCGGCTTGCATCGCTTCTAATACGGCGCTGAGTTGGCTGATGTCGGTCACCCCGTTTGATGAGTTGGTGGTTGCGCCGGCAGGGTATAACTTGGCCGCAAAAATAAACTCGTTGTCGCAAGCGCTGCGGATATCCTCAACACGGGTATTGTCGGTGAGGTAAATAGTCATCAATGGCTGAAAATTATTTCCCTCGGGGCGAGCGTTGATAATACGCTGCCGGTATTGCAGGGCTAACTCGGTGTTAACGATCGCTTGTGCTAGGTTTGGCATGACGATAGCGCGTTGAAACTGTTTGGCGCTAAAGGCTACGGTGGTGTTGAGTGCGTCCCCATCACGTAGGTGTAAATGCCAATCATCGGGTTTGATAATGCTGATTTTTTTGCTCATAACGATGTGGGATTGAATTAAAATTGCGCTTATTTTACATACTTTGCTTGCCATAGACGGTGTAAATCACCGAAAATACCCAGTTCTTTGGCGCGCAAGTCTATTAAATAGTTGCGTGCTTAGTATTTTAAGTGAGACACGTATGCCTATTTATGAATATCAATGTGATGCCTGTGAGCATTGCTGTGAAGCGCTGAGGAAAATCAGCGATGCACCTTTAACGACTTGCCCAGAGTGCGGCAAGGACACGTTAATCAAAAAAATCTCTGCCGCTGGTTTCCGCTTAAAGGGTAACGGCTGGTATGAAACCGATTTTAAAAGTGGCAATAAGAAGAATATAGCCGAAGGTTCGTCGAGCAAAACGGGCGATAAGACATAATCACGCCTGTATTGTAGCAAGCGAAAAAACAAACATTTTAGAGTAAGGAATTAAATCATGATGCGTAGTCATTATTGTGGCGATATAAACGAAAGCCATTTAGGAACAGAAGTTGAAATTTGCGGCTGGGTACATAGACGACGTGATCATGGCGGCGTTATTTTTATTGATTTACGTGATCGTGAAGGTATTGTGCAAGTGGTATTCGATCCTGATCGAGCAGAATCATTCGCGATTGCCGAAAGTGTGCGTGGTGAATACGTATTAAAACTTAAGGGCCGTGTACGTCCTCGCCCTGAGGGTACGGTTAACCCCAAAATGAAAACGGGTAAGGTTGAATTGTTAGGGCTGGAATTAGAAGTACTTAACAGCTCAGAAACTACGCCGATTCAGGTTGATGGCGATATTGAAGTGAACGAAGAAACGCGTTTACGTTACCGTTATATCGATTTACGCCGCCCTGAAATGTTAGAGAAAATTCGCCTTCGCCGTGATGTGACGCTGAATTTGCGTCGTTTCTTGGAAGATGAAAATTTCTACGAAATTGAAACACCGTTTTTAACCAAGGCGACGCCAGAAGGCGCGCGTGATTATTTGGTGCCTAGTCGTACCCATGAAAATAGCTTCTTTGCTTTGCCCCAGTCGCCACAATTGTTTAAGCAGTTGTTGATGATTGCCGGTATGGATCGTTACTACCAAGTTGTGCGTTGTTTCCGTGATGAAGATTTACGTGCCGATCGTCAACCTGAATTCACCCAGTTGGATATTGAAACCTCCTTTATGGACGAGTCAGATATTATGGGTCTGATGGAAGGGATGATTCGCCGTTTGTTTAATGAGGTGATTGACGTTCAATTACCTGAGCAGTTCCCGCAAATGACCTACGCAGAAGCGATGGACTTGTATGGAACGGATAGACCCGATTTACGTAATCCATTGGTATTAACCGATGTGGGCGACTTAATGGCTGGCGTTGAATTTAAAGTGTTCTCTGGCCCTGCAAACGACGAAGATGGTCGTGTAGCAGCGCTACGTGTACCGGGCGCGGGTAAATTAAGCCGTAAAGATATTGATGGCTACACCAAGTTTGTTAGCATCTATGGCGCTAAGGGGTTGGCATATATTAAGGTCAATGATCGTGCGGCGGGCGCTGAAGGTTTGCAATCACCGATTCTTAAATTCCTCCCAGATGACGTCGTAGAAAGCATCTTGCAGCGTACGGGTGCGCAAACAGGCGATATCGTATTCTTTGGGGCGGATAAAGAAAAAGTTGTTAATGAATCAATTGGTGCGTTACGCGACAAAATTGGTAAAGACCAAGGTCTGTTAGAAGGTGACTGGAAACCTGTTTGGGTCATCGACTTCCCGATGTTCGATTGGGATGAAAAATCAAACCGCTTTACTGCCATTCATCACCCGTTTACAGCGCCATCATGCAGCGCCGATGAGCTAAAAGCCAATACAGGGAAAGCTTTGTCGAGAGCGTACGATTTAGTGCTAAATGGCACCGAAGTCGGTGGCGGTTCAATTCGTATTCATAAAACTGATATGCAGCAAGTGGTGTTCGATTTGTTGGGTATGGACAGCGACGAATCACAAGAAAAGTTTGGTTTCTTATTAGACGCGTTAAAGTATGGTTGTCCTCCACATGGTGGTATGGCTTTCGGTTTGGATCGTTTAGTGATGCTGATGGCCGGTGCCTCCACTATTCGTGACGTGATGGCGTTCCCAAAAACTCAAACAGCTGCCTGCCCATTAACTTCTGCACCTGCTGTGGTGAGTGATGCACAGCTAAAAGAGCTAGGTATTCGTTTAAGAAAGCCTCCTGTAGCCGAGTCAGAATAAGGAATATTATGTCTACTAGCATACGTGCGATACAGGATTACTCATTATTATCCGACGAAGAATGCGATCAACGAATTATTGCCGCGAAGGAAAAATTAGGCGATCGCTGCGCCATTTTAGGTCATCATTACCAGCGTAATGAAGTGTTCAAACACGCGGATTATAGCGGTGATTCCTTAAAGCTATCGCACCATGCTGCGCATTCAAAAGCCGAGTTTATCGTGTTTTGTGGGGTGCACTTTATGGCCGAAGTGTCCGATATTTTATCTCGTCCAGAGCAAATTACCATACTGCCCGATTTGGCTGCGGGCTGCTCAATGGCCGATATGGCTAATCGCGCGAATGTAGAGCGTAGCTGGAAAGAACTCAATACGGTGATCAATGCCGATGAGCAAGTAACGCCGGTTACTTATATAAATTCAGCCGCTGACTTAAAGGCTTTTTGTGGCAAGCATGAGGGTATTGTTTGCACCTCATCCAATGCGAAACAAGTCTTGGAGTGGTGTTTTGAAAAGCGTGAAAAAATACTTTTCTTTCCTGATGAGCACCTAGGGCGCAATACCGGTTATCGGATGGATATACCGCTAGATGAAATGGTTGTTTGGGATTTTATGCAGCCGATGGGCGGTTTGACAAAAGAACAAATTAAAAGCGCCAAAATGATTCTTTGGAAAGGCTTTTGTTCTGTGCATCAAATGTTTAAGCCAAATCAAATTGACGACTTCAAAAAGAAAAATCCCAATGCGATCATCGTGGCTCACCCTGAAGCGAGTTTTGAGGTGTGTGAAAAGGCCGATTATGTCGGTTCAACCGAAATGATCCTTAAAACCGTGCGTGATGGTTTGCCTAATACCACTTGGTTAATAGCGACCGAGCTTAACTTGGTTAACAGGCTACAAGAAGAAGTTCGGGATCATAATAAAACCGTACAGTTTATGTCACCGACCGTCGCGATGTGCTCCACCATGTTCAGGACCGACCCGCAGCACTTGGCGTGGGTACTGGAAAACCTAGTTGATGGCCATGTGGTGAATCAAATTCAAGTGGATGAAGATGATAAGGTGATGGCTAAGAAGTCGTTAGAGAGTATGTTGTCGCTTTTCTAGGGATTATTTTTAGAACCCAGGTTGTTGGGCTTCGTGCCTTCCACCCGTAACCGACAAAAAAAACACCGCGCCCGTGAACTTAGCCCCCTTGATTATTTTCGGGTTGGTGGCCGCACTGTTTGGACGTAGTGAGTTCGGGTGCAGCCGAGAATAAATAGACTCCTAAGCGCGATAAAGGGGGCTTGTTTAATGGATAGAGTGTTAACGTAAGACTTGACTATAACTTAGCGTTTTTATTTTCCCTAGTTTCCATCTTAAGCTTACATTAGGGGGGTTGGGGGGTTGGGTGTAGCTGAGAGTCATTAGTTTCTTTGTTATACAGCTGGTTAAGCATTAATGCATAGTTTTCTTGTAGTTGAGTTATTTCTTTGTCGCGTGAGATAGGAGCTTTTTTGTTTGCTTCTTTTAGCCAGTTAATGATTCTGGCTGAGTTTTCAACATCGGCTTGCTTAATTAAAATATCAGCCATTTCAAATAATGGGTGCAAAAACCGATTGTCCATATCGAAAGCATTTTGAAAAACGTTGAGTGCTTTTATTTCATCACCAAGTGCTAGGTGAGCTTTACCTTTAAACAAATAATAGTACCCCATATTTGGTTTTTTCTTAATCAGCGCATTGGTCCATGCAAGGTAGTTCTTGCGTAAAGGCGCACAAGAGTCAAATGATAGGCAGTTTGAAAGCTGGCTAAGTGCGAGTTGAGCAGAAGGGGTTGCTCTGTGGTCTTTTATGATTTGGAGTGTTTTTTCCTGGATTGATGCGTTAATTGTTTGGTTAGTTGATGCAAGAATATGCTGGTAATACATGTAGAGTGCTATTTCATTGGGGTCTAAAAGTATAGCTTTTTTTATAGCGGTAGTTGCTGCTTTAATATGCCCTGTTTTGTGTGCAACATTCGAGAAAACGACTTGAGCGGCTGAAGATTCTGGGTGATGAACCACTTCATGTAAGGCTTGGGAGTAGGCGCTTTTCCATTGAGATGATCGTAGAAATGTAGTGCTACCAAAAATAACAGCAATAAAAATAACAGCTAGTGTGAGCTTTTTTTTGTTGATCTCGGTAATCGCTGGTAGTAAAGAAAGCGCGGCTAAGAGAATGCCAATAGAGGGTAGGTTATTTCGATGTTCGTGTGCTATTTCTAAAGGGAATATGGTTGATTCTAGTAAATGACCAATAAAAAACCAACCAATACCCAGAGAAAAGAGTGGGTTTTTTTTGTGGTAATAAAAGGCGATTGCTAGCAGAGCCAAAATAAATGCAGTGGAGCTAAGGGTCGTCCAAGGGCTGAATAAGGAGCTTGAAAGTGCAATGTCGTCATGAAATAGCCCAAAGCCGTTGATGCGAGGAATTAAAATTAAGGAAAGGTATAGGCAGAGAACGCGTGACTCCGTAAGTAGGCGTTCCAGCATGGAAAAGGGGCGACTATTGAAGCCGCCTTCTGCGTAATTAATAGAGGCTAATAGGCTCAAGATGGAAAATACAGCGATAATGCTCCAAATGATAAGTTGTTGAGGTTTTGATGATGTTTTGAGTAAGCTCCAGGGTTTGCTGTCTGAATATAGGGTTAGCTCAATTAATATAATTATCAGAGGGATAAGGATGGCGTTTTCTTTGCTAAATAGAGCTAAAGCTAGGGAGCACAAGCTAGTCAGAACTAAGCTAGCGGCGGGCCAAGTGGTTTTTTTTTGTAACCAATGGTTACGCGCTGCTAAATAAAGAATAATAGAGCCAAGACTAAATAGTGTGCTTAGCGAGGTCATGCGTTGAACTATATATAGGACGCTAGTTAAGTTAATAGGGTGTAGGGCCCAAAGTAAACTAGCCGCTGCGGCAAGTCCAAAAACGCTGCTAAGCTTGCTGGAGTTGCGGTTAATGATCGAATTGCGTTTGAAGAGCTGGAGGCTCAAAAGGTAAACTAATATAGCGTTTATACAGTGAATAACAATGTTGGTTATCTTGAAGTTAGCTGTAATGTAGCCGGCTGAAAAATAGTAATTGAGTGCAAAGCTTAGCATAGCAACGGGGCGTTTTAGAGGGCCTGCGTAGCCTGAAAGCGTGGCGTTGGAGAGCTCTTGATAGCTTAATTTGTTGATTTGTAGTTTTGAGTTGGTCGTAATGCTTGTTATATCATCGAATAAAAATGGGCCACTAATGCCTGGCATGTAAGCTATAAAGGTGATGCTAATTAAGCAGAGGGTGAACGCTAGGTGCTTTAGTTTTGTTTGCATAGTTTTAGGCAAAAAATAAGCGGCTATAAAGCCGCTTATTTCGGTATCTAATTTTAGATATTATGTTTTAGGGCGATATTTTGCATCAACAGTTCCGCCGACACTCCAGATGATGTTTGATTGGCCTGTATCAGGTGTGTAAGTTACGTTATCGCCATTGATGTTAGAATTGATGTTTGTAATGATGATTGTGATAACACCGCCCGTACTTAGTTTAACTGATTGTGCGTATTTTCCTGCAAAATCAGATGAAACGCCTAGGGTTGTGTAACCATCAGCTGCGCCAGCTGTTCCAGATGCGAGAGCTTCGTTCTCACTCCAGTAGATTTCTACGGCTGCTTTCATTGCGCCAGTAATAGAGGCTGCTTCAGATACTTTGGCTTTAATTGTGTAATCGGAATAAGCCGGAATAGCCAACGCAGCCAAAATACCGATAATCGCGACTACGATCATTAATTCAATCAGGGTGAAGCCCTTTTGAACGTTATGTTTCATTGTTTGTAAGTTTTTCATGTTGGTATCCTTTGGTGATTAATAAAATTCTTTATTTCGTGATTAGATAAAGCACAGAGTGTGCCATCAGTGCTTTATTGTCTGTAATACTTGGAGCTAAAGGCTTTGCTAGTACTGCGTTGTTGTTTCTGTTGGGCGTTGAAAATGCGTAATGGGACATAAAGTGACGCTGAGCGTCACTTTATGTCAATCATCTAAGCCTAATTTTTTTAACCGATAGCGTAACGCCCTAAAGGTGATGCCCAGTTCTTTGGCAGTGGCTGTTTTATTCCAACGATTTTTTTCCAGAGCTTTACTGATGGCTTCTTTTTCTAATGAGCCTAGATAGTCTTCCAGTGGTGCTTCCGTATCTTGTATGTTTGGTTTTTGAGGGGTTACGGCTACTTTGCTTTCGTCTTCGTTACTGAAAGGTATGTCGCGTAGTTGTAAATCATCTGCTTTGATGCAGTCGCCGTCACAGAGAGTGAAGGCGCGTTCGAGTATGTTTTCGAGCTCACGCACATTACCGGGGAAGGGGTATTGTTCGAGTAATTTGAGTGCATTGTCATCGATGTTGATGGAGCAATGTTGTTCCTGGCCTAGTTTGCTAAGTATATGGCTGGCCAGTTGATTTATATCTTCTCTGCGCTCAGACAGTGAGGGTAGCGCCAGTTCAATCACATTGATGCGATAGTATAAATCTTGGCGAAATGTTCCGAGCTCGACCAGTTTGCCGAGGTCTTTATGGGTGGCGCTGAGGATTCTTACGTCCACGGGGATTTCTTTGTCGCCACCTATCGGGCGTATGGATTTCTCCTGAATGGCGCGCAGTAGTTTTACTTGCATGTGCAAGGGTAAGTCGGCTATTTCATCAAAAAACAAGGTGCCGCCGTCGGCGCTTTGGAATAAACCAGCTTTGTCGTTGATAGCACCGGTAAAGCTGCCTTTTTTATGGCCAAATAGTTCGCTTTCGACCAAATCTTGTGGAATGGCCCCGCAGTTGATGGCGACAAAAGGTTTCTGTGCGCGTGGGCCTTTTTGGTGAATGAGTTTCGCCACCAGTTCCTTGCCGGTGCCGGATTCACCGCTGATGTAGATGGGCGCTTGGCTGCGAGCTAGTTTGGCTATTTTTGAACGCACCTTGGCCATGGCAACGGAGTCGCCTAATAATTGCTCTCTGCTACGTCTGTCTACCGGAGATCGTGTGTCATTTATTTTAATGGCGGAGCTAACGAGGCTTTTTAGGCTTTTTAGGTTGACCGGCTTGGATACAAAGTCAAATGCCCCTAGTTTTAATGCTTTGATCGCAATATCCATGCTACCGAAGGCGGTGATGACGGCGGTCGGAAGGTTGGGATTGTGTTTCTGGATGTGTTCGACAAGCTCAAGTCCGTTGCCATCGGGTAGTTGTAAGTCAGTGAGGCAGATGTCGAATTGGTGTTGTTTGAGTAACTGTTTAGCTTGGCTTAGGTCGGCGGCTGACTGACTAGCGATACCCATACGTGACAGGGTAATGCCTAATAGTTCTAAAATATCGGGTTCATCATCAACAATTAATGCGAGGGCTTGGGTCATTATTTAAGCGTAAAGATTAAGTGAAAAGTAAGGTGAAGCAGCTACCGCCATTGGCGTGCTTGCTGTAACTTAATTTAGCATGGTTCAGTACCGCGAGTTGACTTGATATATACAGTCCTAAGCCTGTGCCTGACGCGGAGGTGGTGAAAAAGGGTTCGAATATTTTTTGGGCATTGGTTGAATCGATGCCAGTACCGTTGTCGATGATGGATATAAAGGTTTGCTGGTTGATGTTATTAATGCCCGTTTGGATGCTGATTTTTGCCGCTAACTCTCCTTGTTTGCCATATTTGAGAGCGTTGCTACAGAGGTTGTCGATAATTTGTTTTAGGTGGTTTTTATCGAAATTAATATTGCAGGCATCAGCCTGGACTTGAATATCTAGCGGTGATTCAGCTAGGCCGAACTGTTCGCTGAAGTCGAGTGAAAATTCTTTAAGCCAATCGGTGAGTATTATGGGCTCAATATGGCTTTTATCGTGCCTTGAGAGTTCTAAAATATTTTTAACGATACTATTTACACGTGCGCTATGGTTGTGAATTATTTCTAGCAAACGTTGGTCTTCTTGACGGATGCTGTCCGATTCGGCGAGTAGTTCACCCGCATGGCTAATAGCGCCGAGTGGGTTACGTATCTCATGGGCGATGCTGGCGGTTAAGCGGCCAAGGGAGGCGAGCTTGCCTTGTTGAATTTCATGGTCTACGTTGGATAAATCATCAATAAAGATAATGTAAGCTTCATCGAGCGTGGTGTCGAGTAGGCTAAAGCTGAGTTTTATTTGCGGTAAGTTGGCAGTAGCTGCGCGGTTCGCAGAATGGTCGTCGTCTGAGTTGAGCCAGTGTTTGAACAATTGCCAGCACTCGCTGGAGTACTCGGCTAGGGGGTGACCGTTGCGGAGCTTTTGCCCGAGTAGGGTCTTGGCCGCCTCATTGTTCAGGCGAATTTCCCCCGCACGGTTAATGACAATAATGCCAGCTTGCAGCTGGCTAATGATGAAGCTGTTGAGCTGGGTCAGCTCGTTAATTTCACGGCTTTGCTGGCGGGTTATTTGTTCGGAGGTCTCTACCCGTTTTGCTAATACTAACGCAAGCATCGCGATGGTGAAAAAAGAGGCGCTTAATACACCGGCGTAAGTGTAGGAAGTTTTGTCAAAAAGCTCATGCACGTCGGCGTAGCTTTGCTCGCCCAATACGGCAAAGGTGGCGATGGCCGCGAACAGTAAGGTGCATTGCCCGCCCGCTAACAAACCACCGGCAGCGACACTGACGGCGAGAAGAGCACCTAGGCCACTACTAATGCCACCGCTGGCGTGCATCAGAACCGTTAGCAGGGCGATATCGCTAATGATTTTGAACTGGACTTGGCGAGCGTAAGCTATATAGGGTTTGCGAATAAAGACGGTGCTAAAAGCGGTTAATGCTAGGTAGCTAAGGCTGGCAGCATGGAATAGGCTAGGGTTACTTTGGCCAAAAATAGACGGGCCGGTATGGCTCACAAACAGCGCAAAGAATGCACTAGATAGTACTAACTGATAGGCGTGAAAGACCTTCAGCATTCTCCATGCTTGTCCGGCGGGGAGTTGAAAACCATTGCCAAGAGAGCAGGTGCGTACCAATGAGTCGGCTGAGTTTGTTGTTATCATTTGTTTATTATAGGGCTTCGACTAGTTTTTTTAGAAAAAACGCCTAAAATGGACGGGTTAAGTCTATTGTTCAACAACTGAGGAAAGTGAATGAATTTACATGAGTATCAAGCAAAACAGGTTTTTGCTGAGTTTGGCGTGCCAGTGCCGGCTGGAAAGCCTGCGCGTTCGGTAACAGAGGCCGTTAATGTGGCAAAAGAGTTAGGCGGTGATTGCTGGGTGGTTAAAGCTCAAGTTCACGCCGGTGGCCGTGGTAAAGCGGGCGGTGTTAAGTTATGTAAAGGCATTGAAGAAGTTGAAGCATACAGCAATAAATTGCTAGGCACGCGTTTAGTAACGCCGCAAACAGATGCTGAAGGCTTGCCGATTGAAATGTTAATCGTTGAAGAAGTTAAGCCGATTGATCGTGAGCTATATTTGAGCGCAGTGGTTGATCGTGCGACCAAACGTATTATGTTTATGGCGTCTGAAGCAGGCGGTATGGATATTGAAGAAGTGGCTGAAGAAACACCAGAGAAGATTTTATTAGCATCAGTTGATCCTGTTGCCGGTTTACAGCCATACCAAAGCAGAGATATTGCTTTCAAAATGGGTTTAAAAGGCAAACAAGTCGGTCAGTTGTTTAAAGTGATGTCAGGTCTTTTAGCTATGTTTATTGCAAAAGATGCGAGCCAAGTTGAAATTAACCCATTAATTGTTAATGGTGATGGTGACTTAATTGCGTTGGATGCAAAAGTTAATTTAGATGATAACGCGGCTTACCGTCATCCTGATATGGTGGCGATGCGTGACCCTTCACAAGAAGATGAAAAAGAATATTTGGCGCAGCAGCACGAACTTAACTACATCACGTTAAATGGCAGCATTGGTTGCATGGTGAATGGTGCGGGTTTGGCCATGGCGACGATGGACTTAGTTAAACTTGAAGGCGGTTTCCCTGCAAACTTCCTTGATGTTGGCGGTGGTGCAACGGCAGAGCGTGTTGCTGAAGCCTTTAAACTGATTTTGTCTGATGACAAAGTGAAAGTGGTTTTGGTTAATATTTTTGGTGGCATCGTTCGTTGTAACTTAATTGCCGAAGGTATTATTGAAGCGGTTAAAGAAGTGGGTGTAAACGTGCCTGTTGTGGTTCGTTTAGAAGGTACGAATGCCGATCAAGGGCGCGAGCTGTTGAAAGAATCAGGTTTAGATATTATCGCTGCCGATGATTTAAGGCTAGCGGCTAAAGCTGCTGTTAAAGCCGCATCTTAATTTAGAGGGTCATAATGAGTATTTTAATTAATAAAGACACAAAAGTAATTTGCCAAGGTTTTACTGGCAAACAAGGCACATTCCACTCAGAGCAAGCGATTGCTTATGGCACTAAAATGGTGGGCGGTGTAACGCCTGGCCGTGGTGGTGAAAAACATTTAGATCTGCCTGTTTTCAACACAGTAGCTGAAGCGGTTAAAGATACCGGCGCAACTGCGACCATGATCTACGTGCCACCTCCGTTCGCTGCCGATGCTATTTTAGAAGCGGCTGATGCAGGTATTGAAGTGATCGTATGTATTACAGAAGGTATTCCTGTATTAGACATGATGAAAGTAAAGGCTTCGCTTGAACAGTATGAGAATGCTGTATTAATCGGCCCTAACTGCCCAGGTGTTATCACCCCGGGTGAGTGCAAAATTGGCATTATGCCTGGCTTTATTCACCAAGCCGGTAGTATTGGCGTGGTGTCTCGTTCAGGTACCTTAACGTATGAAGCCGTTCATCAAACTACCACGGCTGGCTTAGGTCAAAGTACTTGTGTCGGTATTGGTGGTGATCCAATTCACGGAATGAACTTTATTGACGTTATTTCACGTTTTGAAGCCGATGAAAACACCAAAGGTATTATCATGGTGGGTGAAATTGGTGGAACGGCTGAAGAAGAAGCGGCTGAATACATCAAAAATAATGTTACCAAGCCGGTTGTTGGTTATATTGCGGGTGTTACAGCGCCTCCAGGCAAACGTATGGGCCATGCTGGTGCGATTGTTTCTGGTGGACAAGGCACAGCCGAAGCAAAATTTGCCGCTTTAGAAGCAGCGGGTGTTCACATTGTGAAATCACCGACTGAAATGGGCGCAAAAATGAAAGAAATTTTGGGCTAATTTAGCGTTAAAATTTAAAGAAGTACTAAAAGGGCTGTAAACTATACAGCCCTTTTTTATGCCTGTTGATTATGAAACTAGCCCTCGTTCAGTTTAATCCCGTGGTAGGCGACTTGGTCGCTAATGCCGATCGAATCATCGAGTTTTGCCAACAGGCTTCTCAGCAGAGCGCCGACGCGATTGTGTTTCCTGAGTTGGCGATAACCGGCTACCCACCCGAAGATTTATTATTACGTGATGACTTTATTCAACGTGTTGAGAAGGAGTTGCAGCGTATAGCGGATAGTGAGCCGTCCCTAAGTATTATCATTGGTTACCCAGAAAAAGCCGAAGGCGGTTTGTTTAATAGTGCGGCGGTCTTACAAGGCGGCAGTTTAGTGGCGAACTACCGTAAACAACAGCTGCCTAATTATGGTGTGTTTGATGAAAAACGTTATTTTCAAGCCGGTACGCACGCCACCGTATTTGAGCTTTGCGGCGAGACCATCGGCCTGAGTATTTGTGAGGATATTTGGACGCCAGCCGTTTGTGGCCAGCTAAAACAAGCGGGAGCAAGCCTGATTGTTAATTTAAACGCTTCGCCTTTTGAGTTAAATAAAGCACAGCGCCGTGAGCAGGTATTGCAAGCTAGAGTGGCAGAAACGGCGTTGCCAATCGCCTACGTCAATCAAGTCGGTGGGCAGGATGAGCTGGTGTTTGATGGCGCGTCTTTTGTGATGAATGCGCAGGGTGAGATCGTGCACAATATTGCTGAATTCGTCGAAGGCATTAGCTTTGTTGAGTTCAACGCGGGTGTCGTTGCTACGAGCAGTGATGAAAAGCTGGCCAAACTCTTACCCGAGTTAGCGAGTGTGTATCAGGCGCTGGTGTTGGCGGTACGCGATTATGTGATTAAAAATGGTTTTAACGGCGCGGTATTGGGTTTGTCGGGAGGCATCGATTCGGCTCTGGTATTGGCGATAGCGGCCGATGCGCTGGGCGGTGATTCTGTGGAAGTGGTACTGATGCCATCGCGTTATACCGCCGATATGAGCAATGAAGACGCTATCAAACAAGCCGAGGCACTGGCTGTTAAACACGCAACGATTCCGATTGAACCGGCGATCAATGCATTCTCGCAGATGTTGAGTGGTGCTTTTGAAGGCTTAGCGTCGGATGTGACCGAGGAAAACATTCAAGCCCGTAGCCGAGGCGTGTTGCTGATGGCTATTTCGAATAAAAAAAGAAAGATATTACTCACGACCGGCAATAAAAGTGAAATGAGCGTGGGTTATGCGACCTTGTATGGCGATATGGCGGGTGGTTTTGCACCGATAAAAGACGTGCCAAAAATGCTGGTGTATGCCTTAGCTCAATACCGTAATGAGTTGTCGCCGGTTATTCCTCAGCGGGTCATTACACGGCCGCCATCGGCTGAGTTAGCACCCGACCAAAAAGATGAGGATAGCTTGCCTCCGTACCCCGTGTTAGATGATATTTTAGAGCGTTTTATCGAGCTAGATCAATCTAGGAAGGAGATACTGGCGGTGGGTTATGACAAAGCGGTGGTCGACAGGGTGTTGAGGCTGGTCGAACAGAATGAATATAAACGCCGACAGTCACCGCCTGGGGTGAAGATAACATCACGAGCTTTTGGTCGTGAACGCCGCTTCCCGATGACCTCGGGTTTCAGTCGTTTTATATTCTTAGACGAGTGATTTATTGAGCTTCGCAAGCTCACCCCAAACCTACAAAAGTACTTGCCCGGCAGGCTGGCGCTGACGTTAGGAAGCCCGGTCAATATTCAGGGGGGGGGGTAGCTTGGTGTAATGCTGGGCTTCGTGCCTCACTCAGCCCAGTTTACAAATAGTCTCTTTCAACGGCGGTTTATGTTTTACGCCTATTGATCCAACTCAAGATATTGCCATACTTTTTCTGAGGTGGTTTTTTCTTGGGCAAGCTTAGGGTTATCAATCGGCGGTAGGCCGTTCGGGTAATTAAGGCTATAAATACGCTGCGCATCGGCGGCTAAATCGTTCATACCAATTTGTCGGTAGGCGTCGGTCATCAGCAGTAGCGCGCGCGGCACCGCGGTGGTTTTGGGGTAGGCCTCAATAATGTGTTTGGCTCGATTGATCACGGCAATATAGGCTTTTCGTTTCATATAGTAACGAGCGACATTTAAATCGTGTAAAGCGAGGTTGGATTGTAGCGAGATGATGCGCTGCTTGGAGTCGGCAACGTACTGACTCTTTGGGAAACGTCTAATTAATGTCGCAAAATCATCCATTGACTCAACGGCGGCACCAGGGTCGCGCTGGGATTTGTCGGTCGGTAAAAAGCGCTCTAATAGACCAATCCCGCGGTTAAAGTTAATCAGCCCCTTCAAATAATAAATATAATCGACACTGGTATGACGAGGGTGAATGCGAATAAAACGATTGGCGGTGGCGATGGCCGACTCCGGCTCATCATTTTTATAATAAGCGAAGGCTAAATCGATTTGTGCTTGTTGTGCGTAGCTGCCAAATGGGTAGCGAGACTCAAGCGCTTCATATAGCTCAATCGCTTTGCCGTAGTTTTCTTCGTCTAACTCGGTCTTAGCCTGTTGGTAAAAGTCAGCCGCTGACCAACCCGCTTGCTCATCAAGGTCATTCTCAGGGCTCATCTCCTCGAGTATTGAGCAGGCGTTGAGTGTGAGGCAGAAAATAAGCAATAAAAAAGGTTTCAGGGCTAAGCGGGTGATTAAAGTCATGGGTTAAATAACGGGTTAAGATAAATTAAGCGGTTATAATGCCGGAGCAAATCAATTATTACAATGTTATCGACTTGAAAACACAACAACAAATTGAATTAACCATCCCTGAAGAAATGGCTGGCCTGAGGCTTGACCAAGCACTGGCTGAATTATGCCCTGAATATTCGCGTAGCCGCTTAAAAAGCTGGATAAATAGCGCTAATATCAAGGTCGATGATACGGTGTTTAGACCGCGCGATAAGGTGAATGGTGGGGAAACCGTGTGGATTAACCCGATTGCCGATGTGAGCTTGGAAGTTAAAGCCGAGCCGATCGCGCTGGATATCGTGTATGAAGACGAGGCGATGTTGGTGGTTAATAAACCGGCTGGCCTAGTCGTGCACCCGGCGGCGGGCAATTGGGACGGCACCTTACAAAACGCCTTATTGCATCATGATGCGAGTTTAGAAGGCTTGCCACGCGCGGGTTTGGTACATCGAATCGATAAAGACACGAGTGGTTTGTTGATGGTGGCGAGAACCTTAACCGCGCATAAAACACTGGTTGATCAGTTACAAGCCCGAGCCTTTGAGCGTGAATATTTAGCGGTGGTTCGTGGTTATATGACCGCTGGAGGCACCGTTGATCAGCCGCTTGCACGACATCCAACAGATCGTAAACGTTATGCGGTAAAACGAGGTGGCGGTAAAGAGGCGATTACCCATTACCGTGTGGCGAAACGTTTTGCTAAACATACCTTGTTACGAGTAAAGCTGGAGACGGGGCGTACTCATCAAATTCGGGTGCATATGAGCCACTTGAATCATGCAATCGTCGGTGACCCGGTCTATGGCGGTCGCTTTAGAGCGATTGCAAATGCTAGCGAGTTACTCAGTGATACCTTGCGTTCGTTTAGACGGCAAGCGTTGCATGCCGCTAGACTCGGGGTCGTGCACCCGATTAGCGGAGAAGAGATTTCTTGGGACTGTGAGATGCCTGAGGACATGAAAAACTTAGTCAAAGTACTGACAACTGAAACACCGGTAAAATAAGCCTTATGCGCTTCATTGCGGCGGACTGGCCAGTGCCAGAGCAGGTTGTCGCTCTTACAACTTGTCGGGATGGCGGGGTGAGTCAGGGTGGTTTTACGAGCTTTAATTTGGCTAACCACGTCGATGATCAAGCCACGGCGGTTATCAGTAATAAAGCGACACTCAGGCGTGAACTGGGCTTGCCAGAAGATCCTGTATGGTTGAATCAAGTACATGGCTGCGATATTTATCAGTTAGACGGGGTTGCAACAAACGTCCCACAAGCTGACGCGGTGATTGCTCGTGCAACTAACCGCGTTTGTGCGGTGCTAACGGCAGATTGTTTGCCGGTTTTACTCTGTAATAAGAATGGAACCGCGATTGCGGCCATTCACGCGGGCTGGCGTGGCCTACTCGCCGGTATCATTGAAAAAACTGTTGCCCAGCTTGCGCCGGCGGATACGCTGCTTGCTTGGTTGGGGCCGGCGATTGGTCCGGGGGAATTTGAAGTTGGCGCAGAAGTTCGGGATGCATTTATGGCTAGGGATTCAATCAGCCAGCAAGCGTTTCGGCAGGTGGATGAATCGCATTATTTGACGGATTTATATGCTCTGGCAAGAATGAGGCTGCTTCAAAATGGAGTGAAAAGAATTTATGGTGGCGAGCATTGCACGTATAATGCGGCAGATCAGTTTTATTCCTACCGACGCGAGCCGATAACTGGCCGTATGGCGTCACTAATTTGGCTTCAAGCATAATTATATAAACACATGAGCACATTAACCTGGATTATCCTATTTACCTTATTGGGCGGCGTGTTGAGTGTGATGGCGGCATCACTGGTACTCTTATTACCGAAAAAAATCGTCAGCAAGGCATTACCGTTTAGCGTTAGTTTTGCTACAGGTGCGCTGCTGAGTGTGTCTTTTGTCGGCTTGATTCCACATGCCTTGGAAGACGTTGGGGTAGAAAATTTCCATAATCTGTCGTTAACGATACTCGGCGGTTTGATGTTCTTCTTTGTGTTGGAGAAGCTGGTGTTGTGGCGACATTGTCACCACGATGACTGTGAGGGGCATATTGATGTGCACGCGCATAGCCATAAATCGGCCGGCACGCTGATTTTAGTGGGTGATAGCGTACATAATTTTGTTGATGGTATTTTGATTGCGGCGGCCTTTTTAACCGATATTCACCTCGGTGTAGTGACCGCATTGGCGGTGACCACGCATGAGATACCACAAGAAGTGGGTGATTTTGCGATTCTGTTACAGAGTGGTTTTAGCCGGAAAAAAGCGATTCTTTATAATGTAATTTCTAGTCTAGCGACCTTAGTTGGCGGTTTGCTTGCCTATTTCTGGTTGGATGACTTTGAACCTTTATTACCTTATGTGTTGGCCTTTGCCGCGGCGAGTTTTATTTATATCGCGGTCGCCGATTTAATACCCACCTTGCATAAGCGAGTGCACTTAGCCGCTGCGGTTGAGCAAATTATCTTAATGTTATGTGGCATCGTGTTGATTGGCTGGTTGCATAGTTTTATTCATTAATCCCTCCATCGGTATTTGTAACGCCGATAAACCCCAGCTTGAAAATGCTCGTCTGCCCCCCCATTAATTGTTTATCAACGACAGTTAATAGGAGTGACAGATGCGAATGGATAAACTTACCAGCCAGTTTCAAACGGCTTTAGCGGACGCACAAAGTTTAGCCTTAGGTAAAGGCCATCAATTTATCGAGCCGGTTCACTTGCTTCTTGCAATGCTTGACCAGCAAGGCTCAAGCGTTCGTCACCTGCTGCAATTAGCGGCGGTGAATGTTAATCAATTGCGCTCAAACCTCAGCGATACATTAGGCCGTTTACCGACGGTTGAGGGTGCCGCTGCCGCCGATGTTCAACTATCTAATGATTTAAATCGTTTATTCAATGTCAGCGATAAATTATCGCAGCAACGTCAGGATGCCTATATATCGAGTGAATTATTCGTGTTAGCGGCCTTGGACGATAAGGGGGCTGCGGGTAGTGCGTTACAGACAGCCGGTGCTAATAAAAAACAACTAGAGAAAGCGATTGATGATGTACGTGGTGGTGAGGCGGTCAATGAACAAAATGCCGAAGAAAACCGTCAGGCCTTAGAAAAATATAGTATCGACCTGACCGAGCGCGCCGAGCAAGGCAAGTTGGACCCAGTGATCGGTCGGGATGAGGAAATTCGACGAACGATTCAAGTCTTGCAGCGTAGAACCAAAAACAACCCGGTGTTAATTGGTGAGCCGGGGGTCGGTAAAACGGCGATTGTCGAAGGCTTAGCGCAGCGGATTATTAATGGTGAGGTGCCTGAAAGCCTCAAATCAAAACGTTTACTTTCTTTAGACATGGCCGCGCTGATTGCTGGCGCAAAATTTCGTGGAGAATTTGAAGAGAGACTAAAAGCGGTGTTGAATGACGTTGCCAAACAAGAAGGGCAGGTTATTTTGTTTATTGACGAATTGCACACGATGGTCGGTGCGGGCAAAGGCGAAGGGGCAATGGACGCGGGTAATATGTTGAAGCCGGCGTTAGCACGGGGCGAATTACACTGTGTCGGTGCGACCACCTTAGATGAGTATCGGCAATACATTGAAAAAGATGCCGCCTTGGAACGGCGCTTCCAAAAAGTGCTGGTAGATGAGCCGACGGTTGAAGACACCATTGCGATATTACGTGGTTTAAAGGAGCGCTACGAGGTTCATCACAGTGTGGATATTACCGATCCGGCGATTGTCTCGGCGGCGGTTTTATCGCATCGTTATATCACCGATCGGCAACTACCCGATAAGGCGATTGATTTGATTGATGAATCGGCCAGTCGTATTCGGATGGAAATGGATTCAAAACCCGAGTCGATGGATCGCTTGGAACGCCGCTTGATTCAACTGAAAATTGAACGTGAGGCTTTGAAAAAGGAATATGATGAGGCCTCTAAAAAGAGACTGCAATTATTAGAATCTGAAATTTCCGAGCTGGGCAAGGAATTTTCTGATTTGGAAGAAGTTTGGCTGGCAGAAAAAGCGGCGATGCAGGGCAGTGCTCAACATAAAGAAGCACTGGAACAAGTAAAGCTAGAAATGGAAACGGCAAGGCGCGCCGGTGATTTAACACGGATGTCTGAATTGCAATATGGTGAAATTCCGCGCTTAGAAAAAGCCATTCAAGAGGCTGAAGAAGGTAACAACGATCAGGTTTTTACCCTATTACGTAATAAAGTAACCGAAGAAGAAATTGCCGAGGTGGTTTCTAAATGGACTGGAATCCCGGTGGCTAAAATGCTCGAGGGCGAGCGTGAAAAACTGCTGCAAATGGAAGCAGGCTTGTCTCAGCGGGTTATTGGGCAAGATGAAGCGGTTAAAGCGGTGAGTGATGCGATTCGTCGTTCACGTGCAGGTTTATCTGATCCCGATAGGCCGAATGGCTCATTCTTATTCTTAGGGCCAACAGGGGTGGGTAAAACCGAGTTATGCAAGGCGCTGGCCGATTTTTTATTCGATACCGAAGAGGCTATCGTGCGTATTGATATGTCGGAGTTCATGGAAAAACATTCGGTTGCACGCTTAATTGGTGCGCCTCCGGGGTATGTCGGTTATGAAGAAGGGGGCTATTTAACCGAGGCGATACGACGACGGCCCTATTCGGTCATTTTGCTGGATGAAGTGGAAAAAGCCCACCCCGATGTGTTCAATGTTTTATTGCAGGTGCTGGACGATGGCCGTTTAACAGATGGGCAGGGGCGCACCGTAGACTTTAGAAATACGGTTATTATTATGACCTCCAATCTAGGGTCAGACCGTATCCAGCAAATGGCAGGTACGGGGCAGTATGAACAAATGAAAGAGTCGGTCATGGAGGTCGTTGGAACCCACTTTCGACCTGAGTTTATTAACCGTATCGATGAAACAGTGGTGTTCCACCCCTTGGGTAGAGAGCAAATAAGAGCGATAAGCACTATCCAAGTGGATGTTTTACGTCAGCGTTTATTGCTGCGTGATATTGGTTTAAAGGTGTCGGATGAAGCGTTAGATGCACTCGGTGATGCTGGTTTCGATCCGGTATATGGCGCTAGGCCGTTGAAAAGAGCAATCCAGCAGCGTTTAGAAAATACGCTTGCGCAAGACATCTTGAGCGGTAGGTTTGTGCCCGGTGACGTTATTGATATAGGGCTAAACGGTGAGGGTGATGAGACCGAGTTGGTGTTTGCCAAGGCTGCTAGTGAACACGGAGAGCTGATGGCTGATTAGGGTTGTGGTGCGCCGATAAATTTATAGTACTTAGCGACTGATATCATCAATCGCTAAGTATGAAGGAAAGCCCAGGCTAACTAGTGTGGGTGAGGGTTATTCCGGTGTTAGTTGATATAGGCTATTACCGGCTATTTTTTTCGCCTTTGATTTGGCGCGACTGGCGTAGACCATGATATCGCTTTCGCTGTGGATGGCATCGAAATCAAATGCTCGTAGCGCACCAATGGAAAGTGATAATAGAGGGTAGAAGACGGGGTTTGAGTGCCGGTCTAATGCGTTCATGCCGGCCGACCTTAGGTGTTCTGGTGAATAATACTTGCTGAGAGATTCATTAAAGTCAGTCAATATATGTTCGCAGCGTTGTTTCCAATCGGCGCTACTAAATATAATCACAAAATCATCCCCGCCGATATGACCGATGAAATCGGTGTCTTTGTTGGAATGCTTGCTCAGCAAGCAGGCAACTTTGCGGATAACTTCATCACCTTTGCCAAAACCATAAATATCGTTATAGGGTTTGAAGTGATCGAGGTCGAAATAGCAAATAACAAAATCCTCTTTAGATTTTAAAAAAGAGCCGATTTGCTGGCTAATGGGCACATTGCCGGGTAAGTTACTGAGGGGGTTCATATGTTTGGCAAAGCTTATTTGCATATCGGTGAGCTCTTTTAAGAGGTCGATATAATTGCCTACACCCTTGTATTTTCCGCAGTCGGTAATAATGAAATTTTCATTGCGGATTTGAAAATCGTGTTTGTTTATCTCCTGGCCTAATAAGTGTAGGGGGAGCTTGATATCAATCGTGACCGGATTGTGATCGAGGAAGTGTTGAGCGGTTTTTTTTCGGTAGAGCTCTTTGCCATAGCGGCTCGCGCATAAGCTGAAAAAATCGCTACGAAAAATAACCCCGGCGATCTCACCATCTTCCAGAGTAACCGGCAGCGAGGAAAGCTCTTTTGAGTTGTCGAAACGCTCGTAGAGTTGGTCGAACGGTGTGTCGATAGATATTGCTTGTAATGTTTGCAACAGTTTTTCAACGGTTCTGGAGGTGCGTATACCATTAAAGATGACGGGGCGCTCCTTACTGCGTTTGGAAAATAAACCGGCGCTGATTAGAGGTTTAGGTTTCACCGCCGGTCTCGCAAAGTAATAACCCTGGGCGAAGTCTATGTCCATCTTGTCGCTGAGTACATACTCCTCGCGTAGCTCGATTCCTTCAGCGATGACTTTGCAATTTACGCTTTTTGCTAGGTCGATAATGGATTGAACAAACTGCTGTTTGTGTTTGTCTTCGTGAATATTATGCAAAAAATGCCGGTCAATTTTAACAAAATCAGGCTTGATCTCTGACCAAGTTCGTAAACCAGAATAGCCTGCGCCGAGATCGTCTATGGCAATCGAAAAACCCATCTCTTGGTAATGCTTGGTGGCATTGGCCATCAAACCGTAATCATCAATAGGGTATTGTTCGGTTAGTTCGATAACCACTTGCTGACTATCGATGCCTGCGCGTTTTATATAGTCGAGAGTGTGGCCGTGCTGGTAATCTTTATGTAAAAGAATTTCGGGCACGGTATTGATGAATAACAGCGGTTTTAGCTTGAGTTGAGCGAAGCGTTCGATCGTGACCTTACGGCATAATAAATCTAATTCGGCCAAACGATCATGTTTGGCGGCGGCATTAAAGAGGTTGAAGGGGGAGTGTAGCGGGCCGTTTGATGGGCCACGAATCAAGCCTTCATACGCATAAATTGTATTAGTTTTGAGTGAAACGATGGGTTGAAAAACGGGGCTAATTAGAGAGTTCTCTAATATTTCATCTAATGATTGTGCGTGTAAGTGCTCTAGTTTTGTCATGTAAATAGATATAAAAAGTTTACGGCAAAGGTTAGTATCGAAGGTTGGCGTGACAGTTTTGTGACAGAAATATGACAAAACGGTTACAGCTTGAGTGGCTTAACGAGTTGTGAGGTGCGGTGGCTTGGGCTCGACGGCTGAATGCGAGTGAGCCCCGCGGGATATTGCTTGAGTTGTCACAAGCTCGTCACAAAGCCCGTGTAGTGTATGAAAAATAATTATAAATGGTTGTTCTTATGGAAAAAATGAATGTATTACTGGTCGAGGACGATGAAGACATTGGCGAAATGTTACAGCTGTCCTTGCAGTCAAGTGGCATCAAGGTGACTTGGTGTATTGATGTGATGAAGGCGCAGGAGTCGCTACGCGATTCAACCCCTGATATTATTTTATTGGATTGGATGTTACCCGGAATCAGTGGTCCTGATTGGGTTAAGTTTTTAAAGAACCAAGATGATAATAAGCGGATTCCGATTATTATGTTAACCGCACGAAGTGCTGAGGATGACAAAATTTCTGGTTTAGAAACAGGCGTCGATGACTATATGACCAAGCCATTTTCAGTGCGTGAATTGATTGCACGTATGGGGGCGGTGTTGCGACGGGTTGATACAACGGTAGTTTCCTCGGTGATTAAAATAGGCCCCTTGTTAATCGACCCCGATAGTCATCGGGTGGCGATCAATGACATTGATGTGATGATGAGTCCGACAGAATATAAGCTGCTAAGCTTCTTTGCCTCACACCCGAACAAGGTCTATTCGCGTAATCAGCTGCTGGATAATGTCTGGGGCGATAATGTGTATGTAGAGGATCGTACGGTGGATGTGCATATCCGTCGCTTAAGAAAGATTTTAGATGCTCAGGGCTGTGCCGACTTGGTGCAAACGGTGCGTGGTTTTGGTTATAAGTTGGTGGGCACTAAGGTATGAACATGGATTGGAAGTACGAACGTAATGTGCTTTTAGCGGGTTTGTTTGGTGCGTGCCTACTAGGTTTTTTGCTGGGTTACACCGCCTGGTTCGGATTGGTTTTCATGTTGCTGTACACGCTGTTTCAGTTTCATCGTTTGCAGCAGTTATACGATTGGGCGCAGAAGGCTGATATTGATAATGTGCCGTTCGAACTGGGTTTGTTTGGTCAGCTGGCACAACACTTATTCCGCATTAAAAAACAACGTTTAACGCGGCGAGATGGTGCCAAAGCGCAGCGCGAGAGATTTAAAAAATTGGTGGGTGTTTACCCAGATGGAGTGGTTATCTTGTCGGCCAATAATGAAATTCAGTGGGTGAATGAGCGAGCTTTGGGGTTGCTCGGTTTGCAGAAAACGGACCGGGGGAAAATTATCGATCAACTGTTACGCCATCCGCGATTAAATAAGGTATTACAGCTTGGAGCGGAAACCGCGGTGGTGGTTGAGTCACCCGCCTTAGAGGCTAACTGGGCAATTGAGAAAATCGAAGTCAGGGCGCTGCCTTACGGTGACGATGCACGTTTGTTGTTGGTGCGTGATGTGACTCGCTTGGAGCGAGCCAGTCAGGTACGGAAAGACTTTATCTCAAATGCCTCACACGAGTTAAGAACCCCGTTAACGGTAATGAAGGGTTATGTGGAGATGTTATTGGCCTCGACGTCCTTGGCCGATAAGCCGGTCAGTCATTCGCTACAAAAGGTCGACCAGCAGGTGCTTAAAATGCAAACGATGATCGATGAGTTATTGCAGCTGAGTAAGCTCGATGAAGGTGGGGTGGAGAACTCAAAAGCGGTTATTAAGGTGCACGATTTGTTTGAGCAACTAGAGGACGAGTTTCAAGCGTTAGCGAAAGCTAAATCGCTAGTCTTAGCGTTTGATCTGAGTGAAAAGCTGGAGTTGACGGGGAATAAAAACTCCTTGTTAACCGTTTTGCGTAATTTGATTGCCAATGCGCTTCATTACACCGAGACGAATGGCGAGGTGCGCGTCTCCTGTACGTTAAATGATCGAGCGGAGGCGGTGCTTGCCGTTAAGGATACAGGGCGTGGTATCTCGGCTAGGCACTTGGCGCGCTTAACCGAACGTTTTTATCGGGTGCCAGAAAATAATGTGATGAATAAAGCGGGTACCGGCTTAGGCTTAGCGATTGTTAAACACGAGCTTGAGCGGCACGAAGGTGAGTTGCAGATTAAAAGCAGCGTCGGTGAAGGCAGTCGTTTTCAGTGCGTTTTGCCGGCCAGTCGAGTTGCTCGCAAGAATTAGTCGGGGCTTGTCATTCAACTGTCATATAGCATTCATTATAATGCCATATAACAAGCATAAACTGGCTTCCATGGTAGAGCTTGGCTTTACCGGTTACTCAAACAATTGGAAAAAAAATGAAATTTAAAAAGGCATTAGCACTAGGCGTTCTTAGTTTAACTATGGGAGCTGCGGCACACGCAGCAAAGGTTGAAGGCACCGGTTCAAGTTTCGCGTACCCAGCCTATAAAGCGTGGAGCAAAGCATATTACGAAGACACCGGCAATCAAGTGAATTATTCACCAACAGGTAGTGGTTCCGGTATTAAGGAAGTGTCAGCGGGTCACGTGGATTTTGGTGGAACCGACAAACCTTTAAAGTCAAAAGTGTTGGCTAAAAAAGGTTTGGTGATGTTTCCTACGGCGATTGGTGCGATTACTTTTGCCTATAATGTCGAAGGTGTTAGTGGCATGAAGCTAAGTGAGAAGGCGATCTCTGGCATTATGTTGGGTAATATTGAGTACTGGGACGCCGCTGAAATTAAAGCGGACAATGCGAGCATAACTTTGCCGCATGAAAAGATCCTCTTTGTTCACCGTAGTGATAAATCAGGCACTACCTTTGCTTTTACTTATTATTTGAGCAAAATGAATAAAGAATGGCGTAAAAAGATTGGTGCTAAAAAAGTGGTTGATTGGCCGTCAACAAACCGTATCGCGGGTAAAGGTAACTTTGGTGTTGCTACCGCAATCAAGAGCAACGCCTTTTCTATCGGTTACGTTGATTATGCCGATGCAAAAAAGAATGGCTTAGACATGGCTATTATTGAAAACCGTGAGCAGGCTTTTGTAAAACCAACACCCGGTTCGTTTGAAGCAGCGGCAACCTATGCTGACCTAGACCCGAAAAAAGATTTTTATGCCAATATCGCATACCCACCTAAGGGCTACCCGATTGTGACAGCAACCTTTGCTCTGGTTCCACAGCTCGGGGAAAATTCAAAAGAAGTGATTAAGTTCTTTGATTATGCATTAACGAAGAAGAATAGCTTGATTGAAAAAGTAGGTTATGTCTCTTTACCGGCAGCGGTCATCAAAAAGATCCAAGGTTATTGGGTAGAGAAAGGGTTAAAATAAGCCTTGAAAGCCTTCTAGCTTTATACGGTACTGTAGAGCCTCCTCGACGTTTTGTTGAGGGGGTTTTTGATTAAATTAAGGGTTGTAATGGAACTGATTTTTAAAAAATTATCTCAGCTTAGCGCAGGTCTATTGTTTGTTATTTTGGCCGCGACGACGCTGGTTTTATATTGGTCGGCGAAACCGGCTATTGAGGCCTTTGGTGTGGGTTTTTTGATTGAGACTCGCTGGGGGGTTGAAGAGCCTTTAGTCGCTGCAGGCGGGCAGCTTGAGAGCAGCGATGAGCTTACAGGAAGCGATTCTACGGATGGCGGCGATGATGATTTTATCGATGATGAGGATGACTTCATCATGGACGATGAGGACGCTAGCGACGACACGACTCGAGAAGTGTACGGTGCCTTAGTGCCGATCGTTGGAACTATTTTCTCAACCTTGATTGCGATGCTGTTTTCAATTCCTATTGCGATGGGAATTGCGGTGTTCTTAGCCGAAATTGCTAGCAGTTCTATTGCTAAACCGGTGGGGGTAGCGATTGAGTTATTGGCATCTATTCCCAGTATTATTTATGGGATGTGGGGCTTGTTTTATTTTGGGCCATTTATCGCGAGTATTTTTGGTGGCAACACGGTATCTTTATTGGTTGCGGGTTTGGTGCTGGCAATCATGGTGATCCCCTTTATGGCGGCGCTGAGTCGTGACGCGATTAGTACGGTGCCTGATATGTTAAAAGAATCCGCCTATGCGATGGGAGCAACCAAGTTAGAGGTGATTAAGGACGTGGTGTTCCCCTATGCGAAAGCCGGCATTATTGGTTCGATTATTCTATCTTTTGGCCGAGCGATGGGTGAAACCATGGCGGTGGCCTTTGTTATTGGTGGCATTTATCAATTCGCTGGCAAGGTCACCGACCCAACCAATTCGATTCCGGTGGTGCTGGCCAATAGCTTTGCCGAATCGAGTGGCTTAAGTTTGTCGGTTTTATTTTACTTGGCACTGGTGTTATTCATCCTGAGCTTTATTGTGATTGGTGTCGCTAAATTCTACTTTTTGAGGCGGAAATAATGCGTTTAATAGCGAATCGTCTATTTTTGATTTTTTCAACGCTGGCTGCGTTGATCGGGTTGTTCTTCTTAGGCTGGATCTTATTCACCCTGTGTGCAAAAGGGTTGGCGGGCTTGAGTTTGCAGGTGTTTACCCATGATTTGATCGAGGGTGGTTTACGGAATGTGATTGTCGGGCAAATTATCATGTCGGGGGTGGCCACGGTGATAGGTATCCCGGTGGGGATTTTAGCCGGGGTTTATTTGCAGGAATATGGGGGGGACTCCAAACTCACCGAGTTTATCCGTGACTTGAGTGATGTGATGATGTCGGCACCATCGATCGTGGTGGGCACCTTCGTGTATGCGATTGTGGTGATCCCGACAGGGCATACCAGTGGCTGGGCTGGTGTATTGGCGCTGTTTATTTTGATGGTGCCGATTATTGTGCGAACGACCGATGATATGTTGAAATTGGTACCGGTCGAATTACGTGAAGCAGGTATCGCGATTGGTGCGTCGAAATACCACGTCACGATGAATATCGTTATTCGTTATGCGAAAGCGGGGATTCTTACCGGGATTTTATTGGCGTTTGCACGAGTGGTTGGCGAAACCGCCCCCTTACTTTATACCAGTGGTTCGAGCGAGTTTTGGTCTACCGACTTAACCGGGACATTCCCGTCGCTAACCGTTTCAATTTATAACCTCGCGACCATGCCCGACGAGGAAATGGTACAACTGGGTTGGACTGGGGCATTCTTACTCACCGCGATGGTGTTAGTGATTAATTTAATTGGCCGATACGCCAGTAATGACAAGAGACGTTGAGCAATGAGTAATATGATGGAAGTGCAAAACCTGCGTTTTACCTATAAGGGTGCGGCGGCACCCTCGTTAAAGGGTATTTCTCTGCCGATCGAAAAGAATAAAGTGACGGCGCTGATTGGCCCAAGTGGTTGTGGCAAGTCGACCTTATTGCGGGGAATGAATCGTATCCATGATTTATACCCGGGGCACGTTTATGACGGAGCTATTCAGCTACTCAACCCCGATGGTGAAAGTTATACCGACATTTTATCGCTGAAAAAAGAAGCGGAGATGATTCGATTAAGGCAGCGGGTCGGGATGATTTTTCAAAAACCGACCCCCTTCCCGATGACCATTTATGAAAACATCGCTTATGGTTTGAAATTGTCGGGGGTTAAAAAAAGAGCCGATATTGATGAGATCGTAGAAAATTCTCTGCGTGATGCGGCCTTATGGGGTGAAGTGAAAGAGCGTTTGAATCATGATGCACGTGGTTTGAGTGGTGGTCAGCAGCAGCGTTTATGTATTGCACGGGCGATTGCTTTAAAACCGGAAGTGATTTTATTCGATGAACCGACCAGTGCGCTAGATCCAATTTCGACTTTGGCGATTGAGGAAATGATTTCGGTGTTGCGTGAAAGTTATAGTATTTGTATTGTTACCCATAACATGCAGCAAGCGGCGCGTATTTCGGATTACACGGGGTTTATGTACTTGGGGGAAATGATTGAGTTTGATCAAACAGATAATATCTTTATGAAACCCTCGGTTAAACAAACAGAAGATTATATTAGTGGTCGTTTCGGCTAAGGAGAGAGTCATGGGTTCAGGAGAGCATATATCACATAAGTTTGATGAAGAGGTTGATGAGGTAACGACTAGCGTCTTACAAATGGGCGGCTTGGTTTATCAGCAAATTGAAAGTGCGGTCACGGCATTACTCAGCTGTGACAAGGCTTTGGCAGAGAAGGTGATTGAAGATGATGTGAAAGTTAATACCTTAGATGTGCAAATTGATGAGATGTGCAATCGCATCATCGTGATGCGTCAGCCGACGGCAACTGATTTACGGCTTATTATGGCGATTATTAAAATCACCAATGATTTGGAACGGATGGGAGATGAGGCAAAACGGATTGCACGCCAAGCGATTGACCTAGTTAAACGCGGAGCGCTACCGGATACCTTCGATTGCATCGAGCAGATGGCCAACCGAGTCAAAGAGATGTTGAACAGAAGTCTAGACGCTTTCGCCCGTAAAAATGTTGAGGATGCATTTGAGGTGATCGGCTTAGATAGTAAGGTGGATAAGGATTACGAGAACCTCACGCGTCAGCAAATCACCTATATGATGGAAGACCCGCGGAAAATACACGCTTCGATCGATTTATTATGGTCGGCACGCGCCTTGGAAAGAATTGGTGATCGTTCCTGCAATATTTGTGAATACGTGATTTATTTGGTGAAAGGCAAAGACGTGAGGCATATTGATCTTAAGGATTTAGAGCAGCACCTTTAAATACTTGTCATCGACTAGGTTTCAAAAAAGGTCAGCGTATCGCTGGCCTTTTTTGTTGCGAAAAAGATAAAAACAACAAATGTCACTGGGCTGTCACGGCCTTGTCACATTGCTTATTTAAAATCATTTCGAATTAAACATTAATCTATTAAATAACCGGGAACAATAATGAAAACAACAAAATTATCAAGGGCTATTAAAGCGACAATACTGGGGGCTACTTTAGTCGCTGCGCCAGCAGCTTTTGCAGCAGATAAGGAGTTATTGGATATTCTTAAAGCAAACGGTTCGATTTCAACGAGTCAATATGATGCTTTACTAGCGAAAGCTGATAAGCCTTCTGAGTCGTCAGCATTGCTTAAAAAAATGGCTTGGGCGGGTAAACTTAAAGTTAAGGGTGACTTGCGCTTACGCCAAGAGTTTCGTAATGATACGAATGGCTCTTCTAAGCGTGAAGATCGTCAGCGCTACCGTGCTCGTATAGCCGTTGAAGGCGCGGTTGCTGATAATGTGCAAGCGGGTGTTAGATTGGCTTCTTCAGGTGGGGCTACATCGACAAACAAAACTATGGGCGATGGCTTTACCAACGATACGGTCTATTTCGATAGAGCTTATATTAACTGGCAGCCGCTAGAAAATTTAGAGCTTATGGGCGGTAAAATAAAACAGCCTTGGGAGCAAGTATCTGGTGGTCTTGTGTGGGATGGTGATGTTAACCCAGAAGGTGCTGCTGCACGTTATACCGCAAACTTAGGCGGTGCAAAAATCATGGGTTCTGTTGGCCACTTTGTATTAGATGATGTTGATGGTTACAGCTTTGATGAAGATCAAACGATGCGTTATGGACAAGTAGCGGCTAAATTCAAAATTACTGGTGCCAAAGCAATGTTAGGGGCAAGTATTTATGATTATGACCAAAACAAAGCACTTGCTTTTACAAGCGGTGGCGGAAACGATGCAACAAAGTATTCGTTACAGGAAATGTTTGGTTCCATCAGTGTAAAAGCGCCTTTGCCGCTTAAGTTTTACGGGCAGTATGTTGTAAATAGTGATGCTGATGGCGCGAATAAAGATCAAGACACGGCATGGTTATTGGGTGTACAGGCAAAAATGGGTGCTTGGAAAGCGAGTTATGATTACCGAGAAACAGAACTTAATGCGGTAAACGGCGCATTTAATGATTCTGACTTTGCCGGTGGACGTACTGATTCTGAAGGTAGTCGTTATAAATTATCATACAAAATCAATAAGAGTTTCAGTGTAGGTACAACATATATTGATTCTGAAGTTGGCAAGTTGAACGGTGATTTAGATTCAGATACATGGCAGATTGACCTGAAAGCTAAGTTCTAAGTAAAACTAAAATATATTATTGTTTTGGCCCTGATAGGATGTCGGGGCTTTTTTTTGGCCTATTATTAGGTTAATTGGGCGATAGGCATTATTATGCAGCAAAATTTAACGTAATAAAGGGTTCCCACCATGGCATCTAAAAATTATCTTTCTGGTTTATTCGGCACATCACCGGTGGCACCGTTACAAGCACATATGACGATAGTCGATGAATGTGTTGCTCAACTAATTGATTTATTTGAACATATGGCGGCTGGTGATACTGCGGCGGTAGCGGAAGATTATCAGCGAATAGCCGGTCTAGAGCAGAAAGCCGATGAGAAAAAACACACCTTACGTGAGCAACTGCCAACCGGCTTGTTTATGCCGATTGAGCGTCAGGACTTGCTGGATACACTGCGGATTCAAGATTTATTGGCTAACCGCGCGCGTGATATTGCGGGTATCGTTGTCGGTCGACAATTACAGTTTCCTGAACAAGCCGCAAAACGTGCGATTGAGTTAGTGAAGGCGACGGTTGATACGTGTCATCAGGCCTTACGCGTGGTGAATGAGCTGGATGAATTAGTCGAAACAGGTTTCCGAGGGCACGCGGTGCACGTGGTTGAAGTGATGCTCGCCGAACTAGACGAGTTAGAGTCGGCGACCGATAGGATTCAGGTGGATTTACGCGCCGACTTGTTTGCGGTGGAAAAAGACTTATATGCGGTGGATGTGATGTTTATGTATCGCATTATTGGCTCGATTGCGCAAATTGCAGATGATGCTGAGCGCGTGGGTCGTCGTTTTCAATTGATGTTGGCTAAATAAGCGAGGTATTAAGATGGATTACGCAACTACTTATTTAGTTTTAGCGGTTATTTTTGGTTTATTTATGGCCTGGGGTATTGGCGCAAACGACGTGGCCAATGCGATGGCGACATCGGTGGGCTCAAAGGCGATTACCATTAAACAAGCGGTTATTATTGCCGCGATATTCGAATTTGCCGGTGCTATTTTGGCCGGTGGGCAGGTGACCTCGACGATTCGTAAAGGCATTGTCGATGTGAGCGATTTGGGGGCAACACCTGAGGTGCTGGTTTTTGGCATGTTAGCGGCATTGCTGGCGGCGGGGACTTGGCTGTTAATTGCCTCATTTAAGGGGTGGCCGGTGTCGACGACCCATTCCATTGTGGGTTCAATCGTTGGTTTTGCGATTGTTGGTATTGGCATGGATGCGGTGTACTGGGGTAAATTAGGGACGATTGTGATGAGCTGGGTTACGTCGCCGCTACTGGCAGGTGTTCTTTCATATGTGTTATTCCGTTCGATTCAAAAAGTTATTTTGGATACAGAAAAACCCTTGGAGAACGCTCGGAAATATGTGCCTTATTATGTGTTTTTAGTGGGTTTTGTATTGGCTTTGGTGACGATAATGAAGGGCCTGAAACACGTGGGTCTAGATTTAACGGTGAGCGAATCGGTGACCGCTGCTTTAGTTTGTGGTGCCTTGACAACGTTATTGGGTAAATTTCTCGTTAGTCGAGTGAAATTTGATCCGAAGGCGGATCGCGACTTTCATTACGCCAACGTAGAAAAAATATTTGGCGCGTTAATGGTGTTGACCGCCTGTGCGATGGCGTTTGCTCATGGTTCGAATGATGTGGCGAATGCGATTGGCCCATTGGCGGCGATTAATAGCATCGTGATGTCGGGCGAACTGTCGCAAAATTCACCGTTACCGATCTGGATATTATTTGTTGGCGGGGTGGGTATCGTTTTAGGTTTGGCGATGTATGGCCGCAAAGTGATTGAAACGGTGGGTTCAAAAATCACCGAATTAACGCCGAGTCGAGGTTTCTGCTGTACCTTATCGGCGGCTTCAACGGTTGTATTGGCCTCAGGCATGGGTCTGCCTATTTCGACGACTCATACGATGGTCGGTGCAGTCTTAGGGGTTGGCATGGCGAGAGGTATTTCATCGTTGAATATGCAGGTGGTGCGTGGAATATTTATGTCGTGGGTGATTACCTTGCCAATCGGCGGTGTGCTTGCAATAATTTTCTTCTTTGCCTTACAAAGTATTTTTACTTAAGGCTTACTAAGCAGTAAGACGGGGGCGATTACTAGGCTACTTAGCGGTGGTTTATTTATTAACTCAGTCTGTTAAAAAGCATTTTTTCTGCTAAAGTTTGAGTGTGTTGAGCGGCTCGCTTGAGAGAATAAAAAAACAAAAGGAAATAGTTTTGGATATAGCAACACTAGTTGGATTTCTAGGTGGTTTAGGCGTCATCATTGGTGCTATCGCAACGGGTGGTGACGTACTGATGTTTGTCGATGTGCCATCGGTATTGATTGTGGTGGTTGGCACCTTTATGGTGACTCTGATGCAGTTGTCATTGGGTGAGTTTTTAGGTTCATTTAAGGTGGCGATGAAGGCCTTCATGAATAAAAATGATAACCCCGTCGAACTGATTGAAAAAGCGGTTGAATTGGCCGATATTGCGCGTAAGAATGGCTTGTTGGCACTAGAGGATCAAGAGGTCGATAATGAGTTCCTAAAACGTGGTTTGACCCTGTGTGTGGATGGCCATGATGCGGCGATGGTGAATAAGCTGTTAAGTCGAGATATGGATTTGGCTATTGAGCGGCATGAAGTGGGACAAAATATGTGGAAGGCTGTCGGAGATATGGCGCCGGCGATGGGAATGATTGGTACCTTGGTTGGTTTGGTGCAAATGTTAGCGAATATGTCGGACCCTGCATCTATTGGCCCAGCGATGGCGGTGGCATTATTAACAACCTTGTATGGTGCGGTTATTGCGAACGCATTTGCCTTGCCAATGTCGGCGAAGCTAGAAGGGATTTGTAATAACGAGCGGCTCAATAAAGCGCTTATTCTGGAAACCGTGCAAAGTATCCAAGAAGGAATGAATCCGCGGGTATTGGAAACCTTGTTGAAAACCTATTTGCCAGAAAGTAAGCGTTCGGCGATAGGCGATGCCGAGGCTGAAGACGCTTAAATAGTGAGCGGCGACAATTATGAGTGATGAGAAATGTCCTAAGTGTATAGAAGGTCTGCCAGCATGGATGGGCACCTTTGCTGATCTAATGTCGTTATTGATGTGCTTTTTTGTGTTGTTATTGTCGATGGCGACGATGGATGCGAATCGCTTTAAAAAGATGGCGGCCTCGCTTAATGATGCGTTTGGTGTGCAACGTAAGGTGATTGCTTATGAGATTGTCAAAGGCACCAGTGTGGTGGCTGAACACTTTACCCCGGCACAGGGCGAACGTACCATCCTTGATGACGTGCGCCAACAAACGACCGAGGTAGAAAAGGAAGTGCTAGGAAAGGACTCGGATTCAGATTCCAAGGAGAAAAAGAAAGAACAGGCCGATAAGCTAAAAGATAACGAAGAAAAAGCGCAAATCGTTACCGAATACGTTGAGGCGAAGAAGGAAAAAATTGACGCCGCCGAAGAGTTGGCTGAAGAAATTAAAGAATTCATGGTCGAAGAAGTTGAGCAGAAAATGCTCAGCGTAGCGACTGATTTGTCGAGGGTAATTATTCGGATTCATGAAAAAGGCTCATTCCCATCGGGCAGTGCCGAGTTTAACCCCGCGTTTGTAGCGGTGATGGAAAAAATCACGGCCGTGGTTAATGGCAGTGAGGGAACAGTGACGGTGGCAGGTCATACCGATGATATCCCAATTAAAGCGGGTTTATACCGATCTAACTGGGAGTTATCGGCAGCGCGGGCGCTAATGGTGGCGCAGAATTTGTTAACCGATGGCTCGGTGGATGAAAATCGTTTGATTATTGAGGGTCATGCTTATACGGTTCCTTTGGTGGCCAACGATACGCCAGCTAACCGTGCGCAAAATAGGCGAGTGGAAATTATTTTAATTCAGGGTGAGATGCCGCAAGATTCAGTTGATCCAATTTTAGACGTAGTGAGGGGTGAATGAACCAAGAAGAGCAAGAGCGTAGAGGTTTTTTTAGGATAGATGATGATGTAGCCTTAAGCTACCGCCTGGTCCCCGCGAGTGTAGTTGAGCAAGACGCGGTGACTTTACGGATAGGGGAGGCGGGTTCTTTAGCCAATGAGCTGGAACGAATGCGGGAGGTTTCGCGGATTCATTTTAGACGGGTTGAAAAAGAAGCGCCGGAAGTTGCGCGTTATTTAGCGCATATCGACAGTAAAATTGACCTCTTAGCGCAGCACATTATGATGGGTGCTGATGAACTGTTTGTGAAGAGCACTCAGGCGGTTAATATCAGCGGTTCTGGTTTGGCTTTTACGGTAAATGAGCCGTTAAACTCGGATGATTTTGTTGAAGTTCGCTTTGCCTTACAACCATCGTTAACGAGCATTAAGACTTATGCAAAGGTTGTCTCTTGTCAGCCTCAAACTAAGGCGTATCGGGCGGCGGTTGAGTTTGTTTGTTTGAACGATGAGGATAGAGACTTATTGATTCGTCACGTGGTTAAAAAACAAATGAATGATATTCGTGAGCATAACGCGCCGTCCTAGATAGCTGTGTTTTAAGCTTATGCCGTGAGCGCGAAGCTGGTATGCTTTTTTTATGGAATTAACAGATAAGCATCAAATTGTAATAAAGAAGCTGGCCAGTGGCCGCTTTTTTTCTACCCAACAATTAGCCGATGAGCTTGCGGTGAGTCGCACCTCGGCTTGGAACTACTTAAAGGCGCTGGAGCGAATGGGCTTTGAGTTGCACGCGGTAAGCGGTAAGGGAACGCGCTTCAAACAAGCCTTGGAGTTGCTCGAAGCAGAGCAAATTATCAACAACATCTCGGCCGATAAGCGGGCGCTAGTCGCCAGGCTCGACCTACTCGATGTTTGCCCCTCCACTAACCATCATTTATTGCAGCAAAATAGCCTCAAACCTTTGCCTAATGGCGTGGTTTGTCTGGCTGAAATGCAAACTATGGGCCGAGGACGCTTAGGTAAGGCTTGGGTGTCGCCGTATGGGCAAAATATTTATGCATCATTTATTTGGAGTTTTAAGAGCGGCATCGCCGCTTTGTCTGGTTTGAGTCTAGCTTGCGGTGTTGCGGTTTGTCGGGCATTGGAAGAGTTGGGCTTGAGTGGGCATGGCCTAAAGTGGCCGAATGATATTCTGTGGCAAGGGAAAAAGCTGGGAGGGATTCTGGTTGAGATCCAAGGCGAAAGTCAGGGCGGCTACTCGGTGGTGGTGGGTATCGGTATTAATTACCAAATGAGTTCGCAAGCATCGACGGATATCGATCAGCCGTGGGTCGATATCTGTACAGCATATGGCGGGGAGATCGGTAGAAATAAGCTCGCGGCTAAGCTAATCGAGCGAGTGCTCGATATGTTGGCCAGCTATGAAGCGACGGGCTTAGCGCCCTATGTAAAACCATGGAATGACTTTGATTGTTATAAAAATAAAAACGTACGCATCCTATCCGGAGAAAAAGTGACTCAGGGTGTGGCGAAGGGTATTTCTCCCAGTGGAGAGCTGGTGTTGTTAAAACCCAGTGGGGAAACGCAGTTAATTATGTCGGGTGAGGTTAGCTTGCGCTTAAGTGAATGTTAAGGCTGTTTATTGACCGAGGAAATACCGCGCTGAAATGGCAGTTATGTCAGCAGGCTAAAGTGCTTGCTGAAGGGTCTGCGACGAATGACGTGAGCTTAGATGATGCTTTAGGCGAGGTTGCTGCTCGGCCACTTATAGGGGTTTACGTTGCTAGTGTGGCGAGTGGTGATTTTGAATCGGCGCTAAAGGCGTGGACGAGGAGGAATTCTCATATCGAACCGGTGTTTGTTAAGAGTCAGTTGAGTGCCTGTGGGGTGACGAACGCGTATGAAAAACCCGCGCAGCTAGGGGTTGATCGATGGTTGGCGATGATTGCAGCGCACCAGCAGTATTCTGGGTTGTTATGCGTGGTTGATAGTGGTACGGCGTTAACGATGGATTTTCTGACGGCGAGTGGGCAGCACCTCGGTGGCTTTATCGTGCCAGGGGCGGATTTGATGAAACGCAGTTTGTTACAGAATACGCAGAAAATTCAGCTAGCCGCCGATGCGCAAATTAAGCTGCTTGGCAAGAATACCACGGAGGCGGTTTTGTTAGGTATCGAGCAAATGCTACAAGCATTTGTCTGTCAAAAAGTGGCTGAAGTCGAACTTGAATGCAAGCAGGAGCTCACCCTAGTGTTAACGGGTGGGCATGCACACAGCTTGCGGAGAGGTTTGCAGCGGCCTTGTCACGAAGAGCCTGAGTTGGTTTTTCTGGGTTTGCGTTTAGTGGTGGAGGACGCTGAGTGAAGCGGTTCTGTTTGATGCTGGTGTTCGTTAATGTCGTTTATTTCTTTTGGGGGCTGAACTCGCAACAAAGCGAAATAAGCGAAGCCGATAAGTTTTTAGCTGAAGTTGCTGGACTACAGCAGCTAAGTTTGCGGGAGGTTGAGGAGCCGGTGTTTGTTGCTAAGCCGGAGGAGCCGGTCGCCCATGAGGTGGTGGTTAGTTTGCCTGTTGTCGAGGAGCTTGTCATTGATAGCTGCTTCCTTATTAATGGTATTGCTTCGCAAAAAGAAGCCGCTCGGTTATTGTCTGCAATGCAAGCTCAGCAACTTGCGGCCTCACTGAGTCGTTTGTTAGTAGCTGAAGAGTTTTGGTTGGTTCTTCCCGTCGCCGACAGTTGGCAGCAATCTTTACAGGATGTAAAAGACTTGAAAACGAAAGGGGTTTCTGACCTTTGGCTGGTTCCCTCTGGGGTTGATAAGGGCGTCATATCGTTGGGTTTGTTTGCTGAGGAGTCACGTGCTGAGCGGCGGCTTAAACAACTACAGGGCAAAAACATTAAGGCGGTGATGAGGCTTAAACAGCGGTTTGTTTATGCGATAAGTTTGAAGTCAGAGGCTGATCTTGCGTCGGTGCGTTCGCTTTTATCTGAGTTTAGGCTGGGAAAGGCAAATATCATCAATAAAATTAGCTGTTAGGCGTTGCGTCATATTTTTACTTCGATTAGAATACACGCGCTGACGCTGGTGTAGCTCAGTTGGTAGAGCAGCTGATTTGTAATCAGCCGGTCGGTGGTTCGAATCCTCTCACCAGCTCCATATTTAAAAAGGCTTAACATTTGTTAAGCCTTTTTTATTGCCTGAAGAAAAGTGCCTGCGGTGTTATGTTAGCGTGAGATTGCCTAATGTTAGTTTGGTGGATTATTGATGATGCAATTTATCTTATTAAAATCATCGGCTTGAAAAAAACAACGAATTTAGCGATAATTCAGGGTTCATTCGGCGAGGGTCGACCATCAATTCTCTATTGAAGTGTTAAGGTTCAAGTGTAGAGCTCAAGATTTGGAAAGAATTATGAAAAAAACAATGTATGAAAAGATATGGGAAAGCCATTTTGTCCATCAAGAGACAGGGCAGGCTCCTCTATTATATGTAGACCGACACTTGATGCACGAAGTGACTAGCCCGCAAGCATTTGAAGGCTTGCGCATGTCGAAGAGAAAGGTTCGTAATCCACACAGCATTCTAGCGACAATGGACCATTGTGTGCCAACGAAGAATCGCGATTTGCCGATTGCTGACCCGATTGCAAAAAAACAAATTGAAACCATGGCGGTTAACTGTGAAGAAAACGGCCTGAACTTATACGATATGGAAAGCCCGGATAATGGTGTTATTCATATTGTTGTGCCTGAACACGGTTTTGTTCACCCAGGTATGGTCGTCGTTTGTGGTGATAGCCACACGGCAACTCACGGTGCTTTTGGTGCTTTAGCCTTTGGTATCGGTACTTCAGAAGTTGAGCACGTCATGGCGACACAAACCTTGCCTCAGCAAAAGTCTAAAACCATGTTGGTACAAGTTAATGGGCAATTGTCCAAGCACTGTACGGCGAAAGATATTGCCTTGGCGATCGTTGGTAAAACGGGTACTGCGGGTGGTACCGGTTATGTGATTGAGTACGCTGGTGAGGCGATTGAAGCTTTATCAATGGAAGGCCGTATGACGGTTTGTAATATGGCGATTGAAGCGGGTGCGCGTGCCGGTATGGTGGCGCCTGATGCGAAAACTTATGAATTCCTAGACGGTAAAGAGTTTGCGCCTAAAGACGCGAATTGGGATAAAGCTATCGAGTACTGGGAGTCACTGGTTACTGATGAAGGCGCTGAATTCGACGCTATCGTGACCTTGGATGCGGGCGATATTTCACCGCAAGTCACTTGGGGTACATCACCTGAGCAAGTTGTTGGTGTTAACAGCGTTGTGCCAGCACCGGAAAGCTTTGCCGACGCGGGTAAAAAACTAGCTTGTGAAGGCGCGCTGAAATATATGGACTTAGAAGCCAATATGAATATCACCGATATTAATATTGATTATGTGTTTATTGGTTCATGTACGAATGGCCGTATTGAAGACTTCCGTGATGCTGCGAATATCGCTAAAGGCACGAAAGTAGCCGATGGGGTTACTGCGATTGCGGTACCCGGTTCGTTCCACGTGAAGCTTCAAGCTGAAAAAGAAGGTATTGACGTTATCTTTAAAGACGCCGGTTGGGAATGGCGTGAGCCAGGCTGTTCTATGTGCTTGGCGATGAATGGTGATGAATTAAAAGATGGGCAACGTTGTGCATCAACATCAAACCGTAACTTCGAGGGGCGTCAAGGTAAAGGCGGTCGTACGCACTTGGTTTCTCCAGCAATGGCAGCCGCTGCAGCCGCTGCAGGTCATTTCGTCGATATCAGCAAAATAGGTTAATACAATGGAAGCATATAAAAAACACGAGAGTATTGCCGCGTCGATGAACCGCAATAATGTGGATACCGATCAAATTATTCCTAAGCAGTTCTTGAAAAAAGTTGAGCGCACGGGGTTTGGTGTACATTTATTTCATGACTGGCGTTTTAATAACGACGGCGTTACTGAAAACCCAGACTTTGAGCTTAATAAACCGGCTTTTAAAGGTGCAAAAGTACTCGTGGCGGGTGATAACTTTGGTTGTGGTTCATCTAGAGAGCACGCGCCTTGGGCGATTGCTGACTATGGTTTTAATACTATTATCTCAACCAGTTATGCGGATATTTTCTTCAATAACTGCTTTAAAAATGGCATTTTGGCGATCCAAGTTGATCCGGCTCAATTAAGCGCTTTAATGGCTGAAATTGACGCTAACGAAGGTGTGAGTTTTGTTGTTGACCTCGAAAATCAACAAATAACCACGCCGGCGGGTAATGGTTTTAAATTTGAAATTGACCCATTCCGCAAAGAAAACTTGCTGAATGGTTTTGATGATATCGGTTTAACACTGAAGCACGTTGATAAAATTTCAGAGTATGAAGAAGGGCATAAGCAGCGCTTTCCTTGGCTTTGGGCATAACCAAAAGGCAATTTGGAAATAATTGATGGATACCGAAGCTAGATATATTCAGGTGATGGATACCACCTTGCGTGATGGTGAGCAAACGCAAGGGGTGTCGTTTTCGCCTGCCGAAAAGGTGAGCATAGCTAAAGCCTTGTTGGAGTCACTACGGGTGGATCGGCTTGAAGTTGCTTCTGCCTGCGTTTCTGACGGTGAGCAAGAGGCCGTTCGCAATATCAATGAATGGGCGAAAGCCGAGGGCTTTGAAAATGCGGTAGAAATCTTAGGTTTTGCCGACCATAAGCGCAGCGTGGATTGGATTGTTGCGGCTAATGGCAGGGTGATTAACTTGTTGACCAAGGGCAGTGAAAAGCACTGTCGTGAGCAGCTCGGTAAAACCCTAGAAGAGCACGTAGAGCAGGTTCTGCAAACGGTAAACTATGCCTTAGAGTGTGGTTTGAAGGTTAACGTATACCTTGAAGACTGGTCGAATGGTTATGCTGATAGCCGTGATTATGTGTTTGGCTTTATGGATAGCATTAAAGATGCGGGCATTGACCACTTTATGTTGCCGGACACCCTCGGGGTGATGTCGCCTGAGGAAGTGTTCGATAGCTTGAGTGATATGTGCGCACGTTATCCCGAACAGCAATTCGATTTTCATCCGCATAACGACTACGGCTTGGCAACGGCGAATATTATGGCGGCGGTACGCGCCGGCATTAATACCATTCATTGCACGGTTAATTGCTTGGGTGAACGGGCCGGTAACGCTTCGGTGTCTGAGGTTTGTGTCGTCTTGCGTGACAAGATGGGGATGCGTTTATCCATCGATGAAAGTCATTTGATGCGCCTGAGTAATATGGTGGAGAATTTCTCTGGCAAATGGGTATCGGCGAATGCGCCGGTTATTGGCGCAGATGTATTCACTCAAACAGCCGGTATTCACGCCGATGGTGATAAAAAAGGTGGTCTTTACGAAAGTAAGTTAGGCCCCGAACGGTTTGCCCGAACACGCAGTTATGCCTTGGGTAAAATGAGCGGTAAGGCATCGTTAAGTAAAAACTTGGAGCGTTTGGGTATTACCCTGTCGGAAGAGAATCAGAAGAAGGTACTGGAGCGCATCGTACGTTTGGGCGATTCGAAGCAAACGATTACGACCGAGGATTTACCGTTTATCATCGCCGATGTGCTGGAAAGTGAAGACTATAAGCATATTCGTTTATTGGATTGCTCGGTAACCAGTCAAATTGATGAAGCGTCGATTGCTAATATATCGGTTGATATACAAGGCAAGCAGGTGACGTCTTCGGGTGTTGGTAATGGTGGTTTCGACGCCTTTATCGATGCTGTAAATAAGGCTTTAGCGCCTTATGCTACGGTGCTACCTGAGTTAGTGGATTATGAGGTGAGGATTCCCAAAGGCGGGCATACTAGCGCGCTAACTGAGTGTGTGATTACTTGGGATCATCATGATGAACTGCATAAAACACGTGGTGTTCACTCGAATCAGGTGTTTGCCTCTATTTTGGCTGCGTTACGGATGATTAACTTGCAGTTGCACGAGAAAAGCTAGTTTATTAAGTATTCATGAGTAATAAAAAAGGCTTGCCAACTGGGCAAGCCTTTTTTGTATGCGCGAGCTGTGTGTTAAACAGTTGGCATCGCTTTTAGTTTTTCCACCACCTTGTCACCAAAAGCATCGGTGCTAATCATATTAACGCCACTGCCCGGTTTTGAAAGGTCGGCGGTTGAGAAGCCATCAGCGAATACGCCCTGCATAGCAGCCCAAACATTTTTAGCCTCATCTTCCATGCCAAAACTGTATTCAAGCATCATTGCGACTGAACCAATCATTGAGTAAGGGTTAGCAATGTTTTTGCCCGCAATATCCGGCGCTGAGCCGTGTGATGGCTCGTAATAGGCTTTTTCATCGCCTAGGCAAGCAGAAGGCATTAGGCCGAGTGAGCCAAGAATACCGCCGCCTTGGTCGCTTAGGATATCGCCAAACATATTTTCCATCACCATCACGTCGAACTGTGTTGGGTTTAGGCACAGTAGCGTGGCGACCGCATCAACAAGAATATTGATGACCTTAACATCAGGGTACTCAACCGCCACTTCTTCCATAATCTCGTTCCACAAGACAGAAGATTTCAATACGTTGCTCTTATGGATATTGTGTAATACTTTTTTACGTTTATTCGCTAGTTTGAACGCGTGATGCATGATTTGACGAATTTGCGCTTCATCGTATTCCAGCGTTTCTTTTACATAACGTAAGCCGTCTTCGTTAATGCCGGTTTCTTTGTTGCCAAAATATAGGCCACCAACTAATTCACGAACCATCATAATGTCAATGCCGTCACCGATGATCTCAGCCTTTAGCGGAGAGAAGTGCGCTAAGCCTTGTGGTAATGAGACTGGGCGGTAATTTGCATAGGTATTGTAGCGGCGACGCATTGGCAATAGCGCGCCACGCTCAGGCTGCTTGTCGATAGGGATTTTCTTAGATTCTTCGTGGCTTAAACCAATCGGGCCTTTAATAATCGCATCAGCTTCATCACAAATGTCTTTTGTTTGTTGTGGGAAGGCATCACCTGTTTCAAAGTAGGCGCAAGCACCAAATAATGCGGGCATTAGTTCAAACGTAACATCATTACGTTGTTCAACGAGTTTTAGCACCTTAATGGCTTCTTGCATAATTTCTGGGCCAATACCGTCACCGGCCATAACGGCAATTTTATAATTTTTCATTGAAAACCTTTGCTTCGATTAATGTAAAACAAGCATTTTACTTGAGTCGGGCACTGGATGCCATGCGTGCGGTGTAAGTGCTGGGATAGTTTTTATAATTGTCGCTGGATACCGTATAATCCCCTCTTTTACCATTTTGAAGAGAGCTCGTTATGGCGCTGAATTGCGGAATTGTTGGTTTACCAAACGTGGGTAAGTCCACTATTTTTAATGCATTAACCAAGGCTACCATTGCCGCGGAAAATTACCCTTTTTGTACCATTGAGCCGAATACAGGCATCGTGCCTGTGCCTGACCCACGCTTGGATAAGTTAGCCGAGATCGTCAAGCCTGAGCGTGTTATCCCCACCACCTTTGAGTTTGTTGATATTGCCGGCCTTGTTGCGGGTGCGTCAAAGGGTGAAGGCCTAGGTAATCAATTTTTAGCAAATATTCGTGAGTCAGACGCTATCGCTCACGTGGTTCGTTGTTTCGAAGACGATGATATTATTCACGTGTCAGGGAAAATTGACCCGCTAGCGGATATTGAAGTTATTCAAACCGAGTTAGCACTCGCTGATATGGCATCACTTGAACGAGCGGTGTTGAAAGCAACGAAAGCCTCTAAATCAGGTAATAAAGATGAGTTAAAACGGAAAGATTTTTTGGTGAAGGCGCTGGCTCATTTAGATGTTGATATTACCCTTAAAACCTTAGGCGCAAGCGAAGATGAATTGGCAATGTTAGCTGATATGCAGCTGTTAACATTGAAGCCGATGTTATACGTGGCCAATGTTGATGAAGAGGGTTTCGAAAACAACCCCTACCTAGATCTCGTGAGTAAATTAGCAGAAGAACAAGGTGAGGCCGTTGTTTCTGTCTGCGCGGCGCTAGAAGCTGAAATTATCCAGTTAGATGAAGACGAACGAGTCGAGTTTATGCAAGAGATGGGTTTGTCTGAACCCGGTTTGAACCGTGTTATTAGAGCCGGTTATAACTTGTTGAAACTACAGACGTATTTCACCGCTGGGGTTAAAGAGGTTCGTGCTTGGACAGTGAATAAGGGCGCAACAGCACCGCAGGCGGCGGGTGTTATCCATTCTGATTTTGAAAAAGGCTTTATTCGCGCAGAAATAACCGCTTACGAAGACTTTGTTGAGTTCAATGGTGAGCAAGGCGCAAAAGAGGCGGGTAAGCTGGGTGTTCAAGGTAAGGAGTACATTATGCAAGATGGTGATGTAACCCACTTTAGGTTTAACGTATAAGAAAAAATCAGTTTTTTCTTCATCAATGCTTTTAAGTCCTTGACAAAAGGGCTTAAAAGCACGAAAATTCACGCCTTCAAAAAGTATGGTCATGTAGCTCAGCTGGTTAGAGCACGGCATTCATAATGCCGGGGTCGGTGGTTCAAGTCCACTCATGACTACCACTTTGAGCCCTATCATTTCAAATTACGCGACTTTCAAATGACACGTAAAAACTTGTGTTCGGGTTTGTTTTCTACAATCTTCTCAACAGCGTCAATTAAGTTATTAATTTCTGCTCTTGAGTAGTGTGTAGTGATTCGATTAGATTTATGACCTAATAAATCCTCTCTATCTTCCAAACTAACACCTGCTGATCTAAGTCTTCTCCCAAATGTATGACGTAAGTCATGCACTCGACATTGAATTAAGTCGGCTTTTCGTCTCGATGTCTTCCACGCCGTGCTCATAATGCGTTGAAATGTTTTGCCTCGTTTATTAGCAAAGACATATTTATTATTTCTCGGTAAAGAGTGGGTTAGGTTTCGAGAAACGCTATTTAACGGTACTATTCTTTCTTCTCCATTCTTTGTTCTATCACCAGAAAGAACAAATAAACCATCTTGGTACTCAGACCATTTCAGTTGACACATTTCTTGATCTCGACAACCTGTATTTTGAATAGCCCTGTTTATTTAGACACTCGCTAATTTCTTAAAATAGTTATCTTCAAACCTAGTGATGTGTTTGAACCTGTGTTGGTTAGAAATGATATGCATGACATTAATGCAATTACGATTACTGGTATACCGAGGGCGTATTTCCTTGTTTTTGACGCCTAACGCTTACATAAACAGCCAACTGTATTTTTTCCGTTTAAGGTTCTTGTTATGTTTCTTTGCTATACATGTCAAAAGCCTTACCTGAATATGCTTCAGAAGAATACGACTGACCTTTCTTGTTTGCAGTAAACCTTTCGTTGTAATGATTTACAATAGTCGTTTTACCGTTGGGGACAATTAATAGGTTATGTTCATGACCAAGAATGGTGAGTATTAACCATGGCTTATTGTATTTAAAAACCTCAACAACGGCTTCTGGTGGATAATATTTCTCACTTTCAGGGAATGGTATTTCATATTCTGGCTCAATTAACTCAGAAACTATATTTATTTGATCACTTGGAAAAAATTCCAAATCTATTTCGTATGTTTCGTATTTATTGAAATATTTCTTTTTAGCTTTTGGTAGTTTAGGAACTATATTTTTTGAAATACATGCAGTACCAAGGTTAAATAAACCGACAAATTTTGCCAATGGATAATGCTCACTTTCCTTTTTTGCTCTCCCTTCTGAGGCAAGGCTTGTCCTCCACTGTGAACCATCCTTATGATAAGAATTATGGCTACCATTCAACATCCCAAAATCATAATATAAATCCTGATTCTGAAACCTAAAGAATCCAAGAGTCCTTTGATGACCCGAATATTTGTCTTTTGTGACAATATAAATTTTATGACTCATAGTTGATACTTAGGTGAAACATAACGGTCAAGTGCAATGATTTGTTATGTGTGATATTCACGCCTTGTTTTCTGCAACTTTAGGGTACTCAAATTTACTAGAATATTTGGTTCTCCACAGTTGGTCTTGTACTGAAACTTTTATAACTCTCTCGCTGCTATCTTTAAATACTTTTTCTAAGGCGCTTTCTGGGAAAAGAATATCGTGTGACTTACCTGCCTCTAAGGCAAAAGGGCATCCGTCATCAATGTCAAAGTTTGAAAGACTTGAATGAGCCCAATCAACAGAAATTGGCAAACGTCTAAATTTCAGAGTATGTGTGACTAACTCAATTATGCTTGTTTTCCTGTAGGGATAAAGAATTGATATATTTGATAAATGGACTGTGTGTAGCGACGGGTTTTTAACCGAGATATATGCACCTGATACATGTTTACCATCAATTTCATCAACGCCAAATATTAACTCGACTTTGTATTGTGGTATAGCTCTACGCATATTCCAAAAAAATACTATTGTAGATAGCAATGCAGCGTATATGGCTAAAAATTCAGTAATTTTCAATGTTTAATTCCTATGGGAATTACATGCATATAATTATTCCCAAAACGCATAACAGTGTTAATAAGCGGAAGCATTGTTCCACGTATTAAATAGATATAGGTGGGTAGAACTTCCATGTGTTGTCATATGAAAAGCTAAACATGGATCTGTTATTGGCTAATAAGGCATTAGTTGTTATTTAGATAAATATAACACATCTATTTTCTCAGGCTTTGGTTGCGTGATTTTTACGCGATTAATGATGATTTGTTATGCTTAGTTAGATTGCGCAGGTAAGTCATTGTTTTTATTTTATTCAATAAAAACAATGGTTTGTGATTAATAAGTTGCGCTTTCATAATGCCGGGGTCGGTGCCTCAAGTCCACTCATGACTACCATCTTTCCCCCGTTTTATAAAATTACACGACTATTATTCATCAATAATGCTTGCTGCCGTGTTGAAAAAACTTGTCTGTGACAACCGCGCTGTGCTGCTTAACCTAGCTTGTCTTTTATATCGTTGAATTTCTCGATGATCGCATATACGTTGCTATAGCCCATTTCGACTAGCCTAGCGGCGGCTAATGAGGCTCGGCCACCGGCTGCACAATGTACGAGGATCAGCTGCTTGGGTTCTGTGCAGTGGTTTTGTATTTTCATTTCTAATAAGCCGCGAGGTATATTGATCGAGCCGTTAATGGATGATTGCTCGGTTTCACTTGGTTCGCGTACGTCTAAAATAATGCCATGTTCTGTTTCGTCGAATAGTTGTTTTGCGCCCACGGCATCGATGCATTGACAGGTTTTTTGTGCGGCTAAGATAAGGTCTTTGGCGGATTTTATCATGCTCTTCTCCGTGCTGATTAGTGACTGAGCCCCGGCCAGCGTGTGACATGGTCGGCGGCGGGAATGTCGAGGCTATCGAGTATACGGCCCACGGTATGGTTGACGATATCATCAATACTGCTGGGTTGGGTATAAAAGGCGGGTACCGGCGGGGCAATGATCGCGCCCATTTCGGTGAGTGTTAACATGTTTCTTAGGTGAATTAAGTTGAACGGTGTTTCTCTAACCATCAGGATGAGTTTTCGGCGCTCTTTCAAGACGACGTCGGCGGCTCTCGAGACCAGGTTGTCGGCGATGCCGTTGGCGATGCAGCCTAGTGTTTTCATCGAGCACGGGGCGATGACCATGCCGTGGGTGATGAAGGAGCCGCTCGATAAGGTGGCACCGATATCTTTGGGGTGGTGTACGACGTCGGCTAGGGCGTGAATGGCTGATTTTCCGAGCTTGAGTTCATGCTGTGCGGTCAACGCGCCGGAGGCTGACAGAATCAAGTGGCTTTCGACCTCGTCGATGCCCTGTAATATTTCGAGTAGGCGAGTGCCGTAAATTGAGCCGGAGGCGCCGGTTATCGCGATAATAATTTTCTTTTTCATAGAAGATAGTATGGAGCCATATAAGCTATATTTAACAGCATAGGATTAATGTTTTTAAAGGTCAACGAGGAGGAAGGAGCGATGATGGGTGTTAAATCGGTAAGTTTGCAGGATAAAAAATCAATTATTATCGATTTCCTGAAAAAATGTAATCTTTATAGTGATCAGAAACTGCTGGATTATGAGCGGAGAATGAACCACGCGAGTGAGCATGAGGGCGGCGAATTGCTGCAGAAAAAACATGATTGGACGTCCTATCGTGATTTTAATCGGTATACGATTGAGGAGTTAAGTGGCGATGAGCTTGATGATTGGTTGTAGTTTTAGCCGCCGAGCGACAGCATTTGGATGATGATTAGGGTGTTGTTATTGCTGAGATGTAATAAAATGATGGTTTATCCGTAGCGTGCCCGCTGCGGTTTTTATGACAATATAAATAAAGACTGAATTTATGCAAGCAACGCATCTAGCCAAAGTGGTTTCCTCTCACCTCGTTAGCAAGGGGATCTTACTGATTGAATTTCAATTGGTAGAGCCTGCTCAGGTGGATTTTAAGGCGGGGCAATACTTGGCCGTTTTTCTTCCCGATAGTGATAAGCAGTCTTATTATTCCATTGCCTCATCACCGAATAAGAACAGTACGGTTGAACTGTTGGTTAAGGAAGATAAGTTGGGGGCGGGTGCGAGTTATTTGTTTTCGCTGAAAGATGGCGATGAGGTACAGTTTGCTATGCCGATGGGTGATGCTTTTTTACGTGAAGATAGGGGCAGTAATATCGTATTTATTGCGGGTGCTTCTGGCGCGAGCTATATTCGTTCGATGATTCATTATTTGGATGAGGCTGATCAGTTGGCTGGCCGTGAGGTTCATTACTTTCTCGGTGCTCGCGAGGAAGATGAGTTGCTGGAAATCGACTATATGCACCAATTGGCGAAGAAATACGCGGGTTTTCACTTTATTCCTGCTTTGTCCGACCAAGACGACTGGGATGGGCATAGTGGTTTGATTACCGACGTGGTTAATAAACTAATGGGTGATGACCTGTCGGGGTGGGACGCTTACTCAGCGGGTTCTCCGGCAATGGTTGAGGCGGTGGCTAAGACGTTAATTGAGGGTAAGAGCTTAGCTGCGAAGAATTTTTATTCCGACTTTTATAACCCAGAATAAATATTATTTGTCGCCTGTCGGCTAGTTTTTCTAGGCTGACTGAGCGGTCATTAATGTTAGATGGCTTAAGTACCTCGCTCATTTGTAAAAGAACAAGTATTATATATCCCTCGAAAATTCCACAAAATATTGTGGGTAAGTACATAAATATAAGGAACTAGTGTTTTGACTGACTCTAAGAAGCAAAATTCATATAACAGAGACGAATTATTAAGTTGTGGCCGTGGAGAATTGTTTGGTCCAGGCAATGCACAGCTACCGATGCCTAATATGTTGATGGTCGACAGGATCCCATCGATTACCGAAGATGGCGGCCCGCATGGTAAAGGGCAAATTATTGCTGAGTTAGATATTAACCCTGATTTATGGTTTTTTGATTGTCACTTCCCGGGTGATCCGGTGATGCCTGGTTGCCTAGGCTTGGATGCGATGTGGCAATTGGTTGGCTTCTTTCTTGGTTGGAAAGGTGGCTTAGGCCGTGGCCGTGCATTAGGCGTGGGTGAGCTTAAGTTTACCGGTCAGGTGCTACCGACAGCTAAACGAGTGGTTTATAAAATTGATATGAAACGTGTGATCATGAGAAAGTTGGTCATGGGTATTGCTGATGCGGTGATGGAAGTGGATGGAAAAGTCATCTATGAAGCGAAGGACTTACGAGTCGGTTTGTTTACATCGACAGAGAATTTCTAACAGAGGGATTAAAATGAGACGTGTTGTTATTACTGGTATGGGAATTGTTTCCTCTTTAGGAAGTGATGCCGATAGTGTTGCTGAGTCTTTGAAAGCAGGTAAGTCAGGGATTTCATTTGTTGAAGAATATAAGGAAAAAGGTTTCCGCAGCCAGGTTGCCGGGGTCCCGAAGATTAACCTTGATGAGTTAATCGACCGCAAGGCGCGTCGTTTTATGGGTGATGCGGCTGCTTATGCCTATGTGTCGATGCAGCAGGCTATTGATGATGCGGGTCTGACCGAAGAAGAAGTTTCTAACCCTAAAACGGGTTTGATTATGGGCTCTGGTGGGGCGTCAACAAAAAATGTCGATGATGCTTTGAATATCCTTGAAAATAAAGGTATTCGTCGAGTTGGGCCTTATATGGTGCCAAGAACGATGAGCAGCACGGTATCAGCGGGTTTGGCAACACCGTATAAAATTAAGGGTGTGAACTATTCAATTACATCAGCCTGTGCGACGAGTTCTCACTGCATTGGTAATGCGATGGAGCTTATCCAGTTGGGTAAGCAAGATCGAGTGTTTGCCGGCGGCGGTGAAGAAGAGCATTGGTCGTTAACGATGATGTTCGACGCGATGGGCGCGCTTTCTAAGAAAAGAAATGAAACGCCTGAGTTAGCATCACGTGCTTATGATGCGGATCGTGATGGTTTTGTTATTGCAGGTGGTGGTGGTGCGGTTGTGGTTGAGGCGTTAGATGTTGCGTTGGCTCGTGGTGCGAAAATTTATGCCGAGCTAGTCGGTTATGGTGCTACTTCTGATGGTTACGACATGGTTGCTCCGTCAGGTGAAGGTGCGACACGTTGTATGCAAATGGCGATGGAAAATGTCGATGCGCCGATTGATTATATTAATGCGCATGGTACCAGTACGCCAGTAGGGGATATTGCCGAGCTTAAAGCGGTTAAGGCTGTGTTTGGTGAAAGTACACCGCCTATTGGGTCAACTAAGTCCTTGTCTGGGCATTCGCTTGGTGCGGCAGGTGTTCAAGAAGCTATCTATTGTTTATTAATGATGAAAGATAATTTTATTACGGCATCGGCTAATATCGATGACTTGGATGAAGCGGCAGCCGGTGTTTCAATTGTTCAAGAAAAAGTTGAAAATGCTAGCTTGAATACGATTATGTCGAATAGCTTTGGTTTTGGTGGTACAAATGCAACCTTGGTTATGCAGCGCTACAAAGCGTAGAACTGTATTTTAGGCATAAAAAAACCGGCTTAAAAGCCGGTTTTTTTATGCCTAATGAAAAGCTTATTTGATGGCTAAAAGCTCCATTTCAAATATTAATGTTTCATTTGGGCCAATGTCGCCGCCAGCACCTTGTGCGCCGTAAGCTAGCTCTGATGGAATAAATACTTTCCATTTCGCGCCAACATTCATCAACTGTAAGGCTTCTTGCCAGCCTTGAATGACGCCATTAACTGGGAATGTTGCTGGTTCGCCACGTTTAATTGAGCTATCAAAAACAGTGCCGTTAATTAGGCTGCCTTCGTAATGTACATCAACGGTATCGGTTGCAGCAGGTTTGTCGCCTTCGCCTTCATTAAGAACGATGTATTGCATGCCGCTATCTAGCGCGATAACACCGTCGTTGTTAAGGTTGTCGGCTAAAAATTTAGTGCCTACGTCAGCGTTACCTTGCTGAGCTGCAGATGCTTGCTCTTGCATTTTCTTTTGGAACGCTTCGATAACTTCACGCATTTCTGCAGGCTCTAATAGACATTTATCACCGTTTAAACTGTGTGTTAAGCCTAAAACAAGTGCTTCAGTTTCAACGTCTAATTTGTCTTGCTGAATGCCGCCGCCAATTTGTTGGCCCATGGTGTAGCTAAGTTTCTGTTTCTCAGTTTCCAAGGTAGTGTCCTTTTCTATATAGTTAAAAAAAGGTTATTTTACAACACTCTGCTGGCGGATAACTAGCGCGACTAAAAAATAGCCGCTTGCTAATGGAAGCTGGGGAAGGTTTTAGTGGTGAAAAGCCACTGAAGGGGCTTTGGGGTTAAGCCTTAATATCGATGATGCTACCGATCACATCACCCGCGGTTTGTGCAACTTTGGCCGATATTTGAACCTGAGTCTCAGCCTCTTTCAGCGCGATGAGTTCTTTTGCTGAGTTTGTGTTTTCACCGCTCAGTTGATCTCGGCTGGCGAGGTTCTGGCTGGCTTCATTTGCTTGGTTGACGCCCTTGTTGATGCCCAATAGAGCGTTCTGACTAATTGATCCAACATCCATAATAATTACCGAGTAGTTTTCTACATAACGATATTATAGTTGAAACTATAATGTCCGTAATGCGATGGAGTTCACATTACGGACATTGTTTTACTTAATTCTTATTGGTTTCGTGTTCTGCGGAGCATAAAGCCGTCATGTTTAGGATGCGCCTGATCGAGGCTAGCGGTTTTAAAACGTGCACGGGTTTTTCAATGCCTAATAAGATAGGGCCTAGGCTGATGCCGTCACTTAGAATTCGAAGCAGGTTGAATGATGTGTTGGCAGCGTCGAGGTTAGGGAAGACAAATAAGTTGGCGGTGCCTTCTAACTTTGAATTGCTAATCATTTCTTTGCGGAGCTCTTGCAGTAGCGCAGCATCGGCTTGTATTTCGCCTTCTACTTCAATATGCGGGTGTTTTTCATGCAAGATGCGCGCGGCCTCGGCCATTTTGCTGGCTTCTTCATTGTCATCACTACCGAAGTTAGAATGTGACAACATGGCGGCCTTCGGTGAGATGCCAAAACGCTTCACGCATTCTGCTGCTTGTAGGGTCATGGCGACGAGCTCTTCGGTGTTGGGATTGCGGTTTACCATGGTGTCACAGAAGAAATAAACTCCTTTAGGGATGACGACGACACTCATCGCGGCGACTTTCTCAATACCGGGTTTTTTATCTAATATGTCGGTGATGTGGCCAAGGTGGCGGTGGTAATTGCCGACCATGCCGCAAATCATCGCGTCAGCCTTGCCGAGCTTCACCAATAGGGATGCTAGTACGGTGTTTTTGGTGCGAACGTAATTTCTGGCGAGAGCAAGTGATACTCCCTTGCGTTCTTTTGCTTTGTGATAAGTTTGTGCGCACTCTTCGAAGTAGGGGTTGTTATCCGGTTCAATGACGTCAATATCGGTATTGATGTCGATGCTCAGCCCTAACTCGTTAATGGTGGCTTGAATGGTGTTTTTTCGACCGATTAAGATCGGCTTAGCAAGTCCGCCGCTGAGTACTTCTTGAATGGCTCGAAGTACCTTTTCATTTTCACCTTCCGCATAAACGACTCGTTTAGGGGTTTGTTTGGCTTGATCAAAGATAGGTTTCATCACCATGCCTGAACGGTAAACGTAACGTTCTAGAGACTCCCGGTATTGCGCGAAGTCTTCGATAGGCTTAGTGGCAACACCACTGTCCATTGCCGCTTTCGCCACGGCCATGGGTATATCAACTATCAAATTGGGGTCGAATGGACGGGGGATTAGGTACTCTGCGCCGAATACAGGTGTGTTGCCGGCGTAGCTGTCGCTATCGTCATTGACCGCTTTTTGTGCGAGTTCGGAGAGTGCGCGAATACAGGCCAGTTTCATTTCTTCGTTGATGGTGCTGGCGCCTACGTCGAGTGCTCCGCGGAAAATGTAAGGGAAGCAGAGTACATTGTTTACCTGGTTTGGGTAATCCGAACGTCCGGTGGCGATAATCGCGTCGGCGCGGACAGCTTTGATTTCCTCAGGTAAGATTTCAGGTACGGGGTTGGCTAAGGCGAAAATAATGGGTGAAGCGGCCATTTGCTTGACCATTTCTTGGCTCATCATGCCAGCGCGTGATACGCCGAGGAAAATATCAGCACCAACGATCGCTTCTGCTAAAGTGCGGATCTCGGTTTTTGCCGCGTAGCGTTGTTTTCTGTCGTCCATGTTGCCGGGGCGTCCATCGTAAATAACGCCTTTGCTATCGCAGACAAGAATGCTTTCTCGCTTCAGACCCATTTTTACTAACATGTCTAGGCAAGCGATGCCTGCTGCGCCTGCGCCGGAAGCAACCAGGCGTACGTCCTCGATGTTTTTCTTCGCAACGATTAAACCGTTAATAATAGCGGCGGCGGTAATAATGGCGGTGCCGTGTTGATCGTCGTGGAATACAGGGATATCCATACGTTCACTGAGTTTTTGTTCGATAAAGAAGCACTCGGGCGCTTTGATGTCCTCTAGGTTAATGCCGCCAAAGGTGGGTGCGAGGCTGGCGACAATATCGACGAATTTATCGGGGTCTTTTTCGTCGATTTCGATATCAAATACATCCACGCCACCAAATTTTTTGAATAAAACGCCTTTGCCTTCCATCACAGGTTTTGAGGCTAGAGGGCCGATATCGCCCAGTCCTAGAACCGCGGTACCATTAGTGATAACGGCGACTAAGTTGCTGCGCGAGGTGTACAGTGCGGCGGTGGAGGGATCTTTGGCTATTTCTAAGCAGGGCTCAGCAACGCCAGGGCTGTAGGCTAAGGCGAGGTCGTCTTGGTTGCTTAACGTCTTCGTGGCAACGACTTCAATTTTTCCGGGCTTGGGGTGTCGGTGGTAGTGTAAGGCGTTTTGGCTGAGCTTATCTGACATATTTGAATAACCTAATGACGTGAAATTGGAAGAGGATTATACGTTAAACTATTGACGCATAAGAAAGGACTTAATATTAACCGGATTATCTGATTTTGACGATGGTAGATCATGAATGCACTTGAAATAAAGCAATTAACAAAATGTTATGGCGACGGGCTACGTGCTCTAAAAGGGGTGGACTTGCAGGTTAAGCAGGGGGATTTCTTTGCTTTACTTGGGGCAAATGGCGCCGGTAAGTCGACCACCATTGGCATTATTGCCTCTTTGGTGAATAAAACATCGGGTTCGGTGACCGTGTTCGGGTATGACTTGGATACAGAGCCGGAAGCGGTGAAGCGTTGCATAGGCTTGGTGCCGCAAGAATTTAATTTTAATCAATTTGAAAATGTATTCGATATTGTTGTTTCGCAGGCGGGTTATTACGGCATCCCGCGCAAACAAGCGCTGCAACGCGCCGAGATATGTTTGAAACAATTGGAGTTATGGGATAAACGCGGGGTGGCTTCGCGGACCTTATCTGGTGGCATGAAGCGACGGTTGATGATTGCGCGTGCCTTGGTGCATGAGCCTAAGTTATTGATCTTAGATGAGCCAACCGCTGGGGTCGATATTGAAATTCGTCGGTCGATGTGGGCGTTTTTTAAGGAGATTAATGCAGCAGGTACGACCATTATACTAACCACGCATTACTTAGAGGAAGCGGAGAGCCTGTGTAAGCATATTGCTATCATCGATAAGGGTGAGGTGATCAAAAGCACCGATATGAAAAATTTGTTGGAGCAGGCTGACGAAGAGTCGCTGGTTTTGAGTTTGGAGAAGCCTGTGCAGAGCATGCCGGAGATCGAAGGCTGTCGAATGAGTAGTATCGACGAAACGACTTGGTTGGTCGCGGTGCAAAAGGAGGTCGGTTTGAATGCCTTATTTGTGGGGTTAGATCAACAAGGTATCAAGGTGTCGGGAATGCGTAATCAATCGAATCGGCTGGAGCAGTTGTTCCTTAATTTATTAGAGAGTAAGAGGGCTTAACGGGTGTTTAATAAAGAGTATAGGGTGGCCTTGATGACCATCGCACATAAGGAAGTTAGGCGGTTCCTACGTATTTGGATGCAAACCTTATTGCCGTCGGTGATTACGACAAGTTTGTATTTCCTGATTTTTGGCACCCTGATCGGTTCGCGCATTGGCAAGATGAATGGTTATGATTATATGGAGTTCATTGTGCCGGGGTTGATTCTGATGACGGTGATTAGCAATGCGTATGCAAACGTGGTGTCGTCGTTTTATGGAACCAAGTTCCAACATAATATTGAGGAGATGTTGGTGGCGCCGATTCCGCCCTGGGTGATTTTGACGGGATATATTTCAGGCGGGGTGTTTCGAGGTTTGATCGTTGGTCTATTAGTTACCTTGGTGTCGATGTTCTTTGCCGACCTGCAGGTGGCAAACCCCGTGATGATGATAGTGGTTTTTTTACTGACTGGCATTTTATTTTCTACAGCGGGATTTATTAATGCGGTTTATGCGCAGAGTTTTGATGATATTTCAATCGTGCCGACTTTTGTGTTGACGCCGTTGATTTATCTCGGTGGGGTTTTTTACTCGATAGACATGCTGCCGGAATTTTGGCAGAAGTTATCGATGTTGAACCCCGTTTTTTATATTATTAATGTATTCCGCTATAGTATTTTAGGTGAATCAGATATTTCGGTGCTGAGTGGTTTTGTGGTTATTTTGGTATTTATCGTGAGTTTAATCTGGTTCAGTTTGAGGCTGTTGAATAAAGGGGTCGGGATTAAGAATTAGTGCGTTCATATTGAATGGGAACGTCGTATGTAGTAAAATCCGGCAAGTTTTTCGTGCTGTTTTTGCAACAATATTTCTAGCGAGGTATTGGGCATAGCGGTCCGTGAGTAAATGAAATCAATTAAAAGAAGCCTAATCAATGAATCACTTTAAGATTAAAAAGGGTTTGGATTTGCCAATTACTGGCGCGCCAGATCAAGTAATTTCAGAAGGTAATCAGGTTTCCAGTGTTGCCCTCGTCGGCAAAGATTACATCGATATGAAGCCTACCATGCTAGTTAAGGAAGGCGATCGGGTAAAACTGGGGCAAATTCTATTTAGCGATAAAAAAACCGAAGGGGTGAATTTCACCTCACCGGGTAGCGGAATCGTTAAAGGTATTAATCGTGGTGAAAAGCGTGTTTTACGTACCGTGGTCATCGAACTAGACGGTGACGAGAAAGTAGAGTTCAACAAGTATTCAGCTAATAAACTCGCTGGGCTTGATACGGACGCGGTCGTAGCAAACTTAGTTGAATCTGGTTTGTGGACGGCTTTTAGAACCCGCCCTTTTAGCAAAATACCGGCGTCTTCAACTCGTCCTGTAGCGATTCACGTATCGGCGATGGATACCAACCCGTTAGCGGCTGACCCTGTGGTGGTGATCGCGGCCGATTCGGAGGCCTTTAAAAACGGCTTAACCGTGTTGTCTCGTTTGGCAGACGATAAGGTTTACGTGAGTAAAGCGGCGGGTGCGGCAGTCGATGTTCCGACAATGGTTGATGTGGCTGAGTTTTCAGGCCCTCATCCTGCGGGACTCTCGGGCACACATATGCATTTTATTAGCCCCGTTAACGCAAAAAAGATCTCGTGGACGATTGGCTATCAAGACGTTATTGCGATCGGTAAGCTCTTTACCACAGGCTTGTTAAGTGTTGAACGTGTTATTGCGCTGGCGGGACCGTTGGCTAAAAAACCACGTTTGGTGAAAACCAGAATCGGTGCAAATACCGATGAACTGGTCAACGGTGAATTAACTGCCGATAACGTTCGGGTTATTTCGGGTTCAGTGTTTTCCGGCACTAAGGCTGTTAACTGGGCGGCATATTTAGGCCGTTACCACGTGCAATTATCGTTATTGCAAGAAGGCCGTGATAGACAGCTATTTGGTTGGTTAAACCCCGCTGGAGAAAAGTTCTCATTCACTAACGCGTTGTTTTCAAGCTTTAGCCGCAGTAAAAAAATTGCGATTGACACCTCGGCTCATGGTAGCCCGCGTGCGATCGTTCCCATTGGCGTATTTGAAGGGGTTATGCCCTTAGATATTCTACCAACACAGTTATTACGTGCGTTGGTGGTGATGGATGTCGATGCGGCGGAATCTTTAGGCGCATTAGAATTAGCGGAAGAAGATTTAGCGTTATGTTCGTTTGTCGATTCAGGTAAACACGATTTTGGTTTGGCGCTACGCGCTAATTTGGCTCACATCGAGAAGGAGGGCTAATGTCTCGTATCAGGAATTATTTAGACTCAATACACCCGCACTTTGCAAAAGGCGGACAGTATGAGAAGTATTACGCAATTTATGAAATGGTTGATACCTTTTTATATACCCCTAAGGATGTAACGGCGGGTTCAACCCACGTTCGTGATGCCTTAGATTTAAAACGTGTGATGACCTATGTGTTTATCGCAGCCTTACCTTGCGTCATTATGGCGATGTGGAACACGGGTCACTTAGCCAATGCAGCAATGGCTGACTTAGGTTTAACGTCATTAGATTCATGGCGTGGTCTGGTGACCAATATGGTGGGTTATGATCCAGACAGTATTCTGGCTTGTATGGTTCATGGCGCGATGTATTACGTGCCGATATATTTGGTAACGCTAATTGTTGGCGGTATCTGGGAAGTGATCTTTGCGGTTGTGCGTGGGCATGAAGTGAATGAAGGTTTCTTTGTAACCTCAATGTTATATTCATTGATTCTTCCTGCAACCACGCCGTTATGGCAAGTGGCGATCGGTATCTCATTTGGTGTTGTGATCGGTAAAGAAGTCTTCGGTGGAACCGGCAAAAACTTCTTGAATCCTGCGTTAACTGGGCGTGCGTTTTTGTTTTTCGCTTATCCGGCACAAATGTCAGGGGATGCGATTTGGACGGCAGTTGATGGTTTCAGTGGCGCAACGGCATTAGGCGTAGCGGCTACCGGTGGTATTGATGCAGTGATGGCATCGGGTATTACTTGGATGGACGCCTTCGTTGGCACCGTACAAGGTTCTATTGGCGAAACATCAACCATTGCCTGTTTAATTGGTGCTTGTTTCTTATTGTATACACGTATTGCATCGTACCGAATTATGCTGGGTGTGTTAGCCGGAATGATTATTACCAGTACCCTGTTTAACCTGATTGGTAGCGATACTAACCCGATGTTTGCGATGCCTTGGCATTGGCATTTAGTATTGGGTGGTTTTGCGTTTGGTGCTGTTTATATGGCAACAGATCCTGTAAGTGCAGCGATGACAAACACCGGACGTTGGGTGTTTGGATTGTTAATTGGTTTGATGGTGGTATTGATCCGTGTGGTTAATCCTGCCTTCCCTGAAGGTATGATGCTTGCCATCTTGTTTGCCAATATGTTTGCACCGTTGATTGACTACTTTGTTGTGCAGTCAAACATCAAAAGAAGGGAGAAGAGAAATGCCTAATGAGAATCAAAGCAAGCCGAGCGCTTGGAACTTTCTTGCCTTGCCAAATGACAGTACCGCAAAAACATTCATTATGGCGACCTTGGTCTGCCTAGTGTGTGCGGTATTCGTATCGGTTTCTGCGGTGGCTTTGAAGCCATTACAGGTGCTGAATAAGGAACTGGATAAGAAAAAGAATATTTTACAAGTAGCGGGTCTTTATCAAGACGGTGATGATATTGAGGCGGCGTTCTCAAAAATCGACATCAAATTGATTGAGCTAGCAACGGGTGAATATACCACTGAATATGATGCGGCTACGTATGACGAAAGAACGGCGGCAAAAGATCCAGAACTCAATGTTTTAATTGAAAAATCAGATGATTTAGCGGGCATTAGAATGCGCCCTAAATACATGCCGGTTTATCAAGTAAAAGACGAGGGTGTGGTGAAACAGCTTATTCTGCCGGTGAATGGTTATGGTCTATGGTCGACGCTGTATGGTTTTATTGCGTTGGAAACCGACGGCCAGACAATTATTGGCTTAAGTTACTACGAACATGGTGAAACACCGGGTTTAGGTGGCGAAGTAGATAACCCTAAGTGGAAGAAGATTTGGGCTGGCAAAAAAGTCTATGCTGACAATGGCGATGTGGCCATTGAAGTGATCAAAGGCATGGTAATACCGGGTTCAGCGGGTGAACAGCACCACGTTGATGGCTTGGCTGGTGCAACACTGACTAGCCGTGGGGTTAGCAATATGCTGGAATACTGGATGGGTTCAGAAGGGTATAAACACTACCTAACTAAAATCCAAGCAAACGGAGTATAGAATGAGTAATGACACTAAAAAAATCATATTAGACCCGTTAGTAGACAATAACCCAATTGGCCTGCAGGTCTTAGGTGTTTGTTCGGCGCTAGCGGTAACAACCAACTTAGGTACGGCTTTGGTGATGACCCTAGCGTTAACATCGGTAACGGCCTTTTCGAATTTATCGATCAGTCTGATTCGTAATCATGTTCCCAGTGCGATTCGTATTATTGTGCAAATGACGATTATTGCGTCCTTAGTGATTGTGGTTGATCAAGTACTTAAAGCCTATGTTTATGACTTAAGTAAACAATTATCGGTATTTGTTGGTTTGATTATCACCAACTGTATCGTAATGGGCCGTGCCGAAGCATTTGCGATGAAAAACCCACCGGGTGTTAGCTTCTTTGATGGCATCGGTAATGGTTTAGGTTATGGTTTGGTGTTGATGTTGGTCGGTACCTTCCGTGAGTTATTTGGCTCGGGTAAATTATTTGGTATTGAGATCTTAACGACCGTCAGTGATGGTGGTTGGTATGTGCCAAACGGCTTAATGTTATTACCACCGAGTGCCTTCTTCATTATTGGTTTATTAATTTGGGCTTTACGTGCGTGGCGTCCAGTTCAAGTAGAGACTGCTGACTTCAAAATTAAAGAAGTTAACGGCACGGAGGCGGTGTAATGGAAGCGTATATTAGTTTATTTGTTCGTGCGGTTTTTGTAGAAAACTTAGCGTTATCCTTCTTCCTGGGAATGTGTACTTTCTTGGCGGTATCGAAGAAAGTGTCTACCGCCATGGGTCTCGGTATTGCCGTTATTTTGGTGCAAACATTGACCATGCCGCTAAATAACATCTTGTACCAAGGTGTGTTAAAAGCGGGTGCGCTAGATTGGTTGGGTCTACCTGAAGTTGACTTAAACTTCCTAGGGTTAATCAGTTATATCGGTGTTATTGCTGCGGTGGTGCAAATCCTCGAAATGGCGATGGATAAGTATGCACCGGCCTTGTATAACGCACTGGGTGTATTCTTACCATTGATTACGGTGAACTGTGCGATTCTGGGTGGTTCATTGTTTATGGTGCAACGCGACTATAACTTAAGCGAAAGTGTGGTGTTCGGCTTTGGTAGTGGCTTAGGTTGGGCCTTAGCTATTACGGCGATTGCGGGCGTTAGAGAAAAACTTAAATATTCAGATGTTCCAGACGGTTTGCGTGGATTAGGTATTACCTTTATCACCGCGGGTCTTATGGCTATGGGCTTCATGGCATTCTCTGGTATTCAACTGTAATAGGAAATTAGCATGTTAGAAATTAGTTTAGGTATTGCATTTTTTACCGCTATTGTATTAATTCTTGTTGTCATTATTCTTGCTGCCAAATCAAAATTGGTTGCAGAAGGCAATGTAGACATACTCATTAATGGTGAAAAAACGGTTCATGCGGCAGTAGGCAGCAAGTTATTGGGTGCTTTAGCGGATGCTCAATTATTTGTCCCTTCGGCTTGTGGTGGCGGTGGCACTTGTGGCCAATGTAAAGTGCGAGTGAGTGAAGGTGGCGGTTCAATGCTACCAACGGAAGGCACACACATTAATAAAGGTCAAGAACGTGACGGTGAGCGGCTATCTTGTCAGTTGACGGTTAAGCAAGACATGAAAATTGAAGTGCCAGAGGAAGTCTTTGGCGTGAAGAAATGGGAATGTACGGTTAAGTCAAATCACAACGTGGCGACGTTCATTAAAGAGTTGGTGCTCAGTTTGCCTGATGGCGAAGACGTTGGTTTCCGTGCGGGTGGTTATATCCAAATCGAATGTCCACCTCATGTGGTTGATTATAAAGATTTTGATGTGGAAGAAGAGTATCACTCAGATTGGAATCACTTTGATATTTGGCGTTACAAATCAGTGGTTGAAGAAGACGTATTACGTGCTTATTCAATGGCTAACTACCCAGAAGAAGAAGGCATCATTATGCTTAACGTGCGTATTGCGTCGCCTCCTCCACGTGGCCCAGATACCATCCCGCCTGGCAAAATGTCGTCATATATCTTTAACCTGAAACCAGGTGATAAGGTGACTATTTCTGGCCCATACGGTGAGTTCTTCGCAAAAGAAACCAAAGCTGAGATGATCTTTGTTGGTGGTGGTGCGGGTATGGCGCCGATGCGTTCACACATCTTTGATCAGCTACGCCGAATCAAAACAGACCGTAAAATGTCTTTCTGGTATGGCTCTAGAAGTTCAAAAGAAATGTTCTACGTTGAAGATTTCGATATGTTGGCGAAGGAAAATGAAAACTTCGATTGGCACGTTGCGTTATCTGACCCACAACCTGAAGATAACTGGGATGGGCTAACCGGCTTTATTCATGATGTGTTATTTGAAGAATACCTTAAAAACCATCCTGCTCCAGAAGATTGTGAGTTCTACATGTGTGGACCTCCAATGATGAATGCTGCGGTGATTAAAATGCTGCAAGATCTTGGTGTTGAAGATGAAAATATTATGCTTGATGACTTTGGTGGTTAATTGAGCCTTAATATGCAGCCCGTTAAAAACGTTATGTTTTTAACGGGCTTTTTTATACTCGCGGTTTTATTGGTCGGCTGTGAATCTACCGAGCCTACGGCTATTGCCTTCAGCGGTCAAACGATGGGGACGAGCTATCATATAAAAGTGATAGACGAAGAACCGGTGCCGGCCGAAGCTTTACAGCAAGAAGTTGATCAGCTGTTAGTCGAGGTTAATGAGCAATTCTCTACCTATATTGCTTCCTCAGAAGTATCAAAGTTCAATACATATAAAGGTGATGGCTGGTATTCGCTAACGGCTGGTTTCATCAGCCTCACGGAGCAGGCGCTACAAATTAGTCGTTTAACGGCTGGCGCCTATGATATTACAGTCGGTCCATTGGTTAACCTTTGGGGTTTTGGCCCCCGTTTTAGTGAAAATGATGTCCCGCAAGATGAGGATATTCAGCGAGCATTAAGTCATATCGGTTATCAGAACCTCTCCATCGATGTTGCGAACAATCGACTTAAAAAATCCACACCGGGTATTTCTATCGATTTTTCTTCAATCGCCAAAGGACATGGTGTGGACAGGGTTGCGCAGCTAATTGAAGCCAAGGGTTACCATAATTATATGATAGAGATCGGTGGGGAAATGCGGGTCAGTGGCATCAACGCAGAGCAGACGAAGTGGCGTATTGCCGTTGAAAAACCTGATTCGACCACCCGAGCAATACAGCGTGTTATAAAACTGAGTAATACGGCGATAGCCACCTCGGGTGATTACCGTAATTTTTTCGTTAAAGACGGGCAACGTTTTTCGCATACCTTGGATCCAGTCAGTGGTCGTCCGGTACAACATACATTGGCATCGGTAACAGTATTGGCGCCGAGTAGCGCGGTTGCAGATGCTTGGGCAACGGCTTTTATGGTGTTAGGTGATAAAAAGGGGTACGATCTAGCTATGGAGAATAAGTTAGCCGTATTGTTTTTAATTAAAGAAGGGGCCAGCGTCAAGGAAGTGATGACGCCTTATTTCCAACAAATAATTGAGGAGCACTCATCATGAGTACTTTTTTAGTAACATTTTTAGTTTTTATCTTATTCGTTGCAGCGATGGCCGTGGGTGTTATCTTCAGCAATAAAAAGATTAGTGGTAGTTGTGGTGGTATCAATAACGTTGATGGTATGGAAGGCGATTGCCTATTGTGCAGCAATAAAAAATGCGAGAAAAAGAAAGCAGCTTAAGCCATCAGTAGTGCGGTTGAACTAACGGGAATAGTTTACAGGAGGATTTATGCTTAAATCAGTTTTAATCAAAGATTACATGGCTACAAATTTAATAACGTTCACAGCTGAAATGGAAATTGCTGAGGCTATTAAATATCTCAATACCCATAAAATATCAGGCGCCCCCGTGGTCGATGCGAAAGGCAATTTAAAGGGTATATTATCTGAAAAAGATTGTTTGAAAGTCGCGTTACAGTCTAGTTATTATGAAGACTGGATGGGTGGTGTAGTGGCTGAATATATGACGGCAGAGGTTGAAACCGTGTTAGAAACGGCCAGTGTCGTTGACCTAGCGGACAAGTTTATTAAGTCTCCGCTAAAGCGCTATCCCGTATTAAATGACGAAGGCAACTTAGTGGGGCAAATTAGCCGCAGCGATGTGCTACGCGCCCTCGAGATATTGTGGTAAGACTTGGCTGATACATTTTATTGGTACGATTACGAAACGACGGGTATTGATGCGGCACGGGATCGTGTGGTGCAATTTGCCGGTATACGTACGGATCAAAATTTCCAGCAAATAGCCGAACCAGATGTTTTTTATTGCCAGTTAGCTGACGATGTTCTGCCTCATCCAGAAGCCTGTTTGATAACCGGCATCACGCCTCAGTTAGCTAATCAACAAGGCCTACTTGAATGTGACTTTATAGCTAAAATTCACCAGCAATTTAGCAGGCCGAATACCTGTGTGGTGGGCTATAACAGCATTCGTTTCGATGACGAGTTTACTCGTCATTTGCTGTATAGGAACTTTTTTGACCCCTATGCACGTGAATGGAAGTCGGGTAATTCTCGTTGGGACTTGATCGATGTGGTTCGTTTAACCCACGCCTTACGTCCGGAAGGGATTAATTGGCCGCGCCGAGAGGACGGCTCAGCGAGTTTTAAATTAGAAGAGCTGACTAAAGCTAATGGCATCAGCCATGAATCCGCACACGATGCCTTGTCGGATGTGTACGCAACTATTGCCTTGGCGCAGTTAATTAAGCAACAACAGCCAAAGTTGTACAGCTGGGGGTTAGCTTTACGCGATAAGAAAAAAGCCGCGGAAAATCTTGATCTAATTCAGCAGACAGCAGTAGTTCATGTTTCCAGTAAGTTTCCAGCGAGTCAAGACTGCCTAGCGATTGTGATGCCGGTAGCGATGCACCCGGTTAATAAAAACGCGGTGCTGGTTGTTGATTTGTCGGTAGACCCCGAGTCGCTTATAAATCTGACGGCCGAACAAATTCACCAACGTTTATATACTGCAACAGCTGATTTGGCCGACACTGAAGAGCGAATTCCATTGAAAGCGGTACATCTCAATAAGTCTCCGATGTTGGCACCGTTAAACACCCTTACCGCAGCGGTGAAGGATAAACTTTCAATTGATCTAGAGCGTTGCGAGCAACACCGGCAACGTATTCTTGCAGCTAATATTGCCGATAAAATACGCTCGGTATTTAGCCTGAGCGAGTTTGCTGAGGTCAGCGACCCCGACCTGATGCTGTATTCAGGAGGGTTTTTTAGCTATAACGATGTGGCTTGCATGCAGCAAATACGCGATAGCAGTGTTAAGCAGTTGGCTGAACTCTCCTTTGCATTTGAAGATGAGCGTTTGTATGAGATGCTGTTTCGTTATCGCGCGCGTAATTACCCTGAGAGTTTATCGAATGAGGAAAAGCTTGAGTGGGAAGAACACCGTAGCAATTTTCTAAAAGCACCCTCAGCCGATGGGCGTTTAAGCCTCGATGACTTTTTTGCGAGGATTGAACGCTTACAGACGGATGATAATGCTGCAAACCCTGGGCAGGCTGGTTTATTAAATAACTTGTCGGCATATGGTCGACAATTAGCCTCAAACCTATAGTTTTTATGGGAAATACAAACAAACAGGCTATCGAGACGCAGCAAGGGCTGCTTTGTTGCTAAAATAAATAAAATGCTTTTAATAACTAGGAATAGAAATGGCTGAAACAGTTGAAGAATTAACGGTTAGTTACACTGATGGTGGGATTGAAACAGTAAAAGAACTGGATAAGGTGGTTTTAACCAAAGGTGCGTGGGCTACGGTTATTTATAAACACCAAGATTGGAATAGAACAAAAGAAGAGTATGGTGCGGAAAAATACACCATTCGTCGTTACCAAAAGCGTAATGGTGAGTACCAGCAAAAATCAAAATTTAATATATCCAGTGCGGCTCAGGCAAAGGGTATTATTGATGCGTTACAAGGTTGGATAAAAGACGCGGAATAAAACGGCTGTTTTAAGCTTCCGAAAAATAAAAAGGCGATGAAGCTCTTGGTTTCATCGCCTTTTTTTAGGTTTAAATAACGATTAAGCTATTCAACACTTGTTCGTTAATTAGAATACACGACCAATACCAATACCCCAAACGATTGGGTCTACCTCGGCATTTACCCGAATGTCGGCCCCATTGCTGATGTGGGCGGTAGTGTCAATGTCGATATATTTTACGTCTAAGTTAACAAACCAAGTGTCGTTGATGTCTATATCAACACCGGCTTGAGCTGCTAAGCCCCATGAGTCTTGTAAGTCAACATCATCAGACAAACCTTTCACTGAACCGGTTAGCTTTTCATCAAAAAAATGGGTGTAGTTGATACCAGCACCAACATAAGGGCGAATGTTTGAATCAGCTGCAAAGTGATATTGTAAGGTCAACGTAGGAGGTAATACTTTGGCATCAATGATGTTACCAAGACCGCTTAGTGCACCGCTTGTAGTGCTAATCCCGTGGTCAGTATATGCAAGAATAAGTTCTACGCCCCAATTCTTATCCAGCATATAAGTGAAATCAATTTCAGGCATGGTGTCGGAATTAACGGATACGCCGCTATTTGTCTTAGCACCGTTTACGTTAACCTTGCCACTATCGTCTTGTGGGGCAACATTAATAATACGACCACGAACGATAAGATCACCGGCTTCGTATGAGATGGCTGGTGTCGCAACAACGCTTAGTCCTAATGCGGCTAAAACTGCCGCAACGCTTTTTCTTCTTTGCATTTTAAGTTCCTGCTTATTTGCTGTTAATGAATGAACACTATTTTATAAAAACAGGGCGGGCTGCTCCATGATGTAGGTCATGAAGTAATGAGGCATTAGTCAGTTTGCTACTGATGCGGTGAGGCCCAGAGTAGGCCCCGACGTGGTTAAGTACGATGATGTTTTATTGGCACTTGATGCCTAGATAGAAATTTTCCTAGGGTTAGTTACAGGGGCGTTTGTTGGCTGGCTTAGTGTTGTCTATCGCCATATAACTTTGCGTAGAGCCCTTGTTGTTTGATGAGGGTGTCATGATCACCTTGTTCACTGATGGTGCCATCTTCAAATACATAAACGTGATCGGCTTGTTTTACCGCACTTAGGCGGTGAGCGATAATAATGGTGGTTCGATCCTTTAAAAACCCTTTCATCGCCTTATGTAATTGAAACTCGGTTTCGCTATCGAGTGCCGAGGTGGCTTCATCTAAAATAACTACCTTCGGTTTACTTAAAATCATTCTCGCGATGGCGAGCCGTTGTCGTTGGCCTCCGGAAAGGCGAATGCCTTGGCGGCCTACTAAGGTGTCTAACTGCTCCGGCAAGGCCTCAATGGTCGTCTTCAGTTGCGCAATCGCGAGTGCCTGCCATAGGCTTTGATCGTCTAATTGACGGCCGATACAGAGGTTGTCGCGTACCGAACTATTGAATAAAACGGGGTGCTGTAACACGGTGGATACATTATTTCGAACAATATCAAAGCCGATTTTGGTGACCGGTACTTGATCAAAATAAATCATTCCTTGGCTGATGGGGTATAGCCCGAGTAAGGCTTGCACCATGGTGGATTTTCCGCCGCCGCTAGCGCCCACCAGGGCTATTTGTTCACCGTGTTTGATATTTAAGCTGATGCCGTTGAGCACATCGGCTTTATTGGCGTATGAGAAGTGAACATTGTCCATTTGGATGGAAACGGTGTGGCTGTCATTAAATGGGTTGAGTTGATGAGGATAGCGAGGTTCTTCTTTTAGGGCTAACAAGGAGTTGATGCGGTTGAGTGCTGCTTTGGCTGAAAAGAAGCTAAATTGCACGGTGAGGATTTCTTGTACCGGTCCCATCATGAACCAGAGGTAACCGAAGACGGCGAACATTTGGCCGACACTGAGGTCGGAAAATACCACCATTAACATCGCAAGCGCACGGAATACATCAAAACCAAATAGAAAAACCATGAAGCTAAGTCTGTTGGCGGCATCGCTGCGCCATGAGAAGTTACTCGCGTGGGTTTTGATCTGACCGGCTTTTTCACATAATATCGTGGTGTAGTGTTTGCTGCGATTATTGGCGCGGATTTCGCTGATGGCTTCTAAGGTCTCGGTGAGCGATTGTTGGAAAACTTCGAAGGCTTTATTTTCGTGTGCCTTTAAGTGTTTCACGCGCTTGCCTAATGTGACGGTGAAATAAATGACGAGCGGGTTAAGTAACAAAATGAACAACGCCAGCTGCCAGTGCATCCAAAGTAAGACCACCGAGGTGCCGAGTACGGTCAAGATAGCAACGAGTAACTTGCTGATGGTGCCACCAATGAAGTGGTCGATGGTTTCAATGTCGGTGATGAAATGGGTGGCAACGGTGCCACTACCCACGGTTTCAAAATCGGCCATTGAAATGTATTGCAGGCGTTTTAACAAGTCTTGACGTATTTCGCAGGTGATGTTTTTCGCGGTTAGGGTGAACGAGCGGGTTTGCATCACGTTGAAAACCAAGGATATTCCTCGTAACACTAGGGTGAGTAATAATAGAGCGCCAATGTATAAAACGGGCCCCTGCCAATGGCTAGGGAAGATAGCTTGCACCGTGTTAATGGCGATACCGGGTTGGTTTAATAAGACTTCGTCTACCAATAAAGGCATGAGTAAGGGCACTGGTACGCTGGCCAGCACCGCTAACAGTGCGATTAAGTTGGCGCTTAAGAGCGGTTTTTTATGCGCCTTTGCCATCTGCAGGATTGTTTGCCACTGATAGTTAGTGCTACTTGGCGCAGGCGATTCGAGGTTTTGTGGGTTTTCTATGGATGTGGACAAGGTAGACTCTCTAAGGTCGGGGCTAGCTTAACGATAAATATTTAGGTTCATTCACTAGGGACTATTTTACGCGATAAGTGTTCAAACTAGGGTGCTTCTCGCGGCTAAAAAATAATCGTGGGGTTGTTGGCTTGCAAAGATGAAATGAGAGTCAGGGGTTAAGGAGGGAAGACTTCGTGTCGGCTCATTGAGTCTTAATAGATTCACTTAAACCTTAGCCAGAAAACTAGTTTAGTCCTGGCTGGCTGATTTTGTTATTCGCGGTGCCTTTATTGGCGGAAGTGGTTAAACTACTTCTGTCGGTGCTTGAGGTCGTGAGGGCGGTATTGAGTAAAATAGGTTCATCAATTGAGGGGTTTAATTAAATGGGTATAGAGTTAATGATCGGTGTGTTAATCGGTTTGGGGCTGGGTTTTGCCTTGTCGTCGTGGTTTTCTCGAGACAAGAACGGTGTTGATGCCGAGAAGGTACAAAAACTGGAAACGGAGCATGAGGCCTATCGTAAACAGGTTGATGATCATTTCGTGAATAGCGCGGTGCTGCTTAAGGGTTTAACCGAGCAATATCGTGATGTGTACCGACATATTGCCAATGGCGCGGGTGATTTATGCTCTGAAGAGGCGAAGGCATTGCAGACGGATTTATCCGAGACGGCCTTATTAGCAGAAACTGCTGGCACAGTTGAGTCGGTGACGGCTGATGAGCAAGGTGGTGCTGTCGAGTCGCCTGTCGATGACGAACCAAGCCGGCAAGATGATAATGAGATTCCTTTGGCTAGTGAGGTCGAAGTGGCGGCTGATATCGCGCAAGAACTAAAGAAACAAGCGGCAAAAAAGAGTGCCTAATATGGTTTTTCGTTCGCTGTGACTTATCTTAAGTCGTTGTTAAGTTAAGGGTAGGCGCTGTGTCGAATACCCTAAAAGCTGACCTATGGTTATTGCTGGTGACTTTGTTGGCGGCCATTTCTTGGATGTTTTCCAAAGAAGCTATTTCGATGATGCCGCCGTTCTTATTTACCAGTTTGCGCTTCTTAATGGCCGGCCTCGTGTTGACACTCTTCGGTTGGCAGCAGGTCAAGCTGCTGGGCCTGAGTCAGTACTTCCAAGCGATACAGGTCGGTTCGGTGTTCACGGCGGGAATGTGTTTTTGGATCATGGGGGTTAATTCAGGGGTTAGCCTCAGTATTGGTGGTTTTTTAACCAGCCTAGCGGTGGTGATGGTGCCGGCATTTTCCAAACTATTTTTTAACGAGCCACTGGCTAAAAGCACTTGGCTGGCGATGCCCGTTGCGACGATGGGTTTGGCTGTGTTGTCGTTAAAAACAGGTCTCAAGATGGATGCGGGGCAGCTATATTTTATATATTCGGCGTTTTTCTTTGCGTTCTTTTTTATCTTGAATACACGGGCGGCAAACCAGCGTGAGGCGCAGCTTACACGACGAGCGAGTAAGCGAGTTCCGCCGTTACCGTTAACCGCGATTAGTCTATTAACGGTAGGGATGCTGGCAGGATTTTTGTCGTTCATATTGGAACCATGGGCGCCGTTATTCAATGATTTTTCAAATGACCTTATAGTGTGGTTATCGGCGAGTGCCTTGATTGGCACGGCGCTACGGTTCTTTATTCAAACCTATGCACAAAGCTTATCGGCGAGCAGTCACGGCGTCGTTATCATGGTGCTTGAGCCCGTATGGACGGCCTTATTAGCGGCTGTATGGTTTGCCGAACAATTGTCAGGCAGCGACCTACTGGCTTGTTCGTTGATTTTCCTTTCCTTGCTGATTAATCGTTGGTCGTCGATTTCGAGTTTATTGAAGGTTCGAGTGTCTTGACTGACTCGTACGGAGGCCTATTTTGTTTTCATATTAGCCCCTGTCGACGGTTTAAATTGATGCATTGAGCGCTATAAAATATTAGCGTATGCCTTTAGAATGGCAGGTTCACATTAGAATAACTTATTGGCAGTCTTATGATTATTAAACCAAAAATTCGTGGCTTTATTTGTACAACCGCACACCCTGTTGGTTGCGCTGCGAATGTAAAACAACAAATTAATATTACCCAACAACAAGGCGCGCTTGAAAATGGCCCAAAGAAGGTGCTCATTATCGGCGCTTCGAGTGGTTATGGACTGTCATCTAGAATTACCGCGGCCTTTGGTTCGGGTGCGGCGACGATCGGCGTTTTTTTTGAAAAGCCGGGAACCGAAAAGAAAACGGGCTCAGCGGGTTGGTATAACACCGCCGCTTTTGATGCCGAAGCTAAACAAGCGGGTTTGTACGCCAAACACGTCAACGGTGATGCGTTTTCCAATGAAGCGAAGGAAAAAACCATTGAGTTAATCAAAGAGGACTTGGGTCAAGTTGATTTGGTTATTTATTCGTTGGCCTCACCGGTAAGAAAAGTTCCAGGAACTGACACCTTGGTTCGTTCATGTTTGAAACCAATTGGTGAAACCTATACCTCAACCGCGATTGATACCAATAAAGATCGTATCATCGAGGCCTCTGTTGAGCCGGCGACCGAAGAAGAAATTGTCGATACGGTTACCGTGATGGGTGGACAGGATTGGGAGCTTTGGATGAGCGCCTTAGCGGATGCGGGTGTACTTGCGAAAGGTTGTCAGTCGGTGGCGTATAGCTATATTGGTACCGCGATTACTTGGCCGATTTATTGGGATGGTGCCTTAGGCAAAGCGAAAATGGATCTTGATCGTGCGGCGAATACGATTGATGCCGATTTAAAGGCGAATAATGGCAGTGCTAACGTTGCGGTGTTGAAGTCGGTGGTTACCCAGGCGAGTTCAGCTATTCCGGTGATGCCTTTATATATTTCGATGGCGTTCAAAGTGATGAAAGAAGAAAACGTGCATGAAGGTTGTATCGAACAAATTAACCGTTTATTCCGCACCCAGTTGTTTAACGCTGGCGCAGATAAAAACCTCGACGAGGCAAACCGTTTACGTTTGGATGATTGGGAATTACGCGATGACATTCAGCAAAAATGTCGTGAAATTTGGCCGCAAGTGACCACCGACAATTTATTCGAGCTAACCGATTACGCGGGCTATAAAAAAGAGTTTTTGCACTTGTTTGGTTTCAGCCTAGAGGCGGTTAATTATGACGAAGAGATTAACCCCTTAGTCGAATTCGATTTAGAGACGCTTTAACGCCCGCGGTCGCCGTTTTATTTATGGATAAAAAAGAGACGCATATCATTGTTTTTGGCAATGAAAAGGGCGGGACAGGGAAGTCAACCCTGGCCATGCATATCATTGTCTGTTTATTGAATGCGGGGAAAAAAGTTGCGGTGATCGATTTGGATTCACGGCAAAAAAGCGTGGCCCGTTACCTGCAAAATAGACAGGCCCATATGGCGAACAGCGGCGCTGAGGTCGTGATGCCGGAGTGCATGGTGATTGCACCATCAAGTGCTAGTGCGATACAAGATCGTGAGACTGAGGACCAACAAAACTTTCAAAAGGTCTTGAGCCGTTTTAAGCAAACTGCCGACTTTATTGTGGTTGATTGCCCAGGGAATGATACTTACCTGTCTCGTTTGGCACACGCACTAGCGGATACCCTAATTACCCCCTTAAATGACAGTTTTGTTGATTTGGATTTGCTAGGTGAAGTCAGCGCAAACGATTTTCAGGTGAAAAAACTCAGTTGTTACAGTGAAATGGTTTGGGATAGCCGTAAGTTTCGTGCCGCCAGTGGTCGTCCACCGATGGACTGGGTGGTGGTACGCAATCGTTTAGCCTCCTTGGGATCGAGGAATAATAAGCGTGTGCATGGTGCGCTTGATGCGTTGCAGAAACGGGTGATGTTTCGTTATTTGCCGGGTTTGTACGAGCGGGTTATTTACAAAGAATTATTCCCCAGTGGCTTAACTATTTTGGATGTAGATAATTCAAATAGCTTGTCAAATGTCGCCGCCAAACAAGATGTGCGTTCTTTATTGGATAGCCTTAATTTGTTCTAAATGTTGGTACGATTAACTCAGGCGCAACAAACCCAGGTGGTCGAAGAAACCACGCGTTATATTGAATTAGCCAACGAACTCTATCGGGCTCGTTGGCCGTTGATTGATATTCGGTTCGATTTAACGGGGCACACCATTGGCATGTATAAGCGACATCGGCAACAACGGTCTATTCGTTATAACGCGGCAGTGTTTGCGAAGTATTTTGATGATAATGTGAGCAGTACCATTCCGCATGAAGTGGCGCATTATGTCGTCGATATGCGTTTTGATCGTCGGTCGATTCGCCCGCATGGGCCAGAGTGGCGGGCGGTGATGGCCGACTTTGGTGCCGAGGCTAGCCGCACCGCGAGTTATGATTTGAGTGCTATTCCACGGCGACGCTACTCGACGATTGCCTATGCCTGCGGTTGTCAACGGCACGAATTGGGGATTAGGCGGCATAACAAAATGCTCAGAGGTTTGGCGCAATACGCTTGTCGTCAGTGTGGTGATCGCCTGATGATTGTATGAACTGGTTTGTGTATATTATTGAGGCCAGTGATAACAGCTTATATACCGGTATTAGCACCGACCTAGAACGACGTTTCCAACAGCACCTAAATGGTACTGGCGCGAAGTATTTCAACGGCCGCCGCCCATTACGTTTTGTGTTTACTGAAGCTAACCATACACGCAGCAGTGCTAGCGTGCGTGAAGCGCAAATTAAAAAACTATCGCGGCTTGCAAAGCTTGCCTTAATAACAAACTCAACAACTTAATATGTCTGAATCAATCAAAATCGTTTGTCCTCATTGTGATGCCGTTAATAAACTACCGGCGGATAAATTAGCGGCCGGAGGCAAGTGTGGGCAATGTAAGAAAAAATTGTTTGCTGGCAAACCCGCGACCTTAACCGCGGCTAATGCTCAGCGTCATTTCGAACAAAGTGATATTCCGCTGGTGGTCGATTGTTGGGCGGCTTGGTGTGGCCCGTGTAAGTCGTTTGCCGCCACCTTTGATGCGGCGGCTAAAAAATTGGAACCCAGCGCGCGGTTTGTAAAGCTGGATACGGAGCGGCAGCAGAAATTAGCATCCCGTTTTCAAATTAGAAGCATTCCGACATTATTGATTATGAAAAATGGCAAAGAAGTCGCTCGACAAGCGGGGGCGATGAGCCTGCCACAGTTCGAGTCCTGGTTAAAACGATACCTATAGCCGGCGTTGACTTAGCGACGATTAATGGAGCAGCGGTGAGGGCGTGTTAGGGTCTTCGCTAAATAACTGTTCTATATCGATGGTGTCAAAGTGGTAGTGCTGGTTACAGTAACCACAATCGACCTCAACCGAGCCCTTTTCTTGCAAGATAGATAGGATTTCTGCGTGACCTAGGTTGATGAGGCTAGCTTCCACTTTTGGTTTCGAGCAGTCGCACTGGAATTTAACCGGCTTTGGTTCGAATAAACGAATCTTTTCTTCGTGAAATAAACGATATAGTACTTGTTCAGGTGGTAGCTCTAGCAGCTCTTGCTGGGTGATCGTATTTGCGAGCATTTCGATACGCTGCCAGCTGTCCTCTTCGTCTTGCTGGGCGGGTAATTCTTGCAGTAATAAGCCGACAGCACGCTGCTCATTAATGGCAAACCATAACCGCGTCTTGAGTTGTTCCGATTGTTTGAAATAGGTTTGTACCGCGCCAAGAATTGAGTCGCCCTCTAAGTTGACGATGCCTTGGTAGGATTCGCCTTGTTCGGGTTTGATGGTTATGACCAAGCGGCCATTGCCAAATAATGATTGGGCCTGCTCGGCGCTAGCTTGTTGTTGCCAGTGTGCCAAGCCCCTAACCGATTGTTGCTCGCTGGCTTGAGCGACTAACATGCTGATCAGCCCATCACCCTGTACTTGCAGGGTTAAAGTACCGTTGAATTTTATGGTGGCAGATAATAATAAGGTGGCGGCTAAGGCTTGCCCCAGTTGCTCGGCGACTGCATCGGGGTACTGATGATTCGCCTGCGCAGCAAGCCAGCTAGTGTCCAAGGATATAATTTCTCCACGGATACCAAGGTCTTCGAAGAGGAAACGATGGAGCTGGTCTTGGTCATTTTCTGTTATCAAAGGGGTCACCTGTTATTATTGCCTGCTTTCAGTAGCTTATTGTATTACAGGAAGAGGCCACAACTGTAATAGTTGTGTTTATATCCGCCTCGCTGAGGTATTCGATTTCGTGAAGACTCGACCCGTATGAGCTATTGCTTGTTTGTTGGTTGTATAACCAATGTGACTAATTTATTGACCAAAGGTGATACCAAGACAATACATGGGAAGGCAATAGAAAAAGCAAAGCTCCACGCATGCAGCCAACGACTGATGATGTCGTCTACCCAACCCAGGTTGAAAATGCTGATGACGAATGACATGATGGCCGACATCAGTAATGACATGAAAAATGAAAAGACTATTTTTTGGTGTTTTTGATGAATCATTCGGCTTCAGTTGAGGCTGGGTTAAGAAGAGCAGCTGCCGATCGGCAGCCGATGTATTATCTGGCGGGTCTCTAGTTAGCTGGATAGGACCTGAAGACTCTACTTTAAATAGACAGGGCGGTGTTAGCAATGAATAAATTAATGTTACCAACAGCAGAAGAGGCGTTGGCGGGGCGCAATACGCCGATGCAATTACCGAGTGAGCACTATGTTCATCGTGGACATCGTTTACAAGCGCCTTTTCCCGCAGGGCTTGAACTAGCGGTTTTTGGGATGGGCTGTTTTTGGGGCGCGGAGCGAAAGTTTTGGTCTTTGGCGGGGGTGTATTCCACGGCGGTTGGCTACTCCGCAGGGTTTACCAGCAACCCTAGTTACGAAGAAGTGTGTTCAGGTATGACAGGGCATAATGAGGTGGTGTTGGTGGTATATGACCCAGCCACTATTTCTTATGCTGAGTTATTAACGGTGTTTTGGCAATCGCATAACCCGACCCAAGGAATGGCGCAGGGCAATGACCAAGGAACTCAGTATCGCTCGGGGATTTACTACCGCAATACCGAACAACTGCAGCAGGCAGAAAAAACTCGTCTACGTTATCAGCAAGGCTTAACTCTAGCCGGTTTTGCTGACATTACCACCGAGCTAGTCGAGGCCGCGGAATTTTATTATGCGGAGCACTATCACCAGCAATACCTAGCAAAGAACCCTGCTGGTTATTGTGGTTTGGGTGGAACTGGGGTCAGCTTATAAGGCTGGCAGAGCTTTAGTTACGCGCATTCCACGCTAAACAACGCCAATGCATTTCTAATGCTCGGTATTGGCAGCGTTGCGCGGCACCTTCACTAAAATTATTATGTGCTAATAGTGCGCAGAGGTGCTGCACGATGGCGTCGGCAATCATCGCAGCTTGGTTCCGGCTGTATAAACGAATAAACATCTTTATCTTTATTTGTAGGTGCTCGGGCTGATCTTTGCCGGAGACAGAAAAAATAGGATAGGGGTTTTTACTCATGTTTTTGTTCTCTCGGGTGTTTATTTGTATGCGACGAGTGCTTGGTCACATCGTTAGGTTTAAAACTTGGCGGACAACAAGCTCTTCAGGCAAATGGCCTGTAGGCAGTTTTTAGATGAACGATCAAGGCAACGAATGTCTGCGGCGCAAAGCTGCTGTTGAGAAAAGAGTCCGTATAAGGTGTCGGCATCAATTTCAAAACGTAGTGTTTGTGATTTTCTCTCGCTTTTAGTCAGTCCATTCATGGCTTAGTCATCCGTTTATTAAGAGGTCTTATCGCGGGGAGTCGATTTCTTAAGATGAGTTAAGTCTATTGCGAATGATTATCATTTGCAATAGGTGTTGCTATCTTTTTGATTATTTTTTAATCAAGCGTCGGCGTTGCGATATTGGTCTCATTAAATGAGAGCTTGCAATGAACAGCCGAGGCGGCTGGTAATACTGTTTTTTTAGCCAGATTGGCTAGCTGTAGCTGTAGTTTATGCTGCCGGTGGGCTTAGTAAAGGGAGCTGCCAATGAATGGCTGTTTTGCCGTGTTGCTCTAAGTATTGATTGACCTTGCTAAAGTGCTGGCAGCCGAAAAACCCGCGGTATGCCGATAAGGGGGACGGGTGCGGGGCTTTGAGTACGCAATGCCGCTCGTGATCGATGAATTGCCCTTTTTTTTGTGCGTAATTACCCCAGAGCAAAAAACAAACGTGTTCATTTTGTTCGGCCACTAGGTGTATTATTTTGTCGGTGAATCGCTCCCAGCCCTTGCCTTGGTGTGAGTTTGCTTGGGCTTGTTCAACGGTTAACACACTATTAAGTAATAACACGCCTTGCTTGGCCCAACTTTCTAGGTAACCGTGGTAGCTGCGGGTTATCTGCAAATCAGTCTCGAGCTCTTTGTAAATATTGAGTAGGGAGGGGGGGACTTTAACCCCAGGCAATACTGAGAAGGATAAACCGTGAGCCTGTTGCGGTTGGTGGTAAGGGTCCTGCCCGATGATAACGACCTTCACCTCGGGTAAAGGGGTCATTTCTAGGGCGTGGAACCAATTAGATGAGTGCGGGTAGATGATTTTATGCGCGTCTTTTTCTTGTTGTAGAAACTCCCTTAAGCGCAACATATAAGGTTCGTTGAGTTCTTCGTTCAGTTGTTGGGCCCAGCTGTGGGCGTTAGATAGTGGCATGCTGTGTGGTTATAGGTTTGTTGAGGCGAGGGTATCACCATAATGTCGACTATCTTAGCGCATTTTATTTGTTGAGCCGCATCGGCAAATGGCTGCGGGCGATATCTGCTAAAATGGCGGGATGAATACAGACGATAAAACAAGACAGCGCTTTAATAAACTACAGAAGCGCCTGCGCCGTGAAATGGGCCAGGCGATCGCCGATTATAAGATGATTGAAGAGGGTGATCGCATCATGGTGTGCCTGTCGGGCGGGAAGGATTCTTATACCATGCTCGATATTTTGCTGACTTTACAGCAGAGTGCGCCGATTAACTTTGAGCTGCTGGTGGTTAACTTAGATCAAAAGCAGCCAGGGTTTCCAGAGCATATCTTGCCAGAATATTTGGCGTCTTTAGGTGTCGCTTACCACGTCATAGAACAAGATACTTACAGCGTGGTTAAACGGGTGATTCCTGAGGGGAAAACAACCTGTGGTCTATGTTCTCGAATGCGTCGAGGGGCTTTGTATGCCTATGCGGAGGAACACGCTTATAATAAAATTGCGCTCGGCCATCATCGTGACGATATCATTGAAACGTTTTTCTTGAACATGTTCCATGGTGGTCAGTTGAAAGCGATGCCGGCAAAATTGAAGAGTGATAATGGCAAACATATTGTGATTCGGCCGTTGGCGTATGCACGCGAAAAAGACATCGAAGAGTTTGCTAAATTGAAGGCCTATCCGATTATTCCATGCAACCTCTGTGGTAGCCAAGACGGTTTGCAGCGTGTGCAAATGAAGAAGATGCTGAGCGATTGGGATCAGCAATTCCCTGGGCGTATTGAAACTATTTTTAATAGTTTAAAAAATATCCGGCCGTCGCAGTTATTAGATAACAATATGTTCGACTTCGAGAATTTCAGCCAAGCCAAGAATGACGGCGAAGCCGATGTGCATTCTCAGCCGGTTGTTTTTTCAGCGCTGCGAGCGAGTAAATGAACGGCTTGCTTAAGAGTGTTTTAAACGGTTTGTTGAAGCTATGGGTACGGACGAAGATCTTACCAAAAGACGATGCTTTGTTAGCGTCGCTGAAAAATAAAAAAGTATGTTATGTGACACGTAGCGATGCGCGGTCTAAACAACAGGTGTTAGAGCGGGTCTGTGCTGAGCAAGGCTTACCATTGCCCAGTCATGGACTTCGTTTGGCGACCTTTAATCAGCCATCGGCGGCTTGTAGTTTAGAATGCAGCCGAAGTCATGTTGTTGATCCTGCACCGGTTTACTTGCAACAATTGATCGATACGCTAAAAACAGCGGATTCGGCGGATGTGTTAATCGTCCCGGTATCGATTTTTTGGGGGCGCGCACCGCTAAAGTCAGACAGTATCTGGGGCGCTTTATTTACCGACGAAGGAGTGACGTCGAGCCGTTTATCGCGTTTTTTATCGATAGTGTTTAATGGGCGACACACGCTGTTGCGTTTTGGTGAAGCCGTTTCCTTAAAACAATTGCTGGTCGAGCAGCAAAGCTCTACTTTTTTGGCGCGTAAGCTGTCTCGAGTTTTACGGGTCCATTTCGCTCGTACACGCTTGGCAACGATAGGCCCTGATCAGCCTTCGCCGAAGGCGTTGGCGAATAAGTTGATTCAAAGCGAGATAGTGCAGCAGGCGATTGAACGTGAAGTGCGTCGTAAAAAGATATCGAGGGCCGATGCCGAGAAGCAGGCCAAGGCGTATTCGGTAGAAATAGCCGCGGTTATTAATGTGCGGGCAGCCATTGTTTTGGAGAAAATGCTGGGCTGGTTGTGGAATAAGTTGTATGACGGCATCGTCTTGCACCACTTCTCACGGGTTGAGCGTTTGTCGCGTGAACACCAAATTGTTTATGTGCCCAGCCATCAAAGTCATATGGATTATTTAGTTCTATCGTATGCGCTGTTTAATAAAGGTTTAGCGCCGCCGCACGTGGCGGCCGGTATTAATTTGAATATTCCTATTGCGGGCCCTTGGATACGACGTTGTGGCGCGTTCTTTTTGCGCCGAACCTTCAAAGGTAATGTGCTGTATAGCTCGGTATTTGAAGCGTATATGGGGCATTTGGCCAGCAATGGCACGGCGGTTGAGTATTTCGTCGAAGGTGGGCGCAGTCGAACGGGGCGGAAGTTGCAGGCGAAACCCGGTTTATTGGCGATGAGTGTGCGCAGTTATATGCGTGACCATAAACGCTCGGTGGTCTTTGTGCCGGTTAATTTTGCTTATGAAAAGCTGCTGGAAGGCGAGACTTACGTTAATGAACTGAGTGGAAAACCGAAAAAAAACGAGTCAGTGATGGGCTTGTTGAGATCGTTGAAGGCGTTGAAAGATCGTTTTGGTCAGGTGCACGTTAATTTCGGTTCGCCTATTTATTTAGATACGGTTATTGAGGCGCAGCAGCCAAACTGGCGAAAAGAGAGTGTGGTTGACAATAAGGCTGTCGTGTCGAAGGTGGTGAATAATTTAGGTGAGTTGATTATGTCGGGTATCAACGAAGCAACGCACGTTAATGCGATTGGTTTGTTGGCGACGGCCCTGTTGAATACACCCACGCAAAGCATGAGTGAGGCTGAGTTAAACCAGCAATTAAGCATTTACTTGGCGTTTTTGAAAGCGGCACCGTATGCCAAAAATGTCACCCAGCTTGAGCTAGATGCTGCGGCTATTATTGCTTATGGCGAAGAGTTTGGTGTTCTTAAACGCCGTGAAAGGGAGTTATACATTGAAGGCAGTGATGCTATTTTGATGACTTACTTTAGAAATAATATTGTTCACTTATTTGTCTTGCCGTCTTTTATTGCGTGTTGTTTTTTGAGCAGCCAATCGTTACATAAGAAACAAGTGATACATTGGTTTAAATTACTTTACCCCTTTTTAAAAGTAGAGCTGTCGATGCATTGGCGGCAAGGTCAAATTAGTCATGCTGCAAATCAAGTGCTGGCTAGTTTTATTGAGCAAGGATTACTTAATCAGACGGCCGATAGCTTGTCGGTGAGCGACGATAATTTACCGTTGATGGCTTATTTGTCTCGCGGGGTGTCATTGAGTTTGGAGCGTTTTTATTTAACGGTGGTATTGCTTAAGCAGCAAGGTTATGGGGCGTTAACACGCCTTGAGTTGGAAAAACGCTGTGGCAAAACGGCTGAGAAACTCTCTGAAATGAATGGTTTAAATTCCCCGGAGTTCTTTGATAAGGCTTCCTTTAAAGGTTTTATCGAGATGCTATTTAATCAAGGTATTATTTGGGCGGATGATAAGGGGAAGCTAACCTATGGCGCGGAACTTGAGGCAATTATTGATGATGCCGGTTTGGTGATGAGTCAACAGGTGCGGAAAAATATTCAACAAATTGCCGCTTAATAAAAACGAATATAAAAATAGACCTCGATGTTATAGCTTCGTACCGCTGTAGCATCGAGGCTCGTTGTTTTTATTGATGAACGTGGAGTTCTTAGCTGAGTTGTTCAATAATTCTAAAACCAGCAATATAGGTGCCTGCAGCAGACCCGAGGGTGCTGAATAAGAACACCAATAGGGTGCGAGATACACGGTTTTTCCACCAGCCAGTGAGTTTTACCGTATCTTTTTTTAAGCTGGAAAAATCTCCAACGGTTGGTTTTCTAAGCCAGGCCTCGGTCGCGGCGGTCACCATACCTGCACCTACGGTTGGGTTCAGAGATGTTAAAGGGGCGGCTAAGAAGGCGGTAATAACCGTTAACGGGTGACCGTTGGCGAGTAATGCGCCGAGTGCCGATAGGCCGCCATTGATCAAGACCCATTCAATAACTAATTGCCAGCCGAGTTCTGGTGCTCGGTTAAAAGCAATGGCAAACCCCGTCATCACCAGTAAGACGATTAACCATGGAATAAGTTTAGGCCAAGTGCTGGCGCTAGGAATGCTGTCGAGTTGTTCAAGGCTCGGGCTGTCTTTTAGTGAAGAATTTAAATAAGCTTTGATGCCTTTTAAGTGTCCAGCGCCGATAACAGCTAGGATACTGCTGTGTTTCCCCGACTGCGCTTCGTCAAATAAGCGCCTGGCCATATACTGGTCGCGTTCATTGACTAGCGGTTGATAAATTTCAGCGGAAGATTCGGCAAATTGCGAGAAGGTGGCGTCGAGTACATCACCCTCTTTTAGTTTTTCAATGTCTGCTTCGCTAACTTTCTCGCTGAACATCACGCTGCCGAGCAGGCCTGATACGAGTTCGAAGCGTTTCCACCAAGGCACATTTCTGTATACACGCTTTAAGGTGGTGCCGACTTCACGGTCAATTAATAACACCGGTCTGTGATTTTGTTTGGCGAGCTCGGCGGCTATTTTCATTTCTGCGCCGGGTTCAATACCCAGCTCATCCGCCATCTTCTGTTGAAACGCGCCGAGCGCTAAGCTGGCGGTAACCATCGACGCTTTGCCGCTTTTTATCACATTGAATAAGTCCATCTGAGCGAGGCTATCGGGGTCAATCAGTGCGTTATAGCGGCTGGGGCATAGCTCGATCGCAATGGCCTCATAGGCGTTTTCAGTAATGAGGGTTTTAACCGCATCGGCGCTGGCTTTGGAGACGTGGGCAGTACCTAATAAGGTGATTTCACAATCATTGATGCGGATGTTTTCGATGGGTTGCTGAATGTCGTTGCTCAAGGCTGATCTCGGATAACAAGTTAGTTTGGACTCCCATTATCAACGATGTTAAGGGTTTTAGCCCAGTCTTTTGCGACCAAAAACACCCGTGCTAATTCTTCGCTAGACGATTCATCTTGTGTGAAGCCGACGACGCATAATGGGTGTTGTTGGGGTTTATCGTGAAATTGTTGGAGAATCTCACGGGCGTTATGGCTGATGTTGCTGCAGTCGTGTTGCTGTGGAGCTAACCATTGATTTTTTGTTAACGGTCGCCATCGCAGGGGTTGCGTGTCGTAGTGCGCGAGGAATTCATCGGGTCTTGCCCACCATCCTCGTTGATGATTGTTGCCGGCTTTCTCGGGTGATGGGCTAAGTGCTCGTGTAAGGGGGTAGAACAAACGACCTTTCATCAGACAGATGGATTCATCGATATGTAAACCACGTCGCTGTAATAGCTGTTGGGCCGCGGGCTGCTCAGATAATAGGCTTTGCCGTTGTTGCATATTATCGAACTTTATATTTAAGCGGTCTTTCAACATCGGCCCCAGCCAGTTCTCTCGTTTATCGGTACTGCCTAGGCCTAAATAAAATTTACAGGCGACTTCCCAGTGTTGGACTTTGTTGCGCTCGAGGTCTTTTATGATGAAGTCAAATTCGCCAATGGTTCTGTTGGCTTCGTATACCTGTAAGTTTTGCGCAATAATTTGGTAGCGCGGACTGTGTTCAAACCAAAAAGCTAACAAGGTTTCGAAGCGGTGGCCTAAGCGGTAGTCGCGCTGCTGCTGTAAAAGCTCGTTAAGCGAATCGGGTTTGTTGTCTAATTGTTGTAGTCGAAGGCGGAACTGCTCTGATTGCTGTTGCCAGAAGTTAGCCTCTGTCCAGTTCTTTTGTTGGTACTGGCCTTGGATGATGGGTGGGCTGGAAATAACCCACTCGAGATCGCGCGCGAGTGGGTTTTGTAGTTCGCTTATTGGATTAACGTCAGTGACTTATTTGTCCTCTGGGGCGTGAAATAATAGGTATAGGTCGATCACGCAGTCGGGTATTTTGTCGGCCATGTCGTCTAAGATCTCGTCATCGAGCGCTGCTTCAGCCTCTTCGTCTAGGAGTTCAGAGCAACTGAGGATCGGTAAGGTTAACTCGGCAACTTCTTCGGGGTGTTTGTTAAACCAGAGTTCTTCTTGCTGGAATACGCCTTGCATGAAACCTGCGGCCCAAAGGGTGAGTGAGTCCTCCTCTTCGTCGGCACTGACAACATCGGGGAAGTCACCGTTTAATAGGTTTTGTTCGATGTTGTTTTGTAATTCAAAAATTGCTGTGCTGATGTCCTCGGTGGGTACTTTATCGGCAAAAATCTCCGCGAGGATTTGTGTTTGGCTTAACTCGCCAGGCTGGATGTTTAAGCTGGTTAAATAACCGTGCATTTCGACGTAATACATGGCTTCATCGTCGATTAGTTCGGATTCAAAGTACTGCTGCAAAATATTCATGGGTTAAAAACTCGTAAGATTATAGGGGGTTATTGTTTGTGGCTGTCATCGCACCAAGGTAAATCGGCCGATTTACCGCAACCGCAAATGAATATATTTTGATCTCTTGTTGCGGTGTAAATTAGCGGGCGAATGTCATCTGTCTGTTTGTGGCTACCGTCACAATAAGGGGGGTTGGCCGTTTTTCCACATTGGCAAATATACACCTCTTCGCCTTTCTTGATGGGAACAATGTAGGGGAGTTTATTGTTATACATGGCGGTGTTTGCTCGGGCTGAATAAATGGATTGCTTAGGCTGAAACTGTAATAATGTCTTAACTTTATAAACGCTCACTGAGAACACGGTATGGAAACATTAACACAGCTGCTTAATTCAATCAGTAGTTTTGTCTGGGGGCCGGTCACCTTAACCTTGTTATTAGGCACGGGCGTTTACTTAATGCTGGGGCTGTTCTTGATGCCTCTGCGGCAATTATTACCGGCATTTTCTTTGTTGTGGCGTGGTCGCCATAGTGATGATTTGGATGATGGTGAAATTAGCCCCTTCAATGCCTTGATGACCTCATTAGCCGCTACCATCGGCACCGGTAATATTGCCGGTGTGGCGACCGCCATATTTTTAGGTGGGCCGGGGGCGATATTTTGGATGTGGTTAACCGCTTTGCTCGGTATGGCAACCAAGTATGCGGAGGCCGTGTTGGCGGTGAAGTACCGAGAGGTAAACGAACAGGGGGCTTATGTGGGTGGCCCGATGTACTATATTAAAAATGGTTTGGGTGAAAGATGGCGCTGGTTGGCTTTCTTGTTTGCGTTATTCGGGGCATTAGCGGCGTTTGGTATTGGTAATACGATTCAGGCAAACTCGGTAGCCGATGCGCTGAATCACACACTGGATATCCCCGCTTGGCAGACGGGCTTAGTGATGGCACTGCTGGTTTATGCGGTATTACTCGGAGGTATTCAGCGGATAGGCCGTGTCGCCGCCAAATTGGTGCCTTTTATGGGGGCTGCTTATGTACTCGCGGCTGGGTTTATTATTATTCAGCGTTTAGATGCGGTGCCTTCGGCGCTGTTATTGATTGTTAATGACGCTTTTACCGGTACCGCCGCGGCGGGTGGTTTTGCTGGCGCGGGGGTGATGGCGGCGATTCGTTTTGGTGTCGCGCGTGGGGTGTTTTCTAACGAAGCAGGCCTAGGCACCGCACCCATTGCCCACGCAGCGGCAAAAACCAGTGATCCGGTGCAGCAGGGTAAGATAGCGATGCTCGGTACCTTTATCGATACGATTATCGTTTGTAGCATGACTGCCTTGGTGATTATTCTGACCGGCAGTTGGACCAGTGGAGAGACCGGCGCGTCCTTGTCTGCACACGCTTTTAGTATGGGCTTGCCGGGTTATGGTGAATATGTGGTGAGCTTTGGTTTGGCTATTTTTGCGTTAACTACTTTATTGGGCTGGAGTTATTATGGTGAACGTTGCGTGGAGTATATTAGCAGCGCGGCAGTTATCCCATATTATAGGGTGGCCTGGGTGCTGGCTATTCCGCTAGGGGCGGTGATGGACTTGGACTTGTTGTGGCTGATGGCCGATGTGTTAAATGGCTTAATGGCTATTCCTAACCTGATTGCGCTGTTATTGCTGAGCCCGGTGGTCTTTAAGTTGACGCGGAAAGCGCGTTAATTGAAGGCTTAAACTAGGGCGGCCTGACGGTCTAATGGTTCCTCATTTGCCCGCTGTAGTTGGAAAACCAGCCACTTTTCGAAAAAATAGTTAATTTCCCACTTATGCTGAAGGAGTTTTTTTGGTGTGGACCTTTGCGCTTGAGTGGGACTGCTTAGCCCAGCTATGTTGAGGACGTCGACGGATTGAGTGTCTAAATACACACGGCACTCGATGTTCGAGTGTTGGCCGATTTTATCGAGGTCACCGAAGGTGAGTGATAAGTGATAGGTGAACGGCGCCTTTGCTAAGACAGTGGTCTTAACGACGCCGTTAGTCTCGAGTTGCTCAAAACAAGGGATTAAACTTACTAGTTTGCGGTAATTATTTTCGCAAAGTGTTTGTAAACAAAATGACTTGTTGAGTGGCCTGACTCTATGTAGCATCAGCTCCCAGAGTAACTCGCGTTAGCACTGTCGGTTTCCCAGACTGATACATTACTGACAGGGAAGCCGCCACCGGCAACATAGTCAAAAATCATTTTGGCTAAGAACTCCGCAGTGGGGTGTTCATCAACGACCATTACTCGTTCGCCGGCTTGTTGTAGGCTTGCTAATATCGGGTCGTCCTTATGCAAGAGCATATTGTGATCGAAGGTGTCATCAATCCATTGGCCGGCAAATTGTTTGATGTCGGAGAAGTCGCAAACCATTCCTTGGTCGTTTAGCTGTTCGGACTTTAGGGTGATAGACACACGCGCAGAGTGGCCATGTAGGTGACGACATTTACCGGGGTGATTCATCAGCCGGTGACCGTAACAAAAGGATAGATTTTTGGTAATGGAGTACAAGTTTTACCTCGTTGGTATATTAAGCGCCCTTGATGCCTTCGATCGTAGCGGCGACTTCATATTCATCGTTTTCTACGGCAACAACACGAATAATTTCAATTAGTGCGTTCAAGGGAGGGGTGACGGTGTTAACCGGGCTAACGACTATTTCTAAGGAGCTACCGGTAATTAATTTATCGTGGGTTCTAAAGAGGATGCCAGCGGCGCTTAAGTTAATACTATGGCCTCGACCGCTTACCTTGGTTCCTGGGTTAACAAATTCCATGTCGCATTCGGCGTTCATGCGCGAAAATTTTCGATTATTAGACGTTACTAGCATATTTAAAAACCCCTTCGTTATTCGAGAACAAGTCGTCTACTTAGTTTAGCTTAAAATGGCTAAAAAGTATTAGCCATGTTGAGCCAGCGATCAGTTCTCAGGTTTACTCGTTGCGTGCTCGCTCGCTTGGGTGGTAAGTGGCGCTGCCATTATTTTGTTAGGGTGTTTTGCTTGTAAAGTATGAGGAATTTTGGCAGTATTGAGTTAGGCCAAATTTATTGGAATGGCTGTTGATATATAGTTGGGTTTAGTGTTCGGTTTTATGATGGATTAATAACAGAGACTTTAAGGGAGATACTATGGATCAGAAAGTTGCGGTGGTAACCGGGGGGACCGGAGGGATAGGTGAGGCGATTTGCCAACGTTTTGCTCAGGATGGTTATAAGGTAGTGGCGGCATATAATAATGAAAAAAAGGCCAAGGTGTGGCAGCAGGCGCAACAGGCGGCGGGGTTTAATATTGATATCGTGCACTGCCCCGTGACCGATTTTGAGGCCTGTGGAACGGCGATCAAGTGGGTTGAGCAGAATATAGGGTCGATTGACATCCTCGTTAATAATGCGGGCATCACCAAGGATGGGATGTTTAAAAAAATGACGGCTGATAGTTGGGATGCGGTGATCGATACAAATTTGAATAGTATTTTTAATATGACTCGGCAAATTTTCGAAGGGATGTGCGAGCGTGGTTTCGGGCGAATTATTAATGTTTCTTCGGTGAACGGGCAGCGTGGGCAAATGGGGCAGTGTAATTATTCCGCTTCTAAGGCCGGTATGCACGGTTTTACCAAATCCTTGTCGCGTGAAGTGGCGCGTAAAGGGGTGACGGTTAATACGATTTCTCCGGGTTATGTTTCAACCCCGATGGTGATGGCCATTGATAAAGAAGTGCTGAAACAGATTGAGAGCGGTGTGCCGATGGGGCGTTTATGCACCCCTGAAGAGGTCGCTCATGGTGTTTCATTTTTAGCGAGTGATTTAGCCGGCTACACGACAGGCTCCGAGATCAGTATGAATGGCGGTATGTTTATGCATTAAATTGGATGAATAAAAAACGATAAAAACTGCCGCTTTTATAGCGGCAGTTTTGTATGACGTGGTTCTACAGCAAGGTATAGAATGTAGATGAATTTAACTTTAGAGGTAATAAAGCGTGTCAGAGAGTCATATTTTTAAAGTCAGTAATGAGATTGCAGCGAGTGCGCACATCAATGCAGAAAGGTATCAAGCCGATTATCAGCGTTCAATTGAGGACAGTGAGGGCTTTTGGGCGGAGAAAGCGAAAGAGTTTTTAACTTGGTCAAAAGACTGGGATACGACACTGCAATATGATTTTCCGCAGGGGGAAATTAAGTGGTTTGATGGCGGCAAGTTGAATGTCAGTGTTAACTGTTTGGATCGACACCTAGAAAAACGTGGTGACCAACCCGCTATTATTTGGGAAAGCGATGAGCCTTCGGTTGATAAAACCTATACCTATAAGGAATTACACGCCGAAGTGTGCCGTTTTGCTAATGGCTTGAAGTCTTTGGGTGTGCAAAAAGGTGATCGAGTTTGTATTTATATGCCGATGGTGGCCGAAGCGGCGATCGCGATGCTGGCTTGCACACGAATTGGTGCGGTTCATTCGGTGGTTTTTGGTGGTTTTTCTGCGGATGCATTGAAAGACCGTTTGATTGACTCGGAAACAAAATTGTTAATTGTGACCGACGAGAGTGTTCGTGGCGGTAAAACGGTTCCTTTGAAGGCCAATGCCGATAAAGCGGTTGCTTCGGCGCCCTTGGTTGAGCATATGTTGGTGATTAAGCGCAGCGGCGGTGATGTTGGCTGGACAGAGGGGCGGGATGTTTGGTATCACGAGTTGGCATCGACGATGTCGGCTGATTGCCCGGCGGAAGAAATGGATGCGGAAGACCCGCTATTTATTTTATATACTTCAGGTTCAACTGGTAAGCCGAAAGGCGTTGTGCACACCACTGGCGGTTATTTATTGCATGCGGCGATGACCCATAAATATGTGTTTGACTACCATGACGGCGACGTTTATTGGTGTACCGCCGATGTTGGTTGGGTGACGGGACATTCGTATATCGTGTACGGCCCCTTGGCGAATGGTGCGCAAACACTGATGTTTGAAGGGGTTCCTACTTACCCCGATGCGTCTCGTTTCTGGCGAGTGGTTGAAAAGCATAAGGTTAATATTTTTTATACCGCGCCCACCGCAATTCGTGCGTTGATGGCGAAAGGCGAAGAGCCGGTTAATGATTGTGATCTGTCGAGCCTACGGGTTCTTGGCAGTGTGGGTGAGCCGATTAATCCGGAGGCTTGGGAGTGGTATCACCGTGTGGTGGGTAAGAACCGCTGTCCTATCGTTGATACTTGGTGGCAGACTGAAACGGGTGGAGTCATGTTGACGCCGTTGCCAGGCGCGACTGATTTAAAACCTGGCTCGGCAATGCAGCCGTTCTTCGGGGTGGAACCCGCGTTGGTTGATAATGAAGGTAATGAGGTGTTGGGTAATCCCGCTGAAGGTATTCTGATTATCAAAAAACCTTGGCCGGGGATGTTTAGAACTCTATACGGGGACCACCAGCGCTTTATTGACGCGTATTTTGCAAATTATCCCGGTAATTATTTCCCAGGGGATGGTGCGCGCCGTGATGAAGATGGTCATTACTGGATTACTGGCCGTGTCGATGATGTTATCAATGTCTCTGGTCACCGGATGGGCACCGCCGAAGTTGAAAGTGCCTTGGTGCTGCATGAGGCGGTTGCCGAGGCTGCGGTGGTCGGTTTTCCGCATGAGATCAAGGGGCAGGGGATTTACGCTTATGTCACGTTGATGGATGGGGTAGAGACAACGGATGAGTTAATGAAAGAGTTGGTTCAACACGTGCGTAAAGAAATTGGCCCGATTGCATCACCTGATATTATTCAGTGGGCACCGGGTTTGCCTAAAACACGTTCTGGTAAGATTATGCGTAGGATTTTGCGTAAGATTGCGGAGAACTTGATTGATGAATTAGGCGATACCTCTACGCTTGCGGATCCTTCAGTGGTGGATGACTTGGTGCAGACTCGACCGAATAAGTAGCCCAAACGGTACTATAAAAAAACCCGCTATTGTTAGCGGGTTTTTTTGTGTTTACAAACGCGGTAGTGTTATGCCGGTAACGATGGGAAGTCTAAGCCCGCCATTTTTTGCATGACTCGAATTACTTGGCAGCTATAACCAAACTCGTTGTCATACCAGAGGTACAACACGCATGAGTTGTCGGTGGCGATGGTGGCTTTTGAGTCAATCGTACAAGCCTTACGCGCACCCACTAAATCGGTTGAAACGATTTCAGTTGAGGTGGTGAAGTCAATTTGTTCACGCATCGGTGAATGCAGGGATATTTCACGTAAAAAACTATTCAATGAACGTTTGTCGGTGTCTTTTTCTAGGTGAAGGTTAAGAATCGCCATCGAAACGTTGGGTGTCGGAACACGGATAGCGTTGCCCGTTAGCTTGCCTTCTAGTTCAGGTAATGCCTTGGAGACGGCTTTAGCGGCCCCTGTTTCAGTTAACACCATGTTTAATGCGGCGGCGCGTCCTCGGCGTTCACCTTTGTGGTAGTTATCAATCAGGTTTTGATCGTTGGTGTAGGAGTGGACGGTTTCCACGTGGCCTTTGATGATGCCAAACTCATCGTTGATGGCTTTTAATGTCGGGGTGATTGCATTGGTTGTGCAGCTCGCCGCTGAGATAATCTTGTCCTCAGGTTTGATGTCGTCGGTGTTTACGCCGAATACGATGTTTTTAACGTCCTTGCCTGGCGCAGTTAATAATGCTTTGGCCGCGCCTTTTGCTAAAAAGTGCTCGCTTAGCTCGGCTTCATCACGACGAATACCGGTATTATCAACAATCAACGCATTATTAATGCCGTATTGGGTATAGTCGATTTCTTTTGGGTGGCTGGCGTAAATAACCTGAATGAGGTTGCCGTTGGCCATAATGCGGTTGTTTTCTTCATCCACCTTGATGGTGCCTTTGAATGAACCGTGAACAGAGTCGCGACGTAATAAACTGGCGCGTTTCTGTAAGTCGTTATCGCCACCTTTACGTACAACAATCGCGCGTAAACGCATTTTATTACCTGAGCCGGTACGTTCAATTAATAAACGAGCGAGTAAGCGGCCAATGCGACCAAAACCGTACAGCACAACGTCGGTTGCTTCGGCATCGAATTGAGCTTTAACCTGGCTAAGGCCGTTATTCAGTTTTTCCGCAAGAAAGTCCTCTAAGCTGAGCCCCTGAGTGTCGTTATTGAACTGGGTCGCCAAAATACCAAGATCGATGCGAACTGGGCCGAGTTCCATTTTTTGCAGAGCAATTAAAACTTTGAAACTGTCGTGAATCGATAATTCCTTGTTTTCAAACTGGCGTACATAACGGTGTAATTTAAGTAGGGTAACCGGTGATGCGTTGATGAGTGTGCGGCCGTAAATTTTCAGTACGACGCCGCTGCTGCGGTACATTTTACCAATAATGGGGATCATTGTTTCGGCCACTTCTTGGCGGTTTTCCCACTCTGCTAAATACTGGTCGTGTTGCTCTACACTCATAAAATACGCTCTGTGATTGTTTTAATGTTTAAAGGTTAAGTGATTATAACAAGGACTCTAAGTCAAATAAATTGTTAATAACTACGTTGAATGGAAAATAAAGCCAGTTCCTGCATGGCTTTTTTGTGTTCGTTATCTGCGATGTTACTGAGTGCAGTGATGGCGAGTAGTGCCTCTTTTTTGGCAAATTCGGCGGTGTAATCTAAGGAGCCTGTGGACTTTATGATGGCCAATATCTCTGTATAGGCTTCGCGGTTGCCATTTTTAATGGCGTCTTTGATGAAGTTTGTTTGCTCGTCTGTGCCGTGGCACATGGCGTGAATGAGCGGCAGGGTGGGTTTCCCCTCCGCTAAATCATCCCCTAGGTTTTTACCGAGTTGTTCGGCGTCCGCCATGTAATCAAGCATGTCGTCCATAATTTGGAAGGCGTTGCCTAGGTGTAGGCCGTAAGTCGCCAGGGCCGCTTCAGTTTTTTCATCTTCACCGGCTAGTACCGCGCCAAGTTGGGTCGCAGCCTCAAAAAGTTTGGCGGTTTTTCGGCGAATCACTTCTAAATACTGAGCTTCACTGGTATCGGGGTTGTTGATATTCAGTAGTTGTAAAACCTCACCTTCGGCGATTGCGTTGGTGGTGTGGGATAAAATATCCATCACCCGCATATTATTGACGCCGACCATCATTTCAAATGCGCGGGAGTATAAAAAGTCGCCAACGAGTACGCTTGCCGCATTACCCCATATCGCATTGGCGGTATCGTCGCCGCGTCTCATGTCCGACTCGTCGACAACATCGTCATGCAGTAAAGTGGCGGTATGGATGAATTCGATAACGGCGGCGAGGGTGGTGTGTTGAGCGCCTTGATAACCCAGAGCGCGAGCGGTGAGCGCTACTAGCATCGGCCTCAGGCGTTTGCCACCGCTGTTAACGATATGAAAGCCAATTTGATTGATGAGTACGACATCAGAGTTTAATTGCTGCAAAATCTCTTGGTCAACGGCAGTCATTGCAGGAGACATCAGTTGCTGAATGGCTTTAAAATCTACTTTTTCAGGGGTGTGCGGTGTGTTTGAGCTGCTCATGGGCTGAATAATTTAGTGGTGAATTGAATCAGCGCGTATAATAACAACTAATGAGTGCCAATATAAGAAAATGCTTTTCCTTGTTGATTTAGCATTGACCAATGGCGCTCGAAAGGCTAAAATTCGCCTCTTTTTTAAAACCACCCACAAACTCGGGAGTTATTAGACCATGTACGCAGTAATTCAAACAGGCGGTAAACAATATAAAGTAGCCGTGGGTGATTACCTTAAGATCGAAAAACTGGATGTAGAAGAAGGTAGTGAGTTTACTTTCGATTCAGTTTTATTAGTAAATGGTGATGAAGGCCTTAAAGTTGGAACACCTAATCTTGACGGCGCTAAAGTAACCGCAACGATTAAGTCTCAAGGTCGTCACAAGAAAGTTCATATCATTAAATTTAAACGTAGAAAACACCATATGAAAAAAATGGGTCACCGTCAGTACTTTACTGAGGTTCTCATTACTGGTATTTCAGCAGCTTAGTATAAAAAGGATAGATTCATGGCACATAAGAAAGCAGGCGGTAGTACTAGAAACGGTCGCGATTCCGAGTCAAAACGACTTGGCGTTAAGCGCTATGGTGGTCAAGCCGTATTGGCTGGCAATATTTTAGTTCGTCAACGTGGTACACGCTTCCACGCAGGTGAAAATGTTGGTTGTGGTAAAGACCATACATTGTTTGCAACAGAAGCCGGTACGGTAGTTTTTGAAGTTAAAGGCCCGAAACGCAGAAAATATATTCGTATCGAAGCTGTTTAATTAATTAAACAGCGCGCTGCGGTAATAACGGCAGGTACGTATTTTTAAAAAACCCTGTCTTTGGCAGGGTTTTTTATTGCGCCAAAGAATAGGTTGTCACGCCGATTGGTGGCTATCAAATAATTAAGTAAGGTATGGGAAATAATCATGAAATTCGTAGATGAAGCGAGTGTTCGAGCTGAAGCGGGTAACGGGGGTAAAGGTCACGTTAGTTTCAGGCGAGAAAAGTATATCCCGTTTGGTGGTCCAGATGGTGGTGATGGCGGTGATGGTGGTAGTGTTTACTTACAGGGTACGGAGGCATTAAATACGCTGATTGATATGCGTTTTAATCGGTTTTTGCGTGCGGATCATGGGCAAAAAGGCATGAGCCGGAATTGTACGGGGCGTAGTGGTGAAGACTTGATTGTGCCGGTTCCTTTGGGCACGATTGTTTATGATGATGGTACCGATGAGTTGATTGGTGATGTCACTAGCGAAGGTCAGAAGTTATTGGTCGCGGCTGGTGGTTTCCATGGTTTAGGGAACGCGCGTTATAAGAGTAGTACCAATCGTGCGCCTAGACAGTTCTCGCCGGGTTCGGAAGGTGAGCACCGAGTCTTGAGGCTTGAGCTTAAAGTGTTGGCTGATGTCGGCACGCTGGGTTTACCTAATGCGGGTAAATCTAGTTTGATTCGGGCGATTTCATCGGCGCAACCTAAGGTGGCTAATTACCCATTTACTACCTTGCACCCGAGTCTCGGTGTGGTTAGAGCGGATGAGCTGCGTAGTTTTGTGATCGCTGATATTCCTGGAATTATTGAGGGCGCGGCTGAGGGTGCCGGTTTGGGGAATTTATTTTTACGTCATTTAGCGCGTAATAACTTATTACTGCACGTGGTAGATGTTGAACCGTATGAATCCGACCTTGATCCGGTTTCCGCAGCGAAGGCGGCCATCGTTGAAATTGAAAAATGGGGTGGCGATCTCGCGAAGAAAACCCGCTGGTTGGTACTGAATAAAATTGATTTGCTGCCCGAAGAAGAGATTGATAGTTATTCGAAAATGATTGTTGATGAGCTGGCTTGGACGGGGCCGGTGTTTAATGTTTCCGCGATGAAAAAAACGGGTACTAAGGCCTTAGTGCACGCGATCATGGACTACTTGGATCAGCAGAAGGCGTTACAGTTAGAGAAAGAGCGAGAAGGCGAGAATGAGCTTGACGATAATTTTTAATCGATAAAATGAAATCAAGAGCAGATCTGAAGAAGGCTGGCTGCTGCGTTATTAAAATTGGTAGTGCGGTGTTGACCGATAATGGTCAGGGCTTAAACCATGCGGCCATTAATGATTGGGTTAAGCAAGTTAGTGAGCTTAAGTCCCGTGGTGTTGATGTCATTATTGTGTCTTCGGGTTCTGTTGCTGAAGGCATGGTTAGGCTGGGTTGGCAATCGAGGCCGCATGCGCTTCATCAGTTGCAAGCGGCAGCATCGGTTGGTCAGATGGGGCTTATTCAGGCCTACGAGCAGAGCTTTCAGGCGCGGGGTTTTAAGACCGCGCAAGTCTTATTGACGCACGATGATCTATCAAATCGCACTCGCTACTTGAATGCTCGCGCAACCATTAAAACCTTGTTGAGTTTATCGGTAGTGCCGATTATTAATGAAAATGATGTGGTTGCAAATGATGAGCTGAGGGTGGGTGATAACGATACCTTGGCGGCCATTATTGCGAACTTGGTCGAGGCCGATTTACTGATGATCCTGACCGATCAAGAAGGTTTTTTTGATGCGGACCCTCGAGTAAGTTCGGCTGCAAAATTGTTGGGTTTGGCGAGTGTTAGTGACCCGAGTTTGGACTTGGCGGCTGGTGGTAGTTCGGGAGCGCTAGGGCGCGGTGGTATGCAAACAAAGTTAACGGCGGCTAGGATGGCGGCTCGCTCGGGTGCGGCAACGATGATTGTGCCAGGTTTAAGGTCGCGTGTTATTTTGGATTCTATTGAGGGCTGTGCGGTAGGTACCCTGCTGGTGCCAGATGAGGCGCCTGTTTCGGCGCGTAAACGTTGGTTGAGTGCTCAGCTGGATGTTAAAGGGAGCTTGGTGCTGGATATGGGGGCGGTGACTGCGCTGAAGAGGTCCGGTGTCAGTTTGTTGTCAATCGGTGTGTTGGCGGTGACGGGTGAGTTTAATCGTGGTGATCTGGTGGTTTGTGTGGCTGAGGATGGGCAGGCGCTTGCTCGTGGCTTGGTTAATTATGCGTCGGTAGATGTTGCAGCGATAAAGCGTCGTAATAGTTCGGAAATAGAAGCTTTGCTTGGTTTTGTGGCTGAGCCAGAATTAATACATCGAGATAATTTGGTGTTGTTGTGAGTCTCTCGATTTTTAGGCAATAAAAAACCGACCCTGAGGTCGGTTTTTTATTGAATTGAATAATTCTATGCTTGCTGTAATTTCACAATGCGAGCATTTAAGCGGCTCTTTAAGCGAGCGGCTTTGTTTCTGTGGATTAAGCCCTTGTTAACGGCTGAATCAATATACGGAACGGCTTCTTTATATGCGCTCGTAGTTGCTTCAGTGTTTCCTTCTTCTGCACTATAAACAACACTTTTGATTTTAGTACGTAGTCTAGAACGTAAAGTCATGTTTTGTTGGCGACTTTTTTCTGCTTGTTTGGCGCGTTTTAACGCTTGTGCACTGTTAGCCAAGGTGAATCCTCTGAATATTGTATGTAAGATCCGGCATTCTGATGGAAATTCCTCTGTTTGTCAAGTGTTAGCAGCGAGACTTAACTACAAGGCATATGCCGGTATGATTTGTCTTTGTTAAATAGATGTGGCCTTAGTTTGCCCATATTTACGTGCTTTGTTGATACGTTGGCGATTGCTGTATCTGGATACGTGAACATAAAGCGTGATGGCAAAAAACATGGCGGATGATATTTGCCCGTAGTCAATTTGTGCGCTTGCGAAGCCAAGAGTAAAGTAAATAAACGGCATGGTCTCGTAAAGCCAGTCTGGTAATTGCATAATAAATCCTTTATATATCGTTGATGCTTGCCTAAGCATTAGTAGCGCTGACACAACGGCTCTTCATGAGCTTCGATACTAGATAGAGTACTTGAATGTATTAATAGTTCAATTCATTTTTATGGCGCGAATAGTGATTCTTTCAATATTTCCTGTGTTCCACGGCTCATCACTTTATAATTAATTTTTAATTTACCGAGAAACTACGCTGAGCAAATCACTTCTAAAATCAACTGCGGTTGTCGGCAGCATGACGATGTTATCAAGGGTTCTTGGTTTCGTTCGAGATATTGTTATTGCGCGTTTTTTTGGCGCAGATGCCGCTACTGATGCTTTTTTTGTGGCCTTTAAAATCCCTAACTTTATGCGTCGGTTATTTGCCGAGGGCGCATTTTCGCAGGCGTTTGTGCCGGTGTTGTCCGAGTATAAAGAAACACGCTCAACTGAGGCGTTGAAAGAGTTGATTGAGAAGACGGCGGGAACCCTAGCGGCGACTTTATTTCTCATTAGCATTGTTGGTGTGTTCGCGGCGCCCTTATTGATTTATTTGTTTGCCCCAGGCTTTGTTAGCGAGGGCCCTCGTCATGAGATGACGGTTGAGATGTTGCGCCTGACCTTCCCGTATTTGTTTTTTATCTCCTTGACGGCGATGGCGGGAGGGGTACTCAATACCTTTGGTAAGTTTGCGGTGCCGGCATTCACCCCCGTTTTTCTTAACCTTTCCTTATTGGGCGCCGTTTTTTTCTTGTCGCCGTTGTTGGAACAGCCAGTCATGGCGTTAGCTTGGGGGGTGTTATTGGCGGGTGTGGTGCAATTGCTGTTCCAATTTCCCTACTTATATAAGCTCGGATTATTACCGAGGCTGCGTTATGATCGTGATCACGCTGGGGTGCGTAAAATAATGAAGTTAATGTTGCCGGCACTATTTGGCGTATCGATCACCCAACTCAATTTGTTGTTAGATACGGTGTTAGCCTCTTTCTTGGTGGCGGGTAGTGTTTCTTGGTTGTATTTTTCGGATCGTTTGGTGGAGTTTCCGCTGGGTATTTTTGGTATCGCTTTGGCGACGGCTATCTTGCCAAATTTATCGAAAAGTTATGCGGCGGGTAAACACGAAGAGTTTTCTAGCAGTTTAGATTCTGCTTTACGCTGGGTGGTGTTACTCGGTTTACCTGCCGCGTTGGCGTTATTTTTTTTGGCTCAGCCGATGCTGGCGACCTTGTTTCAATATGATGCTTTTTCTCCCGCAGATGTTGATATGTCGGCCTTAAGCTTAATGGCTTACGCCATAGGCTTGCCGGCCTTTATTTTGATTAAGGTGTTGGTGCCGGGGTTCACCGCGAGACAGGATATGAAAACGCCGGTGAGAATTGGGGTGTATTCGGTGTTATCAAATATGCTGATGAGTCTTGTGCTGGTTTTTTTCCTGCAGCACGCCGGTTTGGCGTTAGCGACTTCATTGGCAGCCTTCATTAATGCCGCTTTGCTGTTTAGGGCGCTGCTTAAAGCGGGTGTTCTTAAGCTGCAACAAGGTTGGTTAAGTTTTATGTTGCGGGTTGTTGTTGCCAACGTCATTGTGGGAGTGATTTATTTCTATGACTATAGCTCCGCTCAGTGGTATGCCTGGGGGGTGTTTGATCGGGCGCTGCACCTAGGATTAGAAATTGTTGCAGTGTTTTTGCTGTATATTATTAGCGCATTTATTGTGGGTATTCGCCCGCGTCACTTATTAAAGAGTTAATACAGGTCATGAAGTTAATTAGACATTTGCCGGAACTGCCGGTTTTTCCAGCGGGTTGTGTGCTAACGATTGGTAACTTTGATGGCGTGCATGCTGGGCATCGAATGGTGTTGAATGCCTTGACGACGCAAGCTGCGGCATTGAACCTGCCCTCGGTGGTGATGTGTTTTGAACCTCAGCCGATTGAGTTTTTTAGAGGTGCGGATGCGCCGGCTAGAATTTCGACTGCGCGCGATAAAATTAGCGAGCTTTCCGCCTTAGGTGTTGATGCCTTATACCTTCTGCGTTTCAATGCAGCGATGGCGACGTTGAGTGCAGAGCAGTTTGTGCAAATGCTGGTGCAGCAATTACGCATTAAATGGTTGATTGTCGGAGATGATTTTTGTTTTGGCAAAAATCGCCAAGGCAACTTTGAGTACTTGCAGCAAGCCGGAGCAGTACATGGTTTTACCGTACAGCGATCTAGCTCGTTTAAGATCGCCGAGGAGCGGGTGAGCAGTACCCTAATTCGTGCGGCATTAGAAAATGGTCAGTTAGATCAGGCGGCAGAATATTTATCTCGACCGTATACGATGTCGGGCCGAGTGATGCATGGGCATAAACGTGGGCGGGAGCTGGGTTTTCCAACCGCGAATATACGGGTGAAAAATAGAAAAACTCCGCTAAAAGGTGTTTTTGCCGTTACAATAACGCTCGAATCCGGCTTGGTTTATGAAGGGGTGGCCAATATTGGCACGCGCCCTTCCATCGAACAGACTACCGCGGTATTACTGGAAGCACACCTATTTGATTTTTCGGCTGACTTATACGGTCAACGCGTTGTCATTGGTTTGTGTAAGAAGCTTCGTGGTGAGCAGAAATTTGATGGTCTAGAACCCTTGCAACGGCAAATTGCAATCGACTCAGAACAAGCTAGAACCTACTTTAATAAAAAACGAACCGCCTAAGAACGCTATGGATTACAAAAAGACCCTTAATCTGCCAAAAACCAGCTTTCCGATGAAAGCTAATTTAGCAAACCGCGAACCTGCAACCTTGAAACGTTGGCAGGATATGGGCTTGTACCAGAAAATTCGTGATAAGTTTGCCGGCAAACCTCAGTTTGTTTTACACGATGGCCCTCCATATGCGAATGGCCCGATTCATATTGGTCACGCGGTTAATAAGGTTTTAAAAGACATTATTATCAAAAGTAAAACCTTGCAGGGGTTTGATTCACCCTATGTGCCTGGCTGGGATTGTCATGGTTTGCCGATTGAATTGATGGTGGAAAAGAAAATTGGCAAGGCAGGGGTTAAGGTCAGTGCCGCTGAATTTCGTAAAGCTTGTCGAACCTATGCGACGAAACAAGTTGCGATGCAAAAAGACGAGTTTATTCGCCTCGGTGTTTTTGGTGATTGGCAGCGTCCTTATTTGAGCATGGATTTTCAGTTTGAAGCCGATATCTTGCGTTCACTTGGGCGTATTGTTGAGAATGGTCATTTACATAAAGGCTCTAAGCCGGTGCATTGGTGTACCGATTGTGGTTCTGCTTTAGCCGAGGCTGAAGTGGAGTATGAAGATAAACGTTCACCAGCAATTGATGTGCGTTTTACGGTTAAGGACGAAACGACGTTTACCCAGCACTTTCATAGCAGTGATGGCTCGCCAGGGCATGGACCCATTTCCGTTGTTATTTGGACGACCACACCGTGGACTTTGCCGGCAAACCAAGCGGTTTCAATGAACCCTGAGTTTGATTATGTGATGGTGCAAAGTGGTGACGAGCGTTTAGTGCTGGCCGAGAAATTATTGAAAGATACGATGCTGCGTTATGCTATTGATGACTACCGTGTGGTGGCATATTGCAAGGGCAAAGATTTAGAGTATATGAGCCTGAATCACCCGTTTTATGAGCGTGAGGTACCGATTATTTTGGGTCATCACGTGACCGCTGAAGCCGGTACGGGTTCAGTTCATACCGCGCCGGGCCACGGTCAGGACGATTATATCGTTGGGCAGCAATACAATCTGCCGGTTGAGAACCCAGTGGGTGATAACGGGGTGTTTTTACCAAGCACCGAGTTGTTCGCCGGCAAACACGTGTTTAGTGCGAATGCTGATGTGATCGAGGTGTTAAAAGAAAACGACGTACTGGTTCACGAAGAGGCGCTGAATCATAGTTACCCGCATTGCTGGCGACACAAAACGCCGATTATCTTTAGGGCAACGCCGCAGTGGTTTATCTCGATGGATAAAAATAACCTACGCGCTAAAGCCTTGGAAGAAATTAAACGGGTGTCGTGGATTCCAGAATGGGGTGAAGCGCGTATTAACAGCATGGTGGAAGGCCGCCCTGATTGGTGTATCTCACGCCAGCGTAACTGGGGGGTGCCGATAGCCCTGTTTGTGCATAAAGAAAGTGGTGATTTACACCCGAATACGGCTGAGTTGATCGAACAAGTGGCGCAGCGTATTGAGAATGCCGGTATCGAAGCTTGGTTTGAATTAGATGCTGCCGAGTTATTAGGTGATGAAGCCGCTGAATATACAAAAATTAACGATATTTTAGACGTTTGGTTTGATTCAGGGGTTAGCCACTCTTGTGTTCTAGAGCGTCGTGAGCAACTACCGTTTCCTGCTGCGATGTACCTCGAAGGCTCCGATCAGCACCGTGGCTGGTTTCAATCATCGTTATTGACATCGATTGCAATGAATGACTGTGCACCGTTTGATTCGGTGTTAACCCATGGTTTTACGGTTGATGCAAAGGGCATGAAAATGTCAAAATCACGTGGTAATGTGGTTGCTCCGCAAAAAGTTATCAATTCACTGGGCGCCGACGTGTTGCGTTTATGGGTCTCTGCTAATGACTATAGTGGTGAGATGACGGTGTCCGATGAGATATTGAAACGCACCTCAGATGTTTATCGACGTTTAAGGAATACCGCGCGTTATTTATTATCTAACTTAAATGATTTTGATCCGGCGACCGATTGTGTCGAGGTCGAGAAAATGCTGCCATTAGACCGTTGGGCGCTTGAAAAAACGCAACAAACGCAAACGGAAGTACTGGCGCATTACGATAACTACCAGTTCTTACAGGTACACCAAAAAATACACCATTTTTGCTCTGTTGATATGGGTAGTTTTTACCTGGACGTTATTAAGGATCGTCAATATACCTTGCAACAAGATAGCCTCGCGAGGCGCTCATCACAAACGGCGATGTTTCATATAGCAGAAGCATTTGTGCGTTGGGTCGCACCGATTTTGAGTTATACCGCAGAAGAAATTTGGTTGACGATGCCGGGTGAACGCGAGGAATCGGTTTTCTTAGCAACGGCTTATGAGGGTTTCCCGATAGCGGCTGATGCGACGAGTGAGTTAGCATTTTGGCAAGAGCTTATTGCGACACGTGAATTGGTGAGTAAAGAGCTTGAACGGGTGCGAGCCGAAGGCACGATTGGTTCAGGTCTCGATGCCGATGTCACCTTGTACTGCGATGGTGAGTTGTTCGATAAATTGAGCAAGCTAGATGACGAACTGCGTTTCATTTTGATTACCTCGTACGCACAGGTTAAACCCTTGAGTGAGAAAACGGCGCAGGCACACGCAACGGATAATGATAATTTGTTTATTGAGATTGTTGCCAGTGAACACGAAAAGTGTACACGTTGTTGGCACCGCCGCGAGGACGTGGCTGTTGCGGAACAGCACCCAGAGTTATGTGGCCGTTGTGTTGAAAATGTTGATGGCGACGGCGAGCAACGCTTATTCGCTTAACCGATGGGGATGTTGAAGTGGTTAGGTCTCTCATTGTTGGTGTTGGTATTGGATCAGCTCAGCAAATTATGGGTGGTGGCAAATTTTGATTTGTATGAGTCGATACAGCTGATACCCCAGCTAAATTTCACCTATGTGCATAATACCGGTGCCGCGTTTAGTTTTTTAAGCTCGGCAGGCGGTTGGCAGCGCTGGTTTTTTGTGGCTATTGCGCTGATCGCAAGTATTAGTTTAAGCATCTGGCTGACGCGGTTAAAACCAGCTGAGCGGTGGATGGCGGTGACCTTGTCGTTAATCTTAGGTGGGGCGATAGGCAATGTGATAGATCGCATATCCTACGGTTATGTGATTGACTTTATCGACGTGTATTACCAAACATGGCATTGGCCGGTGTTTAATATTGCCGATTGCGCTATTTCTGTCGGTGTGCTGATGATGTTAATTGACACCTTTAGGCCGCAAGCAACGACTCGCTCAGAGTAGCGCTCTAAATCTTTCCCAGTCAAAGCTTGTGCCCGGGTCAGTCTTGCGCCCTGGCGCGACGTCGCAGTGGCCGACGATGTGAGTTGGGGATATAAGTGGGTAATGCTGTATTAGGCTGCGACAACAACGACCGAGTTCGGCGTATTGTTGCTCGGTATAAGCGAGCTGGTCGGTTCCTTCGAGTTCGATGCCAATCGAAAAATCATTACAGTTCTCTTCGCCATTGAAAGAAGAGACGCCGGCGTGCCAAGCTCGTTGGTGAAAGGGCACGTACTGGGTGACACGCCCATCACGGCGAATCAATAAATGGGTGGATACTCGTAATTCAGCAATTTCTGCAAAATATGGGTGAGCCTGTGGGTCGAGCGTATTCAGAAAAAAATCATCTATGTAGTGGTTGCCAAAGTGCTCGGGCGGGAGACTGATGCCGTGCACGATGATTAAACGAATATCCTCAGGATCGGGGCGCTCATTTTTATTGGCAGAGGCTTTAAATACGGCGTTTTGTATTAAGCCGTGCTGGATGGTATAAGGGGAGGCATTCATATGGAAAATGAGTTTTCAATCTGTGTGCTGGTACACAGATTTTATTGTGAATCGACTATACACTAGGAAAGACTAATAATGTAAGGAGGGGAAGTTTAAATATGGATATTAAAGGCTCCACGGCTACCCCGACTCGTCAAGCAGGTAATATGCAAATGGAGAAGAAAAAACTGATTCGCTCATCAGGAAACTTGCTGGAGATTTACCTTCAGCAGAGTGTCCTGCAGCACTTCGAGGGCGTCGATGAGGCCTTAAATGATGCCATGGCCGGGGGTGATTCTGCGTCGATTTTGGCAGATATGAGTGTTTTAAAACAAAACTATAAGAGTCTAACGCGTGCCTTTATAGGGGCTATATCGAAAAATATTCTAGGTTATTGTGATGAGCTTATAGGCAACGAACAGGTTGGGCTTGCTTCATTTGCGTCAGCGGGTGTAGAGGATGGGCTTAGTTTGTTGGCGGTTGATGAGGTTGAAAATAAGCTGTTATTAGAAGGCTATATATCGAGCAATGAAGGGCGTTTAAGTAAGCTATTGCACGCTTTAAGAAGTCGCATTGAGTTTATTACTAAGACTGAGGGGTTAAACGAAAGCAAAAATCCTTTTGGGCCATCGGTATTGATGAATACCTATGCGGATTTAATACAAGCTGAGTCATTTTCAAAAGAGGTTGAAAATATTCTTTATCGGTCTTTCTCTGAGGTTGTGTTAAATGGTTTGGGGGATGTGCTCGATACAATTAATGAGCTGTTTGTCGATGCGGGTGTTCTGCCTAAAATTCCCATTAAGCGAAGCCGTTCGGTTGTTAACAAGGCGGCTGATATGGCAAGTTCAGTGCAGCAGCAAGGGTATTCGTCGCAGCAAAGTAATCTGCCGGCGGCGATGCAGGGCTCGGGCATAGTCAATGCTCAGTTGGACCCAGCCTTGTATAGTAATTTACTAGATATGGCGCAAGCCTATCGAGTCTCAGGTGCTGAGACGGTGAAGACGGATGGTCTACAGGTTGCTGGTGAACAACTGCCGACCAATGAACTTATATCAACATTGACCAGTATTCAGCACGCGGGTGCTGATGCGCAGCAAAGTGTACGTGCGCAAATTGGCACGAAAATTCAAATAGATGGGCAGCGGCAGCCGTATGCCGAGCAGGATGATACGCTGATTGATGTTGTCGCAATGTTTTTTGATGTAATTCTGCAAGATCGGCACTTACCTGATGTCGTGCGGGCGATGATTGCGCAATTGCAAATTCCTATCTTGAAAGTGGCGATGATGGATAAGGATTTCTTTGCGAAAAAAAGTCATCCCGCGAGGCAGTTTTTGAACGCTTTATCGCAGGCGGGTTTAGGGGTGAGTGAAAAGAATACGAAAATAAAGAATAGCGTGTTCGAAAAAATGGAATCATTGGTTGCGCGGGTGTTAATGGATTTTGACAGTGATATCGTGATCTTCGCCGATTTGTTTGCCGAGTTTAAATTATTTATGCAGCAGCAGCAGCGGCAGGTCGATGTTATTGAGGAGCGCTCGCGCGCGGCAACGCGAAGCAATGAACAGCTAGAGTTAACGAAGCGTAAAGCGGCCTATGAGATGGCATTACGACTGAATGGTCAAACAATTCCTGAGTTTGTGCAAGTTTTTCTCGATAGTGTATGGAATGATGTTTTGGTGTTAGCTTTGTTACGGCATGAGCGGGAGCCGCAGGAGGTGGGAAAATGCCTGCAAGTGATTGAGCGTTTACTTTGTAGTGTGAACAAGCCCAGCAGTGTAGCTGAGAAAAAAGCTATCTTGGCCAACCTAGGCCGTTTATTAAAAGACTTGAAAGTAGGTTTAGAAAATATATCGTATGACTTTCACCAATCGAGCCAGTTTTTTAAGGAGCTGGAGTCTTGGCACCGGCACTTATTGCTAGCGGCTAGCGATGAACAGGCCGCTGAACTTGAGGCTGGCAACGAGGTGTCGATGGTCGGTTTTGCCGAGGAGCTGTCGATGGCCAGTTTAGAGGAAAGCTTATTGCAAGAACTGGAGAGCGAGCAGTCGGCGATGCCGAATGATAAGTTCAGCAAACGAAGCAATAAGATGCAGGTGGGGGATTGGATTGAGTATAACAACGAGGCCGGCGAGTTATTACGCGCGAAGTTATCGTGGAAAAGCAGCGTAACGTCGAGTTGTTTGTTTGTCGATGATCGTGGTGGTAAAGCCTTGGACGTTAAGTTGGTCGATTTTTCCGAGGCGTTACGGGAAAAGAAAATTCGTTTACTGGGGCAAGAAAAAGAGCCGCTCGTGGAGAGGGTGTTAGCCGGTATGAAGAACTTTATTAAGGGGCGTTCAACCGAGGCTAGCGTGGTATAAGGTTATTATCAGTGGGCTATTTATGTGATAATAAAGCACCTCCCTCAGGAGGTTTTTTTATTTTTAAGGTAGATGAACTTCATGTTAGATCGAAAAATAATTCAAGACGATGTTAAACGCTTTCTTGCCGAAGATGTCGGTAGTGGTGACTTAACGGCGCAGGTTATTGCCGCGGATAAACTCGCTACAGCCACGCTGATTACTCGTGAGGCGATGTTGGTTTGTGGGCAAGCCTGGTTTGATGCGGTATTCAACAGCATCGATGAAAATATTCAAGTTGATTGGCAGTGCCAAGAGGGTGAGCAGGTTTTTGCCGGCGATGTGTTGTGTTATTTGTCGGGTTCGGCTCGCGGTCTATTAACAGGCGAAAGAGCGGCGTTAAATATGTTGCAAACCTTATCGGCCACCGCCTCGTTGGCTAATCAGTATGCAAAAGCGGTGAATGGTACGAATGCGGTTGTTTTGGATACGCGTAAAACGATTCCTGGTTTACGTCTGGCGCAAAAATATGCGGTCAGCTGTGGCGGTGCGTCTAACCATCGGATTGGCCTATATGACGGTATCTTGATTAAAGAGAACCATATTATGGCGGCGGGTTCTATTGCGAAGGCAGTGGCCGCTGCGCGTTTGGTGAGCGACAGTGTTGATGTGGAAGTTGAAGTCGAAAGTCTGGCCGAGGTGCGGCAAGCCTTAGAGGCTAAGGCCGATATCTTATTATTAGATAACTTTACGTTAGATGAATTGGTGCAAGCCGTTGAGCTAAATAATGGGGCGGCAAAACTCGAGGCCTCGGGTAATGTTAATTTATCTACGATACGGGATATTGCTAAAACCGGGGTGGATTTTATTTCTGTCGGTGCATTGACCAAGAACGTTCAAGCAGTAGATTTATCGATGCGCATTAATATCGAGGCTTAACGCGTTTTAATCTTTAAAGCGCACCGCTAACACATCACAGCTGGCCCCGTGTAATACCGCGTTGGCGGTTGAACCTAGGAGTAGGGCTAAGCCGTGCCGGCCATGACTACCAATAACGATTAAGTCGCAATCGTGTTGTTCGCTGAATTGGTGGATTTGACTGGCGGGCTGGCCGAATAGGGTATATAGCTGCTGATCAGGGATGGAAAAGCTGGTCGCGAGTTTTTTGATGTTGTCTTTAGCCACGGTTTCGGCGTTATTTTGTAAGGGCAGTAAATCGACCGCGATAGTGCCGTCGAAGGCGTAATTGGCGGCATCCACCATGGGTTCGATCACGTGTAATAACGATAGCTTGGCTTTATGTTGTTGTGCCAAGTCATGGGCTTTACTTAACACTTGCGGGGCTTGCTGGCTGGTGTCTAAGGCCACGAGAATGTGTTGATAAGCAGTCATGCTAAATGTCCTTATTGTCTATAAGTGTCGAACTAAGAATAAGAGCTTGTGATGCCGTTTGGCAAGTGGATTCTGCCGCTCTAGGTCTCTATGTTGACTGGAAATACCTTATCTGGGTTCAATAAATTTAGCGGATCAAACTGTTGTTTTATTTTTTTCATCAAACTAATGGCCACCGAGTCGAGTTCCAAACCGATATAATCGCGCTTTTCGAGGCCAATGCCGTGCTCGCCAGAGAGGCTGCCATTGAGTCGTATAACCAGTGCGAATACTTGGCTCAGGCATTCTTTCGCATTTTCTAGTTGTTCGGCCTGTACTAGCAGATTCACGTGGATATTGCCGTTACCGGCGTGACCAAAGTTAACGATGGGGATTTGGTATTCCGTTGATAGTCGTTGTAGGCCATGGATCAAGGCGGGGATCTCACTCACGGGCACGACCACGTCCTCATTTATTTTTTTTGGTGCCATTTTTCGCAAAGAGGGTGATAGCGCTTTGCGTGCTTGCCATAACTGTTTGATTTGCTGCTTTGTTGTGGCCAGTTGGACATCGATTACCCCCGCAACCGAAGCGCTGCGGATGACTTCCTGAGACATTTTTTCGATGCCAAATTGCTCACCATCGACTTCTATCATTAGCAGTGCTTGCGCATTATCGGGTAGTTCAAGCTGGGCTTTGTCTTTGACCAGAGCAATAGCCGTCGCATCCATAAATTCTAGGGCGCAGGGGGTGATAGATTGCGCCATGATGTTAGCGACTGCCTTGGCGGCCGATTCAACCGAACTATAAATGGCTTGGATGGTGTGTTTCGCCTCGGCTAAGGGGGTTAGTTTCAAGGTGGCTTGGGTGATGATCGCGAGGGTCCCTTCGGAGCCGATGATGAGGCGGGTTAAATCATAACCGACCACACTTTTGGTGGTGTAAGCGCCGGTTTTAAGGCTTTCTCCGGCACCGGTTACGCAACTCAGGCCCAAGGTGTTTTCACGTGGTGTGCCGTATTTCACTGCCCTAGGGCCGGCAGAATTATAAGCGAGGTTGCCTCCAATCGTACAAATGCTTGAGCTAGTCGGGTCGGGCGGCCAGAAGAAGCCGTGTTCAGCGGCGGCTAATTGCACGGCTTGATTGCTAACCCCCGGTTCTACCACCATCAGACGGTTGTCTGGGTCGATGTTGATAATCTTATCCATTTTTTCGGTGGATAAGACGATAGCATTGTGGATGGGGACACTCGCGCCGGTTGTGCCGGTGCCTGCGCCACGCGCGGTGATGTTGACCCGGTATTGATTGCAGAGCTTAACCGTGTCGACCACTTGTTGCTGCGAGCATGGGAAAACAACCGCTCGCGCTTGCGCTTGTCGGCGGCTATTGTCGTAGCCATAGGCCCAGCAATCGGCCTGCTCGGTTAATAAGGACTGATCTTTGGGGTAGAGAGTTTTAAGCGCTGTTAAAAAGTCGTTAGCGGTTGTTGGCATTAAGCAATAATTTCAATTAGCTTGATGACGCGTTGCACTCCACCAACTCGACGAATGGTTTCAACCACTGGGTTGACCTCGTGCTGCTTTAATAAGCCGAGCAGGTAAACTACGCCATTTTCGGTAACAACTTTCACCCGAGTCGGATCAAAACCTTGGATATGATTCAGTGTTAATAAGGTGATTTTTGCCTTGCTAGTGACATAGGCGTCACTGCTTCTAGAAACGACCGCGCTTGGCGCTGCCAGCAGAATTTCATTATGAATTTTGCGAATATTTGGAATTCGGCGTATTTGTCTGATGATATGACTGCGCAAAGCTTCTGTGGGAGCTTCACCGGTGAGCAGTAATACGCCATTATAGCTGGTGGCATTAATGTGTGTGTTGATCCGGATGCTGTCATCGGCATACAGCGTGCGCAGTGCTTTTAGTTCAATAGTTTGGTCGTCGACGACGGTGCCGGTGGTACGTCTGTCATGGGCAATTGCCACCCCGGTAGTCGCGGCGCTGCCAACGGCGATGGCGGTGCAGCCGGAAACAAGGAAGCTGCTGCATAAGCAGAATAATAAGGCTGTTTTATGAATATTCATCTGGTTTTAACCGAATAGTTGGACGTCAATGAGGTCGCACAGGCAATGGGTGATTAACAGGTGAACCTCTTGAATGCGTGCAGTTGAGTTAGAGGGAACGCGTAGTTCAATATCGCTTTCATTGAGTAAAGCTAGACTGGCCAGTTGGCCGCCATCTTTACCGGTTACCGCGATGACAATCATATCCCTATCGTGGGCGGCTTTGACCGCCTCGATAATATTGCCTGAGTTGCCGCTCGTGGTATAAGCCAGCAAAATGTCGCCGGCTTGGCCTAGTGCGCGTATTTGCTTGGAAAAAATTTCGTTATAGGAGTAGTCGTTGGCAATCGAGGTAATGGTCGAGGTATCGGTGCTCAGCGCTATGGCTGGCAGGCTTGGCCGTTCCCGTTCGAAGCGGTTGAGCATCTCAGACGAAAAGTGTTGTGCATCGCCAGCCGAGCCACCATTACCGCAGCTGAGGACCTTGCCATTATTTAATAAGCTTTGCACGATGGTTTGTGCGGCAAACTCGATGGCCGCGGGGAGTTCCTCTAAAGCGTCGTGTTTGGTTTGGATGCTATCAGTGAAATGTTGATAGATTCGCTCTTGTAAACTCATGTTAAAACTCATCGAATGCGTTGGTCAGCCATTGTATATCATGCTGCTGACTCGAGGGTGAAATTGCGAGTACATCAAAACGGAAACCAAGGCGGCTAGGCGTATTGGCAATATACTGTTGTGCGCACTTGATCAGCTTACGTTGTTTATGAATATCGACGGAGGATAGCGCGCCGCCATAACGCTGAGATGAGCGAAACCGAACTTCGACAAAGACAATATGTTGTTGGTCCCGCATGATCAAATCAATTTCACCGTAACGGCTGCGATAATTCCTCTCTATTAGGGTTAAACCTTGCTGTTGCAAGTAGCCGAGGGCTAGGTCTTCCGCCTCTTGACCGAGTTGGTTATGGCGGTGTTTGTCGGCCACTATAGCGGTTGAGTGTTGCTCGGGGCATTGGTTGGAGGTATTTGTACGTCGGGTAGCTTACTGGCGGTCTCAAGCTGGGGGGCTAAGCCCAGTGATTTGATCCGTCCACGCTGAAAGTAACCGCAGTTGATTTGTCGTTTAATCAGCCCATTTTGTTGAATAGCAATAATGCCAGTTTTACCCTTTAGACGGGCAAAGTCATTAGTACGTAAACGTTGTAAATGCGGGATTGTTTGGTAGGCATCATACCCTAAGGCCAGCAAACGACGGTGCGCACCACGGGTGTTTGGCCATAGTTTTGATGACTCATTTAGCGCTTGATCATCGGGGTTTTCAGCTTCAATAAGCCATGGGATGTCACAAAACGAAACGCCGTCTAAGTCTCGATTGGCCACCGTATTGAGTTCGGCAGAGTAAATTTTTGAATTGCTAAATACCGGTAATTTAGCGGCGCGGTGGAAGCGTAGCTGGGGTTTTATTAAGCGGCCTTCGCGCGGTGCTGCGATGAGGAAAACGAAATCTGCATCGTGACGGCGTCGTTCGTTAAATGTCAAGTTCAGGTTCAAGCGCTGGCGTAGCTGTTTGAAGCGGTGAATGCTGTCATCAAGCTGTAGCAAATTTTTGATGACGGTGGAGTAATCGGCCTGCTTCAAGGGATAGCTTTGTGCGTCGAGTACTTGCCCGCCTAGTTGTTGCCAGGTGGTGGAAAAGTGCTGAGCTAGGCGTTCGCCGTAAGCCGATTGCGGGCTTAGGATAAGCGCTTTTTCGTGGCCTTTTAACCAAGCGAGGCTGAGTGTCTGGGTGACATCCTCTTCCGGGTTTAAGGAAAACTCATAATAATTTTTCTGCGCATTAAACGAAGCCTTATTGAGTGAAACAACGGGGATAGCTAACGCTTCAATGGCGGCTATTTTTGCGGCGTTTGTTTTATCCAATGGGCCGATGATGGCTTCCATACCCTCATCAATAGCCTGCTGGTAAAGGGCCTCGATCGAGGCCGACGAGGTGTCGTAAAAATGGATGTTTAACGGCCATTCATCCGCCATGTTATAGGCTGCCGCGCTAATGCCTTGACGAATACTTTGTGCCGCCTTGGCAAAACCACCTTGGCTTGGCAGGAACACCGCGAGTTTATTGACGGTGTTGAAATTAGTTTTTGCTTGGCTGGCAAGGGTGCTCAGCAATTGGGTATTCGCCGCGTGGCTGGGGTATAGGCTTTTCCACAGGTCAACTTCTAGGCTATTCGGCTCGAAACGATTGTTTTGCCTTAATAAGCCCGCCAACTCTATCCAGCCAGCGACGGTACTGCTGACCGTTGGGCGGATGAAGTCTAAGCTCTGCTGGGATAATAACGATAGTGTTTCTAATAAGCTGGTTTGGTTACGCAGTTTTGCGCTGGGCTGTTGTAACAGTGCATCCAGTGCAATGCGCTCAATGGCGCTTTCCATTAAATTCCCTGCTTGGAAAAATGCATCGCTACTGAGTTCGAGTAAACGGATTCGTTGCGCAGGGCTTAATTGGCGTTGATCGATGTTATTGAGTAATTGAGTGCTTTGCTCGGCCTTGCCTTGTTTGAGTAAGACTTGGGCTAAGCTGATTTTTTCAGTACGGCTCAGTGATGCGATATGTTGCCGCATATTGGCGACGAGCTGGTGAGCCTGCTGGAGTTGCCCCGCATCGAGGTGGGCTTCAATGGCAGAGATCAGGTATTGGTTTCGTTGTTTGGCCCCGCCCTGTTTGGCGAGTTGCTCGAACAATTGTGCGGCTAGCTCGTATTGACCCCGTGATAAAGCAACTTGGGCTTGCTGTTGCAATGGGTTAGACTGCGCTATTGCTCGTTGCTGGCTGGGTTCTACACTGGCGCAGCTCGCAAGAATCAGCGTAATGAGTAAAAAAGAGATTAACCTTAGGGTCGTAATTGAAGCGATTTTATAATGAACCATGAATAAACTATCGACGTGTATATTTAAAAAATGAAAAATAGAAGACTCAGTATCTTTTTCGGAGGCAGTGATGTCAAACTTTAAAGGCATACTTTATATCGTTGCAACACCCATTGGTAACCTGGCCGATATCAGCTTGCGCGCCTTAGAGGTGCTCAAGTCGGTTAATTTGATCGCGGCAGAGGATACCCGTAACAGTAAAGTATTGCTGAATCATTATTCGATTCAAACCCCGATGACCGCCTACCACGAACATAATGAGGATACTAAGGGGCGTTACTTGATCGAAAAGCTGCAGCAAGGCGAATCGATAGCATTAATCTCCGATGCCGGAACCCCGTTAATTAATGACCCGGGTTACTCCTTGGTGGCACAGGTTAAATTAGCGGGTTTCCAAGTGATGCCGATCCCTGGTGCTTGCGCCTTGATTGCCGCCTTGAGTGCCTCCGGCATTGCTACCGACCGGTTTAGTTTTGAGGGCTTTGCGCCGCGTACATCCGGTGCTAGGCGGGCCTTGTTTGAGTCCTATCAAAAGCAACCGTCGACATTGGTTTTTTATGAGTCTAGCCACCGCATCGTGAAGTGCCTAGACGATGTTGTCGCGGTGTATGACGCCGAGCATAAGATATCGATCGCTCGCGAGCTGACAAAAACCTTCGAAACCATCGTTACCGGCACCGTGCAAGAGGTGCATCAGCAAGTACGTGATGATAGTAATATGCAGCGTGGTGAATTTGTCGTGTTAATCGCGGGTTTTGATAGAAAGCAGCGTAAAGCCGATGGCTTGACTGATGATGACCTTGAGTTACTCGGTGTTTTGCTGAGTGAGTGCTCAGTAAAAACGGCGGTCAAACTGGCGGTCAAACTAAGCGGGCAAGCGAAAAAGGAGCTGTATAAGGCGGCGTTAGCATTAAATAGTGAAAATGAAGCCGATTAATAATTGCTCGATGGCTAAATAATTTGTACACTGCACGCGGAGTTGGCTAGACAGTCGCTCTGCGCAAGCAGGGAGGAAAGTCCGGGCTTCATAGGGCAAAGTGCCAGGTAACACCTGGGGGGCGCGAGCCTACAGATAGTGCAGCAGAAAGAAAACCGCCTAAGTCTCAAGTAGACCGGTAAGGGTGAAACGGTGCGGTAAGAGCGCACCGCATGTGCGGTAACGTAACATGGCGATGGTAAACCTCACTTGAAGCAAGACCAAATAGAGAAGTAGTAACGGAAGTTACAACGTGTGGCCCACACGGCTTCTGGGTAGGTTGCTCGAGGTGCATAGCGATGTGCATCCCAGATGAATGACTGTCCACGACAGAACCCGGCTTATCGGCCAACTCCACTTATTTTTTCATATTGTCCGCAGCGTGTACGGCAACCATTTTCTGGTTGCTTTTTTTGTTAGTGTTTTTCGCTTTAATCGCTAAATCCCCCATATTCTATTTTAGTTGGATATATGACTGAAATGGCCCTCGAATAAGGCATTTTTTCAACTTAAAGCAAACGCTTGTTTTAAGCTCGGCAGTGCTTGCCGCTAAGCTCGGTGCCTGTGAGCTATTCTAGATTCTTTCTTGCTCTTTTTTTATTTCTCAGCTTTTTTGTGAGGAAATGGCCGCAAGAGTATGATTTTCATTGATTTTATTTGGTTTTCACCTCGTCTTCTGTGGCTGGCTTGTGAGGCGCTGCTAAGTGTTTGTTCGCAAAGCAAGAATTTATGGAATGGGATGCTTGACAGAGTGGTATTTTCATCCCTATAGTGCAAAAAAGTGGGGCAAAGTGGCGAGAAAGGGAAAAATAGTCATCAGGGGAGAGAGCGAGTGTTTAGAGGGGTTAATAACGTTACGTTAGATGCAAAGGGAAGATTGTCTATCCCCACGCGTTACCGTGCCCAGCTGAAAGACTCTTGTGATGCCCAATTGGTGATGACGGTGGACAGGGAACGTAGCCTGTTACTGTACCCCTTACCTGTTTGGGAAGATATTGAACGTAAACTGATTAAATTACCTTCGTTGAATAAACAAGCGAGGCGTTTACAGCGTCTGCTGATTGGCCATGCCACAGAATGCGAGTTAGATGGGCAAGGTCGAGTATTGGTTTCTCCGCCGTTGCGTGAGTTTGCGGGCTTGGATAAAAAAGTTGTAATGATAGGGCAGGGCAATAAATTTGAAATTTGGAATGAGCAGGCGTGGTTGCTTAAGCGTGATACCTGGTTTGAAGAAGAAAACGAAGAAGATGGCGAATTATCACCTGAACTGGAGGCTTTGTCTTTCTAATGTCTGAAATTAGTTTACATACCTCTGTTTTATTGGAAGAGTCCTTGGCGGGCTTGATTCAGCACGTCGGCGGTTTATACGTCGACGGGACGTTCGGGCGGGGTGGGCATAGCTCAGCTCTGTTACAGGAATTGTCTGCTGAGGGACGCTTGCTCGCAACCGACAAAGACTTGGATGCCCTGGGTTCTCCGCAGGCGCGGGAGTTATTAGCCGATTCACGGCTTGAATTGGCGCATAGCAGTTTTGCGCAATTGCATGATTTGCTAGCCGAACGAGGCAAGCTGGGTCAGGTTGACGGTATTTTGCTTGATTTGGGGGTCTCATCACCGCAGCTGGATGTGGCCGAACGCGGTTTTAGTTTTATGAAAGACGGCCCATTGGATATGCGGATGGACGTGAGCCAAGGCGAGTCTGCCGCACAATGGTTGTCACACGTCGAAGAGCGGGAATTGACGATGGTGCTGCGTGACTATGGTGAAGAAAAATTTGCTCGTAGGATTGCCTCAGAGATTGTATTGCAGCGTGACGAAAACCCCTTGCAAACAACAGGGCAATTGGCGCGCCTGATCGAAGGGGTGGTTAAAAAACGTGAGCCGGGCAAGCATCCTGCGACTCGAAGTTTTCAAGCAATACGGATTAAGGTGAATCATGAGCTGGATGATCTTGAACAGTTATTAGCCGATTCCGCCAGTATCTTGAAACCGGGCGGTCGCTTGGTGGTGATTAGCTTCCATTCTTTGGAAGATCGAATAGTGAAGCGCTTCATGCGTGAGCAGTCTCGCGGGGTGATTGTGCCGCGTCATTTGCCAATGCCACTAGAGCAGGAAAAATTAAATTTTAAGTGCATCGGTAAGGCGATTAAAGCCTCGCGTGACGAGGTGGCTTCGAATGTGCGTTCGCGAAGTGCAGTATTACGCATTGCGGAAAAACTATAATGCTGCTGCAAGGCTCAACGACTGGGGTGGTTTTGTTTGCGATACTGACTATGGTGTCGGCCTTGTCGGTGGTTTATGTTAAGTATGATTCGCGGCTGAAATTTAATCAATTTCAGGGCGAGCTGCGTGAGCAGGACCGTCTCGGTGTTGAGTGGGGGCGCTTGCAGTTAGAGGCTTATACCTGGTCGTCACAGAATAGTATCGAAAAATTAGCGCGTGCAAAATTGAATCTGCAAGCACCTTCCACCGAGCAAGTTATTTACTTAAACGTTAAGTGAACTTCGACACACAACCACCCAAAGACGATACTGCGAAGGTGATTGTGCCTGAGTTGGCAGGTCGTCGCCGGTTTATTTTGGCGTGTTTTATGTTGGTGATGTGTGCGTTGATTTGGCGTGCGGTTGATTTGCAAGTATTGAATAACGCTTTTTTGCAAAAACGAGGTAAAGCGGTTTACTTGCGTGACATCAAATTGCCCGCGTATCGTGGGAAAATCACCGATGCAGAGGGGCATGCCTTAGCGATTAGCGCGCCGGTGAGTTCGGTTTGGATTAATCCGCGGCAATTAGATTTAGCGGGAAAAAAAGCCGAGTTTGCCAAGTTATTGGGGATGAGCCTGAAAAGCTTAAATAATAAACTCGATAAGGTGGGTTCGCGACGGTTTGTTTATTTGCGCAGGCATATGGACCCGCAGGTTGCCGAGAAAATTGATGAGATGCAGTTGTCGGGCGTTTATCTGCAAAAAGAATATCGCCGTTATTACCCAGACGGTGAGGTGGCGGCCCACTTAGTCGGTTTCACCAATATTGACGATGAAGGTCAAGAAGGTTTGGAACTGGCGTTTAATGAACAGCTGAAAGGCGTGGCTGGGGTTGAGCGTATACTGCGTGACGGCAAACGGCGAATGGTAAAACACGTCGATGATATTCGTGCGCCAATACCGGGTAAAGATATGCAGTTATCGATTGACCGACGCCTGCAATATTTGGCCTACCGTGAGCTAAAGTCCGCCGTTGCCCAGCAACAAGCCAAGTCGGGCTCCTTGGTGATCCTAAACCCTAAAACGGGTGAGGTATTAGCGGTGGCTAATCAGCCGGCGTTTAACCCCAATGATCGTTCCAAACTAAAAGCCAGTCATGTACGCAACCGTGCCTTTATCGATGTGTTCGAGCCAGGTTCAACGATGAAGCCTTTTACCGTGGCGGCGGGGATGGAATCGGGTTTGTTTAATGATAAAAGCATTATCGATACTAACCCCGGGCGGATGAAGGTGGGGCGTAGTCAGATTCGTGATCATCGGAACTATGGCAAGATTGATTTGGCGACCTTGTTGCTTAAATCGAGCAACGTCGCCTCCAGTAAAATAGCCTTAGCGGTGGAGCCGAAAAGTTTTTGGAGTTTGTTGCACAAACTGGGTTTTGGCCAGGTGACTGCGAATGGTTTCCCTGGTGAGGCGCGTGGCAAGTTGGTGGCTTATGAAAGTTGGCGGCCTATCGAACGAGCAACCTTGGCCTATGGTTACGGGATGTCCACTTCGGTGTTGCAGTTGGCGCACGCGTATAGCGCGCTGGCCAATGATGGTTTATTGCAGCCAGTGAGTTTGATTCGCGGTCCGCAGACAGCAGCGCCAGCCGAGCGGGTGATGAATGCCGAGGTGGCGAAGAAAATAAGAACGATGCTGAAGGGTGTTGTCAGCAAGGCGGGCACCGCACCTAGAGCGCAAGTGGCGGGTTATACGGTGGCAGGAAAAACCGGAACGGTGAAGAAGTTCGCAAAAGGCGGTTACTCGGAAGATAAATATTTAGGTGTCTTCGCGGGGATGGTGCCAGCTAATAAACCTGAGCTGGTGATGGTCGTATTGATCGATGAACCGCAAGCGGGTGATTATTACGGTGGGCTGGTTGCCGCGCCGGTGTTTTCACGCATTATGACCGCTGCGATGCGTTTAATGAATGTCGTCCCTGATAATATCGCAGCACCGGCGGTGATGGCATCGTTTGCACGGGATGTTAAGTGATGGCTCTGCAAGAAATGCCTGCACGTATTTCCTTGCGACACCTGCTCACGGGTTTGCTGGATATTGAACACGATATATTAGTTACCGCGCCATCGCTTGATGCGCGTCTAGTTGATGACGGCGGCTTATTTTTAGCCGCGTTGGGTTCGCAGTCACATGGTTTGCAGTATGTGGAGCAAGCTCTGCAGCGTGGTGTGGCGGTGATCGTATATGACCCTGCCGGCGGTGGCGATTTATTGGCCGCTAAAATAAGAAAGCAGTCTGCTGTCCGTTTGATTGAGCTGACCGATTTAACGACAAAGGTCAGCGACATTGCCGCGCGCTTTTATGCGCAACCATCAGCGAGGCTTAGTGTGGTTGGTATTACTGGGACGAATGGCAAAACATCGGTGAGTCACTTTATTGCCCAAGCGCTCAATGCCGAGGGTGACTGTGCGGTGATCGGTACCCTAGGCTGGGGCGAGTTGTCGGCATTACAGCAAACAATCAATACCACGCCCGATGCGGTGAGTGTGCAAGCGCAATTAGCGAGCTTCTTGCAGGCGGGCGCGTCGACTGTTGCGATGGAGGTGTCTTCGCACGGTTTGGACCAAGGGCGAGTAAAGGCGGTGGCGTTCGACGGTGCGGTGTTTACTAATTTAAGTCATGATCACCTTGATTATCATAAGAACATGGCCGCGTATGGGCAGGCGAAGTTGGCCTTATTCCAAACGCCAAGCTTACGCTTCGTGGTATTAAATGACGACGATGATTTTAGTCAGACCATACGCGAGTCATTATCAGCCGGTGTTGATATATATTCTTTTAGTCGGCGAGACAATATGGCGGAAAAAGGCTGTTTATTTATTGCCAATGAGCGCCTAACGAAGAGCGGTTTATCGTTCGACGTGACTTATGCTGAAGAAACCTTATGTATTAAGTCGGCTCTATTTGGTTTGTTTAATATTGATAATTTAGTCGCTACCTTAGCGGTGTTATTGGCTAAGGGTGATGGATTCGCGGTGGCGGTGAATAAAGTTCAGCAGTTGGTTAGTGTCGCTGGGCGGATGCAGTTACTGAGCAAAACGGCGAAGCAGCCGAGTGTGCTGGTCGATTATGCTCACACCCCTGATGCATTAAAACTAGCCTTAATGAGCTTGCGTGAACATTGCACTGGGAAATTAAAACTGCTGTTTGGCTGCGGCGGTAATCGTGATCAGGCGAAGCGGGCCCTGATGGGGGCTATCGCCAGTGAATACGCCGATGAGGTGATTATTAGCAATGATAACCCGCGGTTTGAAAGCGCAGAGGAGATTGCGGCGCAAATTAAAGCCGGTGCTAAAGACGGAGCTTGTTTAACGGTAGAGCTCGATAGGGCGCAGGCCATTGAGCAGCTTATTGTGGCCGCTAAAAATGACGATATTATTTTAATTGCCGGTAAGGGGCATGAGGTTTATCAGCAGGTAGCGGGTGAAGAGATCCCCTTTAGTGATGCAGCGGTCGGCTTGCGCGCGTTACAGCGTAGATCGGCGAGCTTGTTAGGTGATGGTCAATGAATACGATGAATCTTCGGGTGCTGGCGGACATTGTGGGTGGCGAATTAAAAGGGGCTGACCTTAGTGTTAGCGTGATCAGTAGTGATACGCGCAGCATTCAGTCGGGGGATTTATTTGTTGCCTTGCCGGGTGAGAACTTTAATGCGAATGACTTTGCAAAGCAGGCGGCAGCAAAAGGTGCGGTAGCCGCTTTGTTGAGTGCGGATAGAGAGCTGGATATACCCTATGTAAAAGTGGCTAATACCCTAGACGCATTAACGGCCTTGGCGGCCGATCAGCGAGCAAAGGCCAATATTCCGTTGGTTGGAATTACCGGTAGTAACGGCAAAACGAGTGTTAAAGAATTGTTGGCGAGTATTTTGGCGCAATCAAAGAAGGTGCTCGCGACCGCGGGTAACCTGAATAACCAAATTGGTGTGCCTCTCACCTTGTTAAAGCTTAAACCCGAACACGAGGTCGCGGTCATTGAAATGGGCGCTAGCCAATCGGGCGATATTAAACATTTATGTGCTATCGCCAAACCCACGGTGGCTATTTTAAATAATGTAGCCGCCGCGCATTTAGCCGGTTTTGGCAGCCTTGACGGGGTGGCGCAGGCAAAAGCAGAAATCATTTCAGGTTTAAGCAGCGACGGTACCGCGATACTCAATAAAGAAGAACCTTGGTTTGAACAGTGGTTAAAGTTATTGGCTGAGCGCCAAGTATTGAGTTTTGGTTGCAGCAGCGAGGCCGATGTTTGGGCTGATTTTGACTCAATGGAAACCGGCTTGAGTGATGGCCGCTTCGTGACGACATTTACTTTAAATTATCAGCAGCAAGCGGTGTTGATACGGCTAAGGTTGATTGGCCAGCATAATGTGATGAATGCCTTAGCGGCTGCCGCTGCGGCTATTTCTCTGGGTCTTAGTTTGCAGCAGATTCAACGGGGTTTAGAGGCGTTAAACGCGGTTAATGGGCGTATGCAAGTGCTTAAAGGTATCGGCGGAAGTGTGCTAGTAAATGATTGTTATAACGCAAACCCTCGCTCTTTCGAAGCGGCGATGGATTGTATGACGCATATTGATAAGCCGCTTTGGCTGGTGTTGGGCGATTTTGCCGAACTAGGGGCGGATAGTGAACAGATTCATCGGAAAATAGGTGTAGACATCGCGAACAGTGGTGTGCGGCGATTTTTTGCCGTGGGTGAGGAAATGTTGGTGGCGGTTAACGCCTTCAACCAGCAGCTGTCATCGTCGTCAAGACGAGCGCAGCATTTTATGAATAAACAACAAATGGCGGACGTTTTGCAGCAAGAGTTGGGGTCAGAGGTACTTGTTTTAGTTAAGGGGTCGCGTTCGCAAGGGCTGGAAACTGTAGTAGAAAAATTAACCTATGCAGAGGGCGCAATATGTTGCTGATTCTAGCGGAGTGGTTGTCTGAATATCACAGTGGTTTTCGGGTATTTCAATACCTAACGATGCGTTCAATTCTGGGTACCTTAACGGCGTTATTCATCGCTTTTTTGGTGGGGCCAGCGATGATTCGTAAATTAACCTTCCATAAAATTGGTCAGGCGGTGCGTGACGATGGGCCGGAAACTCACTTCAAGAAGGCGGGTACGCCGACCATGGGCGGTACGCTTATATTAGTTGCGGTGGGGCTCAGCACCTTATTATGGGCGGATTTAAATAACCGTTATGTTTGGGTGGTGTTGCTGGTGACCCTGCTAACAGGGGTGATCGGTTTTATTGATGATTACAAAAAAGTAGCCTTACAAGATCCGAAGGGGTTATCGGCGGGTAAAAAATACCTAGGGCAATCGGTGATTGCATTAAGTGCGGCGCTATTTTTGTTTTACACCGCGACGTCTCCTTTGGAAACGACTTTATTTGTACCGTTTTTTAAAGACGTGAGCTTTCAGTTGGGCTGGTTATTTGTGCCATTAACTTATTTTGTGATCGTCGGTACCAGTAACGCGGTTAACTTAACGGATGGCTTAGATGGTTTGGCGATTATGCCGACCGTATTGGTCGCCGGTGCACTGGGCATTTTTGCTTACCTATCGGGTAATGTTCAATTTGCCGAATACCTCGCTATTCCAAATTTACGTGGCACCGGTGAGTTGGTGGTCTTTAGTGGTGCGATTGTTGGGGCAGGTCTCGGCTTCTTATGGTTTAACGCCTATCCAGCGATGGTATTTATGGGTGATGTGGGAGCATTGGCTCTGGGTGCAGCACTGGGTATCTTAGCGGTATTGGTGCGGCAAGAGCTGGTGTTAATGATCATGGGCGGTGTTTTTGTCATGGAAACGGTGTCGGTGATTATGCAAGTGGCCTCGTTTAAGCTGACCGGCAAACGTATTTTCAGAATGGCACCGATTCATCATCACTTCGAATTGAAGGGCTGGCCGGAACCTCGAATCATCATTCGTTTTTGGATCATCACCGTTATCTTGGTGCTGATCGGTTTATCTACGCTGAAATTAAGATAATGGATTCGGCTATGGACAACAAACTTATGACACAACGCAGCGGTTTGGCTCGTTTGGGGCTCGATCAGGGTGACGCGCGTGTATTGGTTGTTGGCCTCGGTGTGACCGGTGTCTCGGTGATTAAGTTTTTACAACAAAATAAGGTTGAAGTGGCGGTTATTGATAGCCGTGATAACCCGCCGGGTTTAGCGGTGGTTGAGCAATCCTATCAAGACGTCGCGGTATTTACCTCGGGTTTTAACCACTCGGTCTTTGAAGCAGCCACGCATATTATTGTCAGTCCGGGTGTTAGCTTGGATGAAAAGGAAATTCAGGCTGCCGCTGAGCGTGGGGTGCCTGTATTTGGGGATATCGATGTGTTTGCGGTGTGTGTCGATGCCCCTGTTGCTTGTATTACAGGGTCGAATGGGAAAAGTACGGTAACGACTCTGCTCGGCGAGATGGCTCGTCATGCTGGGTTTGATGTGCGCTTGGGGGGTAATTTGGGCACGCCAGCCTTGGAGTTGCTGACAGAGCAAGTCGCTGATTTGTATGTTTTAGAGCTCTCCAGTTTTCAGCTTGAGCGTACCTCTCAATTACGCGCCAATGTTGCGGCAGTATTAAATGTCAGCGCCGATCATATGGATCGTTATTCGAATATCACCAGCTACAGTGATGCGAAGGAACGGGTGTTATATGGTGATGGGGTGGCGATACTTAACCGTGCTGATGACTTAGTGCGTGAGATGGCTTTAGCGACCGAACGTAAGCTGACTAGCTTTGCTTTAGATAAACCGACTGCGGGTGATTATGGGGTGTTGATGATGGATGGCGAAAGCTATTTATCGAAGGGCGATGAGGCGATCATCGCGAGTGCCGAACTAAAAATAAAAGGCACACATAATATTCAAAATGCACTGGCTGCAATAGCGATGGCAGATAACTTAGGTATCGCCAGAACAGCACAAAAACAAGCGCTACGCAGCTTTGTCGGTTTAGCGCATAGAACTCAATGGGTAGCCGATATTAATGGGGTCAGTTGGATTAATGATTCGAAGGCGACCAACCCCGGCGCGTGTTTAGCGGCCTTAGAAGGTTTGCCTGCACCGATTATTCTGATTGCCGGAGGCGATGGTAAGGGCGCTGGTTTTGCTTTATTAAGCGACGCGGTTGCTAGCCAAGTGAGTTTGCTGGTTTTAATTGGCCGTGATGCCAGTCGATTGCAAGAAGAACTCAATACCACAACCCCATTTGTCATGGCGGATACTATTGAGCAGGCGGTGAAACTGGCCGCGCAGGCGGCAACTGAAGGCGATAGCGTTTTATTATCACCAGCTTGTGCATCGCTCGATCAATTCGACAATTATCAACAGCGTGGTGAGCGCTTTAGTGCCGCGGTCATGGAGCTGCAAGAATGAGTGCGGCCTTATTTAGTTCAGCGAGTGCGACTCTGCCGGTGAGGCGAGGGCGCTACCACCTAGATGGCTGGATGGTCTTTTCCGCAGTCAGTTTGCTGGCGCTGGGTTATGTGATGGTGGTGTCTGCCTCCTTACATATCGGCGAGCGATTTTTTCATAATATCTGGCATTATCCTGTGCGCCAATTTGTGCATATTGTTATCGGTATCATGATGGCGGTGCTGATGGCGAGTCTTCCTTTGAAACTCTGGGAGCAGAGCGGGCCTAGTTTGATTTTATTGGCGGTGGCTTTATTGATATTGGTGTTTATTCCCGGGATTGGGGTCAAGGTGAATGGTAGTTACCGTTGGATAAACCTCGGTGTCGCTCGCCTGCAAGTGTCTGAAATTGTAAAACTTATTTGTATTTTATATATGGCGGGTTTTTTGACCCGGCACGTGGCGGTTGTGCGTGAGTCGATTAAAGGCATTTTTCGCCCGATGTTACCGCTGGGTTTGGTGTTTGCTTTGTTATTAGCCGAGCCGGATTTTGGTGCAACATTTGTTATTAGTTTTAGTGTTGTGGGGATGATGTTTTTGGGGGGCGCGCGCTTAGTTGAGTTTGCCACCTTAGTTATCATTGCGATTATCTTAGGGGTTGTGGCGGTTGCTACGTCGGCCTACCGAATGGACCGAGTGACTGCATTTATGGACCCTTGGGCGGATCACTTAGGGTCGGGCTTTCAATTGGTACAGTCGCTGATTGCCTTAGGGCGTGGTGAATGGTTTGGGGTCGGTTTAGGTAGCAGTATTCAGAAATTATTTTATTTGCCAGAAGCGCATACCGATTTTATTTTTGCGGTGATGGCCGAAGAGCTGGGTTTTGTCGGTTCAGCGAGTGTGATTTTATTGTTTGGCCTGTTAGTCTGGCGTGTTTTCCAAATGGGTAAGGCGGCGGAACGATTGAATTTACGTTTTTATTCTTTATTGGCGTATGGCCTTGGGCTTTGGTTAGGTTTGCAAGCGTTCGTTAATATCGCGGTTAATATGGGCGCGCTTCCCACCAAGGGGCTAACCTTGCCGCTGATGAGTTATGGTGGCAGTAGCATGATTATTATGTGCATGGTGATTGGCCTGTTGTGCCGTATTCACCATGAAACCCAGTTGGACTTAGAGGATCAGCTGAAGGGGAGGTCGTTATGGCAATACGCGTAATGATTATGGCGGGTGGCACTGGTGGCCACGTGTTCCCCGCATTGGCGGTTGCGCAGTATTTGCGTGAAGCAGGTCACCAAGTGACTTGGTTGGGAACAAAGCAGGGCATTGAAGCGCGCTTAGTGCCTGATGCGGGTTTTGAGATTGATTGGCTGAGTGTTTCGGGTTTGCGCGGGAAAGGCTTACGCAGTTTATTGCTCGCGCCATTGATGTTGTTACAAGCATGTTGGCAGGCATCGAGCATTATTCGCCAGCGTAAACCGGATGTGGTATTGGGCTTGGGTGGTTTTGCTTCTGGCCCCGGTGGTTTGATGAGCTGGTTGCACCGTAGACCCTTGGTGATTCATGAGCAAAATAGGGTGCCGGGCACGACTAATCGTTTACTGAAAGGTTTTGCTTGTCGAGTACTTGAGGCCTTCCCAAGAAGCTTCGAAGCCAGTGCCAATGCGATTTTTAGTGGTAACCCGATACGTAAAGAGTTGTTGCTAAATGCAGCGAAGCCGCAAGCTTCAAAACTCAGAATATTAGTTTTAGGCGGTAGTTTAGGTGCATCTATCTTGAACCAGGTCGTGCCAGAAGCCTTAAGGGACTTACAGCAAGATATAGCGGTAGAGGTGATTCATCAAGCCGGTCAAACAACCATCGAAACGGCTCATGCTCGTTATCAAGAAATGTCGGTCACGGCCGATGTGCGAAGTTTTATCGAGGATATGAAAGCGGTCTATGAATGGGCGGATCTAGTGGTTTGCCGAGCAGGTGCGATGACCGTGTCGGAGTTAGCGATTATGGGTTTGCCCGCGATTCTAGTGCCATTACCACAGGCGATTGATGATCATCAAACAAAAAATGCGACTTATTTGTCGGATGAAGCCGCAGCTTGTTTAATTCCGCAAAACGAATTAACAGCGAGCCGCTTGGCGAACACATTACGTGAGTTATTACGTAACAAAGAAACCTTGTTAACGATGGCGGATAAAGCCCGTACGTTAGCGAAACCGGAGGCCACTAAACTGGTCGCCGATAGTTGTTTGGAGGTGGCATTATGATGCCGGATACACATAAACATTATTCAGCCCATTTAGGCTTCGGTAAACTTAAAAACATCCATTTTATTGGTATCGGTGGCGCGGGTATGAGCGGTATTGCCGAGGTGCTGATTAACTTGGGTTATCAGGTCTCCGGCTCAGATATGCGCGCGAGTAAGGTGACCGAGCGCTTACAAGAAAAGGGTGCGACGGTTTATATCGGACACGCAGCAGAGAATATTAACAATACCGATGTGATCGTCACCTCGACGGCGGTTAATAGCGAAAACGTGGAAGTGATTGCGGCTCGCGAGCAAAGAATACCGATTATTCCACGCGCAGAAATGTTGGCCGAGATCATGCGTTTTAGATTCGGTATTGCGATTGCTGGAACCCACGGAAAAACGACCACGACCAGTTTGTTGGCGGTGTTGATGACCGAGGCGGGTTTAGACCCGACCTTTGTTATTGGTGGTTTGTTAAACAGTGCCGGAACCAACGCAAAGCTCGGTGAAAGTCATTACCTAGTGGCCGAAGCCGATGAAAGTGATGCGTCATTCCTACATTTACAGCCGATGATTGCGGTGGTGACCAATATCGATGAAGACCATATGAGCACTTATGGTGGTGACTTCGAGCAGGTTAAAGAGGCCTTTAAATCCTTTTTACACCAGTTACCATTTTATGGTTTGGCGGTGATGTGTGTGGATGATCAAAATATCCGTGAAATATCCCCGGACATCGGTAAACCCATTTTAACTTATGGGATCGAGCAGGAGGCTGATTTTCAGGCTTTAGAGCTGCGCCAAGAGGGTTTTCGTACCCACTTCAAGTTAAAACGTTTAGGCAATGAATCCTTGCTGGATGTGAGCTTGAATATGCCCGGGCAGCATAATGTATTGAATGCACTGGCTGCGATTACGGTAGCCAGTGAGCTCGGTGTCTCCGATGAGGCAATTGTCGCGGGTCTGGATCACTTTAAAGGTGTCGGGCGACGTTTTCAGGTGAATGGCGAGATTCAGCTGGGTGCGGGTTCTGCACTATTAGTTGATGATTATGGTCACCATCCTCGTGAAGTGATGGCGACCATCAAGGCTGTGCGCGCCGGTTGGCCTGAGAAACGCTTGGTACTGGCCTTTCAACCACACCGTTATTCAAGAACTCAGGACTTGTTTGAAGATTTTGTCGATGTGCTTAATGAAGTCGATGTGCTGGTATTACTCGACGTATTTGCGGCCGGTGAAAAACCGATCGCGGGTTCCGATGGGCCAGCCTTGAGTAAAGCGATTCGCCAGCGCGGTAAATTGATTCCTATCTTTGTAAAGGATATTGAGCAGTTGCCGGTGGTATTGAAAGACGTGTTATTGCCGGGTGATATTGTTTTAACATCGGGCGCGGGAAATATTGGTGCGGCATCGGCTAATTTGGCGGTTCAGCTGAATGCGATGATCGCTAGCGATACGGCGAAATAAAGGACTATGCAGACGATGACAGTAACAATCAACCAACTCGGCGGACAATTGATGGAGCAGCAGCCCTTGGCTCGCTATACCTCTTGGCGCGTCGGTGGGCTGGCTGATCGTTTATATAAGCCCAGCAGTATTGAAGACGTGCAGTGCTACTTACGTTCATTACCGGTTGATGAAGCAGTTACTTGGTTGGGCTTGGGCAGTAATGTGCTAATTCGTGATGGCGGTATTCGCGGCTCGGTTATTTATACCCGTGGTTGTTTAAAAGGGCTGCGAGATGTAGAGCAAAATGAAGTTTATGTTGAAGCGGGCGTACCCTGTGCGCGTGTTGCTAAATGGGCGGCTGAAAAGGAGATGTTTGGTGCTGAATTTTTAGCCGGCATCCCCGGTACCATGGGCGGTGCGCTAGCGATGAATGCGGGTGCTTTTGGTGGCGAGACCTGGTCGTTGGTGAAAAAAGTTTTGTTGATTAACCGCCGAGGCGAATTGATTGAACGTCGGGCAGATGAATTTGAGGTGGCTTATCGACGTGTCTCGTTAGCGGCTGATGAATGGTTCGTGGCCTGTTATTTGAAAATACCAGCGGGTGATAAACAGCAGAGTCGAAAAAAGATTCGTCAACTATTGGCGGCAAGGTCGGCGTCTCAGCCGACGAATATGCCCAGTTGTGGTTCGGTGTTTAAAAACCCCGAGGCTGATTATGCTGCGCGCCTGATCGAACAAAGTGGTTTGAAAGGCAAACAAATTGGCGGTGCACAGGTGTCTGAAAAACACGCTAATTTTATCCTTAATGTGGGATCCGCTACGGCAAAAGATATTGAGTGTTTGATTGCAGAAGTACAAAACACGGTATTAGAACAGCAAGGTGTGCGTTTAGAAACCGAGGTGCGAATGCTAGGGGAGGGCTCTGCAGATGAATGAGCATAAAGATCCCGCCATATTTGGCAAAGTAGCAGTGTTAATGGGCGGTAACGCGGCAGAGCGTGAGATTTCCCTATTAAGTGGTCAGGCGGTGTTGCAAGCGCTACTGGCTCAGGGTGTCGATGCGATTAAGTTTGACCCGAAAACACAAGGTTTAGAACAGTTAACACAACGGGGTATAGACCGAGTGTTTAATATCATTCATGGCCGTGGTGGTGAAGATGGTTTATTGCAGGGGGCGCTCGAACTGATGGGTATCCCCTATACCGGCAGTGGGGTATTAGGCTCTGCTTTGGGGATGGATAAGTTACGCACTAAGCTTTGCTGGCTTGGTGCTGGGATTCCTACACCGGCGTGGATGAAATTAACCGATGCAGCTGATGTAGAGGATTGTGCAAAGAAACTAGGTTTCCCATTGATGGTTAAGCCTGCCTTAGAAGGTTCAAGCCTAGGCATGGCAAAAGCGGATAATCTTAAGCAGTTGCATGAGGCATTTACGAATGCGGCTCAATTCGGCTGTGATGTGATGGCCGAACAATGGGTGGAGGGGGCTGAATTTACCGTTGCTATTTTAGCGGGTAAAGCCTTGCCGATCATTCGTTTGGAAACACCCAATGAGTTTTATGATTATGAAGCAAAGTACAAAACGGATACCACAAAATATCATTGCCCTTGTGGTTTAGCAAAAGAGCGAGAGCGGCAACTACAGGTGCTAGCCCTAGAAGCCTTTGAGGTGCTTGGCGGTTCAGCTTGGGGGCGAGTCGATTTCATGTTGGATGGTAATGGTCAAGCTCAATTATTGGAAATTAATACGGTGCCAGGGATGACGGGGCACAGTTTAGTGCCGATGGCTGCAAAGCAGGCAGGGATTAGCTTCGAAGAGTTGGTTTGGCGCGTGTTGCAAGCAAGTATATCCACGCGGAAGGTGGTAGAATAATGGGTTCTGTGGGTGTTTTATATCGGCGTTTAGCGGGCCAAATACATTACGCCATCGTGCTGTTGTTACTTATCGTTGGCTTATGGCAATTGCAACACTGGTTGCAACAAGCGACGACCATGCCGATTAAGCATGTGCGAATTGAAGGTGAGCTAAGACACGTGTCGAAAGAGGCGGTGGCTGAATCATTAGCTGAGCTGGTTGAGACGGGGTATTTTGCGATGGATAGCGAGGCGATTTTAAGCCAGCTAACCGAGCTTGAGTGGGTGGCTGATGCACGTATTAGACGGGTTTGGCCAGATACTATGGTGCTGTCGTTTGATGAACAGAAGCCCGTTGCGGTATGGAATGAAAAACAGCTGCTGAATGAGTTGGGTGAGGTGTTTCAGCCTGAGCTGACACCGGCTTTATTGGCCTTACCCCATTTAACGGGTGGCGCTGAACAGAATAGGCCGATATTGGCTGAGCAGCAAAGGATTGATAGTGCGATAAAGGAACTGGGTTTGTCGGTGTCAAGTTTGGATTTGGCCAAACATGGCAGCTGGACAGTGGTATTAAGTAATGGAGTTAAGGTAAAGGCCGGTAAGCAACAGCCAACACAAAAAATCAGCAAATCATTGGCGCTATTAGCGTCGCTTGATGGCGATTTACTAGCGTATATCGACACGATTGATTTACGTTACCCAAATGGTGTGTCGGTGGCTTGGCGAGAAGGTTATCAATTAGCTAAGTCAAAGGGTCAGTCTGCGGTTTTTACCTTAAAAGAACAGCGCCGGGTTAAGGGTTAAAAAGAATGAAAAAGAATAATGATAAAAATTTAATCGTTGGTCTGGATATAGGTACATCCAAGGTGGCGGCGATTGTCGGTGAAATAACCCCCGATGGCACGATAGACGTTATTGGTATTGGTTCGAACCGTTCGCGTGGGTTGAAAAAAGGCGTGGTGGTCAATCTAGAGTCCACCGTGCATTCTATTCAGCGAGCGGTAGAAGAAGCTGAATTAATGGCGGGTTGTCAGATCAACTCGGTATTTGTTGGTATCGCGGGCAGTCATATCAGTAGCCTGAACTCTAACGGAGTGGTGGCGATACGAGAAAATGAGGTTATTCCGTCGGATATAGAACGAGTGATCGATTCGGCGCGGGCTGTGCCGATACCCGCTGATCAGAAAATTCTGCACATTATGCCGCAGGAATTTATCATCGATGGTCAGGAAGGGATTAAAGAGCCCGTTGGTATGGCAGGGATTCGACTCGAAGCGAAGGTACATATTGTGACCGGTGCGGTGAGTGCCGCGCAGAATATCATTAAATGTGTGCGCCGCTGTGGTTTAGAAGTTGATGACATTATTTTAGAGCAGCTGGCATCGAGTAGCGCGGTGCTAACGGATGATGAAAAAGAATTGGGTGTTTGTCTCGTTGATATTGGTGGAGGCACCACGGATATCGCGGTTTTTTGTGATGGTTTTATTCGCCACACCGCGGTTATACCTATTGCTGGTGACCAAGTGACCAATGATATTGCGGTGGCGTTACGAACACCAACGCAGCACGCCGACGACATAAAATTGAAATATGCCTGTGCACTGACTCAGCTCGTACAAGGCGAAGAAATGATTGACGTGCCGAGTATCGGCGATCGTCCAACACGTAAAATATCACGTGGCAATTTGGCTGAAATAATCGAACCTCGTTATGAGGAGTTGATGATGTTAGTGCAAGCCGAATTAAGGCGTAGTGGTTTTGAGAGTATCGTCGCCGCCGGGGTGGTGTTAACCGGGGGCAGTGCAAAAGTAGAAGGTTTAGTTGAACTGGCAGAGGAAGTGTTTCATATGCCAGTTCGTTTGGGTTACCCGCAGTATGTATCAGGATTAAGCGATGTGGTTCGTAACCCAATTTATGCGACGGGGGTGGGTTTGCTGTTATTTGGCCAGCAAAACAGCGTCGCAAGTAGCGTTGAAGATAAAGGTGGTTTTCAGGCTATGTGGGAGAAAATGAAAAGCTGGTTTCAGGGTAATTTTTAAATAAGAATAATTGAACAAAATATTGAACGAATATAACAGGGGAACGACATGTTTGAATTAATGGATGCAAATTCACAAAATGCAGTAATCAAAGTAATTGGTGTTGGTGGTGGCGGTGGTAATGCGGTGAGCCATATGGTGAGCAGTGAAATCGATGGGGTCGAATTTATTTGTGCCAATACCGATGCACAGGCACTTAAAAATTCGCCAGCAAGAACCGTGTTGCAACTCGGTAATACCCATACCAAAGGCTTGGGGGCTGGGGCTAACCCTGAGGTTGGACGTGAAGCGGCGTTAGAGGATAGAGAGCGAATTCAAGAGGTTATTACGGGCTCGGATATGGTGTTCATTACCGCCGGTATGGGCGGTGGGACGGGTACTGGCGCGGCACCTGTTGTGGCCGAAGTGGCCAAAGAAATGGGGATTTTAACGGTGGCGGTTGTTACTAAGCCTTTCCCGTTTGAAGGTAAAAAAAGAATGCTGATAGCCGAAGCGGGGATTGAAGAGCTGGCTAACCATGTGGACTCCTTAATTACCATCCCAAATGAAAAATTGATGCACGTTTTAGGCAAGGAAATGAGCCTGTTAAATGCATTCAAAGCCGCTAACGATGTGTTATTAGGTGCGGTACAGGGCATTGCGGAATTAATTATTCGACCAGGCCTGATCAACGTCGATTTCGCCGATGTACGGACGGTGATGTCTGAAATGGGTGATGCAATGATGGGTACGGGCAATGCGTCAGGTGAAGACCGTGCGCGAGAAGCGGCTGAAGCGGCCATTCACAGCCCCCTATTGGAAGATATTGACGTGCAAGGCGCACGAGGTATTTTGGTGAATATTACGGCAGGTCTTGATATGTCGATTGGTGAGTTTGAAGAAGTTGGCCAAGCGATACGTGATTTTGCCGCGGATGATGCAACTGTGGTAGTAGGAACCGTGATTGACCCAGATTTAGCGGGTGAAATGCGTGTGACCGTGGTGGCTACAGGCTTAGGACGTAAGGCGGCTGTAGTTGAAATGACACCGATTGTACACGTGGTGAAAGAGCCCGCTCAAGCGGCCAAATTGGCAGAGGAAAATCTCGATATTCCAACGATTATTCGGGAAAATCAAGAGGTCGCAAGTCAAGCGGTAACAGCAACCGATAAGCCTTTAGATACCGCCTATTTAGATATTCCGGCGTTCTTGAGAAGGCAGGCTGACTAAAAGAGGTGGCTGGTCGCTCTTAATGGATCTAAGATCGGGACGGCAGGAAGCTGGTTTACGCGGGGGTTTTTGTTAAATACACGTGATGTGTTAAGATTGCGTGATAATAATAACAACAATTCAACTATTAAATACTTGCTTGGAGTCTATCAATGATTAAACAACGGACGCTGAAAAATGTGATTCGTGCCACGGGTGTCGGCTTACACAGTGGTGAAAAGGTCTATTTAACACTACGCCCTGCTGGGGTAAATGTCGGTATCGTATTTAGGCGTATAGATTTTGATGAACCGGTGGTGATTCCCGCAAAAGCTGAAAACGTCGGTGATACACAGTTATCAACGACGTTGATTCAAGACGGTGTTCGAGTCTCGACGGTTGAGCACTTGCTCTCGGCTATTGCTGGTTTAGGCATCGATAATATTTATATCGACTTGAGTGCGGCCGAAGTGCCCATCATGGACGGCAGTGCCGGTCCTTTCGTGTTTCTATTGCAATCTGCGGGCATTGAAGAACAAAATGCGGCTAAACGTTATATCCGTATCAAGAAAGAAGTGCGAATCGAAGATGGCGATAAATGGGCCAGTTTTGTACCTTTCGAAGGTTTCAAAGTCGGTTTTAGTATCGAGTTTGAACACCCCGTTTTTAAGTCCCGGGTGCAAGAAGCTTGCATCGATTTCTCATCGACCTCTTTCGTAAAAGAAATCAGCCGTGCGCGTACCTTTGGTTTTATGAAGGACATTGAAATGTTGCGGGAGCGCAATCTTGCCTTAGGCGGCAGTATGGATAACGCCATTGTTGTCGATGATTTCCGTGTGTTGAATGAAGATGGTCTGCGTTATGAAGATGAATTTGTTAAACATAAAATTCTCGATGCCATTGGTGACTTATATTTATTGGGCCATAGCTTAATTGGTGAATTTAAAGGTCATAAGTCTGGTCACGAGTTAAATAACAAATTACTGCGCGCCTTACTGCAGCAACAAGATGCATGGGAAGAAGTCACCTTCGACGAAGAAGATACTTATCCTATCTCTTATATTGAACCCTTACCGGCGACGGTTTAAGTCTGACGCTTTTTTTGTAGGGCTGTAATGAGCTTATTCATGGAGACACCGAGCGGGTCTGTTGCATCGGCGTCATTGGCTTGTGCTAGGAAGCTGAGTGCAGTATTAGAAGGTGATTTTGGCCGAGATTTTGCTTTACTCACCTGCTTGCTGAGCACTTTAATCTTTAAGGATTTTTGCGGTGTGCCAAAGTGAGACGATAATTCATCAAGAATGACCTTCCGCAAGTAAAGTAATTTAGAGGCCCATACCGATGAATCGGTAAATACAGTGACCCTGCCTTGGTTAGTGATAACGTGCAGACAATGGGAGGCTAAATCCTTAGGTAGGCTGCTTTTGACGATACCCAGTAATTTACCCTGTTTTGATAGGGTCTTTTGCACCTGCTGTAGGCCACTTTTCGATAATGGGTTATTTTTGAACGGCTGTTTAAACATTGGCTAGAGAAGTATGAAAGCTTAATTAAGTTAAATAATATGCAAATTATACTGCTAACAAAAGGACAAAGGAAAACACTGCGTTTTTCTGTTGGGCGAGTTCACTTACTAACTGTGCTGGTTAGTGGTCTGCTGTTAGGCTTGGCGAACTACTTTATCCCACTGAGTGGGGCTGAGCCGTTACCGAGTCTGGCGAATAATAATGCCCAGCAAGAACTCGTCGTACAACGCGCGGAAATTCAGCGTTTACGTAACAAAACCCAGCACACACTCGATGGTATGGCCTTGCGTATTGGGCAAATGCAGGCTCAATTGACTCGTTTAAATGCGGTGGGTGAGCACTTGGCAAAAAAAGCGAAGCTAAATTCGAGCGAATTTAATTTTGACCAGCTACCGGCGATAGGTAGCGCTGAATGGAAACCCCTCGCTGATAGTTTTAGCCAAGGACAATTGCTGGGAGAGATCGAACAATTAGACCTGAAATTGTCGTTGCGCGAAAAACAACTAGAATTATTGACGGTGTTTACCGCGGATAGGAAGCTTCTTAAGGAGGTTCGTCCAGCGGGTTTGCCGGTTGAGAAAGGTTGGTTGTCTTCATATTATGGTTATCGCGCAGATCCTTTTAGCGGTAAGAAGGCCTTTCATCATGGGGTGGATATCGCGGGTAAGAGCGGTACTGCGGTATTAGCCGCGGCCTCGGGTTTGGTCACCATCGCGAGTAAAAAGAGTGGTTATGGCTTTCTAATTGAGGTCGATCATGGCGGCTCTTATGTGACCCGTTATGGGCATAATAAAGAAATGTTGGTGAAGGTCGGGGACTTGGTTAAACAGGGTGAGGTCATTGCAAAAATGGGCTCAACGGGGCGTTCTACGGGGCCGCATGTTCACTTCGAAGTGTTACGCAATGGTAAGAAGGTTAACCCGCGGAAATACCTATACAGTGCTCGCTGATGACAAGATAGTCTGGTTTTTATAATTATAGGTTTTATATGTGAGCCTGAGAATAAGCCGCCAATAAGTATCAGTTAAGCAACTCGTTCAAGATGATGTTGCTGTTTTTCACGTCAACAATTACTGATCATGGTGTGTTCTAGCGCTAGATGTTAAATTCCTGCTCCGCAAACACCCAGTGTATGGGAATCCCAGATCAACTCATGATTTTTTTATATGGGCTGAAATAGCTCCAAACTTATCCGACGATCGCAGTAGTAGTGGGACATTACCACTCGCTTCGAAGAAGTTTGGAAGCATTTCTTCTCAGCCTAAATTCAACCAGACTTAATCAGGGCTTCCCTAGTAGTTTTGCGGTATCATTCGGGCTTTCGTTTTACAATAAAATTTATCGTCAATGATCTCGAATATAGTAAAAAAAGTTTTTGGTAGCAGGAATGACCGTTTTGTTAAGGGTAAACAGAAAACCGTTAAAGGAGTTAATGGGCTTGAAGAGGCGATACATGCGCTTGATGATGAGGCGTTAAAGGCTAAAACTGAAGAGTTTAGAGGCCGAGTTCAACAGGGCGACAGCCTTGAGTCCTTAATTCCTGAGGCCTTTGCGGTGGTTCGTGAAGCGGGTATTCGTGCCCTCGGTATGCGCCATTTTGATGTGCAGTTGATTGGCGGCATGGTACTTAACGATGGTCGCATCGCGGAGATGAAAACGGGCGAGGGTAAGACCCTTGTGGCGACCCTTGCGGCCTACTTGAATGCTTTGCCTGGTAAAGGCGTGCACATGGTGACGGTGAATGATTATTTGGCTGAACGAGATTCGGCCTGGATGGGGAAGTTATTTGAATTCCTTGGCATGACGACCGGGGTGATTACCAACGTCATGAGCCCTGATCAACGCCGCGAAGCTTATGCGGCTGACATTACCTATGGCACTAATAATGAATTTGGCTTCGACTACCTACGGGACAATATGGCCTTTGGGGTTGAAGATAAGGTGCAGCGTGAATTGCATTACGCGGTTATCGATGAGGTCGATTCAATCTTGATTGATGAGGCTAGGACACCGTTGATTATTTCGGGGCCAACCGACGATAAAAGTGAGTTATACGCAAAACTCAATGTGCTGGTTAAAGATTTAACCGCTGGAATAGAGTCCAAAGAAGAAGCTAGTACCGGTGATTTCACCGTTGATGAAAAGTCTAAACAAGTTTATTTAACCGAAACGGGTCATGAAAAAATAGAACAGCTACTGGTGGATGCTGGTTTATTAAGCGAGCATGAGAGCTTATACGATGCGTCTAATGTTGGTTTAATGCATCACGTATATGCGGCTTTACGCGCTAATTCTTTATATCAAAAAGACGTTGATTACATCATCCAAAACGCGCAAGTGGTGATCGTCGATGAATTCACTGGGCGTACCATGCCGGGTCGTCGTTGGGGTGATGGTTTACATCAAGCGGTTGAAGCGAAAGAAGGGGTGAAGATTCAAAGCGAAAATCAGACCATGGCGTCGATTACCTTCCAGAATTACTTCCGCATGTACGACAAGCTGTCGGGAATGACCGGCACAGCAGATACCGAGGCGTTTGAATTTCAACAAATTTACGGCTTAGAAGTCATCGTTATTCCTACTCATCGTGGAATGTCACGTGAGGATGAAGGCGATTTAGTGTATTTAACCGCGGAAGAGAAATACCTTGCGGTTGTTGACGATATCGAAGAGTGCTTTCAGCGTCAACAGCCGGTATTAGTCGGTACGACCTCGATTGAGGTCTCTGAATTTATCTCCGATAGTTTAAAGAAAAAGAAAGTACCGCATGAGGTGCTGAATGCAAAACAGCATGAACGAGAAGCGCAAATTATCGCCAATGCGGGTGCTTTATGTTCGGTGACGATTGCGACCAATATGGCCGGTCGGGGAACGGATATTGTGTTGGGCGGTAAAAATGACGAACAGAGCAGTGGTTGGGCTGAGCGACACCAAGCCGTATTAGACGTTGGTGGCCTGCGCGTTATTGGTACCGAACGACATGAGTCACGCCGCATCGATAACCAGCTTAGAGGGCGTTCTGGCCGTCAGGGTGACCCAGGTTCAAGTCGTTTTTACTTGTCGCTAGAAGATAGTTTAATGCGTATCTTCGCTTCGGACCGAGTCTCTGGTTTGATGCAGAAGCTAGGTTTAGAAAATGGCGAGTCGATTGAACACCCTTGGGTGAGCAAGGCGATTGAAAACGCGCAACGTAAGGTGGAAGGGCATAACTTCGATATTCGTAAACAATTATTGCAATACGATGACGTTGCCAATGATCAGCGTAAGGTGATTTATGAGCAGCGTAATGACATTATGCGTGCCGGCGATATTGCCGGCACTATCGTTTCTATTCGTGAAGACGTGGTTGGCGGGGTCATTGACCAATATATTCCGCCTCAATCGATGGATGATCAATGGGATGTCGAGGGTTTACAGCAGGCGCTTGCTGATGAGTTTCTTTGCGAACTGCCGATCAAACAGCTGTTGGAAGATGATAATCAACTGCACGAAGAAAACCTGCGTGAGTTGATATTGACGACGGTGACGGGTGATTATGCGAAAAAAGAAATTTTAGCCGGTGCGAGTGTGTTGAGGCACTTCGAAAAATCAGTGATGTTACAGTCCTTAGATGCCTTATGGCGTGATCACTTAGGCGCAATGGATCACCTAAGGCAGGGTATTCATTTACGTGGTTATGCGCAAAAAGACCCTAAACAAGAGTACAAACGAGAGGCCTTTGAGTTATTCACTGCGATGCTTGATGCGTTAAAACAAGAGGTGGTGGCGTTGGTGACGAAAGTGCAAGTTCGTGCCGAAGAAGACGCGCAGGCAGTGGATGATCAGCGCCGAGTACAACAAGCAATGGAATTCCAGCACGCCGATGTGAATGCTTTGGAAAGCGAAGCGGAAACGTCATCGATGGAAAAAGACCAGCCGTTTAAACGGATGGATAGGAAGGTTGGTCGTAATGACCCTTGTCCTTGTGATTCGGGTAAAAAATACAAGCATTGCCACGGCAAGCTATAAAATATTAGGAGCGAGTGGTATGCCGGTAGGTGGTTTAGTTGAATTAGATTTGCAAGCGGTCAGTGGTGTTCGTTTAGGCACCTCAATGGCGGGTATTCGACAAACTGAGCGCGATGATTTAACCGTATTTGAGATTAGCGCTGCCAGTCAAGTGGCGGCAACATTCACCAAAAATAGGTTTTGTGCGGCTCCGGTAACGCTAGCGAAAAAACACCTACTGGAAACGGCACCGCGTTATTTATTGATTAACTCTGGAAATGCCAACGCAGGTCTAGGTGATTTAGGTTTGTTGGCGGCTGAACAGTGTTGCAGCGCGTTGGCGGACTTGACCCAATCTTCGGCAACGACGGTACTGCCTTTTTCCACTGGGGTGATCGGTGAGCCTTTGCCCGTTGATAAATTAATTGCCGGTTTAGGTGCTGCGATTGATAACTTAGCCGAAGATCATTGGGAAAACGCCGCGCAGGCGATTATGACCACCGATACTTGCCCGAAGGGTTGTAGTAAAACCTTTCAGCTGGATGGTGAAACGGTAACTATTACCGGTATTGCTAAGGGCTCTGGGATGATTCGGCCCGATATGGCGACGATGTTGTCTTATATCGCGACTGATATGCCAGTTAGCCAGCCGGTGTTGCAGCAGATGCTCGCTCAGGCGGTTGCTTTATCCTTTAATAGTATTACGGTCGATGGGGACACCTCAACCAATGATGCGGTGGTGCTCATTGCAACGGCCGTACTGGATTGCCAGGAGATTCAATCGACGGCTGATTCACGGTATGTAACGATGTTCGAAAAGATCTGTGAAGTTTGTGCCTATTTAGCCGAAGCGATCGTGCGTGATGGGGAAGGTGCAACGAAATTAATTACCATTCAAGTGGAGCAAGCGGCGAGTGTTGCTGATGCTAAAGAAGTGGCTTATACGGTAGCGCATTCTCCGTTAGTAAAGACCGCATTTTTTGCTGCCGACCCCAATTGGGGGCGTATTTTATCGGCAGTGGGGCGGGCTAATATAGGTTCTATGAATGTTGATGACATTGCCATCTATCTCGATCAAGTTTGTATTGTGGAAGCCGGTAAGCGTTGTGTAGCCTACACCGAAGAGCAAGGGCAGCGGGTTATGCTGCAAGATGAAATAAGCGTACGTATTTGTTTGGCACAAGGTGACCATACGGCATCGGTTTTAAGCTGTGACCTGTCTTATGACTACGTGAAAATTAACGCTGAATATCGTTCTTAATACCGTATCACTCAGGTGTTAAAAGTAGCCGTTGCGGTTATCAAAAATAAAGCTGGGCAGATTCTGATCAGTAAACGCGCAGATCATGTGCATCAAGCTGGTTTATGGGAGTTTCCGGGCGGTAAGCTTGAAGCGGGTGAAAGCACCCATCAGGCACTCAGCCGGGAGCTTGCTGAAGAACTAGCTATCACTGTACTTGCAGCCAAGCCTTTGCTGCAAATCAAACATCAATACGAAGATCTTGCGGTATTCCTCGATGTTTATACAGTGGATGACTTTGCCGGTAAGGCCCGAGGAATGGAAGGGCAGCCTGTTAAGTGGGTTGATAAGGCTGAGTTAGTTAACTTTCCTTTTCCAGCGGCTAACCAACGTATTGTTGAAACCTTGTTGTTACCCGCTTATTACCCTATTGTCGATGAGTGTTTGGGTGCTGAGGTGGATATGCTTGTTCAGCTTGAGCGCTTGTTAGCGGCAGGTTATCAGATGATTCAGCTGCGCGCGAAATCGTTAAGTGCCGAGCAATTTAAGGCTTTAGCGAAGGCCGCCTTATCGTTGTGCCAAACGAAAGGAGTGACGCTGTTTCTGAATACCAGCTTGCAATGCGCTAGGGAGCTTAATGTCAGCGCTGTGCATCTAAGTGCTCATGAATTTGTTAATAGCCAAATGGAGCGTCTTGAGGGTTTGCAGGTGGGGGTGTCGTGCCATACCGAAGATGAACTTTATCGGGCCGCACAGCAGGGTGCTTTATTTGCGGTGTTATCGCCTGTTTGCAAAAGTAAAACACACCCCGAGGCTGAGCCTTTAGGCTGGGATGTTTTTGCCGAACGGGTGCTGAATGCCCCGTTGCCGGTGTATGCCTTGGGTGGTTTGCAGCGAGAAGACTTAGTGACTGCCTTAGCAGCTGGCGGGCAAGGTATTGCCGCTATTCGCGGTTTTGTTTAAGACTCAAATAATTGCGGCTCATCGCTGATATAAGCAGGATCTCCGGCTATGGCGTGTTTTTCAGAGGCCCAGTCACCTAAATCAATTAACTTACAGCGTTCGCAACAAAAAGGTTTGAATGTTGAGCTTTTATTCCAGACAACTGGGTTTGAGCAAGAGGGGCATTTTACGCTAGGGCTCATAGGTTTATAACTGACAAATATGTAAGGAAAAGTGGACGTTTTGTTCGGTTTGGCTTGGACGCTCAGTATCTGCTGGGAGCATGAATCGAATGCTGAAGCGGTGTTTTCCACCACTTATTTCGGCAAAATAGGCAGCGTTACGCTCGAGAGATACACGTAATAATTGTGCAGGTTGGCTGCTGTCTAAGCTTTGTTGATAAAACCCAGACTTGGCTATGACGGTATTTGGTGAGGCACTAGAGCGGATAAATTGTAATAATAAGCTAATGGATTGTTTGATCGGTGTTAGGTCAGCGGTCCATGATTGGGTGTACTGTAGACGTTCAGCCAACGGTTTATTTAACCAGAAATGGTAGGCCGGTAGGTCAAAGTCGCAACTGCCACCTGGAATGCTATTGCGCTGAGCAAGGCACTTTAATAAATCCACTTGGCCAAGAACTTGGTCTACGCGGCCGGAAGATGACATCAGAGTGAGGTTTAGCTGGTTCAATTGCTCGATAGTTTGTTCGAGTTTGTTGCGGTCTACATTCGGGTTCTGTAAAAAAACAACGAGGGTTTTGGTGAGTCTTTCTATTTCCTTAGTTATTTCATTACGCAGGTCCATGCGGCTGGAAATAGCTAGGATGTCGAGTAAGCAGCTAAGCTCGGCTCGATTCTGCCATTCACCGTCATATTGGGCGAAGTGTTGCATTTGTTCAAATAAATCCTCTAACCTTAAAAAGGTTCGGATGCGCTCGCTAAGCGGCAATTCATAAATTATTTGTTCAGACACAAGCGTGATCTTGGGCAGTAAAAAGGCTATTCTGCCGTACTTTAGGTGTTTTATCCAGCGCTCATTGATAGATACTCGGCATGTCGCTGTGCAACCTGTGTTTCTAGGGAATCTAGTGAGCCATCGTTGCGGATGATATCGTCGGCGTGTGCTAAACGATATGAACGTGAGCACTGTGAATCCATGATGGAACTAATGATGTTGTCACTCAGTTGATCACGTGTTTTGACTCGCTGAATCTGTAGCGTCTCTGGGCAGTCAATCACCAAGACCCTTGCGAAGTTATGGGGCTTGTTTCCCTCGAATAACAGCGGGATGCTGGCGATACCGTAGGCAGCGTCATATTGCTCTAGCTGTTGGTACATAGTCTTAAAAATAATGGGGTGGAGGATATCTTCTAATATTTTTTTCTTCGTGGGGTCGGTAAAAACGATATTGCGTAATTGATCCCGGTCTAAACTCCCATCGGCACTGATGATTTGCGGGCCAAAAGCAGCAGCTACGGCAGTTAACGCCGGTTGCTTAGGCTGCACAACGGCATGGGCAATTTCATCTGCATCAACGACCGGCACGTTTCTTTGCTGAAACAATTGAGTGACGGTGGTTTTTCCACAACCAATGCCACCGGTTAATCCAATAATAAGCATGTTCGGCTAGATCCCAATAAATTGTAGGTAAGACTGGTTGATTTGTTCACCCCACAGTAGCGCGATAAATCCTGCGATCGATAGATAGGGGCCAAAAGGTAGGGCGTTGTTTTTACTTCTACCCTTAAAAACAATCAAGCTGATGCCGATGATCGCGCCGGCGAAGGCGGATAGCATAATAACTAAGGGGAGCATCTGCCAGCCCAATAAGGCACCCATGGCGGCCAGTAGCTTAAAATCGCCATAACCCATGCCATCTTTGCCGGTAGCGAGCTTAAATAACCAAAATACCGACCAGAGGCTTAAATAACCGGCGATTGCTCCCATTAGTGCGGAGCTAGGGTCGATAAATACATTAAACAGGCTGGCGAATAAAACGAGCCAGAGTAGCGGCAGGGTAATTGAGTCGGGCAGTAACTGAGTGTCTGCATCAATTAAGCTCAGCGTGATGAGGGTCCAGGTGAAGGGTAGAGCTATGAGGGTTTGGGTACTAACACCGAATTGTATAGCGACCATGATGGAGAGCAGGGCGGTGCTGAACTCTACTAAGGGGTACCTAATAGAGATACTTGTGCGGCAGTTTTTACAACGACCTCGAAGAAAAAGGTAACTGAGCACGGGGATGTTTTCAATGGCGCTGATTGGATGGTTGCACGAAGGGCAACGTGAGCGTGGCTGCGATAAGTTGAAAACGTCTGCATTGGATTCGTGATCTTCTTGCTCAAGAAATTCTAGGCATTCTTGCCTCCAGCTTTTTTGTAGCATGATGGGTAATCTGTAGATAACAACGTTTAAGAAGCTGCCCACCAAGAGACCCAGAACACCGACCGATAGGTATAAAAATAGAGCGCTTTGTTGAAGCGCTAGAATAATGTCCATATAAAAAATAAGGGGTTTAGAAAACGGAGCCCATCATGAAGATTGGCAAGTACATAGCGATAATTAGGCCGCCCACGAGCACACCTAGAATCGCCATGATGATCGGTTCAATTAAGCTAGATAGCGAGTCAACCGCGTTATCGACCTCTTCTTCGTAGAAGTCGGCGACTTTACCGAGCATTTTCTCTACTGAACCGGCTTCTTCACCAATTGCGACCATTTGTACAACCATATGAGGGAATAAATCTACATTTTTCATCGCTTGCTGTAATTGAATACCAGTCGCTACTTGCTCACGCATTTGTAACACGGCATCGGCGTAAACAATATTACCGGTGGCACCCGACACAGACTCTAGCGCTTCAACCAGTGGAACACCGGCTGCCGACATGGTAGACAAGGTTCTAGCATATCGAGCGATGGCGGCTTTGTTCATTATTTCGCCGACAATCGGCATTTTAAGCACTAGGCGATCTAAAAAGTGGTTAAATTTTCGAGAGCGTTTTTTAACTTGCATGAGGCAAAATACCACGATGCCAATAATGCCAAAGACGAGCCACCATGACTCTTGCATAAAGCGTGATAGGTTGACGACCATTTGGGTGAAGGCAGGGAGGTCTGCACCAAAACCTTGAAACAGGCTTTCAAATTGAGGTACCACGAAAATAAGCAAAATGGCGGTCACTATCACTGCAATAACGAGGACCGAAATAGGATAAGTGAGTGCCTTTTTAATTTTAGCTTTGATGCTTTCCGTTTTTTCCTTATATTCAGCAATTTTGTCGAGTAATTCTTCAAGAATCCCTGCGTGCTCGCCGGCTTCGACTAAATTACAAAATAAGTCGTCAAACTGAAATGGAAACTTACCCAAACTTTCGGCGAGGGTAGAGCCGCCTTCAATATCCGTTTTAATACTGGCGAGCATGTCTTGCATGGCTGGTTTTTCATGGCCCTTGCCGATAATATCAAAGGATTGTACTAAGGGAATACCTGAAGCCATCATGGTGGAGAGTTGCCGACTGAAGATGGCAATATCCTTGGCTACGATGGGCTTCTGGCCCATTTTACCGAGAATGTCCTCCCTTTTTTTCTTAACTTTTATCGGGCGGATGCCTTGACGGCGCAGCTCGGCCTTAACAATGGCTTCGCTACGGGCGCTTATTTCACCCTTATTACGATTACCCTTGCTATCGGTGCCTTCCCATGAGAATGTGATTTTTGATGAATTAGCAGCCATACTATTATTAATCTTTAGTTATTCGGTTGATTTCTTCGATACTGGTAATGCCGGCTTTGATTTTGACTAAGCCTGATTCGCGTAATGTGAATATGCCTTCATTGGCGGATTGTGCTTCAAGCTCTTTGGTCGAACCGCCTTGGATGATTATTTTTTCCATGGTTTCAGATACGGGCATCACTTGGAATATGCCTACCCGGCCTTTATAACCGTTAACACAATAATCACAACCCTTGGCCTTGTAGGTAATGAGGCCTTGAGCATCCTCTTCGCTAAAGCCTTCTTTTATTAGCAAGTCAGTGGGTAACTCTTCTTCTTGCTTGCACTTATCGCATAACTTTCTAGCCAAACGCTGAGCCATGATGAGCAGTACCGAAGCGGCGATGTTGTAAGGTGGGATGCCCATTTGGTTTAAACGGTTGAGAGTTTGCGGGGCGTCATTGGTATGCAAGGTGGATAACACTAGGTGACCTGTTTGTGCTGCTTTGACCGATATTTCTGCAGTTTCAAGGTCTCGAATTTCACCTACCATGATGATATCTGGGTCTTGTCGTAAGAAGGCACGAAGCGCCTCGGCGAAGGTTAAGCCCGTTTTAGGGTTAACGTTGACTTGGTTGATGCCAGCAACGGTAATCTCAACCGGGTCTTCAGCGGTTGAAATATTAATATCGGGTTCGTTTAGTAGGTTCAACGCGGTGTATAGGCTCACCGTTTTACCGCTACCCGTTGGCCCCGTCACCAAGATCATGCCATATGGTTTTTTAATGGCCTGAAGGAAATGCTCTTCTTGTTTAGGGTCAAAACCTAGTTGTTCGATACCGACTTGGGCACTTGTCGGGTCAAGAATACGTAAAACAATCTTTTCGCCATACAGGGTAGGGCAGGTGTTAACACGGAAGTCAATCGCTCGGTTTTTGGACAAAGCCATCTTGATGCGACCATCTTGTGGAATTCGCCTTTCGGAGATGTTCATCCTGGACATCACTTTGATGCGAGATGTTAGCTTGTTTGCGATGTTATTCGGCGGCGAGGCGACTTCTTTTAAAATACCGTCTTGTCGTGTTCTGATGCGGAAGGTTTTTTCATACGGCTCAAAGTGGATATCTGACGCGCCTTTTTTAATCGCATCGAGCAGTATCTTATTGACAAAACGAACCACGGGTGCATCGTCAATGTCGCTATCTATATCGCTTTCCGGTGCAGCCTCGGTGTCGGTGAAGTCAATATTATCGAGATCAGCATCCATTAACTCGTCCATGGATGTGTCTTCCTCATCCATAGCAGCTTCGATAGCGCGAGTTAGCTTATCTTCCTCGACTAGAATCGCCTCGGTGCTCATCCGAGTTTGAAACTTTATTTCATCCAGAGCTTGTAGATTGGTTGGGTCTGATAGCGCAACAAACAGCTTATTACCGCGTTTAAACATTGGTAAAGCGTGGTGCTTACGAATGAGCTTTTCTTCAACAACCCCCTTGGGGATGACGTCTTTATTGAGCGCATTGATGTCAAATAGAGGAACACCAAACTCATCAGATGCAGATAGCGCAATGGTTTGGCTGTCTAGGATTTTTTGTTCGACAAGAAAGCTAACGAATGGTTTTTTCTTTTTACGGGCATCTTCCGTATGCTTTTTAGCAAACTCCTCGGTGAGTAAACCGTCAAGGACGAGTCGCCTTGCTAAGCCTGCTAAATGAATTTTTTCGCTAGTTACTGCCATGTTTTTGTTATTAATTTTAAATCCATATTCTAGGAGGGGGGGGGTAAGAAACCATAACCTGCTTGTTGCCTATAGTTTAGTACATATTAGGACTTTGTCTAGCAGTAGGAGTACGATTGCATGGTCCAGTTAGTACGTATTGTTTGGTATGAAATATACTATGAGGTCTTTGTTTGAAAGTTATTTTTCCTATATCCATGCATCACCGCCTAAAGCGCCTACTGTTGGGGTCTAGCAACGAAATTTTCTTCTAAGTCGTGAGTATGAGGGGGCATACTACAGTTAAGGTATATAGGACGTTAAACATTAATTTAGTTTTCAGTTCTTCTCTGGTTATGTGGAAAGAATTTATAGTTGATAGTGGGGGGGCGTGTTTTGGACTATACTTGGCCAGTTAGGCGTTATGATCAATCACGGGGATTTCAAAGTAGGCTGCCTACTTGAGTGTTGGGAGAACGGCTTCACGTTTTAGCTGGGGAGATGGGTTGCTAAAGCGTGATAGTTATTAAGTGAATTTGGCATAATGTCAGGAAATAATGGGGGAGGGGATAAATGTTTAATGGTCAATCGATACTTATTACGGGGGGGACGGGGTCATTTGGTAAAAAGTTTATTCAGGTTCTCCTTCAAGAATACAAGCCGAAAAAAATTATTATTTTTTCTCGCGATGAACTTAAACAGTTTGAAATGCATCAAAAGTATAATGATCCTTGTATGCGCTACTTTATTGGCGATGTGCGAGATAAAGCACGTTTATTTGAAGCAATGGAAGGTGTGGACTACGTGATCCACGCAGCTGCAATGAAGCAAGTGCCTGCAGCTGAATATAACCCAATGGAGTGTATAAAAACAAATATTTACGGTGCTGAGAATGTCATCAAGGCTGCAATAAAGAGCAAGGTGAAAAAAGTGATTGCACTTTCTACAGATAAGGCGGCGAACCCAATAAATTTGTATGGTGCGACCAAACTGGCTTCAGATAAATTATTTGTGGCTGCAAATAATATGGTTGGAGCCAGGGTCACGCGTTTTAGTGTTGTGCGGTACGGGAATGTGATTTGTTCACGAGGTTCTGTTATCCCCTATTTTAGAAAATTAGTTGAGGATGGTGAGGCCGAATTACCAATTACCCACCCAGACATGACGCGCTTTATGATTACCTTACGTCAAGGTGTGGCCTTTGTGCTTAAAAACTTCGGACGTATGCAGGGAGGGGAGATTTTTGTCCCTAAAATTCCCTCTATGAAAATGACCGAGTTAGCGAAAGCAATAGCGCCGAGCTTTCCTCAGAAAATTATAGGGATTCGCCCAGGGGAAAAATTACATGAAATAATGTGCCCTTCAGACGATAGCCACTTAACTCTAGATTTTAATGATCATTATGTTATTTGCCCGACTATACAATTCACCCACCACTCTGATTTTAGAATGAACCTGCTAAAAGAAACAGGCCGGCCAGTTAAGCAAGGTTTTGAATACAATTCTGGAAATAATACACAATGGTTAACGCATGAAAAGCTTTTAGAAATGGAGATTGGCGCATGATCTATTCGATGGTTTAAGTATGACCCCCTATGGTAAACAAGATATAAATCAAGCCGATATTGACGCGGTGATTGATGTGTTAAGCTCCGATTTTTTAACGCAAGGTCCACAAGTTCTCTTGTTTGAAAAAAAAATGAGTAATTACTGCGGGTCGCAGTTTGGAGTGGCAACTAATAGTGCAACGTCAGCTTTACATATCGCCTGTTTAGCTCTTGAACTTGGACATGGCGATTATTTATGGACGTCTCCAAACACTTTCGTTGCTTCAGCTAATTGTGCGTTGTATTGCGGGGCGCAAGTTGATTTTGTTGATATTGACCCGAAAACGTATAACTTATGCGCAAATGAACTTGAGAAAAAACTACAGAAAGCAAGCGGTACAAAAAAACTGCCAAAAATTGTTATTCCGGTGCATTTTGCTGGGCAGTCTTGCAATATGGAGCGTATTTATCAGTTATCCAAAGAATATGGTTTTAAAATTATTGAAGATGCGAGTCATGCTATCGGGGGGCAATATTTAGGGAAGCCTGTTGGTAGTTGCAGTTATTCCGATATTACAGTCTTTAGCTTTCACCCAGTGAAAATCATAACCACAGCTGAAGGAGGGTTAGCAATGACGAATCAGTCTGGTTTGGCAGAAAAAATGCGGTTGTTGCGTAGCCACGGTATTACCCGCGCGCCAGAGCTTATGACAAAACAGGCAGTTGGTGGTTGGTATTATCAGCAAATTGAGCTGGGTTTTAACTATCGCATGACGGATATTCAGGCGGCACTAGGCATTAGCCAGATGCAGCGGCTAAGTGAGTTCGTTGAAAAACGGCATGTCTTGCAACAGCGCTACCATGAGTACTTAAAAGACTTACCTATCCAGCTGCCCTACCAATCAATCGATAGTTATTCAGCTCTACATCTTTATCCTATACAGCTTGATTTAGAATGTCTTCGCAAGACGCATACTCAGGTTTTTGATAAGCTTAGGGAAGGTGGTTTAGGTGTAAACCTGCATTATATTCCAGTGCACACTCAACCCTACTATCAAAAGATGGGATTTAGAGAAGGCGATTTTCCTGAAGCAGAGCGTTATTATAGCCGAGCGGTGAGCATCCCACTGTATCAAGGTTTAAGCTTTGAACAGCAGGATGATGTTGTTGCAGTTTTGGAAAAGGTTTTACAGTGAGGCTTTGTGTTATTCCTGCGCGGGGGGGGAGTAAGCGTATTCCACGAAAAAATATTAAACAATTTCATGGCAAGCCAATTATTGCCTATTCAATCGAAGCGGCAATAGATAGTGAATGTTTCGATAAAATAATTGTATCCACTGATGATCAGGAGATTGCTTCTATCGCTAGAGATTACGGTGCGGAGACACCATTTATCAGGCCGGGAGTGTTGGCGGATGACCATACCGGCTCGGATGATGTGATTAGGCATGCGATTAGATGGTATCAAAATTTAAGTCAAGAAGTAGAGTATGCTTGCTGTATTTATGCAACGGCCCCGTTTGTGTCATATGTTGATATTCAACGAGGGCTTGAACTACTTATAGAAACGAATAAAGATTTTGCATACTCGGTCGCTGAATTTTCATTTCCTATTCAACGGGCTGTTAGGATTAAACCTGATGAAAATGGTGTGGAACCATTCAACTCAAAGAATATGGGAGTTCGTTCGCAAGATCTCGAAACGGCTTATCATGATGCTGGGCAGTTTTATTGGGGTAAAGCATGTGCGTATATTGAAGATAGATCTTTTTACTCAAGTCAAACCATACCAATTGTATTGCCTAGTTACCGGGTACAAGATATTGACACCATTGACGACTGGCGGAGGGCTGAATTAATGTATCAAACGTATTTAGAAAAAGGGCAAAGCAATGATTAACCGTTACCCTGAGCTTGAGCGCGCATTAAATGTGATGAAAGCTCAAGATGAGTTGTTTAAGCCATCCATTTTCTGGCATGAGGCAGCGTTGGCGATTGTTGATGAAGTAAACAATCACGGCATAGAAAACTTTCGTAGGTTGCCATTAGCATTGAGTTTTTTTGTGCCAAGTTATGGTACCCCAGGGAATAGCTTTCCTCGAGAGTTAATAGCGGAAATAACCGTTGTAATTAAAAGCTTTATGGATGGTGAAAATACTAAGCCAGAGCTCATAATGGAACAGTTTTTGAACGGATATTTATTGGCTTTGGCCGACTATCGAGTCTTGGTAGGTGCAGATGATAAAGATAAGTTGCCAGCACTGCACAACTTCTCGGAAAGCCAGGTGGGGGCGCCTATTGAACAATTTAAATTTGATAAGCGCTACTACAGTCGTTCATCACTGAATTATTTACTTGGCTTGGTCATGCTTAAAAAACACTTACTGCCAGATGAGCTTAAGACGGTTGTTGAAATTGGGGGGGGGTTCGGGACTCTTGGTGAAATATTGTCGCAAGCAGGTATTGCAGGGTTAAAGTACATAGATTTAGATATCCCACCGACTAGTTTTATTGCTCAATACTATTTAAGTGAAATTGTGGGTAGTGAGAATGTCACTACGTTTGCACAGACGGCGGGTTTTCCGAGAATCCTGATTAGTTCGCTAAATAACATTAGCGTGCTATGTAATTGGCAGCTTGAAAAGCTAGAAGGGGAGGTGGATTTGTTTGTCAACTTCATCTCTTTTCAGGAAATGGAGCCGGCTATTGTGAAAAATTACCTCAACCATATTCTTCGTTTGAAGACTAAATGGGTTTTACTTCGCAATATGCGAGAGGGTAAACAAATAAGAGCAGACGGGCAAACGGGTGTAGAGGTTCCAATCCAAACAAATGACTACCTTCGGATGTTACCAAATTATAAATTGATTGAAAAAAACATAGTACCATTTGGTTTTAAGACGGCGGATGGCTACCACTCCGAATTGCTCTTGCTAAAGCGCAATGAGCTTTGATTGTAATAACACAATGACTGTTTTAGTTGAGAAAACTGTTGAATAACTTAAGCTTCGCTCAGCGCTTAAGTGTTTTTAAAACTCATACCCTACTTGTGTTCGTTATGCCGAAACCCGAGAGTTGCTTTATTAATTAAGAGGATAGGTTGAACTCAGATGAAACAGTTGTTAATTCATTGCGACGCCAATCGAACTAGTGGGTTTGGTCATTTTTCTCGGTGTTTAGCATTGGCGGAATTGGTGAGGAGCTCTCGGCCTGATATCAAGGTTCTTTTTGTTGGTGATTATGGGGGTTACGCTATTGATAAATTGAGACTGACGAATACCCGCTATATCATTATTCATGAAGCAGAATCGTTCACGAAGGAAGTTATTAATGCTTTTGTTTCTTATGAAACTGATTTTTTATTGATTGACAGCTATCTTGCGCCACAGTTTTTTTATGATTACATGACAGAAAAAGAGATTAAGTGGGGCGTGTTTGATGATTTTGCACAACAAGACTTCCGGCAGGCGCAATTTGTTATTAACTTTAGAGTTGGCGCGGAAAAAATGTTTAGATACCGCTCGAAAACTTGTGGGCTTGGTCCAGGTTTTATGCCCATACGTGCGGAGTTCTTCGCAGTTAGAAGGGGTAATGAGAAACGAAAGGTAAGGGTTGATGTTGAAAATATTCTGATTTGCTTGGGGGGGTACGATAAGTATCAAGTGAGCGGTTGTTTGTTGGAGTCAGTGATTAGGGTATTTGATCAGGCATTTGTTCTAGTTTTATTGTCAGATCAAGATGAAATCTCCGTATTGATGTCAAAATATAAAAACAATACTAATGTTAAGGTGGAGCAACCTTGCAGCGATGTTGGAAGCATCATGGGAGATATGGATTTGTTGGTTTCTGGTGGTGGGATGTTGAAGTATGAAGCTGGTTACTGTGGAATACCAAATGCGGCGTTATCCCAAACACAAGAGCAGCACCAGGATAGCTTGGTTCTTCAGGAACATGGTGTTCTTCTAGATCTAGGTTTAGCAGGTGATTTCATCGCTCCACAGGTTGAAAAGGAATTACTGGCTTTTTCGAGACAAAGTCGGCAAGCAATGAGGGCTCGTCAGTTACAAATATTTCCCGCCAGCGCACGACTTCAGTTAGTGGAGTTAATACATAAGCAACTTGTAGTATAGCTTTAGTGGATCAGGGTACTTGGTATCAGGTTGACTTGTCTTTGGAATAGCTCATACATTACTCCATTTTCTTCGCGAAGAGTTCATTATAAAATCAGTAATACTACCTTATATGTCCGGCTGTTTCTCGCCACCCAATGTTGGCTACCATGTCAATTATTGATAAGTAGGGTACAAATTTTGGTTGATTTAATTGTCTGTAAACAGGCGGGGTGAAATTTTGAAATTCAATGGAAATATTAGAGTTGGAGAAATCACCATCCTTTTCTATATAAGCCTTAGACCCTGCGGGACTGAAGTAATGATCACAGCTTAGTTCCTTACAGAGGGAAAGTAGTCGCTTGGATCGTTCGCCAACTGTATTTAGCTGTGATGACAAATGAAAGATAGGATTGAACCCTAGTTCTTTAGATATGGTTTTGATGATTTCAATGTTTAAAGTGGCGAGAGATGTGATTTTATTGCTGTTGATAGTGGGGAGTACTTTTAATAAACAGGTTTTACCTAAAGGATGTTTGGCATAGGTGTGTTCTAGTAGTTTGGTGTGTTTTTTTCGCCAAGGTATGGAATCATTGAGTTGAACTTCTTTAATCATTTGATTTCTTGAGCCTCTAACCGGCAATGAAATATAACGTTCTTGGTGATCGCTAATGATTTTGTTTCTAACTTGCCATGATTGCTTTTCAATTTTCACATCATCAAGAAAAACAAAATAATCGACCTTAGATATTAAATTAAAGTATCCAGCCCATGGAATGTAGGTGGGTTGCATAATTGCAATGCTACTCATTTGTATAAATAAAGGGTAAATTCAAAAGGGATGGAATTGTTTTTAACTAGGTAATCATGCCTTAGCGTAACGAAAGGAGAGATTTCATTTTTACAATGGTCGAAAAGGGCGAGAGGGTCGGTGTAGTACAGGCCTTCATCTTGGTAATCTACATAGGTCGACAGAGCATTAAAAGAAACAAGGTGATTTGCGGCGGTGTGCATTTTTTTTATTGTATCGATGATGAACGACCAATTGTCTTCCATGGTGTTATTGAAAACACCAGAAACAAATATGGCGTCATAGCCCTGCGGAATCTCGTCATTTAGGATGTTGAAATGTGCGAATGATGACTTTGAATCGTGTTGATGCTCTTTTCCGGCATGATTAATAAACTCATCTACAAAATCGAGGCCTAAGTACTTACCTGTAAAGCCTTTTTCTTGCCTTAAGTAGGTTAGGAAACCGCCTAAACCACACCCTAAATCAATCACACTATCGCTAAGGCATAAAGGCTCAGAAAGAACCTCGAAGCGTTTGTATTGTGACTCTAGTGAGCTGTACTGAACTGCTTCGTGTCCGGGGCCGAATTTGTGGAATAAACTAGCATAATGTTTTTTTAATGACATATTATGTGGGATATAGAATTTATTATATGTGTGTGCCATATTATGCAGTTATTAATGGATAATGCATTATTCATTTTAATTAGGGGGGGTGATATGAGTTCAGCTGTAGTCATAGGTGGTGGAATAGCTGGTATTTATAGTGCGATTTTACTTAAAAAAAGATATGAGAGCGTTTTTCTTATAGAGAAGGAACAAGAATTAGGTGGGTTACTGCGATCCTTTCACAATGAAGGAAATGATTGGTTTGATTATGGAACTCATTTTATTGCAGAAACGAATATTAAGGATATTGATGAGGTTATTGTAGATAAAAGCTGGACTAAGGGGTGGAGAAAGTTTGATTCAGAAAAAGTTGGTAACTTTTTCAATGGAGTGCTAAATGAGGGAGAGGCTTTTGTAGATGCTAAAGGAATAGGAGCGAACTACTATCGTGGGTTAAATGAGTTTTTAGAAAAAACTTATATTAACGACACTTATACTGATTCTGAAGACCAGCTTGAAAATACATTTGGACAAACGTTTACCCAAGAGATTTTTAAGCCATCCTTATGTAAAATTTTTTGTGTGGATTCTTTGGCTGAATTGGTGGCGGGTGCCAATTTACTATTTGGGATGAAGCGTATTAAAGTTTTAAATAGTAAAGCATCTAAGCTTATTAAAACGCTCCCCACGTACGACGCAAAGATGAGTTACCATGCCGATTATTCACCCTCAAAGGGTTACCGCACACATTTTTACCCCAAGGTTGGCGGTGTTGGTGTCTGGGTAGACCAGATGAGAATCAAATTAGATGCGTTAGGCGTGACGGTTCTATGTGGGCGTTCAGTAAAAAAAATAGGGCATAAAGGACGCGTTATTAACCGCATTGTTATGGATAATGATGAAGTGATTGATTGTGACAATCTAGTATGGACAATTCCGCTAGTTTTTCTGTTTAGGGCAGCAGGAATCGAATGTTCAACTGTAGGGCCGAGATTATTAAATACCACGTTATTGCATTTTACCTTTGACAGTAAGCCTTTGTCTGATGACCACTACTTTTACTGTTACGATCCTAGTTTTTTGCCCTTTAGAGTAACGTTATATTCAAATTTACAGCCTGAAGTTTCACAGAGTAGTGGGCGTCATCGCGTTACCGTTGAGGTACTAAGCTCTGGTGTTCTGGATGCTGAAAAAACGTGTGCAGTGGTAATTATGGACTTAATCAAGATGAAAGTTATACCTAGTAATAGTAAGGTGCTTTATCAAAAAATAATGTCTATACCTAACGGGTTTCCCGTGATGGACCATAGTTACGCTAAATCGTTTGAATTTCAAAGTCATTTGGCTATTAATTCATTTAAGAACTTGAGCTTGCAAGGAAAAAACAATACGCGAGACTGGTTTATGGCCGATGTGCTTAAATCGATTTATCACGAATTCGGACGTTAAAGAAAAAGGGGAGTAAATGCTAAAGAATATTACATTAGGCGGTCGTGAGGTTGGTATTAACTGTCCACCATTTATAATTGCCGAACTGTCGGGAAATCATAATCAGTCATTAAGCAAAGCGTTAATGCTTGTTGACGAAGCGGCTAAAGCTGGTGCAGATGCCATAAAGCTTCAGACCTACACCGCCGCTACAATGACAATAAATAGTGTTGGTGATGAGTTCTTTATACGTGATGAGGGTAACTTGTGGAAAGGCAAAACTTTATATGAGCTATATGATAGGGCTCATACACCGTGGGAATGGCATGAGGCTATTTTTAGAAAAGCTGAAAGCCTAGGCCTTGTTGCGTTTAGTTCCCCTTTTGATTTAACGGCTGTTGATTTTTTAGAGTCATTAGACGTGCCTTGTTATAAAATAGCCTCATTTGAAATTGTGGATACGGCCCTTATCCAAAGAGTGGCTGAAACGGGTAAACCAGTTATTATGTCAACAGGGATGGCATCGTTAGCTGAGATTGAAGAGGCGGTGAAGATAGCAACGGAAGCCGGTTGTCGCCAATTAATATTGTTGAAATGCACTAGTAGCTATCCTGCTTTGGCTGAAGATGCAAATGTTGCCACAATACCTCACATGAAGGAGTTGTTTACTTGCCATGTTGGTCTGTCTGACCACACCGTTGGCATTGGAGTATCTATTGCGGCAGTGGTTGAAGGTGCTGCTATTGTTGAAAAGCATTTGACTTTAAGTAGGAGTAATGGGGGAGTGGACTCTGCTTTTTCTATGGAGCCATCGGAGTTTAAACTCCTGGTTGAAGAGTCTAGAAGGGCGTGGTTAGCAATAGGGAATGTAACTTATGGCCCTACTGATAATGAACTTGATTCATTAAAGTTTAGGCGTTCGTTATATATTGTGAAAGATATTCTCGCTGGAGAGACATTGACTGAGGAAAACTTAAAATCAATAAGGCCTGGTTTAGGGTTGTCTCCCAAGTATTATCGGCAGTTGATAGGGAGAAAGGTGAAAGCTAACCTTAAATCAGGTACAGCGATGAATTGGAGCCTGATTGGAGACTAGCAGAGTTTGCTTTTTTGTTAATAAATATAAAAACATGAGTCTTTTTTGAATGTACTTAATTACATATGATTAGTTTATATGCAAGCAATATTATTACCCCTTATCACCTCGCTGGGCTGAACTCGTTTATCCTAAGTTTGGGTAAGGACGTACAGTTAGAAGGAGAGGTGTTTCTTAATAATGAGGTATGGGATAAACCATTGGTTGGGGAAGCTCAATTACTAGGTTTTCCAGCTTCAATAAAGGTTCATAATAAAGACTTAAAATTTTCGTTATTCTCATTAATTTGCGCATGCTTGTTGTTGGTTTTTCGTCGTTCCTCAAAAGCAAAACTATTTATCCTTGGTCACTCGAGGGTGAACCTGAAGTTAATAGCATATTTATACGAGCAAGGGGTGATCGATTGGAAAACAGCGTTTTCAACAGTGATCTTCGATGAAGGAATAGGTAGCTATGGAGGCGGGGTCTATAGATTCAAGGTCTTTTGCAAACAGGCATCCCCCTCCATTATGCATAGCCTTGCGTTTATTATAGTTCACCCTTTGAATCAGGTTTTACTTAGGTTGAGTTTTATAATTGACCATAACTGGCGTTTAATTAGGTATACAAACCTTGGTGGTATTCAAGCGAATGAGCTGGCAGTGTCGAATTATAGGCGCTATTTTGAGTCTATTTGTGAGCCGAATATTCAAGCGCAATCTAAAGTTGTGGTCTTAATAACGCAACCTTTAGTGGAGGTGGGTTATATGAAAGAAGAGGATTATTGGCAATGTTTAAGGCTACTTACTGAAAAGGTAGTAAACAACGGCTATCAATTTTTTATTAAACCCCACCCAATTGAAAGTCGGATGCGATATGAGTGCTTAGAGGCTACTCTGATTGACGATAGTCGTCCTGCTGAGTGTGTTCTTTTAGAGCTGAAACCGGTGCTTATCTTTGGTATGACGAGTACTGCGATGATTAACAGTAAGTTAATTTTAGATATGGAAAGTTATTGCATTAATGCTTTGTTTGAAGGTAATGAGAAGTTAATCAATGTTAGTGGAAAAGATCCGTTTATCCGAGATATTTTCAATGAATATGTTAATAAAGTTCAGAGCTGGGAACATTTGGGTGGCTTATTGGCTGCTAACACTGAATGTTAAAATGTAACCCGAATTAGTTGAGGTGCTCTGATAACCCTAAGTGTGCCTAACGCTTCTTAGTCAACGGTTACAGCTACAAGGGGAGTGGGATGTATTAGTAAAGGAGTTAAAGGTTTTATGCCTCAAGTGTTTATTCGTTTATCTAACGTTTTATTGCGAATCCTTTCGATGGCCTCAAGGTTTTGTTTAGTGTTTGGCTTAGCGTACTTTATAGAGCCAAAAGAAATGGGTGAGTATGGTCTTGTGGTGGCAAGTCTGGGCTTTAGTGTGTTGATTATAGGGGGAGACTATTACACATATAGTCATCGTGAGTTAATGTCATCAGGGAGTGCACGCTGGGGCTTTATTTTTCAGCATCATGCTATTGCTTTAATCATTTTGTATTTCTTTCTACTGCCTGTGCAGTTTTTTTATTTTTCGTTTGGATTATTACCTTGGTCGCTAAGTGGTTGGTTTTTTATGCTGCTTATTAGTGAGCACTTAGCACAGGAAATGAATAGAGTTTTAATCGCAATACAGGAGCCTTTGATGGCGAGTCTCGTATTGTTTTTAAGAGCTGGGGTTTGGGTTTGGCTCTTACTTCCTTGGATGTGGGTTAATCCAGATAGTCGTAGCCTAAATGAGGTCTTCTTTTTTTGGGTTACCGGTAGTTCTTCATCGGTCCTCATTGCATGTTTTATAGTAAGAAAAAAAACCGATGGATGGCAGTGGGGAGGCGTGGACTGGCCTTGGATTATCAAAGGGTTTGGTGTCGGTATGTTGTTTCTTTTTTCAGCGTTGAGTTTTAAAGCTTTAACTACGATTGATCGGTATTTTGTCGTACATTTTTTAAACGCGGAAATGCTAGCGGTGTATGTTTTATACACTGGAATGGCAATGTCTATTTATAGTGTCATTGATGCAGCGGTTACTGCTTTCTTATACCCACGTATTGTTAGCGCCTGGAGAAACTCTTGCCTATCAAATTTTAATAAGTTAATGAGCGAGTTATGGTGGACGACAATATTGCTCAGTATTTCATTAGCTCTTATGATAGGAGTGTCAGCAAACTGGGTGTTAAGTTTCATTGGTAAAGAGCTTTATGTTGAATATATTGAGTTGCTTTGGGTGTTATTACTGGCCGCTATTGTTTATAGCGTTGGGTTGGTTCCACACTACGGGCTTTATGCTAAAGGAGGGGATGCTAAAATAATGATTATCCATCTATCATCACTAATTGTTTTTTTTATAACCATGGGGCTAACAACTATAGTGTGGCTTGAAGGTGCCGTTGCTGTTGGGTTGCTTGTAACCTTTTGCTGGATAGGCGGGGCGAAGTTTTTATTTTATCGAGGTATTAAATCTCTTAAGAGACTGTAAAGAGTTTTGTGTAACTGCCCGTTAAACGAAGTCAGATAACCGGTCTTCAAATTCGACCATAAATCGGTTTAGTGTTAATTTCTAGTGTCGGGTTGGTATTGTCCATTTTTTGATGCACCTTGAATTCCCCTTACCTCCCTACTTTGGAGTTAATGATAGGCGTTTACATAATTTAATTTACAGTCTCAATTCCTTGTTTTATAGTTACAAGGCTTATGATTTTTATTTTTTTATGTTAAAAAAACAAAGAGCCTACGGTCGATATACGCTGGGATATATGAGCTACTTATGGGAGGGGATTATTACAAAGAGGTCTTATTGCTAAATTATGAAAATTATCAGTCCTATAGCAACGGGTAATGGTGCCTTTATTCTTCATAAAAGGCTTGAAGAAGGTATTGAGGGGTATAAAGTGGAAGCTTTTAACCCGAAGATGACCTTTTTTCCGCCTTTGCTTTACCCTATCGGTAGGGCAAAAATTTCAGACATTATCCATACTACACACGACTATGCAGTCTTTCATAAGAAGCGCGGTGTTCCTATGGTTGTAACGTTCCATAATTATGTGCTTGATCTTTATATGCAAGCTTATAGTAGTTCGTTACAAAATCTGCATTACCAAACTGATTTAAAGTGGTTTACCAAAAAATCAATAAATATAGCTAATGAAGTAACAGCCGTTAGTCAATACACAGCTAACCTAGTTGAAAGTGAGCTGAATGTTAAGAAATCGATTAAAGTTATTTACAATGGAGTTGATGAAAAAGCTTTTAGACCGATAAAAAAAAATGTGGCAAGGAAACAAAATATTAAAGTGCTTTTTAGTGGCAATTTAACAACTAGAAAAGGTGCCCATTGGCTGTTACCTATTCTTGAAAAGCTCCCTTCAAATATCAGCATTGTGTATACATCTGGGTTACGTGGTGCAGGTGAGCTCGCGAATCACTCAAGGTTTTTAAATGTAGGGAAAGTTCCTTACGCTGAAATGCCGGAATTGTATCGATCAGCAGATATGCTTTTATCTCCTACTGTCAGGGAAGGGCTCCCTCTTGCAGTAATGGAGGCAATGGCTTGTGGGCTGCCGGTTGTTGCAACAAATTGTTCATCGCTTCCAGAATTGATTGATAATGGTAAAGGTGGGTTTTTATGTGGGCTTGGGGATGTTGACGGTTTTGCATCTAAAATTAGTCTTTTGGCTGAAAATGAAGCTCTTCGTAAAGAAATGGGTGATTATAATCGAGTAAAAGTAGAGGAGAGGTTTACTCTGAGTAGAATGATTTCTGCATATCAACAATTATTCGTTGAAATGATATAACGAGAAGTATAAAACGACGAGATTCAATATGAATGAGAATTTAGATGAGCAGAAGATTAAAGAGTTTTATGATAACGTTTATTATAAGAATATAGTTAGTAATAAAATAGTATCGGAATACCATCTAAAATTAGCAAAAAAACTGAATGTAGCTAATTCTATATCAGTTTTAGATGTGGCTTGTGGTACTGGCGAATTTTTAAGAGCCTGTAGACAGTTTGGTGCTGAAATTTCTGGAGTAGATCTATCAGATAATGCCATTGATGCATGTAAAATAACTCTACCGGATGGTGACTTTCGTGCGTGTTCAGCTGAAAAATTGCCATTTAACGATAGCTGTTTTGATGTTGTAACTTGCCTTGGCTCGTTAGAGCACTTTATTGACCCAGTGGCAGCACTAAAGGAAATGGTTCGTGTTGGAAAAAAGGGTGCAAGTTTTGTAATACTTGTTCCAAATAAAGATTTCTTAACGCGCAAATTAGGTCTTTTTGGTGGTACCTATCAAGTTGATGCTAAAGAAGTTGTTCGGACGCTTGACGAATGGAACGATATTTTTGAACTGGCTGGACTTCGGGTGAGTGAACGCTGGAAGGATCTGCATGTTCTTTCATGGTCGTGGATATCTTTAAATGGTTGGAAATCTGTTTTATTGAGAGGTGTCCAAGCTTTTGCATTAACAATATGGCCTCTGCAATGGCAATATCAAGTTTTCCATTTAGCACACGTTGAGTAAATAAATCAGGGGCCGTCCTAGGTAACTCAATTGGGGGTGTCCAGTATTTGTAATAATGTATTAGAGTAACGATGAGCTATTGATGGCCATTCAAAATTATTTTTGCAATGTTGAATCACTGATAATTTAAAGGGTGTGCTGTTTCCAAGCAGAATTTTTCTCTCATTAATGACGCGGCTGAATTCTTGTTTATTTAGGGGCTCAACGAGCCAACCATTTTTCCCTTCCTGAATGGCATCTGAGATACCTTCAAGGTTTGATGATAGTGATGGCAGGCCACGAATGCCTGCTTCAAGTTGCGTAATTCCGAACCCTTCCACATCATTTTTGACTGGAATATTGGGTTGTATGAAAAGGTTGCTATGAGTAAAAAGGCTTTCTTTTATTAAATTATTAACAGAACCCAGTAAAAAAACTTGGCCAGTGAGTTTATGGTGTTTTATTGCGGATTCTAAATGTCTTTTATCTGGGCCATTACCGGCAACTAAGTAAAGAATGTCTTTTGGTAGAGTGGTGACGACGTTTTCAATAAACCAGAGAACACCCTTTCTTTTAATGAGTCTACCAAGGGAGAGAAGTATGAATTTATCATCCAGACTGATATTTAGCTTTTGTGAAAGCTCTTCTTTTGATAGAGGGGTAATGGGAGACTCTTCAACCCCATTAGGGATAACACTTATCTTTTGTTCAGGTATGCCTGCTTTTATTGTTATTTCTTTAGTTGATTGGCTGACAGCAATGAAATGATCAATTCGGTTGAAAAAAAATGATACCCAAAGCTTTTGGTAAACTTTATTTTGCCATGTTACATCGAGTCCATGTAAAACGCATACCACAGGTTTGTTGGTCACTAATTTAATAAGCCAGCCTATGATTGCTGCAACGCCATCACCAAGTAAAATAATATCTATCTTTTTTAACAGCATGATAGCCTTGATAAGGGTCAACGGAATAAAAAAAGGAAGTGCTTTTTTTCCGTATTTATTGGCTATAACCTGACAGTTGGATACTTTAGCTAAGTGGCGAGCGAGTGCTTCATTCTGGTTTTCAATTCCTCCTATTGTAGGTGGGTAAGCACGAGAAATGAATAAAACACGCATGGTAAGGGAGAGTTAGAGTTGTTTGTCTGAATTTGAGTTTTTATAGTGCAAAGATGATATCTGTTCAGACAATATCCCCATTAAGAAGATGCACACCGAGGAGGTGTACAGCAATAAACTTCCGTTGTTGAATGTCCCTGAGCTTATATAACTCTCAACATGATTGATTAGGCCGAGTAGAAAAAATACACCGCTGGTGGGTAAGAATAGTCGCATAGGAGAGAACAATGCGCCTATTTTTAAAATAATAACAAAAAATCGTAAGCCATCCTTTAGCAATTTTATTTTGCTTTTACCTTCACGTTTGCCGGCTTGTATGGGAATGTAAGCCACCGGTAAGGCGGAGCGAAAAAACGCCATGGTAGAGGTGGTGGGGTATGAAAAGCCATTGGGCAATAGGTATAGAAACTTTTTAAAGTGTTTACTGCGAACTGCTCGAAAACCGGAGGTGAGGTCTTCTATTTTATGCCCTGTCATAAATGAGGCGAGCTTGTTAAAAATAGTGTTACCAATAAGTCTTTTTGTGGATGCGTGGGTATCCGATTGTCTGGCCCCAACCACCATGTCGTAGCCTTGGCTTAATTTGTCGAGTAGGCGTTGAATGTCTGCCGGTGCGTGCTGACCGTCTGAATCCATAAATACGATGATTTCCCCCGTAGCGTTGCGTGCGCCGGTTTTAATGGCAGCGCCATTGCCTAGAGGGGTGGGGTGAGAGACGACACGAACACCGTGGCGTTGGCAGATGGCAGCTGAATCATCGCTAGAGCCATCGTTCACCACCAGAATTTCTGCCTCGGGCTGGGCTTCTTTTAGTGCAGGCAATAAGGCTTCTAGGTTTTCAGCTTCATTTAAGCAGGGCAGCACGATGCTTAGCGACGGTATTGGGTTTTCCATAGGGTTAGTTTTACTAAGAGACTAATTGTTGAATCAATTGTCGCACATTTTCGGGGTCAAACGGTTTGTCGCATATCGCAGATACGCCGGCTTGTTGCACGGCGGCGAGTCGATTGCTGTCGTGCTCACTGGTGACCATGATGATGGGAACACTAGTTTGGCTGCTTTGTTCGCGTATATAGGCAGACAGTTCCCGGCCATCCATTTCCGGCATATTGTAGTCGGTGACAATCAAGTCGAACATGGTATCGTCCAGCAGAGTGACGGCTTCGCGACCATTTACCGCTTCGGTGATGTGTTCTAAACCCATCGAACGCAGGGTTCTAACGATATGTTTTCTGGCTAGTTTGCTGTCATCAACGAGCAATATTTTTAAGTCATCGAGCTCACGTAGCTCTTCAGGGTTGAGATGGTTGATCGTGGTTTTTAGCGCGACTGCAAGGTCGGCAGCAGCGAATGGTTTGGGTAGAATGGCAACCACGCCGGCTTGTCGAATGGAGTCTAATTGACGGATGTCGGTGACGCTAGACACCAGGACAAAACAGATCGCTTGATTGGCCTTATCTTCTCTTAGGGTGTGTAATAGCTCGTTACCGGTCATATCACTTAGGTAATAGGCGCTTAACACGAGATCGGGCGCGCCTTCTGAAATGTAAGTTAGTGCCTCTTGCGCATTGCTGACGCAATCCACATTGTTGATGCTTAGGCTGTTGAGCTCGCGTTCTATGATGCGTTGCTGGGTGCCTGACGGCTCAACGATAAGTACATTGAGGTCACTCGTATTAATATCCATAAAATCTCACAAATTGAATTCTTCCGCTAAGTTTAGCTGAATTTTGAATTTTAGCCTGCCAAGCTAAGCGCTAAAGTGATAAAGTTTTTAGTAAATAGCAGGGGGCATGATGGCAAAGAATGACTTGGAGAAACAGGGCTTGGAGCTGCCGTTTTGGCAAATGTTGCTGAGTACCATGTTATCTTTTTTGGGGGTGTCGAGCGAGTCTCGTCGACGGCGAGATTTTGAGCGGGGTAACCCTAAGGTGTTTATTCTGAGCGCGGTGATCTTGCTGGTGTTATTTATGTTATTACTGCTGAGTGCGGTAAAGTGGGTCTTAGCGGCTTAATGAGTGTTGTTGGGCTTGTTAGCTTCAGCTAACACCACCCTCGTTGACTTAACAAGGGCGGTGTTAGCCTTCATTATAATGCGGCGATTTTTTGTTTTTGTTCGTTTAAGTTATTCAATTTAGATGAAATATCGCTTTGTTTTTGTTTCTCTTTATCCACCACGGCGGCGGGGGCTTTATCAACAAACGAGGCGTTAGATAGTTTCCCGCTGATACGAGAGAGCTCTTTTTCTAATTTATCCACTTCTTTGTTGAGTCGCTCTAGTTCGGCTTCTTTGTCGATTAAACCGGCCATTGGGATCAGTACTTGCATTTCACCAACCAGCGCGATGGCGGATTGTGGCGCTTCATCCGTTGAATTTAAAGTGGTAATCGATTCTAAACGTGCGAGTTTTTCCAGTAATAGACGGTTATCGGCTAGGCGCTGTTGATCGTCTGCAGAGCTATTGTTCAATAACACGGGTAAGGGTTTGCTTGGCGGGATATTCATCTCACCACGAATTTTACGAATACCCATGACGAACTCCATAATCCAGCCCATGGCGCTTTCCGCATCGTCCGAAATTTTGCTATTGTCAGGCTTTGGGTAGGCTTGCAGCATAATGGTATCGCCTGTTTTTCCAGCCAAGGGTGCTATTTGCTGCCAAATTTCTTCGGTAATAAACGGCATGATTGGGTGCAGTAAACGTAACACAGCTTCAAGCACACGTATTAACGTTTGGCGGGTACCGCGCTTTTGTTCGGCTGAGCTATTGTCATCGAGCAGAATCGGTTTGGAAAGCTCCAAATACCAATCACAATATTCATTCCAGAGGAATTCATACAGCGATTGCGCCGCTAAATCGAAACGGTATTTTTCAATCGAGGCAATGACGCTGCGTTCGGTTTTTTGTAAACGTGACACAATCCACTGATCTGGCAAGCTGTAAACACAGGCTTCATTGCCTAAGCCGGTATCTTCGCCCTCGGTATTCATTAACACGTAGCGGGTGGCGTTCCATAATTTATTACAGAAGTTACGGTTGCCCTCGATTCTATTTAAATCAAATCGAATATCACGGCCGGTTGAGGCGAGTGAGGCAAAGGTAAAACGCAAGGCGTCGGTACCAAAGGATGGAATGCCATCGGGGAAGTGCTTACGAGTATCTTTGTCAATTTTAGCCGCCATTTTTGGCTGCATAAGGCCTTTTGTACGCTTTTCGAGCAGGTCTTCTAGGCTGATGCCATCAATCAAGTCGATCGGATCGAGGACGTTACCTTTGGATTTGGACATTTTTTGTCCTTCCGCATCGCGCACTAAGCCGTGAATGTAGATTTCTTTGAACGGCACATCGTCCATAAATTTCAAGCCCATCATAATCATTCTGGCGACCCAGAAGAAGATAATGTCGAAGCCGGTAACCAATACGCTAGTCGGGTAGAAGGTATCGAGTTCAGGTGTCTTATCGGGCCAGCCTAGGGTTGAAAACGGCCATAAGGCGGATGAGAACCACGTGTCTAATACGTCTTCATCCTGCGATAATACGACGTTATCTGCCAGCTGATGTTTTTCGCGAACTTCGGCTTCATTGCGGCCAACATACACGGCGCCGCTTTCATCGTACCAAGCGGGGATTCTATGGCCCCACCAAATTTGGCGTGAAATACACCAGTCTTGGATATCGTTCATCCAGTTGTAATAGGTCTTGTCCCAGTTCTCGGGGACAAACTTAATTTTTCCACTTTTAACCGCTTCAATAGCCGGTTCTGCGAGGGGTTTGGCTTTGACGAACCATTGGTCGGTTAATAAGGGTTCGATAATAACGCCAGAACGGTCACCGCGAGGAATCATCAAGGTATGGTCGTCTACTTTGACCAATAGTCCTAAATCATCTAAGTCTTGGACGATTTGTTTACGCGCAGCCACACGATCCATGCCTTGATATTCTTCTGGCATTTCATCGTTAATGCTGGCATCGACGGTGAAGATGTTAATGAGCGGCATATCGTGTCGCTGGCCCACTTCGTAATCGTTAAAGTCGTGAGCTGGGGTTATTTTTACGCAGCCGGTACCAAAATCAGGGTCGACATAGTCGTCGGCAATAATGGGGATCTCACGATCACACAAAGGCAATGCCACCATTTTACCAATCAGATGTTGGTAACGTTCATCCGATGGGTGAACGGCGACACAAGCATCACCGAGCATGGTTTCGGGGCGTGTGGTAGCCACCACGAGTTGGCCACTGCCATCGGCTAATGGGTAGCGCATATGCCACATATGGCCTTGTTCTTCCTGTGAAATTACTTCTAGGTCAGATACCGCGGTGTGTAACTTAGGATCCCAGTTGACGAGGCGTTTACCGCGATAGATGAGGCCTTCTTCGTGCAGCTTTACAAATACTTCGTTAACGGCTTTCGATAAACCTTCGTCCATGGTGAAGCGTTCGCGCGACCAATCCAATGACGTACCCATGCGGCGCAGTTGTTTGGTGATGGTATTGCCGGATAATTCTTTCCAGTCCCAGATACGCTCGACAAATTCTTCACGGCCTAGGTCGTGACGGGTTTTACCTTCCGCGTTTAATTGACGTTCAACCACCATTTGGGTGGCAATGCCAGCGTGATCACTACCGGCTTGCCATAAGGTGTTATGGCCTTGCATACGGTGATAACGAGTCAGCGAATCCATGATGGTATCTTGGAAAGCATGGCCCATATGTAAACTGCCGGTGACATTGGGCGGCGGAATCATGATGCAATAGGCGCTATCGCCACCCTTTGGTTCAAAGTAGCCTTGTTCTTCCCATTGGCTATACCAGCGAGATTCTATGTCATGCGGGGCGTATGTTTTATCCATCGAGCTGCTTAACCGTTGATTTTAAAGGGCGATATTATAGCCTCCCCAGAGCAGCATTCGTGATGTCTTCGCGGTTTTTTTTACATTTTGTGGGTGTGTAGCGGGTAGCCTCGGCTTTTATAAAACTTAAATCGTTCGCGCCCCGCTTCTTTTACCGAGTTATCTTGATTCAGCAGTTCGGCGAAGCGTTCAAAGCGGGCGAAGCAATCGGGTGTTTTTGAACTCAGGTTGATGAGCACATCGTGAATGTCTAGCGGGTCGCCGCTGTGGTTAATGTACACCGGGTTGTTTTTACACTCTTCAGCGACCGCGGTGTGGGGTACAAAACTGGTCGGTGAAAACGACCACAATAGCTCGTCTAATAGCTGTGATTGCTCAGCCGACTCAGTGTGGATATACACCCGGTGCCCTTGCTTGCTCGCCTTTTGTGCGAGGCGGCAAGCAAAGATATAGCGCTGCTGATCGCTGGCATCGGCCAGCAGATAAAAATCAATACGTGTCACAGAACTACCGGTTTAATTAACAGCGATCCAAAATGAACTGGCTCAACATATGTACTGGGCGTCCGGTTGCCCCTTTATCACTGCCCGATTTCCAAGCGGTGCCGGCGATATCTAAATGCGCCCATTTGTAGTCTTCGGTAAAGCGAGAGAGGAAACACGCCGCGGTAATGGTGCCGCCCGCTGGGCCACCAATATTAGCGAGGTCGGCAAAATTACTTTTAAGTTGCGGTTGGTATTCTTCCCATAAAGGTAATTGCCACGCTTTATCGCCGGCGTTTTTGCCCGCGGCTAATAATTCGTCAGCCAACTCGTCGTTATTGGCTAATAAGCCGGTGGCGTGTTTGCCTAGAGCTACCACGCAAGCGCCGGTTAAGGTGGCAATATCGATGACGACCTCGGGTTCAAATTTCGCCGCATAGGTGAGTGCGTCACATAAAATTAAGCGGCCTTCTGCATCGGTATTTAAAATTTCGATGGTGAGCCCAGCCATGCTAGTGACGATGTCACCCGGCTTATTGGCATCGCCATCGGGTAAGTTTTCTGATGATGGTACGATGCCGACCACGTTAATCGGTAAATTCAATTCGGCGCACATTTGCATTACCCCAAACACGCTGGCACCACCGCACATATCGTATTTCATTTCGTCCATGCCAGACGAGGGTTTGATTGAGATGCCGCCGGCGTCGAAAGTTAGGCCCTTACCGATAATGACAACGGGTTTTTGTGAGGCTGGGCCGCCGCAGTGTTCCATGCTGATTAATTTAGCCGGCTGGCGTGAACCACGCGAAACCGATAATAGAGAACCCATGCCGAGTTCTTCCATCTCAGCTTCATCCAGCACAGTCACCTTTAGCGAGTCGTATTGTTTGCCAAGGGCGATAGCGCTATCGGCTAAGTAACTTGGGGTACAGATATTGCCCGGTAAGTCGGCTAGTTTCTTTGCGACCTCAATGCCATTGGCGATACTCGCTGCGGTGTTAGCGGCTTGCTCGATTTCATCGCTGCTGATGCCCGCGACGACGAGTATTTCGCAGCGTTCTAGCTGGTATGCCTCGGGCGCTGAGCTGGTGAGGGTTTGGTTATATTGGTAGAGTGCTTCTTGCGATTTGATGACCGACTGGCGGACTTTCCATTGAGGGGCTTTATTGATCACTTCAACGTTTAATAAGGCGCTGCAAACCGATTTAATCGGCAGGCTTTTCAGTGCGTTAATGCTGGCGCTGGCGGCTTTGTTGAAGTCTTGTTCGCTAGTTTTGCCTCGTTCACCGAAGCCAACCAATAAAACGCGTTCGGTTTTATGGCTCGCCGGCATTTGAATTAAGAGGGTGTTTCCGGCTTTGCCGTTGGCGTCACCGCGCTCTAATATATTGGCAATTTGGCCGTCGTTAGCTTGGTCAAACGCTTCGGTCAACGTGTCTTGCTCGCCCTCGCTGTAAACTGGCAAGATGAGACAAGGGGTGGATAGTTGATCGATTTGCCCAGATATTGAAACGAATTGCATGTGACGGCCTCTGTGATTATTAATGTAATGATTGAGTTTTTCCGTTAGGATACGACAACATAATCCTAATGGGTTTAAGAGCCTAACTATAAGCGAAATACCTCATTGATGTCTGTGTTTAAATTAAAAATTATTGACCGATTGTTCATCAGCCAACTCAGTAAAATGATGTTGGGAGTGATGACCGTGCTATCGGTTATTCTACTCAGCCAGCGACTCGTTCGTTTGTTCTCCAAAGTCACCGCCGGTGAATTGTCTATCGACGCCGTACTGTCGTTGGTGGCTTTGAATATGGGTTTGTTGCTGATTAAAATTATCCCGGTTGCGCTACTACTATCCATTTTGTTGGTATTGGGCCGTATGTACCGTGATCATGAAATCACCGCGCTGTTTTCTGCTGGCATCGGTTTTAAACAAATTTACCGTTCTATTTTTATGTTTAGCCTGCCGCTGTGTGCGTTAACGCTTTATTTGTCCTTAGTGAGTGCGCCGATGCTGATGCAAGCGGTTGAGGAGCTGAAAACTCAAGATCAAAACAAGTTAGATATTCGTGGTATTAGCGAGGGCCGCTTCAACGAATATAGTCAGGGTGATTTGGTTTTTTATGTGGAGCATATCAGCGACGATAATAAAATGCGCAATGTGTTTATCCAGAATCGTCAGCATGGAAAATTGGGTATTACTTCATCTAAACGCGGGGAAATGAGGGTCGACCCAGAAACCGGTGATCGTTTCATCATATTACAAGATGGTAACCGTTATGAAGGGGTGCCTGGACAAGCCGATTATAAGATCACTAAGTTTAAAGAGTATGGTGTGGTGGTCGCACAAAAAAGCGATATATTGGTGACGCTGGGCACTAAAGAAAAATCGACTAGCGAGCTGATGACCTTGGGCTCTCCGCGGGCGATGAGTGAGCTGCAGCGACGTTGGTCTATTCCGTTGGCGATTATTAGTTTTGCATTTTTAGCGGTGCCGATTAGTCGGGTATCCCCCCGTGCGGGCATGTATGGCAATTTATTGACCGCGATACTGGTTTATATTATTTTTGAAAACTTTATGAGTCTATCCCATTCTTGGTTGTTGAAGGGCGTGATATCGCCGTGGCTCGGTGTGTGGTGGGTTCATGTGCTGATGCTGGGTTTTGCTGCTTTAATGCTGGTCAGAATACACGGGGTGAAGTACGTTAAAACTAGGTTGTTGGGTCAATCATGAAGGTTATTAATCGATACATCGCGGTCGAAATGTTGAAAAGTACCTCGATGGCCTTATTGTTTTTGTTGTCGCTCGTATTGGTTATTACCTTTGCCGATGAACTAGACGATATGGGTGAAGGCCAATACGATTTAGTGGCTATCTTTAAGTATCTCGCCTTAATCGCCCCCAGAAATTTTTATGAATTGATGCCATCAGCCGCTTTATTGGGTGCCTTATTGACCCTCGGGGGAATGGCCAATAGTTATGAATTAACCGCGATGCGCGCGGCGGGTATTAGTCGTTGGCAGATCATCGCAGCCACCTTACGCGTTGGGGTGTTACTGATGATGGTTTCGTTAGTGGTGAGTGAATTTATTGCCCCTGTGTCGGAGCAAGCGGCGCAGATGTTGAAGTTTACCGCAAAGAATGAACAGGTTGCGCTACGCACCAAATATGGTTTTTGGACCCGTGACGGTGAGACGTATTTAAATATACGGGAAATCCTTAATTCCTCGGAGTTGAAAGAGGTCAGCATTTACGAAATGACCGACAATAACGAGCTGAAGTACGCCACCCATGCCAAGAGCGCGAGTTTTGTTGATGATAAGTGGCAGCTCTATGGGGTTCAGCAAACGAGCATCCGGGAGAATAGTGTTGAGGTGTCGGGCAGCGATTCGGCGGTACTCGATTCTTTACTCGATCCTGAGTTATTGGATGTGATTGTGGTTAAACCCGAGCGTTTATCGATTGCTGGCTTGGCGAGTTATATTGAATTCCTTGAGAGTAATGGCCAAGATGCGACGCGTTTTGTGGTGGCGATCAGCAGTAAGGTGATACGCCCCTTCGTTATTTTAGTGATGTTGCTGATAGCGATCCCGATGGTGCTTGGAGTACAGCGTGCCAGCAGCACGGGCACCCGTATTTTGCTGGGTGCGCTGATCGGTATCGGTTTTAATTTAGTCGATAAGTTGTTTGGTAATGTTGGGGTGTTATATGGATTGCACCCAGTTATTGCCGCCTCATTACCTTTCTTGTTGGCGCTGTCGGCCTCTATAGTGACTATTCGCCGAATGGGCTAGGGAAGATCTGATTAGGTCGGACTAAATTTAGGCAGAGACGAAGTTTAGGGCTATTTCTGCCACTATCAAATAATCATAACTTGCTCAGAGACGGCCTATTCTTTAGGCTTAAAATAGACTCGGCTGTTGGATGCAATATCATGCCAGCTGAGACGCTCTTTATTGAATAATATCCAGGCAAATCCTAAACCGAAAACTCCCCAGGAAAATATAGCGGTCACGAAGCGAATGGCGGCTTGCTGCCAGGAGATGCTTCGCCCGTCTGGGTTTGCGACACGAAGCTTCCAGGCCAATAAACCCAAAGTTTGCCCGCCGGTGGTCCAAAACCAGCCGTAAAATAGAAAGCTAACAAAAACGAGGTAAGCGGAGAATAACCAAGAGTTTGGTTCGAATGCGTTGTTTTGTTGGAAGGGTAATAAGGCCAAGGTCGCAACGAATAATACCGCTAGCAGTAACAATAGGTCATATACGATCACGGCTAAACGTTTAAAAAATCCTGGGGTTTGTGCAATATCTGTCATCTTAATTCATTCTGCTTAAAGTAATGCCGGCGCATTGAGCGCGGCGGTTAATTGGTTGATGCGGTTTTCAATCTGGCTACTGAGGTAAAAATTATTATTGGCCGCACGCAAGGCTTGTTCGAGCTGAATAATGGCGTCTTTGGTTGAGCCAATTGAGTGTAAGTATTCTGCGCGGTATTGAAAACCACGAACGGGGTCGTTTGTTTGCCCGTATGCGACCGATAAAAGGTCGTAAACATTGGGTTCGGCTGGATGCAGGCGTAAGTCATCATTTAAATACTGTAGCGCTTGTGTGGGTTTACCTGCGTGTAATAAAACCTTCGCGTAGAGTAAATTAACTGAACGGCTTTGTGGGAATAGTTGTTTGGCTTGTTGAAACAAAGCTAAAGCTAGTTGGGTTTTATCATCGCGGTATTCATTCAATGCCCTAGCGGTTAAATAGTGTAACTGGTGCAGGTTTTGTTGGTTAAGCGGTAGCAATAGGGAGCGTGCGCGGGTAAATTGACGGTCTTTCATCAAGGCCAGTGCTAGGCCGTAGTTGGCGGCGTCTTTGAGCTCCTGGGTGCCTTGGCTCGCTTCATTCTCCAGTGAGCCGATGAGTTCTTGTAAGGATGTTTGGCGCTGTTTGCTGATGCGCAGCTTCATTCGTATGAGTCGGAAGTTCTGTGAGTCGGCGACCTGTTTATAGGGGTACTTCTCTGCTCTTGCCGAGGTATCAGATATTCGTGAGATGGGAGCTGGGTGAGTCTTTAATATTTCAGGAACTCGTTGACCGTAATAACGTGAAGCGGTTTGTAAACGGCCAAAAAAGATCGGCATGCTGCGAGGGTCAAAACCTGCGTCTGCTAGGTTATGTACACCAACGCGGTCGGCTTCGGCTTCATGGCTGCGGGTGAAATTGATTTGCTGCTGTACTTGCCCAGCTTGTACGGCTAAGATTGCGGCGGTTCCAATGCCAGGTACGGCGACCCCTAATAAAAGAGCGGCGAGGGTGGCGGCCGCGCTCGGTAATGACATTTGGCTGGCGGTTTCTATCGCGCGTTGCAAGTGTTGCTGGGTCACGTGAGCAATCTCATGGGCGAATACCGAAGCCAGTTCGCTTTCCGATTCGGTGGCAAGAATCAGCCCTGAATTAATGCCAATATGAGCGTCGGGGCCGGCAAAGGCGTTGATTCGGTTGTCTTGAACGACAAAAAAGGTAAATTTACGGTCGGCTTGTTCGCTGGATTTTGCTAGACGATCGCCGAGCTGTTTTACATAATCATTTATTTCTTGGTCGTAATTAAGCGGTACGCTACGGCGAATGCTACGCAGAAAGGCTTTGCCCAGTTTTTTTTCTACCGCCGCCGAAATAATAATATTAGAACTGTTGCCAATATCGGGTAATTTTATTCGATTATTCGCGAGGCTGGCATTAGGCCAAGCTAAAGCCGATGCGAAAGTGATAACGGTGAATGTGGAGCTAAGCAGTACGGTAAAAAAACAGCGCATGGTATTATGAAAGCCAGTATCGTTAGAGATATCGTCTCAGTCTAATTGAGTTTATAAACAAGTTAAATGAAAATTTCAATTCAAATCAATGCCAGTCCGTATCAGCATCAGGCCGCCGATAGTGCTTGGCACTTCATTCAAGCGGCTCTTGTCGCTGGGCACCAAATTTATCGGGTGTTCTTTTACCACGATGGAATTTATAACGCCTTACGTGACTCAAGGCCCCCAGGTGATGAACGCGACATTGTTAAACGTTGGTCGGCACTACAGGCAGAACACGGTATCGACTTGGTGGTCTGTGTTTCATCGGCTCAGCGTCGGGGGCTACTGGAACAATCGGTGGCTCGTAAAGTGGGTGGTTATGAAGCGGCCTTGGCGGATGGTTTTCGCATTGCTGGTCTAGGACTGCTGATGGAGGCGATTATCGACGCCGACCGACATATTTGTTTTGGTAGCTGAGATGAAAAATATTTTTTTTATTATTGATAAACCCTTACACGGTAATATTCAAACCCAGGAGTTTATCGACATCGCGTTGATGGCGGCAGCCTTCGATCAGCGTGTACTGATGCTGTTTGAGGGGGATGGTGTGTATGCCTTGCTCCAGCAACAAACTCCAGAGGCGATTGGTTTGAAAAACTCCAGTCCGCTGTTGAAAGCCTTATCGGTATACGATATCAATGATGTGTTTGTTGAAGCCGAGTCGATGCGTGAACGCGGCCTCAGCAGTGAACAGTTTGTTATCGAGGTCAATGTCTGCCCGCGCGCCGAGTTGAAACAACAGCAGGAGACGGCTGATCAGCTGTTTAGTTTCTGATGCTTTATATTATTAATAAAAGTCATACCGATAATTTGGCCTTGAGTAAATGCCTGCAAACGGCCTCGGCGACTGACGTGGTGTTATTAATTGAGCACGCCGTGTATGCGGCGCTTGAACTCAGTCAAAGTCCCTTGACGGCGATGGCCGGTAGTGCGGTGACGGTCTACGCGCTAAGCCCCGATATGCAGGCGCGGGGCGTGCAACAAGCGGCGTGTTTAGACTTTATTCAATACGTCGATTACGCCGGTTTTGTCGAACTGGTGGCTGCGAATCAGCCGATTAGGTCGTGTTTCTAGTGTTGCCGCTGGATGTTTTAGCGCGTGATGAGTATGGTTTTCTAGCGGATAGTGGGCAGTGGAATGAAGCGGTAGCAGAAGCCTTGGCGGCGGAGGATGGTTTGCAACTAACTCCTGCGCATTGGGAAATCATTCAGTTTATGCGTGCTTATTATGCGGAATACCAGCACCAGCCGAATGCACGTTTATTTGGCCAAGCGATCAAAAAATCACTCGGTGCGGATAAAGGCGGATCCTTATATTTGTATCGTTTATTCCCCGATGGGCCGTTGAAGTATGCCAATAAATACGCCGGTTTACCGATTCCACCTTCTTGTATTTAGTGCTTGTCAGTTTCCGTTAATCGCTTTGTTTGAAACGGTGAATTTGTCGTCGTTGCTTTTTATTGGGGCGTTCTGATTGCGGTGCTGAGGCGTGCATGTCTTTATTGAGGGCGATTTGAGCTTGTCTGCGAGCGATGCTTTGTGCGTCTTCTTGATACAACAGTACGGCTTCTACCGCAGGGCGGCGCTGGGCATTTAAGCCGATGATGCAAATATCCCAGCTATAGCCGTTTTTACTGATTTGTAAGCAGTCATCCGGCTGGATTTCTTTGCTGGGTTTTACACGTTGTTGATTCAGGTGAACTTTGCCGCCACTGATCGCCTCGCTGGCTAAGCGGCGAGTCTTATAGAACCGAGCGGCCCACAGCCATTTATCTAAGCGTAGTTTGAGCAAGGCGGGTTTTTGTTTGTGCATGACTTAGGCAAGCAAACTGTCTAGGCTACCATCGCGTTCGAAATCAAAAATTTCGCTGCAATCTCCGATATGTTGTTCATTATTAAAGATCTGTGGAACGGTGTTGCGTCGGCTCTTCTGCATCATTTCGGCTCTTTTTTGCGGATCATTATCCACCGCAATTTCTTCGAAGTTAATGCTTTTACTGTTTAATAAGCGCTTTGCCTGCACACAATATGGGCAGTAAGCGGTGGTGTAGATGGTGATATTGGACATGCGGTAAATGACTGAAAATGATGGGAAAGTATCATTATAAAAGAATGCTGTGATGGATGGTTCGTTTTTTACTAGCGTGCTCTTGATGTTTTCAGTAGTATGTCTAACGACTGTTTAGCAAAAAACTAAGGGGGGTTCAGGGAATGAAACGATTAACAACGAGTTTGGTGGGCTTTGGGATGCTGTTGTCTGGCGCTGTTTATGCGGCCGCGGATGTTGAGGCAGGGCGAATTAAGGGGCAGACCTGTTTGGGCTGTCATGGGGTCGCTAATTATAATAATGTTTACCCAACCTATCACGTGCCTAAATTAGCGGGGCAGCACGCAGGATATTTAGTGACGGCGATGAAAGCTTATAAAGAGGGGTTACGCTCACATTCAACGATGTATGGCAATGTTGTCGACCTGTCCGAACAAGATATGCAAGATATCGCGGCATATTTTGCACAAGACGCCCAGTAACGGTTTAGATAGTTTAGGAGAAAGGATATGAAACAGTTCATTAAGCTAGTATTAGCGATTAGTGTTGTTATGGGATCCGCCAATGTTATTGCTGCTGATGTGGCAAAGGGCAAGGAAAAGTCAGTTGCTTGTGCGGCTTGTCACGGGGTCGATGGCAATAGTAGTAGCCCGATGTTTCCAAAAATTGCGGGGCAACACGCTGATTATATGATTCATGCTTTACAGGGGTATAAATCGGCGAAGCGAAAAAATCCGATGATGCAGGCAACCGTCGGAGCCTTGAGTGATGAGGATATCATTAACTTAGCGGCTTATTTTTCTGCCCAAGAGGGTTTGCAAACCTTACGTCGGTGAAGCCGGCTGGTTTTAAATATTATTTTATAACGCGCATCTGAGGCGCGTTTTTTATGCCACAGGATTAATGTTGTCGGTGTTATGGTAATCATCTGTTTTATCGCTAGATGCTGGAGTAAGTCTTGTTTAAGGAGTATTGATGAGCCAACAAATCAGCCGAAAAATTAAAAAAAATGAGCAAGGACAAGTGCTGGAAGAGTGTGAATATGTAGCGGGGAAGATGCACGGTAAACGTATTATTTGGCACCCGACGGGGCCGAAGGTTTCTGCAACAGATTTTGTTCATGGGCTGATGTCTGGTCAGCACGTATCCTGGTATTTAGATGGTACGGTGGCACTCACGGCGAGTGTTGATAATGGGGAGTATCACGGTTTACTCGTCAGCTTTTGGCCGAATGGTGAAAAAAGAGAACAAGGAATGTTTGTACAGGGTGAGCGTGCTGGGGTATTCAGCTCTTGGTCTGAAACTGGCGAGTTGTTAGCGGAAAAAAATTACGATCATTAATTGGCTGAGAGCTAGGTTTGACCGATAAAAAAGGCTTCGCCTTGCGGTGCAGCATAAAAAACGCTAACCTTGCGGTGCAGCATAAATAATCGAATGTTAATTTTAGAGGTAACAGAATGGATAGCAGGAACCCGCAAGAGTTGTTCGAAGACATGGCTAAACAAGGTCATAGCATGTTTCAAGATTTTTCTTTTCATGAATCGCAGGAAATGATGTCGCAGTTTGGCAATTCATGGAACACGATTATGACTCGGGCTATGGAGAGTCCTGATGAATGGGTTAAAACCCTGTCGGGTTTTTATCAAGATCAATTTGAGTTATGGCTCAATATGTTTAACCCTGCTGCGGACTCAAACGTGCAAGCTGTGCGTGGTGATCGTCGGTTCGTCGGCAGTGAATGGGAAGAAAGCCCAGTGCATAATTATTTAAAACAATCCTATTTATTGTCCAGTCGCTGGTTAACCGGGATGGTCAATGACTCCACCCTCGATGATGCCACCAAGAAAAAGTGTGACTTCTACACCCGCCAGTTTATTGATGCGATGTCGCCTGCTAATTTTGCCGCGACTAATCCCGAGGTGTTGAAAGAAACGATGGAAACGCAAGGGCAGAATTTGCTTGCGGGTCTTGAAAATCTAATGAACGATATGGAGAAAGGCAGCATCAGTATGACCGATGAGTCGGCTTTTACCCTAGGTGAGAACCTAGCGACGACACCCGGTTCGGTGGTTTTTGAGAATAGGCTGATTCAATTGGTTCACTTTGCGCCGATGAGTCAGCAAGTGAATGAGCGGCCGATATTGATCGTTCCGCCGTGCATCAATAAATATTATATCCTCGATTTATCGGAGGATAATTCATATGTTCGTTATTGTTTAGAACAAGGCAACGACGTATATATTATTTCCTGGAAAAATCCCGACCAAACCTTGGGTGATGTTACTTGGGATGAGTATATTACCGAGGGGATTCTACCGGCTACGGATGCGGTTAAAGCCATCTCTTCTGCGAGTAAAATCAATGCGGTTGCTTGGTGTATCGGTGGCACCATGCTCGCAACGGCGATGTCTGTATTGGCCTCTAAGCGTAAAAAACCGTTTGCCAGCGTGACCTTTTTTACGACCCTATTGGACTTTTCTGATCCGGGTGAGTTGGGTGTGTTTATCGATGAATCACAAGTCAAACAACACGAACATAAATTGGCTGAAGGCGGGGTGATGCCGGGCAAACAAATGGCGACTACCTTCGCTATGTTGCGTGCGAACGACCTAATCTGGAGTTATGTGGTTAATAATTATTTGAAGGGAAAAACGCCGCCACCCTTTGATATTTTGTATTGGAACGGCGATTCGACCAATATGACGGCGGCGATGTATACCTGGTATTTGCGTAATATGTACTTGGAAAATAACTTGGTCACCCCCGGTGCGGTCGAGCTTTGTGGGGTCAAAATTGATTTAAGAAAAATTGATTGCCCAGTCTACTTCTTGTCCGCGATTGAGGATCATATTGCACCGTGGAAAACTACCTTTACCGGTACAGAGTTGGTGTCTGGCAAGGTCGAATTTGTCCTAACCGGCAGTGGTCATGTGGCGGGCGTTGTTAACCCCGCGAGTAAAAATAGACGTAATTATTGGAAAGACGGTGAGTTAGCCAAAGGTGCAGAACATTGGTTAGACACCGCAACCGATATGCCGGGCAGCTGGTGGACACACTGGGATGCTTGGTTAAAAGAGCAAGGTGGTAAACAGATCGATGCACCGAAGGCCTTGGGTAACGCGGAGTATCCCGAATTAGAAGCAGCCCCTGGCTCATTTGTGATGGAGAAATCGGTATAGCCATCGTGTAATAAAACGACCGAAAGCCAGTGATTTGTGTCACTGGCTTTTTTTATGCTTAAAATAGGTGGTTTATTGATTTATAGACGAAGGCTATTATGGAATCACCTTGTAGAAGAATGTGTACACTGAATGACGATGATCTATGTTTAGGTTGTGGGCGTTTATTACACGAAATTACCGCGTGGACATCGTATAACGCGCAGCAGCGTGCGGTTGTATCTGAGGAGTGTAAACGGCGTTTAATGGATTTGGCTAACGAGAACTCGACGCTCGTTGGGGGTAAGCTGGAGGATGCTGATAAATAGCTTATTTATTGCTAATGGCTATTGTCTACAGAGCTGATCGGGGTACACTAAATTTAACGGACAAGGATGGGGTTAAGGGATGAATTCTGAAAAGATCGTATTTAGTTTTTTTATTGTATTGGCATTAACGCTAAATTTTGGTTTTTTTATGGGGGATATCGATGATTTTACCCATCATAATATCTATGAATTATTTGTCGCGATTGTGGTTAACCTCATTGCGATGGGGCTAAAGCTGGGTGACCGCACACAAGTTGGCGCGGTGTTGTTATCAACCAGTTTGGTGGCTAATTTACAACTCTTAGCCGCGGCGATGATCTGGGCTTATGTGACCCAAATTTCAGCCAGTGGTCTGAGCGCCGATAATGCCTCGGTGATTATTTCTTTGTCGGGCGGTGCGCTGATTGCTAACGTGATCTCGGTGGTGATGCTGGTGTCAGAAACTTTAATGTCGCGCCGCTAATTTCAGTATGTCTGACTCATCTCTAGGTCGGGTCTCATTTATTGTTTTACGCCATATGCGCATGCCTATTGTGGTGTTTGTTTGTGTGTATGCCATTTGCATTATCGGTATGGTTCTGGCTCCAGGTTTGCCGGATGCGGATGGTCAAACCACCTATATGTCGTTCTTTCATGCGTATTATTTTTTAGCTTATACCGCGACCACCACGGGGTTTGGTGAGTTGCCTACGCCATTTAGTAATGCACAAAGGGTCTGGGCGGTTGTCTGTTTGTATACCAGCGTGATTACTTGGTTATATGTGGTCGGCAAAATAATTTCTTTATTACGTAACCCCCATCTACAGCTCGCGTTTGCGGAAGAGTCCTTTATTCGTTCGGTGGCTAGAAAAACGAATGATTATTACTTGGTGTGTGGTTTTGGTGATACCGGTAGTTTGTTATTGAGGGGCTTGACCGATGCAGGTTTGTCGGCGGTGGTGATAGAGCTAGATGACGAGCGAATGAAGGCGCTTGATTTGCGAGACTACCCAACACGGGTGCTGGGTTTGTGTGCGGATGCCAGTGAACCCCGTTATTTAATAGCGGCCGGTATCGAAAGTGATAAATGCATCGGTGTGTTAATTCTGTCAAATAATGAAGAGGCTAATTTAAAGGTGGCTGTTTCCGCCAGAATACTCCGTCCCGATTTGAAGGTGATCTGCCGCTCAACCTCGGTGGAAAATGAGAGTGAAATATTGGGTTTGGGAGGGGATATTCACGTGGTGGATCCGTTTCGAGTTTTTGCCTCTTATATGGCAATGTTAATCTACAACCCGACCATACAAACTTTAAATGAGTGGTTGTCGGGTGCGCCTGGCGCTCGCCTAGATAGGAATATTTGTCCGTTGAAGGGCGGTAAATGGATCTTATGCGGGCACGGTCGAATGGGCAGTGTGGTGTATCAAAAGCTATCGAAAAAGGGTATCGATATCACGGCAGTAGATCCCTTGGTGGAAACCATTGAGGGCATTAGCGAGCACGCCGTGTTGGGGCGGGCCAATATGGCTAATTTAAAAAAAGCGGGTCTGGAAGAATGTGTCGGGCTGATTGCGGGGACTGATAACGATACCTTTAACTTAAGTATGATCCAGCAAGTCGGTCGTTTTTCACCCTCCTTGTTTACCATTGTTCGGCAAAATAAACACAGCAATGAGGTGCTGTTTAAAAGGACTACGGTGGACTTTATTTTACAGCCGAGTTTAGTGATCGCGAGAATGGTGTTGTTTATGTTAACGGCACCTTTATTACGCCAGTTTTTTAAGCATTTACTCGGTTTGTACGAAAATTCGCCAACGGAATTGGCCGATTTAACGAATCGTTTGGCGCTTAATATTGGTGGTGATGCGCCGGTATTAAAAACCTATACGCTTAACCCCCAGCAAGCGCCGGCGGTCTGTTTGGCGCTAGCGCAGCAAGGCTCGGTCAGTTTGGCGCTAGCGCAGCAAGGCTCGGTCAGTTTGGCCGATATTTACCGAGCACCCCATGCGCGGGATCAATTTCTTAATGTGGTGCCGATGGTGCATCGACGTGGCGAAGAAGTGACGGTGTTGCCGCCTAATGAGCTGTTATTAGAGGTCGGCGATGAAGTGTTATTTTGTATTAAGCCGGCGGTGAAAATACTGTTGGAGGCTAACTTGGCCAATGAACATACCCTAGGGTATTTATTAACCGGGGTTGAACCGGCGAGAAGTCACTTTTTCAGGTGGTGGCAAACAAGGTCCGGCTGATTTTGATTTAGTTGTTTAGCCAGCGTTGAATGGCCGATATATCGGTCTGGTTCATCAGCGCCGGTGCATGGCCAGTATTGGGGATGTTGATTAAATCAGCGCAAGGGCCGGTGGTGGTCATTTTATCTGCGGTGGCCTGGCTGAGCAGTGCCGAGTTTTCGCCGCGTATCAATAAGGTGGGTTGCTGGATCGCTTGCCATAAGGGCCATAAATTAACGTCCTCACCGGCGCTGGTTTTAAAGGCTTGGCGAATGCCGGGGTCATACAATAGACCGACCTTACCATCGTTGAGTATTCGGTGACTATGGGTGGTTATCTGCTGCCATTGCTGGTCGCTGAGCTGACCCATGCCGGCGTGGGTAAGTCTAAGATAGCCCTCCAGTTGCTGTAGGTCATCAAAGACCTCCTGTTTGCCGACGTAGCTGGCGATAAAAGACATAGCGTCCTGTGAAATAAACGGCCCGACGTCATTAAGGATTAGCCGTTTGATGGGCGAGTTTGGCATCGCGGCGAGGATAATGCCCTGTAAGCCCCCCATCGAGGTGCCTAACCAATCGACCTGCGCGGCCCCGCTGTAGGCGATGACCATTAAGGCGTCAATGCTGTACTGCTGGTAGTTGTAATCATCTTTATTGCTGAGCCAGTCGCTTTTACCACGGCCAGGGAAATCATAACTGATGACTCGGTACTGATCCGCGAGCATGGTCGCTAGGGTATCGAAGTCGTGTTTATTGCGGGTGAGACCGTGTGAGCAAATGAGTACCCGCGGGTTAGCTTTATCACCCCATTCGCTAAACGATATGTTATGGATACCGGTGCTGGAAATGCTTCTAAGGTATTGAGTTGTCATAATAATTAAGGTGATTTAGTGGGTGTATGTATCTATAATGTCGACCTTAGATTTAAGCATAACCTAAATAAAGGAAATACATATGAGTGAAGTAAAAGAAGTTGTTGTATTAAGTGCCGTAAGAACGGCCATCGGTGATTTTGGTGGCAGTTTGAAATCTGTAGAACCAAGTCAATTGGCAGCAATTACACTCAAAGAAAGTGTGGCAAGAGCCGGCGTTGAGCCAGCCGATGTTGGCATGGTGGTCATGGGAACCGTATTACCTGCTGAAAAAAGATCTGCTTACACTGCGCGTGTTGCACAATTGGAAGCAGGTATTCCCTGCGAAACATCATGCATTACCGTTAACCGCCTATGTGGTAGTGGTATGCAAGCGATTGTTAATGCCGCACAAGGCATCATGTTAGGTGATCACGATATCGCGATTGCTGCCGGTGTAGAATCAATGAGCAATACTTTTTATGCCTTACCGGCTGCTCGTTGGGGACAAAAAATGGGTGATGGTCAAATCATCGATCTGATGACTGCCGGCCTAACCGATCCATTTGGTGCTGGTCACATGGGCATGACTGCTGAAAATCTAGCAGATAAATACAATGTGTCTCGTGAAGACCAAGACGCTTTAGCATTCACTAGCCATTCAAATGCTGCACGTGCGCAAGAAGAAGGCCGTTTTGATACTCAAATTGTACCGGTTGAAATTAAAACCCGTAAAGGCGTCACCGTATTTGATAAAGATGAACACGTACGCGCGGATATTTCATTAGAAAAACTAGCGTCTATGCGTCCTGCTTTCAAAAAAGACGGTAGCGTGACAGCGGCAAATGCTTCTGGCTTGAACGATGCTTCATCGGCTTTGGTATTGATGGAAAAATCTGCTGCTGAAGCGAAAGGCTTGAAGCCGATGGCACGTTTGGTTGCTTACTCTCACGCGGGTGTTGAGCCATCAATTATGGGCATTGGCCCTGTTCCTGCTGTACACAAAATTTTGGCAGACACCGGTTTAAGCATCGATGATATCGACGTGTTTGAAGTGAACGAAGCGTTTGCGGCTCAAGCATTAAGTGTGTGTCGTGAACTTAAACTTCCGATGGATAAAGTGAATGTTAACGGCAGTGGTATTTCTTTGGGTCACCCGATTGGTGCCTCTGCGAATATCATCGTGGTTAAAGCACTGCACGAATTAGAAAGAATCAAAGGTCAATACGCATTAGCTACTTTATGTATTGGTGGTGGCCAAGGTATTGCGACTATTTGGGAAAGAATGTAAATTTCATTCTCGAATAAAAAAACGGGCCTAGTGCCCGTTTTTTTATGCCTATAGGATTAGTGTGTTATTAACGTGAGCGCTTGAGTTCCTTCGGTAGGGAGAAGGTTACTCGCTCTTGGGTGCCTGAATTTTCGGTGACAGTTTTTCCGCCCCATTGCTGTAACTGCTCGATGACTCGTTTCACTAGTTCCTCGGGAGCCGATGCGCCGGCTGTCACGCCGATGTTTTCAATGCCATCGAGCCATGCCCGGTCAATATCATCGGCACCGTCGATAAGGTAGGCGGTTTTGCCCAGCTTTTGGGCAATTTCACGTAAGCGATTAGAGTTAGAACTGTTGACCGAGCCGACCACCAGCACTAAATCAGCCAGTTGAGCCAGTTTTTTCACCGCATCTTGGCGGTTTTGTGTGGCATAACAGATATCACTCTTTTTGGGCCCTGCAATATCGGGGAATTTCTGGCGTAGCGCATCAATAATAGACTCGGTATCATCCATCGATAAGGTAGTTTGGGTCACGTAAGAGAGGCCATGTGGCTCGCTTAACTCGAGTTTAGCAACGTCCTCGGGTGATTCCACCAATAGAATCCTTGAAGATTCATTTTGTTGTTGATAACGGCCCATCGTGCCTTCAACTTCGGGGTGGCCCTTGTGACCGATTAATATCACGCAATGGGCTTTTTTGGCGTGGCTAATGACTTCCAAATGTACCTTGGTGACGAGTGGGCAGGTGGCATCAAAAATATTCAATTTCCTACGTTTTGCCTCGTCTTCCACTGCTTTGGATACGCCGTGAGCGCTGAAGATTACAGTGGAGTCATCGGGTATTTCATCGAGTTCTTCGACGAAAATAGCACCACTTTTTTTAAGACTCTCCACCACAAAGCGGTTATGTACCACTTCGTGGCGTACATAGATAGGAGCGCCTAATAGCTCTAGGGCACGTTCGACAATTTCGATGGCGCGGTCAACACCGGCGCAGAAACCACGGGGATTGGCTAAGAATATTTGCATTTAGGATTCACGGATCTCTGGTTTACGTCGGTTTTTATCCCAGAGTACTTCGGACTGACCGCCTTGGCGGGCCAATACTCGGCATAAGACGAATAATAAGTCGGATAAACGGTTGAGGTACTTGATCACCGGCGGGTTGATGGCTTCTTCGTGGGCGAGGCTAACACTCAGGCGTTCGGCGCGACGACAAACGGTTCGTGCAACATGACAGCTTGCTGCGGCGAGATTGCCGCCGGGTAAAATAAATTCTTTTAACGCCGGTAAGGTCTCGTTATGTTCGTCGAGGATACGTTCAAGGGTTTCAATATTCGATTCATTTATCGCGCTGTAGCCGGGGATACAGAGCTCGCTACCCAAATCAAATAAATCGTGTTGAATATCGAGCAGTTGATTGGCAATCAGTTCGTCCACACCGAATGCGATAACCAAACCAATTTGGCTGTTTAACTCATCGACCGTGCCGTATGCGTCAACGCGTAATGAGTCTTTTTCCACGCGGCTGCCATCACCTAAGCCGGTGCTGCCAGAATCGCCGGTACGGGTGTATATTTTTGATAAACGGTGTCCCATGGCTTAAACGATCGCTGTTTTAGACAATACGATGCCATCTTCATCGGCGTATAAATAATCACCGGGGTGAAAAGTAGCACCGGCAAAACTGACGTCTATGTTTTTGTCTCCCCAGCCCTTTTTAATGCTTTTAAGTGGGTTGGTTTGAATCGCACGCACGCCAATGGGCATCTCGTTAATATCGGCTGAGTCACGAATGCAGCCGTATACGACAACACCTTGCCAGCCATTTTTATAACCCATCTCTGCCAGCATATCGCCGAGTAGAGCGCAGCGCAAAGAACCGCCACCATCGATGACGAGTACGTCGTTATCGACCTTTTCCGACAGCATTTCTCGAACCAATACATTATCTTCGAAGATTTTAACGGTTTGAATTGTTCCACTAAACCGTTTATGGCCACCAAAGGATTGAAACATTGGGCTGACAATTTGTAAGTTGTCAGAAAAGTCGTCACATAAATCGGCAGTTTTAAAAGTCATGGGGGAATATATTGATGAGTTATTTTGAGCTTTCATTATAAACCAGTTTTTTTTAGCCGGTAGGGTGACTTTGGCTTGATTGCTTGGGGGACAAACGGTATGTTTAATTAATAATAAAAAGGGAGTTATCATTGATGTTATTTCGATTAACCAGCCTGATGTTGCTGGTGTTTTTAAGCGGTTGTGTGCTGACCGAAAATACGCGCCACAGCGCGCTTCAGTTACCGGCCTTAGAGTTACAAGGCAGTAGTTCAAAGAGTGTCGCGATAGCGGTGTTAGATCAGCGACCTTATATCGTATCGGGTGAAAAGCCGGCAAAATATATTGGCCAATTTGAGTTGTCTATGGGCGGGCCTTATGACGCATTCACCGCGTCTAAACAGGCCATGACAAATGAGTTTGTCGATAAAATGCCGCAACTACTGGGGCAGAAATTTTCGCAGTTAAAAACAATTTATCTCGAGGCGGGGCTGAGCAAGCAAGCGGCGGTTGAAAAGCTGTTAGCAACCGGCGCTGAAAAAGTCGTACTGATTAGCTTAAAAGAATGGAAAAGTCATACTTCGATAGACACCTCGTTGTGGTTTGATGCGCAGCTCGAAGCGTTTAATACGGAAAAACAGTTACTCTCCTATAAGCGTACCCAAGGGCACGATACCTTCGGTGGGGCGGCCATTGCTGGGCCGGTCACTAACGCTAAAAGAACCTTGCCGCACGCTTTTAGGCAAAAAATGCAGGCGCTATTCAGTGACCCGATGGTAATGGCTTCGTTAACCTCTGAGCAGGCCGTACCGATTGCTCAACGGGCCGTGGATGATAGTTCGGCGCCGGTTGTGGAATCTAATGAACCGAAAGCTTGCACGGTTGAACTGATTTTATACTGGAAAAATGCCGGTATGCCGGATCAAGAGATATTGAGTAAGTGTCATAGCGTAAAGCAGCCTTAAGCTTACTCGTGGTTTGTCCAAATACCAGACCTTCGGTCGCTGTGTGAACGGCGATCGGAGACTTCTTCAAAACGTACGTTTTCGCGGCGGTCGTTGTGTTGACGCCGTTGCGAAGCTGGTTTTCTTTTTTCAGTTAGGCCGCTGTGTTTGCATTGGCAGTTCTCCTGAGTGCAGTTTTGTAACGGCAGGCTGGGAACGCTATTAATGGGGAATTGTTTGTTTTGTAGTGCGGACACGGCGGAGCAGCACGCTGTTTTATTGAGTGGGCTAATCTTGAGACCCCAGTACTTGCCCGAAGTAATGATGGCTTGTAGGCGTTGCTGTTGAGAGAGCGGGGCTCTTGTTGGGTGTGCGTGGTTCGACTTGCTCGAGTTTTTGTTACGCTGATAAAAGTAAAACAGTATCGCGCTGGCCAGCAGTAGAGAAATTAACATCGTAAGCATGAGATCCACCCTCGTTAGTTAATACCTGATTGATTATAGTTTTTTTTAGCGCTAAATCCAGACTTAACAACTATCTTATGAGTATGATGAAGATAATTCGTATTAGCCTGTTGCTCGCTATTTTGCTGTTCAGCGCTTTTTATAGCAAGCTGCAGCGTTTACAAAGTACCTCCTGGGTCGAACCCTTGCCGGTGGCTATTTACCCGATCAATGCGGATGGGCGCGACGCTACGGCAAATTATATTAATGCCTTGGCTGAGAGTGATTTTAAATCACTGGCTAACTTCTTTAATAAGCAGTGGACTCATTATAGTGAGTTAGATTTTGAACCAGTCCGCATTCAATTGATGCCGGCGCTTACGGTTAAACCGCCCCAGCCACCAAGCAGCGATGGTTTATTGAAAACGGTATTTTGGAGCTTGCGTTTACGCTATTGGGCCTACCTGAATTCACAGGCTGCGGATAAGGCGACGGTTAATATTTTTATCCAATACCAGCAGTTAGATCCAGATAGGCGTTTGGCGCATTCATTAGGTTTACAAAAGGGCTTAATTGGGCTGGTGAATGCTTATGCTGATAAGCGTTACCAAGAAACCAATAATGTTGTTATCGCGCATGAATTATTGCATACCGTTGGGGCCTCGGATAAATATGACTTAAGTACTGGGCAACCGATATACCCTGAAGGTTTCGCGATTCCATCGAAGCAATATCAACAGAACAAGGCGGAGCTTATGGCGGCAAGAATTCCGCTCAGCGCCACCGAGTCTGAGATGCCGATCTCCTTGCGTTATTGTGTGATCGGTGAGCAAACGGCCGCTGAGGTTGGTTGGGTAGAAACAAATAAATGATTGTTTTTAATGCAGGTAATGCGTGTAGTAGAATAAGTAAATACCGTTTAATTATAAGGAGGTCGAGATGTTTTTTTGCGAGTTGAATCATACGCAGTGTAAGTCTTATCTAATCGCAGATTTAGCGGCCGGTGTCGCGGCAATCGTTGACCCAGTAGAAAGTAAAGTAGATCGATATTTAGCGCTATTGGCTTACCACCAGCTACGTTTGGAATTTGTTGCCGATACCCATACCCATGCCGATCACCGTTCGGCTTGTTCGGTGATTAAACGTTTAACCGCTTGTCGGGTATTGATGCATGAGGTTTCGCCGCAACCTAGTGTTGATGGGCGCTTAATGGATGGACAGTTATTTCAATTGGGCGATATTCCGATCAAAGTGCTGCATACCCCAGGGCATACTCCTGACAGTGTTAGTTTTTATGTGAATAACGATCGGGTTTTAACCGGTGATGTGTTGTTGATTAAAGGTACTGGGCGTACCGATTTTGCTGGTGGTGATTCTGCTGATCAATATGACTCGATCCAACAAAAAATATTCAGCTTGCCCGCTGATACTTTAGTATTTCCAGGGCACGATTATCGGGGGAATACCGAGTCTACGGTGGGGGAAGAGCAGGCAGAAAACCCACGTTTGGCAGGGAAAACACGTGAGCAGTATATCGACATCATGGCGAATTTAAATTTGCCATTGCCGGAGAAAATTCAAGAAGTGTTACAAATTAATCAAAGTGAAATCGATGATGACCGGATTAAGTTTCCATTATTGGCGGAACTGAATGAGGTGTTGCAAATGGAACCGGAGACGGTTAAATGCCGGGTGGGTACGGAGTCCCTTATTATTGACGTGCGAGAACACTCCGAGCGGCATGGTGAATTGGGTTATATCAAGGGCAGTCGCTTGATTCCTCTGGCCGAGATCCCACAAGCCTTAGACTCTTTAGAGCAGGACCGAGATAATGAAATTATTTTAGTCTGTCGTTCGGGCGCGCGTAGTACCACGGCGGCGGCTATTTTAAAGGGTCTAGGGTTTGATCGAGTAAAAAATATGAAAGGTGGAATGCTGGCGTGGAACAAGGAAGGTTTCGAGGTGCAGCGTTAGGTTTTCTAGCGGGTATTGTGGACATAAAAAAACCCGCTGATCAGCGGGTTTTTTTAGATGAGCAGTATTTATGCTGCTTGCACAGGAATGGCGTTTTTAGTTTCTTTAACACCATTATTGTCATCGAGATAGATTAAGCGTGGTTTGAAGATTGCTAGCTCGGCTTCGTCATATTCGGAATAGGCACAAATAATTAAAATATCGCCTGCAGTTGCGCGGCGAGCAGCGGCGCCATTAACAGAAATAATGCCGGTGTTGCTTTCGGCACGAATCGCGTACGTAGTGAAACGTTCGCCATTATTTACATTATAAATGTCAATTTGTTGATATTCACGGATACCTGAAAGGTCGAGCAAGCTGCCATCGATTGCACAAGAGCCTTCGTAGTGAAGTTCACTGTGAGTAACAGTGGCCCGGTGTAACTTTGTTTGTAACATGGTTGAACGCATAATTCTTCTGTATATTTTTTTAGTAATAAACTTAGCGGGTAATTATGCCTGAACTTAATCTTGGCATCAACAAATAAGTGATAATCTGCATAATGCCATTGTAATCAATAGGATATAACCTAATGGGTGTTAGTTAAAGCTAACGGGAGGCGCTTTATCAGCGGCGCCGCCGTTTTCACCAGCAATATCTCGTGCGGCTAACCTAGACTTCTCGTTAAGTTCTGCTAAGGGTGGTTTAGCTGATTCGTCGAGGCTAGATCCATCGTCTGGGGTAATAAGGTGTAGGGTTTGGGTGGGGAATGCCATATCGACCTGTTGTGCTTTGGCGAGCCTTAGAATGTCTAATAAGAAACGTTGCCGCTCGCGTAGCTCGGTGGCCCAATCTGGGGTTTCCCAAAAAACATACACCAGTACGTCTAAAGAGGAGGCACCGAGTGAATTTAAGTACACATGGTAATAGTCTTTGCGCATATAAGGGTGCAGGCGAATTAACTCCCTAACGCCCTCGCAGAAGGCTTCAATTTTATCGGCTGGGGTGTCGTAGGTGAGAGAGACATTGCATTTTAAGCGGCGGTACCGACGCTGCCCCATATTATCGACCTTGGCGGTAATGAAAATTGAGTTGGGTAAGGTGATTAATGAGTCATAAAAGGTACGGACTTTAGTGCTTCGCAAGCCGACTTCTTCGACGCTACCTTCGATATCGTTCACCACAATCCAGTCACCAGTATGGAAGGTTCTATCTAAAATAACGGTGATTGAACCAAATAAATTTTGCACCACGTCTTTTGCCGCTAGAGCAAAGGCTAAACCGCCTAGGCCTAAACTGGCGAGCAAGCTGGAAACGTTTAAATTAAGGTTCGAAGCTATAAAGGTAATGCCTACCACGGTGACAAAGACCTTGAGGGTTTTCCTAATTAAAGGAACTAATACATCATCGACCTTGGTTTCGGTTTGAGCGGCTTTGTCACGAAGGAATAAGGTGACCAAATCGACGAGGCGGTAGGCACTCCAAATACCCGCCATGCCGACCAATACCTTGACCGCAACCAATAAGATAATCATCGCTTGATCGGGCAAGGCAAGTAGATTCAAGCCCGCCCACCAAATGCTCGCCATCATCAAAATCGCGAGTGGGCGTAATAAATCGTCGGGGGTGTCTTTTAAGGCAGTGATGGCGGTTCTAGCACGAAACCGTCGAACACTGAGCTGCAGTGAAAATGAACAGAGTTTATCGGCAATAATACCGAGTGCGATGATGATTAAAATCCCTAACCATTTCCAGTTTTCCAGCAAAAAGGAACGTTTACGAAAAGGTTCGGCTAATTGCTGGCGAAATTGGATATGCCAAGGGGTGTACTGAGCGCTGGAATCTTCGGTTTTTAGGCTTTTCTTAGCGGATAATTCATCGATAATCGCCGGTAAGCTGGCCAGTGTCTGCCGACTAAATAACCAGCGCCCATCGTTTTGTTGTTGGATAGCGATACGGCCGTTATCGTAGTGGGCGAATAGGTAAGTGACTCCAGTTTTTCTCGCAGGCACCTCGTGCAGATTAACGATCTTGGTTTTATCGATTGCTTCGAGTAATGTCCAGGCCAGATCTCGTGCCTTCTCATCTCGAATCAGTGGGTTAATGGCCGAGACATCAAGCGTTGCTATTGCGTCGTTAATACGCGTTGCATCGCCCCGCTTAATGTCATTCATGCTATGCAAGAAGCGGCTAAAGGTCTCTCTAGGAGAGCTTAAGCCCTTCAGGTTTAGCGCTGCTAGGCTAGAGTTGTCAGCGACGGCGGCTGGCCTGCTGTCAGCGGCGAATGAAAACCCAAGCTGGGTCATTAGCAGTAGGCAAAGCAGGAGTTTTTTCATCAGGAATCAGCCTCTAAGTGCAGATAAGGTGTAGGTTATCGATGAGTCGGGTGTCACCGTTAAAGGCCGCCACTAAAATGATGAACTGTTGGTCATCGGGTGTAGGGGCTGTCAGTTTCAATGGATCCATAATGTGTAGGTAATCGACCCTAAAACCTAGTTTGTTGAGCTGGGAGCAGGCGTTTTCTTGCAGCGCAAGGTAGTTGCGAGCACCGTCACTTAAAGCCTGTTCAATGTCTTTTAAACAGGTGTATAAAGCCGGTGCTAATTGGCGTTGCTCGGTCGATAGGTAACCATTGCGTGAACTCATCGCCAAACCATCCGCCTCACGCACGATCGGTTCACCGATGATCTTAATCGGAATGTTTAAATCGATCACCATCCGCCGAATCACCGCTAACTGTTGCCAGTCCTTCTCACCAAATACCGCAACATCGGCGCGGCTCATATTAAATAACTTGCTGACGATGGTGGTGACCCCGTCAAAATGGCCAGGGCGCGAGGCACCGCATAACACCGTGGTGATGCCCGGTACATGTACGTGGCTGCTGTGGTCGCCGCCGAGCGGATAGATTTCATCCACCGTTGGGACGAATAAAATATCGGTGTCGAGGGCTTCCAACTTATCAATATCTTGTTGAAAGGTTCTTGGGTAGCTGTCTAAGTCTTCATTCGCGCCAAACTGAGTGGGGTTGACGAATAAACTCACCATCACCACGTCGGCGTGTTGTTGCGCCGTTTTCACGAGTTGCAAATGACCTTGGTGTAAATTGCCCATCGTGGGTACGAGGCCAAGGCTGCGCCCGGCTAGCCGGTGTTCGGCCAGAGTTGTTTGTAACTGCTGAATACTCCGAATAACTAACATTATTTAAACGTGTGCTCGGCGGCAGGGAATTGTTGTTTCTTAACCGCGTCGACATAGGCGCTTACTGCGTTAGCCACGCTACCGGCTTCGAGCATAAAGTTCTTGCTGAACTTTGGCCGCATACCGGCGGTAATATCGAGCATGTCATAACACACCAACACTTGGCCGTCGCAATCAACCCCAGCGCCAATGCCAATGACTGGGATATTCACCGCCTCGCTGATGCGTTTGCCTAAGGAGGCTGGAACGCACTCAACGACCACCGCGCTAGCGCCGGCTTGTTCTAGGCATTTCGCGTCTTCGATGATGATCTTAGCCTGAGCTTCATCCTTACCTTGCACGCGGTAGCCGCCAATTTGGTTAACCGATTGCGGTAATAAACCTAGATGACCGCACACCGGAATGCCTTGCTCAACGATCAGCTTGACGCTATCGAGCACTTTTTGCCCGCCCTCGAGTTTCACCATGTGTGCATAACCTTGTTGCATTAAGATGCCCGCATTTTTAACGGCTTCGTTAGGTGTTGGGTAACTCATAAAGGGCAGGTCGGTCACCAATAAGGCGCGTTTTAAACCACGGGATACCAGTTTTGAATGGTAGGCCATTTCCTCAACGGTGACAGGAATAGTGCTGCTTTGCCCCTGCACCACCATGCCGAGCGAATCGCCAACGAGTACCATATCGACCCCCGCATTATCTAAAATGTGGGCGAAGCTGGCGTCATAAGCGGTGAGGCTGGTGATTTTTTCACCGCGTGTTTTCATCGCGATTAAATCGTTATTACTGAGTTGTTTATTGCTTGATTGTTGGCTCATATAAATCTCAAAAAGTTATAAATTAGCGACAAAGGTTACATCTAATCAGCGCAGTGTTATTTGACCTGAGCTGCGGTGGCATCATTACTGGACGCTTAAAGCCTTCGTGGCATTATGGTTGATCTTATAGCGAATAGCTTGCGCTTTGCCGGCTGAGGTAGGCAGGGTGGTTCTGTTGCTGCCTAAGCTGTGTTTTTGCAATGACTACGCTACTCGAATGAATTTGAAATACTTTAGCAAACAGAGGGCGGTATTTCGAGGTTTTTGGCGTTAATGATGTTTGGGCAAGGTTCCGCTAAGCGCTCAATAAGCTGGCTTGGGTTGCCTAACCCCGTGATATTTAGCTGCGGGGCAATTTCATTGAGTGGGTATAACACAAAGCTGCGTAAGGCGATACCGGGGTGGGGCAGGGTGAGCACGGGGTCGGTAGAGGTTTCACCGCTGTACAGCAATATATCGAGGTCTAGGGTGCGAGCGCCCCAGCGGCCCGTATCCCGCGTTCGGCCTTGCTCGGTTTCAATCGCTTGCAGGCGGTGGAGTAGCGGCAGTGGGCGCAGCGTGGTTCGTAGCTCCAGCACGGCGTTAACATAATGGGGTTGATCTTGCGGCCCCATTGGCGGAGTTTGATAGAGGCTGGACACGGCGCTAACCGTAGAGTCCTTGAGTTGAGTTATGGCCGCAACCGCGAGTAATATTTGCTCGCTAGGTTGGGCTAAATTACTGCCTAAGCCAATATAGACTGCCGCACTCATGTTAACTGCTAGGTGGCGTTGACTTGTTGGTCTTGTTACGCGGTTTGCCCTTGTTTTTGAATTGATTAGGGCGGGTCATTGATTTCTGCTCAGCCGACTCTAAGGTCTGAATATGGGTCCACCAGTCGGCCAGTTTTTGATCGACCTCGCCGTATTGTGCGCGTAATAACATAAAGTCATACGCCGCACGAAAACGTGGGTGTTCTAAAAAGCGTAAACAACGAACGCCCACCTGCTTGTGAAAGCGCGGCTGTAACGCCCAGACTTCACGCATCGGCGTGGTAATCCGTCGGGGAATGGCCACCCGAGATACTTGATGAGCAATCACCTCGTGTGCGGCGGCGTGTATCGCCTGTGTTTCACTGCTGAATGACGAGCGGTTTTTCTCGGTCAAGCGGCGTACCGGTTCCCATAATAGGGTGGCCAGTAAGAAATACGGGGTAATGTGTTGACCGTTGTTTAAACGACTTTCGGTATTCTGCATGGCCTGCTGAATAAGCCCCAAGGGTTGCTCTGTTTTGGCTTTCTGCAAACATAATTCTGTTTGTGGGAACAAGGCCTCAAACAAACCATAGTGGCGCAGATCGCTGAAAATTTGATTGGCTTGTTTATTTAAGAATAACTTAAGCACTTCATCGTATAAACGCGCCGATGGAATATCCTTTAATAAGGGGGCCATCTCGCGCATCGGTGCTTCGGTATCGGCCTCAATTTGGAAATTAAGCTTGGCTTTAAAACGTACCGCACGTAATAAACGAACGGGGTCTTCCTTAAAACGGGTGGCCGGTTCGCCCATAAGCTTAATGCTGCGTTGCTGATGGTCATCAATACCACCGACATAATCAATAACGGTCAGCTTTTGCGCATCTAAATATAAAGCATTAATTGTAAAGTCACGTCGCCAAGCATCTTCTTCTAAAGTGCCGTAAACATTGTCGCGTAATAAACGCCCATCCTTATGCGCATGGCTTTTATTGCTATCGTGTTTAAGGTGAGGCCCGCGAAACGTCGCCACTTCAATAATATGGCGGCCAAAATGAATATGCGCCAAACGGAAGCGGCGGCCAATCAAACGGCAATTTTTAAATAAGGCCTGAATTTCTTCCGGTTCAGCATTGGTGGAGACGTCAAAATCTTTTGGGTGCATACCCAATAATGAGTCCCTAACGCAGCCGCCCACTAGATAAGCCTGAAAGCCAGCCTTAACCAGACGTTCAGTAATTTGAATCGCGTGCCGATCGAGGCGGTCAGACGATAATCCGAGTTCACGGAGAGTGTAATGCTTAGCTTGCTTGTGTTGATGAGACAAATTGATGTATATGCTTAATAAATATGCACGAAGTGTACTAATAAATAGGTATAAATGACATGAAAAATTAAAAGATGATTTTCTTTTACCTATTTGAGAAAATCTTGATATACTACCGCACGTCTTAAGTCCCCATCGTCTAGAGGCCTAGGACACCGCCCTTTCACGGCGGTAACAGGGGTTCGAACCCCCTTGGGGACGCCATATAAAATAACCACTTACAGTAATGTGAGTGGTTTTTTTATGCCTGTTAATAATGTGGGGGTGTCATTTCTGGCTGACAGGTAAAAGATAAGGTTGAGTGCTAGCCCCAATATTAATGGGGCTTAAATTAAAAGGAAATGTCTCAAATGGCGCTGTATTAAGGAGTACGGGCATAAAGTAAACAGTCGACAACCTCTGTTTCTAATCGAACTCCATTACGATTGTAGTGAAGATATTTTCTAGTTTTTAGCTGCCGCTAGGCGTTCATTTCTTTTGCTTGCCCAAAAGAAACAGAACCAAAGAAAAAGGCACCCTAATCGCAAGAATTTGTTTGTTTTCGGGCGTGCGCGAACTCGCTATGCTCAAACAACGCGCACACTGATCCTAAAATAAACAGATTCTTAAGCGCGATAAAGGGGCGCACTGCCAGCCAATAGAATTGATGGGGGAGGTGAAAGTAGAGCATCCAACGCGGAATACTAGTAGTACCACTCTGAAGAGATTCCTTAAATCATGTTTTTTTGAACGCATTAGTTAGTAATGGCATGTCTTCACTGCCATACCCGTATAGAATGATTCGACAAACAATGTCAGTTTCAGAGCCGTTATTTGAAGTGAAGAATTTATCGTATTTATCAATAACATCCTGTTTGTTTAACCCTCCAATACCACAACCAAGCAGGGGTAAAACAAGGGAGACTTGTTTTTTATTATGTAGTTTTACGTATTCAATAAGAACCCTTTCGATGTTGGTTAAAGCAAGATCAATAGTCGATAGTGTTGGGTTTTTTTTCATAAAGTGAACGCCTTTATTGGAGTCTACTGTTGCAACATGCAATGCATGTTTAAAATTGTCAGCACCTCCTGAACTTGAGGGGACTGCATCACCTTTTTTTAATAAATAACCAGAGCTATGTATTTCAGTCAGTAGTTCATTCATTTCTATTTGTAATTTGTGCCCACAATGTCTAAAAAAAGACATTGAAATACCACTACCTAAAACAAGACGTGTATTACTGGCATTAACTATAAAATCTACATTTTGTTCAAGGACCAAGTTTCCTTGCTTTATTTCTACGAGATACTTAATACGCACACCTGTAATTATTGAAGTGAATTTTCTTTATTTTTTAAATATAAGACTTTACAAATTCTTAATAAAAAACAGAACCCTCTTACCTTTATGGGGTGCTGAAGTTTTTTGGTGCTTTGAATGCATAACGCTGCCATAAAAGGCGTGGTCTTACGAGTACCCGGTACCCATAGGGAGCGTTTTTGTATTTAAGGGGGCCAATGACCCTCCATAAAGTTGTGATCATAATTTAATGGTTTATATGTACTTGGGAAGCCTTTCGGAAAATTAAGTTTCGGTTTATATGCAATGTGAAATTGTTTCTCAAGCTCTTTAATAAACTTCTTGCCCTTGGTGTTTGCGTTGATTATAAGAAGCCCATAATTTGATATTTCAGGTAATACCTCTACATAGCTCTCATATTTACCAGTTTTATAACCTAGCATTTTTACTGCACGTTTCAAAAATGTATTCATTCCATATTTTGGTGACATTCCAAAGTGCCCGCCAATTCTATGAGCGAAGTGACTGGAGCTGCACATACCTACATAAATACATTCATTGTTGTCGTTAAAGTACATATAAACACCATGCCTAAGCGCTTTATTAATTGTTTCATTTAGCAATAAATCATAGAGCAATACTTCCGATAGTGGCTTTTTGAAAGCAGTATCTACAAGTGCTAAAACTGATGGTATTGATTGACCTTCGAAGTCATCCACATTTAATTTAAAACTCATATTTAAATTCCCACAGGCTTATATTATTTTAGGTGAAACTAGAGGGGCTTTTCCGTGTTGTGCAAAAATGTAGCGAAGCGGAATGCACAAAAGAGCGTAGCTAAAAGTTGTCCGGTTGACATGCTTGTCCGGCCTTTTTTAAGTGATTAGGTTTTGATTTGTATTTCAATACATGATGAATCAATGCCTAATGTTTTGGCTATGCCCTCTTTAGCCTCATTTATAGTAAGAGGCTTAATATCAGATATAGTATTGGTTTCCTTAGTTGGAAATTCAAGCCATTCGAGTGACGTGATGTCAAATTTGTGTTCACTTTGGAAAGAGTTTATGTCTGTATAAGTGACAGGGTTTCTATTGCCTACCCATGCATTAGGGATGTTAAATTCTGCATATTGAGAAAGCTGAATTAATGACCTCTTTCCGTTAGGTGAGGCACCAATATTGGATATTTTCCCAATAAGAAAAGCAGAGTCTTGCTTAATGTCGGTATTTCCTGGAAAGCGCTCTCGAAGGGTATTGCTTTTCGTTGCGATGACGTAAGAACATTTGTCTAATCGCTTTCTACTTGCATTCCAGTGGCCACACCCCCCCTCGTCGATCATAGTCTCAAGTGTTTTACTAGTAAAAACCATTACGACATCCATAATATACCCTTTGTTTATCTTTAATTATGGGGGGGGTATTATACATAAACTCAAGATAATAACCGTATAAGTTTATAATAATATTATGTGCGACTTATGCTTTGTTGCAGAGGAGGGCTCTAATGCCTGCATAACTTACCAAAAATACAAAGCGAAGCGGCGTATTTTTGGTCAATGTTGATGCGATTGTTAGGCATTTAAAGCTTTACTCTTTAGCTTGATGTCATACTTAGCAAGCCAGCGCCCTACAGCAACTCTAACTGGTACTTGCAGAATGATACCTGCGATAAAATTTTGACCCATATTATCAAATTGAAGCGCTAAGCTAGTTAACTTAACCATTACAAAGATAGCGACAATACATGCCAATAAAATTATTGCTGTTATCTTCCAGCCATATCGCCATATCCAAATTGGGGCGCCGTAATAGAAAAATGTGGCAAAAAGAAAGCCGATAAAGTATGAAGGTCTAGCTTCTTTAGAAATATCAGTTCTTCGCCATGCTAGAAACCAGGGCCGAGCAAAAAACAATAAATAAATAATTGCAGTAACACCTGCTTGAAGAAGTAATAGCCCTATCATCGGCCAGTTCTGCGTACAATACCCAAGATTGTTAAACCCAGCGCGCCAATCATTGCGCCCTTTACGGGACCAAGAAAGGGTATGAAAAATGAAGTCAGACCGCCGAGAATTCCGCCAGTTAAAGCATCTACAAGAGTAGTTTTAATCTTATTCATTACTGACCTTCATTTATCTATGCCTAACAGTGTTAATTAGGGGAAGCCTCTGTCCTGATATTAATTGTATATAGCTGGGTGGTACTTCCATGTATTACGATATTAACAGACCAAACATGGATAACCGTGTTTGATGTACGTTTAAAAGCAAACAGAGCTAGGAAAAGGGCTTTTTTCTAGTTTAAACGGAACGTTACTTTTAAACTTAAGTACGGCTCAAAAATGGCTGCCGGATACCGGATACCGGATAAAGAATCCCCTCTATTTAATGGTCCCTCAACACCAGCATCGGTGGTTTATTGACCGCGGATCTCACACCCCATAAGCCAGCTAGCATGACGCATATTGCGCTTAATAGCGGCACAACAAGGCTCAGCAATATATTAAAGTGAAAATCTAAGTGCAACACGTAGTTATATAGAGCAAACAATATTAGTTGGTACATAAATACCGCAATGAATCCTGACATTAGGCCGATCATGGAGAATTCTACTAGATGGGCTCGCCTTAATAATTGCCGGTTAGCGCCCAAGGTTCGCATCAACGCGCCGTCAGCAATTCGCTGGTCTAAGGTGGAATAAATAGCCGAAAACAGTACGCTGAACCCCGCCAATAGAGCGAAGTATAAAAGGTAATTAATGGCGGCGGTTAGTTGCCCGAGAATCATTTTTATTTGTTTTAACATCGCATCCACTTCCAATACGGTCATCGCTGGAAATTGCCGGACTAAATCATTCAGTAATTTTTTACGCTCGTCGGCTAAGTAAAAACTGGTGATATAGGTAGTGGGGTAGCCTACTAATGTTTTTTCAGAAAACAGCATATAAAAGTTGGGTTGCATGGTGTCCCACTGCACACTGCGTATATGGCTCACCCGGACTTGAATTTGCTCGCTGCCAATGCTGAATGTTAGCTGGTCGCCGAGTGTTACTTTTAAGCTGTTGGCTAATTTGCTTTCAATCGATACTTCGCCCTTTTTTGCCGATCCCCATTGCCCTGCGAGGGTTTTATTAGCGGCCGGCAAGTGGTTGCCCCAAGTTAAGCTTAGGTCACGGTGTGTGGCGCGTTCGCCTTGTGAATCTTTACTAACCACTTGCTGCACGGCGGTGCCGTTTATTTCTACTAAGCGGCCACGCACGATGGGGTAGAAATTGGCGGCTGGAACTTGTTGTTGCTGTAGCTGTTGTGAAAAACTGTCGACTTGGTTGGGGAATATATTAATGGCAAAGTAGTTCGGCGCTTGAGCGGGTAATTGTTGTTGCCAGTCACTCAGTAAATCGTTTCTAACGCTAAAGCTCAGTAGCATCGCCAACAGGGTAATGCTGAATGCCAGAATTTGTGTCACGCTGGCTTTCGGTTCGCGTAATACGTTTTGTAAACCTAAACGCCAACTCAGCCCAAGCCGAGGTAATAGGCGGCGAGATTGCAGCAATATCGCGTATAACAGCGCCGCAGCCAGCACCAGCGCCAGCAGACCACCGCCGATAATCGATAACATTAATTTTAAGTCTTGGGTATATTGGAAAATTAACCCAGCTATTAACAGGACGGCTAAGCCATAGACCAACCCAGCGCTGTTGTTTAGCGGTGCTAATTCGCGGCGTAACACACGCAACGGCGAGACCCGTTTTAGGCGTAATAAGGGGGGTAATGAAAAACCTAATAAAATAGCAAAGCCGGTTAAAAACCCTAACAGCACCGCGATTAAGCTAGGTTGCGATACGGTTGCTGGTAATAGGCTACGTAATAGGTGAAACAGCACCTCTTGGCTAGCCCAACCTAATAACAGGCCGACCGAGCACGCCAACAGCCCCAAGATTAAAAATTGGTATAGGAAAATAAACAAAATATCGTGTTGTTGGCAGCCCAAGCAACGCAATACCGCGGTTGAGTTAAAATGCCGTTCGCTGTATCGGCGGCTGGACATCGCAATGGCCACGCCGGCAATCAAGATAACCAATATGCTCGATAAACCTAAATAGCGTTCTGCCCGTGATAAGGCATTGCCTATTTCGGGACGGTCATCGTGTACATCCATTAATCGCTGGGAGACAACTAATAGTGGTTTTACCCAGCCATTAAAACGTTTAACGGCTGCGGCATCACCGCTAAATTGAAAGAAGTAGTGCACATGACTGCCCGGTTGCAAGACATTCGTCGCAGGTAAGTCGATATTACTCATCATCACACGCGGCGATAAACTATAAATATCGCCGCGTTTATCGGGTTCGTAACTAATGATCTGGGTGAGTCGTAAGGCTTTTTCACCCACCGTTATTGAATCACCGATGCTCAGTTTTAGGGCGGATAAGACCCGTTTGTCGACCCAGACCGAGCCAGCAACCGGCCCTTGCTGCTGCACGCGTTCTTGTGCATCAGGATTGGCCATGGTTGATAGGTGTCCGCGCAGGGGGTAAGCCTCGCTGACGGCTTTTAGCCCGACCAATAATAACTCATCATTTTCGATTAGCACGGTTGACAGTTCGGCCGTTGTTGCCTGTTTTAGCCCCATCTGGGTGGATTTATCAAGCCAAGCCTGAGGAACCTGCGCGGAACTGCTGATGACCAAATCGGCGGCTAAAAATTCTGCGGCTTGCAGGTTCATGGTGCGGTGTAAACGATCGGCAAATAAACTAATCGCGGTGGAACTGGTGACCGCAATGATTAAAGCCAAGGTCAAAAGGGTGAGTTCCCCGTGCCGAGCATCACGGCTTAAAAAACGTAATGCTAAACTTAGCCGCTTCATACAAGCCTGCCTGCATCAATGTGTACACTACGCTGGCAGCGCGATGCTAACGCGGTATCGTGGGTTACTAAGACCAAGGTGGTGTTTTGTTCTTGGTTTAGTTCAAAGAGTAGTTCGATAATTTGCTCGCCAGTTTTACTGTCTAAATTTCCCGTTGGTTCATCGGCAAATAAAATAGCGGGTTGGCTGACGAAGGCGCGCGCCAGTGCGACACGCTGTTGTTCACCGCCCGATAGTTTCATCGGGGTGTGATCTAAACGATGGCCGAGGCCAACGCGTTGCAGTAAGGCGATGGCGGTTTTTGTGGCGTGTTTATCACCGCGTAACTCCAGCGGCAAGGCCACGTTTTCAAGTGCAGTGAAATAGGGCATGAGTTGAAAGGATTGGAATACAAAACCCACTAGCTTATTTCTAACCTCGGCACGGCCGTCTTCATCTAAGGCGGTTAGTTCTTCACCGTTGAGTTTTATACTGCCGCTCGTTGGGCTATCCAAGCCCGCGAGCAAACCCAGTAAGGTCGATTTACCCGAGCCAGATGCACCCACAATCGCTATACTTTCCCCAGGGTTAATTGTTAAATTAACGGCGGATAGAATGGTTAAATCACCGTCTGCGACCGTGACCGTTTTTTCCAAGTTTTTGGTTTCAATAATAGGGCGACTGTTTTTCGACATGATCAGATTTTATTTATTATTAATCGTATTATTTTCTTCAGCGTCTTTCGCTAAAACCATCGTGGTGCTGGGTGATAGTCTCAGCGCCGGTTACGGTATGCCGATGGAAAAAGGCTGGGTTAGCTTATTACAACAAACACTGCACGAACAAAACAGCCCTTATCGATTAATTAACAAAAGCATCAGTGGCGACACGACAGCGGGCGGGCTGGGCCGAATAGACAAGGCCTTGGAGCAATACACCCCCGAGATTGTGATTGTCGAACTGGGCGCAAACGACGGTTTACGCGGCATGCCACCGATCTTAATCAAGAAAAACCTGGCTGAACTGATCAGGCGAATACGCAAAACAGGCGCACGTGTGTTATTGCTCAGCATGCGCATTCCGCCGAATTATGGCAAACGCTATACCGAGATGTTCTACCAGAATTACCCCGACCTAGCCGAAGAAACGGGGGTGGCTTTGGTGCCCTTTATTTTGCAAGATATTGCCCTAGCGCAAGAGATGATGCAGCAAGACGGTTTACACCCGAATGAAAAAGCGCAGCCGATTATTGCGGGTAAGGTTTGGCAGCAGTTGCGGCCTCTGCTAATAGCTGGCCCGATAAGACCCTAATACAGGGTTAAGCTGGCGACTGAACCCATTCACCTTGTTGCTGCTTTTATAGGGTCTTTATTAGGGTTTATTTACCCAGCCGAAACGTCTGCCCAGCTTGATAAATAGGCTGTAAGGGGCTATGGTCTGTGCGAAATTATAATTAAGACATTGATAGAACAGCACAAAAACACCTGTGGTTTTTCAATGAAAGCCCAGTCTGATCAATTATTTTGTTGAACCCGTTGGCTTGCCGGCGGTGGTTCGGTACACAGGGGATATGAGCGCTAAGCGGGCTGGATTGCTTTTGAGCGTCTCTTTGCGGTGTTTTTTCTGAGGAGCGTTGATTGCTCGTACTGGCCGCCTCGTAAACAAGGACTCATGGAAGAATTTAAGCTTATGAAAAAAGTAATACGGCTGCTGGGCCTGCTGATGCTCGGTTTTGCCAGTTCCTCGTTCTCGGCAGATAAGCTAGAAAACGTTTCTTTATTATTGGACTGGAAGTTTCAATACGAGTTTGCTGGTTTTATTATGGCAAAGGAAAAAGGCTTTTATCGCGAACAGGGCTTAGACGTTGAGATTATAGAGTACGAGGAGGACAGCGATATTGTTGAGAGTGTCTTGTCACAACAACACAATTACGGGATGTATAACTCGAGCCTCAGCATTAAGGATGGCAAGCTACAGCCAACCATTTTAATGGCGACCTATTTTCAGCAGTCACCATTAGCGCTTGTCACGGCTAAAGATATTAAGCGGCCCAAAGACATTATTGGTCGAACAATAATGTTATCGAATCAGCAGCGGAAATACAGCGCATTGGCGCTGTTATTGGATCATTTCTATATCAACGATAAGAATACGAAGATGGTGCCGCATTCATTTAATATCGATGCGTTTGTGTCGCAGGATGTTGATGTGATGAGTGTATTCAAAACGAATGAGCTCTATGAGTTAGATAAACGCGGGGTTGAGTACAATATAATTGACCCGTCCGACTATGGTTTTGCAACATCAGCGGTTAATTTATTTTCTTCCTTTACGGAAGTCTCTAATCACCCGGAAAGAGCGCAGAAGTTTGTTAGTGCATCCAATCAAGGTTGGGCTTATGCCGTCGCTCATACGGAAGAAACTATTCGGCTTATTCATCAGCACTATGCCCCGCAAAAAAGTTTAGAAGCACTGCGCTTTGAGGCGAAGATCAGTCAACAAATGATGTTGCTTGACTTCTTTCAAGTAGGAGAAGTCAATGCTGACCTGAGCCAGCGGATGTTAAAACAACTTAAGTTTAGTCACCTCATTAATGAAAATGAAACCCTCGGCAGCTTCTTGCTTGACGATGTGCTGAATGAGGCATCAAAAAATACCGATTTTAGCCCACAACAAAAGGATTACCTGTACCGTAAAAAAGAAATCAAGATGTGTGTTGATCCGGACTGGATGCCGTTTGAAAAAATTAAAGCGGGTGCTCATATTGGTATCGTCAACGATGTCATCAATGGCTTTAGGAAGCAATTGCCTATTCCGATTAAATTGGTGCCAACCCGTCATTGGCAAGAATCACTGCTTTTTGCTAAAAGCAGACGCTGCGATATGTTTTCACTGGCGGCGGCAACACCGAGTCGGTCGGTGTACATGGATTTTACTCAACCCTATTTAAGCTCGCATATCGTGCTGGCAACAAAAATGGATACGCCATTCATCGGTGATATCAAAGAGGTTCGACAGCGCAAAATGGGCGTGGTTAAGGGGTATGCTATTGCCGAGCAGCTTGAACGACAAGTCCCCGGGATAAACTTGCTTGAGGTTAGCTCTATGCAGGAGGGGCTGGCTCGGGTAGACAGCGGTGAATTATTTGGCTATATCGGTAACCTAATGGGTATCGCTAACGCGATTCAACATGATTTCACTGGGGCGTTAAAGGTTTCAGCGCGGCTGGAAGGTAAGTTGCAACTTGGCATCGCTACTCGTAATGACGAACCTTTGTTAAATGAGGTGTTTAATAGACTGATTAGTAATATTGATGAGGCTCAATTACAAGGAATTTATAATAAGTGGGTGGTTGTTAAGCATGATTCTCTCGTAGACTACTCATTGGTTTGGAAGTTGATAGCGGTTTTACTGTTCATCACGCTGGCATATCTACTGCATTATTTGAAGCTATCAAAGCTCAACCAGTTGTTGTTGATGCAGTCAACAACCGACAAATTAACCGGGCTTAACAATAGAGCGAAGGCCGATTTAATTTTAGCGCAGAATAAATATGACGTTGATCGTTATAAAACTAAGGTATCCATTATTTTATTAGATATCGATTACTTTAAACGCGTTAATGACAACCATGGGCATATTATTGGTGACGATGTGTTGCTGGAGTTTGCGCAAGTTTTGCAAAACAATGTTCGGGTTAACGATTTTGTTTGTCGCTGGGGAGGGGAGGAGTTTATGGTCATCTGCCCTAATATCCAGCTTGGCGAGGCTCAGGAGTTGGCCAATAAATTACTGACAAAAATCCGCAATCACCGTTTTCAGCATATTGACAGGATGACCGCCAGCGCGGGTATCAGCCAATTTAGCAGGCAGTCGAGTATTCAAGTCAGCTTGCAACATGCGGATGCGGCTCTTTACCGTGCGAAGGATAGTGGCCGAGACCAGACAGTGGTTTATCGCAACGACGAGGCTTAATGTTTTATTCGAATAGGGCCCTATAGCTGAGGTTTGTCCTTTAACTCGTTAGGGTTCGAAAAATGAGGCTATGTGTTCATCCAGACCAGCCCCCGTTCTTTCTTTATATCCATTCGTTAAACCACTAGCGTCTGAAGAGTTTTAACCTAGCAATCGATTGCTATTGTGGGTGCGTGCTATATTGGTCGTTTTTTGAAGGGATTCTGCGTGAATAAGCTTGTATCGTCTGTTTGGTTTTTGCTGGTGTCGTTGGTGGTTATTTGGGGTTTGACCTGGCCCATTATGAAAATCGGCCTGACTTGGATAGACCCCTTATGGTTTACCGTGACCCGCTTATTGATAGCCTTGGTTTCATTAGTGACCTTGTTATTGTTTTTAGGCCGTTTTAAGTTACCGCATAAGCAGGATTACCCCATCGTGTTTGGCGTTGGGGTACTGCAGTTTGCTTGTTTAACCAGTTTGGTTAACCTCGGCTTGGCCGAAGTTAGCGCTGGGCGGGCGGCGTTATTGTCTTATACCACGCCGTTATGGGTGACCCCAGGGGCGTATTTTTTACTGAAGGAGCAGGTGTCGGCTAAAACCCTGCTGGGTGTCGGTGTGGGCGTGTGTGGCTTGCTGGTGTTGTTTAACCCCTTCGGTTTTGACTGGTCAGACGCCGCGGTATTAAAAGGTAATGGTTTATTATTGCTGGCGGCCTTGTGTTGGGCCATCTCTATTTTGCAGGTGAGAAAACATCAGTGGAAGGGCAGTGCCTTGGAGCTCGCGCCTTGGCAAATGTGTGTCGGCCTTTCGATTGTGATCCCTATTGCTTACTTCTTTGAAACACGTGCCACCGTATGGAATACGGAGTTGCTGATGATTCTAGTGTATTGCGGCGTGTTAACCACCGCGTTTGGCCAATGGGCGGCTATTCGGGTGGCGCAAATTTTACCAGCGGTCACGGTGTCGTTAAGCTTTTTAACCATTCCCTTGGCGGGTATTATGTTTTCGGCGCTCTGGCTGGGTGAGGAATTAACGTTAACCCTCGGTATTGGCACCGTCTTTATTGTGCTGGGTTTGTTATTGCAAATGAACTTTAAGCGGGCTTAGCTTCGATTTCGTTACTGTCGGCCTTTGTTTTAGCTTTGGGTTTGGGTTTTTTAGCGGCTTTACTGCTGGCGACGAAACGCTGTTTGAAGGCGCTTGGGCTGAGTCCGGTAATGCGTACGAAATTGCGCCGACAACTACTGACGTCTTCATAACCCACTTCAGAGGCAATCAGTTCGACGGTTTTCTGACTGCTTTCGAGTAAGTCGCAGGCCTTTTGAATTCGAATGCGTTGAATATATTCGTTTGGTTTATGCCCAGTGGCCTTGCTGAAACGGCGTAAGAAGGTGCGTTCGGTTAAATTGCTAGCGCTGGCTAATTCGCTAACTTTGAGCTGACTGGCGTAGTCGCGCTGAATGGTTTGTTGGCAGCCTAGAATCGCTTCATCGGTATGGTTCAAGCGGGGCGAGAATTGCTGATAAAAGCGTTGTTCACGTTGTCCTGTGTCAATCACCAGAATTTTGCCGAGTTGGCGCATGATGGCGTGATTGCTAAATTTAGCCACTAATTCCAAACCCAGGTCTAACCAAGACATCATCCCGGCGGCGGTAATGATATCCCCATCGTTGCAGATGATTTTATTGGGGGTGAGTTTGACGTCGGGATATAAATCGCTGAAATCATTCACTAAGCCCCAGTGGGTGGTTGCTTCGCGCTTGTCGAGCAAGCCGGTGGCCGCGATGATGAAGGAACCCGCGCAGGCCGAACATAAGATACCGCCTTGCTGGTGTTGCTGGCGTAACCAGTTTTGTAATGCGGCACTGGGTTTTAGGTAAAAATCTCCGACGATACTCGGCGGCAAGATGATGGCTTGCTGCTTAAGTTGTGTTTTTGCCAATGCATCCAGTCGTAGAATGCTCACCTCAAATCGCTGTTCCAACTCATGTTCGGCACATAATTGGTTGGCGAGGTTGAGCATTTCTTCTAAGCCGTATACGGCCGATTTTAATGCGTCGGGGTAATCTATGATCGCTATCTTCATGCTTATATTTGCTGAATTGTCGTTTTTCGCCCGTATTATGTCTATTTGACCTCTAAAATTCAAAACAAACTCACTGGATAATGGCTGTTCTAGTGAAATAAATGACTAAAGTGAGTTAATAATGCAAATTGAACAACAAATACCGCTGCTGGAAGAACTATTAACACCGTGGCAAACGGTGATAGGCGAGGACTACACAGGGTACCGTAATCATGTATATCGGATGGTGAACTATTGTTTTGCATTAAAAGACTGTGATGCCGAGGAAAAACAAAAAATCATCATTGCGGCGGCCTTCCACGATGTGGGCATTTGGATAGAACAGACCATCGATTACCTCGAACCCTCAGTGGTACCGGCGCTGGCCTATTTGCAAGAACATCAGTTGGCAAGCTGGTCCGAAGAAATTACTTTAATGATTACCGAACACCATAAAATACGCGCGGTCAATGAACCCCGTTTTCCCTTGGTCGAGTTGTTTAGGCAGGGCGATTTGCTGGATTTTTCGTGGGGGACGGTGCGTTTTGGGGTGGATAAATCGTTGATTGCCGAATTAAAAATAGCGTTTCCCAATGCGGGTTTTCATAAAGGCTTGGGGAGTAAGGCCTGGCGTTGGTTCCTCAAACACCCGTTAAATCCCGTACCGATGATGAAGTGGTAAGGTGTTAATCGACTAACCGCCAGAGGTGCCAAGCGGCAATACTGCGGTACGGCTGCCACTTTTTGGCGAGTTGTTCGCAGTCGCTAGGGCTGGGTAATGACTCTGTTTGCAGCAGCCGTTGTACCGCCTTTCTCAAGCCTAAATCACCGGTGGCAAAAATATCGAGGCGGCGTAGGCCAAACATTAAAAACATATCGGCGGTCCAAGGGCCGATGCCCTTGATCTCGCATAAATGCTGTTTAACTTGTTGGTCTGGCAGCTGCTGGAATTTCTCAAACAGTCGATTATCGTTTAGCGCAAAGCGGATCAACCGTTGAATGGTGTCGGCTTTAGCCTGTGATAACCCGGTGGCTTTTAACGCATCGGGGCAAAGCTGCTTAAAGGCTTTGGCATTGGCCTCTCCGTTAAGTAGCGCACTAACCCGTTGGCGAATGGCGGATGCCGAACGCAGTGATAATTGCTGGGAGATAACCGCGTGTACCAAGCTTTCAAACGGGGTTTTATTGAATGCTTGCGGGTCAAAACAGGGGCCGTTTTGAATGATTCGAGCGAGCGACGGGTCTAGTTCGCAGAGGTAGTGTTCGGCCTTGTTCACTTGTGCCTTGAAGTTATCCATTAATAATTAGTGGGTTTGCGGAGAGTCGGCCCGCCAAGCTTCGGCTTCAATGAAAACACGTTTAACGGTGGGGCAGCGTTGTTTAATTTGTTGGTCCATCGCGGCGATAGTTTGTTCAAGTTCTCCGGCGCTGAGTTGGTCTTTAAAATCGACATTCATCGTGACTAGAATAAACTCTGGCCCCATATGCATGGTTAATAATTCATGAATGGAATCCACCGCCTGATATTGGCTGACAATACCTCGTACTTCCTTAATGAGTTCGGGGTTTGCGCTTTCGCCAATTAACAGGCTTTTTGTTTCATAGGCGAGCCAAACCGCGGTGCCGCCTAAGATTAAACCAATAATAACCGAGGCAATGCCGTCGTATACTGGGTTGCCGCTGTAGTGGGATAGGGCGATGCCGCCGAATGCCACGAGCAGGCCGAGCATGGCGGCGGAGTCTTCGAATAAGACTACAAATATGGATGGGTCTTTGCCACGTTTTACCGCCTCGATATAACCCCATTTTCCCTTGCTACGGGTGAATTCTTGCAGGGCAAAAAACCAGGCAGCACCTTCAAACACGAGAGCGAGGCCGAGTACCACAAAGCTGAGTGTCGGGTCGCCCAGTTGGTTGGGGGCTATAATATGGTGAATACCCTGATAAATAGAGACTCCAGCACCGACGGCGAAAATCAGAATGGCTACCACGAAGCTCCAAAAGTAAATTTCCTTGCCGTGGCCGAAGGGGAACTGTTTGTCGGCGGGTTGTTGGGCTTTTTTTAAGCCGTGTAACAGTAAACCTTGATTGCCGGTATCGACTAATGAATGGATGCCTTCCGACAACATCGCGGAACTGCCCGAGTAAAAGGCGGCGATAAACTTGGTGACTGAGATGAGTGCATTACCTGCGAGAGCGGCATAAATAACTTTTTTCGACGAGGCTGACATAGGGGCGGGTTTGTTTGAGTGTAAAGGCTCAGTGTCGCTATATTCTGCTGGGCTGTAAAGTACCTTGCGGTTTGCAAGGTGTTCTCGGCGGAATAGTATGATTATTATGAACAAGGGCTCAGGTGACTGATATGGTTGAGTGGAGGACTGTGCGTTATCAAACCGGTGGTTTAATGCTGCTGGCATCGTTGCTGTTAATGCCCCCTTTATGTGGTCTGATGTTTGACTGTGGCTGTACTTGGCCTTGGGAGGGTTTGGACGGCCATTGTAATATTCACGACTCGACGGCCTTGCAGCAATGCCCGTGGTGTGTGTCTCTGTTAGCGGGTGTCGTGTCTGTTTCGCTGGCAGTGCTCTGCGGGGTGTTATTGTCGATGAGCGTCCCTGAGGCATCAATCAATGGGCGCTATGCGCTGGCGCTGGATGCGGCAAAAAAAATAAGTCTCGGTTTATTGGGATTTGTGTTTGTTGCTTTGTTCACGGGGTATTTATCAGCTTACTTTCAAGCCTATCCATACTTTATACTGCTACAAACCTGGCCATGATGGCACGGGTGGTTCTTCTTTAAATATTATTAAAAAACAAAACATAAATGGATTATTTAAAACAATGGTTTAACCGCGTGCTGGCGAACCCCGAGGCGTTGGTGTTGCTGGGGACCTTGCTGGCGGGTTTGTTCGTTATTCTCTGGGTGGGGGATGTTTTATCGCCGGTGCTCGCGAGTATTGTGATCGCCTATTTATTAGAAGGTATGGTGGTTAAAATGCAGCGGCTGGGTTTGGCTCGCAAGCTAGCGGTGATCGCCTCGTTCAGTTTATTTATGGGTTTATTGTCGTATATGGTGTTTGGTTTGGTGCCCTTATTATCGATTCAAACCGTGCAATTGGCGCAGCAATTACCGAGCATGTTAAATCAAGGCATTGATGTCTTTATGGCGCTGCCAGAAAAATACCCCGAGTTGATTTCAGAAGAACAGCTCACACTGATTTTTGGCCAACTGAGCGCGGAGGCGGTGAAGTACGGGCAAAGCCTATTATCTTTGTCGGCGACCTCGGTATTAAGCATCGTGGCGTTGATCGTTTATTTGATGTTGGTGCCGATGATGGTGTTCTTTTTTCTGATGGATAAGGTCAGCATCATTAAATGGTTTAGTTCTTATTTACCGGCCGAACGGCGCTTAACCAAAGAAGTGTGGGCAACGGTGAATCGGCAGATTGCTAATTATGTGCGCGGCAAGGTGTGGGAAATTCTCATCGTGTGGGCAGCGTGTTTTATCGCCTTTAATTTGTTGAACTTGAATTATGCGGTGCTACTGAGTTTCCTGGTGGGTTTGTCGGTATTGGTGCCTTATGTAGGCGCGACTGTGGTGACTATTCCGGTGCTGATGGTGGCCTATGTGCAGTGGCGCTGGGGCAATGAATTTATCTATTTGATGAGTGTGTTTTTCATCATCCAAGCGTTGGATGGGTATGTATTGGTGCCGCTGTTGTTTTCAGAGGTGGTTAATTTGCACCCAGTGGCGATTATTGTCGCTATTTTATTCTTTGGTGGTGTTTGGGGTTTTTGGGGCGTATTCTTCGCCATCCCGCTGGCTACTTTGGTGCAAGCGGTGATGGTGGCTTGGCCGCGAGAACAGCTCGCCTTGAGTTCCACATAAATTTAATTGAGATAGGACCCGTATGAAAACCTCTGTAGCCCTTGTTTGTGCGTCATTTTTTGTCGCTAGTAGCGTTAGCGCATTTAATTTATCCGACATTAGTGATCGTTTGTTTGCCGATAAGGCGACGGGGATAGAAGGTCAGTTGAAGGATGCCGCGTTTGAATTTAAGGTGGATTCGACACTGTTGAAAAATAAAGCGCTGCGTGAAAACACCCATATTTTGGTGTCGCGTAATCGTGGTTCGGTATTGATCGCTGGGCAGGCGCGTACTCAGGCGTTAAAAGATCAGGTGCAGGCCTTGGTGTTAGATACGGCGAACCTACAATGGATGGAGGGCGATGTGAATAATGTTGAACCTTCAAATGCGCAGGTTTGCGGTAAAAAAGCGGCTAAAAGTGCAGCAAATGAGCGCCGACGTTTCAACCTAAAAACCGCGGAAGAGTGCAGTACGGTGAATCGTTTTTATAACGAGGTACGGCTGAGTGCGCCTATGGGTGAAATACAGCAAAGCGACGATGAGTTATTGCGTGCGACGATTTTAAATAAATTATTGCATGCTGAAATTATTGATAAGGCTGACACCATTAAAATCGTGGTATCCGATAAACACGTGTATTTATTGGGTGATGTACTCGCGCCCGAGACGGCGAAAAAAGCCAGTGAATTTGTCGAGAAAATGCCCGAGGTGGCGAAGGTGATACCGCTGTTTAGATTTTAAAGATTGAGCGCTGAAGGCTCGAACGAGCCTTCAGCGCCTAACTTCCTATAAGGCGTTAACGGCCTCTAATACTTCAGCGATATGAATTTTCACCTTCACCTTGCGCCATTCCTTAATTAACACACCCTCGGTGTTAATTAAAAAAGTACTGCGTTCGATACCCATATGTTCTTTGCCATATAATTTTTTCAGCTTCATTACGTCAAATTGTTTACATAATAATTCATCGGGATCACTGATCAGTTCAAACGGAAATTCGTGTTTGGCTTTGAAATTGCCGTGAACACGTAATGAATCCCGTGAGACACCAAAAATAACCGTATTGGCGGCTTCGAATTCGGCGTGGTGATCACGGAAATCTTGCCCTTCTTGGGTGCAGCCCGGCGTGTTGTCTTTAGGGTAAAAATAGATGATGACGTTTTTCCCTTGCAGGCTGGCGAGCGTCATCGCTTCATCGGCGGTGGTGCTGCAGGTGAAATCGCTAACGGCTTGGTTTAGTTCTACGGTGCTCATAAGGTATACGTCCTGTGAAAGTGGATGATTTATACGCTATTTTAGCAGACTGGTTTTTAGTTGTAGCATCGATGTATGTATAATGAGCGGCTGGTTTGCTTGTTTGAATAATGTCTTCAAATAAGCCTTATTATTTTTCGCTTAAAATTGGATTCAACTATGTTTCAAGGCAGTATTGTCGCACTCGTAACCCCTATGCACGCAGATGGCTCGTTAGACGAGGCGAACTTAGCAAAGCTGGTTGAGTTTCATATTGAGCAAGGTACCGACGCGATTGTTGCGATGGGCACCACCGGCGAGTCGGCTACCCTAGATGAACAAGAGCACTGCCAAGTGGTTCGCCAAGTAGTGAAAATGGTGGCTGGACGTGTGCCGGTTATCGCGGGCACAGGTGCTAATTCAACGACCGAGGCGATTAACCTAACGCGCAGTGCTGCCGAAGCCGGAGCTGATGCTTGTTTGTTAGTGACCCCTTATTACAATAAACCGACTCAAGAAGGTTTAGTGCAACACTATAAGGCGATTGCCGACGCGGTCGATATTCCACAAATTTTATACAATGTACCGGGCCGTACAGCCTGCGATATGTTGCCGGAAACCGTGGCAAGATTAAAAGACATTAAAAATATCGTCGGTATTAAAGACGCGACCGGTGATATGGTCGTGGGCAAGGCCTTGATTGAGCTGAGTGATGATAATTTTGCGGTTTATTCGGGTGATGATGCGAGTTCTTGTGAACTGATCCTGATGGGAGCCAAAGGCAGTATTTCGGTTACTGCGAATGTCGCGCCGGCTAAGTTACATAACATGTGTGAACAAGCCCTCGCGGGTCATAGCGACGCGGCGAAAGATATTGATAAAGACTTACAACCGTTACACCGTGACTTATTCGTAGAATCTAACCCGATTCCGGTTAAGTGGGCGGTTTGTGAATTAGGTTTAATTAATAAAGGGATTCGCCTGCCGATGACATGGTTAACGGCGGAAAGCGAAGAGACGGTTAAAGCGGCGATGGCGGCTGCACAATAAATTAATGGAAGGTAGTTGGATGAAGATGCAAGCGGTAACGATTAAATTAGGCGCGGTGGTTTTGATTTCTTTGGGTTTGAATGCCTGCAGTATGTTGCCATCGGCTGATGGGGTGTTCATCGATGAAAAAGAAAATTATAAGAAGGCGCACCAACTGCCCGAGTTGGAAATTCCGCCTGAGTTGCTGAAGGGCCAGCAGCTTAATGAGTACGACGGTGGAGTGAAAGGAGCGGTGACGACGGTCAATAATGAAAGCCCACTTAAAACAACACCGTTGAGTGATTTACAAACGACGGTCGAGCTGATTGATCAAGGGCTGAATAGTCGTTTATTGATGCGTGATAGTTTACGTAATGTTTGGCGTAAAACGCTGAGTGCTTTAGAAGCCTTGGATTACGACATTGAAGATAAGAACCGCGAAACAGCGCAGATATATTTGAATCTTGCGAAGGATACGGGTTCTGACAGCATGCTATCGGGTTTATCTTTTTGGAAGACGGTTGAAACGAGTGTTTATGTTATCGCCTTGAAACAACAAGACGATGGGGTGGAAATTAGCGTGTTAGACGAAGCGCAGCAACAGATTTCTGATGAGCTGTCTGACGAAGTATTGAGCCGTTTATTAGCTGAACTGGCGCTGTGAGGTTTGCTTCCCTGGGCAGTGGTAGCCGAGGGAATTCAACCTTGGTTGAATGCGGCGACACCTTATTGATGATTGATAATGGTTTTTCTACGAAAGAAACCGATAAACGATTAGAAAGGCTGGCGGTGACTGGGCATGATATTGACGCCATTTTAGTCACCCATGAACATAGTGATCACGTGGCAGGGGTTGCGCGTTATTCGAGACGTTACGATATTCCTGTATGGGCTAGCCACGGCACTAGCACGATGATAAAAAAGCTGGATGCGGTGCAGTGTTTTAATAGTCAGCAAGCCTTTAGTTTGGGTGATATTGAAATAGAACCTATTTTGGTTCCACATGATGCTCGTGAGCCGACCCAGTTTGTTTTTAGCTCAAATAATATTAAATTGGGTGTGATGACCGACGTCGGTTCCATTACCCCGCATATGGTTGATGCCTTAAATGGTTGTGTCGGTTTATTGCTGGAATGTAATTACGACCATGAGATGCTGGTCAACGGGGTGTATCCCGCTTCACTGAAACGTCGAGTGCTCGGCGATTGGGGGCACTTGGATAACCAGCAAGCGGTTGAGCTTTTGCAGCAATTAGATCTGAGTCGTTTACAGCATTTAGCGTTGGCGCATATCAGCGAAAAGAATAATAGCGCTGATATTGTGTTAAACAGCGTGAGTCAAGCCCTGCAGTGTGATCGGGCTTGGCCAAAAATCATCGACCAACAAGAAGGTTTAGCTTGGTGTGTATTGAGCTAAGTTAAACCTTCGATTGTAATGATTGGCCTGATTAGGCAACGAAAATAAGTGAATAGCTCTTCTATTCACTATGATGAATATTTATGCCCTTAGGCATACCCATAAAACCTAAAAGTAAAGAGACTCTACATGCTTGAACTAACTGGAAGCAGCGCATTATCTGAATTTCGTCAGCAGCGTTTACTGAAAAAATTAACCCTTACTATTCCGCAAGTGAGCGCGATTAGTGCAGAGTTTATTCATTTTGCTGATGTATCGGGTAGCCTATCGGCAGCCGATTTAGCGACGTTAGAACAGGTGTTAAGTTACGGGCCTAAGCGCGAAGCGATAGAGCATAAGGGCACACGTTTATTGGTTGCGCCACGTGCGAGCACCTTATCACCGTGGTCGAGTAAGGCAACTGATATAGCTCAGCACTGTGGTTTAACACAAGTTAATCGCTTAGAGCGTGGTGTTGCTTATTATGTAGAAGGTGAGTTAAACGATGCTCAGTTAAGCCAAGTAGCCGAACTGCTTTACGATCGCATGACCGAGCGTGTGTTACGTGATGGTCAGCAGCCAGACGACATGTTTGTACAGGCTGAGCCTGCAGGTTTAGCATCAGTTGATATTTTATCCGCGGGACGCCAAGCCTTGGTTGATGCAAACCAAGCGATGGGTTTAGCCTTATCGGGCGATGAAATTGATTATTTGGTGGAAAATTTTACTGCCTTGGGTCGTAATCCGAATGATATTGAATTGATGATGTTTGCCCAAGCAAACTCTGAACATTGCCGTCACAAAATCTTCAATGCCGATTGGCAAATAGACGGTGAGCAACAGCAAGAAAGCTTGTTCGGCATGATCAAAAATACCGCGGCAAAAAGCCCCAAGGGTATTATTTCTAAGTACAGCGATAACGCAGCAGTGGCAGAAGGCAGTGATGCGGATGTCGCCATTCGTCATCCAGAAAGCCGTGCGTATCACTTTGTGGAAGAACACGTACCGTATTTAATGAAGGTTGAAACGCATAATCACCCAACCGCTATTTCGCCTTACCCCGGCGCGGCAACCGGTTCGGGTGGTGAAATTCGTGATGAGGGCGCAACCGGTCGTGGTTCTCGTACCAAAGCGGGCTTAACGGGTTTTACCGTGTCGCATTTGAATATTCCGGGTTATCAGCAACCTTGGGAACAAAGCATTGGTAAACCTGAGCGTATTGCATCGGCCTTGGATATTATGCTCGAAGGTCCATTAGGTGGCGCGGCGTTTAATAATGAATTTGGCCGGCCTAATTTAACGGGCTACTTCCGTACTTTTGAACAAAATGTACCGGGTTCAAACGGTACTAAATCACGTGGTTACCATAAACCTATTATGTTGGCAGGCGGGGTGGGTTCAGTCCGTCCAATGCATGCGTTAAAACAAGCGATTGAACCGGGTTCACCGATTATCGTATTAGGCGGGCCGGCGATGTTGATTGGTTTAGGTGGGGGCGCAGCTTCTTCACAAACCTCATCAGAAGGTTCTGAAGATTTAGATTTTGCATCTGTTCAACGTGAAAATCCAGAAATGCAACGCCGTTGCCAAGAGGTGATTGACGCGTGTAATGCGATGGGCAACAACACGCCGGTTATTTCTATTCATGATGTGGGCGCGGGTGGTTTATCAAACGCCGTACCTGAAATTATTCACGATTGTGACCTCGGTGGACGTTTTGAACTGCGTGATATTCTATGTGCCGATAGCAGCTTATCACCGATGCAAATTTGGTGTAACGAATCACAAGAGCGTTATGTGATTGCGCTAAAAGCCGATCGCCTAGAAGAATTTAAAAAAATGTGTGAGCGTGAGCGTTGCTTATTCGCCCATATTGGCGAAGCCACTGCCGATGAACAACTGATATTGAATGACCGTTTATTTGATAACCAGCCGATTGATTTACCGATGTCTTTACTCTTTGGTAAACCACCAAAAATGGAACGTGACGTGAGCCATGTTGAAAGCAATGTACCTGCGTATGATGCAAAAGCATTCGACTTGAAACAAGCCGCTTACCAAGTCTTACGCTTTCCAGCGGTGGCAGATAAATCATTCTTAATTCATATTGGTGATCGTTCAGTCACAGGTTTAGTGGCGCGAGATCAAATGGTCGGCCCTTGGCAAATTCCCGTGGCCGATGTTGCAGTAACCGCCAGTGGTTTTAACCACTATAGCGGTGAAGCTATGTCGCTTGGCGAACGTACGCCATTGGCTATTATCGACGGGCCAGCATCTGGCCGGATGGCGATTGGCGAAGCGCTGACCAACTTAGCAGCCGCCAATATTCGCGGCTTGGACGAAGTTTGTTTATCGGCTAACTGGATGGCCGCTTGCGGCGAAGCGGGTGAAGATGCGAGTCTGTTTGATACGGTAAAAACCGTGGGTATGGAGCTTTGCCCAAGCTTAGGCTTGGCGATTCCTGTGGGTAAAGACTCGATGTCGATGAGAATGTCGTGGAAAGATGAGGGTGAAGAAAAAACCGTCAGCTCACCTTTATCACTCATTATTACCGCATTCTCTCCGGTAAAAGATGTGCGTAAAACCTTAACGCCGCAGTTAATAACAGATCAAGATTCTAGCTTAATGCTGATTGACCTAGGCGCGGGTAAAAACCGTATGGCGGGCTCTGTGTTGGCGCAAACCCAGCAAATGATGGGTGACGACGTTCCTGATTTAGACAGTGCTGACACTTTCAAAGCCTTCTTTAACAGCATTCAACAGTTGAACGAAGCTGGGCAATTATTGGCCTATCATGATCGCTCTGATGGCGGCTTATGGGCAACCGTGACCGAGATGGCCTTTGCTGGACGTTGCGGTATTGATATTGATCTATCAACAGATCTACTCAGCACATTATTTAATGAAGAGCTGGGTGCGGTTATTCAAGTTAGCCAGTCGAAAGAAACGGCTGTATTGGAAACATTAACGGCGAATGGTTTGGCTGATTATGTGTCTGTTATTGGTTCGGCGAATAATTCACAGCGGGTTATCTTGCGCGAAAAAGGTAAGGAAGTATTGAATGAAACACGTGCCGATTTGCAGCAAGCATGGTCGGAAACGTCTTACAAAATGCAGGCATTACGTGATAATGCCGATTGCGCAGCCGATGAGTTTGCACGGATCAGTAATAATGACGATACGGGTTTATTTGCCTCGTTAAGCTTTGATCAAAACGATAATATTGTTGAAGGGTTAACTGAACGTCCGAAGGTGGCTATTTTGCGTGAGCAAGGTGTTAATGGTCATGTTGAAATGGCGGTTGCCTTTGCCAAAGCAGGTTTTGAGTCGGTTGATGTTCATATGAGTGAACTAATTTCGGGCGAAAAAGACCTGTCTGCCTTTGTTGGTTTAGCGGCTTGTGGCGGCTTCTCCTACGGTGATGTATTGGGTGCGGGTGAAGGTTGGGCAAAATCAATCCTATTCAACGAGCAGGCAAGAAAAACATTCAGCGACTTCTTTAACCGACCCGATACCTTTGGTTTAGGCGTTTGTAATGGTTGCCAAATGTTATCTAACTTGCATGAGTTGATTCCGGGTGCGCAAGACTGGCCGCGTTTCGTGCGTAACGAATCAGAGCAGTTTGAAGCACGAGTGGCGATGGTTGAAATTCAAAGCTCGCCATCTATTTTATTGGCGGGTATGGAAGGTTCACAAATGCCGGTTGCCATTGCTCACGGCGAAGGGCGAACCGAATTTACTGATGGTCAAGTGAGTGGTCATATTGCACTTAGGTATATTGACCATGAAGGTGAGGTAACGGAACAGTTCCCATTCAACCCGAATGGTTCGGCGCAGGGCGTTACCGGCTTAACAAGCGATGATGGGCGTTTTACGATTATGATGCCTCACCCAGAGCGTTGTTTTAGAGCGGTACAAAACAGCTGGTCACCGGAAGATTGGTCTGAAGATGGTGCGTGGATGAGAATGTTTAGAAATGCGCGGAAGTGGGTGGGGTAATCACTGCTGGGTCAGCTTGATACTGAGTTTAAAGCCGAATAGACGTACACGTCTATTCGGCTTTTTTATAACCCGTTTAATCAGAGGTTCCTTAAGCGACGTTGATATTCTTCTTCGCTGATCTCGCCATCGGCTAAACGTTTTTTGAGCGATTGGATAATGATGTCAGGGGGCGCTGGACTTTTTTTGCCTTTTTTATTCGCCCACTTGATAGCGAGAAAAATGCCGCCAATAGCGCTGGTCCAAAATGCAAACATCGCCCATAGACCAAAGCTACCCGCCTCAAACATTATTAAATAGAGTAATCAATAACGTGACGTTCTGCTTTTATCGCCATCATAAAGGGCAGTACTTTTTGATGTTCAGGGTGAACTTGATAGGCTTTTAACCCCGCTTCATCTTTGAAGGTTGAATATAAACAAATATCCACCGAACTGGCTTCGCCGACTAAATTAATGCCTACCTCAATATCAATAATACTTGGAATAAGGCCTTTAAGCGCCTCAAGCTTGGTTTTAGCTAATTGAGCATTGTCTAGTTTTGACTTGCCTTCTGCATTGTCGTGCAGAGTCCATAAAACGATGTGTTTAACCATAATGAAATCACTGTGTTTGATTGTAAGCTGCTTATTTTACGGTGAGTATTTCGGCTTGTAAGTAGTTTTAATTAAAAAATTAACGAAGAGCTTTGCTGAAAAGCTCTCAGCCATGGCATTTCTTAAACTTCTTCCCACTCTGACACCAACACGCATCGTTACGGCCTATTTTAAGGCTGATTGGACTGACTTGGTTGTCACCCTCGGTGTAATACCATTGCTGTTGCTGAAAAACAAACTGAGAACGTTCGTGTAATTGATAGAGCTGGCCATCTTCTTCGAAGCTGGCGGTGAACTCAACCAGCCCTTCGCCGTCACCGGCTTGTCCGGATTCGGTTTGTAAAATAGTCAGTTGAAGCCAGCGGGTGTTTTGCGCGCTTTGCTGTAAGGAAGCTAGTTCATCGTCTTGTCGTTTACTGGGGTGTAAAGTGTCGAGTAGGTACTGAAAGTTTTGTAAGCTAAACGCAGTAAAGCGTGAGCGCATGAGTTGTTCGGCGCTATTTGGTTTGTCCTGTCGACTTAAAAAAGGGCCGCAGCACTGGGCAAAGGATTGAGTTGAGCCGCAGCGGCAATGGGCTTGAGTTTTATTCATAACGAATATCGGTAATCAGGTAGTTGATCTTGCCAGCAGGGGTGCTAACGTGTATTTCATCATCAAGCTTCTTCTTAAATAAGGCCTTCGCAACGGGTGAATCCATGCTGATATTATATTTTTCGTGGTCAATTTCATCGGGGCCAACAATGCGGTAAACAGTTTCATTGCCCTCATCATCTTCTAAACTAACAATCGCAGAAAAAAATACTTGTTCAGTATTGCTCGGTTTATCGCTCACTTGCTGTAAGTTGGGTAAGCGTTTTTGCAAGTAGCGAATGCGCCAGTCGATGCCACCAAGCTCCTTCTTTCTATATAGGTACTCGGCGTTTTCGGAGCGATCACCTTCAGCAGCGGCGGCTGATAAGGCAGCAACAACTTTGCGTCGTTTTAGCCATAACTGCTCCTCTTCCTGTTGTAATATGACAAAACCCTGCTGGGTTATATACGGTGATTTTGGCGGGGCAGGTGGTCTGTATCGTCCCATGTTGAGAAGGAATAAGTTCTTAGAGGAGGCTTATGATAGCGTTATTTTTCTGAGTTGAAAGTATTTACTAGAAAAAGAGGTCTACAACATAGATAACAAAGGATGAGTGAATATGTTAATTAAGAAAAAGAGCCCATTGAGCGATAATGATGTGACTCCAAGGCAGCACTATGACAATAGCCGCGCTTTAATATCGGCGTCACGTAGAAGTTTTTTAACGCGGAGTTCTACCGCGATGTTGGCCGCAGGTTTAGCGCCGTCGACCTTATGGGCGGGCGATAAAATAGCCGATTATCTAGCCAGTGAGTCGGCGCTTAAGTCTGAACTAACGCCGTATGAATATGTGACGACCTATAATAATTTTTACGAATTTGGCACCGCAAAAGGTGACCCAGTAGTTCGGGCGCATACCCTAAAAACCAAACCGTGGAGCGTCAGCATCGAAGGTGAGGTCGAGAAACCTGGGGTGTATGACTTAGAGGATATTTTAAAGCGTCAGCAATTAGAGGAGCGAATTTATCGTTTACGCTGTGTCGAAGCGTGGTCGATGGTGGTGCCGTGGATTGGCTTTCCATTGGCGAGTCTGATTAAACAATTAAAACCCACCTCGAAAGCCAAATATATTGAATTCACCACCTTATACGACCCTGAACAAATGCCGGGTCAGCGCAGTGGCAGTTTGAAATGGCCGTATGTGGAGGGCTTAAGAATGGACGAGGCGATGAACCCACTGAGCCTGATGGCGACGGGTTTATATGGCGAGATGATGCCGAAGCAAAATGGCGCGCCGCTACGTTTGGTGGTGCCGTGGAAATATGGTTTTAAAAGCATTAAATCCATTGTCAAAATCCGTTTTAGTGAAACGATGCCGGCGACTTCATGGAATCAAGCGGCTTCGGGTGAATACGGTTTTTACGCCAATGTGAATCCGCAAGTGCCACACCCGCGCTGGAGTCAGCGCCGTGAGCGAGTCATTGGAGCCTCGTTATTTAGTCCTAAGCGCAATACCGAGTTGTTTAATGGTTATGCCGACGAGGTGGCTTATCTATACAAGGGCATGAACCTTAAAACGTTTTTTTGATGATGGTGCTGGGTGGGCTGTGTTGAAATTTTCTAAATTACAGTGGTTTTGCTTGAAAACTCTGGTTTTTATAGTGTGTTTGTCGCCATTTTTGTCGATAGCTTGGGATGCCTTTAATGATTTACTGGGTGCGGATCCGATTCAGCGTTTGCACTTTCGCACCGGTGATTGGACCTTGCGTTTCTTGCTGATTAGCCTAGCCATGACACCGCTGCGAAAGGTGTTTAAATCGTCCTTGCCGATACGCTTTCGCCGTATGCTGGGTTTATTTTGTTTCTTTTATGCGAGCCTGCACTTGCTGGTCTGGCTGGTATTGGATCAATCGTTAAGCTTAGAGAATATGTTGGTTGACGTGCCCGAAAGCCCTTATATTATTTTGGGTTTGCTGGCGTATACGATGTTATTGCCCTTGGCGTTGACTTCAAATTTAGCCTCTATGCGGTTGTTGGGTCCGAACTGGCAGAGCTTGCACCGTTCGGTATATTTGATAGCGGTGCTCGGGCTTATTCACTTTTTCTGGTTAACCAAATTGGATAATACAGAACCGATTATTTATGCGCTGGTTTTAGGGGTATTATTGGCCTTTAGGTGGCCGATTATTAAACGTTTATGGCACAGACAATAAGCTCATGTTAAACCCCTTTACGGCTCCGTTGGGTTTCTCTAACCCGCATATCCAGACCTTATGGCCGAGTGCCTTTCGGCCAGGTATTAAACTGCAGCGTCAACGCGAGCGCATCGATACCGAGGATAACGACTTTTTCGACGTGGATTGGTATGGCGCTGGGCAACGCGGTGTTGTTATCTTGCTGCATGGCTTAACTGGAAGCTCTCAGTCACACTATATCCTAGGTTTACAGCGAGTGTTGGCGGATGCGGGTTACCGTGTTGCGGCCATCAACTTTCGTGGCTGTAGCGGAGAGAGCAACTTAAAGGCGGGTAGTTATCACGCCGGTTTTATCGATGATATTGATCAGTTGTACCAGTTGGTTCGGATGCGTTACCGTGACCTGCCGGTGTACAGCGTGGGTTTTTCTTTAGGCGGAAATATGATGTTGAAGTGGTTGGCTGAGAAAGCCTCTAACTTGCAAATAGAAGCGGCGATGGCTGTGTCGGTTCCTTATTGTTTGGCCAGTTGTGCCGACCGTGTTGATCAGGGGTTTTCTAAAGTTTATCGCTACCACCTCATTTCGGCGATGAAGCAGCAAATAGCCGAAAAGAAACGTTACTTCGCACAACAGGGGATAAACGATGAGTTAGCGCGGTTAAATGCACTGGGTGACTTACGTAAAGTCCGTAGCTTTTGGCAGTTTGATCATCAAGTAGTGGCGGCCTTGAACGGTTTTGATGATGTGCACGACTACTATGCACAATCTAGTTCCTTGGGCTATCTAAAGAATATTCAGCTTGATACCTTATTAATTAACGCGCTGGATGACCCGTTTATGAGCCGATCCGTATTACCTAAGGAACATGAGTTGGGCAAGAATATGCGTTTAATCAACCCTGAAAACGGTGGCCACGTGGGCTTTATGATGAAACAACAAGGCCGGTTGGCGTATTGGCTGGAATCGTTGGCGTTGTGCTTTCTAAACCAACCGCGCTGAACGGCTGAGGATTTGAGATAGCGTTATCGCTCGGTCGATCGGCGATTTGTCATGGTTCTGCCATGCAGCTGTAACGGTTCTGTAACCAAAATGTAACGTTAAGACGCCATGCTAGACCGCTAATAATATAGCTTTAAGAGTGGTATAAGTGAAAAGTGATGAGGGGTATCAGTACGTAGAAAAAGAGTTGAGCTGGCTTGCTTTTAATGAGCGTGTTTTGCAAGAGGCCGCGGATAAATCGGTGCCGATTGTAGAGCGGGTGCGATTTTTGGGTATATTTTCAAATAACCTAGATGAGTTCTTTCGTGTGCGAGTGGCAAATGTTAAGCGTAAGGTGCTGATTGAAAAGAACTTGGCCGAGGAAACGCCCAGTAAAAAGTTGTTTAGAGCCATTAAGAAAAAAGTTCTAAGGCTGCAGGAAGAGTTTGAAGTTATTTATTTTGAGGTGCTAAAAGGCTTGGCACAGCAGCATGTTTTCCTGATCAATGAAGATCAGCTGAGTGATGAACAAGGACTTTGGTTGCGCGAGTATTTTTTCAATGAATTGAAACCTTATATTGAACCGATCATTATTAATGGTCATCTTGATCTCGGTTCTTTATTAAAAGACGATACGACGTATCTGATTTGTGAAATGCTCAAAGGCAAGCAAGTCGTCAATTATGCGGCGATTGCCGTGCCGACCAATGATTCGACGAGGTTTATCGAGTTGCCACGAGAGAAAGGGAAGCGTCGGAAAAATATTATTATGTCTGATAATGCCATTCGCTATTGTTTTGACGATATATTTGCGCATTACTTCGATTATGACGAACACCATATTTCTTCGATGAAGGTGACTTGTGATGCTGATTTTGGGTTAACCGATGATATCGATCAATCCTTGTTGGAACGCATGTCTACTGGGTTAAAGCAGCGCTTGAATTCACCGCCGGTGCGAATTGTTTACGAGCGCCAAATGTCCCCTGAGGCGATTCAAATGTTGAAGGACAAACTAGGTATCACGCGGCATGACTGTATTGTTCCGGGTGGGCGTTATCATAATTTTCGCGACTTTATCAATTTCCCGAATGTCGGGCGTAAGCACTTAGAAAATCCAAAGATCTCTCCCTTGCTATCGGCTGACTTTAGCCGCTATCCAAGTGTTTTCAAGTCGATGAAGCAGCAAGATATATTACTGTTTTACCCGTATCATAAATTCAGTCACTTTACCGAAATGTTACGTCAGGCTGCGTTTGACCCAGCGGTTTTTGATATTAAAATTAGTGTTTACCGAGTCGCTAATAATAGCCGTATTATCAAGTCGTTGATTAATGCGGTTAGAAATGGCAAAAAGGTGATGGCGGTGATCGAGTTGCATGCCCGTTTCGATGAGCAAGCAAATATTGAGTGGGCGCGGGTGTTGACGGAGGGTGGCGTTAAGGTGGAGTTTGGTGTGCCCTCGTTAAAGTGTCATAGCAAGCTGTGCCTGATTAGTCGTCACGAAAAGAACCAAACGGTGCAGTACGCACATATTGGAACGGGTAATTTTCACGAAAAAACGGCCAAAATTTATACCGACTACAGCTTGTTTACCTGCCATAAAGATATTACTCAAGAGGTGGCTGGGGTTTTTGACTTCATTGTGCATAGTTATAAAAAAATGGCATTTAAGCACCTGATTGTTTCGCCGATTGGTACCCGAGAATGGATCATGGCCGCTATCGACAATGAAATAAAACACGCGCAGCAGGGGGCTAAGGCCGAGATACTGATTAAAGTTAATAACATTGATGATAAACCCGTTATCGACAAATTATATGAGGCGAGTTGTGTAGGGGTGAAGATACGGATGATCATCCGTGGCATGTGTGTGTTGGTTCCTGGGGTGATAGGGATGAGTGAGAACATTGAAATTATTTCGATAGTGGATCGTTTCTTAGAGCATACGCGGGTGAGTATTTTTCATAATAATGGTAAGCCGAAGGTGGTGATTGGTTCAGCGGATTGGATGACGCGGAATATTGACCGAAGAATTGAAGTGGGCTGCCCCGTTTATGATGATGATATAAAAAAGCGACTCATTCACATTTTTAATCTGCAGTGGAGTGATAAAACGAAAGCTAGGATTATCGATAAAAAACAAATGAATGAATATCGACCGCGCGGCAATAAACGAAAAATACGTTCGCAACTCGCGATATATGATTACCTAAAAGCGATTGAAAATAAAAGCATATGACTGATAAAAATGATGACTCTGAACTGCTGGCAGCACTAGACTTAGGCTCTAATAGCTTCCATTTAATTATTGCTAGGGTGCATTCGGCTACGATTGAGCCTATCAAGCGTGTTAAGCATCGAGTTAAATTGAGATCGGGCTTAGATAAATCAAATGAATTGAATTGTGAAGCAATGCTACGCGCCGTCTCTAGCCTTAAAGAAATGGGCGCGATCATAAAAGAAACACGCGCGACGAAGGTTAGGGTTGTGGCAACGCACACCATCCGTGAGGCTCATAACCGTAATGCATTTCTAACGCTGGCTGAGCGAGCGCTGGGTTTCCCAATAGAAATTATTTCGGGCTGCGAGGAAGCGCGACTTATTTACCAAGGTGTGGTGCAAAGTGAGTCACTACTCGGTCGCTGCTTGGTGATCGATATTGGCGGTGGTAGCACAGAAATAGTGGTGGGTGAAGGTAGTGAGACACATTATCGAGAAAGCAAAAGCATGGGCTGTCTTAGTTTCACGGAGCGATTTTTTTCGAAAGAGCTGAATGAGAAAGTATTCAAAAAAGCCGAGATAGCCGCTTTGCAAAAGTTAGAGTTCTGTTCTCATCGGTTTAAACAGTTTAAATGGAACAGGGGCTTTGCAACCTCGGGTACGGCGAAGGCACTGTTAAAAGCGGTTGGTTTAGTGGGGGATCATTCGGAAAAATTATTATTGAGTGAGCTTTTAGAGTTAAGAGAGTTATTGTGCCAAAAATCGGGTTTTGAAAAATTGGCATGGGTTGGTATTGATGAGGCGCGAGCGGCAGTATTGCCAGCAGGTATCGCTATTATGATCGCGGTGATGAAAAGTTTAGGGGTGAGTGAACTGACATTCTGTAGTGCTGCCTTGCGTGAAGGAGTGTTACTTGAAATGGAGTCTCAAGGTAACGAGAGGAGTGCCCGCTTGCTGACTCGGCAAGACATGCAAACTCGCTATCATGTAGACCGAAAACAGGCCCTGCAGGTAGCAGAAACTTGTGAGTACCTATGGAATCAGGTTGCGGTTGATTGGAAGCTTGAGGGGGCGGGGTTCAATGTGCTGTTAGTCGAAGCGGCACACTTATATGAGGTAGGGCTGCAAATTAGCGTGAGCGATTTTCAGAGCCACTCGGGTTATATTTTAGCGAATAGCGAACTGCCTGGGTTCAATCAAGACGAGCAGCAATTATTAGGTGTTTTGGTCAGCAATGGACGGAAAAAATTTAAAAGGCGAAGCTTGCCTTTAATGCGTACGGTGAGTCATAAAGTACTCACACGCTTAGTCCGCTTATTTCGTTTGGCGGTACTACTCAATAATAGTCGGCAGCCCTTAGTTATCGATTTATTACGCATGAAAGTAGCTGGCAGCCACCTGCAGCTGACGATCGATAAAGGCTTTTTTCTTGAGCAAGCGTTGAATGTTGCTGACTTAGATAAAGAAGCGAAACTGATGGCAAAGTTGGGTCATAAATTATCATATCAATTGGTATGATGATTTATGAAACCAAGGTTAGTTGGCAGAGCTACTACGCCTAAGTTGATATGGCGAGTGATCGATATGGCTCGAGCGCTCTAATAAAATATCGACCATGACTTGCGCACTTGCTGGCGCTAATACGATACCATTTCTAAAGTGCCCGGCATTTAGGCTTAAATTGTCATAGGGCTCTACCCGGCAAATATAGGGAATGCTGTCGGGGGATGAGGGGCGCAGGCCCGCCCAATGTGCGTGTGGTTCTAGCCCTTTTAGTGCGGGCAATAATTCTTCTGCAAACTTGCGTAGTTCGGCGAAGGCCTCGGGGCTGGTACTGGCATCAAAGCCGGTATTCTCACGGGTGCTACCGACGACGACTTGCCCGTCGAGCCTTGGAATGATATAGCGGTTACCGTCCATCACCATGCAGGGCTTGGGAATACCTATTGCCGGAAAGCAAATCATTTGACCTTTAACCGGTAAGATCTCCGGTGCGGGAGATTCGGCAGGAATTAATTGCGGGCTCCATGCGCCACCACAAATAATGTACTCCTTCGCTTTAATGACCTCGTTAGCCAGTTGCACGCCGCTAATGCGCTGTTTGTTGAACAGCAATGATTGGGCATTTTGTTTGAAAAAGCGCACACCTTGATCACTTAAATAACGGCTGAGTGCGGCGGCTAACTGAGCGGGGCGAATGGTCGCTACGTCATCACGCAGTAAAGCAGGTTGTTGGATGGGTTTTAAGTAAGGGAATTGTTGCTGGAATTCACGGGCCGCTAGCATCTTATGGGCTGCTTGGTGTTGCTGACACCAGCGTATCGCCTCCGCTGTTTCCTCATCGTGTAATACCAGCATGCCGGATAAGATCCATTCGGGGTCAATGCCGGTTGCGCTGTGTAGTTGCTGTGATAAATCTCGGTAAATCGATTGGCTGATTTGACTGATCGCATTGACCGCATCGGAGTAGTGCCAAGGCCGCATCGGCGATAAAATCCCACCGGCGGCGCGGGTGGCTTGCTGCTCGGGACTGTTTTTTTCAATAATGGCGACACGAGCGCCGGTTTGCTGCAATTCTTTGGCGGTTAATAGGCCGATAATCCCACCACCAATAATAATGAAGTCGAACATGTTAAGCTGGCTCGTCAAAAAATGAATAAGTATAGCGTACTCTGTTGGCCCTAGTTCTGATCTAGATCGGCTTTAGCGACGCGTGGTAGGGGAATATCAATGAATAAAGTTTTGTATCCGAGTATCGAGCCGTTTAGCGAACAATGGTTCGAGACCGGTGATGGTCATGAGGTTTATGTGCAGCAGGCGGGTAACCCAGAGGGTACGCCGGTGATCTTTTTACACGGCGGCCCTGGCTCCAGTTGTAAGGATCATCATCGCTGCTTTTTTAACCCCGAGAAATACCATATTATTTTAATGGACCAACGTGGCGCGGGGCGTTCGCGACCTTTGGGTCAGTTAAACAATAATACGACGGGTTTATTGATGGCCGATATGGAAATGATTCGCTTAGCCTTGGGGATCAAGCAGTGGTTGTTATTTGGTGGTTCCTGGGGGGCAACCCTCGCCTTGTTATACGCCCAGCGGCATACCCAGCAGGTATTGGCTTTGATTATTCGCGGTACGTTTTTAGCCAGAGACTGTGATGCCGACTGGTTTTTAAAGGATGGCGCTAGCCGCCTTTACCCCGATGCATGGCAGCGATTTGTTGCGGCGATACCGCAGGATGAACGCGACGATTTAGTTTCCGCGTATCACCAGCGTTTACTGTCGGCGGATCTGCAAGTGCAGCAAGAGGCGGGGCGTGAATGGGATATGTGGGGCGGCGCGGTGGTGTTAGGAGAACAGTTTAATGCCAGCGAGCTGGCTGGCGAGGTGCCAGCAACGGCGATTGCGCAGGCGAGCATTGAAACTCATTATGCGCGGCATCATTATTTTATCGACGACGATCAAATTTTGCACAATGCACAACGTTTAGCGAATATACCGTTAACGATTATTCACGGGCGTTTAGATCATATGTGCCCGATTGAGTCTTCGCATTCGCTAGCGATGGCGTTACCGCATGCGCATTTTATTGGCTTGCCGCGTTCTAATCACTTAGCGCATGGCGAAGAAATGATCGACGCCTTAGTGACTGCCGCGGATGACTTTTTAAGTGATTAATAGATAATAACCGAGCGGATGCTTTTGCCTTGGTGCATTAAATCAAAGGCGCGATTGATATCGCTGAGCGGCATGGTATAGCTGACCATTTCGTCGATTTTGATCTCGCCTGCGAGATACCGTTCAACATAGCCGGGCAATTCACTACGGCCTTTGACCCCGCCAAAGGCGGTGCCGCGCCAGACGCGACCCGTCACGAGTTGGAATGGGCGGGTGCTTATTTCCTGCCCCGCGCCAGCTACGCCGATAATGATCGATTCACCCCAGCCCTTATGGCAGCACTCGAGTGCTGAACGCATGGTATTGACGTTGCCAATACACTCAAAGGAATAGTCCACCCCGCCATCGGTCATATCAACCAAGACGTCTTGAATAGGCTGGTCGAAATTGTTGGGGTTAGTGCAATCTGTTGCGCCGAGTTGCTTGGCAAATTCAAACTTGTCTTCGTTAATATCAACCGCAATAATGCGTGAAGCCTGGGCGATAACCGCGCCTTGAATAGCGCTTAAACCGATCCCTCCTAAACCAAAAATGGCCACGCTACTGCCAGCCTCAACCTTCGCGGTATTAAGCACCGCACCAATGCCGGTGGTGACCCCGCAGCCTAATAAACAGGCTTTATCGAGAGGCGCTGCTTTGTTGATTTTGGCCAGTGATATTTCTGGTAATACGGTGTACTCGGCAAATGACGAAGTGCCCATATAGTGGTAGATGGTTTTACCATTTTTTGAAAAACGGGAGCTGCCATCGGGCATCAGCCCCTGACCCTGAGTTTGCCGGATGGCTTGGCAAAGATTGGTTTTTCCCGACAGGCAAAACTTACACTGGCCACACTCGGGGGTGTATAGCGGAATCACGTGATCGCCGACCGCCACGGAGGTGACACCAGCGCCTATTTCTTCAACAACAGCACCCGCTTCATGGCCCAATACGGCGGGAAATATGCCTTCTGGATCATCACCGGAGAGGGTGAAGGCATCAGTATGGCAGACTCCTGCGGCGACATGACGAATCAGTACTTCACCCGCGCGTGGGCCGGCCAAGTCGATTTCTTCAATGGATAAGGGTGCGCCGGCTTCCCAGGCAACTGCCGCAGTGACTTTCATAATGGGGTCCTTTTAAAGCCGAAAGGGCTTAGTTGTTGAGTAGTTTAGAGTTTTTCGAGTTACGAAATAATAGCGCTTGTTCACTCGGTTGTTCAGATTGTTTGATCGCGTCGCGAACGGTATGGTGCAAGGGAGACAGGTCGCAGACGGGGTCGGTGTTTTTCGCATCGCCGGTTAATAAAAAGGCTTGGCAATGACAACCACCGAAGTCCTTATCTTTGTCTTTACAGCTTCTGCAAGGTTCTTGCATCCAGTCATCGCCACGGAAGTAATTGAAGGCCTTCGACTCGTGCCAAATCTCGGAAATGGAATAGTCCTTCACACTAGGGCAGTCAAAGTTAGGCAGTTGCCTAGCGGAATGACAGGGTAGCGCTAATCCATCGGGGGCGATGGTTAAAAAGGTGGTGCCCCAGCCGTTCATGCACGCTTTGGGGCGGCCTTCGTAGTAATCGGGTACTACGTAATAGATTTTCATCTTACCTTGTTGGCTCGCCTGATACTCTTTAGCAATCGCTTCGGCCTCGTTGAGCTGCTGCTGGGTTGGCATTAGTTGGTCACGGTTATGGTGCGCCCAACCGTAGTATTGAGTATTGGCCAGTTCTACAAAATCGGCACCGAGTTCGATCGCCATCTCCAAAATATCTTTCATTTGGTGGATATTCTGCCGGTGTAAAACAACGCACAGCACCATCGGGTAACCGTGTTTCTTGATCTGTTTGGCGACCTGCTTTTTTTCTACAAAACTGCTGGTGCCGGCAATGAAGTCGTTGAGTTCTTGCGAGCTGGCTTGTAGGCTAATTTGAATGTGATCGAGTCCGGCTTGTTTGAGCTGGATGATTTTCTCCTCTGACATATTGTAGCCGGAGGTAATTAAGTTGCTGTAATAACCCAACTCGCGGGCGTATCCAACCAGCTCGACGAGGTCGTTTCTAACCAGCGGTTCGCCGCCGGATAAACCGAGTTGGACCGCGCCCATTTCGCGTGATTGTTTCAGTACGCGCTTCCAATCATCGGTGGACAGTTCTTCGCCGATGCTCGCGTAATCTACAGGGTTGGAGCAATACGGGCATTGCAAGGGGCAAGCGTAGGTCAGCTCGGCCAATAACCAACGCGGAGGACTAGGCGCTTTGAGTGATCCAGCCATTGTCTAATGCCGAGTTTAAAAAGTTAATGATGTCTGCCTCAAGCCCTGTGGCGGCGAATTTTTCCTCGAGTGTTTTGACGATCTTATCGAGTGAGTTGTTGCCATCGCAGAGTTGGAGGATTTCTGCCGAGCTTTGATTGAGCTCAACCATGCCTTCTGGGTATAACAGCACAAACATGTTTTGTGCTTGTTCCCATTGCAGTCGGTAGCCTACGGATAAACGGCATAGTTTGCTGTTATCTAGGCTCATGATTCCACCGTGAAATAAGGCGGCATTTCGTGCACATATGCCATGTGCATCGCATCAGCCATAGTCCATAAAATATCCAGTTTGAACTTTAAAATATCAACCATGCGCTCTTGTTGTGGACGGGTTTTATACCAATCCAAGGTGATGCGTAAACCATGTTCAACGTCACGCCGTGCTTCACTAAGCCTGTTTTGGAAATAGCTTAAACCGTTAGTGGCAATCCACGGATAGTTTTCAGGCCAATTATCAAGCCGTTGTTGATGTATTTTGGGTGCAAATAACTCGGTTAGCGATGAGCTGGCCGCTTCATGCCAATCGGCTTGACGAGCAAAGTTTACATAGGCATCAACCGCAAAACGAACACCGGGTAAGACGTGCTGCTCAGAGGTGATTTCTTCGCGACTGAGGCCCACCGCTTCGCCGAGTTGAATCCATGCTTCAATGCCGCCTTGTTCACCCGGCGCGCCATCGTGGTCAATAATTCGTTGAATCCATTGTGCACGGGTGTCTCGATCAGGGCAATTGGCCATAATCGCCGCGTCTTTTAGCGGGATGTTTATTTGGTAGTAATAACGGTTAGCGACCCAGCCTTGGATTTGTTTTTTGTTGAGTTTGCCTTCATGCATCATCACATGATAGGGATGCTTGATATGGTAGAAGCGTTCCATATCTCGTAGCTTTTGTTCAAACTCTGCTCTGCTCCAGGGTGTTTGCTCAGTCATTATTAAACCTCAATACTCATATTGTCATACGACACTTCAATGCCGTGTTGACTCAGTATATCGCGTTCTGCTGAATCGGCATTTAAAATAGGGTTGGTGTTATTGATATGAATCAAAACTTTTCGAGGTTTCTGCAAACGGTCTAAAAATTCAATCATGCCGCCCTCGCCAGACTGCGGTAAATGGCCGATTTTTCTCGCGAGTAAGGGCCTGCCTACTGAGGCGAGCTCGTCATCGGTCCAAAACGTGCCGTCTACCAGCACGCAATCGGCTTGGGTCATCGCCGCTTCTACGTGTGGTTCAATCATGCCGAGGCCGGGAGCATAAAACACGCTTTTGCCGGTTGATGGTTGGCGGATGATGATGCCGATATTATCGCCCTCGTGTGGGTCGTCGCGGTGCGGTGAATACGGCGGCGCTTTACTTTTAAGCGGCAACGCAGTGAACTCTAAATCGTCAATATTGTTAACCGTAAACGCATCGCCATTCAATGGAATAGGGTGTTCGTTGACGCCGCAGAAGTGTTCGAGAATGTTGAAAATAGGGAAGCCGCTGGTTAAGTCTTGTTTAACCATCTCGGTGCAGTAAATATTTAACGGGTCGCCTTCGCGTAAAATGAGCAGGCCGGTCACGTGGTCAATTTGCGAGTCGATGATGACAATCGCTTCAATGCCGGTGCCGCGAACTTTATCCTTCGGGTGAATCTCGGGGAAATTTTCTAATTGCGCGCGTACATCGGGCGAGGCATTAAACAATACCCAGTGCTCACCATCGGATGACACCGCAATAGACGATTGATTACGTGTGGTTGCGTTTATATTGTTGGCTCTAACGGCTTTGCAATTAGGGCAGCTACAATTCCACTGAGGGAAGCCGCCGCCGGCACCAGAACCTAGGACTCGAATTTGCATAATTAAGTTACTTATCTAGCTGAAATAAAAAAGGGGGGTTCCAGCTGGAACCCCCCCTTTAAAAAACGAATTGTAAACTATCGGTTGTAGATGTACATCGTTACTTCAAAACCGAAACGTAGATCTTTATAAGTAGGTGTTTCCCATTTCATGATAAGTCTCCTTTAATTATTCTTTAAAGTGTTAGTCAGTAATTTCTCTGCTCTTATTGGCTTCAAGTATATGTTTTTTAATGTTGAATGCAAGTGCTTTGTGTTGCTTAGGACGGTGAGCAAGTAGGGCACTTGGGGTTGCGTGGTAAGCGCATACTTTGCCATTGCATGGATAAACCATCGAGTAATAATACGCGGCCTTGTAAACTCTCGCCCGCTTTGCTGAGTAACTTAATCGCTTCCAGTGCTTGCATGCTACCAATAATGCCGGTGATGGGGGCGATTACGCCGTTATCGGAACAGCTTTCAGCGACGCTGCCATCCCGTGGGTAGAGGCAGTTATAACAAGGGCTGTTTGAGTCTAGTGGGTTGAACACCGAGATTTGCCCTTCGAAACGAATCGCCGCACCCGAGACCAAGGGGGTTTTGCTTTGCACGCAGGCGTCGTTGATGGCAAAGCGGCTGCCGAAATTATCACAGCAATCCAGCACAAGGTCGGCTTGGCTGACTTGTGCGAATAAATCATTGGCCGATAGTTTCTGGTTGAGCGCCGTTATCTCGATCTGCGGGTTGATGGCGAGCAATGATTTTTTTGCCGAGTCTACTTTAGGTAGACCGATGTCGTCAGTACTGTGGGCAATTTGCCGCTGCAGATTAGATAGGTCAACGTCGTCGAAATCGTTAATCACCAAATGACCGATACCGGCTGCCGCCAAGTACAGCCCAACGGGGCTGCCTAGACCACCCATACCGATAATAAGTACACGGGAGTTTAGCAAACGTTCTTGCCCTTCAATGTCGATCGCAGGCAGCATAATTTGCCGGCTGTACCTTAATAATTGCTGGTCATTCATGAGCGGTGTTGGCTTGCTGTTACTGGGTTTGTTATGGTAACTGAGTTTTTATTGGATTGCTTGGGGAGCCGGTATAAAGTCACCCTCACTTGCCCAGAGGTTCCTCCCTTGACAGTCAACCCGCAGCCGTTAAGATTGGCCCAGCTGATAGGCTGAGTATTAAATTTATCGAACCCTCGTTATTTTTTATATACAGGGGGTTGATTTCAAAATACCCCGCCCCATATCTAAAGCGTTATTAAATTAAATCGAATTAAATCAATCAGGAGAGTTAGTAATGAATTTACGTCCATTAGGTGATCGTGTCATCATCCAGCGCGTTGAAGAAGAAGCAATGAGTGCCGGCGGTATCGTACTTCCAGATTCTGCAAAAGAAAAACCAAGCCGCGGTGAAGTTATTGCCGTCGGTAATGGTGCGGTAAACGACAAAGGTGACTTGCGCCCAATGTCTGTAAAAGTTGGCGACAAAGTGTTGTTTGGCAAATATGCTGGCACCGAAGTTGAAGTAGAAGGCGGCGAATTATTAGTGATGAGCGAAAGCGACGTCATTGCTGTTGTTGAATAAAACCACGAATTAATTAAGGAATATACAGATGGCAAAGCAAGTTAAATTTGGAGATGACGCACGCAGCTTAATGGTTGAAGGCGTTAATATACTAGCAAAAGCAGTTAAAGTAACCTTAGGCCCTAAAGGTCGAAACGTTGTTTTAGATAAAGGTTTCGGCGGCCCAACGATCACTAAAGATGGTGTGTCTGTTGCGAAAGAAATCGAATTAAAAGACAAGTTCCAAAACATGGGCGCGCAAATGGTTAAAGA